>Ga0268257_1000028_pt1 | contig 496519 bp, 436 predicted proteins | sample AgamicAtPrz_FD_200249 | JGI IMG/M metagenome (GOLD analysis project Ga0268257, IMG submission 200249) | Agave microbial communities from Guanajuato, Mexico - At.P.rz (v2) (version 3) | ecosystem: Host-associated > Plants > Phyllosphere > Phylloplane/Leaf | place: Guanajuato, Mexico | collected... | reverse complement strand
CTCAGAAGTGAAACGCCGTAGCGCCGATGGTAGTGTGGGGTCTCCCCATGCGAGAGTAGGGAACTGCCAGGCATCAAACAGAAGAGCCCTGAACGACCGTTCAGGGCTTTTTTACGTCTGCAGAAAAAGAGACTGAAGAAAGCGCCCGTTTACCCAACTTACGCAGGCCACTTTTCCGCTCCCGCTGTCGCCGCTGTCGCCGCTGTCGCTGCTGGGCGATCTTTCTCGGTTGTGAAAACGCGAGCAAACCCGGCGCGTTGGCTCAAACGTCGGCTGCTCGCCGGGGATTCGTACGCCACCGCGCCCGCTCGGTTGACTGCACCTTTGATTAACTTGTTATCTCACCCCGCTTCCTTTCCCACCCAATGCTGAAACATTTTCATAAAACGCATGAAGTATCGACATTATGAGCCTGCCAGGCTAATCTCGGGCATCTGGATGTCTAAACGTTTATACGGTTATCAGTAAGAGGTGAGTAGGCTATGCCAATCAGGGTTCCCGACGAATTACCGGCAGTGAATATCTTGCGCGATGAAAATGTCTTTGTCATGACGTCATCGCGCGCGCGTGTGCAGGAGATCCGTCCGCTAAAAGTCCTGATCCTCAACCTGATGCCGAAAAAGATCGAGACTGAAAACCAGTTTCTGCGCCTGCTCTCTAACTCCCCGCTGCAAATCGATGTTCAGCTCCTGCGCATTGACAGCCGGGAATCGCGCAACACGCCCAGCGAGCACCTGAATAACTTCTACTGCAATTTCGATGATATCGCACACGACAACTTTGACGGCCTGATTGTCACAGGCGCACCGCTGGGATTAGTGGATTTCAACGATGTGGCTTATTGGCCCCAAATCCACCGTGTCTTGCATTGGGCCAAAGAACACGTCACCTCCACGCTGTTTGTGTGTTGGGCGGTACAAGCTGCACTGAATATTCTGTACGGCATCCCGAAGCAAACGCGGCAGACCAAACTTTCCGGCGTCTATGAGCATCAGATCTTACATCCGCATGCGCTGCTGACGCGCGGGTTTGATGACAACTTCCTTGCGCCGCACTCGCGCTATGCTGATTTTCCCAGCCAACTTATCCGCGATTACACCGATTTAGAGCTGTTTGCAGAATCAGAAAGTACCGGCGCCTATTTGATGGCCAGCAAAGACAAGCGCCTGGCGTTTGTTACCGGCCACCCTGAATACGACGCGCTTACGCTGGCAGGTGAATATCACCGTGACGCTGAGGCTGGCCTCAGCCCTGACGTGCCCTTTAACTATTTTCCACACAACGATCCGACACAGCCACCGCGCGCCACCTGGCGCAGTCACGGTAATTTACTGTTTTCCAACTGGCTCAACTACTACGTTTACCAGATTACGCCGTTCGATCTGCGCCATATGAATCCCACGCTCGAGTAAGTTACACCTATTCGCTCGCCCCAATGCCGCCGCGACAGTCACTCACTGTCGCGGTTTTTTTATGGCCTCCACACAACTATGGAAGTGTTTGCCTTTAATTCGAGAGTTTAAATTACAGGAAAACTTCACGCAGCCCTTTACCCACGCGGAAAAGCAGCTGTTTACACCCGCATGCATAGATTTTCTCCACGCGCTGGTCGCGCGCTTCGCCCCTGAACGCGAGCGGCTACTTAAGGCACGGCAACAGCGTCAAAACGCTTATGATCGCGGCATGCTTCCGGACTTCGATCCAGAAACTATTTCCATTCGGGAAAGTGATTGGCAAGTCCGTCCGCTGCCGATTCTGTTGCAGGATCGCCGCGTAGAGATCACTGGCCCACCGGACCGCAAAATGGTGATCAACGCCCTTAACGCCAACGTCAACGTCTTCATGGCGGACTTTGAGGATTCCCTTGCGCCCACGTGGCAAAAGCTGATTGACGGACAGCTCACGCTGCGCGAAGCCGTCAACGGCACTCTGCAGTTCACCAGCGAGAGCGGCAAAATTTATCAGCTGAAATCGAATCCTGCGCTGCTGATGTGCCGCGTGCGCGGGCTGCATCTGGAAGAGAAGCACGTAGAGTGGCGCGATAGCGCGATTCCGGCGGGGCTGTTTGATTTCGCGCTTTATGTGTTTCACAACGCGGAGGCGCTGTTAGCAAAAGGGCACGGTCCGTGGTTTTATCTGCCTAAGACCGAACATGCCAATGAAGCGGCATGGTGGCGCGAGATCTTCCGTTTCAGCGAGGATCGCCTCGATCTGCCGCGGGGCACCATCAAAGCCACGGTATTGATCGAAACCCTGCCAACGGTCTTTCAGATGGACGAGATCCTGTGGGCGTTGCGCGATCACGCTGTCGGGCTCAATTGTGGGCGCTGGGACTATATCTTTAGCTATATCAAAACGCTGGCGCAGCACGGCGATCGTATTCTGCCGGATCGTCAACACATCGGAATGGATCAGCCTTTTCTCGACGCGTATTCACGATTACTGATCAAAACCTGCCATCGCCGCGGCGCGTTGGCGATGGGCGGCATGTCGGCGCTCATCCCGCACAAAGACCCCGAGCGTAACGCATGGGTGCTGCAAAAAGTGCAGGAAGATAAAGCGCGCGAAGCGGCCAACGGCCACGACGGCACATGGGTCGCCCATCCCGGCCTTGCGGATGTGGCGATGGCAGTATTCACCGACGCGCTCGGTACGCAGCCCAACCAGCTCGCGGTAAGGCGTGAGCAGGATGCGCCCATCAGCGCCGAGCGCCTGCTGCGACCCTGTCGCGGTCCGCGTACCGCAGACGGCATGCGCGCCAATATCCGCGTTGCGCTTCACTATCTGGAAGCCTGGATCAGTGGCAACGGCTGCGTACCCATCGAAGGCTTAATGGAAGATGCCGCCACGGCGGAAATTGCCCGTGCCTCAATATGGCAGTGGATACATCACAAGCAAATCCTTAGCGACGGCCAACTGGTCACTGCGGCACTGTTTGAGCAGTACCTGGCCGACGAACTGGCGTCACTGCGCCAGAGTGTGGGCGAGGCACGTTACGCGCAGGGCCGCTACGCGGACGCGGCGGCACTGATGGCTGAGATCACCACTGACGACACCTTGGTTTCTTTCCTCACGCTGCCGGGCTACCGCCTGCTGCCCTGACCCTGGAGATAGCGCTATGAATCGTATGCAACAGATCGCACAACTGCAATCAAGCTGGAATACCGCACGCTGGCAGGGAATTACTCGTCCCTATAGCGCGGAAGACGTGGTGAATTTACGCGGTTCGGTGAATCCGGTCTGCACGCTGGCTGAGCGGGGCGCGACCAAACTGTGGGCGCTGCTCAACGGCAGCGCCCGTAAAGGCTACATCAACAGCCTTGGCGCATTAACCGGCGGTCAGGCGGTACAGCAGGCCAAGGCGGGCATTGAAGCCATTTATCTCTCAGGCTGGCAGGTGGCGGCAGATGCGAACCTGGCCGGGCAGATGTACCCCGATCAGTCTCTCTACCCGGTTAACTCGGTGCCTGAGGTGGTGCAGCGCATCAACCAGAGCTTTCAGCGCGCCGATCAGATTCAGTGGGCCAGTGGCCTGTCGCCCGAGGATGCAGGCTACATCGACTACTTCTTGCCGATAGTAGCCGATGCCGAAGCGGGCTTTGGGGGCGTACTCAATGCCTATGAGCTAATGAAGGCGATGATTGAGGCCGGCGCGGGAGCCGTCCACTTTGAAGATCAGCTGGCGGCGGTGAAGAAATGCGGCCATATGGGCGGCAAAGTGCTGGTGCCGACGCAGGAAGCGATTCAGAAGCTGGTTGCGGCGCGTCTGGCAGCGGACGTGATGAATGTGCCCACCGTCCTGCTGGCGCGCACCGATGCCGACGCGGCCGATCTCATTACCGCCGACTGCGACCCGCGCGATGCGCCGTTCATTACCGGCGAGCGCACGGCGGAAGGCTTCTTTCGCACCCGCGCGGGCATCGAACAGGCGATCAGTCGCGGACTGGCCTACGCCCCTTATGCCGACGTGCTGTGGTGCGAAACCTCAACGCCAGATTTGCAGATGGCGCAGCGCTTTGCCGACGCGATCCACGCGCGCTATCCCGGCAAGCTGCTGGCCTACAACTGTTCGCCCTCTTTTAACTGGAAGAAAAATCTCGACGATCGCACCATTGCACACTTTCAGCAGGCACTCAGCGACATGGGCTACCGTTTCCAATTCATTACGCTGGCCGGCATCCACAGCATGTGGTTCAACATGTTTGACCTCGCGCATGCCTACGCGCAGGGCGAAGGGATGCGTCATTACGTTGAGAAAGTGCAGCAGCCGGAGTTCGAGGCGCGCGCGCGGGGCTACACCTTCTCGTCCCATCAGCAAGAAGTGGGCACCGGCTATTTCGATCGCATCACCCACGTCATCCAGGGCGGGGAGTCCTCTGTTACCGCCATGAAAGGCTCAACCGAAGCCGCGCAGTTCTGAGCCGTTTTCCGGCCCAGGGAAGGGCCGTCCGCACAGGAGAACGCCGATGTCACCGCGAGAATTGCTGATTGCCCATACCATTTTGCAGGGATTTGACGCCCAGTATGGCCGGTTTCTGGATATCACCGCCGGGGCGCAGCAGCGCTTTGAACAGGCGGAGTGGCCGGCCGTCCAGCACGCCATGAAGGCGCGCATCCATCTTTACGATCACCACGTCGGCCTGGTGGCGCATCAGCTGCGTATTCTCAATGATGTGGCGCAGTGGGACGGCGCATTTTGGCTGCGGGTCAAACACCATTATGAAACGCTGCTGCCGGAGTATCCGCGCCCGGAAATCGCCGAAAGTTTCTTCAATTCTGTGTTTTGCCGCTTACAAGGGCATAGCCATTTGCACCCTGATCGGCTATTTATCTTTTCGTCGCAGCCTGCAACGTCGTTACCGCAGGCGCTGCGCCCGCTGTCGCGCGGCTACTGCGCGCAGCAAGGGTGGCATCAGGTACTGCACCATGTACTCAGCGATCTGCCGCTGCGCCTGCCGTGGCAGGACAGGGCGCGAGACATTGGCTGGATTGTGCGTCATTTGCAGGAGCAGTTCAGCCCGGCGCAGCTGCAACACGCCACGCTCGACGTCGCCAGCGAACTGTTTTATCGCAATAAAACCGCGTGGGTCGTGGCTCGCTTGCAGTTGCGCGAGGAAATGGTGCCCTTTCTGCTGCCGATTCAGCGCGACGACAGCGGCCGCCTGTGGATCGATACCTGCCTGACTGACAGCAACGACGCCAGCATAGTGTTTGGCTTTGCGCGCGCCTATTTCATGGTATACGCGCCGGTCCCCGCCGCGCTGGTCGCCTGGCTGCAACCGATTCTGCCCGGCAAAACCACGGCCGAACGCTACATGGCGATTGGCTGCCAGAAGCACGGCAAAACCGAATGCTACCGCGAATACCTGCACTATCTGGCGCACAGCGACGAAGCGTTTACGCTGGCACCCGGCGTGCGCGGCATGGTGATGCTGGTGTTTACGCTGCCGGGGTTTGATCGGGTTTTTAAAGTGATCAAAGACCGCTTTGCCCCGCAGAAAGAGGTCACGGAAGCACAGGTGCGCGACTGCTACCGCCTGGTCAAAGAGCACGATCGCGTGGGACGCATGGCCGATACGCAAGAGTTTGAGCATTTTGCGCTGCCGCGCCATCGCATTCCGCCGTTACTGCTGGCGGAGTTTATGCGCGATATTCCGCAAAAAATCGACGTGCGCGATGACGTGGTGATCATTCGCCACTTATGGCTGGAACGCCGCATGCAGCCGCTGAATTTGTGGTTAACCGCGGCGACGCCAGACCAGCGGCAGCATGCCATTGCTGAATACGGCGATGCCATTTGCCAGCTGGCGGCGGCGAATATTTTTCCTGGCGACATGCTGTTTAAAAACTTTGGCATGACGCGGCACGGGCGGGTGGTGTTTTACGACTATGACGAAATCCGCCCGATGACCGAACTGGTGTTCCGCGACGTGCCGCCTGTGCGCTATGAAGAGCAGGAATTGCAGGCTGAGCCGTGGTACAGCGTAGGCCCGGACGACGTGTTTCCCGAAACGTTCCGCTACGCCTTATGCAGCGAACCGACCAGCGGCAAGCTGCTCCAGGCGCTGCATCCACAGCTGTTTGAGGCTGGCTGGTGGCGCGCGGTACAGGCGCGTATTCGCGCCGGGCATATCGAAGAGGTCATGGCGTGGCGCACGGCGCAGCGTTTCTGCGTGCGCTACGCCACGGTGGCCGCTTAGCGTCCAGAATACGCTTGGGTGACGCGCCGCGCCGCCCGAATCACCAGCGCGCCCAGTTCGGTAATGCGGTCGTCGGTCATGCGCGCCAGCGGGCCGGAGATGGAGATGGCCGCGAAGGGCTCGCCGTGCTCGTCGTAGATGGGCGCGGCCACGCAGCGCAAGCCGAGCGCGTGCTCTTCATCGTCGTGCGAATAGCCGATTTTACGGATCAGCGCCAGGTTGTCCTTAAGGCTGTGCGGCGACATCAGCGTTTTTGGCGTGTAGCAGTGCAACCCTTTCTGATGCAGCAGGGCGGTGATTTGCGTGTCGCTGAGATGGGCGAGAAACGCTTTGCCCGCGCCTGAGGCGTGCATCGGCAGCTTGCCGCCGATGGGGGCCGACATACGCATAAGCTGCGTACACTGTACTTGATCGATGATCACCGCCTGATAATCACTGAGATCCAGCACCGCCAGATTCACCGTCTCGCCGGCGTCCATCATCAATTCCCGCAGGATCGGATGAACGATAGCCAGCAAATTACGGCTCTGTAAAAAGCTGCTGCCGACCACAAAGGCGTGCGCGCCCATGGTCCAGAAACCCAGCTCGCCCGTTTGCTGAACGAATCCCTGCTGCTGCAAGGTGGCCAGCAGGCGGTGCGTGGTGGAATTGGGCAGACCAGCCTGCTGGGCCAGCTCGGTCAGCGCCACGCTGCCTTGCGACTCGGCAATCAGCTCAAGCAGGCGCAAGCCGCGCGTCAGCGACTGAACTTGACCACCGGCGGCGGCAGGCGCGGCGGCCGGCGTGGCGCGCGGTTTCTTGCCGCGTTTAGCGGGTACGGGGGTGGCCATGATCTCTCCTGAGGGCATTAATACTGGAAACCATTTTCGTTTTTAACGGGATGAATGCAAACGCTGCTTCACTGGTCGGATCTGTGCTGCCTGGCGTTAACCCGCGCACGCTTCGCAGGCTCACCGTTCTCTTCCGGTAACGGCGTGAACAGGGTCATGGCGGACGATAATGCGGCGCGTAGAGGCGGTCTGCGCCTTCTTGAGGTCGCGCGTAAACAGGGCAGGCGTATGGGTGAAACGGCAGTGAAAAAAGGCGGCCTGACGGCCGCCAAAAAGGTTAGTTAAAGCGTGCGTCGCGATCGGACGTGAGGTCATACAGCTGATATTTGCGGCCCAGCATCTGTCCGCCATCACGCGTCAGCGGCACCCAGTTCACCATGGCGCGACCGCGCGTTGGCGTCACCGTAAACAGATCCATTGGGATGGAAATGTAGAACCCTTTGGTGAAGTCACCCTCGCCGTAATCTTTGGCAGAGACGTTGGTTTTCGTGGCGTAGAAGCCCACCATGACGCCGCTGTCAAAGCGCTTGGACACATCCAGCGTGACGCCCTTGTCCTTCGCCAGATACTGCCCGACGCTTGCCTTCACCAACACATCCTGGCTGAACCACGGTCGCCAGTAGCCGGTCAAATGGCCGGTGGGCGCGCTATAGTCGGTGAACTGCATCATGTTGTCCCAGTCACGCTGCTTCACGTAATTGGCATCAAGGCCCACCGCCCAATTGCTGTCGATAGGGCGGTAAAGCACTTCGCCGCCGACGCCGCCGTACATGGTCTCCAGATAACCGCCGTACACCTGACCGTAGACATCGCCGCCTAAATAGCGCAGGTAGTTCGCCTGTAAGTCATTCACGTAGACGTTATTCTGCACGTAGTCGCGAATGTGGGTACGCACGCGCGGCAGGGTAGAGTCGGATGGGGCGCCGTTGTAGTTGAACTTGTTATAGTTATTGGCCACGTTGGCAAACACACTGCCGCCGACCAGCAGGTGATCGGTGAGCCAATAATCAACGTTACCCATCACGCCAATCTGGTACATGTAGAAGTTTTCTGGCCCGCCTACCGACTGATTCAACACCGGTGCCAGGCTGTAGTTCAGCCGATCTGGACGAATAAAGAAGCCCTGCTCGCTGTTCACCGGCTCAGTGGGTGCAACGCGCGTTTGCTGCAGCGGCTGCTCGTGCCCCAGCGGATAGCCCACCAGCGATTGATGCAGGCTGGCTACGTCCGTGCGCGTTGTGACCTGCGGCATACCGTAGCGTGTTTCCGTGACATCCAGGGTTTGAATACCCGCCGGCAGGTTGTTCATGATGATGCGGTTGGCGCGATCCACGCCTTCGCGCGTATCGCGATATTTGCTCTGTTCACCGCTCACGTACAGCGTGCTGCCTTTGGTTTGAATGCGCGGGCCATCCAGTCCGGCATTATATTTCAGCGCGCTCAATTGACCGGCCACCACCGTGGGCTCCAGCAGCTCGTCCTGCGGTTGCGGCTGGTAAGCGGGGGGCGCCTCGTCAATATGCGACTGGCGCAAGTCGTTGAAGTTAGTGCGCACCGTGACGCCAAACATAAAAGTATTGCCGCGCTCATAGCTGACGTTGAAGTCTGCCCAGTTGGTCAGACGGTAGATAGCGCCCACGTTGACCTTGCTGCGCTGCTCAAGGCGACCGGCGAAATCATCCTGATAGTTGTTCCCTTCGTATTCCAGCTTTAGGCGTAGTGGCTGCCACGGCGTTTGGTATTCGACGCCGCCAAACAGCGCTGCGGGGCCGTGGAACATCTGCGAGCCGTTGATCGCCCCCGGCTCACCGTTGCCGGTGCGATGGCAGAAGCTGTCATTGGCGGAGCAGAAGGGGTTTTTCACCGTGCCGCTGTTGCCCAGATAGCCCCAGCCAAGGCCCAGCGTGAAATCAAACGGTCCCCACGCTTTACTGGCCACCAGATATTCACTGTCAAACAAGCCGGTGCCGCCAAGATCGCGCGATCCCACCGCCACTTCAGGCAGCCAGAAGCCCTCTTGCCACAGGCGCAGCTTGAGATCGAACGCTTTGTCTTTGTAACTTTGATTGCCGCTAAACCCTTCCACCGCGCTATAGCGGCGAGTACGCACGTCGGTATAGCGCACCGTGGTTTCCAGCCAGGGAAACAGCTGCAGCGACGCAGAGTAGTAGCGATATTGCCGGTTGTCGCGTGCATTCAGGCTGAATTCGCCCTCTTTTGCCATGCGCGCCGTGGGCGTTTGCAGCAGGCCCACGCCGCCAAAATCCGTTTGTGAAGGGCCGATAGGCTCAGGCCAGGTTTCAGCATGTACCTGACACGCCGCCGAGACCGAAGCCGCGATGAAGCTGATTAAGAGGTGTTTTTTCATCAGTCTGGGATCCGGTGAGTCAGAACAGAAAGCATGCGTGCATTGAAATCTGCCTTGCCCCAAGGCAGTACCCCGGCGCCAAGGCCAAGCCAGATAAGGCTGCCTGGCTCGACTTCAACGTGGCGCTGATTCCAGTAGGCAATCGGCGCTTCATGCAGCTGCCCGTCCGGCGAGATCACCGTGGCGATATTCCGGTCAGCACCCGCAAGCGGCGTATGGTCAGCCAGATACGCCCGCACGGTTTTGCCCGGCTCCCAGCGCATTTTGCCCGGTGTGGTGAGCGCGCCTGCCACGGTCACGGTCTCTGGCGCGGCGGCGAGATAGAGGTCGTACTGGCCAGACAGCGTACGATTGGCCTCGGGGCGCAGGCGCACCACGTCAGGATCCAGCGACGTAAACTGGCGGCCAATGACCTGTACCGCGCTGAGCTGGTGGATCACGGCGCCCAGCGTGGCGGCCAGATCCGCACTGCTGTCTGCTTGCCATGCGCGTAAATCGTGCAGTAGCTGCTGCTGTTGCCGCTGAGCCACGGCGGTGGCACCCCGTTCAGCGATCGCGGTGGCGGGCCACTCACTTTGTAGAGCAGGATCGGTGACGAGCTGGCTAAGGTTTTGCACCGGACCGAGTTGGATGGTGGGTTGGCCTTGTGCACGGTGTACGGTGATCTGCGCATCAGCCAGCGCCGGGCCCGCCGCAAGCAGCAGCGCGGCGGCAAGCCGTTGAGGAATTTTTTTCATGATTTCGCTGGCTTCAGAAGGGTGGTTGCAATGGGAAACTGGTCTGCGGCCAGCATCTGCTGCGCTTGCCAGAGGGTGCCGTCACGGTTATCGATCCAGAAGGTGTTTTGCCACGTGACGTCCGGGCCGGGCATCGACACGGTCTCATGCCAGACGCGGCAGGCAATGCGTTCGCCCGCGATATCCAGCACCGTATCGCTGCCGCGCGTGAAGGTGGACACCGCCGTTGCCGCGCGGACTTTACCTTGCTCGCGCCACTGAACCACGCGCGTCCAGCGCGCGCCGTCTTGCAGCCGCAGCGGCTGCGCCAGCGGATCGGCCTGCAGGTTACTCACGGCATCCAGATTGCTGCCAAGCCCTAAGGTTTTCACCAGCCGCCCATGCTGCATCACCAGCATGGCTTTATCCTGGGTGATCCATTTCTGCTGGCCCTGTTCGTTATAACCCAGTACCACAAAGATGCGCGGACCGTCATTGATGCGCACATATTGGCTGGCATAAGGCAGGCTGGCCACCTGTTGGTCAGTGACCGTAACGTCCGAAGGGCCCTCGACAGCCAGCATTAGCGTTTGTTCGAGTCCTTTTTGCGTTTGCGTGCAGGCCTGTAGTAACAGGCACAGAAGAAGGAGTGAGCGTCTGCGCACGATGTAATCCCTGTGTGAGGCAAATAAAACAAAAAATAACCACACGGCTGTGTGGTTATGTTTAAAGGTGTTGCATCAACGAGTCGTACTCGTCGTGGTGGTTGTTGTTGTACCGGTGTTTGCGCCGTCACCGCCGCCAGCCGCGGCGATTCCGACCCCTACCAACGCACCGAGTGCGCCGATACCGACCGCGGTGGACGCGCCCGTGGCGAGTGTTCCCGCCTGCGCACCGGCTGCGGCACCGGCTTCTTCTGGCGCGGCAAACGCCACAGAAGAGACGGCAACGTAAAGTAAAGTTGCACCGGCAACCATCAGTTTTTTCATCACTGCGTTTCCTGCATCGATTAAAAAATGAATGAAGGATGATGCCCGCCATATTCGCGCAGCGGCTATGAGAAATGGCCGGATACGCCCCGGACGTTATTCTCTGCCGCATGTCGATATAAAGGACAGCCCGAAGGCGCGTTCAGTATAGGGCAATAAATTATCAGAGTTGAGCGCGAGAAAAAGGGTGGCAAAATTTATACATATTGTGACGATAATGACGCCATATTGGCGATAGCTGCTTTTTTTACCGAGATTTTTGCGCTCAAGCGGCATAACGGTAGGGTTCCGCGAGAGGCAACAGAATTATTCACTTTTCCAACTATTATTGGCGCGAAATAACAAGATTCAGAATTTACGCATTTTACTAAAATTACAAAATGACGTCTTATCATAGCGATAGTTAATTATTCCCTGATAAACAGGGCCAATTATTTGTCCAGGCTGCGGGGTATATTGCATGCAGGATCAGATATTCCTTAGGCTATTTTAAGACTTTTCTAGTGTTAGTGTGGCAATTGAATGACAGCGTCGACCGCGTGACAAAAAATAAGGCGACTGTGTGGCCGCCTTAGTTATCGCCATTCGAAGCTTAACGCCAGGCTTTATAACGATTAATTAAGCCGTTGGTTGATGCATCGTGACTGGAAATCTCCGCGTCATTTTCCAGCTCGGGCAAAATACGATTCGCCAGCTGTTTGCCCAACTCCACGCCCCACTGATCGAAGGTGAAGATGTTCAGGATCGCGCCTTGGGTAAAGATTTTGTGCTCGTAAAGCGCGATCAGTGCACCCAGGCTGTAGGGGGTGATCTCACGCAGCAGAATGGAGTTGGTGGGGCGATTCCCTTCAAACACTTTGAACGGCACGATGTGCGCCACCGATTCGGCAGATTTGCCCGCGTCGGCAAACTCCTGCTCGACGGTTTCGCGAGATTTACCAAACGCCAGCGCCTCGGTCTGGGCGAAAAAGTTCGACAGCAGCTTCTGGTGGTGATCCGCCAGCGCGTTATGCGTTTGTGCCGGCGCGATAAAATCGCAGGGAACCAGCTTGGTACCCTGATGAATCAGCTGGTAGAACGCGTGTTGACCGTTGGTGCCTGGCTCACCCCAAATGATGGGGCCGGTCTGGTAATCCACCGGATTGCCCGCGCGGTCGACATACTTGCCGTTGGATTCCATATTGCCCTGCTGGAAGTAAGCGGCGAAACGGTGCATGTACTGGTCGTAAGGCAGAATGGCTTCGGTTTCCGCCCCAAAGAAGTTGTTGTACCAGATGCCGATCAATGCCAGCAGCACCGGCAGGTTCTGCTCTGCAGGCGTGGTAGCGAAGTGCTGGTCCATGGCGTGCGCGCCACTCAGCAGCTGCTCAAAATTGTCGAAGCCAATAGAGAGCACAATTGACAGGCCGATAGCGGACCACAGCGAGTAGCGTCCGCCTACCCAGTCCCAAAATTCGAACATGTTGTTGGTATCAATACCAAACTCGCCGACGGCTTTGGCATTGGTGGAGAGCGCCGCGAAGTGCTTCGCCACGTGCTGCTGATCGCCGGCCGTTTTCAGGAACCAGCTGCGCGCGCTATGGGCGTTGGTCATGGTCTCCTGCGTGGTAAAGGTTTTTGACGCCACCAGGAACAGCGTGGTTTCTGGACTCAGGTCTTTCAGCGTTTCGGCAATGTGCGTGCCGTCCACGTTGGAGACAAAGTGCATGTTGAGGTGATTTTTGTACGGACGCAGCGCTTCAGTCACCATAAAGGGACCGAGGTCAGATCCGCCAATACCGATGTTAACCACATCAGTGATCGCTTTGCCGGTATAGCCTTTCCACTCACCGCTAATGATGCGCTCAGAGAAACTCTTCATCTTTGCCAGCACGGCATTCACGTCAGGCATCACATCTTTGCCATCCACCAGAATCGGTGTATTGCTGCGGTTGCGCAGCGCCACGTGCAGCACGGCGCGATCTTCGGTGCGGTTAATTTTCTCGCCGGAGAACATGGATGCGATCGCGCCCGCCAGATCGGTCTCTTTAGCCAGCGCCTGTAATGCCGTCAGGGTTTCCTCGGTGATGCGGTTTTTTGAGAAATCCACCAGCATCTGGTCGTCAAAGGTGGCAGAGAATTTCGCAAAACGATCGGCATCCTGCGCAAATAAATCGGCAATTTGTACCGATTTCATCTGTTCAAAATGCTGCTGCAGCGCTTTCCAGGCTGCGGTTTGTGTCGGATTGATATTTTTCATGGCAACACTCTTGTTGATAGGGGAACCGTCATGCAGCCAGGCGCGTCCTGCGTGCCTGACCTGTTAATCCACGCGTTTGGCTTCTCAGCTTTCGCCGCCTTAAGGCGAATTTCAGTATGACCACAGTTGTCAGCGAAAGGAAAAAATTTGTGACCGCGGCCGCACGGTTTCAGGTTAATCCGGCGTGGATTCTGCCTGAAACGCGTGGGCGGTTCCCTGCGCTGCATCAGAAAAACGCGCCTGCGAGCGCAGCCTTGCGCCAGCCAAACGCAGCGGTAACATGCCCCGCACTTCATGCTGCCTGAGCCCAAGTGTAAAAATGCGTAACCCCCTCTGCCACAAGGCTGGACAGCGAAACAATTAATCAGTATTTTGTCCGCGCGACTTGCACCTCCGGGTGCAAGCCAGAAGAGGCGCGTCGCCCAGGCAGTGTGTTCGAGGATCCGTATCCGTAGACAACACATCAGGGGGTGCGACGCCGAGGTGGTGTAACACGCGGAGTGTTGTACTGTCGGCTGCAGGGGCTGAATCCTCTGGGTTGTCACCAGAAACGTCCGCAGTCGGACGTTTCGCAAGGTGAAGTGCTTTTGGTGACTCATCTCCTGATCTTGTCTGTCCAATTCTGCTCTTCTCTTGTGCCAAGGCTGTTACCCGATCTTCTCTTCCATTAACGGGAGGAGATAACCTGACACGAGGTTTGTTACATGACCCAATCCTTGATCGTGGCGAAATTTGGTGGCACCAGCGTTGCCGATTTTGAGGCCATGAACCGCAGCGCGGATGTCGTGCTGTCCGATGCCAATACGCGGCTGGTTGTGCTGTCCGCGTCTGCAGGCGTAACGAATATGCTGGTTTCTCTGGCGGAAGGCCGGGAGCTAGAGCAGCGTGCGCACCTGCTGGACGACATTCGCACCATTCAATACGCCATTATCGATCGTTTACAGTCAGCTGATGTGATCCGTCAGGAGATTGATCGCATGCTGGAAAACATCCTGATGCTGGCTGAAGCGGCGGCACTGGCGACATCGCCTGCGCTGACAGACGAGCTGGTCAGTCACGGTGAGCTGATGTCCACGCTGCTGTTTGTGGAGATCCTGCGCGAACGCCAGGTGAACGCCGAGTGGTTTGACGTGCGCAAAGTGATGCGCACCAGCGACCGTTATGGCCGTGCTGAGCCAGATGTCGCCACGCTGCAGGCGCAGTGTGACGCGCAGCTTGCGCCGCGCGTTGGCGAGACGCTGGTGGTCACGCAGGGCTTTATTGGTAGCGAGAGCAAAGGGCGCACCACCACGCTGGGCCGCGGCGGCAGCGATTATACCGCTGCGCTATTGGGCGAGGCGCTGCAGGCGGCGCGTGTCGATATCTGGACCGACGTAGCTGGCATTTATACTACCGATCCTCGCGTGGTGCCCACGGCAAAGCGCATTGAAGAAATCACCTTCGAAGAAGCGGCAGAGATGGCGATTTTTGGCGCTAAAGTGCTGCATCCCGCTACGCTGCTGCCTGCGGTACGCAGCGACATTCCGGTGTTCGTTGGGTCGAGCAAGGATCCAGCCGCGGGCGGCACGCGCGTGTGCAACGAAACCCGCGATCCACCGCTGTTTCGCGCGCTGGCACTGCGCCGCAAGCAGACTCTGCTGACGCTGCATAGCCTTAACATGCTGCACGCGACCGGCTTCCTGGCGGAAGTGTTTGCCATTCTTGCACGCCACAATCTTTCGGTGGATCTGGTGACCACGTCGGAAGTGAGCGTGGCGCTGACGCTGGATACCACCGGCTCCACCAACACCGGCGACAGTTTGCTGACGCAGGCGCTGCTCACCGAGCTGTCGTCACTGTGCCGCGTCGAAGTGGAAGAGAACCTCGCGCTGGTGGCAATCATTGGCAACAATCTGTCGAAAGCCTGCGGCGTGGGTAAAGAGGTGTTTGGCGCGCTGGAGCCGTTTAATCTGCGCATGATTTGCTACGGGGCCAGCAGCTACAATCTTTGTTTCCTGGTGCCGACGGCGGATGCGGAAGCGGTAGTGCGGGCGCTGCACCTGAATCTTTTCGGTTCCTGAGCCGTTTACCTGCCTGTTAGAAGCCGGACATTGTCCGGCTTTTTTATTGGCGCTCGCTCACCCTGACGGCATTTACCGTAAATCACAGCATGATGTCCGCATCTGCCGGTCCATCCTCAGCAGAGGCGTGGCATTTAGCCGCCTGCGCGTTTCTCATGATAATCAAATGTTATGATCGCCTGCTTGGCTGCGCCGGTGGTTCTCCGCGCGCGATGAAGCCGTACTCACACCTTCCGATAACGCTAAGGACACGTTCATGCTCGCCACTCTCACCCGCTTATTCCCGCTTTGGGCCGTGCTGCTCTCACTTGCCGCCTATTTTTCGCCGGCGACCTTCCTCGCGATTGGCCCATGGGTGACCTGGCTACTGATACTGATTATGTTTGGTATGGGCGTCACGCTGAATATTGATGATTTTAAACGGGTGCTGGTGCGTCCGGCACCGGTGATTGCAGGCACCTTTTTGCACTATCTGGTCATGCCGCTAGCCGCTTGGGCACTGGCTAAGTTATTCCAGATGCCGCCCGATTTGGCAGCCGGTATGATTCTGGTGGGCAGCGTGGCCAGCGGCACGGCCTCCAACGTCATGATTTATCTGGCAAAGGGCGACGTAGCGCTCTCCGTGACCATTTCGTCGGTGTCTGCGCTGGTGGGAGTGTTTGCTACGCCGCTGCTTACGCGCTTTTACGTGGATACCCATATCCAGGTGGATGTGGTGGGGATGCTGCTGAGCATCATCAAAATTGTGGTGATCCCCATTGGGTTGGGGCTGATCATTCACCACAGCATGCCGCGCGTGGTGCGCCGCGTGGAACCGTATCTGCCCGCGTTTTCCATGGTCTGCATTCTGCTGATCATCAGCGCGGTGGTGGCGGGCAGCCAGGGCTTTATCGGTTCGGTCGGCCTGATGGTGATTGCGGCGGTGATTCTGCATAACGCCATTGGTTTGCTGGGAGGCTACTGGGGCGGCAAGCTGTTTGGCTTTGACGAGTCCACTTGCCGCACCTTAGCCCTGGAAGTGGGCATGCAGAACTCGGGCCTGGCGGCGACGCTGGGGAAACTCTACTTCTCGCCGCTGGCGGCGCTGCCGGGCGCGCTGTTTTCTGTTTGGCACAATCTGTCGGGCTCGCTGCTGGCGGGCTACTGGTCGGGCAAAGCCGTGGAGAAAAAACGCGCGTCGTAAAGACAACGGGCGGCCGATGGGCCGCCCGTTTTGCGCTTACAGTTTGAGGTAGGCGCGAATGCCGTCCAGAAACATCTGCGTGGCCAGCATAATCAAAATCAGCCCCATGAGCCGCTCCAGCGCGCTTACGCCTTTGTCCCCCAGCAGGCGTAAAAACAGCCCCGACAGCAGCAGTATCACCACCGTCAGTCCCCAGGCAAACAGCAGCGCCAGCACCAGATGCGTCATTTGCTGAGGATACTGATGTGATAACAGCATCAGCGTCGCCAGCAACGACGGACCGGCCACCAGCGGGATGGCCAGCGGGACCAGGAACGGTTCTTCCCCGGCGGGCAGGCCGCTGGTGCTGGTTTCCCCCGACGGGAAAATCATGCGTATGGCGATCAAAAACAGAATAATCCCGCCGGAAATTGACACCGTTTCGGTGCGCAGGTTAAGGAACGTCAGAATGCGCTCCCCGGCAAACAGAAACAGCAGCATCAGCGCCAAAGCAATCAGCATTTCGCGCATCAACACCGCGCGGCGGCGCTTGGGTTCAAGGTGCTTGAGCACCGACATAAAGATTGGCAGGTTGCCCAGCGGATCCATAATCAATAACAGCAATATGGTGGCGGATATCATTTCAGTCATAGGTTACAAACCATCCTTCCTGCCTCTTTCATTATTCAGTGAGTGTATTAGTGATGCTGCTGAAAAAGTGAATACAATCGAATTAATTCACTTGCCAGAAGGGCTGCATTTTGTAGAGTTGAGGGACGCAGGTAAACCTGATTATGACGCAGACGTGCAGGCAAGTTCAGCGCGTCTTTTCCTTGCACCACGAAGGGCAGCGTAAAACGCGCCCCGGACGGACAGAAAATGAAGAATGTAGGCTTTATTGGTTGGCGTGGCATGGTCGGCTCTGTGCTGATGTCACGCATGAGTGAAGAACGCGATTTTGATGTGATCAATCCGGTCTTTTTCTCCACGTCTCAGCTGGGTCAGGCCGCGCCAACCTTTGGCGGTAAGACCACCAGCGTGCTGCAGGATGCGTTTGATATTGAGGCGCTCAAGGCGTTGGATATCATCATCACCTGTCAGGGTGGCGACTACACCAGTGAAGTCTACCCCAAGCTGCGCGAAAGCGGCTGGCAGGGCTACTGGATTGACGCAGCTTCAACGCTGCGCATGAAAGATGACGCCATCATTATTCTCGATCCGGTGAACCACCAGGTGATTCGTCAGGGGCTGGACAACGGCATCAAAACCTTCGTGGGCGGCAACTGCACCGTTAGCCTGATGCTGATGTCGCTGGGCGGCCTGTTCGCCAACGATCTGGTGGAGTGGGCGTCAGTGGCCACTTACCAGGCGGCTTCCGGCGGCGGTGCGCGCCACATGCGCGAGCTGCTCACGCAAATGGGCATGCTGCATGATCACGTGGCGACCTCACTGCACGATCCCGCCTCGGCAATTCTGGACATTGAGCGCAGCGTTACCGATTTCACCCGCTCAGGCACGCTGCCTACCGATAACTTTGGCGTGCCGCTGGCGGGCAGCCTGATTCCGTGGATCGACAAACAGCTGGACAACGGCCAGAGCCGTGAAGAGTGGAAAGGGCAGGCTGAGACCAACAAAATTCTCTCTACCCGCAACGTGATTCCTGTGGATGGCCTGTGCGTGCGCGTCGGCGCGCTGCGCTGCCACAGCCAGGCCTTTACGCTCAAGCTGAAAAAAGATCTGCCGCTGCAGGAGATTGAACAGCTTTTGGCTTCCCATAACGAGTGGGTCAACGTGGTGCCGAACGATCGCGAGATCACGATGCGCGAGCTGACGCCAGCGGCGGTGACGGGACGCCTGACCACGCCGGTGGGCCGCCTGCGCAAGCTCAATATGGGGCCTGAGTATCTCTCGGCGTTTACCGTGGGCGATCAGCTGCTGTGGGGCGCCGCCGAGCCGTTGCGCCGCATGTTACGTTTACTGATCGACTAAGCGCAGCGTAAACCAGACAGGCCGGGGTTTCCCGGCCTTTTTTTTTGACCTTGAGCGCGTGAAACTTAACGCAAATTACGCCGGACAAGTGATCGCGTTCCCTTTTTTACGCGTTCGCAAAGATTTTTTTTCAATCCTGCCTGGCAACTGCCAGCCCCAAGCTATGATTGAACAGTGATATGCCGTTTTTTTACTGTTTTTGCTTTCCGATCTGAACGGTTGTTGTACACGGCAAAGTACTTTCCCACGGACGGTGTTTTCTCTTGCTGTTGTATGTATGGCTCAATGAAAAGCAGCGCACCTGAGAAGGCATAGTCGCTCACTCCGGTCGCCTGCGCATAAATCATAGGAAGAAAGTCATGTCTGAGCTTCCCGATCGTCATGCGATCAATGCCCTATTTTCGGGTCATTACGCCGACCCCTTTTCGATTCTGGGGATGCACCAAACCGCTGCCGGACTCGAAGTCCGTGCGCTGCTGCCTGACGCCTCAGAAGTATGGGTCATTGAGACCAATACGGGACGCAAATGCGCGCAGCTAAAATGTATTGATTCGCGCGGCTTCTTTAGCAGCGTGATCCCGCGCCGTAAAAACCGTTTTCGCTATCAGCTGGCGGTGACCTGGCACGGGCAGCAAAACCTGATTGACGATGCGTATCGCTTTGGCCCGCTGCTGGCGGAAATGGACGCCTGGCTGCTGGCGGAAGGCACGCACATGCGTCCCTATGAAACGCTGGGGGCGCACGGCACCACCATTGATGGCGTGAGCGGCACGCGTTTTACCGTATGGGCACCCAATGCGCGGCGCGTTTCCGTGGTGGGTGATTTCAACTTTTGGGATGGTCGTCGCCACCCGATGCGCTTTCGTCGCGAGCTGGGCATCTGGGAGCTGTTCGTGCCCGGCGCGGTCAACGGTCAGCTGTATAAATACGAAATTATCGATATTGATGGGCAGCTGCGCATCAAAGCCGATCCCTTTGCGTTTGAAGCGCAGATGCGCCCGCAAACCGCCTCTATGATCTGCGGCCTGCCGCCCAAGGTGGAGATGCAGCCGCAGCGCAAGACGGCAAACGAATTTGATAAGCCTATCTCTATCTACGAAGTGCATCTCGGCTCGTGGCGTCGCCACACCGATAACAATTTTTGGCTGAGCTACAAAGAGCTGGCCGAACAGCTGGTGCCTTACGCCAAAGAGATGGGCTTTACCCATCTTGAACTGCTGCCGATCAACGAACACCCGTTCGACGGGAGCTGGGGCTATCAACCGCTGGGCATGTACGCCCCAACGCGCCGCTTTGGTACGCGCGACGAGTTCCGTCATTTTATCGCCGCCGCGCATGAAGCGGGTCTGAACGTGCTGCTGGACTGGGTACCGGGCCACTTCCCGAGCGACGATTTCGGTCTGGCTAAATTTGACGGGACATCGCTGTACGAACACAGCGATCCGCGTGAAGGCTTCCACCAAGACTGGAACACGCTGATTTATAACTTTGGTCGCCGTGAAGTGAGCAATTACCTCTCAGGGAACGCGCTTTACTGGGTCGAGCGCTTTGGCATTGACGGCCTGCGTGTCGATGCCGTGGCGTCCATGATCTACCGTGATTACAGCCGCAAAGAGGGCGAATGGGTGCCCAATCACCTTGGTGGGCGTGAAAACCTTGAAGCCATCTCCTTCCTGCGCCATACCAATCGCACGCTGGGACGTACCGCCCCGGGCAGCATTACCGTGGCGGAAGAGTCCACTGACTTCCCCGGCGTCACGCGTCCGTCTGAGGCAGGCGGCCTCGGCTTCTGGTTCAAATGGAATCTGGGCTGGATGCACGACACCCTCGACTACATGAAACTCGATCCGGTGCACCGCCGCTATCATCACAACCTGATGACCTTCGGCATGCTCTATAACCACACCGAAAACTTCGTGCTGCCGCTGTCGCACGATGAAGTGGTGCACGGTAAGCGCTCCATTTTGGATCGCATGCCGGGCGACGCGTGGCAGAAGTTTGCCAACCTGCGCGCCTATTACGGTTGGATGTGGGGCTTCCCGGGCAAAAAGCTGCAGTTTATGGGCAACGAGTTTGCCCAAGGTCGCGAATGGAACCACGACACCAGCCTCGACTGGCATCTGCTGGAGGGGGAAGACAACTGGCACAACGGCGTGCAGCGGCTGGTCCGCGATCTCAACTTCACCTACCGTCACTATGCGCCGCTTTACCAGCTCGATTTTGACAGCAGCGGCTTTGAATGGCTGGTGGTTGATGACCATGAAAACTCGGTGTTTGCGTTTGTGCGCCGCGACCGCGACGGCAATGAAATCATTGTTGTCAGCAACTTTACGCCCGTGGTGCGTCAGCACTATCGCTTCGGCGTGAACCAGCGCGGCGGCTGGCGGGAAGTGATGAACACCGATCAGCACGACTATCACGGCAGCGACACGCGCAACCACGGCGTCGTGCATACGGATGACATTGAGAGCCACGGTCGCGGCCAGTCGCTGAGTCTCACGCTGCCGCCGCTGTCAACGCTCTGGTTGGTGCGGGAGGGCGATTAATGCTGGAGCCGGGTGAGCCCTCGCCGCTGGGCGCCCACTATGATGGGCGCGGCGTTAACTTCACGCTGTTTTCTCGCCACGCGGAGAAAGTGGAGCTGTGCCTGTTTGACGCGCAGGGCGGCGAGCGTCGCTATGCGCTGCCGGCCCGCAGCGGTGATATCTGGCACGGCTACCTGCCTGCCCTCAAACCCGGCCAGCGTTACGGCTACCGCGTCCACGGTCCGTGGGCGCCGCAGCAAGGGCACCGATTTAATCCGGCAAAGCTGCTGGTGGATCCCTGCGCCAAAGCGGTGATCGGCGACGTGCCAGACGATGTGCGTCTGCTCGGCGGCGAACAGACGCGCGATACGCAAGACAGCGCGGCCATCGCGCCTAAATCGCAGGTGGTGGCCGACGATTTTGACTGGGAAGACGACGTGCCGCCGCGAACGCCGTGGGGAGAGACGGTGATTTACGAAGCGCACGTGCGCGGTCTGACCCGACAGCATCCGGATATTCCGGAAAGCCAGCGGGGTACGTATGCGGCACTGGGCCATCCTGCTATGGTGACGTATCTGCGCCACCTTGGCATTACCGCGCTGGAGCTGCTGCCCGTGGCCCACTTTGCCAGTGAACCACGTCTACAGCGGCTAGGGTTAAGCAACTATTGGGGCTATAACCCATTTGCGCTGTGGGCGCCGGATCCGCGCTATGCGTCCGGTGAGCAGGGCGTCACGCCGCAGCAGGAGCTGCAGCAGGCGATCAAAAATCTGCACGCGGCGGGTATAGAAGTGATTCTGGATGTGGTGTTCAACCACACCGCCGAGCTGGAAGAGATTGGCCCCACGCTGTCGCTGCGCGGCGTGGACAATGCCAGCTATTACTGGCTAGGCGACGGCGGGGAATACCATAACTGGACCGGCTGCGGCAACACGCTCAACCTCCACGATCCGGCCGTGATGACGTGGGCGCTGGAGGCACTGCGCCATTGGGTACGCGAATACCACATTGATGGCTTCCGTTTTGATTTAGCCAGCGTGCTGGGTCGCACGCCCGCGTTTCATCAGGATGCGCCACTGTTGGCAGCGATGCGCGCTTGCCCGCTGCTGTCGCAGGTTAAGCTGATTGCGGAACCTTGGGATATCGGCCCCGGCGGCTACCAGGTGGGGAATTTTCCGGCGGCGTTTGCCGAGTGGAACGATCGTTTTCGAGATGACGTGCGCCGCTACTGGCTGCACGGCGATGTCAGCAACGGAGACTTCGCGCGTCGCTTTGCGGCGTCCAGCGACGTCTTCCAGCGCGGCGCGCGCCTGCCGCACGCCAGTATCAATCTGATTACCGCGCACGACGGGTTTACCTTGCGCGATGTGTTGAGCTTCAACCACAAGCATAACCAGGCAAACGGTGAGGATAACCGCGACGGCAGCAGCCATAATTTTAGTCATAACCACGGTAAAGAGGGGCTGAACGTGACCGCCGATATCGTCGAGCGGCGTCGTCTCAGCGCCCGTGCGTTATTGACCTCGCTGCTGCTGGCGCAGGGCACGCCGATGTTGCTGGCAGGCGATGAGCGCGGTCACAGTCAGCACGGCAATAACAACGCCTACTGTCAGGATACCCCGCTGACCTGGCTCAACTGGCAGCAGGATGATAAGGGATTAGTGGATTTCACCGCCGCGTTGATTCAGCTGCGCCAGCGCATTCCCGCGCTGACCGCCGATGCGTGGTGGCAAGAGGGTGATGGCAACGTTCAGTGGTTGAATGCCAGCGGCAGACCACTGGAAACACACGCGTGGGAACAGGGCGTGCACAGACTGCAAATCCTGCTCTCCGGCTGCTGGTTAATAACAATAAATGCCACGGAAGAGGTGAGTGACCTTGCCTTACCAGACGGAGAGTGGCGTGCCATTCCTCCTTTCGCCGGGGAAGAAAACCCAATCGTGACAACTGTCTGGCACGGACCCGCGCACGGTGTGTGCGTGTTCATGAAAAAATCCTGAGGAGTCAGACATGGTTAAGTTAGATAGAACCGACCCCCTGATGCTGGCACGCCAGCTCCCTACACAAACGGTTGCCTTGATCCTGGCTGGCGGACGCGGTACGCGCCTGAAAGATCTGACCGCGAAGCGCGCCAAGCCCGCCGTGCATTTTGGCGGTAAGTTCCGCATTATTGATTTCGCCCTTTCTAACTGCATCAACTCCGGTATTCGGCGCATTGGTGTGATCACGCAATACCAGTCCCACACGCTGACGCAGCACATTCAGCGCGGCTGGTCGTTGTTCAACGAAGAGATGAACGAATTTGTTGATCTGCTGCCTGCCCAGCAGCGCGCGGCCACCGAATACTGGTATCGCGGTACGGCGGACGCGGTGACGCAAAACCTCGACATCATCCGGCGCTATCGCGCGCAGTACATCGTGATTCTTGCAGGCGACCACATCTATAAAATGGATTACTCGCGCATGCTGCTGGATCACGCCGATCGTGGTGCGAAGTGCACTATCGCCTGCCTGCCGGTGCCGCTTGCGGAGGCGTCGGCGTTCGGGGTGATGGCGGTTGATGCGCAGAACAATGTAATCGATTTTATTGAGAAGCCCCCAAGCCCGCCGTCTATGCCCGGCGACGACAGCAAAGCGCTGGCCAGCATGGGCATTTATGTGTTTAACGCGGACTATCTTTACCAACTGCTTGAGGAGGACGCGCTGCTGAGCGACTCCAGCCACGATTTTGGTAAGGATCTGCTGCCGAAAATTGTCGCCAGCGGTGAGGCGTATGCCCACTCCTTCGCGCTCTCTTGCGTGCAGCATGATGAAAGTGCCGAGCCCTACTGGCGCGACGTAGGCACCCTGGAAGCCTATTGGCGCGCCAACCTCGACCTCGCCTCGGTCACGCCTGAACTGGATATGTACGACCACGAGTGGCCGATTCGCACCCACATGGAGCCGCTGCCGCCCGCGAAGTTTGTACAGGACCGATCCGGCAGCCACGGCATGACCATGAACTCCCTGGTCTCTGGCGGGTGCATTATCTCCGGATCGGTGGTGGTGAATTCCGTGCTGTTTCCGCGCGTGCGGATTAATTCGTTTTGCAACATTGATTCCACGGTGCTGCTTCCCGACGTGGTGGTAAACCGATCCTGTCGCCTGCGACGCTGCGTGATCGATCGCGCCTGCGTAATTCCAGAAGGCATGGTGATCGGTGAAAACCCTGACGAGGACAGTCGCCGTTTTTACCGTTCAGAAGAGGGCATCGTGCTGGTGACGCGCGCCATGTTGGCCAAATTGGCCGCTGCGGGTCAGTAAGTGACGAAAGGCATAAAAATTGTCGCGTGGAACGCGAGCAATAACACAATAGGGGTTCAGGATGCAGGTTTTACATGTCTGTTCAGAGCTTTTCCCGCTGTTAAAAACCGGTGGGTTGGCTGATGTCGTCGGCGCATTGCCTCAGGCTCAAATAGCCGATGGTACGGACACGCGAGTGCTGCTGCCCGCGTTTCCGGATCTGCTTAAAGGGATTCCTGAGACCGACATTGTGGCGGAGCTACAAACGTTCGCCGGACCGGTTCGTCTGCTTTTAGGCGAATTTAACGGTGTCGGCATTTACCTGATCGACGCCCCGACGCTCTACGATCGTCCCGGCAGCCCCTATCACGATACGGCGCAGTTTGCTTACGTGGATAACTATCTGCGTTTTGCGCTGCTCGGCTGGATGGGCGCAGAGTTGGCCAGCGGCATTGATTTGCAGTGGCGGCCGGATATCGTGCACGCGCACGACTGGCACGCGGGTCTGACCTGCGCCTACATTGCCGATCGCGGTCGTCCGGCGAAAACGGTGTTTACGGTACACAATCTGGCGTATCAGGGCCTGTTCTCGGCGCGGCATCTGGACGAGATCCAGATTCCCCCGGCGTTTTTCGCTATGCACGGGCTCGAATTCTTTGGCCAGATTTCTTACCTAAAGGCCGGGCTCTATTTTGCCGATCATATTACGGCTGTCAGCCCGACCTATGCGTTAGAGATTACGCGCCCCGAATTTGGCTATGGCATGGAGGCGCTGCTGGAGCAGCGGCTGCGAGAAGGGCGGTTAAGCGGCATTCTCAACGGTGTGGATCCCGGCATCTGGGATCCGGCCCACGATCTGCTGCTTACGGCGCGCTACGATCGCGACACGCTGGAAAGTAAAGCGGAGAACAAGCGCCAGTTGCAAATTGCCATGGGCCTGCGCGTGGATGACAAAGTGCCGGTGTTTTGCGTCATCAGCCGCTTAACCAAGCAGAAAGGGCTGGACCTGGTGCTGGAAGCGCTGCCCGGTCTGCTGGCGCAGGGCGGTCAACTGGTGCTGCTGGGTCAAGGCGATGCCGAGCTGCAGCAGGGCTTTCTGGCGGCGGCCGCGGAGCATCCGGGCAGCGTGGGCGTGCAGATTGGCTATCACGAAGCTTTTTCCCACCGCATTGTGGGCGGCGCAGATGTGATCATGGTGCCGAGCCGGTTTGAACCGTGCGGTCTGACGCAGCTTTACGGCCTGAAATATGGCACGTTGCCGCTGGTACGTCGTACTGGCGGATTAGCGGATACCGTGCAAGACAGTTCGCTCGAGAACCTTGCCGACGGCGTGGCCAGCGGATTCAGCTTTGAAGACAGTAATGCCTGGTCCCTGCTGCGTGCGATCCGGCGCGCTTTTGTACTCTGGTCCCGTCCTGCTCTTTGGCGTTACGTACAGCGCCAGGCGATGGGGATGGATTTTAGTTGGCAGGTAGCCGCGCAGGCTTACCGCGATCTTTATCAACGCTTGCTGTAACGAGATTGGGACACTGGATATGAACGCACCTTTCACCTATGCCTCACCCACGTTGACGGTTGATGCTCTCAAGCACTCAATCGCCTATAAGCTGATGTTTACCATTGGTAAAGATCCGTCTATTGCTAATAAACACGAGTGGCTCAACGCCGCACTGCTGGCGGTGCGCGACCGCATGGTGGAGCGCTGGCTGCGCTCCAGCCGCGCACAGCTGTCGCAGGATGTGCGCCAGGTGTACTACCTGTCGATGGAGTTTTTGATGGGTCGCACGCTGGGCAATGCCCTGCTGGCCATGGGGATCTATGACGATCTCAATCAGGCGCTGGATGAGATGGGTCTCGATCTCAGCGAGCTAATGGAGGAGGAGAACGATCCCGGCCTCGGCAACGGCGGCCTTGGACGCCTTGCTGCCTGCTTCCTTGACTCGCTCGCCACGCTCGGCCTGCCGGGCCGCGGCTACGGCATCCGCTATGACTACGGCATGTTTAAGCAAAACATCGTGGACGGCCAGCAGCGTGAATCGCCCGATTATTGGCTGGAGTACGGTAATCCGTGGGAATTTCAGCGGTTCAACACGCGTTATAAAGTGCGCTTCGGTGGACGATTGCAGCACGAAGGCAGCCGCGTGCGCTGGTTGGAAACCGAGGAGATCGTGGCGATGGCCTACGATCAGATCATTCCTGGCTACGACACCGACGCGACCAACACGCTGCGCCTGTGGGGCGCGCAGGCCAGTAACGAGATCAACCTGGGGAAATTTAACCAAGGCGATTACTTTGCGGCGGTAGAAGATAAAAACCATTCGGAAAACGTGTCGCGCGTCCTTTATCCGGATGATTCAACCTATTCAGGACGCGAGCTGCGCCTGCGTCAGGAGTATTTCCTCGTCTCCTCTACGGTGCAGGACATTCTGCATCGTCACTGGCAGATGCATGAAACCTGGGACAATCTGCCAGACAAGATCGCTATCCACCTCAACGACACGCACCCGGTGCTGGCCATTCCCGAGCTGATGCGCTTGCTGATCGACGATCACAAGTTCACGTGGGATGACGCGTTCGAAGTGACCTGTCAGGTGTTTTCGTACACCAACCACACCTTGATGAGCGAGGCGCTGGAAACCTGGCCGGTGGACATGATCGGCAAAATTCTGCCGCGTCACCTGAGCATTATTTTTGAAATCAACGACTACTTCCTGAAAACCATTCAGGAGTACTATCCCGACGATTGGGATCTGCTGGCACGCATTTCAATCATCGACGAGAACGATGGACGCCGAGTACGCATGGCGTGGCTGGCGGTGGTGGTCAGCCATAAAGTGAATGGCGTTTCGGAGCTGCACTCTAATTTGATGGTGCAGTCGCTGTTTGCCGATTTTGCCCGGCTGTTCCCCGGCCGCTTCTGTAACAAAACCAACGGCGTCACGCCGCGACGCTGGCTGGCGCTGGCCAACCCCGCGCTCTCCGAAGTGCTGGATGAGACCATCGGCCGCACCTGGCGTACCGACCTTAGCCAGCTGAGTGATTTAACCCCGCACATTGACTATCCGGCCTTTATTGAGCAGGTGGCCGACGCCAAATTCGCCAATAAAAAGCGGTTGGCGGAGTGGGTAGCAAAAAACATGGATATCGTGCTCGATCCACACGCGCTGTTCGATGTGCAGATCAAACGCATCCACGAATACAAGCGCCAGCTGCTGAACGTGCTGCACGTGATTACGCGCTATAACCGTATCAAGGCCGACCCCAGCGCCACGTGGGTACCGCGCGTGAACATCTTTGCCGGGAAAGCGGCCTCGGCGTATTACGTGGCGAAGCACATCATTCATCTGATCAACGATGTCGCCGATGTGATCAACAACGATCCGCAGGTGAAAAACAAGCTCAAGGTGGTGTTTGTTCCCAACTACGGCGTGAGCCTGGCGCAGATCATTATTCCTGCTGCGGATCTCTCAGAGCAGATCTCCACGGCGGGCACGGAAGCGTCTGGCACCAGTAACATGAAGTTTGCGCTGAACGGCGCGTTGACCATTGGCACGCTGGACGGTGCCAACGTGGAGATGCGCGAGCACGTGGGTGCCGATAACATCTTTATCTTCGGGAACACCACGCCGCAGGTAGAGAAGCTGCGTCAGGAGGGCTACAACCCGCGTAAATACTTTGAGGAAGATGCCGAGCTGCATCAGGCGCTGACGCAGATCGCCACCGGCGTGTTCAGTCCGCAAGAGCCGGGTCGCTACCGCAATCTGTTTGACGCGCTGGTCAGTTTTGGCGACCACTACCAGCTGCTGGCCGACTACCGCAGCTATGTGGATACGCAGGACAAGGTGGACAAGCTTTACCGGCAACCGGCCGAGTGGCAGCGCCGCGCCGCCCTGAACATTGCCAATATGGGCTACTTCTCGTCCGACAGGACGATTCAGGAGTACGCCGACGAGATCTGGCATATCTCTCCCGTCAGGCTGTAAACAAAAACGCGTTCGCGGGATGTCTCCGGCGAACGCGTTTGATTGCGCGCAGCAGGCATACGCCTGCTGGTGTGCATTTACTTCAGGGTGATGGTTTTCACAATGGCATCTGCGTCACTCTGCGCCTTTTGCTGGTTATCAGCCGGCAGGGTGATCTGCATGGTCATGAGCTTACCGTCCACTTTCGCCAGAATCAGCGATGACCATGAGGTCTGATTATTGGCGGAAATCACTGTATCCAACTGCTGTGCAGGCTGGTCTTTCAGCATGACCGCTTTGTTCGATACCACCTGCAACTGGGGATCGCGGTTACGCTGCTGCTGCTCAAAACGCTGTCCCAGTACATCCAGCGCATCATTGTTGGTATCGCCAGCAATCACAATAATCGCGCGCTGACCGGTTTCATCGGCGTAAACGTGCATATTGTTCGCTTCAGAACCCAGCTTTCCACTCTTATCTGACATGCCCGCAGGCAGGCTAAAGCTGAGTTTCCCGTCCATCAGATTCACCGTCTGAGCGGACTGAGTGGCGGCAGCGTCGCTGTGGTTGGCAGGGGTGTCATCTTTCTTTTGATCGCATGCGGCAAGCCCAACGATCAGCAAGCCAATTCCGGCATATTTCACTACGTTACGCATTCTTATCCCTTTTCTCAGATCCTAATCAGGCGCTATACAAGCGAATTTACCGGGTAAAAGCAACCGTCGCTTTGTCAGGAAATCTTAGCGCACTGCGGCAGGACGTCTATCTCCCGTTAGCTGAAATTTATCTGGCGTTGCGCGGCGCGCTCGGCCAGGCGTTTCAGCGCAGTGTTCAGCAGTACGCCGTAGGCGGGCAAGAAGAAAATCATGCAGATCAAGACTTTGAAGCTGTAATCCACCAGCGCAATCTCTACCCAGTGTGACGCCATAAAGGGGTCCGGGCTTTTGTAGAAGGCAATGAAAAAGAACGCCAAGGTATCGCTGATATTGCCAAGGAACATGGCGGAAGCGGGCGCGATCCACCATTGCGGTAACTGGCGCAAGCGGTTAAACACGTGCACGTCGAGGATCTGGCCCAGCGCATACGCCATAAAGCTGGCGCAGGCGATGCGTGCCACGAACAGGTTGACGTTTTGCAGCGACGACCAGCCCTGCCACGCACCCTGATAGAACACGCAAGAGACCACATAGGAGATAAACAGCGCCGGGATCATCACCGCTAAAATGATGCGCCGCGCTAGCGGTGCGCCAAATATGCGAACCGTAAGATCGGTGGCGAGGAAAATAAACGGGAAACTGAACGCGCCCCACGTGGTGTGGAAGCCAAAGATAGCCACCGGGAGCTGCACCAGATAGTTACTGGAGGTGATCACCAGCAAATGAAAAAGCGACAGCCAAAACAGCGCGTGCATGCGCTGACCTGCAGATAAAACCAGCATAATGAACCTTTTTAGTGGTGGGGTGAGGGAACCCAATTTTTCCGTCCGCGCTGCGCGTGCCGTCAGTGCGGGGCGGATCGATTAGCAAAACGGTCGGCATCTTAACGTGTTGCGCAACGAATGCAATGGTTAATTTTAACGCAATCGTTATCGCCTTGCGCTGGTGAATCGGCGCGCTAGAATGAGCGCCCACCCTTTACGGAAGACAGCACATTATGAGCGATGCCTTTTCTACGCCGGACCACACGCTTGATGCGCTCGGCCTGCGCTGCCCTGAGCCCGTCATGATGGTGCGCAAAACGGTGCGCACCATGCAGGCAGGTGAAACCCTGCTGATCGTGGCTGACGATCCGGCTACCACGCGCGACATCCCCGGCTTTTGCCGCTATATGGATCATCAATTGCTGGCACAGCAAACCGACACGTTGCCATACCAGTACCTCATCCAGAAAGGCGCGGCGGCTTAACGCTGCCGCAGTAGACGCAGCGCGTTGGCGGTGACCAGTGCGGTGGCACCGGAATCCGCCAGCACTGCCAGCCACAGGCCGGTAAATCCGAGCAGCGTGGTGATCAGGAACAGGCCTTTGAGTCCCAACGCTATCGCGATGTTTTGCCGAATCACCGCCCGGGTGCGACGCGCCAGTGCGATACTGTGCGGCAGAATGTTGAGGTTGCTGTGGCTTAAGGCGGCGTCAGCGGCCTCCAGGGCGACATCGGTGCCGCTGCCCATCGCAATGCCCATATCCGCCGCTTTCATGGCGGGCGCATCGTTAATGCCGTCGCCCACCATCGCCAGCGGCTGGCGATGACGCAGTTCGCGTACCGCCTGCACCTTATCGCCCGGTAACAGACTGGCGCGGTAATCGATTGCCAGCTGTCCCGCCATCGCCGCCGCCGCGCGCGGATTGTCGCCGGTCAGCATGATGCTGCGGATCCCCAGCGCGCGTAAGGCCTGCAGCGCATTGACAGCCTCGTCGCGCAGCCGATCGCGCAGGGCGATAATGCCCTCGGCCTGCTGATCCCGAAGTAAGACCACCACGCTATTGCCCTCGGCTTCCAGTCGCGCAATGCGCTGTTGCGCGTCCGGCTTCAGGTCGGTGACGTCGCGCGGCGCGCGCAGCTGCCACTTCACCCCGTCGATGTGGGCGCAAATGCCGCTGCCCACGAGCGTTTGTTGCTGCTCGGCGTCGGGCAGCGCGAGCTGGCGCTGTTGCGCTTCCGTCACGATGGCGCGCGCCAGCGGATGCCGCGCGCCTTGCTCAATTGCCGCAGCCATGCGCAGTACCGCGTTTTCGTCGCCTTCTGCCAGGGGAATGATCTGCGTGACCTGCGGTTGTCTCACGGTCAGCGTGCCGGTTTTATCAAAGGCAATCGCCTGAATGCGGCTGAGCGTTTCCAACGCCGCACCGCCTTTGATCAGCGCGCCCTGACGGGCCGCCGCAGCCAGACCCGAGGTGATGGCGGCGGGGGTGGAAATCACCAGCGCACAGGGACATCCAATCAACAGCAGGGTCAGGCCTTTGTAGATCCACGCTGACCACGCGCCCGCGTCCAGCAGCGGGGGAAGCACCATCACCAGCAGCGCCAGCAGCATAATCGCAGGGGTATAAATGCGGCTAAAGCGATCGATAAAGCGCTCAACCGGCGCGCGATGGCTTTCGGCCTCTTCTATGAGGCGCAGGATGCGATCAATGGCGCTTTCCCCCGGCTGCGACAGCACGGTAAGCGTCACGCGGCGATCTACACTGGTGGCTCCGGCCATCACGGCTTCACCCGGCTCGCGCAGCACCGGCAGCGATTCGCCGGTAAGGGCGCTCTCATCAAAACTGGCGCTGGCGTTCAGCAGTTGAGCATCGGCGGGGAGACGATCGCCGGCGGCCACTTCAATTAAATCCCCTGGCCGCAGCGCCTCAAGCGCCACCTGCTCACGCCGCCGATCGCGCAGGCGCGTTGCGGTTGCCGGGCGCAGCGCCATCAAAGCCGTCACGCCGCGTCGCGCGCGCGTGGCGGCATAGCGCTCCAGCCGTTCGCCAATCTGAAACAGCAGTAGCACCATCGCGGCTTCGGCGTGGGCGCCCAGCGCCAGCGCACCGGCGGCCGCCACCGTCATTAGCGTTTCGATACTGAAAGGCGATCCGCTGCGCAGCAACCGCCATGCGCTGCGCGCCACGGGGGCGAGGCCAACCAAGGTCGCCAGCACAAACAGCCGATCGCCCCACAGCGGCGTCACGCGGCCAAGCAGCCAGCTGCTGGCAATCAGCAGGGCCAGTAGCAACAGGCCAAACTGCGACGGCCAGCGGGAAGGGGCCGGCGGCGGCGCGGCATGAGCGTATAGCGTGAAGCCGAGGCGTTTAACCGCCTGCTCAACGGCGCCGCCAACGTCGCAATCGGACTCCACCACCAGTTTTTCGCTGGCAAACAGCACGCGCGCCGCGCGCACCTGTGGCAGCTGACGAACGGCGGTTTCAATGCTGCGCGCGCAGGACGGACAATCCATGCCGCGAATGCGCCACGCCAGTGCGGCAGCCGACGCGGGGCCGTCGGGTTCTGCATCCTCTCCGGGCGTAGCCGTTTCACCTGCCGCGCAGCAGCGCTCTGGTTCCGGCACGGCGGGAGTGGCGGCAGAAATGGTGAGGGAGTGCGGGCGGTGAGCCGCGCGTGAGCAGGGTTGCAACGCGCTGTGGGACACGCCGCAGCGGCAGGAAGAGGAAGGTGCATGCATAAGATCTCCGCGTTCAGGACGTGAGCACGTGCCCACGTCCTGAAGCTTACACTCTGGAGTCCACTCCAGAGTCAAGCAAGAGACGCTGAGTTAGTAGAGCCAGAGAGAACGCACGATCATGAAATGGCCCGCGAAGTAACAGGCGGCCACCAGCGCGCTGTCGGCGCTGAAGCGACGGCGAAAGTGGCTAATAAACCAAATAATATTGGCCAGCAGCAGCAACCCGGCCCCCACCAGCAGCGAAAAGCTGTAATCCGTTGGGCGGAAAACGTAATTTTCAGCGGCGAGCCAGGTCATGACCAGCGTCATGCCAATCAGCGTACAGATTGGCCAACGCAGAGCGTCAAGTTTGCTCCACAGGATGCCAATGACCACGGCACCCATCACCAGCAGCGTCACAGGAATCGGCCAGTAGAAGCTCACGGTCATTTGGGCGGCAAAGCTAATGGTATACAGCAGATGAGACAAGAAGAACGCGCCCAGCGCATAGAGCATTTGCTGACGCGGCAGCAACATCAGCGCGTCGCCCACCAGCGTGGCAACCAGCCCTGCGAGGATCAGATAATCCGTGGTATTGCGCGTGGGGGCCTGCCAGGCCCAGGCGACCAGCAGCAGCAGCGTAACGGGTTTAAATAACCAGCGCTGCCACTGGGGACCACGGTAGGAGGCGTCGACATACAGCCAACCGGAAAAAAGTACAGCAAGAAAAGACCACAGCATGATTTCTCCCTTTGCTGAACTCCACGTTCAGCGTTAATTTTCCCAAAATCGCCTTCTCAGTTTAAGTTACCCCCGACGAATGTGACAGTCGGTGTCGTCTGGTTGTATCCTTTACGGCTTGAAACCGTTCCCGACACCACCGCAAAGCGCGAGAGAAAACATGAGCAAACCACCGCTAATCTTTTTTATCGTTCTGGCGATCATTGCCATTTTGGCGACCCGTCAGTTTATCAAGCAGCGCCGCGAAGCGGCCGTGAACGATGCGTCACCGGTACGCGTCATGGCCGTGGAGGTCAAAACCAAGCGTGAGGTGCCGTCACCGAATCTGCGCTCGCGCCAGCGCGAGCAAATCGTGGCGGAAAACATGAAATATGAAGCATGGTTTCACCCGCTAAATGGGGCGGGCGATTTTAAGGTTGCGCTCAGCGCGGATGACTATCACCGCATGGACAAAGGTGTGAAAGGCGAGTTAAAGATGCAGGGCAGCCGCTTTGTAAGCTTTACGCCCGCGCGCTAACCTGGCGCGCCGTGAAGGCGCGCGCTGGGGTTACATTTTAGGATAATGCCGTTTCTGCCACGCCAGCAGTTCAAACACCCCAAAAAAGAAAATTTTCGCCTGGGTGGCGCGGCTGAGCTTGGGCGCCTCTTTGGGCTGGGTGGCGCGCAGCAGCACCAGCTGGAGGCCGTGCATAATCACCATAAAGAACAGGGCGACGTGCACAAAATAGCGCAGCGGCACCGGAAACGGATGCACCAGGTTCAGCAGTAAAAAAGCCCACACGCCGACCATCAGTAAGCGTCCTAGATTAAGCCACATCGTGCGTCTCCTGTTGGCGTTGATAAAGGCGATAAGCCACCTGTCCGGCAATCTTCTCGCGGTATAAATCCCAGCTGGCCGGAGCGACGGGTGCGCCGTGTTCCACTTCACTCTCTACATAGATTAGCGCCTGATGGCTCAGCCAGCCGTTTTGCTCCAGCAGCGTGAGGGTTTCCTGCAGTAGCCCTTTACGGAACGGCGGATCAACAAACACGATATCAAACGGCGTGCCGGGTTGGCTCAGCCACTGCAACGTATTGGCCTGCACCACGACGCCCTGCGTAGCGCGCAGCGTATGGAGATTTTGCGTCAGCTGCTGGGCCACGCTGCGGTCCAGCTCCAGCAGTGTCGCGCAGGCCGCATAGCGCGACAGCGCTTCCAACCCTAACGCCCCGCTGCCGGCAAAGCAGTCCAGGCAGCGGGCCTGCTGGATGTCAGGTGCCAGCCAGTTAAACAGGGTTTCACGCACGCGGTCGGTGGTGGGACGCAACCCATCGCTATGGGGCACGGGAAGTTTTCGGCCGCGCCACTGCCCGCCAATAATGCGGATTTGGCCGGCGGCGCTGCTGCTGCGGGGAGATTTAGGCATGTCGCTCATAACTCGTCATAATTTGTTGCGTAGTTTAACGGGCGCTGCGGGCAGAAGAAACGTTAAAAAAGGGTGCTGTGGTGCGCTGGCTGGAAAGTGTTAGACTATTGAGTTGGTATCGCGCGCGTAATTGCCTGATTTTTACGCCGCTCATGCGCGAAAGCATTAAATTTTATCCCCTGGGAAAACGAATCACCGGGAATAAGCCATCGAGGAGTGTGGTCACACAATGGCAAAAGAGAAGAAACGCGGCTTTTTTTCCTGGCTAGGCTTTGGCAAAGAAGAACAGGCGCAGCCGCCTGCGGAAGTGCCGCAGCACGACGCTGTGCAGCAACCTGAACCTGACGTCGACGAGAGTGCGCACGCGCGCGCCGAGGCGCAGGCAGAAGCGCATGCGGAGCATACCGCTGAAGCGACGCACGATGACATTGACGCTGCACCCATCACCCATATCGAAGAAGAGATCCTGCCGGAAGAGGAAGCGATCGCTCAGCCCGATAGCGTCACCGCGCATCAAGCGGCTGTTTTGCCTGAAGATCTGCCTGAAACGGGTCTCGCACCGGTCGAACCAGAACCGCAGCAGGAAGCACACTTGCCAGAACCGGCGATCGTCGTTCCCGAGGACGCCTCTCAGCCAGCGACACAGGCGCAGGACGACGCGCCGCTGAGCGATGAAGAGCTGGAAGCGCTGGCGCTGGCGGAAACCTACGCCGAAGACGCCGAAGCCGAAGTGGCGGATACCGTGAGCGATTTGCCGCTGGCTGCGGCGCCGCTGGTTGCGCAGGAGCAAGAGCGTCCGACCAAAGAGGGCTTTTTCGCCCGTCTGAAGCGCAGTCTGGTGAAAACCCGTGAAAATCTGGGTTCTGGCTTTGTCAGCCTGTTCCGCGGCAAGAAAATTGATGACGATCTGTTTGACGAGCTGGAAGAGCAGCTGCTGATTGCGGATGTAGGGGTAGAAACCACGCGCCGCATCATCACCAGTTTGACCCAGCAGGCGAGCCGCAAACAGCTGCGTGACGCGGAAGCGCTGTACGGCCTGCTGAAAACCGAGATGTCGGAGATTCTGAACAAGGTTGACGCGCCGCTTGATGTCAGCGGTAAAACGCCGTTTGTGATCCTGATGGTCGGCGTCAACGGCGTGGGTAAAACCACGACCATTGGTAAGCTTGCACGCCAGTATCAGTCAGAAGGTAAATCCGTCATGTTGGCCGCCGGTGACACTTTCCGTGCCGCTGCGGTCGAGCAGCTTCAAGTGTGGGGGCAGCGCAACAATATTCCCGTGGTGGCGCAGCACACCGGTGCGGATTCCGCCTCGGTGATCTTTGATGCCATTCAGGCGGCGAAAGCGCGCAACGTGGACGTACTCATTGCCGATACCGCCGGACGCCTGCAAAACAAAGCGCACCTGATGGAAGAGCTAAAAAAAATCACGCGCGTGATGAAAAAGCTGGATAACGACGCACCACATGAAGTGATGCTGACCCTCGATGCCAGCACCGGGCAGAACGCGATCAGCCAGGCCAAACTGTTTAATGAAGCCGTGGGCCTAAGCGGCATTGCGCTGACCAAGCTCGACGGCACGGCGAAAGGCGGGGTGATCTTCTCGATCGCCGATCAGTTCGGCATCCCGATTCGCTACATCGGCGTTGGGGAAGGCATTGAGGATTTACGGCCATTTAAGGCCGGAGATTTTATTGAGGCACTGTTTGCCCGAGAGGAATAAGTGGGATGATTCGCTTTCAAGAGGTAAGTAAAGCATACCTGGGCGGACGCCAGGCGCTACAAGGGGTCGATTTTCATCTGCGCCCCGGCGAAATGGCGTTCCTCACCGGCCATTCCGGCGCGGGAAAAAGTACCTTACTGAAGCTGATTTGTGGCATTGAACGCCCGAGTGCCGGGCAGATCTGGTTTAGCGGGCACGACATATCGCGTCTGCGCCGCAGTGAAGTGCCTTTCCTGCGTCGTCAGATCGGCATGATTTTTCAGGATCACCATTTGCTGATGGATCGGTCGGTGTACGAGAACGTGGCGATCCCGCTGATCATTTCCGGTGCCAGCGGCGAGGATATTCGTCGTCGCGTCTCTGCCGCGCTGGATAAAGTGGGCCTGCTCGACAAAGCGAAAAGTTTCCCCATTCAGCTTTCCGGCGGTGAGCAGCAGCGGGTGGGCATTGCCCGCGCCGTGGTGAACAAACCCGCGGTGCTGCTGGCGGATGAGCCCACCGGCAACCTTGATAACGCGTTGTCCGAAGACATTCTGCGCCTGTTTGAAGAGTTTAATCGCGTGGGCGTAACGGTGTTAATGGCGACGCACGACATTGGGCTGATCTCACGCCGCAATTACCGCGTGATGACGCTGAATCAGGGACGTCTGCACGGAGGCCACGATGGTCAATAAACGCAATAAGCGCCCGGCTGCGACCAAAGCGGCAAAACAACCGTCGAAACAGCCGTCGAAAAGTAAAGCGCTTAAAGGCGGCTGGCAAGAGCAGTGGCGTTATGCCTGGCGCGGCACGCTCTCTGATATGTATCGCCAACCGCTGGCAACCTTGTTGACGGTAATGGTCATTGCCATCTCGCTGACGCTACCGAGCGTCTGTTACATGGTGTGGAAAAACGTTAGCCAAGCGGCGGCGCAGTGGTATCCGGCTCCGCAGCTCACCGTGTATCTGGATAAGTCGCTGGATGACACGGCGGCAGAAAATGTTACCGCGCAGCTTAAGCAGCTCGACGGTGTGGATCACGTTAACTACATGACGCGCGAAGAGGCGCAGAGTGAGTTCCGCAACTGGTCGGGCTTTGGCGGTGCCATGGACATGCTGGAGCAGAATCCGCTGCCTGCTGTGGCGATCATCACGCCGAAGCTCAATTTCCAAAATTCCGACACCATGGCAAACCTGCGCGATCGCGTGGCGAAAGTGCAGGGGGTGGACGAAGTGCGCATGGATGACAGCTGGTTCGCGCGCCTGGCGGCCCTGACCGGGCTGGTAGGACAGGTTGCCTCGATGATTGGCTTGCTGATGGTGGTCGCGGTGTTCCTGGTGATTGGCAATAGCGTTCGCCTGAGTATTTTTGCCCGGCGCGACACCATTAACGTGCAGAAGCTGATCGGCGCTACCGACGGCTTTATTTTGCGTCCGTTTCTTTACGGCGGCGCGCTGCTGGGACTTTCGGGCGCCGTGCTTTCGCTGATCCTTTCTGAGGTGTTAGTGCTCCGCCTGCAGTCAGTGGTGGCGCAGGTGGCTTCGGTGTTTGGCACCACCTTCGTGCTGGAAGGTTTTTCTTGGGATGAAGGCCTACTACTGCTGCTGGTGGCGGCGATCATCGGCTGGATCGCCGCCTGGCTGGCGACGGCGCAACATTTACGTCGATTTACGCCCCAGTAACCCTCCGCAACGTTTTTTGATATACTCTTCCTCTGCTGCCGACGAACGGGAGCAGAGGATTCTTCCCAAAATCCCCCGCCGACAGCTGTGCTTATCTTATTCACTGCTATAATTGAACTTGTGGATAACTTTGTCGTCCAATAAGCACACATTGCTTTTGGTTTTTCTGCAGCGCTGACATAATGTAGCGGCTGCGCAAAGAATCATGCAGCAAGTCCATTGAATTTGTGAGGGTTTGAATGACCAAAGAAATGCAAACTTTAGCGATTGCGCCTCTTGGCAACCTGGAGTCTTACGTCCGGGCGGCTAACAACTGGCCGGTACTGACGGCAGAAGAGGAAAAAGCATTGGCTGAGAAGCTGCATTACCAGGGCGATCTGGATGCAGCCAAGACGCTGATCCTGTCTCACCTGCGCTTTGTTGTTCATATCGCTCGTAATTACTCCGGTTACGGCCTGCCGCAGGCTGACCTGATTCAGGAAGGTAACATTGGCCTGATGAAGGCGGTGCGCCGCTTCAATCCTGAAGTGGGCGTGCGTCTCGTCTCTTTCGCCGTGCACTGGATCAAAGCGGAAATTCACGAATACGTGCTGCGCAACTGGCGTATCGTGAAGGTCGCCACCACCAAAGCACAGCGCAAACTGTTCTTTAACCTGCGTAAAACCAAGCAGCGTCTGGGCTGGTTTAACCAGGATGAAGTTGAGATGGTTGCGCGCGAGCTGGGCGTGAGCAGCAAAGACGTGCTCGAAATGGAATCGCGCATGGCCGCACAGGACATGACTTTTGATATGTCCTCTGACGACGACGCTGGCGAAGGCAAGCCGATGGCGCCCGTGCTTTATCTGCAGGATAAAACCTCAGACTTTGCTGACGGCATCGAAGAGGACAACTGGGACGCGCACGCGGCGGACAAGCTGAGCGATGCGATGTTGAGCCTTGACGAGCGTAGCCAGCATATCATCCGCGCCCGCTGGCTGGATGATGACAACAAAACCACGCTGCAGGAGCTGGCTGACCAGTATGGTGTCTCCGCCGAACGCGTGCGTCAGCTGGAGAAAAACGCCATGAAGAAATTACGCATGGCGATCGAGGCTTAACAGCCCTTCAGCAAAAAAAGCGACCTGCGGGTCGCTTTTTTTATGCCTGCGCGCCAGTCGCGTGTGGTTAGCGCACCCAGCCGTCGCTTTGCGCCCGAAAGCCGCATGCCTGCATAAACGCGGCGCGCACGCGCTGATCGGCGTTGCCGTCGTCAGCGATCCACCAGCTCGTCTGTCCACCGTTCTGCGCGAGCGTCTCTTCCAGCAAATAGTGTCCCACGCCGCGGCGCCGGGTCACGTCACGCACTTCAAGATGCGTGATCTTGCCCAAGGTGCCGCTCAGGGTGAGCCGCAGGGCCGCCAACAGACGATCGTTGAACCGCGCAGCATACAGGCGCTGCGTCTCGCTGAGTTCCGCTTCTAGCTGTGCAAGATCGCACTGCGGCCAGATTTTGGCTAAATCCGTTCTGTCCTGCGCGGTCAGCGCGGTGAGCCGCTGAATCGTGAGCTTCATACCCTTTACCTGTACTGCCAGAAAGGCATCAGTGTAGCGAATTTAGACGGTCAGTGTGCTGTCACTTTTTTGCGATAAAAAGAGGTCAAATGGCAGCCGGTTTGCCAGGATTGTGGAGTAAGCCTGCGGTATTTGTCGAAAAAGGTAGCATAAGCCGCTGGCAAGCTGGCGAAAACATGGCCATAAAAACCAGATGATTCTGCTGTATAACCCGCTCATTACTGAATATGTCAGTTGATTTAAAGAAGAAAGTTCCTGTTTAATAACCTGAAAAATAAAGCCTTATTCACTAATAATGCCAGAAAAAGCGCTAACTCCTTCTTATGGAATCAGTTTTCCTTTTTACTGGCAGAAAAATAGCCAATCACAACAGACACGACACAACAGATGGGGAAGTACGCATGAAAATGAGTAAAGGACGCGCTTTACTGGCGGGTTGCGTGGCGCTGGCCCTAAGCCACGCGGCACTGGCCAAAGACATTAAAATTGCTATCGTTGGCGCGGCAACCGGTCCGGTTGCGCAATATGGCGACATGCAATTTACCGGTGCCGCGCAGGCCATCAAGGACATCAATGCCAAAGGCGGCGTCAACGGTGACAAACTGGTTGGCGTGGAATACGACGATGCCTGCGACCCCAAACAAGCCGTGGCCGTGGCCAACAAAGTGGTTAACGATGGCATCAAATACGTCATTGGCCACCTTTGCTCTTCTTCTACCCAACCTGCATCGGATATTTACAACGATGAAGGGATTCTGATGATTACCCCGGCCGCCACGGCACCTGAGCTGACCGCGCGCGGTTATGCTGACGTGATGCGCACCACCGGTCTCGACTCCGACCAGGGCCCGACCGCCGCCAATTACATTTTGAGCGAAATCAAACCGAAGCGCATCGCGGTGGTGCATGACAAGCAGCAGTACGGTCAAGGGCTGGCGGAATCCGTGCAGAAAACCCTGAAAGCCAAAGGCGGCAACGTGGTGCTGTTCGAAGGGATCACCGCCGGCGATAAAGATTTCTCCACCCTGATTGCGCGCCTGAAGAAAGAGAACGTCGACTTTGTCTATTACGGCGGCTACTACCCAGAGCTGGGACAAATTCTGCGCCAGGCAAAATCAGCTGGCCTGAAAGCCGGTTTTATGGGGCCGGAAGGTGTGGGCAATGCCTCACTGTCTAACATTGCCGGTGATGCATCTGAAGGGCTGTACGTGACGCTGCCGAAGCGCTACGACCAGCTGCCAGAGAACAAAAGCATTGTCGAGGCGATCAAAGCCAACACTGCGTCTAACCGCAAAGATCCGACCGGACCGTTTGTCTGGACCACTTACGCTGCGATTCAGTCGCTGGTGGCCGGTATTGAGCGCAGCAAAAGCGACGAGCCTGATGCCATTGCCAAAGACCTGAAAACCGGTGCCCCGGTACCCACGGTGATGGGCGACCTGAGCTGGGATCAGAAAGGCGATCTGAAAGGCTTCGAGTTTGGCGTGTTCAAATGGCACAAAGACGGCTCTTCCACTGCCGTGAAGTAATCCCGCTTAAGCGTCACCCTTCAGTACGAACGACGGGGCGGCCGCAGGGCCGCCCTTTATCCACCCCGATCGGATTCACGCCGCGCGCGTCAGCCCATCGCGGGCGTTTTTAAGGTAATTGTTATGTCCGAGCAGTTTCTCTATTTCACTCAGCAGATGTTCAACGGGGTTACTCTCGGGAGCACCTATGCGCTGATCGCCATTGGCTACACCATGGTTTACGGCATTATCGGCATGATCAACTTCGCGCACGGCGAGGTGTACATGATCGGTAGCTACGTCTCTTTCATTGTGATTGCCGCCCTGATGATGATGGGCATCGACAGCACCTGGCTGATGATCGCCGCCGGATTCGTGATGGCGGTGATCATCTCCAGCGCCTACGGCTGGAGCATTGAGCGCGTGGCCTACAAGCCGGTACGCTCCTCTAAGCGCTTGATCGCGCTGATTTCCGCCATCGGCATGTCGATCTTCCTGCAAAACTACGTCAGTCTGACGCAGGGCTCGCGTGACCTGGCGCTGCCCAGTTTGATTACCGGCCAGTGGACGCTCGGGGAAAGCAACGGCTTCGCCACCACGCTCTCCACCATGCAGCTGGTGATTTGGGTCGTGACCTTCCTGGCCATGCTGGCGCTGACGCTGTTCATTCGCTACTCGCGCATGGGGCGCGCCTGCCGCGCCTGCGCGGAAGATTTGAAAATGGCGAGCCTGCTCGGCATCAACACTGACCGCGTGATCTCACTGACGTTCGTGATCGGCGCCGCTATGGCGGCGGTGGCGGGCGTCCTGCTCGGCCAGTTCTACGGCTCCATTAACCCGTTCATTGGCTTTATGGCTGGGATGAAGGCATTTACCGCTGCGGTGTTAGGCGGCATCGGCAGCATTCCGGGCGCGATGATAGGCGGCCTGGTGCTGGGGATTGCCGAAGCGCTCACGTCGGCCTATTTGTCGACCGAATATAAAGATGTGGTGTCGTTTGCGCTGCTGATTGTGGTGCTGCTGGTGATGCCTACGGGCATTCTGGGCCGCCCGGAGGTGGAGAAAGTATGAAACGCCTCGGACTGGTTAACGCCGTTGTCTCAACGGTGATGCTGCTGGTGCTCGCCACCTTCTTCATGGGGATGCGCCTCGACTTAAACGGCACACAATTAGTGGTCGCGAACGCAGGCGAGGTACGCTGGAACTGGATCTTCGTCGGCTGCGGGGTGGTGTTTCTTTTCCAACTGTTGCGTCCGCTGTTGCACGGCAAGTTTGCCCGCAGCGGTAAAGGTATAGTGCTGCCAAGCTTTGACGGTTCTACCGCGAAGCAAAAGTGGCTGATGGCGGCAGTGCTGGCGGTGGCGATCGCGTGGCCGTTCTTCGTGTCGCGCGGCAGCGTCGATATCGCCACGCTGACGCTGATCTACGTGATGCTCGGGCTAGGTCTGAACGTGGTGGTTGGGCTCTCTGGCCTGCTGGTGCTGGGTTACGGCGGCTTTTACGCCATCGGCGCTTACACCTTTGCCTTGCTCAATCACTACTACGGTTTCGGCTTTTGGGAAAGCCTGCCGCTGGCCGGATTGGTGGCCGGCGCGTTTGGCCTGATGCTCGGTTTTCCGGTGCTGCGCCTGCGCGGCGACTATCTGGCAATTGTCACGCTGGGCTTCGGCGAAATCGTGCGTATCCTGCTGCTCAATAACACGGCGATCACCGGCGGGCCTAACGGCATCGCGCAGATCCCTAAACCCAGCCTGTTCGGCCTGGAGTTTGGCCGTCGCGTGAGCGAAGGCGGCTGGAGCACCTTCCACGATTTCTTTGGCCTGAAATATGACCCCAACGATCGCGTGATCTTCCTCTATCTGGTGGCGCTGCTGCTGGTGGGATTGACGCTGTTTGTGATCAACCGCCTGCTGCGTATGCCGCTGGGTCGGGCGTGGGAAGCGCTACGTGAGGATGAAATTGCCTGCCGCTCGCTGGGCCTCAGCCCTACGCGCATCAAATTGACGGCCTTCACCATCAGCGCCGTGTTTGCCGGTTTCGCCGGTACGCTGTTTGCCGCGCGTCAGGGCTTTGTCAGCCCCGAATCGTTCACCTTTGTGGAGTCGGCATTTGTGCTGGCGATTGTGGTGCTGGGCGGCATGGGTTCGCAGCTGGCGGTGATCCTCGCGGCGATTTTGCTGGTGGTTTCACGCGAGCTGATGCGTGACCTTAACGAGTACAGCATGCTGGTGTTGGGAGGATTAATGGTGTTGATGATGATTTGGCGTCCACAGGGCCTGTTGCCAATGAAGCGTCCGCATCTGAAGTTGAAAAGCCGTAAACAAGGAGAGCAGGCATGAGTCAGCCTTTATTAGCCGTTGAAGGCCTGATGATGCGCTTCGGCGGCCTGTTGGCCGTGAACAACGTATCCCTGGCGCTGCATCCGCAGGAAATTGTTTCGCTGATCGGCCCTAACGGTGCCGGTAAAACCACCGTCTTCAACTGCCTCACCGGTTTTTATAAACCCACCGGCGGCACCATTACGCTGCGTGACCGTCAGCTGCAAGGGCTGCCGGGGCAAAAAATTGCGCGCATGGGCATTGTGCGCACGTTTCAACACGTGCGCCTGTTCCGGGAAATGACGGTGATTGAAAACCTGCTGGTGGCGCAGCACCAGCACCTGAAAAGCGGCGTGTTTTCCGGGCTGTTCAAAACGCCCGCTTTTCGTCGCGGCGAGAGTGAAGCGCTGGATCGCGCCGCCACGTGGCTGGAACGCATTGGACTGCTGGCGCTGGCGAATCGTCAGGCGGGCAATTTGGCCTATGGTCAGCAGCGTCGTCTGGAGATTGCCCGCTGTATGGTGACGCAGCCAGAGATCCTGATGCTCGACGAACCCGCCGCCGGGCTTAACCCGCGCGAAACGCATGAGCTGGACGCGCTGATTGCCGAGCTGCGCGGCGAGCACAAGGTGTCGGTGTTGCTGATTGAACATGACATGAAGCTGGTGATGGGCATTTCTGACCGCATCTATGTGGTGAATCAGGGCACGCCGCTGGCAAACGGGACACCGGAAGAGGTGCGTAACAATCCGGATGTGATCCGTGCATATTTAGGTGAGGCGTAACATGGCAAACCCGATTTTAACCTTGCAGGGTGTCAACGCCCATTACGGCCCGATTCAGGCGCTGCACAACATCAATTTGCATATCAACCAGGGCGAAATTGTCACGCTGATCGGCGCCAACGGCGCGGGTAAAACCACGCTGCTCGGCACGCTGTGCGGTGAACCGCGCGCCACCAGCGGTACCGTTGTGTTTGATGGCAAAACCATCACCGACTGGCAAACAGCGAAAATTATGCGCGAGGCGATAGCCATCGTGCCGGAAGGGCGCCGCGTGTTTTCTCGCATGACGGTGGAAGAGAACCTGGCGATGGGCGGTTTCTTCGCCACGCGCGCGCAGTATCATGAGCGTATTGAGCGGGTGTATCAGCTGTTCCCGCGCCTGGCCGAGCGTAAAATTCAACGCGCCGGCACCATGTCTGGCGGTGAGCAGCAGATGTTGGCGATCGGTCGTGCACTGATGAGCCAGCCGCGTCTGCTGCTGCTGGATGAACCGTCGCTGGGGCTGGCACCGATCATTATTCAGCAGATTTTCGACACTATCGAACAGCTGCGTCAGGCGGGCATGACGATCTTCCTCGTAGAGCAGAACGCCAACCAGGCGCTGAAGTTGGCCGATCGCGGATACGTACTGGAAAACGGTCACGTGGTGCTGGAAGACAGCGGCGCGGCGCTGCTGTCTAACGAAGCAGTACGTAGCGCCTATCTGGGTGCCTGATCCTCAGGCGATCCGACACCCGGTCGGATCGCCTCTTCCTGCCCGCTTTTTTCCTTAAAAATGTGCGCAACGTTAACGTTTTGCCGCCTGGCTGCGCCGTTTCTGTGTGTCACATCTCTGTCATATTTCGGTTATTTTTCTATCATCTTCCCGTGTCATGTTACTCCGCGAACAAAAAATGCGTGATATCGCGCGTACCTAAAAGCACAGGAAAACTTTATGACCGCTTCAACGCTTCGTCCCCGTTTGATGAGTGTATTGCTGGGTCTGGCACTCAGCGGTAACGCGCTGGCTGCGACCGACATTCCTTTCTGGCACTCCATGGAAGGGGAATTAGGCAAAGAAGTTGACTCTCTGGCACAGCGTTTTAATCAGACGCATCCCGATTACAAAATTGTTCCCACTTACAAAGGCAATTACGAGCAAAGCCTGGCCGCCGGCATCGCCGCCGTGCGCAATGGCAAAGCACCTGCGCTGCTGCAGGTTTACGAAGTGGGCACTGCGACCATGATGGCTTCAAAGGCGATTGTGCCGGTGCACGAGGTGTTTAAAAACGCCGGTATCCCAATGGATCCCAAGCAGTTTGTGCCCGCCGTGGCCGGATACTACAGCGACAGCAACGGCCAGCTGATTTCCCAGCCGTTCAACAGCTCCACCCCGGTGCTCTACTACAACAAAGACGCGTTTAAGAAAGCCGGCCTCAACCCCGATCAGCCGCCCAAAACCTGGCAGGAGCTGGCCAACGATGCCGCAGCACTGCGCAAGGCAGGCATGAGCTGCGGCTACGCCAGCGGCTGGCAGGGCTGGATCCAGATTGAAAACTTTAGCGCCTGGCACGGCCTACCGGTGGCGACCAAAAACAACGGTTTTGACGGCACCGACGCGGAGCTGGAGTTCAACAAACCGGTGCAGGTACGCCATATCGCCATGCTGGAAGCGATGAACAAGAAAGGGGATTTCACCTATTTTGGACGTAAAGATGAGTCCACTGCCAAGTTCTATAACGGCGACTGCGGCATCACTACCGCCTCGTCAGGCTCGCTGGCCGATATCAAACACTACGCCAAATTCAACTTTGGCGTGGGCATGATGCCGTATGACGACACCGTGCCCAACGCGCCGCAGAACGCCCTGATTGGGGGCGCCAGCCTGTGGGTGATGAAGGGCAAAGATGCGGCCACCTACAAAGGCGCCGCCGAGTTTATGAAATTCCTCGCCCAGCCGGAGATCGCGGCCGAGTGGCATCAGAAAACCGGCTACCTGCCGATCACCACCGCCGCGTATGAGCTGACCAAGCAGCAGGGCTTCTATGAGAAGAACCCGGGCGCGGATATTGCCACCCGGCAGATGCTCAACAAAGATCCGCTGCCGTACACCAAAGGCATGCGCCTCGGTAACATGCCGCAGATCCGCACGGTGATTGATGAAGAGCTGGAAGCGGTCTGGACCGGTAAGCAGACGCCTCAAGCAGCCCTGGACGATGCGGTCAAACGCGGCAACGACCTGCTGCGCCGCTTTGCCCAGCAGGTGAAATAAATCCGATCCACCGGGAGCGGCGCTGCGTCGCTCCCGCTTTCAGCGTGAGTTCGCTATGCCTTCATCTTCTCGTCCGGTGTTCCGTGGCCGGCTATTACCGTATTTGCTGCTGGCACCTCAGCTGATCATCACGGCAATCTTCTTTTTATGGCCCGCGGGGGAAGCGCTATGGTACTCGCTGCAGAGCATCGATCCCTTTGGCATTTCCAGTACGTTTGTCGGGCTGGAAAACTTCCGTCGCCTGTTTAGCGATCCTTATTACCTTGATTCCTTTTGGACCACGCTCACGTTCAGCGCGCTGGTGACCGTGTGCGGCATGACGTTCTCGCTGCTGCTGGCGGCGCTGGTGGATTACGTGCTGCGCCTGAAGAAGTTCTATCAGACGCTGCTGCTGCTGCCGTACGCGGTGGCACCGGTGGTGGCGGCGGTGCTGTGGATGTTCTTGTTTAATCCGGGGCTGGGACTGTTCAGCCACCTGTTCAATCAGCTGGGCTATAACTGGAACTATGCGCAAAACAGCAGGCAAGCGATGTTCCTGATCGTGCTGGCGTCCATCTGGCAGCAAATGAGTTACAACTTTCTGTTTTTCTTCGCGGCGCTGCAATCCATCCCCAAATCGCTGACCGAAGCCGCCGCTATCGACGGCGCCGGGCCGGTGCGCCGCTTTTTTAATTTGTCGCTGCCGCTGATTACCCCGGTGAGCTTTTTCTTGCTGGTGGTGAATCTGGTGTACGCCTTCTTTGACACCTTCCCGGTGATTGATGCCGCCACCGGCGGCGGCCCGGTGCAGGCCACCACTACGCTTATCTACAAAATCTACCGTGAAGGATTCACCGGCCTGGATCTCTCCTCATCTGCGGCGCAGTCTGTTGTACTCATGGTGCTGGTGATCGGCCTGACTATCCTGCAATTCCGCTTTGTCGAACGTAAGGTGCAATACCAATGATTGAAAATCGACGCGGGCTGGATATTTTCAGCCACACCTTGCTGGTGCTCGGCGTGTTAACCATTGTGTTCCCGCTCTATGTGGCGTTTGTCGCGGCAACGCTGGATAACGACGCGGTGTATCAGGTGCCGATGACGCTGGTGCCGGGCAGTCACCTGTGGGAAAACATCGTCCACATCTGGACGCAGGGCGTGAACGGCAGCGCCGCGTTCGGCACCATGCTGCTTAACAGTTTGATCATGGCGTTGGGCATTACGGTCGGCAAAATCACCGTTTCCATGCTGTCGGCGTTCGCGCTGGTGTGGTTCCGCTTTCCCCTGCGCGGACTGTTCTTTTGGTTGATTTTCATCACGCTGATGCTGCCCGTCGAAGTGCGTATTTTCCCGACGGTCGATGTGATCTCTACGCTGCACATGCTCGACAGCTATAGCGGTTTAACGCTGCCGCTGATGGCCTCCGCGACCGCGACGTTTCTGTTCCGCCAATTCTTTATGTCGCTGCCCGACGAGCTCATTGAAGCAGCGCGCATTGATGGCGCCAGCCCAATGCGGTTTTTCTGGGACATCGTGTTGCCGCTGTCCAAAACCAATCTTGCCGCGCTGTTTGTGATCACCTTTATCTACGGCTGGAACCAGTATCTCTGGCCGCTGCTGATCATCAACGATGCCGGCCTGAGCACGGCGGTGGCAGGTATAAAAAGCATGATTAATACCAGCGGTGGTCCCACGCAGTGGAATGCGGTGATGGCCGCCACCTTACTCACGCTAATTCCACCGGTTGTGGTGGTGCTTGTAATGCAGCGCGCCTTTGTGCGCGGTCTGGTGGAGAGTGACAAATAAATGGCAGCTGTAACCCTGCAAACCGTAACCAAGTCTTACGACGGTAAAAATACGATTATTCAACCGCTGAACATCACCATTAACGACGGGGAATTTATGGTGATGGTGGGGCCCTCCGGCTGCGGGAAATCCACGCTGCTGCGCATGGTGGCGGGCCTGGAGCGCGTCAGCTCTGGCGATATCTACATTGATAAACAGCGCGTCACCGAGTTGGAACCGAAAGATCGCGGCATCGCGATGGTCTTCCAGAACTACGCGCTCTATCCGCACATGACCGTCGAAGAGAACATGGCCTACGGCCTGAAAATTCGCGGCATGGGCAAGGCGCAGATTGCGCAGCGCGTGCTGGAGACCGCCCGCAGCCTCGAACTCGATCACTTGCTCAGCCGCCGTCCCCGAGAGCTTTCCGGCGGACAGCGCCAGCGCGTGGCAATGGGGCGCGCCATCGTGCGTGAGCCTGCGGTATTTCTGTTTGATGAGCCGCTGTCGAACCTGGATGCCCGCCTGCGCGTCCAGATGCGTCTGGAGCTACAGCAGCTGCACCGCCGCCTGAAAACCACCAGCTTATACGTCACGCACGATCAGGTTGAAGCGATGACGCTGGCGCAGCGCGTGATGGTGATGAACAAAGGCGTGGTGGAGCAGGTGGGCACGCCGGTGGACGTGTACGAACGGCCCGCGAGTCTGTTCGTGGCCTCATTTATTGGCGCGCCGGCGATGAACCTGCTGAGCGGGCAGATCAACAGCCACGGCACCCACTTTACCCTGGATGCGCCGCACAGCCTGCCGCTGGGGGAGATCAAGGCGAAATGGGCCAACCGCCCCCTGACGCTGGGCATCCGTCCCGAACACATCCGGCTCGTCGGCCGGGAGGAAGGCGGGGTGCCGCTGATTGTGGACACGCTGGAGATGCTTGGCGCCGATAATCTTGCGCACGGCCGCCTCGGCGCCGCGCGGTTGGTGGTGCGTCTGCCGCACAGCGAGCGTCCGCAGGCGGGCAGCACCTTGTGGCTACATCTGCCGACAGATGCGTTACACTTCTTCGATTCTACCAATGGAAAACGTCTGGAATGAGCGAATCCTCTTGGCCTTACCCGCACATCGTCGCGCATCGCGGCGGCGGGAAACTGGCACCGGAAAATACCCTGGCGGCGATCGACGTGGGGGCCAGGTACGGCCACACCATGATCGAGTTTGACGCCAAACTCTCGCAGGATCAGCAGATCTTTTTGCTGCACGACGACACGTTGGATCGCACCAGCAACGGTTGGGGCGTGGCGGGTGAACAGCCGTGGGACAAGCTGTCGCAGCTGGACGCGGGCAGCTGGTTTGGCGGCGACTTTGACGGCGAACCGCTGGCACTGCTCAGCGACGTGGCGGCACGCTGCCGTCAACATCGCATGATGGCTAACATTGAGATCAAACCCACCACCGGCATGGACGTTGAAACGGGCCGTGCGGTGGCGCTGGCTGCACGTGCGCTGTGGCAAGACCAGCCAGCACCGCTGCTCTCATCGTTCTCCTACAGCGCACTGGACGCGGCCAAAGACGCTGCGCCCGAGCTGCCGCGCGGTTTACTGCTGGATGAGTGGCACGCGGACTGGCAGGCGCTCACGCACGCGCTGGGCTGCGTCTCGCTGCATCTGAACCACAAACTGTTGGATGCGGCGCGCACGGCGGCGATCAAAGCCGCCGGGCTGCGTATTCTGGTGTATACCGTGAATCAGCCCGCGCGAGCGCGCGAGCTGCTGTCATGGGGCGTGGACGCGATCTGCACCGATCGCATCGATCAGATAGGACCTGACTTCCGTTAGTTACTGCTGTTGGACGTCGCGTTCGGCTGACCCGGTTGGTTGGTGATCACGCGCTGTTGGGCGCTGTCTCGGCGCTCCTGCAGCTTGCGCTGCATCTCCTGATTCTGCTGCTGCTGGTCCTGTCGCAGCTTCTGCTGTTGCTGAAGCTGCTGGCCCTGCATCTGGGTTTGCATCCGCTGTTGGCTTGGGTTGTAGCCCGGTTTATAGGGCTCGTTCGTGTTGGTCAACATATTCGCCATGCTGCTCAGCGGCAGCAGGGCGGCAATCACAATCAGCCATTTTTTCATGATTATCCTCCGTTCAGGCAGCCTGCTGTGTGTTCGCCATACGCGCCGCGCGTGACGGGCTGCTGTCATAAGTTTATGCGATATCACAAACCCCTTATCCAGGAGTGCGCTGAATTTGGCTTAGTGTTAGGCTTTTTGGCGCAATAGCAAACACTTGCATCACGCAATTACAAATGTAAATAAGTGAAAAGGATGGGGCAGGATGAAGAAACAGGGCAACATGCGTCAGCTTGGCTGGGCGCTTCTGATGAGTTTTACGGTGATACAAGGCGCCGCCGCGGCACCCGCCAGCGCACCGCCAATTTCGTACGGCGTCGACAGCGACACCTTCCATCCGGTGAAAGCCAGGCACGGCATGGTGGCGTCGGTGGATGCGATGGCCAGCCAGGTGGGCGTCGATATTCTTCGTCAGGGCGGGAACGCGGTTGACGCGGCCATCGCGGTAGGGTTTGCGCTGGCGGTGACGCATCCGCAGGCGGGTAACCTGGGCGGCGGCGGCTTTATGCTGCTGCGCACCGCGTCCGGACGCACCACGGCGATTGATTTCCGTGAAATGGCGCCCGCGCGCGCCACGCGCGACATGTTCCTTGATAAACAGGGCAACGCTGACAGCAAACTGTCGCTGACCTCACATCTGGCCTCGGGCACGCCGGGCACCGTGGCCGGTTTTGCGCTGGCCGCGCAAAAGTACGGCACGCTGCCGCTGAGTAAGCTGCTGGCCCCCGCCATTAAACTGGCGCGCGACGGCATTGTCGTCAACGACGCGCTGGCGGACGATCTCGCCACCTATGGCAAAGAGAACCTGATCAACCATGATAACAGCCGCGCCATTTTCTATAAGGCGGACGGAAAGCCGTATGCCAAGGGCGATCGTTTGGTGCAGAAAAATCTGGCGCACAGCCTGCAATTGATTGCCCGTGAGGGACCGGACGCCTTCTACAAAGGCAAGATTGCCGATGAGATCGCCGGTGAGATGGCGCAGCACGGCGGACTGATTGGCAAAGCGGATCTCGCCGCCTACCGCGCGGTCGAGCGCAAGCCAGTGAGCGGCACCTATCGCGGTTATGAAGTCTTCTCAATGCCACCGCCGTCGTCGGGGGGCATTCATATCGTGCAGATCCTGAATATTCTGGAAAACTTTGATCTGGCGAAATGGGGCTTCGGCAGCGCCGACGCGATGCAGGTGATGGCGGAAGCGGAAAAATACGCTTACGCCGACCGCTCTGAGTACCTTGGCGATCCCGACTTCGTCAAGGTGCCGCAGCAGGCGCTCACCAGCAAAGCCTATGCGAAAACGCTGGCGCAGCAGATTGACGTGAATAAAGCGCGTCCATCCAGTGAGATCAAACCGGGCAAGCTGGAACCCTACGAAAGCAATCAAACCACGCACTTCTCGGTGGTGGATAAAGACGGTAACGCGGTGGCGGTCACCTACACGCTGAATACCTATTTCGGCAGCGGCATCGTGGCTGGGCAGAGCGGTATTTTAATGAATAACGAGATGGATGATTTCTCCGCCAAGCCCGGTACGCCAAACGTCTATGGTTTAGTGGGTGGCGAAGCCAACGCGGTGCAGCCCGCCAAGCGTCCGCTCTCGTCGATGTCGCCGACCATTGTGGCGAAAGACGGGAAAACCTGGCTGGTGACCGGCAGCCCAGGCGGTAGCCGTATTATTACCACTGTGCTGCAAATGGTGGTGAACAGCATTGATTTCGGTATGAACGTGGCAGAAGCCACCAATGCGCCGCGCTTCCACCATCAGTGGCTGCCAGACCAGCTGCGCGTTGAGAAAGGCTTTAGCCCGGATACGCTGCGCCTGCTGGAGAGCAAAGGCCAGCACGTCAAAGTGATGCCCGCAATGGGCAGCACGCAGAGCATTATGATCGGGCCAGACGGCATGCGCTACGGCGCTTCCGATCCGCGTTCTGTGGATGACCTCAGCGCCGGTTATTAATGCGCGCGCCGCGTCAGCGTGATTGTGCTGGCGCGGCGCAGGCAGGCTACTGTGGCTTGATGCGCGCCATATAGTGCGCATCAATCATCGCCCCGTCGCGCACGGCAAAGCGCGCGGCGGTGCCCTCAATCGCAAAACCAAACTTCTGATACAGCTTCACTGCGGCGAGGTTATCGCTAAACACGGTTAATTCAATGCGCGTGACCTGCAGCCAGTTATCGCAGAGATCCACCAGCGCCGTCATCAACGCTGATCCCACACCGCAGCGGTGGAAAGCGGGGTCGACCCCCATGCCGAACGCGGCCACGTGGCGCCGTCGCGCACGGGACTGCACTTCCAGCGTCAGCTGCCCAACGATCTTCCCGTCACGCTCCGCCACCAGCATCTGCACGCCAGGTCCGATATTGGCCAGCTTTTCCTGCCATAGCGTCGGGGACATATGCGGGAGATGAAGCGTATTCGCCTGGGTTTCCGGCTGGCTGTACAAGTGCATTAAAGCGGCAGCATCTTCGGGAACGGCGTGACGAATCGCGATCGGGCTCATCGGACAACTCCTTGAATAGTTGAGTGAAATCCCTATTAACATTGAGGAGTTTGGTCGAGACGTCAATGAAAAAAAAGCGAAGAAAAATGTTTACAGACGAGAATGATAATGATTATTATTGTCATGCGAGCTCAACAGGCCTCGGCCTCACGGGTAAGCACGACATTGCTCACATTGCTTCCAGTATTATTTAAGCCAGCTTGGGTGCTGGCTTTTTTTTTGCCGCTGCGACGGCGGTTAAGGGCGCAGACGGGGGACGATCCCGCTGGGCGCAAAAATGGTAGACTCAGCGTATTCCCGATTTCAGGCGCATACGATGAAGAAGAAAAGACCGGTATTACAGGACGTTGCCGATCGTGTCGGCATCACAAAAATGACCGTCAGCCGCTACCTGCGTAACCCCGATCAGGTCTCCAGCGCGCTGCGCGAAAAGATTGCCGTGGCGCTGGATGAGCTCGGTTATATCCCCAATCGCGCGCCTGACATGCTCTCCAACGCCACCAGTCGCGCCATTGGCGTGTTGCTGCCTTCCCTTACCAATCAGGTGTTTGCCGACGTGCTGCGCGGCATTGAAAACGTCACCGACGACGCGGGCTATCAGACGTTGGTGGCGCACTACGGCTACAACGCTGAAAAAGAGGAGCGCCAGCTGCGCTCGCTGCTGGGCTGGAATATTGACGGCGTGATCCTCTCTGAGCGTACGCACACGCCAGGCACCCTGCGCATGCTCGAGGTGGCAGGTATTCCGGTGATTGAGATCATGGACTGCGTCACGCCCTCCCTCGATATGGCCGTGGGGTTTGATAACGTTGAGGCGGCGCGGCAGATGACGCACACCATCCTGCAAAAAGGGCACCGCCACACCGTCTACCTCGGTGCACGCCTCGACGAACGCACGCTACAAAAGCAGCAGGGCTACGAAATCGCCATGCGCGAGGCCGGACTGACTGCGCACAGCGTCATGATGGAAGAAGCCTCGTCTTTCAGCGCTGGGGCGATGCTGCTGCGCGAAGCGCAGCGGCGCTATCCCGACACCGACAGCCTGTTTTGTACCAACGATGACCTGGCGGTGGGCGCGATGTTTGAGTGTCAGCGTCAGGGCTTGCGCGTGCCCGAGCAGATGGCGATCGCCGGTTTTCACGGCCATGATATTACTCAAGTGGTCACGCCGCGGCTTGCCACGGTACTGACGCCCCGTGAAGCCATGGGCCGGGAAGCCGCAGGGCTACTGCTGGGGCGCATTGGCGGCGATCGCAGCGTGCAGCAGCCGTTGGATGTGGGGTTTGAAATCGACGAAGGGGGCAGTATCTGATTCAGGCATTTTTTTGAATCAGCTCACACTTCTGTGCTTTTCAGGCGGTCAAAGGTTGTCAGGGTTCAGACGGCCTCCGACAATGGCTTCTTAATTTGTTATCGGTAACATTGGCAGGCTACGCTGCCGGAGTGCATAACCATGACCACGCCATCACCTTCGCACCACGTTTTTATCCTGATGGGCGTTTCCGGCAGCGGAAAATCTGCCGTCGCTAACCAGGTTTCTCATCAGCTCAACACCGCCTTTCTGGATGGCGATTTCCTGCATCCGCGCAGCAACATCATGAAAATGGCGGAAGGCCATCCGCTGGACGACCAGGATCGTCAGCCGTGGCTGCAGGCGCTGAATGATGCAGCGTTTGCCATGCAGCGCACGCAGGCCATCTCTATCATTGTTTGCTCCGCGCTGAAAAAGTCCTACCGCGACATCCTGCGCGCAGGCAATCACAACCTGAAATTCATCTACTTGAAAGGCGAATTCGACACCATCGAAGCGCGTCTAAAGGCGCGTAAAGGCCATTTCTTCAAGCCGCAAATGCTGGTGACGCAGTTCGCTACCCTGGAAGAGCCCGGCGCGGATGAGCCGGATGTGCTGGCGGTGAATATCGATCACACGCTGGATGACGTTGTTGCGGCCACGGTTGCGACCATTAAGGAAGCCATCAACAAGGGTCAGTAATGAGTACCGCAACGCTGGTGTTAACGGCAGCAGGCTCGGTCCTGCTGCTGCTGTTTTTGGTGATGAAAGCGCGCATGCACGCCTTTGTCGCCCTGATGTTGGTGTCGATTGGCGCCGGTCTGTTTTCGGGCATGCCGCTGGATAAAATTGCCGACACCATGCAAAAGGGCATGGGCGGCACGCTTGGCTTTCTCGCGATTGTGGTGGCGCTGGGCGCCATGTTCGGCAAGATTCTTCATGAAACCGGCGCGGTGGACCAAATCGCGATCCGCATGCTTAAGGTGTTTGGCGAGAGCCGCGCGCACTATGCCATGGGGATTGCCGGTTTGATCTGCGCGCTGCCGCTGTTTTTCGAGGTGGCGGTGGTGCTGTTGATCAGCATCGCCTTCGCCGTGGCGCGCCGCACCCACGACAACCTGGTAAAACTGGTGATCCCGCTGTTTGCTGGCGTGGCCGCCGCAGCGGCGTTCCTGCTGCCGGGGCCCGCGCCGATGCTGCTGGCGTCGCAGATGCACGCGGATTTTGGCTGGATGATCCTGCTGGGCCTGTGCGCCGCTATCCCCGGCATGCTGATTGCCGGACCGCTGTTCGGCAAGCTGATTGCGCGCCATGTGACCTTTAGCGCGCCGCCGGAAGATCATCAGCCCGACGTAGACGCGGCGAAACTGCCGTCATTTGGCGTCAGTTTGTCGCTGATCCTGTTCCCGCTGCTGCTGGTGGGGCTGAAAACCATTGGCGCGCGCTTCACTGCGCCGGACTCGCGTCTTTACGCATGGCTGGAGTTTATCGGCCATCCATTTACCGCCATTCTGTTGGCGTGTCTGGTGGCCATCTACGGTTTGGCCTACCGCCAGGGCATGGATAAAGAGAAGGTGATGCAGGTTTGCGGCAGCGCGCTGCAGCCCGCGGGCATCATTCTGCTGGTGATCGGCGCAGGCGGCGTATTCAAGCAGGTGCTGGTGGATTCCGGCGTCGGCCCGGTGCTGGGCCATGCGTTAACCGGCGCAGGCATGCCGGTGGCGCTGGCGTGCTTTATTTTGTCAGGCGCCATCCGCGTGATTCAGGGGTCGGCTACCGTGGCCTGTTTAACCACTGTAGGGCTGGTGATGCCGGTGATTGAACCCTTGCACTACAGCGGCGCGCAGCTGGCGGCGCTGTCAATTTGCATTGGCGGCGGCTCAATCATTATCAGCCACGTGAATGACGCCGGCTTCTGGCTATTCGGCCGCTTTACCGGCGCCACCGAGGCGGAGACGTTGAAGACCTGGACGCTGATGGAGACCATTCTGGGCACCACCGGCGCGGTGGTCGGCATGATCGCCTTTAGCCTGCTGTCGTAATCTCTACAGGCCGCCGTTGAGCGGCCTGTCTGTTAATCCTCTTCCCGCTCATCTTCCGGCTGATCCAGTACCGTATAGGCTACCGCGCAGAACAGCGAGTTCAGGCGTTTTAAATCCCCCAGCAGGCCAAGATGCAGCGAGCTGGTCTCAATGCTCTGCACGTTTTGCATGTGCAGCCGTTCGACGTGGGTGTGGGAAAAGCGGCGTATCAGGATGCGAAAACGGTGCTTGGCGCGGCGCAGGCGTTTGGCGCTGGTGACATCGTGCGACAGAAACACCGATAAACTCAGGCGCAAATTCTCCAGCAGTTTCGCCTGCAGCGTGGTCAACTCTTCAATGCCCTCCGCGGAAAAGGCGCGGCGCGCGTGCAGCGATTTATCCACCACCTCCACCGACATGCGCTCAATAATGTCACCTGCCTGTTCAAGGTTGAGCGCCATCTCAATCACTTCTGCCCAGCGCTGAGAATCTTCATCCGCCAGATCCTCTTTGGGCATGCGGGCAAGATAGAGTTTGATCGCGGTGTAGAGCACGTCAACGTCATCATCCAGCCGGCGCACGGTGCGTTCCGCGCGCAGCTCGCCGTGCACCACTTTGCTAAAGGATTCCAGCATCTGCTCCACCACGTCACCCATGCGCAACGTTTCGCGCGAGGCATTGGCCAGCGCCAGCGCCGGGGTATCCAGCGCGCTGCGATCAAGGTGTTTGGGCTTGAGCGTGGCGTCGGTCTCGGCGTCGTCGTCAATCATGTGGCGGCACAAGCGGGCCATTGCATCGGCAAACGGCACCATGAGGATGCAGCGCAGCAGGTTGTAGAACACGTGGAAGAAGATCACCAGCTCTTCGTCGTTGACCGGCATTTTGTCCAGCCACAGCGCGAGGTGATCGATAAAAGGCAGCACCGCGAGGCTGCCGATCAGCTTGAACAGCAGGCTGCCGAGCGCCACGCGCTTGCCCGCAGCGTTGGCGGTGCTGGCATTGATCATCGCCAGCAGGCCGCTGCCGAGATTGGCGCCAATCACCAGACAGAGCGCCACTTTGAACGAGATCACCCCAGCGGCAGTCAGCGTGGCGGTGATCAGCACCGCCGCCAGGCTGGAGTAGCTGATAATGGCAAACACCGCGCCAATCAGCGCATCCAGCATCACATCGCCGGTGAGCGTTGAGAACAGCACCTGCACGCCCGATGCCTGGGTAATGGGCTTGGCGGCATCCACAATCAGCTGCAGCGCCAGCAGAATCAGCCCGAGGCCAATGGCGGTGCGGCCCAGCTGTCCGGCGCGCGTCTGCTTGCGGCTGAGAAAAAACACCACGCCAAGAAAGATAAACAGCGGCGAGAGCCACGAGAGATCGAAGGTAAGAATGCGCGCCATGATGGCGGTACCGACGTCGGCGCCCAGCACCACCACCAAGGCGGGCGTCAGGCTCACCAGATTCTGCGCTACAAAGGAGGTCACCAGCAGCGTGGTGGCGTTACTGCTCTGCACCAGCGCGGTCACGCCGATGCCCGCCAGAAACGCCATGGGTTTTCTTTCGACGCTGCGGCTCAGCACGCGCCGCAGATCGGCACCGAACACGCGCATAATGCCGGTGCGCACAATGTGGGTGCCCCACACCAGCAGCGCCACGGCCGAAAGCAGATTAAGCAGAGTTAGCATAGGGCAGGCTCCTCGTTCGTCAGGCGGCAATAACGCGGCTGCACGCCTGACGAAGAGCGCAACCGGTGCACAAATGCTCCGCGTCGCGTTGCTAATTTTTCCTTAGATTTAAGCAACCTGGCGCAACGTCGACATCTCTAACTGTAGACCAATTTCACTGCCGTCCGGGTGTAAATCGGCCGCGCTGCGGTTCAGCACATCCACGGAGAGCGCCACGCCGTTGGCCCGCACGCGATAACGGATCACGTTGCCCAGCAGGCTGTGGCCAAGCAGCGTCGCGCGAATGCCCGCCTCGGGCGCGCACAGGCGGATCGACTCCGGGCGGATCGCCACTTCACCGCTAAACGCCCGCCCGGTGAGCTGGGTGGCCTGCTCGGCACTTAAAATATTGTAGTGGCCGATAAAGCCGGCGGCGAAGCGATCCGCCGGTTGGGTATACAGGGCTTCCGCGTCGCCGTTCTGCACGATTTTGCCGCGGTTCATCAGCACGATGCGATCGGAGAGGGTCAGCGCCTCTTCCTGATCGTGCGTGACAAACAGCGTAGTCAGCTTCAGCTCCTGCTGGATATGGCGAATTTGCTCGCGCAGATGGCGGCGAATGCGTGCATCCAGCGCCGACAGCGGCTCATCCAGCAGCAGCAAACGCGGGCGCGTCACCAGCGAGCGCGCCAGCGCCACGCGCTGGCACTGGCCACCGGACAGCTGGTGCGGATAGCGGCGCGCGAACTCGTTCAGTTCTACCAGCGTCAGCGCTTCCTGCACCCGCTGATGAATCGCATCGGCGGGCAGTTTTTGCATCTTCAGGCCAAAGGCGACATTTTTCTCCACCGTCATATTGGGGAACAGCGCGTAGCTCTGAAACACCATGCCCAGCCGACGCTTTTGCGGCGGCAGCGGCACCAGATCTTGCCCCTGCAGCACGATACGGCCGCTGTTGACGTCGGTTAAACCGGCGATGCAGCGCAGCAGCGTCGACTTACCGCAGCCGCTCGGGCCCAGCAGCGTCACGAACTCGCCTTCATCGGCCTGGAAATCGATATCTTCAAAGATGGCGGTAGGGCCGTAGCTTTTGTTCAGCCGCGTCACAGTTAAATAACTCATGGTCAACCTCGTTGCGGGTTAAGGGCGTTGGCCAGCCAGGTCACCAGCAGCACCACGGCAAAATAGGCGATGACGAGCGCGCTGGTAAAATGGCCGCTACCGTTGCGCATGTTAAACAGATAAACCTGAAGCGTTTCATAGCGGGTGCCGACGAGCAGGTTAGCGAACACAAACTCACCTATCAGAAAAGAGAAGGAGAGCAGCACGGCGATAAACATCCCGCTGCGCAGATTGGGTAGGATCACGAGCAGCGCCGCCTGCCAGGTATTGGCGCCGAGCAGGTGCGCGGCATCCATCAGCTCTTTGAGATTAATCGCCTGCATGTTGTTGGCGAGGGCGCGATAGATAAACGGCAGGGCGATGGTGAAATAGCAGCCGATCAGGATCCACGGCGTGCCGGTCAGCATCAGCGGGGACGACGAATAGAGCTGCAGCAGCCCCACGGACGACACCACCGGCGGCACGGCAAACGGCATCAGAATCAGCACATTCATTACGGCGTCGAGCTTCGGATAATAGTAAGCGATTACAAACATGGTAGGCAGCACCAGCACCAGCGAGAACGCTAATGCGCCCGCGCAGACCAGCAACGAGTGACCGAGCGCGGTGAGAAAGCGCGGGTCGCGCCACAGCGCGGTGAACCACTCCAGCGTGACGCCCTGCGGCAGGATGGTGTCGCTCCACTGGGTGGAGAGCGCGTACAGCAAGGTGGCGAGCAGCGGCGCGGCCAACGTCGCCAGCAGCAGGCCCACAATCAGGTAGTGGTAGAGTTTTTCAGCGCGCGACATATCACGACTCCCGCGTGGTGATGTTAAGGTAGCTGCGCCGCACCAGATACTGCTGCACCAGGGTAATCAGCGCCATGATCAGCACCAGCAGCATCGCCAGCGCGCCACCGGTATTCGGGTCCAGCGAGATATCGCCCGACACCAGCGCTGCAATACGCACCGGCACCACGTTGAAGTTGCCGGTGGTCAGGGCATAGATGGTGGCGTAAGCCCCGAGCGCGTTCGCCAGCAGGATCACAAAGGTGCCCAGCAGCGCCGGAAACAGAATCGGCAGGGCGATGTGTCGCCAGTAGCGCCAGCGGCTGGCGCCGAGCAGCGCGGCGGACTCTTCCCACTCTTGACGCAGCCCATCGAAGGCGGGATAGAGCAGTAAAATCCCCAGCGGGATCTGGAACCAGGTGTAAACCAGCACCATGCCGTCACGCGAAAACAGCTTGAAGCCGTCCAGTACGCCGTAATGGCGCAGCAGCAGCGTCAGGCAGCCGTTCATGCCTAATAAAATGACAAACGCAAACGCCAGCGGCACGCCGGCAAAGTTACTGGTCATGTTGGTGAAAGAAAGAAGAAAGCGCTGCACGCGCCCGCTGCCCAGTTTGTACAGCGAATAGCCCGCGATCAGCGCCACGATCAAACCGTAAATGCTGGACCAGATGGAGATATCCAGCGACAGGCGAAACGCCTGGCGATAAAAGGGTGACGTAAGGATATCAACGTAGTTATCAATGCCCCAGCGGCTGTTCATGTCGCTCCAGAAGCTGTTAATGGCAATCCACAGCAGCGGCGCGAGTTGGAAAGCGATCCAGCACAGGGTAAACGGCACCAGCAGCAGCAGCGCCCAGGTTTTGGCTTTCATACCTGCGGCTCCGCGAGCATGGCACGGCACACCGGTTTGTCATGGGGCACGCCCAGCAGCGTACAGACCAAGCCGCACAGTTCGGTTTGCTGCGGCTGCAGATCGGGCTGGAGAGAGAAACCTGCACCAAACACAAACAGCGGCACTTGGGTCTCTTCTGGCAGCATACCGCCGTGCGAACGGTCGTCGTTCATGCCGTGATCGGCGGTCACCAGCACCTGATAACCGGCCGCCAGCCAGCCTGGCATCCACTGCGCCAGACAGCCATCCGCCGTGCGGGCGCGATTGCGATACTGCGCGGAGGACAAGCCGTGTTTGTGGCCAGCATCGTCAATGTTCATGGGATGGATCAGCAAAAAGTCGGGGTCGTGGCGCAAACGCAAACTTTCCGCGTCCTCAAAAAGATGGGCGTCCGGGTAGCTGTCATCCCAGTAAAAATGGCCGTATTGAATCGGCAGATCGGGCGCCAGCGTATGACGATCGCGCGCGGCCACAAAGGGCGTGCGGTTATACAGCTCGCTCACCCAGTGGTACGCGGCGGCGGCAGTGGTTAACCCGGCGGCGCGCGCGTAGTGAAAAACGCTGCGCTCATGGCTCAGGCGGTTCACGCCGTTGTGGATAATACCGCTGCGCACCGGCGGAATACCGGTCAAAATGCACTCATACAGCGGGCGCGACAGCGAAGGTAATTCACAGGTCAAGGTGTAGTAATGGCCATTACCCTGTTTGCACTCGGCCAGCAGATAGCCCATGGCGTGCTGCGCAACCTGATTGCTCAGCCCATCCAGTACCACCAGGATTGTTTTCATCCCTTACTCCTTCCGTTAGCGGGGCGGGCAGCACGTCTGCCCGCACGACGCGTGATGCGGTTACTGCTTCATATTGATAACAACGTTCTCCTGCCACAGGCGCGGCAGCATTTTTGATGTCTTGTCCCAGGCGGCCTGATCCTTGATAGGACGGGCATGTTGGTACTCAGACTGCGGCAGCAGCTTGGCCTGCACGTCCGCTGGCAGGGTTAAGTGCTCGGCGCGAATCGGGCGGGCGTAGCCTTTCGCCAGGTTGATCTGGCCTTCATCCGAGAGGATGTATTCGCGCGCCAGCTTGGCGGCATTGGGGTGTTTGGCGTACTTGTTGATGATGGTGGTGTAGCCGGAGGTCACCGAGCCATCGGAAGGGATCACGACGTCATAGCGATTTTTGTCGATCTTGTCGCGGTAATTCAGGCCGTTGAAATCCCACACCACCGCCACCTGGATTTCACCTTTTTCGATGTTGGCGATCACCGGATCGGTCACGCCTAATCGTCCCTGTTTCGCCAGCTCGCCAAAGAAGGCCAGCGCCGGTTTAATGTTCTTTTCATCACCGCCCAAGGCGTAGCTCGCGGCCAGTACGCCGTTAGCCGCCTGAGCAGCAGTGCCGACATCACCGATAGTGACCACATACTTACCTTTTTTAAGATCGGCCCAGCTGTGCGGCGCGTCTTTGACCTGCTGCTTATCGATCAGGAACGCGATGGTGCCGGTGTAAGCCAGCATCCAGTTGCCATCGCTGTCTTTGGCCCACGCCGGAATCTGATCCCAATGGGTGGGTTTATACGGCTGCGCCACCCCTTTGCTGACGGCAATCGGACCGAAGGCGGCCCCTACGTCGCCGATGTCAGCGCTGGCGTTCTCCTTCTCTGCGGCAAACTTCGCCAGTTCCTGCGCGGAAGACATGTCGGTGTCGCTGTGCTTCAGGCCATATTTTTGCGTGATCGCGTCCCAGGTATCTTTCCAGTTAGCCCACGTATCAGGCATGCCCACGCTGTTGATTTGACCCTCCGCGCGTGCGGCTTTTTCCAGCGCAGCCAGGTCGCTGTCGGCGGCATGCGCGGCGGGCAGCGCAAGCAGAATGGCGCTGGCTACTACAGAGGCGATAAGTGCTTTCATCTCGGTGACTCCGGGTGTAAGTTGTGGGGCGTCTTGGTCTAGTCCAGCAAGAACCGAGCCAATGTAGCCCCGACGGATGAAAGTTTTATGACAAACGCAGCAAAACGCAGCGCAGCGCGAGATTTGTGCGGGGCGCAGAGGGAGAGAGTGGGAGGTCACAAAAGTGTCATCGAACTGTCATAGTGCAGCTGTGCTCCACAAAGAGGCGGAACCATGCTAACGAAAACGGCCGATGTGCTGGCGGCAGCGCTGAAGGCTCGCATTGAAAAAGGCGAGTTTGCGCAGGGCCGCTTGCCCGCAGAACGGGCGCTGAGTGAACACTACGCCACCACGCGCATTACGCTGCGCGAAGCGCTCGGCCTGCTGGAATCGCAGGGCGTGATCTTTCGCGAGCTGCGCCGCGGCTGGTTTGTCGCGCCGCCGCGCCTGGTGTATAACCCGGCGCACCATAGCCACTTCCACGCCATGGCCAGCGCGCAGGGGCGGCAGGCGCGCACCGAGGTCATCGACGCGCAGCGCCAACCGCTTCAGGACGACATCGCGCGTCATCTGCGGCTTAACGAAGGCGATGAGGTTTATCGCATCCGACGCTTGCGCCGCATTGATGGTCGCGCGGTGCTGTACGTGGAGCACTATCTCAATCCGGCATTTTTTCCCGGCCTGCTGGAAGCGGATCTCACCCGTTCGCTCACCGAACTGTATGAGCAGCGCTACGGCATTCGTTACGGCAGCGCCCGCTTTACCTTGCTGCCAGGGCCGTTGCCGTCCCACGTCGCGCCAACGCTCAACGTCGCCAGCGGCACGCCAGGCTTACTGATTACCCGCATCAACCGCGATCGGCGTCAGCGCGTGATTGACTGCGACTGCGAATATTGGCGCTACGACGCGCTCAGCGTGGAGATTGATCTGTAGCATATTGTGATTTAGATCACGTTACAGCATAGTAGCGCCAGAGAATCCCGGTGAAAGAGGCGCTAAAAATGACAACAAAATCGACCGCGGGGCAGCTGATCGCCTCGGTATTACAGTGGGTGCTCAACACGGGTCTCCTGATTTTGGCGGTAATCCTGGTGGTGTTTTTGGGCAAGGAAACCATTCATTTGGCCAACGTGCTGTTCAGCACTGGCGAAGAGGCCTCCTCTTATTTGCTGATCGAAGGCATTGTGATTTACTTCCTTTATTTCGAGTTTATTGCGCTTATCGTGAAATACTTCCAGTCGGGGTATCACTTCCCGCTGCGCTATTTTATTTATATCGGTATTACGGCGATTATCCGCCTGATCATTGTTGATCATAAAAATCCCTACGATACGCTTTATTATTCAGCCGCCATTTTAATTCTGGTGGTCACGCTGTGGCTGGCAAATAGCAATCGGTTAAAGCGGGAGTAAATCCCGCTTTAGTTATAATGTTGCGGTAAAGACCACCCTGACGCTGCCCTGATAGGGGCCGGTCTCTTTCTCGTTCTTATTAAATTCCGGCGTAATAAACGTGAGCGGTGCGGGCGCACACATCACCGGCGTGGGGATGCCCGGCAAATAAACGGGGCGCAGCTGTGAAGGATCCAGACTGGGTAATTCACGCACAACGTTGTTGTCAAGATACGCATCCTGACCGTTGTAGCTGAGCTGAATCTGATAATCGATGCGTTTTCGCAGGCTGTTGTCATTTACGCCATGATGAAAAACAGAGAATCTATCGCTGCTTCTGCCGCTGATATTCACGTCGTCAGTGAGGGTGAGAGAATAACGCGTACTTTTGTTGTCCATCCCATCATATAAGCACATATCCAGATTCGAACGACCAAACATGATGCCGCCCGGCATTGTTTGTACCAGACGCGTTTTCAGCGCCAGGTCATGGCGGGGCGTGCTGGTCTGCTGCTGGGGAAACCACACGGTGGCACTGGCCCCGTCGCGCAGAGTAATGTCAATGGTGCCCTGCCAGTTGGACCAAGTGGTGGTTGACTGTGGATTTTTAAATTGTTTTAACTTGAGCGTCGCTTTCCAGTTTCCGCCAATCGGCAACGGCTTTAATGCTTGCTCATCAACCCAGACCGTGAGCGTTTTACCATGGTTATAAAAAGGTTCACCCCCGATACCCGGCGTTAGGCAATAGGACAAGGAAGATGAATTGATGCCTGATTCTGTCAAGGCTGCGCACCCCACGAAGTTGTAGTGGGCATACAGCGTAATGTCTTGGGTGATCTGCGTACGCTGCTCGGTAAAGCGTAAGCGCAACGGGGTGTGCGGAATCGTCGTGGTTTGACGAGAGGTGCAATTACCGGCACCAAAACCGCTGTCAGACTGACTGTAACAATACCAGAACGTGTTGCTATACGGGGCTTGACCGCCATAAGGGATGTTGTTGCCGCCATAACCGTTCTGCTTTTTTTGCCAAACGTAATGCCGAGTACTGCCCAGCGTACTGCGGTCTAGCGTGAGCGTGAGCGTCGTATACTGATCGGTTGCAGGGACCAGCGGCGGGTAGGGATAGGCGGATACCAGGGCTGTTGCAAAAACACTGAGCGTCGTACCAAGCGCTTTTGTGGGCGAGGGCATAGTCTCTTCCTTATTCAACATGCGTGATAGGTGATGACGATATCTCTTTGTTTTGCGGCTCTACCTCCAATCCCTTGTGCCTTATACGTTCATAGTCGCGGCGTAAATAAAACGCGCACATAGCCAAGGTAACTGCCGCTCTCTTTATCATTTTGATTAAATTCAGGCGTGATGAACGTCAGCGGCGTGGGCGCACACAAGACCGCCTGCGCAATAGAAGGGATTTTTACCAACCGCAGGGCGGACTGATTAACCTGTGTGAGAAGCAGTGGCTGATTATTCAGCAGCGTATACGTCTGTCCGTCATAGTCGAGCTGAATCCGATAATCTATCCGCTTACGGCGGTCACTGCTCTCTACGCCGTTCCTGAATAGTGAAAAGTCTTCACTGGCGCGATCGCCGATCGTTTTCCCGTCCAGTAGCGTCACTTCAAAATTCGTGCTGTTGCCGCCGTAGCCATCATACAGACACATGTCGAGCGTCGATTTGCCAGTTATTTTCCCCCCAGGCATGGCGGGGGTTGGCCGGGTATGGAGGGCTAAATCGAGGCGTGGCGTATTGGTTTGATAGTGTGGGAACCAGATGGAGAAGTTTTTATTGTCATGCAGATTGACCCGGATATCTGCCGTCCAGTAAGCACTGTAATAGCCTTCCGGTGTGTTATCGCCCGGGCCGCCCCAATTTCGCTGTTTGAGTTTGAGTTGGGCTTTCCAGAGTCCGCCAAACGGGAGCTTTTTAATTTCTTGCTCGTCTACCCAGACGGTGAGCATTTTTCCCAGGTTAAACTTTCCATCGCTACACCACGCATAATTAAACGAATTTATGGGGAAAACGTAATAGCTGTTACCACAGTCTATTAGATTGGCGTGCCCATAAAGATTGATAATGTGGGTAACACGCGAAATTTGTTCGGTGAATGTGAGCGCGATAACGCTGGGTATCGGGCCACTATGAACGGTCTCGAAGCACGCCCCGGCGCCGTAAGTCGCATCGGTGGCGCTGTAGCAGAGCCAGTGATTGGCTTTGTAAGGGGCATCGTCTCCGCCCCAGCCGTTGCGCTGCTGGTTCCAGACATAATGCTGCGTGCTGCCCAGCGTCGAGCGTTCGAGGTTTAGCGTCAGCGTGGTCTGCTGGTCTACCGGCGGCACCAGCGGCGGATAGACATAAGCCCATGCGCGCGTGAGCCCGCCCAATGTCACGAGCAGGAACAGAAGCGCACTTGCCGCATAGGTCATCTTATTTTTCCTTTCTGTAGGCCAGCGCGTGGCTGTTTTTTATCTCTGCGGGCAGGGCCGCCAGCGTGATTTCGTGGCAGTGCACTTCGCCGCTGATCTGCAGGGTTGCCGCGGCGTCGGGCGCGGGTAACGCGCAGGTAAAAAAGCGATCTTGCTGCACGATGTAGAGTTGCTGTAACGGCGCCGGGGTTTCCAGCACAAACGCACCCTCCTGATTCAGGCGATCGCCATGGGCATTCATCACCCTGCCTTGGCGCAGCGGTTGCCCGTTCGTGAGCGCTCTGCCCACCAGCGTATAGGTGACTTTTGCGCTCACCTCGCGCGTCACCAGCCGACCTGGCTGAATAAAATCGGTTTTGCGGCCGGAGCCATAGCGGATGTTGGCCTGTAATGGGCCGGTTGCCCGTTCGCTTTCACGGATGTCGGTGCTGCTTTGCTGCCAGCCAGGCAGCGGCAGCGCCGCGCTGTCACCCAGCCCGAGCGTCGTGGTGCGTCCATTTGCCTGAACATCGATCGCGGCACCCGGTACCACACCGGGTGTGCCCGCCACGCGTACCAGCGCGGCCCCTGACGGCGTGCCATAACCCGCGCCGCTGAGCCACAGTCCGCTGCCGCTGGCAATCAGCGTCGAGTCATAGCCGCCGGTGAGCGACTGCTGCGCTGCGGTTTGGCTAAATTGGCTGTGGCTCAACGTGGCATGGAGGTTGCCATAGCGTCCGTCTACCCTGCCGCCGAGTGATGCAGAGAAATCGCGGCGATCGCTGCCGCTGAGCGTGGTCTGCCAGGCATGCAGGCTGCTTCCCTGAAGCGTTTCATCGTGGCTGACATTCCAGGTGGTTTGCTGGCCGCTCTGCGCGCTGGTGCGGTATTGCGTGTTGAGATTGGTTTGGCTATGGCGCGTGGCGCTGCTGGGTGGGCGCGCAATGTGGCTGAGCGTTAAGCCGAAAAAGAGGCCGTGGTCGCTGCGAGCTTGTTTATTACGCTGGTGCGAGCGAAAGAGGCCCGCCTGGCCGTTAATCGACATATTGCCGTAGGTAAAGCCGCGCCCAAGGCTGAGCTGCGTGGTGATTGAATCGGTTTTACGGCGCTGCGGGGCGGCCGATTGTGCTGTGCCAAACGGCGATGAGAACGGGTATTGCCTACTCCGGGTGTGCCCCAGCGTGGTGGTCCAGCCTTTGATCTGGGTAGATAGCGTAGCGCTGAGGCTTTCACCGCAGCCTGGTCCGTCGAGCTTACGCACGCCGCGACACTGCGCGCCGCGCTGTTCGCTGCGGTAAAGCGACAGCGACACGCCGTTGTTCAGGGCGATCTGTTGGGCATTACCGCGCACGCCGCGCGCATCAATCAGTACGGTGGCGGAAGCGGAAAGCGTGCTGCGACCAAATGCGGTTTGCCAATCAAGGCGCGTTTCATTGAAAAAACCGCCTGCGCTGGCAGACACGCCCGACGTCACCTGCATAGATCGCAGTACGCGCGCACGGACGCCCGCTTGCCAGCTTGGCCTGCCGGCATAGGAGGGCTGTGCTGCGCGATCCACGGGCTGGCCTGCCTGTGCGAACCATTCTGGCTCGTCAGACGCGAATCCTGGTGCGGCTTTGCTGAAGGCCACGTCTTCTGTGCGGACCAGCGTGTCGCTTTCATACACGCGCAGTTGCAGCGGATAACTGCCACCGGGTAGCTGACGGGTGTTGATTTCTTGCAGACCCGGCATCAGGTATTGACTGCCGAGCAGCTCTGCGCCGCGGTAGAGATCGACGCGCGCGCGGCGATTGAGCAATAGAGTGACAGGGGTCGCGTTGTCATCTACCCGTTCCTGGTTGCGCCACGCTTGGGTGGTGCCCACACGCAGGCCTCTGAAAAGCGGCATAGGCAACAGCGAAAAATTAAAGCTGCCGCCGAGACGGCCCGCAAGCGCGGCCCGATCCATCTGACCGACCTGCACGTAGTGTCTTTTGCCCAAATCCTGGCGTACATAGAGGTCTTGCAGCTGAAATTGCTGGCGTGTTTGCTCGCTATCGTGTGTGAAAAAGCTGCTCCAGTTACCCGCAAGATAACGATGTGTCCCTAAACCCAGCGCACCCGTGCCGCGCGCGCTAAGGCTATCCGCCTGGCGGGTTGTAGACCAGTTAAAGGTTTGGTGATGGACCAGCGCATTCTGAGTGCCAGGCGCGGCGCTGTAATAGCTGTTCACGTGGTTTTTTTGCATCAACCAGTGGGGGTTAATAAACAGCTCCAGCGCGCTGCGGTTTTCATCAAAAATCATGGCGACGGCATCGGTTTTCACGAATCCGCAGCCAGGGGCAGCGCACGCTAAATGACCGTTGCGCGGCAGAGGAGAGTGGAGCGCCGCAATCAGCGCGCGCTTGAACATGGGATTCACATAGCCCGCCTCAATGAGGTGTTGGGCAAGGGGCGTGGGGTGTGAAAAAAGCAGCGTCTCAGGTTTGACCTCGGCGTCATAGAGTCCGAGCGAGGTGGTAAACACCACCACCTCGACTTTCTCATTTTGTCCCAGCATCAGCGCTTCGAAGCCAGCGGGAATGAGGGGTGCCGCGTACGATGCGCCGGGCACCGTTAACGTAAGGTTGACTGTGCCCGCGATGACCACCGACAACAGGTGAAAAGAGAAACGTTCCATAGTGATCGATCGCGAGTAAGCACAGGGCGTTATGTACAGTGGGATTTAGGGTTTTTGCGCCAAGACCAGGTGAACCAGACCCTGATAGGTGCCTGCGGTAGTGATAGGCGCTCTGGTAACAGCCTGAATCTTCAAGGGCAGAATCACCGATTGGCCTGCACTGGTTGCCATGGCATCGGTATAGAGCGAGGCAGCGGCGAGCGTTGCAGGCGTGGTAGTAATCGCGGTGCCATTCAGCGAAACGCTGAGTGGAATACTCGCCGCTCCCGCATCGCTGAGATGACTGAGTTGCGCGGTGCTGGCGAGACGAACGTCGACATCTTTGCTTTGGTCGTTACTGAAAATGCGGGTTGGCAGCTCAACGCCATCCAGGCCCACGCCGGGGGTGTACCCCATCTGCAACGTCTGCGACAACAGGCTGCCATCTGCGTTGCGCAGCTCAAGCGTAGGGTCAACGTTTGCCGTCACCGTAATGGTCGCCTCTGCAGCCAGTGCTGAGGGAGTAAATAATGCAGACAGCAGCGCTGCCATAAAAAGCTTTTTCATTGACTCTTTCCTTTTAATGTATGACGCGTCAGCGTCGGTGATCAGCGCAAGTTAAAATAACTTGATGCTCTGAAGCTTTTCGTCTTCCGTGAGATAGCGGACGCGCAGCGGCTTATTTGCTGAAATGCCCGAAAGGGGCCGTTTCTCTTTCGGGTAAATTCGGCTATTGACTTCTTTCCAGCTGCACTGATCGTCACGCTGAGAATCTTCGCACTGGCTGTAGCTGTGTAATTGCACGCGAACGTTGCCCTTATTAATGAGCACCGCGTCTTGTTCTCTTTGCAGGGTATAAATTTTCTTTTCCGGTATTTGTCGAATTAAGACTCCCCACACCAGCGTGAGGGCGACCTGGCCCTGGATTTTGGGCTTGTCGACATTTTCATTTTGTTCTGCGGAGACCGGTTCGAAATAAGCGCGAAATACGCGTTCATCGCTCACCTTATTTAGCGAGATGACGCGCACGGTTTTTGTGGCACCCGCCGACAAGGCAAATTTCATCGGGGAAATAACAATGCCCTGACCTTGCCAGTTGGCCACGTCCGCTTCTTTTTCCTGCGGCGTGGCGGGATGCAAGACTTCTTTCAGGCTCACGCGGACATATTGTGTGGTGTCCGATTGTGACGTCACGTTGAGCGTGGCGCGGGCTTCTTTTTCCGCCGACAGTTTTAGCAGCATGGGATAAACCAGCATATTGGCTTGGGCTTGTGAGACAAGCAGCATCACCAGGCTTATTAACGTCAGTAAGATTTTCATCGTATTCAGCACCGCGTCGAAGGTGAAATGGATTACTGACTGAATACGACGCAAGGGTGCCGTGAATTAAATCCGCCGACATAGGTTTACACTCAGGCTGCGCGGCGATGAATTTTTTGCGTCACCGGTGAATATCCCTGTTGCCAGGGTGTGTCGCGCGAAAGGGGTGCGCTACACTAGGCTCCTTTTCACTGGAGGGACTGCCCAGATGTCGCACGATGCGTTGCAGCAACTGCGTGCGCTGCGCTGGCTAGACGCCGACGCGCCGCCGCTTTCTTCGTCCGTGCTGGACTGGCTGATGGAGGAAGACTCCATGACGCGCCGCTTTGAACAGCACTGCCGCCAGGTCACCGTGGAGCCGCTTAGGGAAGGATTTGTGGCGGCCGATGAAGTGGCGCCGGAGGCGGCGTTTCTGCCGGCCGACGCCCGTTTTTGGCTGCGCGAAGTGGTACTGCGCGGTGACGGTGTTCCCTGGTTAATCGGCCGCACGGTGGTGCCCGAAAGCACGCTGCAGGGGCCGGAGCAGATGCTACAGCAGCTGGGCACGCGCCCGCTGGGGCGTTATCTGTTTGCGTCCTCCACGCTGAGCCGCGATTTTATCGATCCCGGCCAGGTAGACGGGCTATGGGGACGCCGTTCGCGACTGCGCCTCTCGGGTAAGCCGCTGTTATTGACAGAGCTTTTTTTACCGGCGTCGCCGCTGTACCGAACGCCGGCGCAAGGATAAACAGAATGGATAAAAGTATGACGTTGAGCAAATGGCAGGCCTATCGCCGCCTGATGCGCATCGATAAACCCATTGGCACCTTACTGCTGCTCTGGCCCACGCTGTGGGCGCTGTGGCTCGCCGGCATGGCCATTCCGCCGCTGTCGGTGCTGGGGGTGTTTGTGCTCGGTGTTTTCGTGATGCGTGCCGCAGGCTGCGTCATCAATGACTATGCCGATCGTAACGTGGATGGCCATGTCAAGCGCACCGCCGGGCGCCCGCTGGCCAGCGGCGCGGTCAGTGGCAAAGAGGCGAAACTGCTGTTTGCCGCGCTGGGGCTGGTGGCGTTTGCGCTGGTGTTAACCATGAACCGCATGACGATTTTATTGTCGTTTGTGGGACTGGCGCTGGCGTGGGTCTATCCCTTTATGAAGCGCTTTACCCATTTGCCGCAGGTGGTGTTAGGGGCCGCGTTTGGCTGGGCGATCCCGATGGGTTGGGCTGCAGTTAGTGAGTCCTTACCTCTCGTTTGTTGGCTGGTGTTTCTCGCTAACATCTGCTGGACGGTGGCCTACGACACGCAGTATGCGATGGTGGATCGCGACGATGACCTCAAGATTGGCGTGAAATCCACGGCCATTTTGTTTGGCCGTTTTGACAAACTGATTATTGGTCTGTTGCAGCTGGCGACGCTGGGATTGATGGTGCTGGTAGGGCTGCTGCTGCATCTCAACGGCGCGTTCTATTGGTCGCTGCTGGCCGCCGCCGCCCTGTTTGTTTATCAGCAAAGGCTGATCGCCCAGCGGCAGCGCGACGCCTGCTTCCAGGCTTTTCTTAACAACAACTACGTCGGCCTGGCGCTGTTTGTCGGGGTGCTGCTGAATACCCAGCCGTTTGTGGATCTGTTTTAAATCGACAGACAGAAAAAAAGGGCGCCCGGCAGGGTGCCCTTTTTTATGCTCATCACAACCGATTAGCTCAGCGCCACCGCGCTCTCGATGGTCAGGCGCACATCGCTGGTTACCAGCTCTGCCAGCATCTGCCACATCTTGTGGCTGCGTTCGGCGTCGGCATCCCCCGAATCGCTGATATAGCCTTCGTCGCGTAGCGTCAGCACCAGCGCGGTAAACACCGCTTTATCAAAGAACTCTGGCGCGTTAATGCCGTTCAACACCGACAGGCGCTGCGCCAGGGTACGGCTCTCTTTTTCCAGCGTGCCGCGGTTAATGGTGGGTTTGGCGCTCAAAATCGCAAAGGTAATCGCAAAGCGCTGGAGCGTTTCGCGAATGCCTGCCGCCAGCAGCTGTAGCGTACGGTAGCGGGCGGCGCTCATTTTCAACTGTCCGTCTTGATAAGTAATCAAGCCCTGACGCGCCAGTTCATTGCACAGATCCTGCAACAGCTGCGGCAGCTGCGCGTTATCCCAGCGCAGGAATAGCTCACTTTTCAGCATCGGGTACACCAGGCTCACCTGGCGCAACAGCTCGGCCTCGCTGATTTCACGATGCTGCTGCACGATGGCGGCAATCAACGACGGCATCACCAGCATGTGATGAATATTGTTGCGGTAATAGGTCATCAGCACCGCCTGCTCGCGCGGCAGGATGATGATATCGCCGATGCTGTCCTGCTCGGTTTCAAACTTGTTCATGCCCATCGCATGATCCAGCAGCGCTTCGGCGCTGAGATCCGGCACCGTGGATTCCGGCGAGTAGGGCACGTTGCGCAGTAGCTGGATGTAGCAGTCAAGCTGCTCTGTAAGCTGCTCGCGCGTGAGCGAGCGCTGGCGCGAGGCCAGCAGCGCGGTAACGCACAGATTCATGGCGTTCGCAGCACCGGCTTCATTAATGCGTACCATCAGGCTGGCGGCGATGTCATTCACCACCGGGGTCATCCACGCTGGGCGCTGCGGCTCAATGGGATCGATGGCGTCGCGCCATTCAGGCACCTGCTTGTTCAGGTAATTCACCAGCGGTAGCGGCTCACCGAAGTTGACATAGCCCTGTCCGAGGTTGCGCAGCTTGCGCAGGCCGCGCACCATCTGCACGAAACCTTCTTTCTCTTTCGCCGCGCCGCGCAGCTCTTTGGCGTAAGTCCCCACTTCCATCACATGCTCATAGCCGATGTAGATAGGCACAAAGGTGATCGGGCGATTGCCGCCGCGCAGCAGCGCCTGCAGCGTCATGGTCAGGGTGCCGGTTTTGGGATCCAAAAGGCGGCCGGTACGTGAACGTCCACCTTCCACAAAGTATTCAACCGAGTAGCCGCGGCTAAACAGCTCGCCCAAATATTCACGGAAAACGGTGGAGTACAGCTTGTTGCCCTTGAAGGTGCGGCGGATAAAGAACGCGCCCAGGCGGCGGAAAATCGGGCCCGCTGGCCAGAAATTCAGGTTGATGCCGGCGGCGATGTGCGGCGGCACCAAGCCCTGATGATAGAGCACGTAGGAGAGCAGTAAGTAGTCCATATGACTACGATGGCACGGCACGTAGACGATTTCGTGCCCATCCTGCGCCAGTTGGCGCACGCGCTCACCGCCGTGCACATTGATGCCCTGATAGAGGCGGCTCCAGAGCCAGCCCATCACGCGGTCGGTGACGCGAATCGCTTCGTACGAGAAATCCGCGGCCACTTCTTCCATCATTTCAATGGCGTTTTGCTGCGCTTTCTCATGCGAGATTTTTTTGCTGCGCGCTTCGTCCTCAACCGCTTTTTCAATGGCTTTAGATTGCAGCAGTTTGTTGAACAGATCCTGGCGGGCAGGGAGACGTGGCCCGACGGCGGCTAAGCGCTGGCGCGCAAAATGAATGCGTGCGACGCGCGCGAGCTTCTGCGCAATCGACTTATCCGTGCCGTGTTCAGTGGCCATCTGGCGCAGCGATACGGTTGGCGAGAAACGCACAAAGCTGTCGCGGCCGTGCCAAAGAATGGCAAAAAATTTCTCAATACCGTTGAGAATGCGCAGATGCGGCTGGGCTTCACCCTGAATCTCACGACCCGGCGCGCGGCCAAACATCACGGAAACCGGCAGCATTTGGACATCAAGCTGCGCGTTACTGCGGTGCAGATCCAGATAATCGTGGAACAGCTTGACGGATTCCGGGTTCGCGACAAAGTAGGGGAAAACGCGTGGGCCGTCGTGAATGAAGACGTGGCGCGGCAACAGAGCACCGTCTATCTCTAACGGCGCCAGCGGATCGGGGAGGTCATGTTTCAGACACTGCGCCCGTAACGTCAGGAGGTCAGCCTTTGAATCATAAGGCAAAACGTACATTAAGGGACGTGTAGGATCGATCCCTAATTCGGAAATAGGATCGGTCGGGATGACCTTACTTTTCACCAAAATAGAGAGTGGTAAATTTAATAATTTGTAATAGAGTTTACGCCAACCGGACATAGACAACTTAAAGCCTCTCATTAACAAAGCGCGGCAAGCATACCAGAAACCGCGGTGAAGATCTGTGTCGCTGGCGCGTCGCGCAGCCCTGACATTGACGTCAGAATAATTCAAGGGTTCCAAAACATGGCAAATAATGTCACGGGTTTTATCAGAATTATTAAAGCAGCCGGTTATTCCTGGCAAGGATTGCGGGCCGCCTGGCAATATGAAGCCGCGTTTCGCCAGGAGGCGATTGCGGCGCTGATTGCGATTGGCGTGGCATGCTGGTTGGACGTGGAGGCGATCACGCGCGTGCTGCTGGTGGGCTCGGTGGCGCTGGTTATGATCGTTGAGATCCTTAACAGCGCCATTGAAGCCGTAGTCGATCGCATTGGTCAGGAAAGGCATCCGCTGGCGGGGCGTGCCAAGGATATGGGATCGGCAGCGGTGTCGTTGACGATTTTGCTGGCGCTGTTCGTGTGGATTGTCTTGCTATGGTCCCATTTCAACCCGTGAATTCAGCGGCGTTAAACGGCTGATTTTTCCATCGGTTTCGGTTTTCATTTCGCCAATACCTGTATATACTCACAGCGACTGTATAAACAACCAGGGGGCGGGATGAAAGCGTTAACGACAAGGCAGCAGCAGGTCTACGACCTGATTCGCGACCATATTAACCAGACGGGTATGCCGCCTACGCGTGCGGAGATTGCTGCTCAGCTGGGTTTTCGCTCGCCTAACGCAGCGGAAGAGCATCTCAAAGCGCTGGCGCGCAAGGGCGTTATCGAGATTGTCTCTGGCGCATCGCGCGGTATTCGCCTGCTGATGGAAGAAGAAACCTCAGAAGGGCTGCCGCTGATTGGCCGCGTGGCCGCGGGCGAACCGCTGCTGGCGCAGGAGCACATCGAAGCGCACTATCAGGTGGACGGCAATCTGTTTAAGCCGTCGGCGGACTTCTTACTGCGCGTAAGCGGTATGTCGATGAAAGACATCGGCATTATGGACGGCGACCTGCTCGCGGTACATAAGACACAAGAAGCGCGAAATGGCCAGGTTGTGGTGGCGCGCATTGACGATGAAGTCACCGTGAAGCGCTGGAAAAAGCAGGGTGCCATCGTGCAGCTGCTGCCCGAAAACAGTGATTTTGAGCCGATTGTTGTCGATACGCGTCAGCAGTCGCTCACCGTTGAAGGCCTTGCCGTCGGTATCGTCCGCAACGGCGAATGGCTTTAACCTTGCTTTGATCTCCCCCGTTGCGGTAGCGTAACTGCGCTGCCGCAACCTGATGTTGCCCTTTCTTTTTCCTCGCGCTTTCTTGCTGGCGGGCGCAGTCAGCGCGTTTGCCTAACGTCATAATGGAATGCGCGAATGCTGTTTTTCTCCCCTTCAGATAAAGCCCTGTGGCGACTTGCCTTGCCGATGATTTTGTCGAACGTGACGGTGCCGCTGCTCGGCGTGGTCGATACCGCGGTTATCGGTCATCTCGACAGTCCGGTTTACCTCGGCGGCGTGGCGGTGGGCACCACCGCAACCAGCTTTGTTTTCATGCTGCTGCTGTTTCTACGCATGAGCACCACCGGCCTGACGGCACAAGCGTTCGGGGCGAATCATCCCCTTGCTCTGGCGCGTGCGCTGATCCAGCCGCTGTTGATTGCCATGCTTGCCGGTGTGCTGTTTATGCTATTGCGCACGCCCGCCAGCGATATGGCCGCCGCGCTGATGGGCGGCAGCGAAGCGGTACAGCAGCAGGCGCGCCTCTTTATTGATATCCGCTGGCTCAGCGCGCCCGCAAGTTTAGCCAACCTGGTGATCCTCGGTTGGCTGCTGGGCGTACAGCATGCGCGGGCACCGATGGTGCTGCTGATTGTTGGGAATCTGGTCAATATCCTGCTCGATCTGTTGTTTGTATTGCACTGGCACTGGGGCGTAAGGGGCGCCGCTGCCGCCACCGCGCTGGCGGAATACGTCACGCTGGCGGTTGGCGCGTGGATGGTGATCGGCGTGCTGAAGCAGCGTGGCATCAGCCTAAACCTGTTAATGCAGAGCTGGCGCGGCGATACCGCCCGTTTGTTCCGACTCAACCGCGACATTATGCTGCGCTCGCTGATGCTGCAGCTCTGCTTTGCTTCCGTCACGCTGCTGGGCGCGCGGCTCGGACCCGACGTGGTCGCGGTGAATGCGGTGCTGCTGATGTTTTTAACGTTTACTGCTTACGCGCTGGACGGGTTTGCCTATGCGGTTGAAGCCTGCTCCGGCGAGGCCATGGGCGCGCGCGACCGCAGCCGCCTGCGGCTGATTTGGCAAGCGGCCTGCCGACAGGCTGGCGTCGTGGCGCTGCTGTTTGCGCTGATTTATGCGCTAGAGGGAGAGCATCTGGTGGCGATGCTCACGTCGCTTGAGGCGCTGCGCGCCATGGCAGATCGCTATCTGCTGTGGCAGGTCGTGCTGCCGCTGGTGGGCGTCTGGTGCTATCTGCTGGACGGGATGTTTGTCGGCGCGACGCGCGGTCGCGACATGCGTAACAGCATGATGGTGGCGGCGGTGGGTTATGGCCTCACGCTGCTGTCGCTCCCCTGGTTGGGTAATCACGGTTTGTGGCTGGCGCTAACGGTGTTTCTGGCGCTGCGTGGCCTTACGCTCTGGCTGATCTGGCACCGGCACTGGCAGCGCGACAGCTGGTTTTCCAATGAATAAGCGCAGCGGAAGCCCTCGATAATTCTGTATTTTTTTGCATATTCCCGCTTGGCTACTACAATTAACTCTATCAGCGCAATAGAGCAGCGCGTTGTGGTTATTATTGCCGTGAAAAGCAGGCAATTATCGCACCTAATCAGGATGACGTGGAGGATTGTAATGAACAAAGACGAAGCGAGCGGTAACTGGAAGCAGTTTAAAGGCAAATTTAAAGAAAAATGGGGCAAGCTGACAGACGATGACATGACAGTCATTGAAGGTAAACGCGATCAGCTTGTCGGCAAGATCCAGGAACGCTACGGCTATGCTAAAGATCAGGCCGAGCGTGAAGTCTCTGACTGGGAAAGCCAGAACAAAGATTATCGCTGGTAAGCAATGAAAAATTACGGAAGATGCTCCTACCCGCTGATTGCCCGTCAGCAAGGCACAAGGATGTGCCCTTTATCCCCTTCTGGTCTTTTTCTTCTCTGCATCATGATCGTGCTGGCAGTGCTCGTGTTGGGTACAGGCGGCAACTTCTGTGCAGCGTTCGCATAAGCCATGCGCTTCTATCACGCTGGTGCGGAACGTAAATCCCGCCTGATCGGCGAGAGCGGCAATGATCTTTTCCACGCCCTGTGCGTGCTTTTCAGTGACGGTGGCGCAGTTGTCGCACACCAACATCACCGACGTGTGGGCGGGCTCATCAAAATGATGGCACACCACGTAGCTGTTGTTCGACTCCACGCGGTGAATAAAACCCTGCTCCAGCAAGAAATCCAGCGCGCGATAAATGGTAGGTGGCTTGGCCTGCGGCTCGCTGACGCGGAGCTGATCCAGCAAATCATACGCACTCACCGATCCCTTTTGTTCAGCCATAAGGCGCAGCACTTCGGCACGCTGTGGCGTTAGCCGCACGCCGCGATCGAGGCAAAGCGCCTCTGCCTGCGTCAATAGTTGTGCAGTCGTAAGGGTTGACATAAGCGTTCTCCTGGTTACATGCGATGTTATTTTATCACATTAAACCTTCCCTGTGCTGCGATTGCGCATGTCCCAGGCTGCTTATAAAAAGGCTTATCTATCATAAGATTATTTTATCCTCGTACGAAAACCTTCCTGCTTAATCCCTTTGTGCCGCGTAACGGCCGCCGCCTGAGAAAAATCCTGAATTTTTTATTTTGCAACGCGTGCGCTTAGCGTATAAGGTTCAAAAGGCCTTAAGTAATATCTGGTATCAATTAAGAACTTGTTTATTTCTTTGCATAATAAAAACGCAGAATGGTCTTTTTGCATCCAATTCTGCGAATAGCAGTGCTATTTCCTTTCAATTCACAGCAATGAAGCGTTAGCCGGCGTTCACAATAGCGGTTAACTAAACTGTTTCGTCGCGGCGACGCCAGCGACATATTTTAAGGTGATGGCAGATTCATGGTGAAGACATTGTTCAAGCAGAGAAAACTCGCTTATCTTGTTGGTTTGAATGCGGTATTGCTTTCTTCTTCGGCTCTGGCGGCTGGCACCTGGTATGACGCCCGTAATGATGCCATGGGCGGAACGGGCGTGGCTTCTTCGCAATGGGGGTCTGCGGTACTGGCTAACCCGGCGCTAATGACCAAAGCGCAACCGGAAGACAATGTCAGCATCCTTTTCCCGTCTGCCGGTGTGCAAATCACTGACAAAGACAAAATGGTCGATCGCATCGACGATATTACCGATACGGTAAATCGCTATCGCGATGAGGCAAACAACTTCACGCTGCAAGATCTGCTCAACGGCTTCCCGGAGCTGCGTTCAGCCGCGGGCGATATGGCCAACCAGCTACGCGGTCTGCGCGGCAACAAAGCCAACGGCAAAGCCGGTGTTGCGCTGGCCGTGACGATACCGAATGAAACCCTGCCTTTTGCGTTTGTTACCAAAGCCTACGGCACGGTGCATCTGCGTGCTAACGTGGCGCAAAGCGATATCACTTACCTCGATCAGGTGGCGGCGGGCGACCGTATTCCGTTACCCGGTGACCAAAGTCAGTTGCGCTCCAGCGCGAATGGCTTAGCGGCGCTGGTCACCGATTACGGCGTGGCGATGGCGCATGAATTTTCCATCGCGGGCCATCCGGTTTCGATTGGTGTGACGCCAAAGGTGCAGAAAACCTGGCTGTATAACTACAGCGCCAGCGTCTACAACTACGACAAAAACGATCTGAAAAATGGTCGCTATCGCAGCTCAGACACCGGGTTTAACGTGGATGCCGGTTTAGCCACCGACTTCGCGGAAAACTGGACCTTCGGCGTTACCGGGCAGAACCTGATCGCCCGCGATCTCGATACCAAAGAGGTTAACGGCTATCGCGATACCTACCAAATTCGTCCGCTGGTGACGACCGGCCTCGCCTGGAATTACGGTCCTGTGACCTTAACCAGCGACGTTGACCTGACCGAAACCAAACGCTTTAAAAGCGAAGAGAGCAGCCAGTACGCGGGCGTCGGTGCAGAATATCGCGTGCTCGAATGGTTGGCGCTGCGCGCCGGTTATCGTGCAGATATGAAATCTACCGATGCGAATGTCGTCACCGCAGGCTTAGGAATTTCACCGTTCAACAATGCGGTACATCTGGATTTAGGCGGCTCCGTGGGCGAGGACCGTACCTGGGGTGCGATGATGCAGCTCGGTTTCAATTTCTAATCGCACCTCGGTTCGTTCGCTCCGCAGCGGACGATGCGCCGCTACTGAACAGGTCGCCACTGGCGGCCTGTTTTTTTCCCCCCTTGTCCGCGCCCGCCGGGGCTGGCTGTGCCCGAATCCATGTTGTGCTATCATTGCGCAGTTTCTCATCACTCAACTTATACCGGATATACTGCGTTTCATGACTGATACTCTCACTTCGCAACGTTTCTCGATCGCCCCGATGCTGGACTGGACCGATCGCCACTGCCGCTATTTCCACCGTAAGCTCAGCGGTGACACGCTGCTGTACACCGAAATGGTGACCACGGGCGCGATTATTCACGGTAAAGGCGACTATCTGGCCTACAGCGAAGAAGAGCATCCGCTGGCGTTGCAGCTGGGCGGCAGCGATCCTGCAGCACTGGCGCAGTGCGCCGCACTGGCAGAAGCGCGCGGTTATGATGAGATCAATCTCAACGTGGGCTGCCCGTCCGATCGCGTGCAGAACGGCCGTTTTGGCGCCTGCCTGATGGGCGAAGCGGCGTTAGTCGCCGACTGCATTAAAGCCATGCGCGATGCGGTAAGTATTCCGGTCACGGTGAAAACGCGTATTGGCATTGATGAGCAGGACAGCTATGCCTTCCTGTGTGAGTTCATCGATACCGTCGCGAACCAGGGCGGCTGTGACACCTTTATTATTCACGCGCGTAAAGCCTGGCTTTCCGGCCTGAGCCCAAAAGAGAACCGCGAGATCCCGCCGCTGGATTACCCGCGCGTTTATCAGCTGAAAAAGGATTTCCCCGCGCTGACGCTGGCCATCAACGGCGGCGTAAAAACGCTCGAAGAGGCTAAAGCCCATTTACAGCACGTGGATGGCGTGATGATGGGCCGCGAAGCCTATCAAAACCCGGGCATTCTGCTGCAGGTCGATCGCGAACTCTTCGGCCGCGATGCGCCGAGTGCGGATCCGGTGGCGGTGGTGCGCGCGATGTATCCTTATATCGAGGCGGAGTTGAGTAAAGGCACCTATCTGGGCCACATTACGCGGCATATGCTCGGCCTGTTCCAGGGGATTCCTGGCGCACGTCAGTGGCGCCGCTACCTGAGTGAAAATGCCCACAAACCGGGCGCAGACGTACGAGTGCTAGAGGCGGCGCTGACGCTGGTCGCCGATCGTATCCCGCAGGAAGCGTAAGCACGCGCCGCGACACAGCGAATAAAACCGCGCCAGGCGCGGTTTTATTTCGCTACTTTTTCGTGTATTTCATCACCTTGAATACCTGCTAACTCTCCCAAATCTTATAAATTCAAGCAGTTAATTATAAATCCGTGCTGGCATGAATCTTGTAACGTTATCGGCATCATCGAAACGGGAGAACGTGCGTGGACATCCTATTTGTTATCGGTTTTTTTCTGACGCTGCTGCTAACCGGCATTTCGCTGCTCGGCGCAATCGCAGCGCTGGTCGTCGCGACCTTGCTGATGCTGGTGGGTGGGCTGTTTATCACGGTATTGAAAGTATTGCCGTGGCTGTTGCTTGCCGTGGCGGCGGTATGGGTATATCGAACAGGGATAAACCCAACCCGTCGCGTTTCTGCCCGGCGTAGAAAAAGTCAGCAGCGCGTGCGGCGCAGCTGGCATTAAATGCGGGACGGATCACAGAGTGCGTCACTGCTTTGCTTAATAACGCAATTAAACATATTTTTTTCTTATGTTTTCTGTCAGGATGTTTTCCATGAATTATGTGTATTCATCGCCGCTGTCCCTACACCAGCGCGAACAATAAAAAAGAAAGAAAAAGGGCCTTCTTCGGAAGGCCCTCGCTTTTTGCGTTACGGAATGAGCAGGCACGCACCCTGCGTTGCCCGACTCTCCAATACCTGATGGGCACGAGCCGCATCGGGAAGCGCAAATTTTTGCGTCTCCGGCACCTCTGCGCGAATTACCCGACTGGCGATCAGCGAGAACAGTTCGCGACTGGCACTTTCCAGCTCGGCACGGTTGGTGATATAGCCATACAGCGAAGGGCGCGTGACAAACAGCGAGCCTTTCTTGTTCAGAATGGACAAATCAACGCCCGTAACGGGCCCGGAAGCATTACCAAAACTGACCATTAATCCGTGACGGCGCAGGCTGTCCAATGAAGCTTCCCACGTATCTTTGCCCACCGAGTCATAGACCACCGCCACTTTTTCACCGCCGGTGAGTTCACTTACGCGCTGGGCGATGTTCTCCTCGCGATAGTTGATGGTCGCCCACGCGCCAGCGTCTTTCGCCAACTGGGCTTTTTCTGCTGACCCAACGGTACCAATCAAATGGGCGCCCAGCGCTTTTGCCCACTGGCAGGCAATTAACCCCACGCCGCCTGCCGCCGCGTGGAACAGGAAGATCTCATCGGCTTTGACTTTGTACGTTTGGCGCAGCAGGTACTGCACCGTCAGGCCTTTAAGAAACAGGGCGGCGCCTTGCTCAAAGCTGATGCTCTCCGGCAGACTCACCACGCTGTCTGCTGCAACATTATGCGCTTCGCTATACGCCCCAAGCGGTGCCTGGCAATATACCACGCGGTCGCCCGGCTTAAACCGCGTGACCGCCGAGCCAACCCGCGTCACGACGCCAGCGGCTTCCGTTCCCAGGCCGGAAGGGAAGGTGGTAACCGGATACAGTCCGCTGCGCACGTAGGTATCAATGTAGTTAATACCAATCGCTTTGTTCTCAACCTGAACTTCATGCTCAGCCGGATCGGCGAGTTGAAAATCGACCCACTGCAATACCTCTGGGCCGCCGTGCTGGTTGAACTGAATACGCTTTGCCATGCTGACTCCTGTGATTGTTCATCCTGGGACGGTATACTTGCGCGTCCTCTTCACGATCGGTAATGCATTCACTATGGCAGGAAATAAACCCACCAACAAATCGAACGAACCCCGCGACAGGCAGCTGGAAGGCGTAAAAATGCCGCCGCACTCCATTGAAGCGGAGCAGTCGGTGCTCGGTGGGTTGATGCTGGATAACGAGCGCTGGGACAACGTCTCCGAGCGCGTGGTCGCCGGCGATTTCTTCAACCGCTCGCACCGCATGATCTTCTCTGAAATGCAGCGACTGCTGGAAGCCGGCCAGCCGATCGATCTGATCACCCTGTCGGAGTCGCTGGAAACGCGCGGCGAGCTGGAGATGGCGGGCGGCTTTGCCTACCTGGCTGAGTTGGCGAAAAATACCCCGAGCGCGGCAAATATCGGCGCCTATGCGGACATCGTGCGTGAGCGCGCGGTGGTGCGCGAGATGATCGCCGTGGCGAATCAAATCGCCGACGCGGGCTACGATCCTCAAGGGCGCAGCAGCGAGGATCTGCTGGATTTCGCCGAGTCCAACGTCTTTAAAATCGCCGAACAGCGCGCCAATAAAGCCGAAGGACCGCAAAACATTGAGCAGATCCTGGAAGCGACGGTTTCGCGTATCGAATCGCTGGTCTCTACGCCGCACGATGGCGTCACTGGCGTGGATACGGGCTATCAGGATCTGAATAAAAAAACCGCAGGGCTGCAGGGCTCTGACCTGATTATCGTTGCGGCACGTCCCTCAATGGGTAAAACCACGTTCGCCATGAACCTGTGTGAAAACGCCGCGATGCTGCAGGAAAAGCCGGTGTTAATTTTCAGCCTTGAGATGCCCAGCGAGCAGCTGATGATGCGTATGCTGGCCTCACTGTCGCGTGTGGACCAGACGCGCATTCGTACCGGCCAGCTGGAAGACGAGGATTGGGCGCGCATTTCCGCCACCATGGGTATTCTGCTGGAGAAGAAGAACATGTATATCGACGACTCTTCCGGCCTGACGCCCACCGAGGTGCGCTCGCGTGCGCGACGTATTTACCGTGAAAACAACGGCTTAAGCATGATCATGATTGACTATCTCCAGCTCATGCGCGTGCCATCGCTGTCGGAAAACCGCACGCTGGAGATCGCTGAAATTTCACGTTCCCTCAAAGCGCTGGCGAAAGAGCTGAATGTGCCGGTGGTGGCGCTCTCCCAGCTTAACCGATCGCTGGAGCAACGTGCGGATAAGCGCCCCGTGAACTCGGATCTGCGTGAATCGGGATCGATCGAGCAGGATGCGGATCTGATCATGTTTATTTATCGCGATGAGGTTTACCACGAAAACAGCGATCTCAAAGGGATCGCCGAGATCATTATCGGGAAGCAGCGTAATGGCCCAATCGGCACGGTGCGCCTCACCTTTAATGGGCAATGGTCGCGTTTTGACAACTACGCCGGACCGCAATACGACGACGAATAAACCTGCCTGCCTGTCTGCATGCACGATTTGTGCATGCAACTCACGTCATCACAAAATAGTGTTGGACAATCTCGTCGTGAATCGGGTTATCTGTAGCCAAAGCGAACCCTATAACGCTGTGGAAACAGAATGGCTCAGGTAGACGATTTCGATCTTAAGATATTGACCCTCTTACAATCTAATGGCCGCCTCACTAACCAGGAACTCAGCGATCTGGTTGGCCTGTCGGCATCCCAATGTTCACGTCGGCGTATTAATCTCGAACAGGCAAACCTTATTCTTGGCTACCATGCGCGCCTGTCGCCCGATGCGGTGGGCCTCGGCATGGTGGGGTTGATTGAAGTGCGTCTGAAAAATCACACGCCTGACTACGAAGCGGATTTTCAGCGGATGGTGGCGGCGGAAACCGCTATTGTGGACGCCTTTAAAACCACCGGCGATGCCGACTATCTGCTAAAAGTGGCGGTGGCGGATTTGGCGTCGCTCAGCGCCCTGATCACGCATTTGGTGGCGGGTCACCACAGCGTCGCGCACGTGAAAACCTCGGTGGTGTTGAGCCGGTTAAAAGAGAACGGCTTGATGATGATTCCTCCGCAGACGCAAACTCGCCAAAAAAGGGCATGATGCGCCATGAAGGTGCATGTTGATGCCGGTTGATGCGTGTGTTGTGCGTAAAATCATGCTTTGGTGCATGGATTGTTCGTCATCATGCGCCTTTCCCTGTTTTTTGTCACAGTAAAAACAGAACATATTCAACGGGTTAAATTTTGACGTGCGCTCGCCGCATCCGTTCGTAAGCTATCTGGTGCACTTCTTGCAGTAACATGCGTTATTTCTGTCGAGATCGCGCCATGGATAACGTTGTTCACCCCTCCCGCATTCCCCATTCCCGCATTGAGGATGCGCTGGCTATCGTGCTTGGCACGCTGCTTGTCTCCTTCGGCGTGGTGATGCTCAAACAGGCGGGCGCCTTAACGGGCAGTACGGCAGGCATCGCGTTTCTGCTGAGCTACCTCTCGCCGCTCTCGTTTGGCAGCGCGTTCTTCCTTATCAACCTGCCGTTTTACTGGTTAGCTGTGCGCCGAATGGGATGGGAATTTACGCTGAAAACCTTTTGTGCCGTAGGCTTGGTTTCACTTTTTACTCACCTGCATCCGCTGTTTATCCACTTTTCAGCGTTAAATCCGTTTTATGCGACACTGTTCGGTAACGTGGTGATGGGGATTGGGTTTATAGTGTTGTTTCGTCATAAAGCCAGCCTCGGTGGGGTCAATATTCTGGCACTTTGGCTGCAGGATCGCCTGGGTCTGCGCGCCGGAAAAGTGCAAATGGCGGTGGATACCTGCGTGGTGTGTGCGTCCCTGTTTGTGGTGTCACTGCCGATGCTCATGGCATCGATTGCCGGCGCGATAATCCTGAACCTGATTATTGCCATGAATCATCGCCCTGGCCGCTATCAGGTGTGATAGCGCCGCTTTATTAATTTATTCTTTTTTCATGGAGATCTGCACCGTGTTCCAAAACGTTGAGGCCTATGCTGGCGATCCAATTTTGTCGCTGATGGAAACGTTCAAACAGGATCCGCGCGATAACAAAGTGAATCTCAGCATCGGACTCTATTATGACGAGGCGGGCATCATTCCTCAGCTGCAGGCCGTGGCCGCAGCGGAAGCGCGCCTGCAGGCGGAGCCGCAGCATGCTTCACTTTATCTGCCGATGGAAGGATTAAGCACCTACCGCAGCGCCATTGCGCCGCTGCTGTTTGGCGACACCCATCCCATGCTGACCGCAGGTCGCATCGCGTCGATTCAAACGCTGGGCGGCTCCGGCGCGCTGAAGGTGGGGGCCGATTTCCTGAAACGCTATTTCCCGCAGTCGCGCGTGTGGGTAAGCGATCCTACGTGGGAAAACCATATCGCGATTTTCAACGGGGCCGGATTCGAGGTTGAAACCTATCCATGGTACGACGCGAAAACCCACGGCGTGAACTTCGAGGCGTTTATCGCCACGCTGAAAACCCTGCCGGCGCACAGTATTGTGCTGCTGCATCCGTGCTGCCATAACCCCACCGGCGCCGATCTCACCGATGCGCAGTGGGATGAAACCACTGCGGTACTGAAATCGCAGTCGCTGATTCCGTTCCTCGATATCGCCTATCAGGGCTTTGGCGCAGGCATGGCGCAGGACGCCTATGCAATCCGCGCCATTGCCGCGGCAGGCCTGCCCGCGCTGGTGAGCAACTCGTTCTCCAAGATCTTTTCGCTCTACGGTGAGCGCGTGGGCGGTCTGTCCATCGTGTGCGACAGCGCGGAAGAGTCGGCGCGCGTGCTAGGTCAGCTGAAAGCCACGGTGCGCCGTAACTACTCCAGCCCGCCTAATTTTGGCGCGCAAGTGGTCGCCTGCGTGCTAAACGATGACGCGCTGCGCCACACGTGGTTAAGTGAAGTGGAAGCGATGCGTCTGCGCATCATCGAACTGCGTCAGGTGCTGGTCAACGTGCTGAGTGAGAAACTGCCGGGCAAAGATTTCGATTATCTGCTCAAACAGCGCGGCATGTTCAGCTACACCGGCCTGAGCGCGCAGCAGGTTGATCGCCTGCGCGAGGAGTTTGGCGTCTACCTGATCGCCAGCGGTCGCATGTGCATGGCGGGCCTGAATCATCGCAATGTGAATCAGGTGGCCGAGGCCTTAGCGGCGGTGATGTAAGCCGTAACGCGTTAGCGAAACCGCCACGCCTTAGGCGCGGCGGTTTTTTTACGCCCGCATATCGCTGAGGCGCTTTACCTTTCGCTCACATGCTGCACACTTAAACGGTGTATGAGAGACAGGAGTCCAGCATGTGGCATCAACAAACGCTCACGCTTGGCGCGAAAGCGCGTGGGTTTCATCTGGTTACCGATGAGATCGTCACGCAGCTGACGCGACTGGCTGACGTGCAAACCGGGTTACTGCATTTACTGCTGCAGCATACCTCGGCGTCGCTGACGCTAAACGAGAACTGCGATCCCACTGTGCGCAGTGACATGGAGCAGCATTTTTTACGTCATGTACCGGAAAGCGCGCCGTATCAGCACGACTACGAAGGCGCGGATGACATGCCCGCCCACATCAAATCCTCGCTACTCGGCGTTTCACTGCTGATACCGGTCAATCGCGGTCGCCTGCAATTGGGGACCTGGCAAGGTATCTGGCTGGGTGAACACCGCGTGCACGGCGGGGCGCGGCGCATCGTGGCAACCTTACAAGGGGAATAACATGAACATTTCGGATCTGCTCACCTATTGCATGAGCAAGCCTGGCGCAGAGCAAAGTGACAAAGAAGCGTGGCAAGCCACCCAGATCAAAAGCCGTGGCGTGCTGTTCGCCATGCTGCATGAGAGCGAAGGGCGCCCGGCGCTGACGCTTAAAACGTCACCGGCGTTAGCGGAACTGCTGCGTGAGGAGCACAGCGATGTGTTTCCCAGCGAGCAATTAAACAAGTCGCACTGGAGTACGCTGTGGCTGGACGGTACGCTGAAAGATTCGCAGATTTACTATCTGGTCGATGCGTCCTTCCAGCAGGCTGACGCCACGCACGCGGCGGGCGTCAGCCACGATCAAAGCTAGCGCGAATTATGCCGCTGGCGTTTCGCGTAGCGTATTGATATCAATGACAAAGCGGTACTTAACATCGCTTTTGAGCATCCGCTCGTAGGCGTCATTGATCTGGTCCATGGCAATCAGTTCGATATCCGACGTGATGCCATGTTTGCCGCAGAAATCCAGCATTTCCTGCGTTTCAGCGATGCCGCCAATCAGTGAACCTGCGATGCTGCGGCGTTTAAAGATCAGGTTAAACACCTGCGGCGCTGGGTGATCGTGCTCCGGTGCGCCTACCAGCGTCATGTTACCGTCGCGCTTCAGCAGCGTGATGAAGGGATTGAGATCGTGCTGGGCCGCCACGGTATTCAGGATGAAATCGAAGCTGTTGACGTGCTGCGCCATCTGATCGGCGTCTTTGGAGATCACCACCTCATCGGCACCCAAACGCTTGCCATCGGCAATTTTGGACGGCGAGGTGGTAAATAGCACCACGTGCGCGCCCATGGCATGGGCAATCTTCACGCCCATATGGCCCAGGCCACCCAGTCCGACGATACCCACTTTTTTGCCCGGTCCCACATTCCAGTGGCGCAGCGGAGAATAGGTGGTGATACCGGCGCACAGCAGCGGCGCAACGCCCGCTAACTCAAGGTTTTCCGGCACGCGCAGCACGAAGTTCTCGTCAACCACGATGTGAGTGGAATAGCCGCCATAGGTAATGGCGCCGGTTTCGCGATCTTCGCCGTTATAGGTGCCGACAAAGCCTTCTTCACAATACTGCTCCAGGCCTTCCTGACAGCTTGGGCAGCTGCGGCAGGAATCGACCATACAGCCCACGCCCACCAGATCGCCTACCTTGTATTTATGGGTATGCGCGCCAACCGCCGTCACGCGGCCCACGATTTCGTGGCCGGGTACGACCGGGAACACGGTGTTTTTCCATTCGTTGCGGGCCTGATGAAGGTCAGAGTGGCAGACGCCGCAGTAGAGCACGTCGATTTGCACATCGTGGGCGCGCAGTTCGCGCGGCTTATAGTCGAACGGGGCAAGTTTGGATTTTGCGTCCTGGGCGGCATAAGCATGCGTAATATTCATGGTGTCTCCAGTGGATGTGTCGTGAATGTTCTACGAAAGGCAATCCCGCCCGTGAGCGGGAAAAGCAGGCGCGGCGCGCCTGCAACGCTATAAGAATAGTAAGCAAGGGGAGAGGCGTACATGCCTGAAGTTGTCTGATCCTTGCCTGTTTCTGCAATTTGTTACGCGATTGCGCAGCAACAACGGCGTTAAGCGGCGTGAAAATTGCGCCGGCGTCGGCACCATTCCTTTGGCAGGCAATGCCGTTGCGCCGGAAATCGTGAAAAGGCAGAAACAAAAAAGGGCTCAAAAAGAGCCCTTAAGGTAAGACGTCTGTTAGCGCTATTTCTGTTGCAACATCGGCTTGAGGAAGCGTGCGGTGTGGGATTTCTCACACTCGGCAACGGTTTCAGGCGTGCCAGCCACCAGAATTTCGCCGCCGCCGCTGCCACCTTCTGGGCCGAGATCGACAATCCAGTCCGCGGTTTTAATCACGTCCAGGTTGTGCTCAATCACCACGATGGTGTTGCCCTGATCGCGCAGCTGATGCAGCACCTCCAGCAGCTGCTGAATATCCGCGAAGTGCAGGCCCGTGGTGGGCTCATCAAGGATATAGAGCGTTTGTCCGGTGCCGCGCTTGGAGAGTTCACGCGCCAGCTTCACGCGCTGCGCTTCACCGCCCGACAAGGTGGTCGCCGACTGACCCAGACGAATATAGGAGAGCCCTACGTCCATCAGCGTTTGCAGCTTGCGCGCCAGCGCGGGAACGGCATCGAAGAAGTCACGCGCCTCTTCGATGGTCATTTCCAGCACTTCGTGAATGCTCTTGCCTTTGTATTTGATTTCCAGCGTTTCGCGGTTATAGCGCTTGCCTTTGCACTGATCGCAGGGCACATAGATGTCCGGCAAAAAGTGCATTTCAACTTTGATGACGCCATCGCCCTGACAGGCTTCGCATCGTCCGCCGCGCACGTTAAAGCTGAACCGGCCCGGATTGTAGCCGCGCGAGCGCGACTCCGGCACGCCGGCGAACAGCTCGCGCACCGGCGTGAAGATACCGGTATAGGTCGCCGGGTTAGAGCGCGGTGTACGACCAATAGGGCTTTGGTCGATGTCGATGACTTTGTCGAAGTGTTCAAGGCCCGCCACCTCGCGATAAGGCGCTGGCTCGCCGCTGGTGGCGCCGTTGAGCTGGCGCTGGGCGATCGGGAACAGCGTATCGTTAATCAGCGTCGACTTACCGGAACCGGACACGCCTGTGACGCAGGTAAACAGGCCCACCGGCAGCGTCAACGTCACGTCTTTGAGGTTGTTGCCGCGCGCACCCGTCAGCTTCAGCACCTTAGCGGGATCGCCTTTGACGCGCGCCTGCGGCACGGCAATTTCGCGTTTGCCGCTCAGGAACTGACCGGTGAGCGACGCCTCGTTGGCCATGATGGCATGCACATCGCCTTCCGCCACTACCTGGCCGCCGTGCACACCTGCGCCCGGACCAATATCGATCACGTGGTCCGCCGCGCGAATCGCGTCTTCGTCGTGTTCAACCACGATCACCGTGTTGCCCAAATCGCGCAGGTGAATCAGCGTGCCAAGCAGACGCTCGTTGTCACGCTGGTGAAGGCCGATCGACGGTTCATCCAGCACGTACATGACGCCCACCAAGCCCGCGCCAATCTGGCTCGCCAGACGGATACGTTGAGCTTCGCCGCCGGAGAGCGTCTCTGCAGAGCGCGACATCGAGAGATAATTGAGCCCGACATTCACCAGGAAGCTCAGACGATCGCTGATCTCTTTCAGCACTTTCTCGGCAATCTTGGCGCGCTGACCGCTTAACTTCAGATTCTGGAAGAAATCCATCGCATGTCCGATGCTCATGTCGGAAATGGTCGGCAGATTGGTATCTTCCACAAAGACGTGGCGTGCTTCGCGACGCAGGCGCGTACCGTGGCAGCTGGCACAGGCGCGGTTGCTGATAAATTTCGCCAGCTCTTCCCGCACCGCATTGGATTCCGTCTCTTTGTAGCGGCGCTCCATGTTGTGCAGCACGCCCTCGAAGGGGTGACGACGCACGGAGGTATCCCCGCGATCGTTGATGTACTTAAATTCAATGTTCTCTTTGCCGGAGCCGTAGAGGATCACCTCACGCGCTTTATTGCTGAGGCTATTAAACGGGGCTTCAACGTCAAAGCTCAGATGTTCTGCCAGCGAACGGAGCATCTGGAAATAGTAAAAGTTGCGACGATCCCAGCCGCGAATCGCGCCACCCGCCAGCGACAGCTCCGGGTTTTGCACCACGCGGTCAGGATCGAAATATTGCTGTACGCCGAGACCGTCGCAGGTCGGGCACGCGCCCGCCGGGTTATTGAACGAGAACAGGCGCGGCTCCAGCTCACGCATGCTGTAACCGCACACCGGGCAGGCAAAATTGGCAGAGAACAGCATCTCTTCCGCGTCGGGATTATCCATATCGGCGACGATCGCCGTGCCGCCGCTCAGCTCCAGCGTGGTCTCAAAGGACTCCGCCAGGCGGGTCGCAAGATCGTCACGCACGCGAAAGCGGTCAACCACGACTTCAATGGTGTGTTTTTTCTGCAGTTCCAGCTTCGGCGGATCGGAGAGATCGCACACCTCGCCATCAATACGGGCGCGGATGTATCCTTGCGCGGCAAGGTTCTCCAGCGTTTTGGTGTGTTCGCCCTTGCGGTCTTTGACCACCGGTGCCAGCAGCATCAGGCGGCGTCCCTCTTCCTGCGCCAGCACCTGATCCACCATCTGGCTGACGGTCTGCGCCGCCAGCGTCACATCGTGATCCGGGCAGCGAGGTTCGCCCACGCGCGCAAACAGCAGGCGCAGGTAGTCGTGAATTTCGGTAATGGTGCCCACCGTCGAACGGGGGTTGTGCGACGTGGATTTCTGCTCGATGGAAATGGCGGGCGACAGACCTTCAATATGGTCAACGTCCGGTTTCTCCATTAATGAAAGAAACTGGCGCGCATAGGCCGACAGCGATTCAACATAGCGGCGCTGACCTTCTGCATACAGCGTGTCAAAAGCCAGCGAAGACTTACCGGAACCCGACAGACCGGTGACCACAATCAGCTTATCGCGAGGAATGATCAGGTTGATGTTCTTCAAATTATGGGTGCGAGCACCGCGGACTTCGATCTTATCCATTCACCTTTCCCAGATTGAACAACACTCGCCATGCCTTGCCTGCATGACCAGCAGAAACGCATCATTATGGCACAAAAAATAACCTGAATAAATATCCAGTATTTTTTGCTATTCTGTGACAGGGCGAAAATTTGCGCGCCCGCTCCGAAGTGGGCAGCATAGTTGTGACGTGATACAATTTTTCGCTTAGACTTTTAGCATTAACTCATCGGGAGAAAGCAACATGGCCAGTCGTGGCGTAAACAAAGTGATTCTTGTCGGGAATCTGGGTCAGGATCCGGAAGTGCGCTACATGCCGAATGGTGGCGCAGTGGCCAACATTACGCTGGCCACGTCTGAGAGCTGGCGCGACAAGCAAACCGGTGAAAACAAAGAGATCACCGAATGGCACCGCGTGGTGCTGTTTGGCAAGCTGGCGGAAGTGGCCGGTGAGTATCTGCGCAAAGGCTCGCAGGTCTATATCGAAGGCCAGCTACGCACCCGCAAATGGCAGGATCAGAGCGGCCAGGATAAATACACCACCGAAGTGGTCGTCAACGTGGGCGGCACCATGCAAATGCTGGGTGGACGTCAACAGGGCGCAAACGCTGGTGGCGCACCGATGGGTGGCCAGGGCGGTGGCAATAACAACGGTTGGGGCCAACCGCAGCAGCCGCAGCAGCAGCAGTCACAGGGTGGCAACCAGTTCAGCGGCGGCGCGCAGCAGCGTCCACAGCAGCAGAGCGCCCCGGCGAACAATGAACCGCCGATGGATTTCGACGACGATATTCCATTCTGATTGTCGTTAGCGCAGTTCCGCTCTCCGCAGTGGTAAACATAAAACCCCGAAAGGGGTTTTATTGTTTCTGCGTCGTGCGTGCGTTGTCTCTCTTCTTCACGGCCGATTAGCCGTTTGCCACGCGGCGAGCAGCGCCTGCGTGTCGCGCACGCTCACCGCATTGCCCGGCAGAATCAAATCCGCCCAAATTTCGTTGTACTGCTTGATTTGCTGCTCGGCAGAACACCATGTGCGATCGGCCGTGGTATGGGCATCGGCGGCAACGGTAATGCGGTAGCCGAGGCTGGCCCCCACTTTCACCGTGGTATCCACGCAGTAATCCGTCGCGCAGCCGCAGATAGCGAACGCCTCAATGGCGTGCTCTGCCAGCCGTTCGGCCAGCTCGGTTTGCCAAAAGCTGTCGCAGGCGGTTTTATTGACGAAAAGCGCGTGAGGCGGCTGGGTTAACTCTGGCACAATCTGCCAGGCGTCGCTGCCCACTTCCATGCCCGGACCGCTATGTTGAATAAAGATCGCCCGATCGGCGGCGGCGATAAGCGCGTTGATGCGCGCGCAGCGACCTGCCCGATCGAAGCGCGGCGTAGCCAGCACCCCTTTTTGCATATCAATGACCATCACCACACGATCTGACATCGCGATATCCCCGTTATGGAAAACCCAATCATACGATCTCCGCGACAGCCGACAACGCAAATCTGCTTTGCATTTCGCGCGCGGGCGACGCATGCTAATTGCCCTGTTTCGACTGGAGGTGTGACGTGGACGTGGTTCCAGAGGTGTTCCCTGACAAATGCGATCGCGCCGAGTTTCAACGCTTTGCAGAGCTGCCCGGCATTGAACTCTATCAGGCGCATATTTCGCGTTACGCTTTTGAGCCGCACACCCACGAGGCATTTGGGATCGGCACGATCGAGGCAGGCGCGCAACGTTTTCGCTATCGCGGCACGCAGTACACCGCGCCGCAGCACTCTCTGGTCATGATGAATCCCGACGAATTACACACCGGCGAATCAGCCTGCGAATCGGGCTGGTGCTACCGCATGATCTACATCGATCCGGCACAGATGCGCGCGCTCACCGGCGACGGCGGCTGGTGGTTTAGCGACGCGCTGCGCACCGACGCGCGGCTGGCACAGCCGTTTTCGCAGCGGCTGGCGCAGATGTGGCACGCTGAAAGCGCGCTCGCACGCGAGTGCCTGCTGGTGGAACTGCTTGAACTGCTGCGTCCGCTTGCGCGCCAGAGCGATGGCCGACCCGCCGAGGGCGGACACCGTTTCGATAGCGTCAAAGTCTGGCTACGTGAAAACCTTGCGGAGCCGGTGCGCCTGGAGGAGATGGCCGCGCGGGTGTCGCTGACGCCGTGGCACTTCTTACGCAGCTTCAAGCAGCATTTCCACGTCACGCCCCACCAAATGCTGATGGCTTTCCGGCTGTACGACGCCAAACAGCGCCTCGCGCAGGGGGAAAGCCCCGCCGCTGTGGCTGCCGCGGTCGGCTTAACCGATCAGGCGCATTTGACCCGCGCATTTACCCATCGCTACGGCATCACGCCGGGGCGCTATCAAAAACAGGTCTTCAATCCGCGTTAACCGCAATTTGCTACAAGCCTTGCTGCCGCGCACGCGCCACACTGCGGCGATGTTGTTATAAAGGAAATATTCATGGTGGCTGGAATCTTGTTTGCACTGGCGGCGGGCCTGATGTGGGGCCTGATCTTTGTCGGACCGCTGTTAATCCCTGATTATCCGGGGCCATTACAATCAGCAGGACGCTATGTGGCGTTTGGGCTGGTGGTGCTGCCGCTGGCATGGCTCAATCGCCAGCGCTTGCGTCGGCTAGGGCGTAAAGACTGGTTAGAAGCGCTCAAACTCTCGTTAGTGGGAAACCTCCTCTATTATGCGTTTCTCGCCAGCGCCATTCAGCGCACCGGGGCGCCGATCTCCACCATGATCATCGGCACGCTGCCGGTGGTGATCACGTTGACAGCCAACCTCTGTTACGGGCATCTGGAAGGGCGACTCGCTTGGCGTCAGCTTGCGCCCGCCCTGGTCTTGATTGTGCTGGGACTCGGCTGCGTGAATGCCGCAGAGTTACGTATGCAAGGGGCGACGTTTGACGCCGGGCGCTATGTGTCGGGTCTGCTGCTGGCAGCGCTCGCCGTCGCCTGCTGGACCTGGTATCCCCTGCGAAACGGCGTGTGGCTGCGCGCGCATCCCCAGCATAAGCCCAGCACCTGGGCCACCGCGCAGGGACTGACCACGTTGCCTTTGGCTACGCTGTTTTATCTGTTGGTGTGTGCTCAACTTTACTGGCAGCAGCCAGCGTTTTCGCTGCCGTTTGGGCCACAGCCGGGGCGCTTTCTGTTGCTCATGGCCTGCATTGGTTTGCTTTGTTCGTGGCTGGGAACGCTGTGTTGGAACGCCGCCAGTCAGCGTGTTCCAACGGTGATTATGGGGCCGCTGATTGTGTTCGAAACGCTGGCCGGTTTGCTGTGGACTTTTCTCTGGCGTCAAAGCTGGCCGCCGCTGCTCACTGCCTGCGGGATAGTCTGTCTGCTTGCTGGCGTCCTGCTGGCGATGCGCGTTAAGCCCCAGCCGCAGGTCACATCGCTTTAATCTTTTCTCGCGCGCAGCGATTTCGCCGCGCGCGCTCGCCGCAATTTTAAGAATATCACTCACTGTAAAAGCGGACATAAAGACGTTTTTTCATCTTTCTGCGCGCTTAGATGAGGCTTTTGCCTGGCGCTTTACCCATTAAATGTGCACGTAGGTGGACACGATAGCGGTGAAAGCGACCGGTTCTGGCAACAAAGCCTGACAGTTTGAGCCGGTTTTGGCCGCAAAAGTACGCTGATTAGCCCCACGAAATGCCAGCAACACGGCATGTTTAGCCCCTTGTGGCACTGAAAACGTCGGTGCGGAGACCACGCTTACCTTAAGCCTCAGCGCATATCCCAGGAATCGTTCGCCTCCGCGTCCTGTTGAAAAGATTAAATACGCCAATAAATATTTCGGTATAAAAGCGCCATTAATCGGCTTTTAAACCCCAATCATTCAGAGTTGGTTAAGTGTTTTTAGCGGAGAATTCCTGGTGATTACCGTAAGGCAAGGCGCTATTATACGCTTCGCTTACGATCGCAAATGAAAACCATAGTGCCAGATGAAATTAGAGACTGTGAGAGCCAGACAACGTCGCGTTGTTCATGAATGCTTAACAGATTTGTTGCCAGCAATGAATGAGCATTAATATTGATAAAGTAATAAACGAGGCACCAATCTCACCGAAATGAGATTGGGCTACGTATAAATAGTGGCTGGAGCGAGACTTTTGCTGATGCGAATCGATTTTACCGCAAAAAGGAAAGCAATTCCGCGATGATATTCATCAGGAAAAAATGGTGCGAATTGTTATGTCATGTATGCCGAATTAAATGATCTTCAACGCTTCTCTTAAGAACAAATCTCAGCATTAAGTCAAATAACAATGGTCTCAATGGTTTCGTTTATTAGCGATTTTCAGAACCCGATGGGTAGTGATAAACGCTACGGCTAATATCCAGTAAACGACAACTACGACGTGTTCCAATGTCGAACGTGGTTTGCAGGAAGTTAACCGCCTGACGTTTTTCATTGGTAGTGAAAAAGTTTTTCAGCACGCTCTGCAGCATTTCTTTATCAGAACTGAGCGCCTGTAACTCACGGGTGAGGTTTTGTAATTTGTCCTCCAATTCCTTGATTTTTCTACCTTCTTCAGATGAAAGGCCCGAGAACTTTTTCTTCCAGCTATAGAAGGTTGCCTCAGAGATGCCAAGCTCATCACAAATCTCCCTCACTTTCACTCCCGTTTCAGAAGCTTTAATGGCATTTGTGATTTGCTCTTCGCTATATCGTGACTTTCTCATAAATGCTCTTACCTTTCTTATCAATTAATGGATGAGAATAACTGTATTAATATCTGGCACTGCAAAAAGAGTATTAATGCAGTATTAAGTGCGCGATTAGAATTGCGAGGGTTAAATTAAGTTATTTAGAATAAATATCATCATGGGATAAATCTTATTTTATTCTGATCGCCATTGTACGCCTTCCTGGTATTTGTTTTTTGATATAAATTCACTCCATCCCAAATGCAGAAAATTACGAGATTCCTCGCAGAATGGCATCGCCCAATTGGAATAATCCTGGGGTATGCCGGTAGCCTTTTGCGCCGTAAATAGGCTGAAATCGTTTACATTCGCGAGTAATGGCGTCAGGTTTAATCGGAATGCTCCTGAAATCTTCTACCAAATCCTGACGTACTTCTCATTTTTCGGACCAGCCGGGCCTGCGATTTTTAAATCAGGTCAGTCCCAGCGAGCGCTTGTTAATTCCCTTCACGGACGATGTGTAGAAAGGCAGTTGCTGTTGGTAATACTAAGGACCAGTCAATGAAATTGAGCGTAATGTCCAATGCCGCCTGGATGATGTCGGAAAAAGTCGTCTCGGTATTTGGCGTGATCTTTGTGACATCCTACGTGGCTAAATCCTTTGGCCCGACCATTTTTGGCCAAATGGCGTTTTCAACCTCGTTGTTCTCCATGGTGCAGACCGTGGCGATATTTGGCACGGAAACCATTTTGTTCAAACGCATCAGCAAAAGTGCGCCCAAAGGGCTGCGCTTGATGGCCGTCGCGCGCACGCTGCGCTTGATCCTGCTGTTGCTGACGTCCCTGCCGGTGCTGCTGTGGGTATGGTTTTACATGCAGGAAAACTTTCTGGCGTTTGCGCTGGCTTCTTTTATCTCATCGGTGTTTGTCACGCAGGACACGTTTAGCGTCTACAACAATGCGCGCTTAGCCTCGCGTCTGAATACCGTGGCCAATTCGGTGGGCTTACTGCTGGGCTTTGCGCTGAGCTTCACCATTGCCTGGCTGCACCTCAATCCACTGTGGCTTACCTTGTCGATTGTGGCCGTCACGCTGGTGCCTTACGTCATCAAGCGCCTGAATTTCTACCGTGAAAATCAGGATATCGCGCCGCCGCAAGAGAAGCGCAATACCTACGTACGCTACCTGCTGTACGCCGGATTGCCGCTGGCTATTTCCAGTATTTTTATCTCTGTGCAAGTAAAAGCGGCACAGATGTTTTTGGCGGGCATCGCGTCAGCGCGCGATCTGGGCCTGTTTGCCGCCGCCAATACCATTTCGGCTTCCTGGATATTTATTCCGGTTGCCCTCATCACTTCCTGCTTTTCGGAAATATTCCGCGAGCGTGGAGCGGTCGCGATCAAGCTCACTGCGCGGCTGAATGGCTATGTTATGGGCGTTTCATTGTTGTTGTTAGCGGTGATCGCGCTGTTTGGCGAGAAAATTATCATCGCTTTATATGGTCACGAATACACACAGTCGGGAAGTCTCATTACGCTGCTGTCGCTGGCAACCTGCTTCTCGGCGATGGGCACTGTCGCCTATCGCTACATGGTGAAAGAGGGTGGGTTTAACTATCTGTTGAAGAAGATCATTTGCCTGATGCTCATCAGTTTGCCGCTCTCATGGTGGCTGATTCAGGGCTATGGCATCCACGGCGCCGCCTGGAGCGTCTTCCTCACAGAGCTGCTGTCGCTCACGGTAATGAATTACTTCTTTAAGAACGGCGTCATCCAAAAAATTCAGGTTTCCTCACTCAACTACAAAACCTACAAATGAGGTCAGATATGCTTAAGTTGAAAGAAGAACTTAGAAAAAGCGTGCAGTACTTCATTAAGAAGATGCCTTGGGCGTACCAGGATCGTATCTACTATTTTCATAAATTCCGTAAGCTGCCGAATTTACGCCAGCCGAAGGTGTTTAACGAGAAAGTGCTGTATCGCAAGTTTGTGTACGGTGATTATCCGATTTACGGCCGCCTGTCGGACAAGTACGCGGTGCGTGACTATATCGCCGAGAAAGTGGGCAGTGAGTACCTGATCCCCCTGGTCTATGAGACCAGCGATCCGCACTCGCTGCACACGCTGAAAAGCTGGAAGAACACGGTGATTAAGCCCAACCATGCGTCAAACATGGTGGAAATTTTGCTGGAAGAGCCGGATGCGCTGAAGAAGCAGCAAATCATCAGCGATTGCCAGCGCTGGTTGAAAACCGATTTCGCGAATGAAGCGCGCGAGATTCATTATCGCTATATCAAGCCGCGCATTTTAGTCGAGCAGTATATCGGCGACGGCAAAACCGCGCCCATTGACTACAAGTTTCATATGTTCAACAAGCGCGACGGCAATTTTGAATATGTTTTGCAGGTGATTTACAACCGCTGCAACCCTCAGTTGTCGATGAACTTTTACGTCAACAACCTTAACGAGGCGTACCACAAGATCCGCGATACCGGGCTGGACGTGAAGCCACTGTTAGCGCAGCTGCAACATGCGCTGGCGCTGAGCAAAACCCTTGCCAGTGATTTCGATTACGTACGCGTGGATTGGTATATTCACGAAGAACACATTTACTTTGGTGAGCTGACGTTTACGCCAGGCGCAGGCATGGTGACCGGGCTGGATCGTGGACTCAATCAGATTATGGGCGATATGTGGATTCAGGACCGTCGCGGGACGCAGAGACCGGGCGTGACGGTAGCGGATGTGGCGCTGCCTGGCGTATTGAAGAAAATTTAATCGACACAGCAACATAAAAAACCCCGCACAGCGGGGTTTTTTATGGGCGGTACTCAGGGCATTGGCCACTCGGCGGGCGCTTGACTCATGGCGTTAACGAACGCGGTTTTGGAGATCTCCATAAAGTTATGCAGATTTTCCATGCTGAGCGTCATGCCCAGCAGCCCGGTGACGAACCAGCACGACATGCCCACGCCCAGGCCGCCAAACATCAGTGCGATAACCGGGTGGCTGCGCTGACGCATTTTGATTTTTAGGGTGCTGGCAAAAAACATCATAATCGCGCTTAGCAGCTCCCAGCGCATAACAAGTAAACTGGTCGTTAACGTGGCCATCTCAAGCAAACCTCTTCTGAATCAGTAATATCCCTGACGAAAAATGGACATCACTCACGGCGCGCAGCGCGGTCAGGGAAGCGCTTAAGCCGAGATACGTGCGGTGTAATGTGTGACTTGGATCACATTATATCATTCGATTTGAAATTTTGAACAAAATTTATACGTGTCAAAGCGGAGAAAAGGCACGGGGAGGCGGGAAGGGCGGAGAAGACGCGCCCGGTGGGCGCGCGGGGGCGATTAGCGGATAGGACAGCACTCGCCGGTGGTGCGCTGGGCAAAGCTGTTCATGTGTTCGCCGCTGCAATCAAAGTTCAGCAGGCGCGGGCGCTGCGCCATCGCCTGGCGGCGCATCGCGTGCCGATACGCCGTGGGCGTTTGCGCGAACTGGCGGCGAAACACGCGCGAAAAGGTCTGCTGCGAGTCGTAGCCATACTGCATGGCGATATCGAACACCGGCCGCTGGGTCTGGCGCAGCGCCTCTGCCGCCAGCGTCAGGCGGCGCTCGCGAATGTAGCCACCCAGCGTTTGTTTCGTCACGGAACGGAACATACGCTGTAGGTGCCACTTCGAGTAACCTGATTTGGCGGCGACGTCGTCAATGGACAGCGCCTTATCCAGATTTTGATCGATCCAGTGTGTCAGTGAGTGAATGATCTCTTGCTGCATCATGGCCTCATCCTTCTAAAGTTAACCCTGGTGAGAATTTTCAACTTTTTCTGGTGAAGGAGTATAATTCCTCAAGTTAACTTGAGGTAAAGACCCTAAATGAAAAAAGATCGCAATTACCCAAAACCGGTGTTAACCCCCGGTGAAGTGGCCAAACGCAGCGGGGTCGCCGTCTCTGCGCTACATTTTTATGAAAGCAAAGGTTTGATCTCAAGCACGCGTAACGCCGGCAATCAGCGGCGCTACGGGCGCGACGTGCTGCGTCGCGTGGCCATCATTAAAATCGCGCAGCGCATTGGTATTCCGCTGGCGACGGTGGGTGAGAGCCTGATGCACATTCCGGCAGACAAGCGCATGTCGACGCAGGAGTGGGACGCGCTCACTCAGCACTGGCGCGAAGCGCTGGACAAGCGCATTGAAACCCTGACGCGCCTGCGTGACGATCTCGACGGCTGTATCGGCTGCGGCTGCCTGTCGATGCGCGATTGTCCGCTGCGTAATCCCGGCGACCGCCTGGCGCAGCAAGGCTCGGGCGCGGTGTTGCTCGACCCAGAGCAGGACGAGTATAAAAGCTAATTTCAGCCCTTTCTCTTTACCTCAAGGACCCCACTATGATCACCGTTCACCATCTGGAAAACTCCCGTTCGCATCGCGTGTTGTGGCTACTCGAAGAGCTGTCGGTACCGTATCAGATCAAGCGTTATCAGCGCGAAAACACGCTGCTGGCACCCGACTCGTTGAAAAAAGTGCACCCGCTGGGCAAATCGCCGGTGATCACTGACGGCAACCGCGTGATTGCGGAGTCCGGCGCCATCCTCGAATACCTGCAGCAGAAGTACGATGGTGAGCAGCAGCTCGCCTTGAACGATGAAGACGAACAGATTCAAGGGCGCTATTGGCTGCACTATGCCGAAGGGTCGCTGATGCCGCTGCTGGTGATGAAGCTGGTGTTCGCGCAGCTGGGGAAAAAACCGGTGCCGTGGCTGCTGCGTCCGGCGGGAAAAGCGCTGAGTAAAGGGCTGGAGCGCGCCTGGTTAAACAAACAGTTGGCGCTGCACGGTAGCGTCATTGAGCAACACCTGAGCCAGCATCGCTTTTTCGCCGGGGCGCACTTCAGCATTGCGGATGTGCAGATGAGCTTTCCGCTGCTGGCGCTGCAGATGCGCGGTTCACTGCGTGACATGCCTGCCACCGCGCGCTGGCTGGAAGGAATGCAGCAGCGTGCCGCGTGGCAGCGTGCGCTGGAGCAGGGCGGCCCGATTCGCTTCAATAACGGCTAAGCAAGCGCTTATCTGTCCGTTATCTTTTCCGCCGGGGGAGATTTTGAGTTGAAAATCCCCCCGTAAAGGCCAGATAATCCCCGCCTTTCTTTATCCCCCGCTTTCGGATAGGGATACACGGCCACGTAAACGTTTGCTTTTTCTCATTGAGACATTCCACCAGGATAGCGCGCAGACACGGGCCGTGCGGTTAACGACATCTTAAAAATACAGAGGATTAACTATGTCTGGCGAAGCACGCCCCACCAGGGGAAAACTGGACGCCTGGTTTCATATTTCGGCGCGCGGCAGTAGCCTGCGTCAGGAAGTGCTGGCAGGGTTCACGACCTTCCTCGCGATGGTCTACTCGGTGATCGTGGTGCCGGGCATGTTAGGCAAAGCGGGCTTTTCGCCGACGGCGGTGTTTGTGGCCACCTGCCTGGTGGCCAGCGTGGGCTCTCTTGTCATGGGGCTCTGGGCCAATTTACCGCTGGCGATTGGCTGCGCTATCTCTCTGACCGCCTTCACCGCTTTTAGTCTGGTGCTGGGTCAACATATTAGCGTGCCAGTCGCGCTGGGCGCGGTATTCCTGATGGGCCTGTTGTTCGCCTTTATCTCCGTGACCGGTATCCGCGCATGGATATTGCGCAACCTGCCGATGGGCGTGGCGCACGGCACCGGCGTAGGGATTGGCCTGTTTCTGCTGCTGATCGCCGCCGATGGCATTGGCCTGGTGGTGAAAAATCCCGCCCCGGGCCTGCCAGTGGCGCTGGGCAATGTCACCGCCTTCCCGGTGGTGATGTCCTTGATTGGCCTGGCGGCGATTTTTGGTTTGGAGAAACGCCGCGTGCCCGGCGGTATTCTGCTTACCATCCTCGCCATTTCCGCCGTGGGACTGATGTTTGATCCGGCGGTCACCTATCAAGGGCTGTTCGCGATGCCTAGCCTGCGCGACGCCAGCGGTCAGTCGGCTATGTTTAGCCTCGATATCATGGGGGCGCTGCAGCCCGCAGTGCTGCCTACGGTGCTGGCGCTGGTGATGACGGCGGTGTTCGACGCCACCGGCACCATCCGTGCCGTTGCGGGCCAGGCGAACCTGCTGGACAACCACGGCCAGATCCTCAACGGCGGACGCGCACTCACCACCGATTCGGTCAGCAGCGTGTTCGCGGGTCTGGTGGGCGCATCGCCCGCCGCGGTGTACATTGAATCGGCGGCGGGCACGGCCGCCGGAGGCAAAACCGGCGTAACGGCCATTGTTGTCGGGTTGCTGTTCCTGCTGATTCTCTTTATGTCACCGCTGGCGTATCTGGTGCCGACCTACGCCACCGCACCCGCGCTGATGTACGTTGGACTCCTGATGTTAAGCAACGTGGCCAAGATTGACTTCAATGATTTTGTCGATGCGATGTCAGGCCTGGTCACGGCCGTGTTTATCGTGCTCACCTGCAACATTGTCACCGGGATTATGCTGGGCTTTGGCACGCTGGTGGTGGGTCGCCTGTTTGCGGGCGAATGGCGCAAACTTAACGTGGGCACGGTCGCCATCGCCGTAGCGCTGGTGGCGTTCTACGCGGGCGGCTGGGCGATCTGATTTTTAACGCCGTGGTTTCCAGATAATTCTCTTTCTGGTTCACGCCGCACGTCGGGTCGCCCGCAGTGCGGCGTTTTGTTTTACACTTTCCCCGTTACACCTTCGCTTTAATCAATACGATTCGCCTAAGGAAAGCATGGAAATCTTTTTTACTATTCTCATTATGATGCTGGTGGTGTCGCTCTCCGGGGTCACCGCGCGCATCTTGCCGTTCCAGATCCCGCTGCCGCTGGTGCAAATTGCCGCCGGGGCGCTGCTCGCGTGGCCCACCTTTGGCCTGCACGTGGATTTCGACCCCGAGCTGTTTCTGGTGCTGTTTATTCCGCCGCTGCTGTTTGCTGACGGCTGGAAAACGCCGATTAACGAATTTCTGTATCACGGCCGCGAAATTCTGGGCCTGGCGCTGGTGCTGGTGCTGATCACCGTGGTGGGCATTGGCTACCTGATTTACTGGCTGGTGCCGGGCATCCCGCTCATTCCCGCGTTTGCGCTGGCGGCGGTGCTTTCACCTACGGATGCCGTGGCGCTCTCCGGCATTGTCGGCGAGGGGCGCATCCCAAAGAAAATCATGTCGATCGTGCAGGGCGAAGCGCTGATGAACGACGCGTCTGGCCTGGTCTCGCTGAAATTTGCCGTCGCGGTGGCCATGGGCACCATGGTGTTTACCTGGGGCGGCGCCAGCGTCGAGTTTCTCAAGGTGGCAATCGGTGGCTTGGTGGCCGGCGTAGCTGTCTGCTGGCTGTATGGACGCTCACTGCGTCTGTTTAGCCGCTGGAGCGGTGACGATCCGGCGACGCAAACGGTGCTGCTGCTGCTGCTGCCGTTCGCCTCCTACCTGATTGCCGAGCACCTGGGCGTGTCGGGCATTCTGGCCGCCGTGGCGGCGGGTATGACCATTACGCGATCCGGCATTATTCGCCGCGCGCCGCTGGCGATGCGTCTGCGCGCCAACAGCGTCTGGCAGATGCTGGAGTTTGTGTTTAACGGCATGGTGTTCCTGATGCTCGGCCTGCAACTGCCGGACATTCTGGAAACCTCGATTGCGCAGGCGGAAGCCGATCCTAACGTTGACCTGTGGGTGCTGTTTGCCGATGTCGCAATGGTCTACGCCGCGCTGATGGTGGTGCGTTTCTGCTGGCTGTGGATCATGAAGCGCGCCAGCCTGCGTCTGTTGAAGAAAAAGCCGCTGGAGTTCGCCAACTACTCGCTGCGTGAGCTGCTGATCGCCTCTTTTGCCGGGGTGCGCGGCGCCATTACGCTGGCCGGTGTGCTCTCTATTCCGCTGTTTCTCAGCAACGGCGAGCCGTTTCCGGCGCGCTATGAACTGGTGTTCATCGCCACCGGTGTGATCCTGTTCTCGCTGTTTGTCGGGGTGATTTTGCTGCCCATCCTGCTACGCGGTATCGACAGCCACGATTCCGTTGGCCATCGCCATGAAATCCAGCAGGCGCGCGCCGCCATGGCCAGCGTGGCCATTGAGAGCCTGCACAAAATGGAGCAACGGCTGGAAAACAGCAGCGAAGAGAACATCGATCCAGAGCTGCTGAAAGAGGTGAGCCTGCGCGTGAGTGGTAATCTGCGCCGCCGCATTGACGGCAAAGATGACGTGGAGCAGGCGCTGTTTGCCGAAAATCTGGAGCGCCGCTTCCGCCTTAACGCGCTGCGGGCCGAGCGTGCGGAGGTGTACCACCTGCGTGCCACGCAGGCCATCTCCAACGAGACCATGCAAAAATTGCTGCGCGATCTCGATCTGCTGGAAGCGCTGCTGGTCGAAAAAGAAGCGTAAACCGCGCGAGGGACGGCCTTCGGGCCGCCCCTTACACCGACAGACGCGGCGCGTTGTCGGGCCAATGCTCGCGGCAGCAGTCGATCCACGCCTGCGCGCTTTGTGACAGATAGCTGCCTTCACGCCAGATCAATCCCAAACTCCACGCCAGTTCTGAGTCCAGCGGCAGCCACAGCAGCGACTGTTTATCAAGCCGCTGACAAATCGGCTCCGGAAGGATCGCTAACCCCATTCCCGCCTGCACCATGGCGGCCAGAAAATCCCACTGCGCACTGTGCAAGGCAATGTCCGGCGTCAGCCCCTCGCGCTGAAACGCTTTCATTAATTGTCGATTGAGCGCGAACTCCTGATTAAGGATCAGCAGCGGATGCGCGGCCAGCTCGCGCAGCGTCAGGCGGCTGCGTGCCAGCCAGATGGGGGTGCGCGGCACCAGCACGCACAGCGGATGGCGCATCAGCGGCTGGGCGTTGAGCGGCAATCCGTCATCCAGCGGCAGGGCGGTTAAGGCGATATCCAGCGCGCCGTCCAGTACCGCCTGCTGCGCGGTTAAGCCGCCATATTCCGCGATTTTAAGCTGTACGCCGGGATAACGGCGGCGAAACGCGGAGATGGATCCGGCGATCTGCATGCCCACCATGGGCGGAATCCCCAGGCGCAGCTGGCCGGTTTTCAACTGATTAATGTCGCCGATTTGCGCTTCCAGCTGATGAAACTCCTGCAAAATAATCAGGCCGCGCTGGTATACCGCCTGGCCGCTGTCTGTCAGGTGCAGCTTTCTGCCTTCGCGCAGCAGCAGCGTACAGCCCAGCTCCTCTTCCAGCTGACGCAGCATCTTGCTGATAGTCGGTTGCGTCACAAACAGTTTTTCCGCCGCACGGGTAAAGCTCTGCTGGCGGACCACTTCAGTGAAATAACGCAGCGCGCGTACGTCCATAAGCATTCCTTTTTGGCATAGTTTGGATGATTTTAATTCATTTCATTCACTCTGTGCGCCAGACGTATACTGAAATCCGCATTTATCTGGAGGACGTTATTATGGCGCTGGCCTTACGCCCGCTGAAAACCCACCGGCTTCCTCGGCTATGGGTGCCGCTGCAGCTGCTGCTCTACATCGGTCTGTTTATCTTCAGCAGCTGGCTGGTGAACTGGCTCCGCTTGCCGCTGCCGGCCAACGTGGTGGGCATGCTGCTGCTGCTGGCGCTGATTGTCACCGGGATCGTGCCGCTGCGCTGGGTGAAAGCCGGTGCAAATTGGCTGCTGGCGGAAATGCTGCTGTTCTTTATCCCTGCGGTGGTGGCGGTGGTCAACTACAGCGATTTGCTGCGTGCCGAAGGCGCACGTATCTGCCTGGTGATCGCCGTCAGTACGCTGCTGGTGTTGGCGACCACCGCGCTGGTGGTGGATCGCGTTTACCGATTTGAACTGGCGCGCGCGGCGCGTAAGCAGGCGCAGCATGACTGATTTCGTCATTAGCCTGCTGTGCGTGGTGCTGACGCTGCTGGTGTATTACCTCAACAAACGTCTTTATCGTCGTAAGCAGACCCTGCTGCTGATGCCGCTGGTCATGACGCCCGTGGTGCTGGTGGGGCTGCTGCTGCTGACGCACGTCAGCTGGCAGGATTACATTGCCGAGAGCCACTGGCTGATCTGGCTGCTGGGGCCCGCGACGCTGGCCTTTGCGGTGCCGGTTTACGAGAATCTGGCGATCATTAAACGCCACTGGCTGTCATTAAGCCTCGGGGTGATCAGCGCCACGCTGGTGGCGGTGTGCAGTTCGGTCTGGCTGGCGCGCTTGCTGATGCTGCCGGAGAGCATACAGCGCAGCCTGGCGGTGCGCTCCATCACCACGCCGTTTGCGCTCGCGGCGGCGCAGCCGATAGGCGGGCAACCCGATCTGGTGGCGCTGTTTGTGGTGATCACCGGTGTGTTTGGCATGGCGGTGGGCGACGTGCTGTTTCTACGCCTCGCCATCAAGCAGGGCATGGCCAAGGGCGCCGGTTTTGGCGCGGCATCGCACGGTGCGGGGACGGCGCGTGCCTATCAAATCGGCCAGCAGGAAGGTGTGGTCTCCAGCCTGGTGATGATGCTGTCTGGCGTGGTGACGGTGCTGTTAGCGCCGCTGTTAAGCCATCTGCTGTGGGCCTGACGCGGCTATATTTTAGGCGCGATTCACGTCTGTTAACGTAAAGCTTTCCAAATAACCTTGTCTCCCGCCGTGAGGCTGCTACCCTTTGCGCCGAGAAAATTTTTTTAACACGGAGTGGAACTTAATGTTTAAGCAACTTGTCACCGGGAGCGTGTTGGGTCTGGCACTGCTGAGCAGCGGCGCGCAGGCGATTGAGGGCAGCGTTGACGTGGGTGAACACAACACCAACCTGAACCTTGGCCTGGGCACCACCTCACCGGGCTTGTTCCTGAAAGGTAACTGGCTGCGCAGCGACCACGACGGCAGCACCTACGGTGCGGGCGTTGGCTATAACATCGACGTGGGCGATTTCCGCATTGCGCCTACCGCGAAAGCGCTGTTCACCCATCCAGAAGATGGTCGTGACGGCTTTACCGTCGCCGTGGGCGCTGGCGCGCACTACAGCTTCAACAGCATGTGGGGTCTGTACGGCGAATACTATTACGCGCCGGAAGCCTTCTCCGATCGCCTCGACAGCTATCAGGAAGCCGCTGGCGGCCTGAGCTTCACGCCGATTTCGCTGCTGAACCTGCGCGTGGGTTATCAGTACATCGAGCTGAACAACAAAGGTGACCGCAAAGATAACGTGCTGGTGGATGGCCCGTACGTGGGCGCTTCACTGCGTTTCTAATCGCGAGCACAGCAAAAAACGGCGGCCTGATGGCCGCCGTTTTTGTTAGTGCGCTTTCCCCTGCGAGATGCCAACGCCGGTTTGCGAACGAATAAACTGGCCGCGGAAGCGCGCGCGCTCCTGCAAGCCTTGCGCGGAATGGTCGGTAATGGAGAACAGCCAGGTGCCCACGAAGGCGGCGAGCATTGAGAACAGCGCCGGATATTCATACGGATAGATCGGCTTCGCGTGTCCCAGTACCTGCACCCAAATGGTTGGGCCGAGGATCATCAGCACCACGGCAGTGATCAGCCCCAGCCAGCCGCCTACCATCGCACCGCGCGTGGTGAGTCTTGACCAGTACATGGAGAGCAGAATGATCGGGAAGTTACAGCTGGCTGCGATGGAGAATGCCAGCCCCACCATAAAGGCAATGTTCTGTTTCTCAAACAGAATGCCCAGTGCAATCGCCACCACGCCCAGTACCAGTACGGTGATTTTTGACACGCGCAGCTCTTCACGCTCGGTGGCCTGGCCTTTGCGGATCACGCTGGCGTAGAGATCGTGTGACACCGCAGACGCGCCCGCCAGCGTTAAGCCTGCGACCACCGCCAGAATGGTGGCAAACGCCACGGCGGAGATAAAGCCAAGGAACAGGCTGCCGCCGACCGCATTCGACAGGTGCACCGCCGCCATGTTGGTGCCGCCAATCAGCGCACCAGTCGCATCTTTAAAGACCGGATTCGCCCCTACCAGCAGAATAGCGCCAAAGCCGATAATAAAGGTCAGGAAGTAGAAATAGCCCATAAAGCCGGTGGCCCAGAACACGCTTTTCCGCGCTTCGCGCGCGTCGGCGACGGTAAAGAAGCGCATCAGGATATGCGGTAAGCCAGCGGTACCAAACATTAAACCCAGCCCCAGTGACAGCGCTGAAATCGGATCTTTTACCAGCCCGCCCGGCTGCATGATCGCCGCGCCTTTAGGGTGCACCGCCATGGCTTGTGTAAAGAGCGTATTGAAGCTGAAGCCCGCCGCTTTCATCACCATGATCGCCATAAAGCTGGCGCCAAACAGCAACAGCACCGCTTTGATGATCTGCACCCAGGTGGTCGCCAACATGCCGCCAAACAGCACGTAGAGCACCATCAGGATGCCAACCAATACCACCGCAATAGGGTAATCCAGGCCAAACAAGAGCTGGATCAGTTTCCCGGCGCCCACCATCTGCGCAATCAGATAGAGCGCCACCACCACCAGCGAGCCGCAGGCGGAGAGCGTGCGAATCGGCATCTGCTTCAGGCGATAAGAGGCGACATCGGCAAAGGTATAGCGCCCAAGGTTACGCAGGCGCTCGGCAATCAAAAACAGAATCATCGGCCAACCTACCAGGAAGCCGAGCGAATAGATCAAACCGTCATAGCCGGAGGTGTAAACCAGCGCCGAAATGCCCAAAAACGAGGCGGCAGACATAAAATCGCCGGCCATCGCCAGGCCATTTTGAAAGCCGGTGATATTGCCGCCTGCGGTGTAATAATCGCTGCGTGAGCGCGTCCGCTTCGAGGCCCAGTACGTGATGCCGAGCGTGGCGGCCACAAACACCACGAACATGGCGATGGCTTCATAGTTGGTGGCCTGCTGCTGCACCGCGCCGGTAATGGCATCGGCGGCCAGCACGCTCGCGGGAAGCGAGGCCATGAGGATTGCCAGCAAACGCATCATGGTTTCACCTCGCTCAGAATCTGTTTGGTGAGACGATCAAACTCACCGTTGGCGCGCCACACGTACACGCCGGTAAGCACAAAGGAGACCACAATCAGGCCGACGCCGATGGGAATACCGCGCGTCACGTTGGTACCGGCATGCAGCGGTGTACCGAGCCACGCGGGGGCAAAGGCGATAAGCAGGATAAAACCGACGTAGAGCACCAGCATGATCGCGCTCAGCAGCAGCGCGAACGCCTGGCGTTTGTGCACCAGTTCCTGAAAGCGCGGATTATGCTCGATTTGCTGCCAAACGGCTTCCTGTTGATTTAAGGCTTCGTTCATCACAGTTTCTCCAGAGGAAGGGCAGGCGGATAGCGCACGCGAACGTGAGATAACGGCCTAAATGTTCTTGTTATTAAGATCTTGTGAAGATGAAAAGCATACGGCGTAGGGAAGAGTGACGGCGCGCTGCCTGCGGTGAACAGGCGGGGGCACGCCGTCGCGTCAAAGCCGATCAGGGCATGGCGATGGACTGTTTCTCCTCCAGCAATTTCTCCACCACGCCGGGATCGGCAAGCGTTGAAGTATCGCCAAAGTTACTGGTATCGCCCGCCGCAATTTTGCGCAGAATACGGCGCATAATTTTACCGGAGCGGGTTTTCGGCAGGGAATCGGTCCAGTGCAGCACGTCCGGGGTGGCAATCGGGCCAATCTCTTTACGCACCCAGTTACGCACCTCGGTGTAGAGCTCAGGCGACGGTTCCTCGCCGTGATTCAGCGTGATGTAGGCATATATCGCTTGCCCTTTGATGCTGTGCGGAATGCCCACCACCGCGGCTTCGGCGATTTTCGGATGAGAAACCAGCGCCGACTCAATTTCCGCCGTGCCCAAACGGTGGCCGGAGACGTTAAGCACGTCATCTACGCGGCCGGTGATCCAGTAGTAGCCATCTTCGTCACGGCGCGCGCCGTCACCGCTGAAGTAGCGATGTTTAAAGGTGGAAAAATAGGTCTGCTCAAAGCGTTCGTGGTCGCCAAACAGCGTGCGCGCCTGGCCGGGCCACGAATCGTTGATCACCAGATTGCCCTCGGTCGCGCCCTCAAGCGGATTGCCTTCGTTATCCACCAGCGCGGGCTGCACGCCAAAGAACGGACGGGTGGCGGAGCCGGCTTTCAGCTCGGTGGCACCCGGCAGCGGAGTGATCATGAAACCGCCGGTTTCGGTCTGCCACCAGGTATCGACAATCGGGCAGCGGCTATCGCCAATTTTCTTGTGGTACCACTCCCAGGCTTCCGGGTTAATGGGTTCGCCCACCGATCCCATGATGCGCAGGCTGCTGCGCTGCGTACCTTCAATCGCTTTGTCGCCTTCGGCCATCAGGGCGCGAATCGCGGTGGGCGCGGTATAGAGCAGCGTGACCTTGTGTTTATCCACCACTTCCGCCATACGGCTGGGCTTCGGCCAGTTGGGGACGCCTTCAAACATCAGCGTGGTGGCGCCGCAGGCCAGCGGGCCATAAAGCAGATAGCTGTGACCGGTGATCCAGCCGACGTCGGCGGTACACCAGTAAATATCGTCATCGTGATAATCAAACACGTATTTAAAGGTCGTGGCGGCATACACCAAATAGCCGCCGGTGGTGTGGAGTACGCCTTTGGGCTTGCCGGTGGAGCCAGAGGTATACAGGATAAACAGCGGATGTTCGGCTTCAACCGCCACCGGCTCGTGCCGATCGCTGGCCTGCGCCACCAGTTCGTGCCACCAGAGATCGCGCCCGTCGTGCCACGCTGTGGCATTACCGGTGCGCTTGAATACCACCACATTTTTCACACTGGTGACGCCGGGATTTTTCAGCGCGTCATCCACATTTTTCTTCAGCGGAATGCTGCGGCCGGCGCGCACGCCTTCGTCAGCGGTGATCACCAGCTTGGCGTTGGAGTCGATCACGCGACCCGCGACCGCTTCTGGCGAGAAGCCGCCGAAAATCACGGAATGCACAGCGCCAATGCGCGCGCACGCCAGCATGGCCACAGCGGCTTCCGGCACCATCGGCATATAAATGGCGACCACGTCGCCTTTTTTCACGCCCAAATCGGTCAGGACGTTCGCAAAGCGGCAGACATCGGCATGCAGCTCGCGAAAGGTGAGCGTTTTGCTTTCATTGGCGTCGTCGCCTTCCCAAATAATGGCGGGGCGATCGCCGCGCGTCGCCAGATGGCGATCGAGACAGTTAGCGGCAAGATTCAGCGTGCCGGCTTCGTACCAGCGAATCGAGATATTGCCGGGCGCAAAAGAGGTGTTTTTAACCCGGTCATAGGGCGTGATCCAGTCGAGGATTTTGCCTTGTTCGCCCCAAAAGGTTTCGGGATCGTCAACCGACTGTTGATACAGCGCCGTGTATTGCTCGGCGTTAATCAGGGCATGCTCTGCAATGGCAGCGGGTACGGGATGCTTATAAATCTGGCTCATGGCTGACCTCCTTGAAGATGTTAATCATATGTCTATCAAAGGTTAATTAAATAGCATGCAGAAGGCTTTGTTTCGGTTTTGCAGTCTGGATCACGACCCTGCCAGAGGTAAAAATGGCGGTATTTGTGCGTATTTATCGCGTGCAAAAAGCCTCGGGCTGCGCCTGGGATAGCGGGCGCGGTGGCTAAAAAACAGGCAAACGCGTCGGGCAGTTTTTTACCCTAAACCGCATAGTCATGCGGAAAATTATCGAATTAACACTTTTCATAACAGCGAGTTATGTTTAAGGCCATAAGTCAGCATTTTATGCTACAAAGCTGAATAACTTTTACGCTAACCCGCCGGGGGTTGCATTTACCGTAGTGAAAATGGTACTTATCTCGCCGCTGTTCAGCAGGTATCAACTCAGGCTGCTGCATCACGCAGGCGCAAAATGCCCGCACGGTTTACTGCACTGCAGCCCATTATAACCCTCTATTTTATCGGGCTTTTGCTCACTTCCCTGTGTGTCACGTCTTCTGCACCTTCGCAGCAGAGCAAAGGGGTTTTTACTGAGGAAATAACGCGTTATGAAAGGTTTTAAACTCACCCTGGCCTGGCAAATTTTAATTGCCTTGATTCTCGGCGTTGTCGTCGGGACCGTGCTGCATAATCAGCCCGACGATCGTGAATGGTTAATCACCAATATTCTCACCCCGGCAGGCGACATCTTTATTCATCTGATCAAGATGATTGTGGTGCCCATTGTTATCTCTTCGCTGATTGTCGGCATTGCTGGCGTTGGTGACGCGAAAAAGCTCGGGCGTATCGGCGTCAAAACCATTGTCTATTTTGAAGTGATCACCACCCTTGCCATTGTGGTCGGCATTACGCTGGCCAACGTATTTCAACCCGGCAGCGGCATTGATATGTCAACGCTGGCAACGGTGGACATCTCTAAGTATGAAGCCACCACGGAAGCGGTGCAGGGCGCACCGCACGGCCTGGTGACGACCATCCTCTCCCTGATCCCGCAGAATATCTTTGCCTCGCTGGTGAAAGGCGACATGTTGCCCATCATCTTCTTCTCGGTGCTGTTCGGCATGGGCCTGTCCGCGCTGCCGTCAGAGCACCGCGATCCGCTGGTGACGGTGTTCCGTTCGGTGTCGGAAACCATGTTCAAAGTCACGCACATGATCATGCGCTATGCCCCGGTGGGCGTGTTTGCCCTGATTGCGGTGACGATTGCTAACTTTGGCTTCGCCTCGCTCTATCCGCTGGCGAAGCTGGTACTGCTGGTGTACGTCGCGATCCTGTTCTTTGCCTTTGTGGTGCTGGGCACGGTGGCGCGCTTGTGCAAACTGCGTATTACCACGCTGATGCGCATCCTGAAAGATGAGCTGATCCTGGCATACTCGACCTCAAGTTCGGAAACCGTACTGCCGCGTATCATGCAAAAAATGGAAGCCTACGGCGCGCCGAAAGCCATCACCAGTTTTGTGGTGCCAACCGGTTACTCGTTTAATCTCGATGGCTCCACTCTGTATCAGAGCATTGCGGCGATCTTTATCGCCCAGCTGTACGGTATCGATCTGTCGCTGAGTGACGAGATCATTCTGGTGCTAACGTTGATGGTGACCTCGAAAGGCATCGCGGGCGTACCGGGCGTCTCATTCGTGGTGCTGTTGGCCACGTTGGGCAGCGTAGGGATTCCGCTGGAAGGCCTCGCCTTTATTGCCGGCGTCGACCGCATCATGGACATGGCGCGTACTGCGTTGAACGTGATCGGCAACGCGCTGGCGGTGCTGGTCATTGCGCGCTGGGAAAACCAGTTCGACAGCAAGCAGGCCGCGGCCTATGAAAGCCAGCTGCGCGCGCAAAGCGCCAGCTAACCCTTGCCCGTGCTGAACCCCGCAAACCCGCCTTCCGGCGGGTTTTTTTATGGGCGAACCACATGCGGTCAGAGGTGAATGAACATGATTTATTATATATTTTTGGCATAACCTAACTATGGCAGGAGTGGCTGATGCACCTCGATCTGAGTCAGATGATTACCGAAGGGCGAAATCCAGCGAGTCAACATATTGATGAGTTAAGCACCGAGGCGATGCTGCGCGTCATCAATAATGAGGATAAAAAAGTGGCGCTGGCGGTGGAAGCCATTGTGCCGCAGATTGCGCAGGTGGTAGACGCTATCGTCACAGCGTTTAGCCAGGGCGGACGGCTGATTTACTGCGGTGCCGGCACCTCAGGACGTCTGGGTATCCTCGACGCCAGTGAGTGCCCGCCAACCTTCGGCACGCCACGTTCACAGGTGATAGGGCTGATTGCCGGCGGCCACACGGCGATTCTGCAGGCGGTGGAGAATGCCGAAGATAACCGTGCGCAGGGTGCGCAGGATCTGCAAGCCATCGACTTTAGCGCGCGCGACGTGCTGGTGGGCATCGCCGCCAGCGGGCGCACGCCGTACGTGCTCGGCGCACTGGATTGGGCAAAACAGCAGGGCGCATTTACCGCTGCGCTGAGCTGCAATCCAGACAGCCCGATGGCGCAGGCGGCGCAGGTGGCCCTGACGCCGGTGGTAGGGCCAGAGGTGATCACCGGCTCCTCGCGCATGAAAGCGGGCACGGCGCAAAAGCTGGTGCTCAATATGCTGACCACCGGCGCCATGATCCGCAGCGGCAAAGTGTACGGCAACCTGATGGTGGACGTTGAGGCCACCAACCAGAAGCTGGTGCAGCGCCAACTCCATATCGTTAAGCAGGCCACGGGCTGTGACGACGCCCGGGCACAGCAGGCGCTGAGCGCGTGCGACGGCCACTGCAAAACCGCGATTCTGATGGTGCTGGCCGGTTTGGATGCTGCCGAGGCGCGTGCGCTGCTGGCGAACAATAGCGGTTTCATTCGCCACGCGCTGCGTCAGGCCAGCTCACAGTAGCGTGTTAATTTCATGAATATTTTTCCCTAAAGTAGTATAAAAATTTATCAATAATTCCCCTGTTAAGCGCAGGGGGAAATGTTCATCCTTTATTAATTCAGGCTGAAAATTAATTCCGCTGCGCTAAAGCCCGCTGTTGCCCTGCCGAAAAGATAAAAAAGCATTATCGATTTGCTTCACTTTTTTGCGTCTTGCAAGGACAACACATGCGTAATAACCAGCCCGTCACGCAGCAGGAATTCGTTTTTGACGACGATGCCACGCTGATGTCGACCACCGATCTCAATAGCCATATCACCTACGCGAACGACGCCTTTATTGACGTCAGCGGCTTTACGCCGGAAGAGGTGAATGGCCAACCGCACAACATGGTGCGTCATCCTGATATGCCGCCTGAAGCGTTTGCCGATATGTGGGCCACGCTCAAGCAGGGCGAACCCTGGACCGCGCTGGTAAAAAACCGCCGTAAAAACGGCGATCATTACTGGGTGCGCGCCAACGCGATCCCCGTGGTGCGAGAGGGCCGCGTACAGGGATATATGTCGGTGCGCACCAAGCCATCGCCGGAGGAAGTACGCCAGACGGAAGCGCTTTATCGCGATGTCCGCGAAGGCCGCGCCAAAGGGCGGCGTTTTCATAAAGGGTTGTTGATTGGCACCGGCTGGCGTCGGGTCGGATCGCTCCTCAAGACGCTGCCGCTGCGCTGGCGTATACGATCTCCACTGATCGCGCTGATGCCGCTTTCCGTTTGCAGCGTCTGGCTGTTGGGCATGAGCGCCACGCAGACCGGCTGCTTTGCTGCGGGCATGGCCCTTCTCCTGCTGCTGGCAAGCCTGTGGCTCGAGCAGCAAATTTCACGCCCGATGGAGCGCGTCTGCCGTCAGGCCCTGAGCGTGGCCACCGGCGCCAGCCACAAAGTTGATCAGCTCGATCGCGTTGATGAGCTCGGCATCACGCTGCGCGCCATTGGGCAGCTGGGCCTGATGTTCCGCTGGTTAGTCGCGGACGTCAGCGGTCAGGCCATTAATGTGCTGAGCGCCAGCGACGCCATCGCACGCAGCAACAATGAGCTGAGTCAGCGCACTGAGCAGGCTGCGGCCAACGTCCAGCAAACCGCCGCCACCATGAATGAGATGACGGCGACGGTGAAAAGCAACACCGAAACCGCGCAAGAGGTCAACAGCCTGTCCGCGCGCACCAGCGAGGTGGCGCAGCAGGGTGGCGAAGTGGTGCAGGAGATGGTGGGCATGATGGGCGATATCGCCGACAGCGCCAGCCGGATTGCCAACATCACCAGCGTGATTGACAGCATTGCTTTCCAAACCAATATTCTGGCGCTTAACGCCGCCGTGGAAGCCGCGCGCGCCGGGGAGCAGGGCAAAGGCTTTGCCGTGGTGGCCAGCGAAGTGCGTAGCCTGGCGCAGCGCAGCGCCAAAGCCGCCAGCGAAATTAAAACGCTGGTAGAAACCAGCGCCAGCCGCGTGCAGTCCGGCAACGACAGCGCCCACGCCGCGGGTCGCACCATGCAGGAGATTGTTGGGCAAGTGCAGCATGTCACGTCGCTGATTGCGCAAATCAGCCACGCCACGGCAGAGCAGTCGGTGGCGCTGAGTGAAGTCAGCACCGCCGTGGAAGATCTCGATGACATCACCCACCGCAACGCCGCGCGCGTGGCGGAGAGCGCGGAAGCCTCTGAACGTATGACGCGTCAGGCTAACCGCCTGGTAGAAGCGATTAGCGTGTTCCGCTAATTCGCCGTTGTGACGCGGTCTGGTCCCTGCAACGCCAGGCCGCGTTAGCCCGCTCTTTACTCTCTGCTGCGGTTAAAGCGTGCCATTCCCTGCATTTCTTCCTTTTGTCTCACCGCTTCCCTTGGCGTTTGCGCTACCTTTTACAACGACAACACCATGGGAGAGAAAGCTATGAGCCCGTTTTTTATGCACGAAAAAAACAATCTGGTGAACGAAGCCATCGAGGGCATTTTACTCAGCACGCCCTGGCATAACCTGCGCCGCCTCGACCTCGGCGATGAAATACGCGTGGTGGTAAGGGCCGACTGGGATAAAAGTAAGGTGGCGCTGATCTCCGGCGGCGGTTCCGGCCATGAACCGGCGCACGCTGGCTTTGTGGGCCGAGGCATGCTGACGGCGGCAGTGTGCGGGGACATTTTTGCGTCGCCCAGCGTCGACGCGGTGCTCAATGCCATTATCAACGTCACCGGCGACGCGGGTTGTCTGCTGATTGTGAAAAACTACACCGGCGACCGCCTGAATTTTGGTCTCGCGGCGGAAAAAGCCAAGAACCTTGGCTACAAAGTGGAGCTGGTGACGGTCAGCGACGACATTGCACTGCCGGATAATCCGCAGCCGCGCGGCATTGCGGGCACCGCGCTGGTGCATAAAATTGCCGGGTACGCCGCCGAGCACAATCACACGCTGGAGGAGGTGAAAGCGCTGGCCGAGCGCGCTATCGCGGCCACCTTTTCCATCGGCCTGGCGTTCGGCACCTGCCACATTCCCGGCGAAACGCGTGACAAGCGCGTGGCCGCCGGGCACAGCGAATTGGGCATGGGCATTCACGGCGAGCCCGGCGTCATCACGCTGGACACGCAAAACAGCCGCAACATCACCAGCATCATGACCGACAAGCTGGCGCAGGCGCTGCCGGACGGCAAACAGGCGCTGCTCTTGATCAACAACCTCGGCGGCTTCTCACAGCTGGAGCTGGCGCTGCTGACGCGTGAAGTGCTGCAAACGCCGCTGGCGGCGCGCATCACGCACGTGATCGGCCCTGCCACGCTGGTGAGCGCGCTGGACATGAAAGGCTTTTCGCTGACCTTGCTGGCGCTGGAAGAGCCGTTTCTCACGGCGCTCAATGCGCCCGTTCAGGTGCTGGGCTGGGCGCCGGTGTATGATTTTGCCCCCATCAACCTGCAAGTCGCGTCACGCGTAGAGAGCCTGATCGACTTTGACCCCTCCGAGAATGCGCAGGTGGCGCACGCCGTGACGCGAGTGACCCAGACGCTGATCGATCTGGAGAGTGAGCTGAATGCGCTGGATGCCAAAGTGGGCGACGGCGATACCGGCTCCACCTTTGCTGCGGGGGCGAAAAAGATCCAGCGCGGCCTGCACGAAAACCAGCTGCCGCTGAATGAAGTGCCCACGCTGCTGGCCCTGATTGGCGAACAGCTGGCGTCGGTGATGGGCGGCTCCAGCGGCGTCTTGATGTCGATTCTGTTCACCAGCGCCGGGCAGCAACTGGAAGAGGGCAGCGCGCTGCCGCAGGCGTTGATGCACGGCCTTGAGCGCATGAAGCATTACGGCGGCGCGGAGCCGGGGCACCGCACGCTGGTGGACGCGCTCCAGCCGGCGCTGGAAGCGCTGGTGGCGGGCGAGTCGCTGGAGGCGGCAGCGCGTGCCGCCGCGCAGGGGGCCGACGCGACGGCCAGCATGGTACAGGCGAAGGCGGGGCGCTCGGCCTACCTCAATCAGCACAGTCTGGACGGGGTGAAAGATCCGGGCGCTTACGCCATTGAGCAGGTGTTTGCGGCCCTGGCGCGCTAAGCAAAAACGCCTCTCCCTGGTTGGGGAGAGGCGCTCGCGCTTACTCGGCGGCCTCGCGCATCATTTCATCGTGGGGAATGTCTGACAAAATTCGCTCGAAGCTGCGCAGACGTTTGTAGATCGACATCAGCGTAATCAGCGTTGACCACGAGGTAATCAGATACTGGAACGACGAGCGCACCTGGTCAAACACGTTGGTGATCTGGTTCATCAAGCCCAGCGTGATGCTGCCTGCCACAATCGACGGGAACAGCACAAACAGCCCGAACACGTTATCCACCTGCAAATAGAGAATGCGGGTGATGTTGAAATAGAGGTAGTGGAAGTAGAGGCGGAAATAGTTATGGCGCACGCGGCTGAACAGCATTTGCACCGTGGGCGGTGAGGCGCGTTCAGGATCGTCTTCGCCGTATACCAGCTCTTTACGGTAGGCAGCTTCCACGCGCTGATTGCGAAACTCCAGCCCCGGTAGCTTAATGCCCACCAGCGCCAGCAGGGCGGTGCCAAACAGCGACCACAGCAGCGCGGCAATCACCAACGCATACGGAATATTGCCGAGCAGCGGCACTTCTTTCACGTGGTGCGACAGCGACACCAGCACCGGTAAAAACGCCACCAGCGTCATGATCGCCTGAATAAAGTTGATGCCCCAGTCTTGCAGCGTGCTGGCAAAGCGCATGGTGTCTTCCTGCACGCGCTGCGCAGCCCCTTCCACCAGGCGCAGGCGCTGCCAGTTGTGCATATAGTAGTTGTTCATGGCGGTACGCCAGCGGAACACCCAATGGCTGACGAAAAATGAATTCATCACGCCAATTATCACGGCAATCAAGGCAATGCCGAGAAACGCCAGGATCTGCAGGTAAAATTGATGGATCGGCACCGATCCGGCTTTAGTGAGCGCTTTCTGAATCATGTCGCCAAACGGGCCGTACCAGGCGTTAATGCCCACGCCGACCTGCACGCTGAACCAGGTGACAAAGATGATCAGCATCGATCCCCACACCGACCAGCGCTGCCACGGATGGTTATCCACGATGCGCCAGGCAATGGCGAACAGCCCCGCCACAATCCAGTAGTAGGCGTAAAACCAGAGCTGGCTGGCGTGGATAAAGCGTCCGGCATTGGCAGGCAGCGGCTGCTGCATCGCGGCCTGAAACAGGGAAAATCGGGCAGGAAAATCATGAAAGAAGCCGAACCAGGCAAAAATGGCAATCAGGCTCCAAACGGCCGCCGAGCTGAAAAACAGCGTTGGCCGCGGGAAAAAAGACTTAAACATGAGGCACTCCGCTGTGTGTTTCTGATTTTATAACGTTTTTACCATGACTTGTCTGTATTGGTGCATGTCTTGTTGTTACAAGCCCGCGCGTTCGCTGACGGGATGTTAATGAAATTGTGCTGATTTGTTTCAAAGCGCTAAGGTTTTAGCGCGCCCAGTGTTAAACTCCTGCACACTGTTACCGGTAACAGTCACATTTTCACCGGTAATCACACAAATAATCACCGATGCCAACTGCGTCAACTTTCATCCCGCTGATGAAGCGGATTGAGGCAATGTCATGTCAGAACAAAAAAAAGGCCATTCACGCCGCGATTTTCTGCTGAGAACCATTACGCTTGCGCCCGCCATGGCCGTGGGCAGCTCTGCGATGGGGGCGCTGGTCGCTCCGATGGCAGCCAGCGCCGCTGAGCAACCTGCAGCACCGCAGCACGCGCGCCAGTATCAACCCACCTGGTTCACCGCTGAAGAGTTCGCGTTCATTAGCGCCGCGGTGGCACGCCTGATCCCCAATGACGAGCGGGGACCTGGCGCGCTGGAAGCGGGCGTACCGGAATTTATTGACCGCCAGATGAACACGCCTTACGCCACCGGCAGCAACTGGTATATGCAGGGGCCGTTTCATCCTGACGTGCCAAAAGAGCTCGGCTATCAGCTGCCGCTGGTGCCGCAGCAAATTTATCGCCTTGGTTTGGCCGATGCCGACAGCTGGAGCAAGAAACAGCACGGCAAGGTGTTTGCCGATCTCAGCAGTCAGCAGCAGGACGCCATGCTGACCGCTTTTGAAAGCGGTGAGGCGCAGTTTGCGCAGATCAACAGCAAACTCTTCTTCTCATTCCTGCTGCAAAACACCCGCGAGGGCTATTTCAGCGATCCCCTCCACGGCGGCAATCAGGGCATGGTGGGCTGGAAGCTAATTGGCTTCCCTGGCGCGCGCGCCGACTTCATGGATTGGGTAGAGCGCGGCGAACGGTATCCGTTCCCGTCGGTGGATATTCGCGGGGAGAGAGCATAACCGTGGCAAACGAAATGAAAAAAGTGGATGTGGCGATCGTAGGATTCGGCTGGGCCGGCGCGATCATGGCGAAAGAGCTGACCGAAGCCGGTTTGAATGTAGTGGCGCTGGAGCGCGGCCCGCATCGCGATACCTATCCTGATGGTTCCTACCCGCAGTCCATTGACGAACTGACCTATAACATCCGCAAGAAGCTGTTCCAGGACCTCTCTAAAAGCACGGTGACGATCCGCCATGACGCGTCGCAAACGGCGGTGCCGTATCGCCAGCTGGCCGCGTTTCTGCCCGGCACCGGCACCGGCGGCGCCGGTCTGCACTGGTCCGGCGTACACTTCCGCGTTGATCCGGTGGAACTGAACCTGCGCAGCCACTATGAGCAGCGCTACGGCAAAAACTTTATCCCGCAAGGCATGACCATTCAGGATTTCGGCGTGAGCTACGCCGAGCTGGAGCCGTTCTTCGATAAGGCGGAAAAAGTCTTTGGCACCTCCGGCAGCGCCTGGTCGGTAAAAGGCAGCGTGATCGGCAAAGAAAAAGGCGGCAACCCGTTTGCGCCGGATCGCTCCAGCGACTTCCCGCTGCCCGCGCAGAAGCGCACCTATTCGGCGCAGCTGTTTGCTCAGGCGGCTGAATCGGTGGGCTATCACCCGTATGACATGCCTTCTGCCAACACCTCGGGTCCGTACACCAACCCGTACGGCGCGCAGATGGGGCCGTGCAACTTCTGCGGCTATTGCAGCGGCTATGCCTGCTATATGTACTCCAAAGCGTCGCCCAATGTGAATATCTTGCCTGCGCTGCGCCAGGAGCCGAAATTTGAGCTGCGCAATAACGCTTACGTGCTGCGCGTGAACCTTACTGATGACAAAAAGCGCGCCACCGGCGTCACCTACCTGGACGGTCAGGGTCGCGAAGTGGTGCAGCCAGCCGACCTGGTGATCCTCTCGGCCTTCCAGTTCCATAACGTGCACCTGATGCTGCTCTCCGGCATCGGCAAGCCGTATAACCCGATCACCAACGACGGCGTGGTCGGGCGTAACTTTGCTTATCAAAACCTCTCGACTCTGAAAGCGCTGTTTGACAAGAACACCACCACCAACCCGTTCATTGGCGCCGGCGGCGCGGGCGTGGCGGTGGATGATTTCAACGCCGATAACTTCGATCACGGCCCGCACGGCTTTGTCGGCGGTTCGCCATTCTGGGTTAACCAGGCCGGCACCAAGCCGATCTCGGGACTGCCGACGCCAAAAGGCACGCCCGCCTGGGGCAGCCAGTGGAAAGCGGCGGTGGCCGATACCTACACGCACCACGTCTCTATGGACGCGCACGGCGCGCACCAGTCGTATCGCGCTAACTATCTCGATCTCGATCCCAACTACAAAGATGCCTACGGCCAGCCGCTGCTGCGCATGACCTTTGACTGGCAGGAGAACGACATCAAGATGGCGCAGTTTATGGTGGGCAAGATGCGCAAGATCACCGAGGCGATGAACCCCAAAATGATCATCGGCGGCGCAAAAACGCCGGGCACCCACTTCGATACCACGGTGTATCAAACCACCCACATGAGCGGCGGCGCCATCATGGGCGAGGATCCGAAAACCAGCGCGGTTAACCGCTATCTGCAAAGCTGGGACGTACCGAACGTGTTCGTGGCGGGGGCTTCTGCCTTCCCGCAGGGCCTGGGCTACAACCCAACCGGTATGGTGGCGGCGCTGAGCTACTGGTCTGCCCGAGCCATCCGCGAGCAGTATCTGAAAAACCCCGGCCCGCTGGTGCAGGCATAAGGACGACAGCCATGATCAAAAGCTTGATAGCCCTGGTGCTGGGCACCGTTTCCCTGACCGCACTGGCGGACGCCACGCCGTCGGACGCGCTGATTAAGCGCGGTGAGTATCTGGCGCGTGCCGGGGATTGTGTGGCGTGTCACAGCACCGCAGACGGTAAACCGTTTGCCGGTGGACTGGGGATGAAAACGCCGATTGGCACGATTTACTCCACCAACATTACGCCGGATCGCGCCACCGGCATCGGCGACTACAGCTACGACGATTTCCAAAAAGCGGTGCGTCATGGCGTGGCCAAAAATGGCGATACGCTCTATCCGGCGATGCCGTACCCCTCTTACGCGGTAGTGAGCGATGACGACATGCAGGCGCTGTATGCCTACTTCATGCACGGCGTGCAGCCGGTGAGCCAGGCCAACAAAGAGAGCGATATTCCCTGGCCGCTCTCCATGCGCTGGCCGCTGGCGATCTGGCGCGGCATTTTCGCGCCCGACGTGAAGGCGTTCCAGCCTGCGGCGCAGGAAGACGCCACGCTGGCGCGCGGTCGCTATCTGGTTGAGGGGTTGGGCCACTGCGGCGCCTGCCACACGCCGCGCAGCTTTACCATGCAGGAGAAAGCGCTGAACAACGATGACGGCAGCGATTACCTGTCCGGCAGCAATGCGCCTATTGATGGCTGGACCGCCAATAACCTGCGCGGTGACAACCGCGATGGACTGGGGCGCTGGAGCGAGGACGAACTCCGGCAGTTCCTGCGCTACGGCCGCAACGATCGTACCGCCGCGTTTGGCGGCATGACCGAGGTGGTGCAGCACAGCCTGCAATATCTGTCAGATGAGGATATTGCCGCGATCGCGAAATACCTGAAATCGCTGGGGGCCAAAGATCCTAACCAAACGGTCTTTACCCAAGATGACAGCGTCGCGCGCGCGCTGTGGAAAGGCGACGATCGTCAGCCTGGCGCATCGCTCTACGTGGACAGCTGTGCAGCCTGCCATAAAACCGACGGATCGGGCTATCAGCGTTTCTATCCTGCGCTGCGTGGCAATCCGGTGGTGATGGCAGACGACCCCACTTCGCTGATCCACATCGTGCTGGCGGGGGGCACGCTGCCAGGCGTACAGGGTGCGCCGTCGGCGATCACCATGCCGGCATTTGGCTGGCGGCTGAACGACAGCCAGGTGGCGGAAGTGGTGAACTTTATTCGCAGCAGCTGGGGCAACAGCGTGAAGACCCCGGTAACCGCGAAAGACGTAGCAAAAATTCGTCAGGATATTCCGCAGCAGGGCAGTGCGGACATCCGCGTATTAGAGCACTAATACCCCGCGTTATTTTTTCTGCACTAAGACGACAGCCGTGCGCTGTCGTCTTATCTCGCCTTAATCTGCCTTAAAATCTCCGCGCTATAGTGGCTTATAAGACCGTTCTGGTTAGCAAATTTCTCTTCCCGCTTTGAAATTGATGCTCTCAACCTCAAACGATAGCAGGAACAAAAAACGCGATGTCATTTTCTATTTTTGAAACGATCGAGCCAGCGAAAGAGAGCGTCGTCAACGATCCCTACCTGAAATGGCAAGGGAATACGGGCGTGGGCGATGTGGTGTATCTCGAAATCATCATTAACGAATCCATTTTCACTGCGCGGGTTGATAGCGACGGCAATTGGGAATTTGAACTGCCAACGGCTCTTGCCGAGGGGGCATACAATCTGAGCGCGCGCTTCTACGACGCCGCGGGCAACGCCGGTGCGCCAATTCAGACGCGACTGGTGGTGGATCTTAGCCCGCCGGAGCAGCCACTCATTCAGCTGGTGATGGATAATGCCGGCGCGGTAACAGGCCCGGTCGGCGACCGGGGCTTCACCGATGACGGTAACCCGACCCTTAGCGGCTATGCCGAGCCGGGCAGCATCGTGCGCGTGTATAGCAACGGTATGGCGCTAGGCAGCGTGCAGGCGGGTAAAAACGGGCTGTGGAACTTCACGCCGACGCTGAGCGACGGCGAGCACCGACTGACCGTCACCGCGACCGATCAGTTTGATCGGGTGAGCGAGCCGTCACTGGAATACACCCTTTTCATCAACGAGTCGCGCGTGCCGAAACCGCAGTTGCTGGAGGTGTACGACAACCAGGGCGCGGAGCAGGGTGCCCTCAAGGCGGGCGACAGCAGCGACGCTTGTAACCCGCGTCTGTCGGGCAGCGCCTCGGCGGATACTGAATATGTCATCATCTACGCCAACGGCGTGCGCATGGGCACTGCCTTGGTAACCAACGGGAAGTGGCAGTGGGAGGATCCGCAGACCCTGCTGGCGCTGGGAGAAAATAGCCTGACGGTGCGCGGGGTCAACGGCAAGGGCGAGATCAGCGAGCCGAGCGATGCGTTCACGTTCACTGTTGAAGCTCCCTCGCCTCCCGCCGTCCTGGGGGCCCTGAACAACAACGGCGGACTTCACCCTATCGCTAAGGGAGAGGATACCAACGACACCACGCCGCGGGTGCACGGCAGAGCGCTGCCAAACACCAAAATCATTCTGGTGCTGGCGCTCGACAGTGAGGGCTGGTTGAGCGGCAGTAACAAAACCTATGAATTGATGAGCGACAAGGACGGTATCTGGCATTTCGACATTCCCGATGCGCTGGCGGATGGCCGCTGGCACTTCAGGGCGAAGTCCGTTGACGCAGAGGGTAACGAATCGGCGCTGGGCCAGCAGTTTCATATCGAGGTGGATACCCAAGCCCCTGACGCGCCAATCGTGGCGGGAGCCTGGAATGATAACGGCGGACTTCACCCTATCCTTCAGGGAGAGGATACCAACGACACTACGCCGCGGGTGCACGGCACAGCGCCGCCAAACACCAAAGTCATTCTGGTGCTGGCGCTCGGCAGTGAGGGCTGGTTGAGCGGCAGCAACAAAAGCTATGAACTGATGAGCGACAAGGACGGTATCTGGCATTTCGACATTCCCGATGCGCTGGCGGATGGCCAGTGGCACTTCAGGGCGAAGTCCGTTGACGCAGCGGGTAACGAGTCGGCGCTGGGCCAGCAGTTTCATCTGAATGTTAATACCCATTCATTTCTGACTGGCGACAGTGCGCTCGCCTTGATGGATCAGCAGCCGGGCAGCCAGGCGGTGGATCTCACCAACGGCATCAAAAATACCCTGGACGTCGATATCGCCACGCTGTTAACGCGCGGCGAGGAAAACCTCTTCATCGAGGACGGTAAAACGCAGATGCGGTTCAACGGCGACAGCGAGGATACGGTGCGGCTGGAGACGCTGCTGGACGGCAACGCTACCGAGGGAAGCTGGGCGCAGGAGAGCGGTACGACGACCGTGGCGGGCGTGGTTTACAACGTCTATAGCCACAGCGGCACTGACGTGGAAGTGCTGGTGCAGACGGGCGTGAAAACCGAATTTATGTAACGCTCCCGTCTGTGAGACATTCTCAATCCGGGCCTTGGGCCCGGATTTTTTGTTTTTCCCGCCTGGCGTAAACGCCTCAGCGCAGCTGCGGATAGACACCCGGGCCAATAGGCAAACCGAGCGCGTACCACGCCAGCAGCAGCACTATCCACGTGGCGAAAAACACCAGCGGATAAGGGAAAATCAGCACGTAGTAGGTGCCGAGCTGGGCGTCTTTTTGGTAGCGCTGGAGGAAGCCGAGGAACAGCGGCAGAAACGGTGACATCGGTGCCAGCGGCAGCACGGCAGAATCTGCGATACGGAAGATCATCTGCGCGAACGCGGGATGAAAGCCCAGCAGCATAAACATCGGGACAAACACCGGCGCCAGAATCGACCAGATGGCCGAGCCACTGGCAATAAACATACACAGAAACGCCGACAGGAACATTAACCCCATAAACGCAGGCGCACCGCTGATACCGGCGCTCTCCAGCACGTCGGTCAGGCCAATCGCCATAAACTTGCCCATGTTGCTCCAGTTAAAGAAGGCGACAAACTGCGACAGCGGAAACACCATCACAATAAAACCCGCCATGCTTTTCATTGGGTCTACCAGCAGCTGCGGAATATCGTCGGCGCGGCGAATCTGCCTGGTGACCGCGCCGTAGGCAATCGCCACCACAAAAAAGAACAGAATGATCAGCGGTACAATGCCCTGAATAAACGGCGAAGGGATAATGCTGCCGGTTTTGGGATGGCGCAGCGGCGCGTGCTCAGGCACTACCAACAGCGCCACCAGCGCGATAAAAACGAGCGCGGCGATCCCGGCGGCGCGCAGGCCACGATTCTCCAGCGCGGTGAGCGGCGGCAGCCGATCCTGTACGCCGCCCTGCCAAGCGGGCAGACGCGGCTCAACGAACTTATCGGTGAGCAGGGCGCCGGCCACCGTTAGCACCAGCACCGAGGTGGCCATGAAAAACCAGTTATCGATCACGCTAACGTGTACGGTGTCGCTGACTGCTTTGGCGGCCTCGGTGCTGATGCCGGAGAGCAGCACGTCGGTGGTCACGATCAGCAAGTTAGCGGTAAAACCGGATGCGACGCCGGCGATCGCCGCCAGCAATCCGGCCACGGGATGGCGCCCGACGGCCAGGAAAATCAGCGCGCCCAGTGGCGGCATCACCACCAGCGCGGCATCGGAAGAAATATGGCTAAAAAAGGCAATGAACAGCACCATGTAGCTGGCGTAGCGGCGGCTGACGCGCGAGGCCATTTTGACCATGAGCGATTGCAGCAGGCCCACCTTCTCCGCTAATCCGGCGCCAATCACCAGCGCAAGAATCGAGCCCAGCGGCGTAAAGCCGCTGAAGTTCTTAATGATGTTGGGCAGGATCCACTGAATGCCCGCCACGCTTAACAGGTTATTGACCCGCACCAGCTCGCCGTTGGCGGGGTTTTTCACCGCCACTCCCAGCGCGCTGAGGATCGCAGTCGCGACCATCAGCACCACAATCAGATACACGAACAGGAGAAAAGGGTTGGGCACTTTGTTGCCCACGCGTTCAATCCAGCTAAAGACCTTCCCCGGGCTGCGATGCGCCGTCAGTGCTTCCATCGGTATATCCTCATGTCGTCTTGTCAGTTGGGTTTGCAGGCCCCCTGTGGGGGCTATTTTTTATTGTGGGTGGTGCGCCCGCGCCAGACGGCGCGGGTAAAACTCAGGATGACAACCTGGAGGGGGTAACCTCGGCCGGGATCGGGCAGACATACGGCTGCGCCTGTCGAACCTGCATGAACTCGGCCCGACAGCGCGCCAGCGTGGCCTCGTCGAGCAGCAAGGTCAGCGCCGTGGCCGCCAGCACTTTGGCCGCCAGGCACATGCCTTTATGGGCGATCGCGGTGCGCCCCTGCGCCACCAATTGCCAGGTGTGCAGCGGCGTACCAAACGCGAAGCAGGGCGCGAAGCACTGCGCGGTGGGTGTCACCCAGCTCACATCGCCGACATCGGTCGAGCCGTACAGCAGGTCGTGCGTGACCGCATAGGGCGCCACCTCGTCCATCAGCGCTTTCTCGCCGAGCGACGCCGTCCACGCGCGTCCGGCATCACCGCCGGTGCGTGCCGCGTTGAGCCGGGCATTCTCGAGATCATCTTTGGTCAGGGTAGCGCGGATGGCGGCGGCGAACGCGTGCTCCTCAGCGCTGTAATCCGGCAAGCCGAACTGATGCAAATTACGCTCCATCACTGCTTCCAGCGCGCGATTTGGTACGTAGTTGGAGCAGGCTTTATCAAAGCGCACGGTCATCTGGGTGTCGGTCATTAGCGCCGCGCCGCGGGCAATGTTGATCACGCGCTGGTAAATGTCCTGCGCCTGATCCAGCTGCGGCGCGCGGATCAAATAGAGCACCTCGGCATCGGCCTGCACCACATTGGGGGAGGCGCCCCCCGTGTGGGTGACGGCATAGTGCACGCGGGCCTCCTGCACGATGTGCTCGCGCAGGAAGTTTGCGCCAGTGTTCATGAGCGTCACGGCGTCCAGCGCGCTGCGGCCGAGATGCGGTGAGTTGGCGGCGTGTGCGGCAACGCCTTTAAAGCGGAAGGCCGCCTGGATGTTAGCGAGGGTACTGAGGTTGAACATGCCGCTAAAGCCTTCGGGATGCCACGTCAGCGCCGCATCGACGTCATCGAACAGGCCTTCGCGTACCATAAAGGTTTTGCCGGATCCGCCCTCTTCGCCGGGGCAGCCGTAAAAGCGCAGCGTGCCACGCTGGCCGTGCTCCGCCCACCAGGCTTTGATGGCGAAGGCCGCGGCCAGCCCGGCGGTGCCCAGCAGATTATGCCCGCAGCCGTGGCCGTTGCCGTTTTCTACCACCGGCTGCGGCGTGGCGCAGCCCGCCTGCTGGCTTAAACCGGCCAGCGCATCAAATTCGCCGAGCAGCGCAATCACCGGTTTGCCCTCGCCGATACTGGCAATAAAGGCGGTGTCGATGTTGCCCACGCCGCGCTCAACGGCAAAGCCTTCCAGCGCCAGCGCGTCGGCCAATATTGCGGACGACTGCGTCTCTTCAAAGCGGGTTTCCGGCACGTCCCAGATGGCATCGCTCAGCGCGGTAAAGCGCGCCTGGTGCGCATCAATATAGCGCTCGATAAAGTCGTGGTGGCTCATCGTGCACCGCCAAACTGCGCCTGATTCAGCGCCAGCGTGGCCAGCGTCTGCACCGCTGCGGCCATAACGGTTTCATCGAAATCAAAGCGGGCGTTGTGGTGGCCCGCAGCCAGATCGCAGCCGAAAATCACGTAAGAGGCCTGGCCGCCGCGCTGCTGCACCCGTTCCATCATGTAGGTGGCATCTTCGGAACCGGCCGCCTGCGCTTTGGTATCCACCACCGAGCGAAACAGCCCCAGCGCTGCCGCCTGCTGGTGAATGAAGGCGACCCAAGCCGGACTGGGGGCACAGCTCCGCGCGCCGCCCATCAGCGTGATGGCGTGTTCCACACCGTACATCGCCGCTGCGCCGGCAATCACGCGCTGCGCCTGCTGGTAAATATCGTCGTTGACCTGATTGTTGACGCCGCGGGTTTCCACTTTCATCAGCGCGCAGTCTGCCACCACGTTGCGCCCGCTGCCTGCCTGTAATACGCCCACGTTGACGCGCGCCACGCCGCCGCTGTGCTGCGGCAGCGTGTGCAGCGCCAGCGTCGCCTGCGCGGCGGCCAACAAGGCGTTGCGTCCTTGTTCAGGATTCCCGCCCGCGTGCGCGCCCACGCCGGTGAAGGTGACGTCAAGCTTGGTGGTGGCGAGAAAGCTGTCGCTGCCGCAGACGATTTCCCCTGCCGGTACGCCGGTGCCAAGGTGAATGGCCGTAAACAGATCGACATCATCCACGACGCCCGCCGCGACCATGGCTTTAGCGCCGCGCACGCCCTCTTCGGCGGGCTGAAAAATCAGCTTAATGGTGCCGCTCAGCCGGTGCTCCATCTCTTTGAGCACACCCGCCAGCGCCAGGCCAATGGCGGTGTGTCCATCGTGGGCGCAGGCGTGCATCATGCCGGGATTACAGGAGGCGAACCCTTCCCGCGTAGGCAGATGATCGGCCGCGCTGCTCTCGTTCTGATCCAGCGCATCCATATCCACGCGGAAGGCCATCACCGGACCGGGGCGCCCGGTGTTCAGCGTGGCGACCACGCCGCAGAAGCCGCCCGAAAAGTGTGGCAGCCACTGCGGTAGCGCGCCCTGCGCCAGCGCCCGCTGTTCCTGCTGCGCCAGCACCGCTTCAGACGGCAACCCCATGCGCGCGTCGGCATCAATCACCGCCCGCCCCAGCGTCAGTTGATAACCAAGACGGTGCAGCTCCTCGGCGACAAGGGTCGCGGTACGAAACTCCACCCAGCCCGATTCGGCGAAGTGGTGTAGGTCACGACGCCAGCGCTGCATCGTGGGGATGCGCGCGTTAACGCAGTCAGAAAGGGTTTTCATCGGCATTTCCTTTGTGGTGTTTTTTTAGGCATTATCCCGAATCTACACAATGGTCCCGGCGCGCATAAGATGCGAAGATCTTGCTACTGATAAACAGGAGTTATCACCCCACCATGACGGCCAATCTCAAACTTCATCAGCTGCGTGCCTTTGTCGAGGTGGCCCGTTTGGGCAGCATTCGTGCCGCCAGCCGCCTGTGTGGTGTCTCTCAGCCAGCGCTCACCAAAGCCGTGCAGGAGCTGGAGCAAGCGCTGGGGGCGCGTCTGTTTGAACGGCGGCAGCAGGGCGTGACGCTCACCGACGTCGGGCAGACTTTTTTCCGTCACGCCAGCCTGGTACTGGAGGAGTTGCGCGTGGCGCAGGAGGATATTCAGCAGCGGCTAGGGCTGGCGGATGGCAAGGTCAACATTGGCGTGGGCGGCAGCATTGCGCGCACCGTGATGCCGCAGGTGATCACGCAATTTCACCGTGAATATCCGCGCGTGAAGGTGCGTATTGTTGAAGGGCAGTTGGTCTCGATGGTGCACGAGCTGCGGCAAGGGGCGCTGGATTTCACTATCAACACCTACGATCAGCATCACCTCGATCAGGAGCTGGTGTTTGAACGGCTGATGCAGCGGGAGTATCAGGTGGTGATGCGTAAAGGCCATCCCATGGCTCATGCCCGATCGCTGGCGGAGTTGCAGCACTGCGACTGGACCATGCCAACGCCGCAAGGCAGCTACTATCGGCTGCTGCACGATCTGTTCGGCGAGCGCGGCATGGCGCCGCAAATTGTGGTGACGTGCGAAACCTTTATGGCCTGCACCAGCCTGGTGGCAAAGAGCGATTTCGTCAGCATTATCTCGCGCGATGTGATCGAAGATCCCACCCACGGCGGCCAGCTGATCGCCCTCGATCTTGACGATCCCTTGCCCAAGGCGACCTTTTATCTGATCCAGCGAAAAGAGACCGCATTGACGCCGATGAGCGCTTATATGGCGCAGCTGTTTCGCCGCTATTGCCAGCCGTGACGGGGCCAAAACGCGATCGTCTACACTTAGGGAGCGTGTAAAAAACACCTAACCGATAAGTGGAGGAAACGATGCAAGTGAGTCCCTATTTGTTTCTGTATGGTCGCTGTGAAGAGGCGATAGCGTTTTATCTGGAAGCGACCGGCGGCGAAGTCCTGCAAAAAATGACGTTTGGCGATATGCCAGAGCAGGGCGAACAGATTGGCGATCAATCCGCACCGCCAATGCCGCCAGAAAAAATCATGCATGCCCATTTGCGTATTGGTGACGGTGAACTGATGCTGAGCGACGGCAACGCGCACAAGCCGCCCGCCTCGGAGCATGCCGGTTACGCGGTAAGTCTGTCGAGCACTGACGTAGAAGAGGGAAAAGCGTGGTTTGAGAAGCTTTCTGCGGGTGGGAAAGTCACCACGCCGTGGCAGAAAACGTTTTGGTCTGACGGCTTCGGCATGTTTATCGATAAATTCAACATTCCGTGGCGCATCAACGTCGAAAAAGCGCAGCAGTAACGCAAAAAGGGCGACCTCGGGGTCGCCCTTGGTGCATTAGAAGTTGTAGCCCACGACCAGGTAATAACCCCAGCCGGTCGATTTGACTTCAAACGGGCCGTTGCCGAAATTCAGCTCCTGGCCATCTGCCCACTGCCCACCATTGTGGAAGTAACGCGCCACGGTAGAGACGTGCCAATGATCGTAATTCAGCGACAGAATGTGGCTCGACGCCACCGAGTTGCTGGTGCGTGAACGGTCAGACTTGTCGCGCAGATCGGAACCCCAGTCGAAGTTGGTGAAGCCGATATAGCTCAGCTTACCGCCCCAGAGATCGGTAATTGGCACAAAGTATTTCACCTTGAAACGATAACCATCCCAGCTGTTTTCGTTGGCTGCGCCGTAGTTTTGCCACTGGTATTTGGCATACACGTTCAGCGAGAGGCCGACATCGCTATGGGTATCGATATCGGTGCCCAGACCCATGTACCACGTGTTTTGACGGCTGCTGTCGTTGCGGCCCATGTCGTAGATGTAGTTGTTGGCAAAGTACCACTCTTTAAACGGACCAAAAGCCAGATTGGTGCCGGTGAGCTTGTCGATGGAGAAGCGCGGTTCAATTTCCATGAACATCGTCGAACCGTGATCGAAAATGCCATTGGCGTTGCTGTTGCCCGCGCCAAAGAAATTGGGCAGGTCAACGTAGCCGTAAAAGTCGAACCACTCTTTTTTGGTGAAGGCTTCGTATTCGAGATACACGTCATTGTTGAACTGCGGCCCGAAGCGCGTGTGATAGCTGCCCACCACGTTAACGCTCTGGTGCCACCAGTCAGAAAGGTATTGCGGATCGCTTTCTGCTTGCGCGTTACCCGCCAAACCACAGGCCAGAACGGCCCCTGCTATCAGTGCTTTAAATTTCATTATCATTAACCACTTGCTCATGATCGCAGCGTGGGGCAGCGATCGGGTGAAATCGATCCCAGGGGATGGACAGAAAGGGTTTTTTTACCGGTCTCATATGCCGGATCGTTAGGCGGTGTAATGTGCCCGTAACAGTGCGATAGAAAATAGATTTTGATCACTTTTGTCAAAAAGTGTTGCAATTGGATTCACTTATATTGTGATGCAGATCACATAAAGGCTATGTAGTGAACGGAACTCCGCAACCGTTTACGTTGTCGGGATTGGGCGGCACACGTCGCAAACGTGTTTTGCCGCAGGCAGCGGTTCGGGGGGGCCACGCGCCGTGGCGGGGCTTTTGCCACTTGCAGTGGCGGGGGGCTTTCTCGCTGGCGCGGTGCTGCTTTCGTTCGCCACAGGCTGTGGCAGGTGCCTTTGCCGCAGGCAGCGGCAGGGTGCTTTCTCGCTGGCGCGGTGCTGCTTTCGTTCGCCACAGGCTGTGGCAGGTGCCTTTGCCGCAGGCAGCAGCAGGGTGCCTTTTCGCTGGCACGGAGCGTGTTTCGTTCGCCATGGCAATGGCAGATGCTTTTGCCGCGTAGCGGCGACCGAGCAGAGGGCGCCAGGCCGCGCCCTCTGCACTCCCCGGCCCTGCGCCAGCCCCGCTCGCCGCTGCGCGGTGCCTTCACTCCCTCAGCCTTCCTGACGGACCGGCGTCGATTCGCTCCTGCTCAACGCCGCCTCTCGCGGCATCCATGCCGCTCGCCCTGGAAGGCCTCCTTCGTTCAGCGAGTGGGGATGGCGCTACCAAACCTCGCTGTAGGTCTTTTATGTTTTTCGCAGCCGCCGCGCGGCGGGAAGATTTTTAAGGTGCATTCAGGCTGTGCGGCGTTAAGCAAACCTCTTTCATGTTTTTTATCTCCAGGTGCCAGTGCGTGGCTGAAAGACTTTTAAGTAACATCCCGCCCTCGCGGTGTTCATCAGATACCTTCTGTCTTCTGTTTTTTTCAGCCAGCCATTGCCTTCGCAGACGCGTTTACGGCCACCCAGACAACACCAGACAGAAAAAAGAAAAAGGCTCTTACAGGCGGCGGTGTTGAGCGCCATCCGGAGCGCCGAACGGAGCGTGACGGCCAGGACGAAGCGGCATGGATGCCGCTGAGAGCGCGGTATGAGCCAGGGATGGCGAATCCGCGCGGTCCGTGAGGCCGTTGCGGCGGAGTGAGGGAACAGCGGAGGCTGGCGCAGGGCGCGGATTGCAAAGGGCCGCGCCCATCGGCCCTTTGCCCGTACGCTGCAGCGGGGCGGATGAAACTACCGTGCGGTTAGCGGGCGGAACCCGCTCAGAGCAATGCCGACTGAGCGGCCGGACCCCGCTCAGGGTTCAGTAAAAACCGGCTTTGCGGGCCGGAACCCGCTCAGAGCAATGCCGACTGAGCGGCCGGAACCCGTGCTGGGTTAAGTAAAGACCGGCATAGCGGGCCGGACCCCGCTCACAATACACCGGCAGTTGAGCGGGCCGGACCCCGCTCACGACTCATCGGCTTTGCGGGCCGAACGCCCGCAGCGCCTGGCCATCGCCATGGCCAATCCCGCGCATCCCGCCATCACCACGCTGGTGGCCAGAAAAACCGGCGACATGCCCACGCTGCCGCCGACAAAGCCGCCAAACAGCGGGCCGGTAACCTGCCCGATATACTGCGTGGAGGTGGAGTAACCCAGCATTTTGCCCACCTGATTTTGCGGAACGTGGTGACGGATCAGCGCGGTGATGCACGGCATCAACCCTCCCAGCGCCATGCCCATCAGGAAGCGCAGCACCACCAGCTGCCAGGCGGCGGTGATAAACGCTTGGGGGATCAGCAGGATGGCGCAGACCAGTAGCCCACCAATCAAGACGCGAAAGTGCCCGATACGATCGGCCAGGCGACCCAAGCGTGACGCAGAGAGAATGCTGCCCAGTGCCGCTGCCGCCATCACGAGGCCCGCGTGCAGCGTGACGGCCCGATCGCCCTCAACAAAGCGGGCGAGGTAAAGGGTGATGATCGGTTCAATCGACATATTGGCGAAAATCAACAGCATCCCGCAGAGCCACATCACCCGTACCAGCGGTAAATTAAGGCGTGTAGCATCGTCAGACGCCGCAGGGGCGCGCGGGTTGACGGCACGCGGCGGCGACTCTTTCAGCAGGAAGGTCGTGGCGAGGAAGGCGAGAAAAATCACCGCGCCGGTGAGCCAAAAGGTCTGCCGGATGCCAATCAGCGGCGGCAACACGCCCCCCAGCAGCGGACCCACAACGCTACCGGCCATAATGCCTGCGGAGAGCATGCCCAGCGCCCAGCCGGTGTGCGCTTTTGGCGTTTGTGCCGCCACCAGAATGGTGGACCCCGACGCGTAGCCACCCAGCAGCCCTGCCAGCAGGCGCAGCGCGACCAATTGCCACGGCGTGGTGGCCATGCCTAACAGTGACATCGCAATCGCCATGCCCAGACTGGCCCGAATCAGCATCAGCTTGCGGCCATAGCGATCGGCGAGTTTGCCCCATAAAGGCGCCGTCAGCGCCGCGCTAAAAAAGGTGGCGCCGTAGGCTACGCCAGACCAGTGCGCAATCGCCGCGGGTGTCTGGACGCCAAGCTGCTGCACATAGAGTGGTAAAAACGGCAGCAGCAAGGTCATCGCCACCAGGGTTGTGAACGACCCCAGTACGCACACCCACAAATTACGCTTCCAGTGTTGCTGTTCGGTACTTAATTCGGCCAAAGAGGATGACATGCGATATCCCTGCAAAAGGTGGTTTTAAGCAGGCTATCAGTGCACAGGACGGGAAAATAGAGCGGCGTCGATAATTGCCGGGCAGCACCCGACTGTTGTCATGTGGCAACAATCAGGGCTTGCCCAGTGCCTTAACCAGCGCATCGCAAAGCAGCGTGATCGGTGAAGAGGGCTGCGGCAGCGCTTTCAGCAGTAAATAGCTGTGCAGGCGATCCATCTGCCACTCCGGCAGCACCTGCTGAATCTCGCCGCGCGCCAGTGCATCCTGCGTCATGTAGGCGGGCAAATAAGCGATGCCGGTGCCGGCCAGCGCGGCATTCAGCAGCGCCATACTGTTATTGGCACGGAAACGACTGTGCACGTCCAGCGCCAGCCTCTGCTTATCGCGCCGAAACGGCAGCGCGGCGGTATGGGCTGGGCCGTGGAACAGCAGCAGGTCGTGGCGACTCAGGCGCTCGGGGTGATCGATCGGCGGGTGTGCGGCGAGATAATCCGGCGTGGCATACAGCCCCCAATCAATGCTGCTTAATTCGCGGTAGTTCTCAGCCTCAGGAGCACGGGTGCGAATCACAATCGCCACATCGGCATCCGGCTGCGGATCGTCGCTGCTGGACAGCTCAAGGTCGACATTGATGTGGATATGGCGGCGCAGAAAGGCGTTCAAGGCGGGCACTACGCACTGGCAGCCGAAGGTCACCGGCGCCTGCAGACGCACATTGCCTGCGGGTAAATGGTGCACCTGTTGCACAAACGCGTCAGCACGATGCATCTCTGCCAAAAGCCGGGTACAAAAGGGGTAGTAAGCTTGGCCAAGCTCGGTCAGCACCCCTTTACGCGTGGTGCGCTGCAGCAGTTTCATTCCCAGCCGCACTTCAAGGCGGGCGATTTCCCGACTCACGTGAGATTTGGAGAGGTGTAAACTGCGCGCCGCCTCGCTAAAGCTTTGGCGCTCTACCACGCGGGCAAACAGCAGCATGGCGGTAAGATTGTCGCGGTGATCCATGTTCTCTGAATGTCTGAACCAGTGAGAACCGCAGCTTAAAAGTAAATGGCCGGCGGTGCACCTGATTTCCCGTTACGGCCCTGCAACGGGAAATCAGGCGGCAGGCTTAACGGGCGACCGCAACGGGAAACAGCAGGCGTTCGGGCGCCACCTGACGCTGGCGGCGCAGCTGCCCCGGCGTAACGCTGAAGTAGTTCTTGAAGGTACGCGTATAGGCCTGCTGGGTGTCGAAACCGTAGCTCATCGCCACCTGCAGAATGGCCTCGTCGCTGTTGATCAACGTAAGGGCGGACTCCGTTAAACGACGCTGGCGGATGTATTCTGCGAGGGAAAAGCCGGTGTGCTGACGAAACAGACGCTGCAAGTGCCAGCGGGAGTATCCCGCGCGGCGAGCCACTTCATCCAGATGCAGATCGTGCCCTAAGTTGTTTTCAATCCAGTCCAACAAACTACGGATAAATTCGCGCTGATTCATGGGATTCTCCTGCGTCAACAATGTGTCCAGTTCTCGCACTGTAACGCGGAAAATTTATCCCTTAATTAGCAGAAAATTAGCGCAGAATTAGCACGCAAAAAAACGGGTGCGTGAAAATAATTCTGGGCTAACAATTGGCCGGTAAACTCAGCGGATGAACGGTGGAGGTCACGATGCGCGCGCTGCTGGTAGAAGATGATGAAATGATTGGCACCAACCTGCAGCAGGCGCTGGAAGCCGCCGGCTGGTCGGTAGACTGGGTGCGGGACGGCGTGTTAGCCAGTCACGCATGGGCGGACGGCGAGTATACCTGCGTGCTGCTCGATCTCGGTTTACCCCGTGAAGATGGCATTAACGTGCTGCGCCGCGCCCGCGCGCGCGGTGACATGACGCCGGTGCTGGTGCTGACGGCGCGTGATACCGTGCAGCAGCGTATTCAGGGGCTGGATAGCGGGGCCGACGATTATCTGCTTAAGCCGTTTGACCTCCAGGAAGTGCTGGCGCGGATGCGCGCTATTACGCGGCGTCGGCACGGCGCGGCAGATTCGCTGCTGGGCAGCGGTGAGGTGCAGCTCGACATGATGACGCGTGAAGTGCTGTACAAAGGCCAGCGTGAACAGCTGACAGCACGGGAATATGCGCTGCTTTACGCGCTGTTGGAGCGGCCTGGCGCGATTCTTTCGCGTGAGCAATTGGAAAACCGCATTTACGGCTGGGGTGAAGAGGTTACCAGCAATGCCGTGGATGTATTGATTCATGGCATGCGCCGCAAGCTGGATAACGAAGTTATTCGCAACGTGCGCGGTCTGGGATGGCGAGTACCGGCACGATGAAACCTTTTACCTTTATGCGCTCGCTGCGCAATAAATTGCTCGCCACGCTGGTAGTGCTGCATTTGGCCATGATAGGCGGCGTAACCTGGTATTTCTTCCACTGCTACGGCGACATTATGGGCACCATGAAAGACGATCAGCTGGCAAAAATCGCTGACGCCTGGGCCAGCAGCCAGCGTTTGCCCGCGCTGATGCCCATGGTGATGCACGAAGAGAAGCTGAAAAGCAGCTACATCGTGCAGCTATGGGATGCGAAAAATCAGCTGCGCGCCAGTTCCTGGCCCTCACTGCATGCGCCTTTGCAGCCCAAAAAGGGCTGGAGCGATCTCAAAGTTGGCGACTGCGGCGATGACTGTACCTGGCGCGTCTACACGCGGCCCGGCGAACTGGGCAGTGATATCGGCACGATTCAGGTGCTGCATAACATCGGCTATATGAAAAGTCTGATGGTGAAACGCGCGCTGGACGCGCTCATTCCGCTGGTGCTGATGATGCCGCTGTCGCTGCTGGTGATCTGGCTGGTCGTGCGTGCCATCACGCGCGATTTACGCGTGGCCTCGCGGGAAATTGCCGCCCAGGAGATGTTGCACCCGCACACGCTCTCTCACGAGGGACTGCCGGATGAAGTGCTGCCGCTGGTGGAAGCCTACAACTCGCTGCTGGATAAACTGCGCGCCGCGTGGTCATCGCAGCGGCAGTTCCTGGAGGATGCCGCCCACGAACTGCGCACGCCCGTCACCGCCGTTACCTTACAGCTGGAAAACTTGCGGCAACATATTCAGCCGGGCGAGGCCAGCCGCCAGTTCGATCAGCTGGAAGCGGGCGTCACGCGCACCCGTCATCTTGTTACGCAACTGCTGAATGTGTCTCGTCAGGAGGATCGGTCGGTGGTCGCCACCGTCGATACGTTGGAGCTGGACGAGGTGCTTAAAGAGAGCATCGAGCAACTGATGGTGGTCGCCGATAAGCGCGGCATCGATATTGGGTTTACGGGCTCCGCGCGCTATCGCCTCCAGGCCAGTCGCTCCGATCTGCGCAGTCTGTTTGACAACCTGATTGGCAACGCCATGCTGCATACGCCAGAAGGCAGCATGGTGGATGTCCTGCTGCATCGCGTTGGCTCCCACACCGTAGTGGACATTGTGGATAACGGACCGGGAATGCCCGAGTCTTTCATGGCGCGTGCGTTTGATCGCTTTACCCGCTCGCCGGATGTTAAAGCGCAAGGCAGCGGGCTGGGGTTATCGATTGTGCGCAGCGTGGCGGAGAAACATGCGATGCAGGTGGCGCTGGCAAACTGTTATGACCCGCAGGGCACCGTGTGTGGATTGCAGGTGAGGGTGACATTGCCGTGAGGGCCATGGCGGGGCGCTGCGGGCGTCCGGCCCGCAAAGCCGGTGAAGAGTGAGCGGGGTCCGGCCCGCTATGCCGGTTTTGAGTTGCGCGGGCTCGCGCGTTGACCGCTGCGCTGGCCTGACTCTGCGCGGGTTCCGGCCGCTCAGTCGGCATTGCTCTGAGCGGGTTCCGGCCCGCTATGCCGGTCTTTACTGAACCCTGAGCGGGTTCCGCCCGCTAACCCTGCGGGAGTTGCAGCCGCCCCGCTGCGGCGTACGGGCAAAGGGCCGATGGGCGCGGCCCTTTGCAATCCGCGCCCTGCGCCAGCCTGCGCTGTTCCCTCACTCCGCCGCAACGGCCTCACGGACCGCGCGGATTCGCCATCCCTGGCTCATTCCGCCCTCTCAGCGGCATCCCTGCCGCTTCGTCCTGGCCGTCACGCTCCGTTCGGCGCTCCGGATGGCGCTCAACACCGCCGCCTGTAAGAGCCTTTTTCTTTTTCCTATCTGGGGGTTGTCTGGGTGGCCGTAAACGCGTCTGCGAAGACAGTGGCTGGCTGAAAAAACAGAAAACACATGGCAGAAACGGCTTCTGGTTAACACCCCCGTGGGCGGAATGGTACTTAAAAGTCTTTCAGCCACGCACTGGCGTCTAAATACAAAAAACACGAAAGAAGGATTTTGCTTAACGCCGCGCGGTGCGGATGCACCTTGAAAATCTTCCCGCCGCGCGGCGGCTGCGAAAAACATAAAAGACCTACAGCGAGGTTTGGTAGCGCCATCCCCACTCGCTGAACGAGTGAGGCCTTCCAGGATGAGCCGCATGGATGCGGCGAGAGGCGGCGTTGAGCAGGAGCGAATCGACGCCGGTCCGTCAGGAAGGCTGAGGGAGTGAAGGCACCGCGCAGCGGCGAGCGGGGCTGGCGCAGGGCCGGGGAGTGCAGAGGGCGCGGCCTGGCGCCCTCTGCTCGGTCGCCGCAGCGCGGCAAAGGCACCTGCCAGTGCCATGGCGAACGAAAGAGGCACCGCGCCAGCGAAAAGGCACCGAGCCGCTGCCTGCGGCAAAAGCCCCGCCACGGCTTGTGGCACAAGCACCGAGCCGCTGCCTGCGGCATAAGCCCGCCACTGCAAGTGGCAAAAGCACCTGCCGCTGTCTGCGACCCCCCCTCGCGCCAGCGAAAAAAAAAGCGGGCTTTTCAGCCCGCTTCTCGCGTTATGACAACACGTTATTTTTTATCCGGCAGGGCGTAGGCAATCACATAATCGCCCAGCTTGGTACCAAACGAACCATGACCGCCAGCAGCGATAACAACATACTGCTTGCCATCCACTTCATAGGTCATTGGCGTTGCCTGGCCGCCAGCAGGTAGACGGGCCTGCCACAGCAGCTCACCGGTGTTGGTATCGAACGCGCGCAGATAGTTATCTGCGGTTGCGCCGATGAAGAACACGTTACCTGCGGTGGTGATTGGGCCGCCCAGCATTGGCATACCCATCTTGAACGGCAGCGGCACGGGCGCGCTATCGCGCACGGTACCAATACGTTTCTTCCACACGATGTCGTTGGTTTTCAAATCTACTGCGGAAACGTAGCCCCAGGCAGGCTGTTTGCACGGCAGGCCAAACGGCGACAGGAACGGATTCAGTTCAACACCGTAAGGCACGCCGTACTGCGGTTGAATACCGGTTTCCGTGCCGGAACCGCCTTTATCGTCTGCCGGTGGCTCCATTGGGTTGCCAGGACCGCGCGGCACCAGCTTAGACACAAACGGCAGTGCCATCGGGTTGGCGATAGCAATCTGGCGATGCGGATCGACCGCGATACCGCCCCACTCGAACATGCCCAGGTTACCCGGGAACACCAGCGTACCTTGCTCAGACGGCGGGGTGAACGGACCTTCGTAACGCAGGCGTTTGAAGATCACGCGGCACACCAGCTGGTCGTACATCGTGGCACCCCACATATCCTTGTCAGTGAGGTTCTGCTTCGGACGGTAGGTCAGCTCAGAGTAAGGCTGGGTGGGGGAAACGCGATCGCCTTTGGCTGCGCCTTGTGGCACCGGCGTTTCTGGCGCTGGTACAACAGGCTTACCGGTACGGCGGTCCAGCACAAAAATGTTGCCGGTTTTGGCCGGGGCATAAATCACCGGCACGGTGTTACCGTTTTTATCGGTGATATCAGCCAGCGTCGGCTGTGAAGGCAGGTCCATATCCCACAGATCGTGGTGTACCGTCTGATACGACCACACCAATTTACCGGTGGTGGCGTTCAGCGCCAGAACGGTATTGGCGTAGCGCTCTTGATCGGGGGTACGGTTGCCGCCCCAGATATCCGGCGTCGACACGCCCATGGGCAGATAAACGGTATCCAGTTTCGGATCGTACACCGCCGGTGCCCACGAGTTCGGTGAGTTCAGGGTGTAAGTGTGCTCATCTTCCGGAATGGCGTTGGGATCTTTCGCGCCCGGGTCGAATGCCCACAGCAGTTTACCGGTGTTTACGTCAAAACCACGGATCACGCCGGATGGCTCGCGGGTCGAGTAGTTATCGGTAACGGCACCGGCGATCACGATGGTGGTGTCCGTGATGATAGGTGGAGAGGTCGGCTCATACTGGCCAGGCGTGGTAACCGGCTGCTTATGCTGCAGATCCAGCTCGCCGTTGTTACCGAAGGCCGGGCAGCGTTCGCCGGTTTCTGCATCCAGCGCAAACAGGCGACCATCATTTACCGGCAGGTAAATACGGCGTGAGCACAGGGCAGGCTGGTTATTAGCCGCATCCGCCGCCGCAGGGGTTTCATGATAAGAAACACCGCGGCAGGTAATGTGCTGGAAGGTCGGATTTTGCTTCAGTTGAGGATCAAACTTCCACTTCTGCTTACCGGTTTTGGCATCCAGCGCAAACAGAATCTGGTGCGGCGAGCACAGATACAGCGTGTCGCGAACCTTGATCGGTGTGACTTCATCGGTGATTTCACCCGGGTCGTTCGGGGTTTTCAAATCGCCGGTCTGGAACTGCCAGGCAACCTGCAGCTCTTTCACGTTGCTGCTGGTGATCTGCTTCAGCGGTGAGAAACGGGTGCCTTGCTGGTCACGCGCATAGGCAGGCCAGTCGGCATCGTCAATGTTGCTCAGCGGCTGCGCCTGCGGCACGTTTGCCGCTGCTGGCAGATTGCCATTCAGCTCTTGCGGATCGTGGAACACGGCCCATGCCAGCACCAGGCCACTGGCGACCAGCGCGGCGGCCATCAGACCCAGCGCGCCTTTACCCGTATGGTTAAGCGTGCGGTAGACAAACGGCAGAATCAGCCAGACGCCGAAGATCACCAATACGTCGGTACGCGGCGCCAGTGCCCAGAAATCAAAGCCTACTTCCCATACGCCCCACGCCAGCGTGGCCAGCAGTAACAGGGCATAAAGCAGCAGTGCGGTGCCGCTACGGCGCCACAGCAGAACAGCGGTGATCAACATCATCACACCGCCAATAACGTAATACCAGGAACCTCCAATGGCGGCTAACCAAACGCCGCCAACCAGCATAAACGCGCCAGTTAACAGTGCGAATAGCACCGTTAAGACGCGAATTACGCCAAGAGATGAGGAAGCTTTCCCCATAATAGTGACCTCTTTCTTTGTGCCATAAACAGAAATGGGAACAACGCAATCAGGTTGCTACCCGAGAGAGAGTACAAAGCGATAACAGATTGATGTGCGCTCTTCCTTGGCGCTCATTGATCCTTTTGCGTTAAATTTTATCTTAAAAACGTTAACAGGTTTGTTTTTTTTAGTGCTTTGTCCGTGCTGTGAGCGCGTAACACGGCATTTTATGAGGGAATTAAGGCGGTAACGCCCGCGACATCGGGCTGATATCGGCGCAGGCGATATTGTGTAAACGCTTACCCAGCGAAAAAGGGGCCGGGGGCGTGCTGTTTCTGCCAGCCTGTAAGATGGAGTTGCGTATAGCGCGACGGGTCAAACATTAGCGCGGCGGTGCGTAAAATGACCTCCGCCTCTCTTTCCTGCCATGTCTCCATCAGGAAAGGAAAGCTGAACTTATGGTAATTATCATTAAAAAAAGCCTCATCGAGAACAATTCCACTAAAGGGAAAGACGCTTATATTTTGCCAATTCGTACCCGGTGCGGCTAAATCATAAAGCCAGAATGAGAAATCATTAGCGAGTGCACGTAACGTCTCGCCTCCTTTACACATTCCTGCATAATTAATCGCTAATCTAACATTCTGTCGTTGCAGGCTGGAATAACTATTTGGCGTTTCTAAAAAAGTCGAAAGCGTATATTCCGCTAATGGAATAACGTGTATTTCAGCCGTTTTCGGTGAGTGATTTTCCTGCGAAATAATGTCGATTTCATTAAGTAACGCAGGGCCTGGGTGGTCACAATGCATAACGGATGCTGGATAACACACGCCAAAAGGCGTGTTATCAAAGCGGCGGATATGCTCAGTAACATAAAGCGGGTATGAACTATTTTCCATTTTGCTCTGTGAGTAAAAAATAAAGAGAGGAAGCGTCAGGATTATTATAAAAACATGCTGTGTGCTGTGATAAGTAACGTCCTAATATAGACCGTATCACGTTAAAAAAGCATCTCTTTTAAAGAGGGTTGATGGCGCGATAACCACCGGATTCACCTGCTTAATTGGGCTATTACCCTGCAATTATTATTTCGCTTATTATTTATCAAACTAAAACCATAAGCCTGCTAATATTACGACACAAAACTGTAGCGGCCAGACGACCGCACGGCACAACAAAACAGCACGGTTGGCCCTTGCTGCGCAGCGTGGGATAACGCACGCTGTGCCGCCTGGGTGCTGGCCTGTTCGCGTTTGCTGCGCGCCGTTCAGCCCATCAAGATCAAGTACGGGATAAATATTATGGCTATAGAAGGTTCCCCCGCAGAGGATTCCCTGCTGCGGCACAGGTCGTTTGTGGCTTTTTGGCTGGCGCGCACCTGCTCATCGTTTGGTTTTCAGATGTTTTCCGTGGCGGTGAGCTGGCAAATTTATGCGCTCACGCACAGTGCGATGGCGCTAGGCATGATTGGCCTGATGCAGTTTCTGCCTTCTGTACTACTGGCGCTACCCGCTGGGCACCTGGCGGATCAGTACGATCGCCGCCGCATTGTGCTGTTGGGACAGTTCATCGAATGGGTCGCGCTGCTGGGGCTGGTAGCGCTAACGCTGCTGCACTGGGCTGACCGTATCGAAATCTGGGGGCTGGTGTTCTTGATCTCAGTGGCGAAAGCGCTGGAGTGGCCAGCGATTACCTCCATGCTCCCGGCGCTGGTGCCGCCGCCCATTCTGGCGCGTGCTATGGCGGCCAGTTCTGTGGGGGGGCAGGCGGCGGTGATCGTTGGCCCAACGCTCGGCGGATTGCTCTATGTGGCGGGTCCGGAAGTGGTATATGGCGTTTCCGCGCTGTTTTATCTCTTCTCTTTATTGCTGGTGAGCCGCTTGCGCTATGAACGCCCGCCGCAGGTACGCATGCCCATGACGCTGTCAACGATGTTCGCGGGCGTGCGCTTTATCCGTGAACGTAAAGACGTGCTCGGCGTGATTTCGCTCGACTTATTCGCGGTGCTGTTGGGGGGGGCGACGGCGCTGCTGCCAATCTTCGCGCAGGATATTTTGCACACCGGACCTTGGGGGCTGGGTATGCTGCGCGGCGCGCCGTCGGTAGGCGCGCTGCTGGTGGGCGTCTGGCTTAGCCGACACAAGCTGGAAAAGCATGTCGGGATGATCATGTTCGGCTCGGTTGCCGGTTTCGGCGTGGCAACGCTGGTGTTTGCGCTCTCTACGCAGCTCTGGCTGTCGCTGCTGGCGCTGGCGGCGCTGGGCGGATTCGACATGGTCAGCATGGTGATTCGTGGGGCGCTGGTGCAATTAGACACGCCGGATGAGATGCGCGGGCGCGTGAATGCGGTTAACGCCATTTTCATCAATACGTCGAATCAGCTCGGTGAGTTTGAGTCGGGTTTGCTGGCGGCGTGGATGGGCGCGGTGCCGGCGGCGGCGCTAGGCGGTATCGGTACGCTGGCCGTGGTGGCGGTATGGATGCTCTTGTTTCCGCATCTGCGCAAGCGGCAGAAGCTGGAGAATGAAACGGTCATCTAGCGCATCTCGCAGCGGCGCTGGTGCGCCGCTGCGTTTAAGGTGCATGTGGCGTTAATGCGCCACGGTTTTCCCCAGGCTGGCGTCAAAAGCGTCCCAGCAGGCTGTCATATCCACCACGGTTTTCGATTTTCGCGCTTCATCGATCTTAATCGCGGTGAGTCCCGCTTCCAGTGCATCCACAACGCTGACTTTCAGCGGTGTGCCGTGTTTGATATGTTTCACGATCTCTTCCGCCATCAGCGCATCCGCGCCGTAGTGGCCGTCATAGGCGTTACCGCTGTAGGTGGTATCCACTTCACGCTCGCCGGTACGGGCGTTATGGACGCGGAAGTAATTACGCACGAAATCGCCCTCAGCCATGCCGTCAGTGCCCATTACGCAGAAGCGGCGAAACTCATCCGGCACGTTAAGATTGGCGTGAAAAGCCAGCGTGGCGCCATTGGCGTATTCAATTAGCGCGGTCTGGTAGTCAACAATGTCCGCATCCCCGTCAAACACGGCGTCAGTGCTCGACCAACCGCTCGGTTTGATATGGTAGACCTCGGACTGCGGCGTGACCGCACCGGTTGGCGCATGCTGCGGCGTGAAGTTTTTACGGCCGCCAAAGCTGGCGACGCGCACCGGACGTTCGCCAATCAGTCCCTGATACAGATCAATGTCGTGACAGCATTTTTCCAGAATGTATGGCCCGGCGTATTTTTCCAGACGACGCCAGTCACGTTGGAAAAAAGCACCGTGGTACGGTTTGATGTGTTCGGTGGCTTCAATAGAGGCGATCTCGCCGAGGCGATTCGCATCGCGCGCATCGAGCAGATCGCGATACAGGGGCGAATAGCGCAGCACCAACCCCACTAAAATACGCGCGTGGCCATACTGTCTCACCAACTCCGCCATAGCCAGGGTCTGCGCTTCATTGATCACCACCGGCTTTTCCGTAAACACAGTATAGCCCGCCGCCAGCCCCTGACGAATGTGCTCAAGGTGCATGAAGTTGGGGGAGCCGACCAGCAGCAGATCAAATCCGCCGTGCTGCAGCAGGGCGTCAACGCTATCAAACGCCTGACCGGGATCGATGCCAAAGCTGTGCAGATTGGGCAATCCCGCTGGCGCAGGATCGACGTAGCCCACGACAGCAAACTCTGCGTCGGCGTTGTTGAACTCTTTTACTACGTGTGAAAGACGGAAGCCCAGACCAATAATGCCCACTTTCATGTCGTACCCCTGAAGCCCATTGTTGACATATGTGCCGATGATTTAACCATCAACTTATTACGACAGAAAAAGTAATGTCAATCTACAACCGCCATCACAAACCCGGGTTATTTTATAACTTGATGTTTTATAATCATTTTATTTGATGTGAAGTTTGCCATATTTATTTGTTATTGCGATTTAAGTTTTTTTCCCCTATCTTTCGCACATCTATAAGTATGATACCGCCCAAGGCAGGCAGGAGGAGTCGGTGCAGTCACTTATGCTCGGTATTGATGGCGGCGGCACGCGCTGCCGTGGCCGCCTCACCGACAGCGAAGGTCGCGTGCTGGCGGAGGCCACAGGCGGTCCAGCGAATGTCTGGTCGCAGTTTGATGCCGCGCTGCAGGTCATTGAAGCGGTGATGAATACGCTGTACTCCCAGGCCGGTTTGCCCGAAGACGCGCGCGACTACACCACGCTGGTGGCCGGGTTAGCGGGGGCGAATGTGGCCTCGGTGCGCCACCGTCTCGAAGGCTGGCAGCCGCGCTGCCAGGCGCGGCATGTTTTTACCGACGTCGAGATCGCCTGTGCGGGTGCCCACGCGGGCGAGCCGGGGGCAGTGTTTATCATTGGCACCGGAAGCCAGGGCGCCGCCTGGGACGGCTCGCAGTTTACGCTGCTCGGCGGCTGGGGATTTGCCCTGTCGGACGCCGGGTCAGGCGCCATTCTCGGCCAGCGCGCGCGGCGGCTTGCGCTGCTGGCGCATGAGGGCATTGTGCCACCTTCTTCGCTTACGCAGCGTATCATGGCGACTTACCAGCACAGCGCAGAACAGATGTTGCTCTGGTCAAAACAGGCGACGCCTGCCGATTGGGGCGAAGGCGTACCGGATATTTTCGCTGCCGCCCGCGAGGGCGATATCCACGCGGTTGCGCTGGTTGAAGAGTGTGCCGCCGATCTTACCCAGATGGTGCAACCTCTGCTGGCGCGCAGCCACGGTAAGCTGGCGTTGATGGGCGGTTTGGCCGAACCGATTACGCCTTGGCTGCCTGCCGCGATCGCCACGCAATTGGTCGTGCCAAAAAGCGATGCGCTGAGCGGGGCGATTCGCCTGGCGCATCAGTTCAATAAGCAGCCGGTGTAACCCTATTTTTCTTCAGGCAAAGAGGCTCATGAGCGCTCCCAACGTAACCGCGCGTATTCTTCGGCTGATCGTCGAAAATGCGCCTATCAGCCAGTCCGACCTCAAGGTGCGCAGCGGCCTCAGCATGTCGACGGTGTCGCAGGCCACGAATCGCCTGTTAACCGGCGGCGTTGTGCAGGAGTTAGGGTTGCGGCGCGTCTCAATGGGCCGTCCCAAGACGCTGCTGGGGCTGAATCCCGATCGCGCCAGCGTGGTGGGTCTGCAGCTTAACGCGGAGCGCAACTTAATCGTCCTGACCGACCTCAGCGGGACAATTATTGGCGAGCAGCAGATGCCATCGGGCGCGATGACGCCGAAGCAGTTGGGCGACGCGCTGGCGAAATTTTTGCGCGGCGTGGAAGGCAGAAAAGTCGGCGCCATCGGCTTAGCCATTTCCGGTCTGGTGGATGCCAGCAGCGGCACCTGCCTGCTGTCGCGCGCGTTGGATTGGCACAATGTTCCCATTGCCCGCCTGCTGGAAGAGCGCTTTTCGCTGCCGGTTTTTGTTGAGAATGACGCCAATGCGCTGGCGATGGCGGCGCTGGTGTTTGGCCAGCTGGGCCACGCCCAGTCGGCGGTGATTGGCACCTTTGGCAAGGGTATTGGCGCGGGCATTTTGCTTGATCGCCAGTTGTATCGCGGACGACACGGCAAAGCCGGAGAGATCGGCGTCTCGCTGCTGGGCGACGGTACCGAGCGTTTGCTGGAGGATGTCGCCTCGTCACAGGCCATTTTGCAGCGCGTGGCCGCGTCGCTGAAGCATGAACCTCCTGCCACGCTGCGCGATCTCGATATGCAGCCCACGCCGGAGGTATTGAACGCGCTGGCGGAGGCCGGTCAATGCCTCGGCATGTCGTTGGCAAACCTGTCGGTGGCCTACGATCCCGACGTGGTGTATCTGGCGATGGAGCCGCAAATGGCGTCCCGCATTCTGCTCGATCACATTACCCAAAGTTTTCAGAGCTATCGTCTTAAGCTGACCCCGCACACCACACCGCTGCAATTTCTCACCGAGTCTAACCGGATGTGGGCTCAAGGCGCCGCCGGCTTCGCCGTGAATAAGCTGCTGGATTTGCTGGCCGCGCAGGCAGATGAAGAGGGCAGCGTGTAAGGGGCGCCTGGCCGCGCCCGCTGGCCTTGCCCTTCGCGGGCGGCGTTTGCTGCTGCGCAGCAGCGGATTTGCCGCAGGCAGCGGCTCGGTGCTTTCTCGCTGGCCTAGCACGGTGCAACTTTCGTTCGCCAATGGCACAGGCAGGTGCCTTTGCCGCGCTGCGGCGACCGAGCAGAGGGCGCCAGGCCGCGCCCTCTGCACTCCCCGGCCCTGCGCCAGCCCCGCTCGCCGCTGCGCGGTGCCTTCACTCCCTCAGCCTTCCTGACGGACCGGCGTCGATTCGCTCCTGCTCAACGCCGCCTCTCGCGGCATCCATGCCGCTCGCCCTGGAAGGCTTCAGTCGTTCAGCGAGTGGGGATGGCGCTTCACACCCCCCGCTGTGGGTCTTTTGTTTTTTTGTAGCGACCACATGGCGGTAAGACTTTTAAGGCGCATCCAGATCGCACGGCTTCAACCAAGACGCTCTTTATATTCATTTTTTTCAGCCAGCCACTGTCTTTGCAAGCCTGCTTTCAGCCACCCAGACAACCCCAGACAGGAAAAAGAAAAAGGCTCTCACAGGCGGCGGTATTGAGCGCCATCCGGAGCGCCGAACGGAGCGTGACGGCCAGGACGAAGCGGCAGGGATGCCGCTGAGAGGGCGGAATGAGCCAGGGATGGCGAATCCGCGCGGTCCGTGAGGCCGTTGCGGCGGAGTGAGGGAACAGCGGAGGCTGGCGCAGGGCGCGGATTGCAAAGGGCCGCGCCCATCGGCCCTTTGCCCGTACGCCGCAGCGGGGCGGCTGGAACTCCCGCAGGGTTAGCGGGCGGAACCCGCTCAGGGTTCAGTAAAAACCGGCATAGCGGGCCGGAACCCGCTCAGAGCAATGCCGACTGAGCGGCCGGAACCCGCGCAGAGTCAGGCCAGCGCAGCGGTCAACGCGCGAGCTCGCGCAACTAAAAACCGGCATAGCGGGCCGGCCCCCGCTCATCATTACCGAAGACGCATCCCCTCTTGATCAAACAATAAGCCGCGTCCGGCGGCAATCCGATAACTGACGCGCGCCCCGATCGGCCGTTCGCTTACCTGCCGCTCTTCTATCACCAGTAGCTTCTCTTCACCGATATCCAGATAGAGATAGTTGGTGTGTCCCAGCATTTCACTGAACGACAGCTCGGCGCTGAAGTGCAGGGCATCCGGTTCGGCGTGCGCGGCTTCGAAATGCTCGGGACGCACGCCGAGCGTGACTTTCTGCCCTTCGTGGCAAGGCGCGTCAATGTTCAACGTGAGATCGCGAATCCCTAACGCCGGTACCCGCAGTTGAACCGCACCGGGCGTGGTGGCGGCGACTTCTGCCGCGAGGAAATTCATCTTCGGCGAGCCGATAAAGCCCGCCACAAACAGATTATCGGGATCGTGATAGAGCGTCATGGGCGCGCCCACCTGCTCAATGCGCCCCTGGCGCAGCACCACGATACGATCCGCCAGCGTCATCGCTTCCAGCTGGTCGTGGGTCACATAAATCATGGTGTTACCGAGTGATGCGTGCAGCCGCGCGATCTCAATACGCATCTGCAGACGCAGCTCCGCATCCAGGTTTGAGAGCGGTTCATCGAACAGGAATATGCGCGGGTGACGAATAATGGCGCGCCCAATGGCGACGCGCTGCCGCTGGCCGCCAGAGAGCGCGCGCGGAAGACGATCCAGCAGCTCTGTCAGCTGCAGCCGCGCGGCGGTTTGCGCAATCGCTTCGGCGATCTCGGCTTTGGGACGCTTCATCACTTCCAGCGGATAGGCGAGGTTGCCGCGCACCGTCATGTTGGGATAGAGCGCATAGGACTGGAATACCATGGCGATGCCACGCTCGGTAGCGGGCTGGTGCGTCATGTCGGCGCCTTCAATCAACAGGGTGCCGTCGCTGATCTCCTCGAGGCCGGCAATCATACGCAGCAAGGTGGATTTGCCGCACCCGGAAGGGCCAACAAACACCACAAATTCGCCGCTGTTGATGGTGAGATCGATACCGTGAATCACATTCACGCGATCGTAGGATTTCTTCACATTTTGCAGATGCAGGCTGGTCATCGGTTGCCTCTGTCAGAGTCGTTGGCCCATGTAGATGGCGTTACTGCGCAGAATAGGGGTAAACCCGAGGCGCTGATAAAAGCCGCACACCTGCTCATTTTGCAGACTGACGCCGAGGTGAACGCCCGGTACGCCAGCCGCACGCAGCTTTTGCAGCAGCTGTTCAATCAGTTTGCGTCCCCAGCCGCCGGCTTGCGCCGTGGGCAGCAGATTGATGTGCAGGTGCGCGGGCCATTCGCTTACCAACGCCTCCGCCGCCGCGTCAGGATGCTGAATCGCCTCCAGTACTTTGCTGTCCAGCGGTGCGCGCGGCGCGTAATCGCGATAGGTTTGTTGCAGCACCGGCCACCAGTTTTCAGCCAGCTCGGCTTCAAACGCGCGGGTGTCGGGCGTGGCTACGGCATAGCCCACCACGTCGCCGTGCTGCTCAAGCACCAGGGCAAAATCAGGGCAGAAGCGCGCGTAGGGAATCACAAAGCGCAGGCCGGGCAGGGCCGGGTCGGAGTAGAGCGCGGTGGCGTCCGTTCCGGCATTGGCCGTCTCTAAGCAAATGCGCGACAGGGCAGGAAAATCCGCCTCGCTGGCGCGACGAATAACACTTTCAGCCGTCATAGCGTGCCTCAGTGGTTAGGAGATAGACAGATTTTACGGTAAAGAAAGCTGACTTAGTTTTCAAGACGTAATAATTGCGCCAGCGCACAAAGCTGAACGGCAGGGGTGGGGTTGGCGACGCGGTGTAGGCAGGGTGATGACTGCTCGTGCCCGGCTGCCGCTGGGATTTTCAGGCGATTGCAATGGATCACCTTGGGCGTGGGCGGAAGAAATATAGTATTTTCATATGATCTGTCAGGTGGTTAATTCAACCCTGTGTCCCTGAGTGAATTATGCTGCCACGGCGGCAGGGCGATCGTTCAGAAGGGGGCGCGCGCGTGGAAAAGCAGCATTCCCTGCTGATTTGGCGGCTTTTTTTCTCACTTTTTGCACTCTATCACAGAGCAAAAAATCCGCGCCGGGGATGTTTGACTTTCTTTTGTCCATAAAGTAAGTATGAATTAACGCTGTTACTGCTGCTGAATCCGCCTGTCAGGAACGACAGGTGTCGCGATGAAAGGATGCCCGTCATCTGTTGGAGAAACCGAGCATGATGTGTGATTCAACCCAAGGTTCGTTCCGTGTGAAACAGTCCCTGCGCGTGCTATCGCGTCTGGTTTCGGCGGCGGTGTTATTCGGTGCGACCCTCGCCTCAGCGCAGGCGGTCACGCTAAACGAATGGGATATTTATAACTATCCTCAGCAGACCGCCGCAATGGATGAGGCCGTTAAAACCTTCCAGCAGAATAATCCGGGCATCACCATTCAGCGCTCGGTGCATTCGTTTGAAGACACGCGCATTCCGCTCAAGCTGGCGTTGACCGCAGGTGACGGCCCGCAAATCGCGCAGGTCAATCAGGGCGGCGGGGATATGGGCTCGCTGGTGAAAGACAAGCTGCTGTGGCCGCTGGATGACTATGCGAAAACCTACGGCTGGACCACGCGCTTCCCGGATTCCATTCTGAAGCGTAACCGCTGGTCGGATAAGCAAGACTTCGGCAGCGGCAAACTGTACGGGGTCGCCAGCCTGGGCGAGATGGTGGGACTCTATTACAACAAAGCGCTGCTGGACAAGGCCGGGGTCGCGGTGCCCAAAACGCTGCCGGAGCTGGAAGCCGCGATGGCGAAGCTGAAAGCCGCAGGCACGCCGCCGATGATGCTGGGGTTGCTGGATGGCAACATGGGGCAGCAGCTGCTGAGCACGCTGTGGGAAGCGCAGATTGAAAGCAAAGATCGCAAAGCACTGGATGACCTGATTTATGACGTGGGCGGCACCTTTAAAGACGCCAAACTGGTCAAAGCCGCAGAAATGATGAAGGGCTGGAAAGACAAAGGTTATCTCTTCCCGGGCTTTGAAGGCATTGGTCATGATGACGCAGCCACGCTGTTCCAGAATGGTCAGGCGGCATTTTTAGTCAGCGGCACTTGGTATCTCGGCCAGTTTAAAGACAACAAAGATCTGCATTTCGCGGCGATGCCGATGGGCGAGGGCGTCCAGCATGCGCTGATGGTCGGCGGCACCGATTTGGCCTTCTCCATTACCAGCACGGCGAAAACCAAAGAGCAGCAGGATGCGGCGGCGAAATTTATTGATTACGTGGTGTCCGACGAGATGGCGAACCGCTGGCTGAAAGTGGGCTTCCTGCCTGCGGGCACCAGCAAAAACGCGCAAATTCCTGCGGATAATCCGCTGCTGGCTGAGGCTTACCAAGTTTGGGTGACGCTTAACGAGTATGACGGCTTAGGCCACTATCTTGACTGGGCAACCCCCACCATGAACGCCGAGCTGAATCAAAACGTGCAGCAGCTGCTGGCCGGGCGCTTAACGGCCGAGCAGATCACCACCAACTTTGATAACAATTACCAACGTTACCTGAAAACCCTCAAGCACTGATATCGTCCGGCCCGGCAGCCATGCCGGGCCGAGAACAGGCCCGCAAGCGAGTACGGTTATGCTGAATAAATCTGCCTGGCGCAATGCGCTCTATCTTCTGCCTGCGGTAGGCGTTTACGCGGTGTTTTTGCTGTTTCCGCTGCTGGCGTCGCTCGGGATTAGCTTCACCGAATGGGATGGCACCTCTTTGCCGGTATTCACTGGCCTCGCCAACTACCTGCGCATGTTTCAAGACCCGGTGTTCTGGGTGGCGCTGGGGAACAATGCGCTGCTGATGCTGTTTTACACCTTGCTGCCGATTGGCGTGGGCCTGCTGTTGTGTAGCTTTCTGTATGAAACGCGCAGCAACAAAGAACGCAGCGTGTTGCGCATTCTCTTTTTCCTGCCGTATATCATGCCGATGGCGGTGCTGGGCGTGGTCTGGCGTTGGCTCTATAACCCGGCTTTCGGCCCAATCGATCAGTTTTTGCGCGCCATCGGCCTGCCGCAGTTGGCGCTGTCGTGGCTGGGTGACTTTACCTGGGCGCTGCCCGCCGTGGGGCTGGTGGCGACCTGGTACTTTTTTGGTTTCTGTCTGGTGCTGTTTATGGCGGGATTGCAGCGCATGGACCCGTCGCTGCTGGAAGCGGCTGACCTTGATGGCTCCTCGCGCCGGCAGAAGTTTCTGCGCATTACCCTGCCGTCGCTGCGGCCCGAGCTGCGTATTGCGCTGCTGCTGACGGTGATCGCCAGCCTGAAAGCCTTTGACTTAGTCTACGTGATGACCCAAGGCGGACCGGGCACCTCCACCATGGTCACGAATATCTTTATGTACAAGCAGGGTTTTGACTTGCACTACTTCGGCTATGCCTCCGCTGTCGCGGTATTCAGTATGATGATCGTGTTACTGATCAACGGATTAATCCACCTGTGCTTAAGGGAGCGTCACTGATGCGCGGCACACCGATTGCCTCACGCGCGCTGATTTGGATTGTCGCGCTGATGACCATTCTGCCGTTTTTAATGGCGCTGATGACCTCGTTTAAAACGCAGATGGAGCTGTTTCAGGGGGTATTTACCTTGCCCTCGTCGCTGAACTTCAAAAACTATGTCACCGCCTGGCAGCAGGGGCATTTCAACGTCTATTTCATGAACTCGGTGCTGGTGGTGATTCCCGTGGTGGTCAGCAGCATTCTGCTGGGCATTCTCGCGGGATTTGGTTTCGCCTGGCTGAAGATACCGGGGAAAAAACTGGTGGCGGCCCTGCTGGGGCTGGGTATGGTGCTGCCCAGCGAGGCGTTTATCATTCCGCTCTACCATGAGCTGCGCTGGATGGAACTCACTAATACGTATCTGGCGCTGATTCTGCCGCAGATTGCGCTGTCGCTGCCGTTTACCACGTTGATGATTGCCACCGCGCTGCAGCAGGTGCCGCGTGAGCTGGTGGAGGCGTCGGTGATGGACGGTGCCTCGCGGCGCAAAATTCTGTGGGGCATTCTGGTGCCTGCGATTTGGCCCACGCTCTCAACGCTGGCGCTGCTGCTGTTTATCTGGACCTGGAACGAATTCCTGATTCCCCTGATTCTGGTCAACAAAGACGAACTGCGCACGCTGCCCATCGGCATGATGTTCTTCCAGAACAAAAACACCATTGATATTCCGGTGCTGATGGCGGGGGCGATGATTGTCATTCTGCCGCTGGTGGCGGTGTTCCTGGTGTTCCAGCGCAAATTTATCAGCGGCGTCACCGAGGGCGCAGTGAAGTAGCGCATTGTGACAATGCGCATCGCCCGGCGATGCCTAAGGAAAACCGATGCAGATTTCTCTCGCCGATTTCTCGCCCGTCGCCGACGGCGAAACGCGTGACACCGCCTGTTTCCAGCGCGCGCTGGATCACCTTGCGGCACACGGCGGCGGCACGCTGTCGGTGCCGCCAGGCCGCTACATGCTGGGCACGGTGACGCTGAGCTCCAACACCCATCTGCACCTGGAGGCGGGCGCCACCCTGCTTGCCAGCAGCCGCGTGGAAGATTACCAGCAGCAGCGGGCGCAGAGTGAGGCGGAGCTGTCGCGACATGTGCTGCTGTATGCGGTAGGGCAGCGCAATATCACCGTCAGCGGCCAGGGGACGATTGACGGCCGCGGCGACGCCTGGTGCGCCGCCGAAAAAGATGCGCAGGGCTATCGGATGCCGCTGCCGCAGCGGCCACGCATGGTGGTGTTTGAAGCCTGCGAGCACGTCACGCTGCGCGACTGCTCGCTGGTGCAGGCGCCGATGTGGACCGTGCATCTGGTGAGCTGCCGCCATGTGCATATTCATCGCCTCACCATCGACAACAGCATGACCATTCCCAACACCGATGCGTTGGATATCGACAGCTGCGAAGCGGTGTTCGTCAGCGATTGCTATCTGAGCGCCGCCGATGACGCCATCTGCATCAAAACCACGATGAAACCCGCAGCGCTGCGACGACCCGCCCGACACATCACCGTTACCAACTGCCTGCTGCGCTCCTGGAGCTGCGCGTTCAAAATCGGTACCGAAACCGTGGACGACATTGAAGATGTCACCGTATCCGGTTGCACGATCTTTGACTCCAACCGCGGGATTGGGCTGGTGTCGCGCGATGGCGGTGCCTTCCGTCGCCTGCTGTTTAGCACCATTACCCTCGCCTGCCACCATGCACCGCCGTGTCACTGGGGCAAAGCCGATGCGCTGTTTATCTCGGTGCGCGCGCGCGATCCTGCGGTGGCGCCTGGCCACATTGAGCTGGTGCAGGTCACTAATCTGTGTGGAACCATGGAAGGGGCAATCAATCTGCACGCTGAGCAGCGCGGGCAGATCCGCGATGTCCTGTTGAGCAACATTCAGCTGCGCCAGACGGTGGCCGAGCAGGCCGTGCAGGGCCATTACGATGTGCGCCCGCCCTGTAATCCGCTGTCACCTACCGGCATGGGGCTGGATAACGCTTATACATTGGATGCCGGCACGGGGTTGGCCTATGGCGTGGCGGCCTATCCGCAGGGGTTGCCTGGCGTGTATGCGCGCGGGGTGGAGAACTTGCAGTTGAATAACGTGACGGTTTCGCGCCCGCAGCCCCTACCGCCGGGCTGGCGAGCAGAGGCCATTCAGATCGAAGCATAAATCTGGCGGGCGCGGGGTAAAAGGGTTAGACGCCTTTCACCAGGATGACGCGATAGTTTGCGCCTTTCAGGCGATGCGCTTTCGCTTCCTGATAGGCGGGGCTGTGATACCAGGCTTTGGCTGCGTCAACATCCGGGAATTCCAGCAGCACCACGCCTTCGGCATCGCGGCCTTCCAGCACTTCCATATCGCCATAAAACGCCAGCGGGGTCAGCGGATGGTCGCCGCGCGCAGCACCGGCTTTTTGCGCATAGGTCGCCAGCTCATCTTTATCCAGCGTTTCGTCCTTAATCATAACCATATAAGCGGGCATTATTTTTCTCCTCGGGCCTGTCGTTTATCTTCGGTGTTATTGTCAAAATCGCTGGCGTCGTGGCGCTCCAGCAGCTGATCCTGCGGTGCCGCACCAAAGGCGCGGTTCACTTTACGGCCGCGGATAACGGCGGGACGCGCGGCGATCTCGTTCGCCCAGCGCACCACGTTCTTATAGGACTGGACGTCCAGGAATTCGGCGCCGCCATACTGATCGTTCAGCACCAGGTTGCCGTACCACGGCCAAGTGGCGATGTCTGCGATGGTGTATTCCTCACCGGCCAGGAAGCGGTGCTCGGCGAGCTGGCGATCCAGCAGATCAAGCTGACGCTTGGTTTCCAGCGCAAACCGGTTAATGGCGTATTCGATTTTTTCTGGCGCATAGTGATAGAAGTGGCCAAAACCGCCGCCCAGGTACGGCGCGGAGCCTTGCAGCCAGAACAGCCAGTTCAGGGTTTCAGTGCGTTTAGCCAGATCCTTAGGCAGGAAGTGACCAAATTTCTCGGCCAGATAGAGCAGAATATTGCCGGATTCAAACACGCGCTGCGGCGGCGTCACCGAGTGGTCGCGCAGTGCCGGGATTTTTGAGTTCGGGTTGACCTCAACGAAGCCGCTGGAGAACTGATCGCCGTCGCCAATGCGGATCAGCCAGGCATCATATTCGGCTTCGCTCACGCCCAGCGCCAGCAACTCTTCCAGCAGAATGGTGACTTTCTGACCGTTTGGCGTGCCGAGGGAGTAAAGCTGCAGGGGATGTTTGCCCACAGGCAGCGCTTTCTCATGCGTGGCGCCTGCGGTCGGCCGGTTGGTTTTTGCGCCGTTACCTTTGGCTTCCGGGTCCCAGGTCCAGACTTTTGCGGGCTGATACTGATTTTCCGACATCGTAGTTTCGCCTTTGGTTGTGAGGTTTTTTTGCTGTTAGTGAGTGTAGCAGCGTGCGGGCAGGGCGATTTAACCGCGCTGGCGGTGAGGCCAGCGCGGCTTCAGATGCCGTTCTCTTGGGTAAACAGCATGAAATCCACTTTGCCCGCCTGATAGGTGTCCGGCTGCTCACCCTGCTCCAAATGGCGCAGCATCAGGGTGAGCGCCAGCTGCGCATGGCGCAGGGCGTGTTGATCGAGGGTTAACGTTAACACGCGCTGTGCCAGCAGCTGCTGCGTGGTGGGATAGAGCTCATGGGTGATGTAAACCACCTCACCGCTGAGGCGATGGCGCGCCAGCGCCTCGGCAATCTGCGTATTGCCTCTGCCGGTGTTGTAAAGCCCGACAATGCGCTGCGATCCGGCCAGGGTTTTTTCCAGCAGGCGACTGATGCGCGCCGGCTCATCCTGCCCGGCGAGGATCTCACGCAGGCGAAGCTGTGGAAACCGTTCGGCCAGCACCGACTGAAAGCCTTCCATCCGCTGCCGATGGGCGGAGTAATCGGCGCGACCACTCACCAACACCACGTCACCCGGCGCGGGCAGCATACTGCCCAGCATCAGTCCGGCGGTGCGTCCCGCTTTGTATTGATCGATCCCGACGTGACACAGACGCGGCGCATTCGGCAGATCGGTGACCAGCGTGACCACCGGCACGCCGCGCGCGTGGCAGGCGGCCAGCGCGTCGTAGATGCGTGGATGTTCGTGGGCAAACACAATCAGTCCATCGCGCGTTGTGCTGCTGGCTTCAATGTGCGCCGCTAATTTTTCCGGTGCGTTTTCCGGGATAAGCGTGCGGTGCAGGCACACGCGGCGATAGCCGAGTTGATTGGCCAGCGTGGCAAAATCCTGCGCCAGCTGCTGAAAGAAGAAGGATTGACTGCCGCTCAGCAGCACTTCAAGTTGCCAGGCGGGGCGATGCTCCTCTGGCAGAACGCGTTTTAGGCCGGCCTCACGCGCCGCCTGCAAAATTTTCCGGGTCAGGGCGGGCGACACGCCGCCGCGATCGTTCAGCACCCTGTCTACCGTGGCGACGCCGACGCCCACGCGCTTTGCCAGCGCTGCCAGCGTAACTGCTTTCATCTGAGTGAATTCCATCAAAAACCGCGTTCAGCTAGCCTGCCAGAACCGACTATTTTGGCAAGACGGGTTTTGCCAAAGTGTGAACAAAAGGAGCGTTAACATGCGGATGCCGCAGCGGTTTGCTTTGATCGGCGCAGGATTTATTGGCGAGGTGCACGCGGCGAATCTGGCGGCGCACCCGGGCTGCGAACTGGCGCTGGTGTGCGACATTGACGCGTCGCGCGCCGAGGCGCTTGCCCGCGCGCACGGTACTCGGGCCGTTAGCGTCGAGCAGGCGCTGGAGAGCGAGGCCATTGACGCGGTGCTGATCGCCAGCGCCACGCCCACCCACGCCGGGCTGCTGGCGCAGGCGGTGCGCGCCGGAAAAGCGGTGTACTGTGAAAAACCCATCGACCTCTCGCTGGCGCGGGCGCGCGACGTGGTCGCCGCAATCTCGCCCGTGTCGGTGCCAGTGACGGTGGGCTTTAATCGTCGCTTTGACCCCAGCCATCAGGCGCTGAAAGCGCAGATAAAACAGGGCGCCGTGGGCGCGCTTGAGCTGATGCAAATGGTGTGTCGCGCGTCTGAATTGCCGCCGCTGAGCTATCTGCAGGCGTCTGGCGGGCAGATGCGCGATCAGGCGATCCACTTCTTCGATCTGCTGCGCTGGCTAACCGACGACGAGGTCATCACGGTGGGCGCCCTGGGCACGGCGCTGGCGATGCCCGCGATAAGCGCGTTTGACGTGGATACATCCGTGCTGATTATGCGCATGCAGCAGGGCGCGCTGGCGCAGCTTGATAACGCCCGGCGCACCGCCTATGGCTACGATGAACGCATCAGCGTGATGGGCAGCGCAGGCATGCTGGTGTCAGAAAGCCAGGCGGTGCGCGGCGTCACGCGCTACCAAAACGGCAGCATTACGCAACCGGGCCTGTGGCCGGACTGGTTTAGCCGGATCAAACCCACGTATTACGCGCATCTTGACGCGTTCGTGCGCCATCTCAACGGCGAGCAGGTGGGCGATTTACCCACTCTGCACGACGGGCTGCGCGCTCAGGCGATCGCCGAAGCCGCGCAGCGTTCGCTGACGCGGGGCGAATTTATCGATGTGGCGGAAGTAGAGAGATAACCGTGCACTACTGAGGGGCGGCGTCACGCCGCCCGCAGGTTAGCGGTTGAGCAGCTCGCGCTCGATGCGTTCACGGGTTTCCACCGCCTGATAGCGCATCTTCTCTGGATAACCAAACAGCGCGGCGGCAACGATCGCCTCGCCACCGACTTTGAAGGTGCGATTCGCGAAATCCATCTCACGCAGCGTGGCAAACAGCGTGTCAAAATCCACTTCGCCTTCGCCCACCGCCACATGCTGGTGGACGGCCGCGTCAACGCCCGGCGGATTGACGATATAACGGCAGTGGCGCGTGTGGTTCATGGTATCGGCGATCAGCATGTGGGAGAGATCGTCGCCGGCATACTGCAGCAGGCTTTTCACATCGCCTTTGCCTTTGTCGTAGTAGAAGGTGTGCGGTGCGCTGTAGATGTATTTGACGTTGTCGCTGCGAAACGACTTAACAATATCGGCGGTTTCGTTGCTCTCCTCGCAGAAATCCCACGGATGCGCCTGAATTTCTACGCGGATACCTTCCCGTTCAAACAGCGGCAGCAGCGTCTCCATGGAACGATAGAACATCTCTTCGCACACTTCGGGCTCATTGGGGTTGCCGGAGAGCTCGGTGTTGATCACCTGCACGCCCATCTCCACCGCAATTTCCACCATGCGCGTCCAGTTCTTGACGGCGGCCTGACGCCGCAGCTCATCCGGGCCAGACCAGCGATAGACGGTAATAAAGGAGGAGATTTCAACCCCGGTGGCGCGTAGGGCGTTTTTGTATTCGCGGATAATTTCGCGGCTGGCTTTGGGGTGTTTGTAGAACGGGTTGATTTGCGGATGCGGCGACTGTTCGATGTATTTATAGCCCCATTCGGCCACCTGGTGCACCATCCGCGTGATGCCCATGTCTCGAATGACGTCCACATCAAAGGCGATTTTCATGTTGTTCTCCTGAGCGGTTACGCGCCAACGCGCAAGTGAGGAGAGCACTATAAAAAGGGGAGGGGAGACGCACTATCGCTTTACTGATGGAAAACCATCAGTGGGATGGAGGGATTCACGTGCAGCAGAAAAGCAAAAACCCAGCCATAAGGCTGGGTTTTCAGAATGTTGGTGCCCGGACGCGGAATCGAACCACGGACACGGGGATTTTCAATCCCCTGCTCTACCGACTGAGCTATCCGGGCAACGGGGCGCATTAAACCCTAATGGCTTTCGGTCGTCAACGGGTTTCGTAAAAAAACCGTCGCAATCGTGATTGATTGCCTGCTTTTCAGGCAGGCTGGGCAAAAATAATCCTTATTCAACACAAGGCGGTGCGGCGCTTAGGCCAGCGCGCCGTTTTGCCGACACAGCGCAATGCTCAGCACATCTTCCGCCAGGCGCCGTGCGGTGGCGACATCGTGCACATTGCGCGAAATCAGCAGCTTGCTTAAACAGCCCTCGAGAATCAGCTCCAGCTGGTCGGCGACCATCGTTGGGTTATCCAGCGCCAGCTCAACCAGAATTTCATGGGTAAACTGCCAGGCGTTACGCTTTTGCTGCTGCGCCAGCTGATGCACTGGCTGCTCCGGCTGCGGATAGAAACTGCAGGCGGCGATAAACAGACAGCCGGGAAAACGGCCTTTGCCCACGTGGTCGTGCAGCACGTCGTAGCGCGCAAGCAGCTTCTGGCGCGGCGAGCGCTGCGGATCGTGCTGGACCTGCTGCCGCCAGCGATCAATTTGCTGGGCGTGGTGCTGCAGGGCGTCATAGAGCAGGGCATCGCGGTCAGGCCAGAAGTGGCTAAGCTGCTCGGGGGGCAGGTCGGTTTCGCCTGCCAGCTGTTGCAGGGATGTGGTGGCCGCCAGGCCGTTTTGCTCAAGCACATTTAGCGCATGCTCAAGAACGTGTTCGCGTTGCAAATGACTCTCCTCGTGCGTGCGGCCCGCGGAAGACGCCGCGGGCAAAGTGATGACCCCCAGTGTCGTTTACCGCGCCAGTTTCTGCAAATGTGCCTGAAACGCCGCCGCATCCAGAAAACCGGTGACGCGCGAGTGGGGGATCTCATGACCTTGCGCATCAAAGAACAGCAGGGTCGGCAAGCCCAGGACGTTGAGATGCTGCAACAGCGCGTTGTCTGCGGCGCTGTTGGCGGTCACATTTGCTTGCAGGCGCTGCATCGGCTGGAGCGCGTCGCGTACCCCCGCGTCGCGGAAGGTGTACTTCTCAAACTCTTTACAGGCCACGCACCAGTCGGCGTAAAGATCCACCATCGTGATGCGGCCCTGCGCCTGCTGAAGGGCGCGATCCAACTGCTGCACGTTGGCGACGGGCTGGAACGGCAGCGCCGACGCGCTTTGCGTAGTGCTGCTGCTGCCAAACGCCCAATCCTGTAACGGACGCGCCACCACCAGCGCCGCGGCCAGCATCGCCACCGGCACGATGCGCCATTTGCCGCGCGCGGCCAGGCTCAAACTGAATGCCCAGCCAAAGAAGGCCACGCCGAGCAGGCTCCACAGGCGCAGCCCCCAGACATCGCCAATCAGGCGCGTCAGCAGAAACACCGGCAGCGCCAGAATCACAAAGCCAAAGCCCTCTTTGACATGCTGCATCCACGCGCCGCGCTTCGGCAGCAGCTGATTGCCGAACAGCGTCACGGCAATCAGCGGCAGGCCCATGCCCAGCGCGTAGAGCCACAGCGTGCCCGCACCGGCCCACAGGTTACCGCTTTGCGCAATGTAGAGCAGGATCGCGCTCAGCGGCGCGGTGGTGCAGGGCGAGCAGATCAATCCGGCCAGCGCCCCCATAAGAAACACGCCGGGCAGCGAGCCGCCTTGCTGACGATTACTCCATAGCGTAAGCCGCGTCTGCAGGCTGGCGGGAAACTGGAGCGAAAACAGCCCAAACATGGAGAGCGCCAGCACCACAAACAGCGCGGAGAGGCCGATCAGTACGTAAGGATGCTGCAGCGCCGCCTGAAAGCGCAGGCCCGCCGCAGCCACCACCACGCCCAGCAGCGTGTACGTCAAGGCCATGCCCTGAACATAGACCAGCGCCAGGGCCAGCAGGCGCCCCCTGCTATAGCGCTGCGAGCTGCCCAAAATCAGGCTGGCGATCAGCGGGTACATCGGCAACACGCAGGGCGTAAAGGCCACGCCGATGCCGATCAGCAGCGCCCACAGCGGCGAGAAGGGCAGCGCGGGAGGCGGGGCAGCAGGCTGTGAAGCCACGGCAGGCGCGGCAGGCGTCGCGGCCGCAGCCACGGCGCTGAGCGGGACGCTGCGGGTTTCCGGGGGATAGCAAAATCCCGCGGCGGCGCAGCCTTGCCAGGTCACGCTGAGGGTGGCGTTTTTCTCCGCGTGAAGCAGCGTGACAGGCAGCGAAATATCCTGCGGATAGATCTCGCTTTTGCCGAAAAACTCATCTTCATGTGGCTCGCCTGACGGCAGCTCTATCGGCGCTATCTGCGCCCGCTGTGGCGTCAGGTGAAACTGCTGGCGATAAAGGTAATAGCCCGGTTTCACCTTCCAACTCAACGCCACCTGATTGCCCTGCTGGCTGAAATCAAAGGCAAAGGCTTGATCGACCGGAACAAAGCCATTGGCGTTGTGGTTGGGGCTAAAGAGAGCGGCCTGCGCGGATACGCTGATCAGCAGCGCCAGACAAAAGCCCATCAGGCGAAGTAGGATGACGGCCATGACGAAATATTCAGCTCCACAAGCAAAAGAGCCGCGATGATACCACGCACCCTTTTCCCGTGGGATGGTTCAGCGCGAATGCGCGCCTGGCCGACGGCTGCGAGGTAAAAAAAAGCACGCCAGGTTAATCCCTGGCGTGCTCGGTACGCGGCGATAACGCAACAGGCTTACTGTTCGTTTTCGTCCGTATAGCGTTTGGCTTTATAAGCCGGGTGCATCAGGTTTTGCACAGAGAAGATGTCGTCCAGCTCCGCTTCAGTGAGCAGGCCGCGCTCCAGCACCACTTCGCGCACGCTCTTACCGGTTTCGGCACAAATTTTACCAACGATATCGCCGTTGTGATGGCCGATGTACGGGTTCAGGTAGGTCACGATGCCGATGGAGTTAAACACGTAGGCTTCGCATACCGCTTTGTTGGCGGTGATGCCGTTGACACACTTCTCCAGCAGGTTGTAGCAGGCGTTGGTCAGGATGCTGATGGACTCAAACAGCGCCTGGCCAATCACCGGCTCCATCACGTTGAGCTGCAGCTGGCCCGCTTCGGCGGCCATGGTCAGGGTTGTGTCATTGCCGATCACTTTGAAGCACACCTGATTCACCACTTCCGGCACGACCGGGTTGACTTTCGCTGGCATGATGGACGATCCCGCCTGCAGTTCTGGCAGGTTGATTTCATTCAGGCCAGCGCGCGGACCGGATGAGAGCAGACGCAGGTCATTACAGATTTTCGACAGCTTCACCGCCAGGCGTTTCAGCGCCGAATGCACCATCACGTAGGCGCCGCAGTCTGAGGTGGCTTCAATCAGGTCTTCGGCGGGCACCACCGGCAGGTTACTGACTTCCGCCAGGCGCTGTACCGCCAGCTGCTGATAGCCGTCTGGCGTATTCAGGCGCGTACCGATGGCCGTTGCGCCGAGGTTCACCTCAAGCAGCAGTTCAGCAGTGCGCAGAATGCTGCGCGTCTCTTCATTCAACAGCACGTTGAAGGCGTGGAATTCCTGGCCCAGCGTCATCGGAACCGCATCCTGTAGCTGGGTGCGCCCCATTTTGAGGATGGTTTCGAACTCCACCGCTTTACGCTGGAACCCTTCGCTCAGCTGGCCGATGGCGTCCAGCAGCTTCAGGATCGAAGCGTAAACGGCGATGCGGAAACCGGTGGGATAAGCGTCGTTGGTAGACTGACACTTATTCACGTGATCGTTAGGGTTAAGATACTGGTATTCGCCTTTCTGATGGCCCATCAGCTCCAGGCCAATGTTCGCCAGCACTTCGTTGGTGTTCATGTTCACCGAGGTGCCTGCGCCGCCCTGATAGACGTCAACCGGAAACTGATCCATGCATTTACCGTTATTCAGCACTTCGTCACAGGCCTGAATAATGGTGTTCGCGATATGACGCGGAATGGTTTGCAGCTCTTTGTTGGCGAGCGCAGCGGCTTTTTTCACCATCACCATGCCGCGGACAAATTCAGGTATATCGCTGATTTTACTATTACTAATGTAAAAGTTCTCAATCGCACGCAGAGTATGAACACCGTAGTAAGCGTCTGCCGGAACTTCGCGCATGCCTAACAGGTCTTCTTCGATACGAATGTTGTTCGCCATGATTACCTTCTTATTATTTCTGCGTTGCTCGCGCGCGCCCAGAATGAGCGTGCGACAGGAGCGTGCAGGTGAAGCAATTATATTGTCGTGGAATGCCAGTGCCGACATTTTATCCATCTTCGGGCTGGCGGGCACGATCATATTCTGTTGTTACAAAATTGTTTGTGCACAGATCACTTTACGGGCATTTACTGGTCCCGCGGTAATAACGATATGTGATGTACTTCGCATTTTTAAGTCAGTGGGAAAAATTTGCCGTGGCCGGTTGAAATCCCCTTCTGGGATGACCATTTCTTGCTGTATGGCCATAGGGCCTCCTCTTTTTGTTGCCTTGCTCCGTGCAAGGCAACCCAACTCACAGGAGATATCGGTGCGCTGGTTACCGTTCGTGATTTTTTTTGTTCTGGCCTGGATTGAAATCACACTCTTTATTCAGGTCGCGCATGCGCTGGGCGTACTGCTCACCATGCTGTTGGTGATTTTCACCTCGTGCATTGGCGTCTCGCTGGTGAAAAATCAGGGCATGAAAAACTTCATGCTGATGCAGGAGAAGCTGGCGCGTAACGAAAGTCCGGCGGCCGAGATGATCAAAAGCGTGTCGCTGATTATTTCAGGTTTTCTGCTGTTACTGCCGGGCTTCTTCACCGATTTCCTGGGCCTGCTTTTACTGTTGCCGCCGGTGCAGAAACACCTGACGCTGAAGCTGATGCCGCACCTGCGCGTGTGGCGTGGACCGGGCGCCGGACCGGACAGCGGCTACACCATGGACGGTGAGTTCGAGCGCAAAGATCAGGACCGTATCGGACACGATAACGATCGCGATCGTTAAGCAAGGCGGCAACAGCCGCCTTTTTGCTGCCTTTTACAGCAGTTCTGCGCGCAAGATAAATTTTTTTATTTTTTGCCCTTGAAAGCGTTTTTAATGCCCCTATTTCTCTCACCACGAGGCCGGAACCCTCAAGCCCGGCGTTCAACCCCAAAATGAATGATTGGACTTCTCAAAGGAGAGCTATCAAATGAAAATTCGTCCGTTGCACGATCGCGTTATCGTCAAGCGTAAAGAAGTTGAAGCCAAATCTGCTGGCGGTATCGTTCTGACCGGCTCTGCAGCAGGCAAATCCACTCGCGGTGAAGTACTGGCCGTTGGCAATGGTCGCATCTTGGATAACGGCGACGTGAAGCCGCTGGATGTGAAAGTGGGCGATCTGGTGATCTTCAGCGAAGGTTACGGCGCGAAAACCGAGAAGATCGACAACGAAGAAGTTCTGATCATCTCTGAAAGCGACATTCTTGCGATTGTTGAAGCGTAATTCACTGAACGAAACGAATTTAAGGGATATTTGAAATGGCAGCTAAAGACGTAAAATTCGGTAATGACGCACGCGTAAAAATGCTGCGTGGCGTGAACGTACTGGCAGATGCAGTAAAAGTTACCCTGGGCCCGAAAGGCCGTAACGTTGTCCTGGATAAATCTTTTGGTGCACCGACCATCACGAAAGATGGCGTGTCCGTTGCGCGTGAAATCGAGCTGGAAGACAAGTTCGAAAACATGGGCGCACAGATGGTCAAAGAAGTGGCCTCTAAAGCGAACGACGCTGCGGGCGACGGCACCACCACGGCAACCGTACTGGCACAGTCTATCGTCAACGAAGGCCTGAAAGCCGTTGCGGCGGGCATGAACCCAATGGACCTGAAGCGCGGTATCGACAAAGCGGTTATCGCGGCGGTTGAAGAGCTGAAAGCGCTGTCTGTACCTTGCCAGGATAGCCGTGCTATCGCGCAGGTTGGTACCATTTCTGCGAACTCCGATGAGAGCGTCGGCACCCTGATCGCCCAGGCGATGGATAAAGTGGGTAAAGAAGGCGTGATCACCGTTGAAGAAGGCACCGGTCTGCAAGACGAGCTGGACGTGGTTGAAGGTATGCAGTTTGATCGCGGCTACCTGTCTCCTTACTTCATCAACAAGCCAGAAACTGGCGCCGTTGAGCTGGAAAGCCCGTTCATCCTGCTGGCTGATAAGAAAATCTCCAACATCCGCGAAATGCTGCCGGTGCTGGAAGCTGTCGCTAAAGCGAGCAAGCCTCTGCTGATCATCGCGGAAGATGTGGAAGGTGAAGCCCTGGCAACGCTGGTAGTGAACACCATGCGCGGTATCGTGAAAGTGGCTGCGGTTAAAGCACCTGGTTTCGGCGACCGTCGTAAAGCGATGCTGCAGGATATCGCTATCCTGACCGGCGGTACCGTGATCTCCGAAGAGATCGGTATGGAGCTGGAAAAAGCCACCCTGGAAGATCTGGGCCAGGCGAAGCGTGTGGTGATCAACAAAGACACCACCACCATCATCGATGGCGTGGGCGATCAGGGTGCTATCTCTGGCCGCGTCACGCAGATTCGTCAGCAGATCGAAGAAGCGACCTCTGACTACGATAAAGAGAAACTGCAGGAGCGCGTAGCGAAACTGGCAGGCGGCGTTGCCGTTCTGAAAGTAGGCGCAGCCACTGAAGTTGAAATGAAAGAGAAGAAAGCCCGCGTTGAAGATGCGCTGCACGCAACCCGTGCTGCGGTCGAAGAAGGCGTGGTAGCCGGTGGTGGCGTTGCGCTGGTTCGCGTAGCAGCCAAAATCGCTGACCTGAAAGGCCAGAACGAAGATCAGAACGTGGGTATCAAAGTTGCGCTGCGCGCGATGGAAGCGCCTCTGCGTCAGATCGTTTCTAACGCAGGCGAAGAGCCTTCTGTTGTGGCGAACAACGTGAAAGCGGGTGACGGTAACTACGGTTACAACGCGCAGACCGAAGAGTACGGCAACATGATCGACTTCGGTATCCTGGATCCAACCAAAGTGACCCGTTCTGCTCTGCAGTACGCGGCCTCTGTTGCGGGTCTGATGATCACCACCGAGTGCATGGTCACTGACCTGCCAAAAAGCGACGCGCCTGATTTAGGTGCTGGCGCAGGCGGCATGGGTGGTATGGGCGGCATGGGCGGCATGATGTAATTGCCCCCGGCAGCTTAAGCCTCTGAGAACCCCCGATCGGAAACGGTCGGGGGTTTTTCTTTTGGTCACGAACAAGGTATAAGTAAGGGCGCAAGACTTCGGCTTTGCGGGTTTAGGGCAATGAATGTTCAGAAAAAATGTGCGCTTTTCTGCTACGCTGCCGCCCGACAATGATGATAATAAATGGGGATTACAATGCGGATTAACCTCTTACTCGGACTGGCAGTGAGCACTGCGCTTCTGGCAGGCTGTAGCAGCTCTAATCAACTGAGTGCCGGCGGCGAGCGCGTAACCTTCGTCGATCAGCAGCCGGGCAGCCAATGCCAGCTGTTGGGCAATGTCACCGGTTCGCAGAGCAATTGGTTGAGCGGATCGGGCGGTGAAGGCAGCTCGCTGCGTGGTGCGGCCAACGACCTGCGTAACCGCGCGGCAGAGATGGGCGGCAACGTGATTTATGGTGCCACCAGCCCAACGCAGAACCTGCTCTCGGCCTTCGCGCCGCTCGACAGCAAAATGAGCGGCCAGGTTTACAAATGCCCTTGATGGCATCGACAGCATAAAAAAAGCCGCGCATGCGGCTTTTTTTACAGCTATCGGCAACGCTATTCCTGGCGCAGCTGCAAATCCAGCGGCGTTTTGCTCGGCTCGCCGCCAATTTCACGCGCCAGTTTCGGCACCAGATAGCCTGAAACGCGGCTCAGCAGCGCGCGCACTATCTCACGCGCCTCGTCATCGGAAACAAAGAAATGTGCCGCGCCCTGGACTTTGTCCAGTACGTGCAGGTAATAGGGCAGGATTCCGGCGTCAAACAGCGCGTTGCTCAGGTTTGCCAGCGTTGTCGCGCTGTCGTTGACACCGCGCAGCAGCACGCTCTGGTTCAGCAGCGTGACGCCCGCGCGCTTCAAGCGCTGCATCGCCTCACGCAGGTCATCATCGATTTCCTGCGCGTGATTGATGTGCGTCACCATCAGCACCTGTAGGCGGGTGTTGGCCAGCCTCTCACAGAGCGCGTCGGTGATGCGCGCAGGGATCACCACCGGCAAGCGGCTATGAATACGCAGGCGCTTGAGATGGGGGATCTTTTCTAGCGCGTCAATCAGCCAGGCCAGCTCGCGATCTTTCGCCATCAGCGGGTCGCCGCCGGAGAAGATGATTTCGTCCAGCTCTTCATGACGGGCGATGTAATCAATCGCGGCCTGCCAGTTACGCTTGTTACCCTGATTATCCTGATAAGGAAAGTGGCGACGGAAGCAGTAGCGGCAGTTGACGGCGCAGCCGCCTTTTACCAATAAGAGCGCGCGGTTTCTATACTTATGCAACAAGCCCGGCACCGCGCTGCTTTGCTCATCCAGCGGGTCGGTGCTGTATCCTGGCGCATCCATAAATTCCTGGCGACGGGTCAACACCTGCAGCAAGAGCGGGTCGTGCGCGTCGCCGCGCCGCATACGTTGAATGAAGGCTCGCGGCACGCGCAGCGCGAAAAGCGTGCGCGCAGCGCTGCCTTCCGCGTAATCAGCGTGATTTTCGAGCGCTAAAAGTTGCAGTAATTCAGCGGGATCGGTGACAACATCAGCAAGTTGCTGCAACCAATCTTCTCTGGCGGGGGGATTTAGGGTTACAATGTGTGCCATTTTTTTGGCTATTACCAGTTAATATCTACAGAGGGCCTTTATGGCGACGTATCTTAGCAACGATTTTCGTTCCGGTCTTAAAATCATGTTCGAAGGCGAACCGTACGCCATCGAATCGAGTGAATTCGTAAAACCGGGTAAAGGCCAGGCATTCGCACGTGTAAAAATGCGCCGCCTGCTGACCGGTTCTCGCGTTGAGAAAACCTTCAAATCCACGGACTCTGCCGAAGGCGCAGACGTACGGGATATGACGCTGCAGTACTCTTACAACGACGGCGACTTCTTCTACTTCATGCACCCTGAATCTTTCGAACAGTATCAGGTTGAAGCCAAAGTGCTGGATGATGTCACCAAGTGGCTGCAGGACAACGCGGAGTGTATCGTAACCCTGTGGAACGATAAACCTATCGCCGTGCAGCCGCCGAACTTCATCGAAGCGGAAATCACCGAAACCGACCCAGGCCTGAAAGGCGATACGGCGGGTACCGGCGGTAAGCCAGCGACGCTCTCTACTGGCGCGGTCATCAAAGTGCCACTGTTCGTGCAGATCGGCGAAGTGGTAAAAGTGGATACCCGCTCTGGCGAATACGTTTCTCGCGTAAAATAAGTGCAGCATCCTGAATCAGGCGCATCTTTGATGCGCCTTTTTTGTTTTAGTGCCACGGAAATCCCGCTGCGCATAAATAATTGCGCGTCGCGCACGGGGGCCGAGCGCCAGCAGGGCATATTCCGACTATGCTTTTAAAGCTGTACTTTTACTGCAACTAAAAAAAGGACATGGCTATGTTAAAGAAAAGTATTGTCGCAATTTTCTCCGTATTGGTGCTTTCTACCCTGCTATCAGCCTGCAATACCACGCGTGGCGTAGGCGAAGATGTCGAAGCCGGCGGCAAGGCGATTCAGCGCACCACGCAGTAAGCGTTTAAGCCGGTACGAACCCTTCGTACCGGCTTCTGCGGTTCCCGCCTGTGCCGTCTTTCATGAAAACCGTCCTGCGCGCTGTGCCGTTGTTTGCTGCGATTATTGCGGGTAGACTTCCCTCCCCAATCTGTTCCAGGAGTCATCACCATGAGCGAAACAGCAAGCTGGCAGCCAAGCGCCTCTATGGCCAATTTGTTGAAACGCGCCGCAATCTTAGCGGAAATTCGCCGTTTCTTTGCCGATCGTGGCGTGTTGGAAGTGGACACACCCGCGATGAGTCAGGCCACCGTAACCGACATTCATCTGGTGCCGTTCCAGACGCGTTTTGTTGGGCCTGGCGCGGCGGAAGGACGCGATCTGTGGCTGATGACCAGTCCCGAATACCACATGAAGCGCCTGCTCGCCGCGGGCAGCGGCCCGATTTATCAGATGGGCCGCTGTTTCCGCAATGAAGAAGCTGGCCGCCACCATAATCCGGAATTCACCATGCTGGAGTGGTATCGCCCGCACTATGATATGTATCGGCTGATGAACGAAGTCGACGATCTGATGCAGCAGGTGCTGGAGTGCGACAGCGCAGAATCCCTCTCTTACCAGCAGGCGTTTATTCGCCATCTTGAACTCGATCCGCTATCTGCAGATAAAACGCAGCTGCGCGAGGCGGCGACAAAGCTGGGGGAAGGGGAGCTGGCGCAGCGCGAAGAGGATCGTGATACGCTTTTGCAGCTGCTGTTTATGCTGGGCGTGGAGCCCAAAATCGGCAATGACAAGCCGTGCTTTATTTACCATTTCCCCGCGAGTCAGGCTGCGCTGGCGGAGATCAGCACCGAAGACCACCGCGTGGCGGAGCGCTTTGAGGTTTACTACAAAGGCGTCGAGCTGGCCAACGGTTTCCGCGAGCTGACCGACAGCCGCGAACAGCGCCAGCGCTTTGAACAGGATAACCGCCGTCGGGCCGCGCGCGGGTTGCCACAGCATCCCATTGATACCTTGTTGCTGGATGCGTTAGCGCACGGCATGCCGGCCTGTTCCGGCGTCGCGCTGGGCGTTGATCGGTTGATTATGCTGGCGCTGAAAGCTGACGCGCTGAGTGACGTGATCGCCTTCCCGGTTGAGCGCAGTTAAGACAATAAGGGCGCGGCTGCGCCCTTATTGTGGTGTCGTTACGGGGCTGCGTGTTTCCGGGAATTCCTGAATAGTGACCGGCAGCGTCATCTTGCGATCGTTGCGCAGCACCTGCACCTCAATCACTGAGCCAGGCCGTATTTCTGCCACCTGATCCATGGTTTCCTGGGCCGATAGCGCCGGTTTGCCGTTGACCTGCAGCAAGACGTCATTGGCCTGAATGCCCGCGCGATCCGCCGGTCCGCCCGGCGTCACCTCATTGACAATAATGCCCTGTACGCGATCGAGGTTGTTGCCCTGGCCGTGCAGCGGCGGCAGTTCGCGCCCGGTAATCCCGATGTAGCCACGGATGACGCGCCCGTCGCGAATCAGTTTCTCCATGATGCGCGTGGCCAGCGCGGTGGGAATGGCAAACCCAATACCTTCTGGCGTTTCGCCGTCGCTGCTTTTATCAAACGTCAGGGTGTTGATGCCCATCAGTTCGCCCAGTGAGTTAATCAGGGCACCGCCGGAGTTGCCTTGGTTGATCGAGGCGTCGGTCTGCAAAAAGTTCTGACGTCCTGATGAGCTCAGGCCAATGCGACCGGTGGCGCTAATGATGCCTTGCGTAACCGTCTGGCCGAGGTTGTACGGATTGCCGATCGCCATGACCACATCGCCGATATGCGCAATGCGTTTGGGGTTGATGGGGATCACCGGCAGGTTGGATGCACTGATTTTCAGCACCGCCAGATCGGTCATGGTATCCGAACCCACCAGCGTTGCCTCAAAAAAGCGGCCATCCTGCAGTGCAACGATAATCTGGTCGGCATTATTGATCACGTGCTTATTGGTAAGAATGTACCCTTTGCCGTTCATGATGACGCCAGAACCCAGCGTGGTAATGCCGCGGTTGTTATTGCCATGGGCGCTGCGATTATAAACATTCACGACCGCAGGCACGGCGCGACGCACGCCAGGATTGAAGCTGACCGGCGCTTCATCATCGCTATTGTCGTGGTCAAAGGTGACGCTGCTCCCCATGCGCAGCGCAGGGATCGCAACAAGCAGTAAGCCCGCCACAATCAGGCCCATGATCACAGAACGCAAGAGTTTAAGAAACATGGTGTTATTTCACGCCAGGGAAGATCGGAGGGCAGAATATCATGAGTGTGGGCGGACAATCACCTGCTTGTCCGCCCAGCGTGAAGATTAACGCAACAGCAGGTAAATACTCTCCTCACCGCGCATTACGTTTAAGGCCAGCACTGGCGGCTTGCTCTCCAACACTTTGCGCATCGCGGCCAGTGATTCTACGCGCGTGCGGTTAACGCCAACGATAATATCGTCCTTCTGCAGCCCCACTTGCTCGGCAGGCGTCCCTTTGGCAATGCTGTCCACTTTCACGCCTTTGTCGCCGGTTTTGGTGGCGCCGTCGCTCAATGTCGCACCCTGTAAGGCCGGTGACATCAGCTGTGCGCTGGCGGTGGTTTGCGCGCTTTGCTCAAGCGTCACACTCACCGTCACCGGCTTGCCCTCACGCAGGAGGCCGATTTTGACCTGCTGGCCCGGCGGCGTAGTGCCGACTTTGACGCGCAGCTCGGCAAAGCTGGTGATCGGTTTATCGTTAATTGAGACAATGATATCGCCGGATTTGATGCCGGCTTTCTCGGCAGCGGATTTCGGCAGCACTTCGGACACAAAGGCACCGCGCTGCGCGTCAACGTTGAAGGCTTTGGCGATATCTGCCGTCATTTCCGTGCCTTTAATGCCCAACTGGCCGCGCTTCACTTCGCCGAACTGAATCAGCTGCTGCGCAAGGTTCATGGCCATATTGCTGGGGATGGCAAAGCCGATGCCGATATTGCCGCCGCTGGAGGCAAGAATGGCGGTATTAATACCAATTAACTCGCCGTTCAGGTTAACCAATGCGCCGCCGGAGTTACCGCGGTTAATCGCCGCATCGGTTTGAATGAAGTTTTCCAGACCTTCCAGATTCAGCCCGCTGCGGCCCAGCGCGGAGATAATGCCTGATGTCGCGGTCTGTCCCAAACCAAACGGGTTGCCGATGGCGACAGCAAAGTCACCGACCTTCAGCGCATCGGAGTCGGCGATTTTTACCTGGGTTAAATTTTTCGCGCCTTCAACCTGAATCAGCGCAATGTCGGTCTGCTCATCGTGGCCGATCAGTTTGGCGTCATACTCGTTGCCGTCAGCCATTTGCACGCTGATTTTGTCTGCGCCGTTGACCACGTGATTGTTGGTGAGGATATAGCCTTTGGCTGCATCGATGATGACGCCCGAACCCAATCCTTCAAACGGTTGGGGTTGTGATTGCCCAGGCGCTTGGCCAAAGAAGCGTTTCAGCGGTTCAGGGATGTCCTGCGCCTGCTGACCGCTATCCGTACCCTCAACGTGTACGCTGACCACCGCAGGCAGCACCTTTTCCAACATCGGCGCCAGACTTGGCAGGGCTTGTCCCTGAATTTGCGCGGGTAGGGTTGCCATAGCGCCAGGCGTGGCAGCCAGACTCATCCCAATGCTTAAGGCTAATGCGCTTAAAAATCGTGTTTGTTTTTTCATTGCCAAAATGCTCTCGCTGCGAATAAGGGGATAAACGTGTGACAGTAGTGTGCTGGCGTGCGCGGAAAACAAAAAGGGCACAGCTAAGCTGTGCCCCAAAAGGATTATTTTTGCGCGGTGCGGTCGCCGCCGCGCAGCAGGCCAGAGGCACCTTCAGAGTAATCACGCGGGATTTGCACCGGCGCCTGATCGTTGTCGGCCTCGGCTTCCGTCAGCTGATAAGCAAACGGGTTTTTCTCGCCAGGCAGGTTGGGCAGCAGATCGTTCGATCCTTTGGCCATGTGCTGATACAGCTGGCGGTAATCATGCGCCATGTTGTCCAGCAGTTCCGCGCTGCGTGCAAAATGGTTGGTGAGCTCTTCACGATAATCGGCCAGCTCAGCCCGAGATTTTTCCAGTTCATACTGCATACTGCGCTGTTCACGCAGCTTTTTGTTGCCAAAACGCATGACTACCGCGCCGACAATAATACCAACGACTAATCCAATCAGCCCGTATTCCCAGGTCATAATGACTCCCGTGTAATTTCCGTTGTTTCGTAGGGCAGTGCTTCTGCTTCTGTTTCAACTTCAATAGTAGCCACTATACCCGTTAATCTATTGGAAGTGGAACTCCTGGCCTGCATCGCTTAGTGTATAGCGGCCTAATTTTCAGCAACCGAAACGTGAATCGGACTTTTTCAGGGATTCTGAGAGAACCATGCAAACCTCATCTCCGCTTGCCCGCTACGAGCAGGCGCTGTCGCAGGGCGAGTTTCGTCCGGATGACGTACAACGTGAAGCGATTACCCGGCTAGACGTGATTCAACAAGGGTTGGTTGCGCGCACGCATCGCGCGGAGCCGGCCGCCACCGGGCTATTGGGTCGGCTGTCAAAGCTGATGGGAAAAGAGACATCGCGGCAGGAAACGCCGGTGCGCGGTCTGTACATGTGGGGCGGCGTGGGGCGCGGCAAAACCTGGGTGATGGACCTGTTTTTTCAGTCTATTCCTGGCGAGCGCAAACTGCGTCTGCACTTCCACCGCTTTATGCTGCGCGTACACGAAGAGCTCACTGCGCTGCAGGGCCAGAGCGATCCGCTGTTGATTGTTGCGGACCGATTCAAAGCTGAAACCGATATTCTCTGCTTTGATGAGTTTTTTGTCTCGGACATTACCGATGCCATGCTGTTGGGCACGCTGATGGAAGCGCTGTTTGCGCGCGGCATCTCGCTGGTCGCCACTTCAAATATTCCGCCGGATGATCTGTACCGCAATGGCTTACAGCGCGCGCGCTTTCTGCCCGCCATTGAGCAGATAAAACAGCACTGCGATGTCATGAACGTGGACGCGGGCATTGACTACCGACTGCGGACGCTCACCTCGGCCCACCTGTGGAACTTCCCGCTAAACGACGCAACGCACGCGGAGATGGAGAGAATGTTCAAGGCGCTGTCAGGCAAGCCGCGCGAAGACGCGCCCGTGTTGGAAATCAATCACCGTCAGATGGCAACGCGAGGGGTGCACGAAGGCGTACTGGCGATTGATTTTCTCACGCTATGCGGTGTGGGTCGCAGCCAGCACGATTACATCGCCCTGTCGCGCCGCTTCCACAGCGTGCTGCTGTACGATGTGCCGGTAATGATTTACAAGACCGAGGATCAGGCGCGCCGTTTTCTCGCGCTGGTGGACGAGTTCTATGAACGCCACGTGAAGTTGGTGGTGGCGGCTGAAACGTCGCTGTTTGAAATTTATCAGGGGACGCGCTTGAAGTTTGAGTATCAGCGCTGCCTGTCGCGTTTGCAGGAGATGCAAAGCGAAGAGTATTTGCGTCTGCCGCATCTCCCCTGAGCGCGTGGGAGAAATCGCAGGAAATAGGTGCAAAAAGGTTCGATCTTTGAGTTCGACTTCTCTATAATCTTGCGACCCCACGTTACAGCATCGGTTTTCTTTCCCAGAACTCGATGTGATCCAGTAACTCACTTGAAGGGGTGGCTTGCTGGGCAAAATGGTCGTGTGAGCCTCATTCGTTTACTTAGCGTTTGGGATTTCACCAACGTGTAACTTTTTATTTGGGTAAGCTTTTCAATGAAAACTTTTACAGCTAAACCAGAAACCGTACAGCGTGACTGGTATGTTGTTGACGCAACCGGCAAAACCTTGGGTCGCCTGGCGACTGAACTGGCGCGCCGTCTGCGTGGTAAGCATAAAGCGGAATACACTCCGCACGTTGATACCGGTGATTACATCATCGTTCTGAACGCAGAAAAAGTGGCCGTAACCGGCAACAAGCGTTCTGACAAGATTTACTATCACCACACCGGCCACATCGGCGGTATCAAGCAAGCGACCTTTGCAGAGATGATCGAACGCCGTCCTGAGCGTGTGATTGAAATCGCGGTTAAAGGCATGCTGCCAAAAGGCCCACTGGGTCGTGCTATGTACCGTAAACTGAAAGTTTACGCAGGCAACGAGCACAACCACGCGGCGCAGCAACCGCAAGTTCTTGACATTTAATCGGGATTATAGGCAATGGCTGAAACTCAAAACTACGGCACTGGTCGCCGCAAAAGCTCTGCCGCTCGCGTCTTCATCAAGCCGGGTAGCGGTAACATCGTAATTAACCAGCGCTCTCTGGAGCAGTACTTCGGTCGCGAGACTGCACGCATGGTCGTGCGTCAGCCGCTGGAGCTGGTTGATATGGTTGGTAAATTGGACCTGTACATCACCGTTAAAGGTGGTGGTATTTCTGGTCAGGCTGGTGCGATCCGTCACGGTATCACCCGCGCTCTGATGGAATACGACGAGTCTCTGCGTTCTGAACTGCGTAAAGCGGGCTTCGTTACCCGTGATGCGCGTCAGGTTGAACGTAAGAAAGTCGGCCTGCGTAAAGCACGTCGTCGTCCGCAGTTCTCCAAGCGTTAATTGTGGCTGCTTCGGCAGCGGCAGTTGGCAAAAAAACCCGCTTCGGCGGGTTTTTTATTGGCATTTTTTCTGCTTTTTTAGACCAAAAACGCGAACTTTCCCCGCATTTTGCCCGCAATTCATTATACCTGCCCCACACGCTGTCTAAAATCTGGTAAACTGACTGACACTTTGCGCCCGTGGCCCGGCGCGTTATGTCTCTGTTGTGTGCCTTCATGACCTCCAGAGCGCAAACGCTGGCTGAGAGCGAATCTGATGAGCAGGTGAGTCGCCGCGTGGTTGGCTATTCGCAGTATTTTTTTGTGAACAAACTTGGAGGTTTTCATGGCTGTCGCTGCCAACAAACGTTCGGTAATGACGCTGTTTTCCGGTCCGACTGACATTTTTAGCCATCAAGTGCGTATCGTACTGGCTGAAAAGGGCGTTAGCGTCGAGATCGAGCAGGTCGAAATGGATAACCTGCCGCAGGATCTGATTGACCTCAACCCCTATCGCACTTTACCTACGCTGGTCGACCGTGAACTGACGCTGTACGAATCACGCATCATCATGGAGTACCTTGACGAGCGCTTCCCGCATCCGCCGTTGATGCCGGTTTATCCGGTAGCGCGTGGCGAGAGCCGTTTGATGATGCACCGCATCGAGAATGACTGGTATACGCTGATGCGCAAGATCGAAAGCGGCAACGATGCCGAAGCGGATGCCGCGCGCAAGCAGCTGCGTGAAGAGCTGCTGGCCATTGCACCGCTGTTCTCACGCACGCCATTCTTTATGAGCGAGGAGTTCAGCCTGGTGGATTGCTACCTGGCACCGCTGCTGTGGCGTTTGCCGCAAATGGGCGTGGATTTATCGGGCGCCGGTTCCAAGGAGCTGAAAGGCTACATGACTCGCGTGTTCGAGCGTGACTCTTTCCTCGCTTCTCTGACCGAAGCAGAACGTGAAATGCGCCTGCAATCACGGGGCTAACCTATGGAAATGTCACAGCTTACTGCCCGTCGTCCCTATCTGCTGCGTGCGTTTTACGACTGGTTGCTGGACAACCAGCTGACGCCGCATCTGGTGGTGGACATTAATTTGCCGGGCGTACAAGTGCCGCTTGAATACGCGCGTGACGGTCAGATTGTCCTGAACATTGCCCCGCGCGCGGTGGGCAACCTGGATCTCGCCAACGACGAAGTGCGTTTCAACGCGCGTTTCGGCGGCGTGCCACGCCAGGTCACCGTGCCGATGGCGGCGGTGCTGGCTATCTATGCACGTGAAAACGGGGCGGGCACCATGTTTGAGCCTGAGCCTGCTTATGAACTGGCAACGGATGAGCTGGAAGGCCAGGAAGAGACCATGATGTCGGTGATTGATGGCGATCGTCCTGACAACGCGCAGGATGAAGATCACACGCCGGATGATGAGCCGCCGCCGCGCGGAGGGCGTCCTTCGCTGCGCGTGGTGAAATAACGCCGACCGTTTCATGAGGTCATAAAAAACGGGCTAGCACAGCCCGTTTTTTTTCGCCTGTATAACCCGTGGAAAAGAAAAAGGGGCGAGATATACTCGCCCCTTTTGAGTACTACGCGCGATTTAGTAGACGTCGCGCAGGTAGCGTTTATCTTTCTTCAACTGGTCGACATAGGCCGCCGCACGTTCACTGGAGAGGCCGCCAAACTGGCGCACCACTTCATACAGCGCTGCATCAACGTCTTTCGCCATGCGCGACGCATCCCCACACACGTAAAAATAGGCGCCTTCCTGCAGCCAGGCATAAAGCTCGGCACCTTTTTCCAGCATGCGATTTTGCACGTAAATTTTCTCTTCCTGATCGCGCGAGAAGGCCAGATCGAGGTGAGTTAACAGCCCGCTCTGCTGCCACGCGCTCAGTTCATCCTGATAGATGAAATCGTGCGCCTGGTGCTGATCGCCAAAGAACAGCCAGTTTTTTCCCGCTGCGCCGGTGGCCTGACGCTCCTGCAGGAAGGCGCGGAACGGCGCGATGCCGGTACCCGGCCCCACCATGATCAGCGGCGCATCCGGGTTGGCGGGCACGCGAAACGCTTTATTGGGTGAAATAAAGATCGCCGGTTTCTCGCCGCGGCGCACGCGCTCAGCCAGATAGCTTGAGCACACGCCTTTACGCTCGCGCCCGTTGCTGTGATAACGCACAGAGGCGATGGTGAGATGCACCTGATTCGGGTGAGCTTTCGCGCTGGAGGAGATGGAGTAAGCGCGGTGCTGCAGTGGACGCAGCATGGCAACAAATTCCGGCACAGAGAGGCTGCGTTTCAGCTCAAGCTGCAGCAGGTCCAGCGTGTCTTTGCCCCACAGCCAGTTCGCAAGCGTGTCTTTGTCGTCGTGCTGTAATACGTGCAGCAACTCTTGGTTGGCGGTGTTTTGGCCTACCCACTCAATCAGTTTGCGCGACGGCTCAGAGATCTCAAACTGGTGCGTCAGCAAATCGCCGAGGCTACGCTCATAGCCGGAAACCGGCGTTTCGTAATCGGCTTTGAGTTCGGCCAGCAGCAGGCTCACCAGCGCAGCGTCGTTAACCGGGATCACGCCCAGCGCATCCCCGGCTTCATATTTCAGGCCGCTGTCGGTGAGATCAAATTCAAAGTGGCGAATATCTTTTGCCGAGGCGTCACTCGACAGGCGCTTATTGGTGATCAGCGCGGCGGCATACGGATTTTGCTTGTTGCTACCCGGGATCACCGGCGCTTCCGGCGCGCTTTCTAACGCGGTGCCACTGCTGCCCGCGCTGGCGGCGAACTGTGGCATGGCGCTGCCGATCCATTCGCTGGAGGGCTCTTCAAAGTCGATATCGCAGTCGATACGATCAACCACGCGTTTCGCGCCGAGCTGCTCAAGTCGCATATCAAAGAATTTGCCCGCCTGACAAAAGCCGTCATAGCCGGTGTCGCCAATCGCCAGCACGGCAAAATGCATCTGCTCCAGGCGAGGCGCGGTGCTGGCCGAGAGCGCCTGCCAGAACAGCTGCGCATTGTCGGGCATCTCACCTTCACCGTAGGTGGAGGTGACGATCAGCACGTGGCGCATGGTGGCAAACACATCCAGATCCACTTCACCCAGCGCCTGCACTACTGGCACCAATCCTTTCGCCCGCGCGGCTTTGGCTGCGGTGTGCGCCAGCGCTTCCGCGTTACCGGTTTGTGAGCCATACAAAATATGCAGTTGGGTATTCGCGCTGGCGCCGGCTGCCGGCGCAGTTTGCTTGTCTTCTAATACCAGCAGGCGCGAATGGAGACCCGCGAGAAAACCTGCCAGCCAATATTTCTGTTCGCCGTTAAACGGGGCATCTTCAGGAATGTAAGGAATCTTCATGGATATCAGTACTCAAACCGGTTCATCGAATTCGTCGTCATAGCCCGGAACACCGTCACCGGGCCTTCGTCCATTTCTCGCGGTACACTCAGGCGAGTTTGCCCACTGCCGCCGCGATTTCTGGCAGCGCGGCACGTGCAAACAGCTCTTCAAAATCAGGCAGATGACCGAGTACCTCACGGTTGCGCGCATCCTGATAAATGATCCAGCCATAGGTGGCCAGGCTATCCATCGAGCGAATGTTACGCTGCGTCAGGGCGGCCTTGTAATCGGCCATACGCTTGGCGGCGATTAGGCTCGCCAACTCGTCATCGCTGTAGCTCTCGATAGCGGCACGGGCGTGGCGTTGCAGCTTGCTCACCAGCGTGAAATCTTCCGTCATCAGCAAATTACGCACCGCTTTTTCCACCGCGGGATCTTCTACCGAAGTGCCTTTCGGCAATTTACCCAGCGCCAGCTGCTGCGCAAAGCTCAGCACGGTGTAGTTGTTCAGCAGGACAAACATTTCCTGCGTATCGGTAGCGCCGTAGGCCGGGACTGCGCCGTCTGCGATGGTTTTGCCGGTGCGCCACGCTGATTTGAACTTCGCCACCTGATGTGCGGCGAGCGAGGTTGACAGCTCTTCCAGCAAATCTTTGCGCGATTTGGCTTTCAGAATTTCAGCGCCGTCTTGATAAAGCAGCAGTGAACGCGGCATCACGTACACGAAGTGCTGGCACTCGGTTTCCCAATTATCCAGCAGCCAAGCCGCGCGCGGCGACTGTGTCGCTTCCAGATGCCAGTGCAGTAGGGTCAGCACGGCTTGCTTGTGGACCTGCGCCATTTCATCGGCGTCGGCAATAGAGCCAAACAACACCGAGTCACCTGCCGCGTGCGCCGCCAGCGATCCGTAGGGATCGTACTGATAGGCGAAGCCGCCGCTCATGCCGTTGCCGAAGCCTTTGCCGAAGGTGCCGAGGTTGAGAATGGCGCCGTTGGTCATGTATTCGCAGCAGAAATCGCCCACGCCCTCAACCACGGCAGTGGCGCCGGAGTTGCGCACGGCAAAGCGATCGCCTGCCTGGCCCTGGACAAACAGACGCCCACCCGTCGCACCGAACAGCGCGAAGTTACCGATTAATACGTTGCCATCGCTATCCTGCGCGCCGCCGCCGGGAGACATCACCACCAGCTCACCGCCGCATTGGCCTTTGCCCACGCCGTCGTTGCAGGTGCCATAGTGTTTCATCAGCATACCGTCGTTGCAGAACGCCCCGAAGGACTGTCCTGCGGCACCAGTGGTGTGAATATTCACGGTGCGAGGCGCAAGGTAGTGGCGGCCACGATCGTCTTTCAATACCGCGGGCAGCGCAGCGCGCTGTGCGGCAGGCAGCGTGTGATTCAGCATGCGTTCGATATCGATCGCCAATTGGCCGCCCACGCTTTTGTTACGGTTATTCAGCACAATGCCGTCGCCCAGTGCCACTTCACGTCCCGCCGCGTCAATCAATGTCGCCTTCACGGTATCAAGCCAGCCGTCGTCGAGCGTAAAGTCTTTTTCCAGATACACCGGCTGCTCGACTTTCTGTTCGGGAACCACGGTCAGCATGGCGCGCAGATCCAGTTTGCCGACTTCAAGCGGGTGATCCATCAAGTGCAGCAGATCGGAGCGCCCGCGCGCTTCACGCAGCGAACGCAAGCCCAGTCGCGCCAGGAATTCGCGCACTTCTTGTGCCACGTTAATGAAATATTGCGCCAGCTGACGCGGGTCGCCGTCAAAGGCTTCGGCATTGGTGGTTAAGCCGGCCGGGCACTTCACGTTGCAGTTCTTCGCCATGACGCATTTCAGCATCATCAGCGCGGTGGTACCGAACTCGAAGCTGTCGCCCCCCAGCAGAGCAGACTTAATCACGTCGCTGCCGGTCTGCTGCGCGCCTGAGCAGCGCAGCTGCACTTTGTCGCGCAGGCCGTTGGCACACAGCGCCTGATGCACTTCGGCGATGCCGATTTCCGCCACGCGACCGGTATATTTCAGGCTGGTAACGGAGGCCGCACCGGTGCCGCCGGTGTTGCCAGCCACATTGATCACATCCGCACCGGCTTTAGCCACGCCCACGGCGATGGTGCCGATACCTTCAGAGGAAACCAGCTTCACCACCACGCGCACGCGCGCGGCCTTACAATCATGGATCAGCTGCGCCAGATCTTCGATGGAGTACGTGTCGTGGTGCGGTGGCGGCGATACCAGCTCGACGCCCGGCGTACCGCCGCGCGCCGCCGCGATCTCCACGGTGACTTTCGGCGCAGGCAGCTGTCCGCCTTCACCGGGTTTCGCGCCCTGACCAATTTTGATCTCCAGCTCTTCCAGCATCGGATCGGCCAGGTAGGCGGCCCAGACGCCGAAGCGGCCAGACGCCAGCTGCTTAATACGTGAGGCGCGCAGGGTGCCGTGGCGCGAGTAGTGCTCGCCACCTTCACCGCAGTTGCTCATGCCACCTACCATATTGGTGCCGTGCGCCACCGCTTCGTGGGCCGGGGCCACCAGCGCGCCGTGGCTCATCGCACCGGAGGCGAAGGTGCGGGTGATTTCGTGCGCCGGCTGGATTTCGTCCAGCGGCAGCGAAGGCTGTGCAGTGAAGATTTTCGACAGGTAATCGGCCGCTTTGCCGTAGGCGGTGATATGCAGCGCACCGGCCTCAACGTGGCTACGCTCAATCTCGTCGCTGAAGCGGGTTTTCAGCGCCCGCGCCAGCGCGTTCAGGCGCTCCTCTTCGGGCTTAAGGCCCGCGATCGCGTCGATCAACCGCAGTTCAAACTGATTGAGGCTGTCATCCGTGGCCTTGCAGGCCAGACCGCGTGTCGCGAAGCCGTTGTTGATCAACGAATAGCGACCCAGCTTGCGGCCAAACTCCGCTTCGCTGTCCACGTGCGTTAAATCACAGGGCAGGGCGAGAATATCGCGCAGCGCCGCAGGACGACGTTTGCGCTCGGCGTGCATCAGGCTGGAGAACTGACGGTAGTCTGGCGTAATGGTGAAGCTATCAATGACCGCATTGGGAATGCGCTCAAAGCTGCTGTCCTTGAAGGCATCGGCGTTGATGTTGAACGCATTATCCAGCTTGGCCAGCGTCATCAGGCGGATAAAGTTATCTTCTTCGCGCGCTTTGTCGGCGAAGCGAATTGGCTGTTCCGTCATGTCGATAAAGGTGCGCACGGCGATGGTGCCGTAAGAGTGACCCGCCCCTTCGGCGCGCTCTTTGAACAGCCCCAGCAGCGGCACTTCCGCTTCACCCTGAATTTTCAGGGCGCTCTGGTGCCAGTCGACCGCCATCTGGGCGATAGCCGGGAACCCGGCGCCGCCCACCGGCGTTTTGATATTTGGGAAATACTTTTTCAGCACCGGATCGTCGGTATCCAGGAAGTTGGGCTCGAAGAACTCACCGCAGCTGTAGCTTTCCACGGTGCACAGGCCCACTTTGCCCATGGTTTTCATCAGCGCTTTTTCAGCGGCTTTGGCATAGCGCTTAAAGGCCTTGTTACCCTCTTCGCCTTCACCAAACTTCTCTTCGGCACGCATCTGTACGCCAAGCGGATAGACCGCCGAGGCACCAAAGCCGAGCGTGGCGGCAATGTGGTGTGAAGAGATGCTTTGTCCGCTCTCTACCACCAGCGACACATCCAGACGTAAACCTTCCTGCACCAGGCGCTGGTTAATGGCGGAGACCATCAGCAGCATCGGGATCGCCGCGTGCGTTGAAGAGATGTGGCGGTCGGTGATCACCGCGATACCGCCTTGCTGACGCGCAAAATCCACCACCTGCTGCGCCAGGTTATCGATAGCCGCTTCCAGCGCATCGGCGTTGGCAGCACGGCTGACGATATCTTTGCCGGTAACCGGCTGATACAGCATGTCAAAACGCGCATAAGGCGCCACGGTCTGCTCACGCAGGCGCAGCATATCCAGATGCGTGAGGATCGGGCTTGGCACGATGATCTGTTGGCCTTTGCTGCGGCCAAGATGCGGTTTAGCGCCCAGCGCCACGCGCAGCGTCATGCCATCAGCTTCACGGATCGAATCCAGCGGCGGGTTGGTCACTTGCGCAAAGCGCTGTGAGAAGTAGTGCGCCATACCGCCTTCGTGGTCGGAAAGGCCGTTGATGGCGTTGCCGTAACCCATTGCGGAGATCTTCTCTGCGCCGGTTTGCAGCATCGGGTCCATCATGAATTTAAAGCTTTCTTGGTTGTAGTAGTAAGCCACAAACCGCTGGTAGGTTTTGAGATCGCCGCGATAGCGCAGCGGCGAGCCGAGTTTCTCCGCAGGCACTTCCGGCAGATCCTGCAGCTCAACGCGGGCTGCGCGCAGCAGGGCAGGATAATCTTTCTCGGCGGCCAGTTTTTCCAGCGCTTCTACCGTGGTATAGGCGCGTTTTTCGCGGTGATCGTAATACAGCATACCGCCGGCTTCGATACGTCCACGGCGCAGCACGCTTTCCGGCGGGAAGGCAATCTGGCCCGCTTCAGACATCGCACCAATATAGTCGGCCGTTTCCACGGAACGCAGCGGACGGAGACCCAGGCGGTCCAGGCGTGCGCCTATGACTTCGCCATTGCCAAAAATCAACGCTGCCGGGCCGTCGTTCTTCTCTTCGTAAAGCGAGAAATACTCCAACATGGCGCGCACGTCGCCGGAGAGCGAGGTGTCATTTTCCCAGGCGGGCGGCATCATCGAAACCACCGCGTTGATCAAGTCGAGATTATCTTCCATCAACCGGCTGTGAATGCTCTGGTCGAGGCGTGAACTGTCTGATTGACCTTTTGGACGCACGATCTTTTTGCCGCGCGCCAGCATCAGGGCGGCTTCCGCAATGCGGTTTTTACGATCGGTATTGAGCTCACCGTTATGGGCCATCAGGCGGAACGGCTGCGCCATGGTCGTGTGCGGATCGGTGTTGGTGGAAAAACGGGTATGGAAAAACAGCCCGCGTACCTGATGATCTTCGTCGGTGAGATCTTTGAAATAGGGAATCACTTCATTTGAGTTCAGGCGCGCTTTAAATACTTGGGTGCGCGAGGAGAGCGACAGCGGATACAAACCGCCAAACTCCTGCTCGGTAAACGCCCGCGCTTCGATATCCAGCAGCGCGCGGTAGATGTGGCGCTCAAACTCATTTTGATCGCCAATTTCCTGCGGGGCCGCGAAGATCCACTGCACAATCGGCAGCTGGTACTTTACTGCCGCCGCACGAGTGACGCTGTTATCCAGCGGCATGTCGCGCTTCATTAACACCGGCAGGTTATGCGCCGCCAGGGTTTGCTCGACCAAACGCTCGGCGTTGGCGCGCAGCTCGGCATCTTTTGGCACAAAGAAGTTACCCACGCCAAAGCGACCCGCTTCCAGCGGCTGACCGGTGATTTTACGGAAAAAGCGCAGAGAAAGGTCAACGTTAACGCCGGCGCCATCGCCGACACCCTCCGCAGACATACCGCCGCGATGCGGTACCGTGCACAAGGCACTGTGCGCCATACGCAGAATTTCATGGGTCTGCTCGCCGTCCTTTCGCGTAATGAAACCTACACCACAGCTATCACTTCCGGCTGAGGGATCATACAAACCATAGGGATGAGGTTTTTGAGTGGACATTGAGGGTCTCCTTAAACTGCTTTAGACATTACCTGCATTCGTTCGAGCACCGCGCACAGCTGCGTGCTTTATCAATTCTTTTCGCGCGCTAACCGCGGGCGTCGCAACACTGAGCAAAGGCTCTCAGGAATTACGCTTCACGTCCTTGATGAGCTGCTCTTACTTCCGGTCTCTTATGGGAGATAACTTGCATCCAGAGGGAGTTTCTTGCTGCATAGATATGCCGAGACTCAGTTCCAGCTGGAGCACCTCCAGCGGCATTCCAACTTATCGGGAAAGCGAACAGAGGTCAAATAGCCTGTCTTAGGGCATGTAATAAGCAGTTAATTGATGTAATTATATGATTTATAAAAGGTTAATAAGTAAATTTATGTCAATCTGGCTGGAGTGGTGCGCCCTGGAGGTGTAAGTCGTCTCACTGTGAGGAAGGCCGCATATATCCAAACAATGCTGATAAGGGATGATTAAACAGCACGAAATTCTGTTGGTGTCGGTTCATGCGCAGCATGTATCTGTTTTTCTTATGGCGCGCTTTTTGAATCAAAAAACCGTTGGCATTAGCAAAATTAATCAGCGTGATTTTAGATAAGCAGGCAGTAAATTTGAATGGATATGCAATAACGGTGTGAAACCATTTGTGGAAAAGGCAGAGAAGAAGATTGATAAGCCCCGTGGTTTTGAAGCGGGCGGCGGCGGGGCGGCCTTTCAGATTATTCAGTTAGCGGAATTAGTCAAGCGCTTTGCGCATAACGCGGGGAACGTCGGCGAAATTCAAGGGTTTTGCACCATAATGGAGCAAAACCAGCATGTTACGGCGCGATAAAGGGATATTTACGATATGATGAGCCTGATTTCGTCCAGAGGGCTCGTCATGAAACAAATTCGTCTGCTCGCACAATACTACGTTGACCTGATGGTTAAGCTGGGGCTGGTGCGCTTCTCCCTGTTGTTAGCTTCCGCGCTGGTTGTGCTGGCCATGGTGGTTCAAATGGCCGTTACCATGGTGCTGCGCGGTCACGTTGAAAGTATCGACGTTGTGCGCTCGGTCTTTTTTGGCTTGTTAATCACGCCGTGGGCCGTCTATTTCCTCTCTGTCGTGGTCGATCAGCTGGAAGAGTCACGCCAGCGGCTGTCGAGGCTGGTTGATAAACTGGAAGAGATGCGCACGCGGGATCTGGAGCTGAATCAGCAGATGAAAGAGACCATCACGCAGCTTAATCAGGAGATCGCCGATCGTATTAAAGCGGAGCAGGCGCGTGAGCAGGTGATGGATAAGCTGCGTGAAGAGATGGCGCGCCGCGAGCAGGCGCAGATCGAGCTAGAGCAGCAATCCTCTTTCCTGCGCTCTTTTCTCGATGCCTCGCCCGATCTGGTGTTTTATCGCAACATCGACAAAGAGTTCTCCGGCTGTAATCGCGCCATGGAGCTATTAACAGGCATGAGCGAGAAGCAGCTCATTGGCCTGACGCCGCGTGATATTTACGATGAAGAGGCGGCTTCCAAGGTGCTGGAAACCGATGAGAAGGTTTTCCGCCACAACGTCTCGCTGACCTATGAGCAATGGCTACAATATCCTGACGGACGCAAAGCCTGTTTTGAAATCCGCAAAGTCCCGTATTATGACCGCGTGGGTAAGCGCAGCGGCCTGATGGGCTTTGGACGTGACATTACCGAGCGTAAGCGCTATCAGGACGCGCTGGAGAACGCCAGTCGCGAGAAAACCACGTTTATCTCTACCATCAGCCACGAGCTGCGTACGCCGCTCAATGGCATCGTTGGATTGAGCCGTATTCTCCTGGATACCGACTTAAATCAGGAGCAGTTGAAGTACCTGAAGACCATACACGTGTCAGCCATCACGCTGGGCAATATCTTCAACGATGTGATTGAAGTGGACAAAATCGAGCGGCGTAAGGTGCAGCTTGATAACCAGCCGCTGGATTTCACCGGCTTTCTGGCCGATCTCGAGAATTTATCGGGCCTGCTGGCACAGCCTAAAGGGCTGAGGTTCGTGATGGCACCTGAGTTGCCTCTGCCGCATAAAATCACCGCTGACGGCACCCGCCTGCGTCAGATTCTGTGGAATCTGATCGGCAATGCCGTGAAGTTTACCCAGCAGGGCGAAATCGTTGTCCGCGTGGCTTATCGTCAAGATGAAACGCTGCATTTTGAGGTGCAGGATTCCGGTATGGGGATCCCACAGGAAGAGCAGGACAAAATTTTTGCCATGTATTACCAGGTGAAGGATCAACATGGTGGTAAACCCGCCACCGGAACCGGGATTGGCTTGGCGGTCTCGCGTCGTCTGGCGCAGGCAATGGGCGGCGATATCACCGTGAGCAGCGCACCGGGTCAAGGCTCCTGCTTTACGCTGGAGATCAACGCACCGCGCGTCGCCGATGAAATTGAAGACGAGGACCTGGACAACGATATGCCGCTGCCCGCGCTGCACGTGCTGCTGGTTGAAGACATTGAGTTGAACGTGATCGTCGCCCGCTCCGTGCTGGAAAAGCTAGGCTGCAGCGTCGAGGTGGCGATGACGGGCGGAGAGGCACTGGCGATGTTCGATCCGCATGAGTTCGATCTGGTGTTGCTGGATATTCAGTTGCCGGACATGACCGGTTTGGACGTGTCACGTGCCATTCATCAACGTCACGCCGGCACAGCGCTGCCGCCGCTGGTGGCGCTGACCGCAAATGTGCTGAAAGATAAAAAAGAGTATCTCGATGCGGGCATGGATGATGTGCTGAGTAAGCCGCTGGCGGTGCCCGCGCTAACCGCCATGATCAAAAAGTTTTGGGATGAACAGCCGGAGCCAGCAGCACTTCCGAACGTGCCCTCAGAAGACACCTCGCGCGGTTTGCTGGACGTGGAGATGCTGGAGCAGTACATCGAATTAGTGGGCCCAGGCTTGATTACGCAGAGCCTGACGATGTTTGAACAGATGATGCCTGGCTATCTGGATGTGCTGGAGTCCAACATGATGGCGCGCGATCAAAAAGGCATTGCAGAAGAGGGGCATAAAATTAAAGGCGCCGCAGGTTCTGTTGGGCTGCTCCATCTGCAAAAGTTGGCGAAACAGATTCAGTCACCCGAATTGCCCGCGTGGTGGGACAACGTGCAGGAGTGGATTGATGAGCTAAAGCATGCCTGGCAGCATGATGTGAACGTATTACGCGACTGGGTAGCCGCTAAGAAAAAATAAGGGGAGCAGAAAAAAAATGACCCCAGTCGAAACCGGGGTGCGCGAATACTGCGCCAACACCAGGGAAAAAGGCACGGTTGCTATTATGAGAAGACGTATACAAGAGCAACAGTGTGGTATTGGTTTACGCTTTCGTATCACTTTAACAAATCCATCTGCGGTTGCGACAAAATTCATTAAAGAGTGTGATGTTGAGCAGCGTTTAAATACAGAAAACATTAATTTGCCAACACAGTCAAGCAGGGAATTAATTTCTTGGCCAAATTGCACTGTTTTTGATCAAAAATTCTGAAATCAGCCTGGTTTTACCGCAAACACAAGCATGAAAAACTGCCTCATTGTTGTTCCGACGCTGCCGCAGCGCGCGCCGCAAAAATGTGATTTTAATAAGCTGATTTAAAAAGAAAATAACACCATGCAAGCCGTTTCGCCCAAAACGTTTTGGAAAGTGCGCCTTCAAAGTCCTTATCAAGCGCTGCGATTAGCTTAAAATAGGCTTCGTCAGGAGCCGCTGTTTTGCACCCGGCGCGGGTTTCTTCATTGCTTTAGTGAATACCTTTGCCTGTAGGAAAGGGGGAAACCCGGCCTTGAACCAGAGTTTCATGAGGTAATAGTTAAGGATTGCGAAAGGTTCTTTGTGATAGCTATCACTTATGGTTAAGTATGCTATACCGCTTAAAATGATTAATTCCTGGCCATGGAACCGATTCCCTAACTACGGAAGTGCTTGATGTTAATAGCTCTAATAGAGAAACGACTTGGATGAGATAAGCGAATTCACTTTACGTCATTGTAAAGTAAGTGAGCGAATTTATCGTACTGGCCCAACTTCAGGTGATTGTGACCTGTGTGATTGATTAATGCGGCGACAGGTAAGAGAAAAGATGATGCGAAAGAACAAAGGGAAGTTAAGGCAGCGAGTTAAACGCGTCGTCGTGAAGAGTGCGCTGGTGGTGCTGGGAGTATGGCTCACCGCCTTGGTGCTGTTTGCCTTTTTACCGGTGCCATTCTCAGCGGTGATGATGGAGCGCCAGCTGGGCGCCTGGCTCAGTGGCGATATTGGATACGTTGCCCACTCGGATTGGGTCAGCATGGATGAAATTTCTCCGTGGATGGCGTTAGCGGTCATTGCCTCCGAAGATCAAAAATTTCCTGAGCATTGGGGCTTTGACGTCAACGCTATTCAACAAGTATTGGATAGCGAGGAGGGAGAGCGACTGCGTGGCGCGTCCACGCTTTCACAGCAGACGGCAAAAAACCTGTTTCTCTGGGATGGCCGCAGCTGGGTGCGAAAAGGGCTCGAGGCTGGACTGACGGTGGGTCTGGAAACGGTATGGACTAAGCGCCGTATCTTAACGGTCTATCTGAATATCGCTGAGTTTGGCAATGGCGTATTTGGCGTTGAGGAAGCCTCGCAGCGCTATTTCCATAAGCCAGCCAGCCGTCTCACGATTGCGGATGCGGCGCTGTTAGCCGCCGTGTTGCCCAACCCGATTCGCTTCCGTGCCGATGCGCCTTCAGGCTACGTTCGCCAGCGCCAGCAGTGGATTATGCGCCAGATGCGTCAGCTAGGCGGCGAGGGATTTCTGGCGCGCTATAAGCTGCACTGAACGGCCTAATCTTCGTCAAACCCGGCTTCAAACAGCTCAATGACGGCGGCCAGCGCCTGCGCTTCCTGCGGGCCGCTGGCCTCAATTTCGATATGCCCGCCTTTCGCGGAGTCGAGCATCAGCAGAGCAATTACGCTGCTGGCTTCCGCTTCTGTACCGGCTTCGTTGCGTAACAATACCTCTGCGTCAAAGCTTTGCACCAATTCAAACAGCTTCATCGCAGGGCGCGCGTGCATCCCTAATTTATTGCGGATCTCTACGGTTTGTTTCACAGTCATGATTTGCGTTTTTCCAGCGTGCGATGGCGAGACTGTACGTTTTTTCCACGAGAGCGGAAGTAATCCGCTAACTGCTCGGCGATGTAAACGGAACGGTGTTTACCGCCCGTGCAACCAATCGCGACCGTGAGGTAACTGCGGTTGTTCGTTTCCAGCATAGGCAACCACAGTTCCAGGTAGCTGCGCGTCTGGTAGATGAAATTATGCACTTCAGTATGGCGATCGAGGAAAGCGGCAACCGGGCGATCAAGACCGGTCATCGGGCGCAACTTGGGATCCCAGTGCGGGTTTGGCAGAAAACGCACGTCGAACACGTAATCAGCGTCAATCGGAATACCGTGCTTAAAGCCAAAGGACTCAAACACCATGGTAAGCTCGCGCTCACGTTTACCCAGCAGGCGCGTGCGCAGCATCTCGGCCAGTTCATGCACCGACATCTCCGAGGTATCGATGATCAGATCGGCACGTGAGCGCAGGGGTTCCAGCAGATCGTTCTCTTCATCAATGGCGCTTTCCAGCGACAAATTTTTGCTGGAGAGCGGGTGCAGGCGACGCGTATCGCTGTAGCGGCGAATCAAGGTGTTGCGATCGGCATCAAGAAACAGCAGCTGCGGTGAAAAAGAGTCAGGCAAATTATTCAGTGCGTTTTCAAAAATTTCCGGCGATTCCGGCATGTTACGCACATCAATGCTGACCGCTGCCGAGATATTTCGCTCGGTTAAGGCATGCGCCAGCTCCGGTAATAGCACGACCGGCAGATTATCGACACAGTAGAAACCCATATCTTCCAGGGCGCGCAGCGCAACGGATTTTCCTGAGCCTGATCGACCGCTAACGATCATCAGCACCATTCCATTTCTCCCGTTTTAAACCGGCACCAGGGCCGGTAAAAGTGTTTGATGCTTAAGCGTGATCTTCCTGAGCGTCTGTGATGATGGCGTAGAGCTCTTCGTCACTCTGGGCCGCGCGCAGGCGTCGGCACACCGTTTTATCGGCCAGGCGTTTTGCCACCAGCGAGAGCGTGTGCAAATGGGTTTTACACTGATCGGCTGGCACGAGCAGCGCGAACAGCAAATCAACGGGTTGATTATCGACGGCATCAAATGCAATCGGCTGGTCAAGGCTGATAAAGACGCCCACGGCGCGCAGGGTATCCTCTTCCAATTTACCGTGTGGAATAGCAATACCATTTCCGATGCCGGTACTGCCCATGCGTTCGCGGGTCAGAATGGCATCAAACAGTATCTGGTGGGGCAGATTCAGCTGCTTCGCAGCCAGTTCACTGATAATTTCCAGCGCGCGCTTTTTGCTTTGGCAGTGTACGCCGCTGCGGGTGCAGTCCAGTGCCAGGACCGAGCTCAATTCCAGTGTTAGATCGTTGTTCATCATCGTTTCACTTGCGAGTTCACAGAGCCGCGGAGCATACCCTTGAGCAGAAAGCCTGATTGAGCATGCTCCTTGGCGCTTGCGCAGATGACAAAACGGGGCGGAAAGCCCGCCCCATTAATGCTCTAAGTGTCGATCCTGTCGGCACCCTGCAAGCGTGAAGGTTAGTGTTTTTTCAGTTTATCTTTGTGCTTGGTCAGCTGACGGGCCAGTTTATCAATCAACCCGTCAATGGCCGCGTACATGTCTTCCGCTTCCGATGTGGCGTGCAGCTCCCCGCCGTTGACGTGCAGTGTTGCCTCCGCAATCTGCGTGACCTTTTCCACCTTCAGAACAATATAAACCTGATTGATACGATCAAAATAGTGTTCCAGTTTGGCAAATTTGGTATTTACAAATTCACGCAGTGGTTCGGTGATTTCAACATTAAGGCCGGTAAGGTTTAGCTGCATAGGTCTTCCTTCTTCATTCGTTCAAACCAACTGTTTACGCTGGTTCGAGGGCGGTATAGACAAAGACTCGCGATATTTAGCAACGGTGCGGCGTGCCACCATGATGCCCTGTTCGGATAACATGGAGGTCAGTTTGCTGTCGCTCAAGGGTTTTGCGGGATTTTCCGCAGAGATCAATTTTTTCACCAGCGCGCGTATCGCCGTTGAGGAAGCTTCACCTCCGCCTTCGGTATTGACGTGGCTGGAGAAAAAATATTTCAGCTCAAAGATGCCACGCGGACTGTGCAAATATTTTTGGGTGGTTACGCGTGAAATGGTCGATTCATGCATATCCACCGCTTGCGCGATATCCGCCAGCACCATGGGACGCATAAATTCTTCGCCCTGTTCGAAAAACGCCTGCTGTTGTTCGACAATGCAGCGAGTAACTTTCAGCAGCGTGTCATTGCGGCTTTCCAAACTTTTAATCAGCCAGCGGGCTTCTTGTAAATTACTGCGAATAAACTGGTTGTCGCTGTCGCTGCGCGTTGTCCCGCCCATGGCAGCGTAGTGCTGGTTGATCTTCAAACGAGGCAGACTGTCAGCATTAAGTTCAACGGCCCAGCGCTTACCATTCTTCCGCACCAATACATCCGGGATCACATATTCCGGTTCGCTGGTGTTCACGGACTGACCGGGACGTGGGTCAAGCGACTGAATCAGCAGCATCGCCTCTTTGAGCACGTCTTCTTTGAGACGCGTCACGCGCATCAGGCTGCGAAAATCGTGGTTGGCCAGTAAATCGAGGTGTTCGCTGACGATCAGGCGTGCTTCAGTCAGCATGGGGGCATCACTGGCATACTGCGACAGCTGTACCAGCAGGCAGTCACGCAGATCGCGCGCGCCGACGCCAACCGGATCGAAGCGCTGCACGCGCTTCAGCACCGCTTCCACTTCATCAAGCGTTAACGCTTCATCGCCAATACTGTCACAAATCTCTTGTAACGTGACGGTGAGGTAGCCCGTTTCGTCAATGGCATCCACGATCGAGGTCGCGATAGCGCGGTCGGTATCGGTGAACGGCGTGAGCTCCACTTGCCACATCAGATAATCCTGCAGTGACTGGGTGGTTTCACCCTGATATATCGGCAGCTCGTCGTCCTGATAATCAGTGCCGGTGCCAGAAGGGGTGCCTGCGGTATAGATCTCATCCCACGTGGCATCGAGCGGCAGCTCATCGGGCATCTCTTTTTGTTCAAGCGCTTCCCGCGTGTCTAACGCATCACTGTCTTTATTTTCGTGCGTGTCAATCTCGTCATGCAGATCGGTTTGTTCAAGCAGCGGATTGCTTTCCAGCGCCAGCTGGAGTTCCTGCTGAAGTTCAAGCGTAGAGAGTTGCAGCAAGCGGATTGCCTGCTGCAACTGGGGCGTCATCGCCAGCTGTTGGCTGAACCTGAGTTGCAAACCTTGCTTCATAATCCGGCTTGAGTATCCTAAGCAAACGTCGGGTGTGGGAACACCTTATCAGAGTCTGAACTCTTCACCCAAATAAACCCGCTTAACCTGCTCATCTGCCAGTATTTCGTCTGGCGTGCCGTGCGCGATCAAATGGCCTTGGCTCACAATATACGCGCGTTCACACACCGCGAGGGTTTCACGCACGTTATGGTCGGTGATCAAGACGCCAAGCCCGCTGTCGCGCAGATGTTCGATGATCTTTTTGATATCGATAACCGAAATGGGGTCGACGCCTGCAAAAGGCTCATCCAGCAGAATAAATTTGGGGTTGGCGGCCAGCGCGCGGGCAATCTCAACGCGACGGCGTTCGCCACCTGACAGCGCTTGACCCATGCTGTCGCGCAGATGCTGAATGTGAAACTCTTCCATCAGTTCATTGGCGCGGTCTTGCCGTTGTTCTTCGGTTAAATCTTCCCGCACCTGCAGTACAGCCATTAAGTTGTCGTACACGCTCAACCGGCGGAAAATAGACGCTTCCTGCGGTAAATAACCGATTCCGCGACGCGCGCGCGCGTGCAGCGGCAGAATACTGATGTCTTCTTCATCAATAACAATGCGCCCGGCATCGCGCGGCACAATGCCTACCACCATGTAAAAGGTGGTGGTTTTACCCGCCCCGTTTGGACCGAGCAGCCCGACAATCTCACCGGATTTGACCTGCAGGCTCACATCCTCAACTACGCGGCGACCTTTGTAGGCTTTTGCCAGGTTTTCAGCGATTAAAGTGGCCATAGCTATCAGTTACTCTTTTTGGAGGGCGTAGATGAACCGTTTTTATCCTGCAACTGCGATGGAACCAGCACCGTGGTCACGCGCTTGCTTTCGCCTTGACTATACGCCTGCATTTTCTGCTCTTTCACCAAATAGGTGATGCGATCGCCTTTGATGTTGCTGTCCAACTGCTGGATATAAGCGTTACCGGTCAGCTCAACGAAATCGTTCGCCAGTTCATAATGCAATTTAGAAGCATGGCCTTCTACGGGTTTGCCGCTGTCCTGCATTTGATAGAACGTGGCGGGCGCCCCGTAGGCGTCAACGATGGTTTTTTTGCTGTCGCCGCCTGGACGCGTAACCACGACTTTGTCTGCGGTGATCTTGATCGATCCCTGCGTGACAATCACGTTGCCGGTGAACGTGGCGACGTTGCCCTGCAGATCCAGCGCCTGATTGGTCGAATCGATATTGACCGGCTTATCGGAATCGCCCGTGAGCGCTAACGCAGGCAGGCTCGCCGCCAGTAAGCCGCTTACCAGTAACAACTTAAGGCTGTTTTTGTTCATTTTGGATTTCATAGGAAGTTTTGACCTTTTCAAGCAGCTCAGCATTTTTTGTCCGTAAGTTGCCGCGCATTTTCATGCCAGTGGAATTGAAACTGCGGCCAAAAAGGGTGACCTGATCGTCAGACGTCACATCTTGTGTGACCAAATTGACCTGAGCGTTATCAGTGAGAATGCGCTCAAGCTGTGAATCTTGAGTCAGCGTATTCACTTGAACGTTACCGTACAAATAGAGCATACGGTCGTTGGTGAGTTTCGCTTTATCGGCCCGCACTGACCATGTCGGTACCTTGTTTTCGTCGTAGGTGGTCATGACCGGATGATCAAACCAGCTTACCTGTTCGGCAGAAAAATAGGTCACTTTATCCGAGATAAGCTTATAGGCCAGCGCGCCCGTTGGGTTGTACACCACCGTATTGGATTGTTCGCTGGTATAGGTTGGTTCCTGATCGTTGGTGTTAACAGGAAGCTTTGTGTCATCCTGGTTGGTGAGATTCCAGCCAATCAGCACTAGTGCGATCAAGCCCAGAATCAGCGTTATCCAACGCCTGCTCTTACTCATACTGATTGCCCTTTGGCATCCTCAAATTTATTCTGCGCGATCAAAATGAGATCGCACAGCTCACGAACGGCGCCGCGTCCGCCAGCGATGCGGGTGACATAATGCGCGCGCGTCAGTAACACGGGGTGAGCATCGGCAACGGCCACGCTGAGTCCAGACTGCGCCATCACCGGCCAGTCAATCAAGTCATCACCAATATAGGCTACCTGATCGGCAGACAGAGACAGTTTATCCAAGAGTTCGCGCCAGGCCAAAAGCTTATCTGACTGCCCTTGGTAAAGATGCGTAATGCCCAGCGTTTCACAGCGATCTTCCAGCAATTTTGCTTTGCGGCCGGTAATAATAGCGACTTCGGTGCCAGAGGTCAGCAAACAGCGGATGCCGTAGCCGTCACGTACATTGAACGCTTTCAGCTCTTCGCCGCTGTTGCCCATGTAGATTAACCCGTCCGACATCACGCCATCGACGTCACAAATCAGCAGACGAATCCTGGCTGCGCGCGCCATCACATCGGCGTGGACCGGGCCGTAGCAGGTGTCAACCATGGCTGTATCAGCACTCATTTTTCGTTCCTGTTCAGACTACGCCAGCGCGCAGCATGTCATGCATATGTACCACACCCAGCAGGCGCTCGTCATCGGCCACCAGTAAAGCAGTAATGTTTTTGTTTTGCATAAGATTAAGCGCGTCAACTGCCAGCGTATTTGGGCGAACCCGAATGCCACCACGCGTCATAACGTCCTGAATTTTTGCTGCTTGAAAATCGATGCCCATATCAAAAATGCGGCGTAAGTCACCGTCGGTGAAAATGCCTTCAATTTTCATTGAATCATCCACAATCACCGTCAGGCCAAGATTCTTACGGGTGATCTCCAGCAGCGCATCGCGCAACGACGCGTCACGGCTCACGCGGGGAATCTCATCACCGCTGTGCATGATATCGCTGACGTGCAGCAGCAGCTTACGGCCTAGCGCGCCGCCAGGGTGGGATAAGGCAAAATCTTCCTGCGTAAAGCCACGCGCTTCCAACAGCGCCACAGCCAGCGCGTCGCCCATCACCAACGTCGCGGTGGTGCTAGAGGTGGGTGCCAGTCCTAATGGGCAGGCCTCTTGCGGCACTTTTACGCACAGGTGAATATCGGCTGCGCGTCCCATGGCGCTCTCGGGTCGGCTGGTGAGACAAATGAGCGTGATATGCTGACGCTTCAACACCGGAATCAGCGCCAGGATCTCATTGGACTCGCCGCTATTAGAGATGGCAATCACCACATCGTCACGGCTTACCATGCCGAGATCGCCGTGGCTCGCTTCTCCAGGATGCACAAAGAAAGCCGGCGTGCCGGTACTGGCAAATGTCGCGGCCATCTTGGCGCCGATATGTCCCGATTTACCCATGCCCATTACCACCACTTTCCCACGGCAGGCGAGAATGGTCTCGCACGCCCGGCTGAAGTCGGCGTTAATGTACTGATCAAGCTGCTCCAGGCCTTCACGCTCTATTCGCAGCACCGCTTTTCCGGCCTGCTGATAATCGAAATCCGATTGCTGAGATGACATGGTTACTCTGTCCTTAATAACTGGCGATAAATGCGGGGCTGAACCACAGCCACAGCACCCACAGGATAAATCCGCTCACGAGCAGCGTGCCTGCCGTCCGGCCAATACGCCGTTTGCGTAACAGGCAAAGCAGGGCGAATAAAACACTTACGCCCAACATCACCCAGTAATCGCGCGCAAACGCGTGTGGATCGACACTGCCGGGATGGAGCAGGGCGGGCAGGCCGAGCACAATGGCTAAATTAAAGATATTCGCGCCAATCAGGTTACCAATGGCGATATCATCTTCCCCCTTAAGCGCGCCCGCCACTACCGTGGCAAGCTCTGGCAGGCTGGTCCCCACGGAAATCAGCGTCAGGCCCATCACTAACTCACTGACGCCAAAATAGTCAGCAAACACGGTGGCATTGTCGATCACCATACGCGTCGACATAGGGAGAATAATCAGCGCGACGGCCAGCCAGAGAAAGGCAACGGTATTGCCGGTTTCATCGCGCGGCAGTTCGGCCAGCTGTTCACGGGTCAGCGTATCGTTGTTGTCACGCTCCGCGCGCCGCGCGATGCGAATCACTGCAAACAGGTAGGCAAGCGCAATGAAAAGCAGCGCAACGCCGTCAAGCCGACTAAGGTGATTATCGAACAGCATGATACCGCTCAGCAGTGAAATCAGCAGCATTAACGGCAATTCGCGGCGTATCAAATTGGAGTGCAGCGTGAGCGGATGCAGCAGCGCTGCGCTGCCCAAAATTAAGAGTATGTTGGTGATGTTCGAGCCCAAGGCGGTGCCGACGGCGAGATCCATCTGACCATGCTGTGCGGCCGAAAACGACACGATCAGTTCGGGTAACGAGGTACCGATGCTGACCACTGTCATGCCGATGATCAATGGCGGAATACCAAAAGATCGACACAGGATTGCGGCACTGAATACCAGACGGTCAGCACCGTACGCCAGTAACAGCAATCCGATAAACAGCAGGGCAGTGGCTACGAACATGAAAAATCCTTGATGGATAGAGTGTCGGCGAACCTTGTCCGACAGGGAAAAGCATTACGCGCGCGAAACAGGCGCTGATTTTGAACGTCTGAGCGGCAAAAGTAAATTTTAAGGCCGTTTTCGCCACATCATCAGGGTAAGTTTCTGTAAAACTATCGTGCATTGCGGGCTAACGAGCTACCATCCCCGACGTCATTCGCGCCCGATTCGCAAAACAGAGGTAGAAATGGTTCAACAACAAACGAATCTGGTGGAGGTTCGTGGCGTCAGCTTCACGCGCGGAGACCGCACCATTTTCGACGATATTTCTCTTACCGTACCGGAAGGTAAAGTTACGGCCATTATGGGCCCTTCCGGCATCGGCAAAACCACGCTGCTGCGCCTGATTGGCGGGCAGCTTCAGCCGGATAAAGGTGAAATCTGGTTTCGTGACCAGAATATTCCCACGCTTTCCCGCGGTAAGTTATACGAAGCGCGAAAAAAGATGAGCATGCTGTTCCAGTCAGGCGCCTTGTTTACCGATCTCAATGTGTTCGATAACGTGGCATGGCCGCTGCGTGAGCATACCCAACTGCCGCCTGCGCTGCTGCACAGTACCGTGATGATGAAACTGGAAGCGGTGGGTTTACGCGGGGCAGCTAAACTTATGCCAGCTGAATTGTCGGGAGGCATGGCGCGCCGCGCTGCGCTCGCCCGCGCCATTGCGCTGGAGCCCGACCTGATTATGTTTGATGAGCCGTTTGTGGGCCAAGATCCCATTACCATGGGCGTACTGGTAAAACTCATTGATGAGCTCAATCATTCGTTGGGCGTGACCTGCATTGTGGTTTCACACGACGTGCCAGAGGTCTTGAGCATTGCCGATCATGCCTATATTGTTGCCGGACAAAAAATTATTGCGCAAGGTAGCGCGCCAGCGCTTCGGGAAAATCCCGACCCGCGCGTGCGCCAGTTTATTGAGGGTCATGCGGACGGCCCCGTGCCGTTCCGCTTTGCCGCCGGGGATTATCTCAGCGATCTGACCCGTACAGGGAGAACCTAGGCTGATGTTGTTAAACGCGCTGGCGTCTCTGGGGCGTCAGGGGATCAATACCTGCGCCGCCTTTGGACGCGCAGGTCTTATGTTGTTTCATGCGCTGGTAGGCAAACCGGCGTTCCGCCGGCATGCGCCGCTGCTTATTAAGCAGCTCTACAGCGTGGGCGTACTCTCACTGTTAATTATTGTGGTTTCCGGCCTGTTCATTGGCATGGTGCTAGGCTTGCAGGGCTATTTGGTCCTTACCACCTACAATGCGGAAACCAGTCTCGGCATGCTGGTTGCCCTTTCGCTGCTGCGTGAATTGGGACCGGTTGTGACGGCGCTGCTGTTTGCCGGACGCGCCGGTTCGGCGCTGACGGCCGAAATCGGTTTGATGAAAGCCACGGAGCAGCTCTCCAGCATGGAAATGATGGCGGTTGATCCTTTACGTCGCGTGGTATCGCCGCGCTTTTGGGCCGGCTTTATTAGCATGCCATTGCTGGCGCTGATCTTTACCGCGGTAGGTGTGGCGGGCGGCGCGCTGGTGGGTGTGGGCTGGAAAGGCATTGATTCTGGCTTTTTCTGGTCCGCAATGCAGAACGCCGTGGATTTTCGCACTGACGTGCTTAACTGCGTGATCAAGAGTGCGGTGTTTGCCGTGACCGTAACCTGGATTGCGCTTTTCAACGGCTACGACGCCACGCCGACTTCAGAAGGGATTAGCCGTGCGACGACGCGTACTGTCGTGCACGCTTCACTGGCGGTACTCGGTTTGGATTTTGTGCTCACAGCACTGATGTTTGGGAATTGATGCAATGCAAAGCAAGAAAAACGAAATCTGGGTAGGGGTATTCATGCTGGCGGCGTTGATTGCGCTGCTGTTCCTTGCTCTGCGCGTGGCCGATCTTAAAACGCTCGGCACCGAACCCACCTGGAAGCTGTACGCCACCTTCGACAATATCGGCGGGTTAAAAATCAGTTCGCCGGTCAAAATTGGCGGTGTGCTTATTGGCCGCGTCACCGATATATCGCTGGATGAGAAAACGCTGTCACCGCGTGTCACAATGGCGATCAGCGATCGGTACGCGGACAAAATTCCGGATACCAGCTCGCTGGCTATACGTACGCAAGGCCTGCTCGGCGAACAGTTTTTGGCGTTGAATTTAGGCTTTGACGATCCTGAGCTGGGCTCCGCTATGCTGAAAGATGGCGGAACGCTGCGCGACACCAAATCGGCGCTGGTGCTGGAGGATCTCATTGGACAGTTCCTTTACAAGAGCGGCGACAACAAAAACGACGCTCAGAAACAGGGTGCCGAGAGCGCGCCTGCCCCTGCTGCAACGGAATAACTCAGAGAGGTAAAACACGATGTTTAAACGCTTACTGATGGTTGCCATGCTGGCGATTGTACCGCTGGCGGCTAACGCGGCTGACCAAAGCGATCCGTATAAGCTCATGAACGAGGCGGCGGAAAAAACCTTCACGCGCCTGAAAAATGAGCAACCAAAAATCAAGCAAGATCCTAACTATCTGCGTCAAATCGTGCGCCAGGAACTGCTGCCGTACGTGCAGATCAAATATGCTGGCGCCTTAGTTTTAGGCCGTTATTATCGCGATGCCACGCCAGCACAGCGTGAAGCCTACTTTAGCGCCTTTGGTGATTACCTTGCGCAAGCCTATGGTCAGGCGCTGGCACTTTACCACGGCCAAACATACCAAATTCAGCCGGCGCAGCCGCTGGGTGATGCCAAAATCGTTGCCATTCGCGTCACGATTGTGGATCCCAATGGCCGTCCGCCGGTTCGCCTCGACTTCCAGTGGCGTAAAAATACCCAAACTGGTAACTGGCAGGCGTATGACATGATTGCTGAAGGGATCAGTATGATCACCACCAAGCAGAATGAGTGGAGCGATCTGCTGCGCACCAAAGGCATTGATGGCTTGACGGCCCAGCTTAAAACCTATGCCGCCCAGCCCATTTCTCTGGATAAACAGCAATAATGAGTGAACCGTTACGCTGGCAGCGAACGGCCAGCACGCTAACGCTCAGCGGCAAGCTGGATCGCGATACGCTGCGGTCATTATGGGAGCAGCGGGAAACGGTCATGGCGGAAGTGGCGACTATTGACGTTTCTGCGCTTGAACGCGTTGACACATCAGGCCTGGCGCTGCTGGTGCATCTGCGTGAGATTGCTCGCGCTCAAGGACATACGCCGCTATTCAGCGGCGTCACTGACAAACTGCACTCGTTGATCACACTGTATAACCTCCAGCAGATTATTGTTTCTGCTGAAAAAAGCGCCTGATCGCAGGAAGCCATCTGAAAGCCCCTGATTCATTCAGGGGCTTTTGCATATTTAAGAGTCAGGCGCTTTCCTCTAAGATATCCGCCTTATTATTATCAAGTGAAGTGACGAGCAATGGAAAATAGTGAAGTTCAAGCGGTACTCATGCAGGCGTTGCCACTCGAAGAAGTCCACGTCATCAGCAACGACGGTAGCCATTTTCAGGTGATCGCCGTGGGTGACATGTTCGGCGAACTGAGCCGCGTTAAAAAACAGCAGGCTGTATACGCGCCGCTGATGGAATACATTGCGGATAACCGCATTCACGCGGTTTCCATTAAAACTTACACCCCCGCCGAATGGGCGCGCGACCGTAAACTCAACGGTTTTTAAGCGCCTGACAGGCCGTTTTTTGATTCATAATTGAGAGCCGTGTTAATGGACAAATTTCGTGTGCAAGGCCCCACTCGCCTCAGCGGTGAAGTGACCATCTCCGGGGCAAAGAATGCTGCACTGCCCATTCTGTTTGCTGCGCTGTTGGCTGAAGAGCCAGTAGAAATTCAGAATGTGCCAAAGCTGCGTGATATCGATACCACCATCAAGCTGCTCAATTTGCTGGGCGCCCGCGTTGAGCGTAATGGTTCGGTTCATGTGGATGCGCGCGAAGTTAACGTCTTCAGTGCGCCTTACGATCTGGTAAAAACCATGCGCGCGTCTATCTGGGCGCTGGGTCCGCTGGTGGCGCGTTTCGGCCAAGGCCAGGTCTCCCTGCCTGGCGGGTGCGCGATCGGGGCGCGTCCGGTTGATCTGCACATCACCGGCCTTGAGCAGCTCGGCGCCGAGATTAAGCTCGAAGAAGGCTATGTGAAAGCGTCGGTGAACGGGCGTCTTAAAGGGGCGCACATCGTGATGGACAAGGTTAGCGTTGGCGCAACCGTGACGATCATGAGTGCCGCTACCCTGGCCACCGGCACCACCATTATTGAAAACGCCGCGCGCGAGCCAGAAATTGTGGATACCGCGAATTTCCTCAATACGCTGGGTGCCAAAATCAGCGGTGCGGGGACTGACAAGATCACCATTGAAGGCGTTGAACGTCTGGGTGGCGGTGTGCACCGCGTATTGCCGGATCGCATCGAAACTGGCACCTTCCTGGTCGCCGCGGCGATCTCACGCGGTAAGGTGCTGTGCCGTAATACCCAGCCTGATACGCTGGATGCGGTACTCGCAAAACTGCGTGACGCAGGGGCAGACATTGAAATCGGCGACGACTGGATCAGCCTTGATATGCACGGCAAGCGCCCCAAGGCGGTCAACGTGCGTACCGCGCCACATCCGGGCTTCCCTACCGATATGCAAGCACAGTTCACGCTGCTGAATCTGCTGGCAGAAGGCACTGGCGTAATTACGGAAACCATCTTTGAAAACCGTTTTATGCATATCCCTGAGCTGATTCGCATGGGCGCGCACGCGGAAATCGAGAGTAATACGGCGATTTGTTACGGCACCGAACAGCTTTCCGGCGCGCAGGTCATGGCAACGGACTTGCGCGCGTCCGCAAGTCTGGTGCTGGCCGGCTGTATTGCAGAAGGGACCACGCTGGTTGATCGTATTTACCATATCGATCGCGGTTACGAGCACATTGAAGATAAGCTCAGAGCGATGGGTGCAAATATTGAGCGCGTAAGCGGCGAATAACCGGCACGTTTATGCAGCAAAAACCAGCCCCGGCGACGCGGCTGGTTTTTTTTTCGATCTTTAAAGCTTGCGGCGATCGTTGCCCGATCGAATGCGCCTTTTGCGATCCAGTAACGTCTGCGTCACGGGATCGTAGTAGCGGCTTGGCCAGATCTCCGACGGATGCACATTGATCGCATTGGCAATAAGCCACTCGCCTTTGGGCCACGGGCGGGACAGAGCGTTGGCCAACGTGGAAGAACTCAGGCCCGATTTGCGCGAGAGTGCTGCCAGCGTTGTTCCTCTTTTACGTAGTGCGGCAATAATATCTGCGGTATGCCAATCTTGCTTTCTCTCGTCTAACACGTGCTCTCCTTGTCTGTGTTATTGCGTCTGCGCCGGGGCGACTGCCGGGCTGTGTTAATTGGAAAAAAACAGAAGATTTATAGCAAATGATTTCCATAAGTTTCCAGTAATTGTTTTGTGGTGACGCATTTTTGCGTATCATTTCGCAAAAGTTATGCAAGCAGTGCTAAGACGGGAAAAGACGGAAGGGGAGAGAGGCTAACGAGGCCGGAAGGCCCCGTTACGGTATCCATCAGAAGTCGCGCTGCACCGACATGTGCGCCAGCGCTTCGAGCGCGCTGCGCCAGGGCGATTCAGGCAGGGCTTGCAGGGCAGAGATGGCTTTATCCGCCTCTTCTTCTGCACGTTGACGCGTCCAGGCCAGCGATCCGGTTTGCTCCATGGCGGCAAGGACGGGAGTCAGCAGATGGCGCCCATTGCCCTCTTGAATGGCGCTACGTATCATTGCGGCCTGTTCAGGCGTACCGTTGTGCATGGCATGCAAAAGCGGCAGCGTGGGCTTTCCTTCGCTCAGGTCATCGCCGGTGTTTTTACCCAGCGTTTGGCCATCTGCACTGTAGTCCAGCAGGTCGTCAATTAACTGGAAAGCGGTACCCAGATAACGTCCGTAATCCTGCAGCGCCTTTTCTTGGGCGGGCGAGGCGTCTGCCAAAATAGCGGAGGCCTGCGAAGCGGCCTCAAACAGGCGTGCGGTTTTGCTGTAAATCACCCGCATATAGCTCTCTTCGGTGATATCCGGATCGTTGCAATTCATTAACTGCAACACTTCGCCTTCCGCGATCACATTCACGGCTTCCGACATCAGCGCGAGGATCTTCAAGGATCCCATGCTGGTCATCATCTGGAATGCACGGGTGTAAATAAAATCACCCACCAGCACGCTGGCCGCATTACCAAACGCCGCATTGGCGGTGGCTTTTCCACGGCGCATATCGGATTCATCCACCACATCATCATGCAAGAGCGTGGCGGTGTGGATAAATTCGATCAGCGCCGCGTTGGTGATATGCAGCGATCCTTGATAGTTCAGCGCACGTGCCGACAGCACAGCAATCATGGGACGGATGCGTTTGCCTCCACCGCTGATGATGTAGTAACCCAACTGGTTAATCAGGGAGACATCTGAATTCAGCTGGTCGAGGATGGTCTGGTTGACGGCCGCCATGTCTTGCGCGGTTAATTCGTTAATCTGTTCTAGGTTCATTCGTCTGTTCAGCTTTGACTCGTTTTTTGCATGCTAAGCGCTTTTACCCAGCGTGAGTTCAGGTAATCTGTTACTGATTGTACTTGAAAAATTGGGTTGAGAAACGTTTGCATGCGTTCTGCGCTTTTTTTCTGCAAGAGAGTGCAAAGTGCTCTTGTCTTCTGTTGGAGATTTGCGTAATATTCGCGCCCTATTATGAATATTTATCGCGCCGCCTGATGATCAAGAAAGGCATGCGCAGAAGCGGAGTTTTATATGTACGCGGTTTTCCAAAGTGGTGGTAAACAACACCGAGTAAGCGAAGGTCAGACCGTTCGCCTGGAAAAGCTGGACATCGCAACCGGCGAAAGCATTGAGTTCGACCAGGTTCTGATGATCGCTAATGGCGAAGACGTGAAAATCGGCGCGCCACTGGTTTCAGGCGGTGTGATCAAGGCAGAAGTTGTTGCTCACGGTCGTGGCGAGAAAATTAAAATCGTTAAGTTTCGTCGTCGTAAACACTACCGTAAGCAAGCTGGTCACCGTCAGTGGTTCACTGATGTGAAAATCACTGCGATCAGCGCGTAAGAGGAGATCTGACAAATGGCACATAAAAAGGCTGGTGGCTCGACTCGTAACGGTCGCGACTCCAACGCAAAACGTCTGGGTGTTAAGCGTTTTGGTGGTGAATCTGTTCTGGCAGGTAGCATCATCGTTCGTCAGCGCGGCACCAAGTTCCATGCCGGTACCAACGTAGGCTGTGGTCGTGACCACACCCTGTTTGCTACCGCAGATGGCAAAGTTAAATTCGAAGTTAAAGGTCCGAACAACCGTAAGTACATCAGCATCGTTGCTGAGTAAGGTTGTCGTTCCTCAGACGCTTTGCGTCTGAACATACGAATGGAAGGCCCCGCAGCTTTGCGGGGCTTTTTACATTCTGCAGCACGATACAGCGATTCGCTGCGACGTTACTGCATCGCTGTTGTACACTTTATGTACGCATTGCTTAGCTAATTTAGCATTATCCGCCGCCGGTCAGCGCAGAAGACCCTGGCGGACCCGTTTGCAGCGCCTGCTGCTGTGAACGACAGTGTGACGGAGAAAAAAAATGAAGTTTGTTGATGAAGCGACGATCCTTGCGGTCGCCGGTGATGGCGGTAATGGCTGCGTAAGCTTCCGTCGTGAAAAATATATCCCCAAAGGGGGCCCGGACGGCGGTGATGGCGGTGACGGCGGTGACGTCTATCTGCTGGCGGATGAAAACCTGAATACGCTGATCGACTACCGCTTTGAAAAATCTTTCCGCGCCGAGCGTGGCCAGAATGGCCAGAGTCGTGATTGCACCGGCAAGCGTGGCAAAGACATCATCATTAAAGTGCCGGTGGGCACGCGTGTGATTGATCAAGGCACTGGCGAGACGCTGGGCGACATGACGCGCCATGAGCAGAAGCTGATGGTCGCCAAAGGCGGCTGGCACGGCCTTGGCAACACCCGTTTTAAATCGTCGGTTAACCGTACGCCGCGTCAGAAAACCATGGGTACGCCCGGTGAGAAACGTGATTTGCTGCTGGAACTGATGCTGCTGGCAGATGTGGGCATGCTCGGTCTGCCAAATGCCGGTAAATCAACGTTTATTCGCGCCGTATCTGCTGCCAAGCCAAAGGTCGCTGACTATCCGTTTACCACCCTGGTTCCGAGCCTCGGCGTGGTGCGCATGGACAGTGAAAAGAGCTTTGTAGTCGCTGATATCCCAGGTCTGATCGAAGGCGCAGCGGAAGGGGCTGGCCTCGGCATTCGCTTCCTGAAGCACCTTGAACGTTGCCGCGTACTGCTACACCTGATTGATATCGCGCCAATCGATGAATCCGATCCGATTGAAAATGCCCGCATCATTCTGGGTGAGCTGGAAAAATACAGCGATAAGCTGTACCAGAAGCCGCGCTGGTTAGTGTTTAACAAAACGGACCTGCTAAGCCGTGAAGAAGCGGAAAGTCGCGCCAAAGCCATTGCCGAAGCGCTGGGCTGGGATGACAAATACTATCTGATTTCGGCGGCAAGCCGTGATGGCGTTAATGAACTGTGCTGGGATGTGATGCACTTCATCATTGCCAATCCGAAAGAGGCCGAGGAAGAAGCGCAACAGCCAGAAAAAGTGGCCTTCATGTGGGATGACTATCACCGTGAAGCCATGGAAACCGCGCAGGAAGTGGAAGAAGATGACGACTGGGATGATGACTGGGATGAGGACGACGACGAAGGCGTCGAAATTATCTACCAGCGTTAATCGCAGACAAGAAAGCGGCCCGAGGGCCGCTTTTTTTAGCGCCGAAGCGGCGACATCGTGCGTAATTCGTCAACGGCAAGCGCAGTGACGATCTGTTCTACAGCGTTAAATAAGCCTGTAACAGGCGCTTAGCCGATAAGCTGCTGGGGTAAACAGCAGCGAGCAATCAATCCGCTACGGTCAGTGCGGTTGACTAAAGTTAAGGTGCCATGGTGCATCTGCACAATGCGCAGCACAATATTCAGCCCCAGCCCGCTGCCGCCGTAACGCTGATCGCGACGGCGAAACGCCTGCGTTAACTCCTCGGCGGCTTCCGGGTCGATTCCCGGCCCCTGATCCCAGACCTCCAGCGTGATGTGCTGATCGTCCTGTGCCAATTTTATCGTCACTTCGCTGCCTTCCGGGCTGTAACGTGACGCGTTCTCCAACAGATTACGCAGCATCAGACGCAGCAGCATGGCTTCACCCTGCTGTGAAATGTCATTACCGTGCGGCCAATGTAAATGCTGCTGGCGCTGTTGGTACAGCTCACTCATCTCCGGTTTCAGGGGATGCATAATGTCCTTTTGCCATCGCACCTGCTGATAGTGACCGCCCGCCAGCGCTTGTCCTGCACGCGACAGCATGAGCAGCTGCTCTACGGTGTGCATGAGCTGGTCGATACGTTCAATCAGCATGGCACTCTGCGGCACCTGCTGCTGATGCAGTAATTCCAGATGAAGCCGTAATCCGGCGAGCGGCGTGCGTAGCTCGTGCGCGGCATCGGCGGTAAACAGGCGCTCCTGCTGCAGCGTATGATCAAGACGCAAGAAAAGCTGATTAATTGAGGAGGTAACAGCCACGACTTCATCCATTTCGGAATAGATTGGCAGCGGCGTAAGGTTGTCGGCAGAGCGATGGGCGAGGCTGTTCTGCAGAAGGCGCAGCGGGCGGATGATCCAGTTGATCGCCCAGAAAGAGAGCAGTAGCGTCAGGGCAATCATTACCAAAGAGGGCAGTAAAAGCGAGGCAATGGCTTCGCGGATTTCCCCTTCCACATGATCATTGCGCGCCTGCGCGGACAAGGTTTCATTCACCAGAAAGCTGATCTGTTCGCGGCTTTCGTGCCACAACCACACGGCGCTCATCACCTGGCAGGTGAAAAGAATCAGCGCCAGCATGATCAGTAATCGCTGACGCATACTGTTCATTCACGTATTTCCAGACGGTAGCCAACGCCGCGCACGGTTTTGATGCGATCCTTTCCCAGCTTACGGCGCAGATTGTGGATATGGACTTCCAACGTATTGGAGCCGGGATCGTCGTTCCAGCTATAAAGATCCTGCTGCAGCGTTTCCCGATGAACGTTCTGGCCCACGCGCATTAACAGACGCGTTAGCAACGCGAACTCTTTGGGAGTCACTTCCAGCGGTCTGTTTTCCAGCAGGACTTGCTGCGAACTGAGATTGAGGGTCAGATCGCCTTGCTGTACCAAATTATCACTGTGGCCCTGATAGCGGCGAATCAAGGCGCGAACGCGCGCCTGAAGCTCGACCAAGGCAAACGGCTTCACCAGGTAATCGTCAGCGCCCGCATCAAGCCCTTCAACGCGATCCTCCAGCGCGTCGCGCGCAGTAAGAATTAATACCGGAGTATTCATACCGTCGCGTCGCCACTGGCGCAGCAGCGAAGCGCCGTCGCGATCCGGCAGGCCAAGATCCAATACAATCAGGCTATATTGTCCGTGGCGCAGCAGCGCGGTGCTTTCGGCGGCGGTGCTGGCGCAGTCGACGGCGTAGCCTTGTGCGGTCAGCGCCTGCATCAGGCCGGATTGCAGCAGGGCATCATCTTCAACGATCAATAATTTCATCAATAATTCTTATTAATGTCCGTATAGAGTCGGCTCTCAAATCGTACCAGAGGAATGCGCCGCGTTTTCTGATCTTCCGGCGGCACGGCGTAGCCTGACAGGAATTGAACAAAGGCAACGCGCGATCCACTTGCGGTGGTAATAAAACCGGCAAGGTTATAGACGCCCTGCAGTGAACCGGTTTTCGCGGAAACTTTGCCATCCAGCCCGGCTTCGTGCAGACCACCACGGTATTGCAGCGTCCCGTCGTAGCCTGCCAGAGGTAACATAGAAATATAGTTTAGCGTAGCGTCATTTTTGGCAATGTACTGTAACACTTGCATCATGGTTTCAGGGGAGATCAAATCATGACGCGATAGCCCAGAGCCATCGACCTGGATACTGTTGCCCATATCGACGCCGGCTTTTTCTCGCAAGATGCGGCGCACCGCGTCTGAACCGGCGCGGAAGGTGCCAGGTACATTAAAATAGTGGTGGCCGATGGTGCGGAAAACAGTATCGGCAATCATGTTGTCCGATTTCTTTAGCATCATGCGAAGCAAGGTTTGCAGCGGCGCAGATTGCGTTGTGGCGAGCACGGTAGCCGGAGACGTCACTTGCGTTTGTCTCATCAAGTGGCCGCTGTAATCAATGTTCGCGGCGCGCAGTTCAGCTTTCAGAATCTCACCGGCCCAAGCCGCACCGTCTTGAACCGCAAACGCCAGCGGCAGTGGCTCAGAACGCTGGCGCATACAGCCCGTAAGCGTATAGCGATTGAGTTCACCGGGTACCACGTCCAGCTCGCAATATTGGCCTTCACCACTGTTACGACCCAGGGTGCGCACCTGACTGAACATGTGCGCCGGATAGTAAGAAGCTATACGCACGAACGCATTTTCACCCGGCGTATTGGCGCTGTAGAGCGAAACAGAGAAACAGTTTTTATCCACGATGGCGGCCGCGGGCGGGGCGCTGAAACACTGAGTGAGATCGTTCCACGGCCAGCCGGGGGCCATATCGTGGCTGGCGAACACCGACGTATCGATCACCAGATTGCCTTTAATATGGGTGATCCCCTGCTTTTTAAGCTGCGCCACCATATTCCGCAGGTCTTGACGGCCAAGCGTAGGATCGCCGCCAAAGCGCGCAACAAGATCGCCGTTAAGCGTATCGTTACTTATGGCGCCTTTGGTTTCCAGCGTGGTCTGAAAGCGAAAATCGGGGCCCAGCTCAAGCAGCGCGGCCAGCGCAGTAATCACCTTCATGGTACTGGCAGGAAGCGCCATCTGTTTACCGTGATAGTCGATTATCGGCGTGGTTGCGCCCACTTTTTGTACCATCAGCGCCAGGTTTGCGCCGTCGGGTAAATACTGCATGTATTCTTCAACAGGGGCTGCTTGTGCCTGCAGCATAAACGCACAGGTTAAACCGGTAACAAGTCGTGAAAATCGCATAATCTCGCGCTAACTGACGGGTGAAGGCGCCAATACTACGTCCCCGCATGGTGTAAAGTAAACGATGACCCACAGGGAACTCTGGGGTAAAATGCGTATCAAAATGCAAAATCGATCCTGACCCGGAAAGCTTTCTGGGTCAGGCTTCTTTTTGCTTGTTAAAAGAGGTAACGCGCCGCAGAAGCTGTTTTCTGCTGTCACCGGTCAGGATGACGCCGTTAACCAGGATAGATGACGAGGAGCCAATATGAATCAGATTCCGATGACGTTGAAAGGCGCTGAGAAACTGCGTGAAGAGCTGAACGAGCTGAAGACCGTTAAGCGTCCGCGTATCATCGCCTCCATCGCTGAAGCGCGTGAGCACGGCGATTTAAAAGAAAATGCAGAATACCATGCTGCACGTGAAGAGCAGGGCTTTTGTGAAGGTCGCATTCAGGAGATTGAAGCCAAGCTGTCGAATGCGCAGGTGATTGACGTTACCACTATGCCGAAAACAGGCCGCGTCATTTTTGGGGCGACCGTGACGGTACTGAACGTTGATACGGATGAAGAGTTCACTTATCGCATCGTGGGCGATGATGAAGCAGACTTTAAGCAAAATCTGATCTCGGTAAATTCACCGATGGCGCGCGGTCTGGTAGGAAAAGAAGCAGACGACGTGGCAATCGTCAAAACGCCAGGCGGGGATGTTGAGTACGAGATCCTTAAGGTGGAATACATCTAAGATGTTGCTACGCTTTGAAATGCGCAGCGGCATATTGTAAAGAAAGGAAAAAGGCCGCTATGCGGCCTTTTATCCCATGCAGGAGCATGGCACTTTCTCTGCCCTTTATCCTCGCCTGATGGCGTGATTAGCGTGGCAGAGTAATTTTGCGCTCTTTGGCAGGGCGATACAGTACCAGCGTGTTGCCGATGACCTGAACGTTGCAGGCCTTAGTCTCGCGAACGATAGCGTCAACGATCAGCTGCTTGGTTTCACGATCTTCAGAGGCAATTTTTACCTTGATCAATTCGTGATGTTCGAGCGCCAGTTCGATTTCGGCGAGCACGCCTTCAGTCAGGCCATTGCCGCCCAGCATAACCACCGGTTTCAGTGGATGGGCAAGGCCTTTGAGGTGCTGTTTTTGTTTGGTACTCAGATTCATCGTATTATTTGCTTACTCAGGGATTGAAAACGGGTCATTCTACCGCCATCTCGGGTATATCGCCAAATCAACGCAACCCATTGCGTGCGGATTTATCGCTACGATGACGATTTAACTGGAAAAATTATGACGGGTAAAAAGCGTTCGGCCAGTTCCAGTCGCTGGCTTCAGGAACACTTTAGCGATAAATATGTGCTGCAAGCACAGAAAAAAGGGTTGCGTTCGCGCGCCTGGTTTAAACTGGATGAAATTCAGCAGGGTGACAAGCTCTTTAAGCCGGGGATGACCGTCGTCGATCTCGGCGCAGCACCCGGCGGTTGGTCGCAGTATGTGGTACAACAGATTGGCTCAAATGGGCGTATTATTGCCTGCGATCTCTTGCCTATGGATCCTATCGTTGGCGTCGATTTTTTGCAGGGCGATTTTCGTGACGAAGCGGTACTGAAAGCGTTACTGGAGCGCGTCGGCGACCAGAAAGTACAAGTTGTCATGTCTGATATGGCCCCCAACATGAGTGGTACGCCAGCGGTTGATATTCCTCGTTCAATGTATTTGGTTGAATTAGCGCTGGAAATGTGTCGGGATATCCTGGCACCTGGCGGAAGTTTTGTAGTGAAAGTGTTTCAGGGAGATGGCTTCGATGAATACCTGCGGGAAATTCGCTCCCTGTTTACGAAAGTGAAAATTCGTAAGCCGGATGCTTCACGATTACGTTCGCGTGAAGTGTACATTGTGGCGACAGGGCGAAAAATGTAGCTCTGATTACCAGGCTCAAGGCTAGAAGACTCGTGCGTTTACTCTGATGTGTAATTCTGAGTTTTGGTGTAAACAAGCAAAATCATCCGTGCTGCGATTCCAGGTATGAAGGATATATAGTACCCTACGCTGTCTGTTAACACCGTTGTAATATGAGGTTAATCCCTTGAGTGACATGGCGAAAAACCTGATTCTCTGGTTAGTCATCGCGGTCGTGCTGATGTCTGTCTTCCAGAGCTTTGGGCCCAGCGAGTCGAATGGCCGTAGGGTTGATTATTCAACCTTCCTGTCGGAAGTGAACCAGGATCAGGTCCGCGAGGCACGTATTAACGGGCGTGAAATTAACGTAACCAAAAAAGACAGTAATAAATATACAACCTACATTCCTGTCAACGATCCCAAGTTGCTCGATAACCTGTTGACTAAAAACGTCAAAGTTGTGGGTGAACCACCGGAAGAGCCTAGCCTGCTGGCGTCGATTTTCATTTCATGGTTCCCGATGCTGCTTCTGATTGGCGTGTGGATCTTCTTTATGCGGCAAATGCAGGGCGGCGGTGGCAAAGGCGCAATGTCCTTTGGCAAAAGCAAAGCCCGCATGCTGACTGAAGATCAGATCAAGACGACCTTTGCTGACGTTGCGGGCTGTGACGAAGCGAAAGAAGAAGTGGGCGAGCTGGTAGAATACCTGCGTGAGCCAAGCCGTTTCCAAAAATTGGGCGGTAAAATCCCCAAAGGCGTGCTGATGGTTGGCCCTCCGGGTACCGGTAAAACGCTGTTGGCGAAAGCCATCGCGGGTGAGGCGAAGGTTCCCTTCTTTACCATCTCTGGTTCTGACTTCGTAGAAATGTTCGTGGGTGTCGGCGCATCACGCGTTCGCGACATGTTTGAACAGGCGAAAAAAGCGGCGCCGTGCATCATCTTCATTGATGAAATTGATGCGGTCGGCCGTCAGCGTGGTGCAGGTCTGGGTGGTGGTCACGACGAGCGTGAGCAAACCTTGAACCAAATGCTGGTTGAGATGGATGGCTTTGAAGGCAATGAAGGCATTATCGTGATTGCCGCAACCAACCGTCCTGACGTGCTTGATCCCGCGCTGCTGCGTCCGGGCCGCTTTGACCGCCAAGTGGTGGTGGGGCTGCCGGACGTGCGTGGCCGTGAGCAGATTTTGAAAGTGCATATGCGCCGCGTACCGCTGGCGACTGATATCGATGCTGCCATCATTGCGCGTGGAACGCCGGGCTTCTCAGGTGCCGATTTGGCTAACCTGGTGAACGAGGCTGCCCTGTTTGCTGCACGCGGTAACAAGCGTGTGGTATCGATGGTTGAATTCGAGAAAGCGAAAGACAAAATCATGATGGGGGCAGAACGCCGCTCCATGGTGATGACGGAAGCGCAAAAAGAATCAACGGCTTACCACGAAGCTGGCCATGCGATTATTGGACGCCTTGTGCCTGAGCACGATCCGGTGCACAAAGTAACAATTATTCCGCGCGGCCGTGCGCTGGGTGTGACCTTCTTCCTGCCAGAGGGCGACGCGATCAGCGCCAGCCGTCAGAAGCTGGAAAGCCAGATCTCCACGCTTTACGGTGGTCGTCTTGCTGAAGAGATCATTTACGGGCCAGAGCACGTTTCAACCGGTGCGTCTAATGACATCAAGGTTGCGACTAATTTGGCTCGTAACATGGTGACGCAGTGGGGCTTCTCGGAAAAATTAGGTCCTCTGCTGTACGCTGAAGAAGAGGGCGAGGTGTTCCTTGGCCGCTCGGTGGCTAAAGCCAAGCACATGTCAGATGAAACGGCGCGCATTATCGATCAGGAAGTGAAGCACCTGATTGACAGCAACTACCAGCGTGCACGTCGTATTCTGGGTGAGAATATGGATATCCTTCATGCGATGAAAGACGCGCTGATGAAGTATGAAACCATTGATGCTCCTCAGATTGATGACCTCATGGCGCGCCGCGAAGTGCGCCCGCCAGCGGGCTGGGAAGATCCCGGCAGCAGCAACTCCGACAATAACGGTACGCCTAAAGCACCGCGTCCGGTGGATGAACCTCGTACACCGAACCCTGGCAATACCATGTCGGAGCAGTTCAACAAATAAGAGGTCTGGTTTTAGCCTCATCAAAAACCCCGGCTGGTCCGGGGTTTTTTACATTCAACGCTTCACTCATTTCTCAAGGAGATTACGCCATGAAGTTGTACGCTCGTGATTCCCATCTCGATCTCTCATTTCCACATGTGATGGGCATATTGAATGTCACGCCGGACTCCTTCTCAGATGGCGGCGCTCATAATACGCTGGTTGACGCGCTAACCCACACCAATGACATGGTCAACGCGGGAGCCACTATCATCGACGTGGGCGGCGAATCAACGCGGCCCGGCGCTGAGGAGGTGAGCGTAGAAGAGGAATTGGCTCGCGTGATTCCGGTGGTAGAGGCTATTGCTCAGCGTTTTGAAGTGTGGATCTCTGTTGATACCTCAAAACCTGCGGTCATAAGGGAAGCCGCGCGAGTGGGTGCTCACATTATTAACGATATTCGCTCGCTCTCTGAACCTGGCGCGCGCGAGGCGGCGGCAGAAACAGGGCTGCCTGTATGTCTCATGCATATGCAAGGCGAACCGGGTACCATGCAGCAAGCGCCCGAATATCAGGATGTTGTGAGTGAAGTGGATGCTTACTTCGTTGATCAAATTGCGCGCTGCGAGTCTGCTGGCATTAAAAAAGCGAATCTGCTGCTCGACCCTGGCTTCGGTTTCGGTAAAAATCTCAGCCACAACTACCAACTGCTGGCCCATTTAAGCCACTTCCATCATCATCAGCTGCCTCTACTCGTTGGCATGTCGCGAAAGTCGATGATTGGCCAGCTGTTGAACGTCGGCCCCTCACAGCGACTCACCGGCAGCCTGAGCTGCGCAGTGATTGCGGCGATGCAAGGGGCACAAATTATTCGCGTTCATGACGTGAAAGAGACCGTTGAGGCGATGCGGGTCGTCGAAGCGACACGGAGAGCAAAAGGATAAAGGCATGAGTAATCGTAAATATTTTGGCACTGATGGCATTCGCGGCAAAGTCGGTGAAGCACCGATAACGCCCGACTTTGTGCTAAAGCTGGGTTTTGCGGCAGGTAAAGTTCTGGCGCGCTCGGGTTCAAAAAAGGTCGTGATTGGCAAAGACACGCGCATTTCCGGCTATATGCTTGAATCGGCGCTGGAAGCCGGGCTTGCCGCCGCAGGGCTCTCCGCAGCCTTTACTGGCCCCATGCCAACCCCAGCTATCGCTTACCTTACGCGCACTTTCCGCGCTGAGGCGGGCATTGTGATTTCTGCTTCGCATAATCCGTTCGACGATAATGGCATTAAATTCTTTTCAGCCGAAGGCACGAAACTGCCGGATGAAGTCGAAGAAGCGATAGAGCGCGAACTCGAAAAGCCGCTCACCTGCGTTGAATCCGCCGAGCTGGGCCGTGCGAGTCGTATCGTCGATGCAGCGGGGCGCTATATTGAGTTTTGCAAAGGCACCTTTCCCAGTGAACTCAGCCTCAACGGGCTGAAAATTGTTGTGGATTGCGCCAACGGTGCGACGTACCACATTGCGCCTAACGTACTGCGCGAGCTGGGGGCGAAAGTTGTGGCGATCGGCATTCAACCTGATGGCATGAACATCAATAAAGAGTGTGGCGCAACCGACTTACGCCAGCTGCAGCAGCGGGTGCTGGATGAGAAAGCGGATATCGGCTTGGCCTACGACGGTGACGGCGACCGCATCATGATGGTGGATCATCTTGGCCACAAAGTGGACGGGGACCAGATTCTTTACATCATTGCACGCGAGGCGTTGCGTCAGGGTCAGCTACGCGGCGGGGTGGTCGGCACGTTAATGAGCAACATGGGACTGGAGCTGGCGCTTAAACAGCTTGGGATCCCCTTTACGCGCGCCAAAGTCGGCGACCGCTATGTTCTGGAAAAAATGCAGGAGAAAGGGTGGCGATTAGGGGCGGAAAACTCCGGCCACGTTATTCTGTTGGATAAAATCAGCACCGGTGATGGCATTGTGGCAAGTTTGCAAGTGCTTACTGCGATGGCGCGCAATCACATGAGCCTGCACGATCTTTGCAGCGGTATGAAAATGCTGCCGCAGGTGCTGGTCAATGTGCGCTTTAGCGGCAGTCACGACCCCTTGGAAGACAGCAGCGTGAAAGCCGTCAGTGCGGAGGTCGAAAAAACGTTGGCGGGGCGTGGGCGCGTGCTGCTGCGTAAATCCGGCACTGAACCGCTTATCCGCGTGATGGTTGAAGGGGAAGACGAGGCGCAGGTTAACGAGCTGGCGCACAAAATTGCGGACGCAGTTCAGGCAGTTTAAGTCGCCGACAGGCGGAGAGAATTTTTGCTTTCCGCCTGTAAAATCACCATGATGGCGTTTTTTTCTTCAATCAGAAAAGTTAGTGAAAATTGGGCTTGCAGAGGTATGCACCTTTGGTTAGTATTCACACCCGCTTCTGATGGGTGATGACGAGACTGCCCATCTCTATTGGTTGAAGCTTAACTGTGCGGTAACGCGCAAGGAAACAGGTTGATTATGTACGAAGCTCTGTTAGTTGTTTTCCTTATTGTCGCAATCGCCCTTATTGGGATGGTTATGCTGCAGCAAGGTAAAGGCGCTGATATGGGAGCATCATTCGGTGCAGGCGCTTCTGGTACGCTGTTTGGTTCTAACGGGTCAGGTAACTTCATGACACGTATGACCGCGGTACTGGCTACGCTGTTCTTCGTTATCAGTCTGATTCTGGGCAACCTGAACAGTAACAAGACTTCCAAAGGAAGCGAGTGGGAAAACCTCACTGCGCCGGCTCAGTCTGAAAAACAGACGCAGCCTGCCAAACCGGCTACGCCGGGCAATGATATCCCGCAGTAAGTTCGTCAGCGCTTAAGCGGCGTAACAGCGTCGCAGTCAGTGATGTACCGAGGTGGTGAAATTGGTAGACACGCTACCTTGAGGTGGTAGTGCTCGAAAGGGCTTACGGGTTCAAGTCCCGTCCTCGGTACCAAATCTCAGTATCACTTGCTTTTTAGGCAAGTTCGGCGTAATATTCGCCACGTTTTCGGACGCGGGGTGGAGCAGCCTGGTAGCTCGTCGGGCTCATAACCCGAAGGTCGTCGGTTCAAATCCGGCCCCCGCAACCACTTTCCCTTAGAGTTCTTTTTCAAATATACTGCATGCATCGACGGATGCTTTTTTCAGTGAGTTTTGAAAAAAATTCTTTGGATTGTGCGCCGAAGCCGCTATGCGGCATACAGGGTCCAGTCACAAAAAGCCCCGAATTTTCGGGGTTTTTTGTTATCAGGAAATCGCAATACTGGGCTTTAGGCCCTTTTTTTATGTCTTGGGGGTGGGCTTGTCCACATTAGAGCAAAAATTGACAGAGTTGATCTCTGCACCGGTAGAAGCGCTTGGCTACGAATTGGTCGGTATTGAATTCGTTCGTGGTCGCACATCAACGTTGCGCATCTATATTGATAGTGAAGAGGGTATCAATGTTGATGATTGCGCCGATGTCAGCCACCAGGTTAGCGCTGTAATGGATGTGGAAGATCCGATTACAGTGGCTTACAACCTTGAAGTTTCCTCACCAGGCCTCGATCGACCGCTGTTCACCGCCGAGCATTACGCTCGCTTCGTGGGTGAAGAAGTTAGTGTGGTACTGCGCATGGCCGTTCAAAACCGCCGCAAATGGCAGGGCATCATCAAATCTGTGGAAGGTGAGATGATCACGGTGACCGTTGAGGGTAACGACGAAGTGTTCGCACTGAGCAACATTCAGAAAGCGAACCTGGTCCCCCACTTTTAAAAGTCCGGATTGAGGCTAACCAGGATGAATAAAGAGATCTTAGCTGTTGTAGAAGCCGTTTCTAACGAAAAAGCCCTGCCGCGTGAGAAAATCTTCGAAGCGCTGGAGAGCGCTTTGGCCACTGCGACCAAGAAGAAGTACGAACAGGAAATTGACGTACGCGTCAGTATCGATCGCCGCAGCGGTGATTTCGATACGTTCCGTCGCTGGGTGATTGTCGATGAAGTCACACAGCCGACGCGCGAGATCACGCTGGACGCCGCACGTTTCGAAGATGAAACGCTCAATCTGGGCGATTACGTTGAAGATCAGATCGAATCGGTCACCTTTGACCGTATTACTACCCAAACCGCGAAGCAGGTTATCGTGCAGAAAGTACGTGAAGCTGAGCGTGCGATGGTGGTCGATCAGTTCCGCGAGCAAGAAGGTGAGATCATCACCGGCGTGGTTAAAAAAGTGAACCGCGACAATATCACGCTTGATTTAGGCAACAATGCTGAAGCCGTCATTGTGCGTGAAGATATGCTGCCGCGTGAAAACTTCCGTCCTGGCGACCGCATTCGCGGCGTGCTGTACGCCGTGCGTCCAGAAGCGCGTGGCGCGCAACTGTTTGTCACGCGCTCTAAACCAGAAATGCTGATCGAACTGTTCCGCATTGAGGTGCCAGAAATTGGCGAAGAAGTGATTGAGATCAAAGCTGCTGCACGCGATCCGGGTTCACGCGCTAAAATCGCGGTGAAAACCAACGATAAGCGTATCGATCCAGTGGGTGCCTGCGTCGGCATGCGTGGTGCACGCGTTCAGGCCGTTTCCAGTGAGCTGGGCGGTGAGCGTATCGATATTGTGCTGTGGGATGATAACCCTGCGCAGTTTGTTATTAACGCCATGGCGCCTGCCGATGTGGCGTCAATTGTGGTGGATGAAGACAACCACACCATGGATATCGCCGTTGAAGCCGGAAACCTGGCACAGGCGATCGGCCGTAATGGCCAAAACGTGCGTCTGGCTTCCCAGCTAAGTGGTTGGGAGCTTAACGTGATGACTGTCGATGATCTGCAGGCGAAGCATCAGGCTGAAGCGCATGCAGCAATCGATATGTTCACTAAACATCTCGATATCGACGAAGAGTTCGCCACCGTTCTGGTGGAAGAGGGCTTCTCTTCGCTTGAAGAGTTGGCATATGTGCCAATCAACGAGCTGCTGGAAATCGACGGCCTCGATGAAGAGACGATCGAAGCCCTGCGTGAACGAGCAAAAAATGCGTTAACCACCCTGGCATTAGCGAAAGAAGAGAGCCTTGGTAATCAGGAGCCCGCAGAGGACCTGTTGAATCTCGAAGGCTTGGATCGTGCGCTGGCATATCGCCTGGCGTCTCGAGGCGTTTGTACGCTGGAAGATCTCGCTGAGCAAGGTGTTGACGATCTGACAGATATTGAAGGGCTGGATGATGAGAAAGCCGGTGCGCTGATTATGGCTGCACGTAATATCTGCTGGTTCGGCGATGACGCGTAATAACAGGAAGGAACAGCATGACAGATGTAACCGTAAAATCGCTGGCCGCCGAAATTCAGACTCCGGTCGATCGTCTGGTACAGCAATTTGCTGACGCCGGTATCCGCAAATCTGAAAACGACGCGGTATCCCAGCAAGAAAAAGAGACATTACTGTCCCACCTGAATCGTGAACACGGTCAGACCGGTTCGGGTAAACTGACACTGCAGCGCAAAACGCGCAGCACCTTGAATATTCCAGGCACCGGGGGTAAAAGTAAATCGGTGCAAATCGAAGTCCGCAAAAAACGCACATACGTGAAAGGTGACGCTGATTCTGAGCAAGCTCAGGCAGAAGCGGAAGCTGAGGCGCAGCGTGAAGCGGAAGAGCAGGCGCGTCGCGAGGCGGAAGATCAAGCCCGTCGCGAAGCTGAACAAAAAGCGCAACGTGAAGCCGAAGAGAAAGCCAAGCGCGAAGCCGCTGAAAAGGCTAAGCGTGAAGCAGCGGAAAAAGATAAAGTGACAAATCAACCTACCGACGAAGTAACCAAGGCTGCGCAATCTGACAAAGCCCGTCGTGAAGCCGAAGCAGCAGAACTGAAGCGTAAAGCCGAAGAAGAAGCGCGCCGTAAGCTTGAAGAAGACGCTCGCCGTGTTGCGGAAGAAGCTCGCCGTCTTGCTGAAGAAAAATCAGCTGAATGGGAAAAACCCGAAGAAGAAGACAAGGGCGACTATCACGTCACCACGTCTACGCACGCTCGCCAGGCCGAAGACGAGAACGATCGTCAGGTTGAAGGCGGACGTGGACGCGCGCGTACCACCAAAGCAGCGCGTCCAGCGAAGAAAGGCAATAAGCATTCAGAAGCGAAAACCGATCGCGAAGAAGCGCGTGCGCAGTTCCGCGGCGGCAAAGGTGGTAAACACCGTAAGCCGAGCACACTGCAGCAGGGCTTCAACAAACCTGCTCAAGCCGTTAACCGTGACGTCATTATTGGCGAAACCATTACCGTTGCCGAACTGGCAAACAAAATGGCGGTAAAAGGCTCGCTGGTTATCAAAGCGATGATGAAAATGGGCGCCATGGCGACCATTAACCAGGTTATTGACCAGGAAACTGCCCAGCTGGTTGCGGAAGAAATGGGTCACAAAGTGATCCTGCGCCGTGAGAACGAGCTGGAAGAAGCGGTAATGGTCGATCGCGATACCGATGCTGCGCAAGAAGCACGTGCGCCAGTGGTAACCATCATGGGTCACGTTGACCACGGTAAAACGTCACTGCTGGATTATATCCGCTCGACGAAAGTCGCTTCGGGCGAAGCCGGCGGTATTACGCAGCACATCGGTGCTTACCACGTCGAAACCGACAACGGTATGATCACCTTCCTGGATACCCCGGGCCACGCCGCGTTTACCGCGATGCGTGCGCGTGGTGCACAGGCGACAGACATCGTTATTCTGGTCGTGGCTGCTGACGACGGCGTGATGCCTCAGACTATCGAAGCGATCCAGCATGCGAAAGCTGCGGGTGTGCCGGTTGTGGTTGCCGTGAACAAAATCGATAAGCCAGAAGCGGATGCCGATCGCGTTAAAAATGAACTCACTCAGTACGGTATCATTCCGGAAGAGTGGGGCGGCGAGAACATGTTCGTTAGCGTCTCTGCAAAAGCCGGTACCGGTATCGACGATCTGCTGAATGCGATTCTGCTGCAGGCGGAAGTGCTGGAGCTGACGGCGATTCGTGAAGGTATGGCAAGCGGCGTCGTGATCGAATCCTTCCTCGACAAAGGTCGTGGTCCAGTTGCCACCGTGCTGGTACGTGAAGGTACGCTGAACAAAGGCGATATCGTGCTGTGCGGCTTTGAATACGGCCGCGTGCGTGCAATGCGTGACGAACTGGGTCGCGAAGTTCAGGAAGCGGGTCCATCCATTCCGGTGGAAATCCTCGGTCTGTCCGGCGTACCGGCAGCGGGTGATGAAGCGACCGTGGTGCGTGACGAGAAGAAAGCCCGTGAAGTTGCGCTGTATCGTCAGGGTAAATTCCGCGAAGTGAAACTGGCGCGTCAGCAGAAGTCGAAGCTGGAGAACATGTTTGCCAACATGACCGAAGGCGAAGTGTCCGAGCTGAATATCGTGCTGAAGTCCGACGTACAGGGTTCTGTGGAAGCGATCTCCGACTCGCTGCTGAAGCTCTCCACCGACGAAGTGAAGGTGAAGATCATCGGTTCTGGCGTGGGCGGGATTACCGAAACCGACGCGACGCTGGCTGCGGCTTCTAACGCCATCATCCTTGGCTTCAACGTACGTGCTGATGCTTCTGCACGCCGCGTCATCGATGCTGAAAACGTTGACCTGCGCTACTACTCCGTCATCTATAATCTGATCGACGAAGTTAAAGCAGCAATGAGCGGGATGCTGGCACCAGAGTTCAAACAGCAGATCATTGGTCTGGCCGAAGTCCGTGATGTGTTCAAATCACCGAAGTTTGGCGCGATCGCTGGCTGTATGGTGACGGAAGGCAACATCAAGCGTCACAATCCAATCCGCGTACTGCGCGACAACGTGGTTATCTATGAAGGCGAGCTGGAATCTCTGCGTCGCTTTAAAGATGACGTTAACGAAGTGCGTAACGGTATGGAATGTGGTATCGGCGTGAAGAACTACAACGACGTTCGCGTTGGCGACATGATCGAAGTGTTCGAAGTTATTGAAATTAAACGCACCATCGAGTGATCATCATCTGATGTGTTGCAATTTGGGAGGCCACTGGCCTCCCGAATTATTTGGGAGAAAGCATAATGGCAAAAGAATTTGGCCGCCCACAGCGCGTAGCGCAGGAGCTACAAAAAGAGATTGCTATCATCCTGCAGCGCGAAATCAAAGATCCGCGCTTGGGCATGATGGTGACAGTATCGGGCGTCGAAGTTTCACGCGACTTGGCTTACGCCAAAGTGTTCGTGACCTTCCTGAACGATCAGGATGAAGAAGCCGTTAAAAACGGCCTCAAAGCCCTGAAAGAAGCGTCAGGCTATATCCGCATCCTGCTGGGTAAAGCAATGCGTCTGCGTATCGTGCCGGACCTGACGTTCTTCTATGACAATTCCCTTATTGAAGGCATGCGCATGTCGAATCTGGTCAGCAACGTGATTCGCAATGATGCCGAGCGTCGCGGTGATGACCCGGCGGAAGACGACAAGGAGGACTGATGAGTCGTCCTCGTCGTCGCGGTCGCGACGTCCACGGTGTGTTCCTGCTGGATAAGCAGCAGGGAGCCTCCTCCAACGATGTGCTGCAAAAAGTTAAGCGCCTTTTCAACGCCAACAAAGCGGGCCACACCGGCGCACTGGATCCTCTGGCGACCGGCATGTTGCCTATCTGCCTCGGTGAAGCCACGAAATTCTCGCAATTTTTGCTTGATGCCGACAAACGCTATCGTGTCATTGCCCGGCTCGGAGAGCGTACCGATACTTCGGATGCGGATGGCAATGTTATCGAGACGCGGCCCGTCACCTTTACCCAAGCGACGCTGGATGAGGCGCTGGCGCAGTTCCGTGGCGACATCATGCAGGTGCCGACCATGTTCTCCGCGCTGAAATATCAGGGACGTAAACTGTACGAATATGCGCGTGAAGGCATTACCGTCCCGCGTGAAGCCCGACCGGTGACGGTGTATGAATTACAGTTTATTCGCTGGGAAGGTAATGAGCTGGAACTGGAAATCCACGTTTCCAAAGGCACCTACATTCGTACCATTATTGATGATTTAGGCGAAAAACTCGGCTGCGGAGCGCACGTTATCATGCTGCGCCGCTTGCAGGTGGCTCGCTATCCCGTTGCGCGCATGCTGACGCTTGAGCAGCTGCAGACCCTCGCTGCGGAAGCTAATGCTACAGAGACGGCCGATTACGCGGCGCTCGATGCCCTGCTTCTGCCGATGGACAGCCCGGCAGAGGCCTTCCCTGTCGTCAATCTGTTGCCTGCGGTGGCGGCCTATTTCAAACAGGGCATGCCGGTACAGGTGGCGAACGCGCCGGAAAATGGGTTGGTGCGCGTGACCGAAGGAGAAGCGCATAAATTTATCGGCATGGCGGAAATTGCCGCTGATGGGCGCGTGGCACCGCGTCGTTTGGTGGTGGAGTTTCCCGTCTGACGTAAAAGCACCACTCTCTGTTACGGCGCGTTTGCGTTGCTTTCAGGCGAAGAGTAGAATAGTGCGGCTTTAAAAGCGGGCTGCTGAATTAGAGATCGGCACCCATACATTCATTTTATATTGGAGTTTATTATGTCTCTAAGCGTAGAAGCTAAAGCAGAGATCGTTGCTAAATACGGTCGTGGTGCTAACGACAGCGGTTCAACTGAAGTTCAGGTTGCTCTGCTGACTGCTCAGATCAATCACCTGCAGGGTCACTTCTCTGAGCACAAAAAAGATCACCACAGCCGTCGCGGTCTGCTGCGCATGGTATCTCAGCGTCGTAAGCTGCTGGACTACCTGAAGCGTAAAGACGTTGCGCGCTACACCAGCCTGATCGAAAGCCTGGGTCTGCGTCGCTAAGTCTGAAGAATCTGATCAAGGATGTAGCGCAGGCATTATGCAAAAAACTGCGTCTGACGATCAGATTTGTGCGAGTTTCGCGAAAAGGGGGCCTTTACGGCCCCTTTTTTCGAGCAATGCGCAGCAATCCGGACCAAACTCATGTATTGTTGCTATGAATGATCTCTGTTTGCAGAGGTTCGCGCGGCTAATGAGAGGCTTTACCGCAAAGACGGTTAAAGGTTGTCATTAGTCGCGAGGATGCAACGAGAGATCGGTAACCCCAGGCAGGCGAGATGACGCCCTGCCACGAAATTAAGGATTGTAAATTTTGCTGAACCCGATCGTACGCAAATTCCAATATGGTCAGCATACCGTCACGCTGGAAACCGGCATGATGGCGCGCCAGGCCACTGCCGCAGTTATGGTAAGCATGGATGACACGGCCGTATTCGTGACCGTTGTTGGCCAGAAAAAAGCGAAGCCAGGCCAGGATTTCTTCCCGCTGACCGTTAACTATCAAGAACGTACCTACGCAGCAGGCCGTATCCCAGGCAGCTTCTTCCGTCGTGAAGGCCGCCCAAGCGAAGGCGAAACGCTGATTTCTCGTCTGATTGACCGTCCGGTACGTCCGCTGTTCCCAGAAGGTTTTGTTAACGAAGTTCAGGTCATCGCCACTGTGGTTTCCGTTAACCCGCAGGTTAACCCGGATATCGTGGCCATGATCGGTGCCTCAGCGGCGCTGTCACTGTCCGGCATGCCGTTCAATGGCCCAATCGGCGCGGCACGCGTGGGTTACATCAACGACCAGTATGTGCTGAACCCCACGGCGGACGAAGTCAAACAGTCTCGCCTTGATCTGGTGGTAGCCGGTACGCAGAATGCTGTCCTGATGGTAGAGTCCGAAGCGGATATCCTGACCGAAGATCAAATGCTGGGCGCGGTGGTATTCGGCCACGATCAGCAGCAGGTTGTTATTGAGAACATCAATTCTCTGGTGGCTGAAGCAGGCAAACCGCGCTGGGATTGGCAGCCAGAGCCCGCAAACGAAGCGCTGATTGCGCGCGTTGCTGCGCTGGCTGAAGCGGGCATCAGCGATGCGTACCGCATCACGGATAAGCAAGAGCGTTACACGCAGGTTGGCGCTGTGAAAGATGCCACCATTGCTGCGCTGCAGGCGGAAGACGAAACGCTGGACGCCAATGAAATCGCTGACATCGTTCACGATCTCGAGAAAAGCGTTGTGCGTAGCCGCATCATCCGTGGTGAGCCACGCATTGACGGGCGCGAAAAAGACATGGTTCGTGGGCTGGATGTGCGCACTGGCGTGCTGCCTCGTACCCACGGCTCTGCGCTGTTCACCCGCGGTGAAACGCAGGCGCTGGTTGCGGCCACGCTGGGTACCGCACGTGATGCACAGAACCTGGATGAGCTGATGGGCGAGCGCACCGACAGCTTCCTGTTCCACTATAACTTCCCTCCGTACTCCGTGGGCGAAACCGGTATGGTTGGCTCACCGAAGCGTCGTGAAATCGGTCACGGTCGTCTGGCGAAGCGCGGTGTGATGGCGGTTATGCCTAAGCAAGACGCCTTCCCGTACACCGTGCGTGTGGTGTCAGAAATCACCGAATCTAACGGTTCATCTTCAATGGCTTCCGTTTGTGGCGCTTCTCTGGCGCTGATGGATGCGGGCGTACCGATCAAAGCTGCCGTAGCCGGTATCGCGATGGGTCTGGTCAAAGAAGAAGAGAACTTTGTGGTTCTGTCTGACATTCTGGGCGACGAAGATCACCTCGGCGACATGGACTTCAAAGTAGCGGGAAGCCGCGACGGTATCACTGCGCTGCAGATGGATATCAAAATTGAAGGCATCACCCGCGAGATCATGCAGGTTGCGCTGAATCAGGCGAAAGGTGCGCGTTTGCACATCCTGAGCGTGATGGAGCAGGCAATCAGCACGCCACGTCAGGAAATCTCTGAGTTTGCACCGCGCATTTACACCATCAAGATCAATTCTGACAAGATCAAAGATGTGATCGGTAAAGGCGGCTCGGTTATCCGTGCGCTGACGGAAGAGACCGGCACCACCATCGAAATCGAAGATGATGGTACCGTGAAAATCGCAGCGACAGACGGCCTGAAAGCCAAAGAAGCGATTCGCCGTATCGAAGAGATCACCGCTGAAATCGAAGTGGGCCGCGTCTACGCAGGTAAAGTCACACGTATCGTTGATTTCGGTGCCTTTGTTGCTATCGGCGGCGGAAAAGAAGGTCTGGTGCACATTTCACAAATCGCGGATAAGCGCGTTGAGAAAGTGACGGACTATCTGCAGATGGGCCAGGAAGTACCTGTGAAGGTCATGGAAGTGGATCGTCAAGGCCGCGTCCGTCTGAGCATCAAAGAAGCGACAGAGCAGAAACCAGCAGAAGAAGCCGCTGCTGCAACGAATGCATCTGACGCCGAGTAAGCGTTTACCGATTGGCCTCTCCCTGCTTTGCGGGGAGAGGTATATGGATCATCGCGAGGGCGGGAATCCTTGTGCACAGCAGGCGGATGACAGGATGGTTGTCCCAATGTTTGTATTCGGGAGTGGGAAATGAAGCCTTTTTTGCGCTGGTGTTTTGTTGCGACAGCTCTCACGCTGGCAGGATGCAGCAACTCCAATTGGCGTAAGAACGAAGTTCTGGCGGTACCTTTGCAGCCCACACTGCAGCAAGAGGTGATTCTGGCGCGAATGGAACAAATTCTTGCCAGTCGAGCCCTGACCGATGATGAACGCGCACAGCTGTTATATGAGCGCGGAGTGTTGTATGATAGTTTGGGTCTGAGGGCATTAGCGCGGAACGATTTTTCGCAAGCGCTGTCTATAAGACCAGATATGCCGGAAGTGTTTAACTATCTCGGCATATATTTAACGCAGGCAGGCAATTTTGATGCTGCCTATGAAGCGTTTGATTCTGTACTTGAGCTTGATCCAACTTACAACTATGCGCATTTAAATCGTGGTATCGCCCTCTATTACGGCGGTCGATACAAGTTAGCGCAAGATGATCTGCTGGCGTTTTATCAAGACGATCCTAACGATCCTTTCCGCAGCCTTTGGCTCTATCTCGTTGAACGCGAAATGGACGCCGACAAGGCAAAAGTTGCGCTCCAACAGCGCCATGACAAAGCGGTCCGGGACCAATGGGGATGGAACATTGTCGAGTTCTACCTTGGCGACATCAGTGAAAAAACGCTGATGGAACGTCTCAAGGCGGACGCAACGGATAACACCTCGCTCGCTGAACATCTCAGTGAAACCAACTTCTATTTAGGTAAGTACTACCTAAGTCTGGGGGAGAAGGACGACGCGAAAGCGTTGTTCAAACTGGCGGTGGCCAACAACGTTAACAACTTTGTTGAGCACCGATACGCATTGTTGGAACTGGCGCAACTCGGCCAGACACAAGACGATTTATCAGAATCTGACCAGCAATAGCTGACGAATTTTCATTGCCTGAATTTCTGTAAAGTCATCATCTTCCGGATGAGGGCTTTGTTGTTCGTCAAAACTTCTAATTTGAGCCGGTTCACACTTTTTGATGAAAATGACTGAAAGTTTTCACGACGAGTTATGTAGACTGGCCGCCGCAATCTAAGAGGCACGTGTACTACATGACTGATATTCAAACCACTTTTTCTGACCTTGGCCTGAACGCTGACATCCTCGAATCACTGAACGGCATGGGCTATGTTAAGCCATCCCCAATCCAGGCTGAGTGTATTCCTCACCTGCTGGCGGGCCGTGACGTGCTGGGTATGGCGCAGACCGGGAGTGGTAAAACGGCGGCATTCTCGCTGCCCCTGTTACACAACATTGATACAACTGTCCGCGCACCGCAAATCCTGGTGCTGGCGCCAACCCGCGAACTCGCTGTTCAGGTTGCTGAAGCCATGACGGAATTCTCCAAACATATGCGCGGCGTGAACGTGGTGGCCCTGTACGGCGGCCAGCGTTACGACGTGCAGCTGCGTGCACTGCGTCAGGGACCTCAGGTTGTTGTCGGTACGCCAGGTCGTCTGCTGGATCACCTGAAGCGCGGCACGCTGGATCTCTCTAATCTGCGCGGCCTGGTGCTGGACGAAGCGGATGAAATGCTGCGTATGGGCTTCATCGAAGACGTTGAAACCATCATGGCGCAAATTCCGGAAGGTCATCAGACGGCGCTGTTCTCTGCGACCATGCCTGAAGCCATCCGTCGCATCACGAAGCGTTTCATGAAAGATCCGCAGGAAGTGCGCATCCAGTCTAGCCTGACTACGCGTCCGGATATTTCACAGTCTTACTGGACCGCTTACGGCCGTAAAACAGACGCGCTGGTGCGCTTCCTGGAAGCGGAAGATTTTGATGCCGCTATTATCTTCGTGCGCACCAAAAATGCCACGCTGGAAGTGGCTGAAGCGCTGGAGCGTAGCGGTTACAACAGCGCAGCACTGAACGGTGACATGAACCAGGCGCTGCGTGAGCAGACGCTGGAGCGTTTAAAAGATGGCCGTCTGGATATCCTGATTGCCACTGACGTTGCGGCCCGCGGCCTGGACGTTGAGCGTATCAGCCTGGTCGTCAACTACGACATCCCTATGGATGCTGAATCTTACGTGCACCGCATTGGCCGTACCGGTCGTGCGGGTCGTGCGGGTCGTGCGCTGCTGTTCGTTGAGAACCGTGAGCGTCGCCTGCTGCGTAACATCGAGCGCACCATGAAGCTGACCATCCCAGAAGTTGAGCTGCCGAATGCTGAACTGCTGAGCGAGCGTCGTCTGGCTAAGTTCGCCGCGAAAGTACAGCAGCAGCTGGAAAGCAGCGATCTGGATATGTATCGCGCGCTGCTGAGCAAACTGCAGCCGGGTGAAGATCTGGATCTCGAAACGCTGGCCGCTGCACTGCTGAAAATGGCGCAGGGCGAACGTCCGCTGATTCTGCCACCGGAAGCACCGCGTCCACCGCGTCGTGAGTTCCGCGAGCGTGATGACCGTCGTGACAGCCGTGCGCCGCGTGACAGCCGTGATGGCGATCGTCCACGCCGTGAGCGTCGTGACGTCGGTGAAATGCAGCTGTACCGCATTGAAGTGGGCCGTGATGACGGTGTTGAAGTGCGTCACATCGTGGGCGCCATTGCCAACGAAGGCGATATCAGCAGCCGCTACATTGGTAACATCAAGCTGTTCGGTACGCACTCCACCATTGAGCTGCCAAAAGGCATGCCGGGTGAAGTGCTGCAGCACTTCACGCGCACGCGCATCCTGAACAAGCCGATGAACATGCAGCTGTTGGGTGATGCACAGCCAAGCGAGCGCGGTGAGCGTCGCCCTGGCGGTCGCGGTACCGGTGCACCACGCGGTGCTGAAGGCGGTCGTCGCTTCTCTGAGCGTCGTGAAGGCGGCGCTGGGCGCTTTAGCCGTGAAGGCGGTCGCGGCCCTCGTCGTGAAGACGGTGCTTCAGCACCCCGTCGTCGTGACGCGTAAGCGAGAGCATCAGTAAACTAAAAAAGGGACGCGCAAGCGTCCCTTTTTTTTGCCTGTCGCCCGGTAAAATCAGGCGCCACCGGCGATCAACACGCGTTCACCGCTCACGTAGACCGCCTCGTCGGAGGCCAGAAACAGCGCTACCTGTGCGACATCTTCCGGTAAACCAAAGCGCCCCAGCGGCGTCGCGGCCATCAGGCTAGCTTTGACGTCCGGACTCATTTTTTTCGCTGCCAGCAACCCTTCCGTCAAAATAATGCCGGGCGCCAGCGCGTTGACGCGAATGTTGCGCGGCCCCAGTTCACGCGCCAGGCCCTGAGTTAGGGTATCAATAGCGCCTTTGGTCGCCGCCCATAGCACGGAGCCGGGGGTACTCTGCTGACTATCGAGCGCGCTCAGGTTGATGATGACGCCGCCCTGCTGGGGAAAGTGCTTCACCGCCTGCTGGCAGACCAGCAGCGTGCCCAGCACATTAACATTGAGCTGCTGCTGCATCTCGGGCAGGCTGAGTGCCTCAAAGGCACCATGATGAAAACGCCCTGCGTTGTTAACCACGATATCGGGTCGGCCAAACTGCTCAATGCTGCGCGCGAACAGGCGCTCTACGTCACCTGCGCGCGCGATATCAGCCTGTACGGCAATCGCATCGCTGCCCAGCGCGCAAATATCGGTCACCACATCTGCGGCGCCCGCTTCGTCCTGACAATAATTCACTATCACGCGGGCACCGGCCGCCGCGAAAGTCATGGCAATAGCGGCACCAATGCCTTTCGAAGCGCCCGTCACCAACGCAATCTTACCTTCAAGTGCTTTCATCACGTCTCTCCACCTGAGCTGTTGGGAGCATAAAGCATGCGCCGTGCCAGCTGGCAGGCGGTAGCGCGATCCTGCAAGCTTTTTGCACAATCCTGCAAATGTCGCGCTGCCCCTCTGTGCGGAAAACATGCGGTAGGTGAGAATAGCGTCACCGTTGTTTTATCATTCTGGAGTGCCGTCACACATGATTCATCAAGCACAGTGGCAGCAGCTGGTGGCCATGATCGATCGCCACGCGGCGACCGATGGACGCCACCGCAGTGCGATTGATTTTCTCTCGTTTGGCCGCAGCGCAACGCCCACCTCGCTGGCGCACGTCACCACCTGGGCGAGCTTTGCGCTGGTGGCGCAGGGGAAAAAATCGCTGCGCATGGGCGATGACGTCCTGCATTACGGACCCGGGGATTTGCTGTTAGTGACGCTGGATATGGCGGTGCAATCCTGCGTGGTCGAAGCCACACCAGAGAAACCCAATCTGGGCGTGGGGATCACCATTGATGAAGTCCGTCTGATGCGCTATCTGGAGCATTTTCCCCAGGCGCTGCTGGGTGCCACCGGCACCAGCCAGCGTGGCATCACGGTACACAGCGTGGCGCCGACGCTGGTGGATGCCGTCATCAGGCTGGTGCACTTGCTGGATCAGCCGCAGGATATCCCCGCCATTGCGCCGCTGATTGAACAAGAGATTTTCTACCGGCTGCTCACCGGGCCAGAAGGGCCGCGTATTCTTAACATGGCGCTGAGTGAGCGGCCCGGCAACAAAGTGGCCCGCGCGGCACGCTGGCTGCGGGAGAATTTCCAGCAGCCGCTAAAAATGGATCAGTTGGCCAGCACGGTCGGCATGAGCATCTCGTCGCTCCACCATCACTTCAAAGCGGTCACCGCCATGACGCCGATGCAGTATCAAAAACAGCTGCGGCTAAATGAAGCACGGCGGCTAATGGTGATGGAGCAGTTGGATGCCGGAACGGCGGGATATCGGGTAGGTTATCAGAGCGCCTCCCAGTTCAGCCGCGAATACAGCCGTTTTTGGGGACGCTCACCGGCGCGGGACGTCAGGCGTATGGCAGCGGGGCAAGAGCGGCTCCCGCCACCGCAGCATGATTTACAGTGAACGCGCAGCCTCCATGGCCAGGGCAAACGAACGCAGACGCGCCTGGGGATCGAAGATTTGGCCGTTAACCATGATCTCATCCGCCTGCGTCTCACGCTGCAACGCGGCCAGCCCCTGACGCACTTTCTCGCTGTCACCCACCACCGACATGCTCAGCGCCTGCTGCACGCCGTACTGCTCGGAAGGCGACCACAGCGCATCCATATTCTCCACGGGTGCAGGCAGCGGGCCGGGTTTACCGCGGCGCAGATTAATAAACTGCTGCTGCATGGAAGTAAACAGGAAACGTGCGTCACGCTCCGTGTCTGCCGCCACCACGTTGACGCAAACCATGGCATAAGGTTTATCGAGACGCGCTGACGGTTTGAATTTCTCACGGTACACCTGCAGCGCCTGGAACAGCAGATCGGGTGCAAAATGCGAGGCAAAGGCAAACGGCAGACCCATCTGTGCCGCCAGCTGGGCGCTATAGAGGCTGGAACCCAGCAGCCACACGGGAATATGCGATCCTAAACCGGGCACCGGCTGCACCGGTGGGCAGTCGTCTTCTTGCGCGTCGAACCAGCGGATAAGCTCGGCGACATCGTCGGGGAACGTGTCCGCCTGAATGCCCGAGAGGTTGCGGCGCAGCGCCATCATGGTGCGCTGATCGGAGCCCGGCGCGCGGCCCAATCCTAAGTCAATGCGGCCAGGATAAAGGGCATCCAGCGTGCCAAACTGTTCGGCGATCACCAGCGGAGCATGGTTAGGTAGCATGATGCCGCCAGAGCCCAGGCGCAGCGTTTGGGTATTCGCGGCCAAATAGCCAATCAGCACCGCGGTTGCCGCACTGGCAATGCCGGTCATGTTATGGTGCTCGGCCAGCCAATAGCGATGAAAACCCAGCGCTTCCGCCTGACGTGCCAGCGCCAGCGAATTGTGGAACGCATCGCGCGGCGTTGATCCCTGCGGGACAGGTGCCAGATCCAGCACGGACAGGCGAACAGTTTTTTTCTCAGACATGAGGTACTCCAGAGGTGAACGGCGCAGAGGGACGGCATCTGCGCAGACCAGTATTACTTATCACTGCCCATATTAAAACTGCTAATAAGGGCAGGAATATAGCCGGAATGTGCCTTTGTTCATTGCGCTGGCGTATCGCCTCATCCCCGCGCCTCACGCATCCGCTACCTACTGCGGGCGGCAAGTCATGCTCACCGAGGGAGTCGGTGCTCATAACCAGTCCCAACGGCCGCACCTGTTCACAAACCTTGACCCGCGGCCAGACGTCGGCCAGCAAGATAGATAAAATTTTCTCAAGAAAAAATGCGCGATATTTACGCGGATATGGCGCTTTATCGGTGAAAAAGCGCCATTAATCATTTCATTATCCCCTATCTTATCGCCGTGGGTAAGGGTGAAATCCAGGCTGCAATAACTCCTAAACTGGCAATTTCGTCATACTTTGGTGCAAGGTGAGTTAGACTTTCTGCAAGGGCGCGCCCTGAGATTGACGTTCTCGACATCAATCTTCGCAGGGCAACCACGTTGGAGCAGGCGCGCCTGAGCATTTCGCCTCACGCGACAGCGGATGTTATGTTGCGCGGCGAAGCGAATGAATGATTGCCGATGGCACGCCTCCACGTCGAACCTGATAGCGGTTTTCAGCGCCAGCCAATGATTGACGGCCCGCGGCGCGGAGCCGAGAAGTGAAGCACGTGATGGATGCCATTGAACTTGACGCCATGCCTGGAACCTTTCGCAGGGGAGTGCAGCGGCTTGCTGCCTGCATGAAGGCTGGAATGACCCAGAACGCGAAGGCCGGTACGGCGCGCGCGGAGAACTCATGTTGATTCGTACTGAAATTGGTGTGGATGCGGCGGGCATCGACAGTTTGTTAAAGCGCAGTTTCGCGACTGCAGCGGAAGCGGAGCTGGTGCAACAGCTGCGCGAAGATGGCCTGCTTACGCTGGGTGTCGTCGCAACGGATGAGGAGGGGCAGGTGCTCGGCTATGCCGCCTTCAGCCCGGTGACGCTGCAAGGAGAGGACCGCAACTGGGTCGCGCTGGCACCGCTGGCGGTGGATGCATCGGTGCGTAAGCAGGGGATTGCCAAACAGCTGGTCTATGAAGGGCTCGACGCGCTGAATGAGTTCGGCTACAGCGCGGTCGTGGTGCTGGGCGAGCCGGCCTTTTTCACACCGCTGGGCTTCGTACCGGCGGCAGGACACGGATTGCACTGTCGCTGGACCGGCAGCGAAGCGACGTTTCAGGTCTATAAGCTGGCAGACGATGCTTTTGTCGGTGCCGAGGGCCTGATTGATTTCGCCCCGCCGTTTACGCGCTTTGACTGAACCACCCGCGCAGGCAAGGCGGCTGCTGGGCCACCAGCAGCAGCTTCTGCGGGCGGCTCAGCTGCTTGACCTGATACTCAAGGCGTGAGGCGTCGGCGCGATCGCCTGCTTCACAGTGATACACCAGCGTCAGCGGCCCTTTGCCGCGCAGCGCGCGCGCGCCACGTCCAGACGCATGCTGGTGCAGCCGCCGTTGAACGTCGGTAGTAATACCGGTATAAAGCATGCCAGCCGCGGTTTGCAGCATATACAGTTGCCAGCGCTGTTCCATACAGCTTCCCCCATCGTCAAGGCAGGCAGTGTAACGCGCTTGATGCGCTGCCGCGAATACTCTCAGGGAGTTTTACCGGTGTCCGATCGTGACCATTTGATTCGCTACCTCAAAAAGCAACATGTGCTGTCGGTGTGTACCGGCTCGGGCGAGGATCTCTGGTGCGCCAACTGCTATTACGTGTTCAACGAGGCGCGTATGGCTTTTTGGCTGATGACCGAGACCGAGACGCGCCACGGCGCGTTGATGCTCATGCAAACGCACGTCGCGGGCACCATCAGTGGTCAGCCGAAAAGCATACTGTTGATCAAGGGCGTGCAATACCGTGGCCGCATTCACCGTCTCAGCGAGGCGTGCGCGGCGGCAGCGCTACAGGCCTATCAAAAACGTTTCCCGATGGCAAAAAAAGTGAGCGCGCCGCTGTGGGAAATCGCGTTAGATGAGCTAAAAATGACGGATAACGCGCTGGGGTTCGGCCACAAGATTGTGTGGCGGCGTGAAGAGCAGGAAGAGCTGGGACGCCCCTAAAGGCGTCCGCAGCAGCACCGCACTCAGGCGGCGCTGAGAATGCGCAGCGATTCCCGATTGAACGCGGGCAGATCCTCTGGCGTACGGCTGGTGACCAACTTATCGTCGTCAACCACCACTTCTTTATCGTAGAAATCCGCACCGGCGTTGCGCAGATCGATCGCAATGGCTTTCACGCAGGTCATCTTGCGACCGCGCACGCCGTTGGCGCTGATCAGCAGTTGCGGACCGTGACAGATGGCGAAGATAGGCTTGCCGCTGGCCACGAACTCTTTAGTGAAATTCACAAAGCGATCGTCACCGCGCAGGGCATCAGGTGAATGGCCGCCGGGCAGCAGCAGGGCATCAAATTCTGCTGCGCTGACGTGATCGATATCTTTGTCGATCTTCACTTCCGCCTTGCCCTGTTTCCCCTTGACCGTTTTGCCCGCTTGCATCTCAATGGTGACCACGTCGTGGCCAGCTTTGGCGTAGGCCTCGGCGGGCGAGGTAAACTCTGAGTCCTCAAAATCATCGGTAATCAGTACCGCTATCTTCTTGCTCATGGGGTTCCTCCTTGCTTGGGGTGTCACATCTTTACCCTTTCAAGCCTGGTCGACGTCACGGAGAAAGCAAGCCAGTCGGCGCAAGCGCGACGACTCTCGGAATTTTTACCGCGGCGCTGGCCGGGGTGGCCGTATCCACCACAGGGTTTGATTGCGGCTGCCGCGCCACGGCAGCGTCGAGGTTTTTTCCGCCTCAATAAAACGCCCGTCGATCAACACATCCAGTTCCGCCACCACGGCGCGCTGGGCGGAAGTCAGCGTAGCCATCTCATAGCCGGTCCACAGCCAGATGTCTTTATCCGGGCACGCCTGGCGCACGCGCTTTACCAGCCGACGGATATGCGGCACGTTGTGTGGATGCAGCGGATCGCCGCCGCTCAGCGACAATCCCTGACGCGGAATACGCGTGTCGTTAAGATCGGCCAGCAGCTGCTCCTCCATCGCCAGTGTGAAAGGCACGCCGGAATCCAGCCGCCAGGTGCGCTGGTTATAGCAGCCGCAGCACTGGTGCTCGCAGCCCGCCACAAACAGCGTGCAGCGCGTACCCGGCCCGTTGACCACATCCACGGGATAATAAGCGTGAATGCGCATCATGCCAGCGGTCCGCCGGGCAAATGCTTCACGCGCCGCTGCACTTCTGCTTGTTTTCCGGCGTTGAAGGGACGCGCATCCGGACTGCCAAGATAGCCGCACACGCGGCGCGTCACCGAGACGCGCGCCGGATCGTGGTTGCCACAGTGCGGGCAGGTAAAGCCTTTGCTGGTGCAACTGAACTCGCCGGTGTAGCCGCAGGCGTAGCACTCATCAATGGGCGTATTGGTGCCGTAATAGGGCACGCGGTCATAGCTGTAATCCCACACGTCTTCCAGTGCCCGCAGGTTGTGCTGCATGTTGGGGTATTCACCGTAGCAGATGAAACCGCCGCGGGTGAGGGGCGGATAGGGCGCTTCGAAATCAATTTTCTCGTAGGGATTGGCTTTTTTCGCCACGTCCAGATGGAAGCTGTTGGTGTAATAACCTTTGTCGGTCACGCCTGGCACTACCCCAAACGCCGCCGCATCAAGGCGACAAAACCGATCGCACAGGTTTTCGCTGGGGGTGCTGTAAAGGCTAAATCCATAGCCGGTTTCCGCTTTCCACGCGTCTACGGCGCGGCGCAGATGTTGCACGATCGCCACGCCTTTCGCCTGTAACTTTGGCGAATCAAACGGGTGAACCTGCTGGGGGCTGAGCGCCATCAACGTTTCATGCAGCCCAATAAAACCGAGCGAAATCGAGGCGCGGCCCTGGCGGAAAATCCTGCCTATTTCCTCGTCCGCATTGAGCCGCACGCCGCAGGCACCCGCCATGTAGAGAATCGGCGCGACGCGGGCGGGCGTCTTTTCCAGCCGCGCAATGCGCGTCATCAGCGCCCGCTTCGCCACCACCAGCCGCGCATCCAGCAGGGACCAGAAGCGCGCCTCATCGCCCCGCGCCTCCAGCGCAATACGCGGCAGATTGAGGCTGACGACGCCCAGATTGCAGCGCCCGTCGTGCACCGGCTCGCCATTCTCCTCGTAAAGGTCGAGAAAACTGCGGCAGCCCATCGGCGTTTTAAACGAGCCGGTGACAGCCACCACCTGGTCATAGTTGAGAATATCGGGATACATGCGCTGACTGGCGCAGCGCAGGGCCAGCTGTTTAATGTCATAATTCACGTCGCCCGGACGCCGGTTAATGCCCTCGCGAATGGCAAACACCAATTTAGGAAACACGGCGGTTCTGTGGTTTTTTCCCAAGCCCGCCAAGCGGTTACGCAGGATAGACTGCTGGATAAGTCGCGCCGCCCAACTGGTGCCCAAGCCAAACCCAAAGGTCACAAACGGCGTCTGTCCATTGGCGGTGTGCAGCGTATTGACCTCGTACTCCAGCGACTGAAAAGCGTCGTAGCAGGCTTTTTCGGTGTGGGCCCGCGCCCATGCGTCCGCCGCCGGGATCTGCCAGCGCTGCGCGTCGACGCGCGCTTTCTCGTAGCTTGCCATCACGTAAGGGGCCAGCACTTCATCAAGGCGATCCAGCGTGGTGCCGCCATAAATATGGCTGGCAACCTGCGCGATGATTTGCGCCGTGACGGCAGTTGCCGTCGCAATGGATTTCGGGGGTTCAATCTCGGCATTGCCCATCCTGAACCCTTTGCTCAGCATGCCGCGCAGATCGATCAGCATGCAGTTAAACATGGGGAAAAACGGGGCGTAGTCGAGATCGTGATAATGGATCTCACCGCGCTGGTGGGCCTGCATGATCTCAGGCGGCAGCATCTGCTGTGCATAGTGTTTGGCGACAATGCCCGCCAGCAGGTCGCGCTGGGTGGGGATCACTTTACCGTCTTTGTTGGCGTTCTCGTGCATCAACGCCATGTCGGTTTGCTCAACCAGTCCGCGAATGGCCTGGTGCAGTGCGCTCCGCGCTTCGCGGGCGCGATCGCGGTCATGGCGGTATTCAATATAGCGGCGCGCCAGCTGGGGCCAACGGCCTCGCATCAGCACCTCTTCTACCGCGCACTGAATCTCGTGAATATCTACGCTTGCCTGTGCTGCAAACCGCGCACTGACGCGCGCCGCCACCTCGTCACACCAGGGGTCATCCTCTACCTTCGCCGCCCTGGCCGCTGCCGCCACCGCCGCTTTAATGCGCTGCGCATCAAACGCGACGCGGCTGCCATCGCGCTTCGTTACTACCGGTGCCATATCATCCTCATTATCTACATATAGGTGTTGAGGGGATTGTAAGCGCTATATATTGCGTTTTGCTGAGGATTAATCGCGGGTATGTTGATATGCCGCAAGGAAGGCATCGGCAGGTGAAGTGACGAGATAGAGAGGGAGAGGGGGGGGAATCAACGGCGGCGCGCACTGGACCGTTAACCGCGCCGCCCTCGTCATGGGGTTAACGACGAACGGCAATCGCCTCGATTTCAATTTTCACGTCTTTAGGCAGTCGCGCCACTTCCACGCAGGAGCGCGCGGGGAAGCTGGCCTGATGCTCGGTGAAAAACGCTTCGTAAGTGGCGTTTACGGTGGCGAAATCGTTGAGATCTTTAACGAACACGGTGGTTTTAACGATGTCGCCCACTTTCAAGCCCGCCGCTTCGACGATGGCCTTGACGTTTTCCAGCGACTGGCGCGCCTGCGCGGCCACATCGTCCGCCACGGCGCCCGTTGCTGGATCGACGGGGATCTGGCCGGAGGTAATGATCATGCTGCCCAGATCCACGCCCTGAACGTAAGGGCCAATCGCGGCAGGTGCGTTTGTGGTACTGATTTCGCGAGACATGCTTTCTCCTTAAAAATGCGCGGCAAACGGCGGTTTACCGCAAAATGGTCGCCACATTATAGGGGCGAGGGCGTGTATTACCAGTGACCCAGCACCACGTGGCGCGCAAACGTCTTCTCACAATATTTGCAGGTGAGCTGCACGTCGTCCGCCCGCTGGCGGACGGCAAAGCTGGAAAACACCGGCTCGCTGCGGCTGATGCAGTTGCTGTTGGGGCAGGTCAGAACGCGCTCGATACGTTCGGGCAGCGCGGGGGCGATCTTGGCGACCACGTCATAATTATCAATGCGGTTCACCGTTGCCAGCGGGGCGTAAACGGCCAGCTGATTGATTTGATCGTCGGTGAGAAAGGTATTTTCAATCTTGATCAGATCCTTGCGGCCCATCTCGCCGGAAGGCAGGTTCAGCCCAATCGTGATGCGCTGGTCCGTTTCGGTCAGGCGGAACAGGGACAACAGTTTAAAGCCGACCTGCGCCGGGATATGGTCAATCACGGTGCCGCGCTTAATGGCTTCAACCTGCAGTTTATTGTCATGCGTCATGATGGGGGCTCCTTACAGTACCAGTTCGCGATTCAGGACCAGCGCCAGCAGCGCCTGGCGCGCATAAATACCGTTGCCCGCCTGCTGGAAGTACCAGGCGTGCGGCGTACTGTCGACATCGGTAGCGATCTCGTCCACGCGCGGCAGCGGGTGCAGCACCTTCATGTTCGCACGCGCCCCGATCAGATCGGCGGCACGTAGAATAAACTGCGCTTTAACGTTGGCATACTCTGAAGGATCGAGGCGCTCTTTCTGCACGCGCGTCATGTACAGGATATCCAACTCCGGCATCACCTCTTCAATGCTGCTATGCCGCGACCAGGCCAGCTGGCGCTCGTCGAGCATGTCCGTGATGTAGCTCGGCATGGCCAGCGCATCCGGAGCGATAAAGTAAAAGCGGTTGCCGCTGAATTTCGCCAGCGCCTGCGTCAGTGAGTGCACGGTGCGGCCATATTTCAAATCGCCCACCATCGCGACGTTGAGGTTGTCGAGGCGCCCCTGCGTTTCATGCAACGTGAAGAGATCCAGCAGCGTCTGCGTAGGATGCTGGTTAGCGCCGTCGCCTGCGTTGAGGATCGGTACGCCGCCGGAAAATTCGGTGGCGAGGCGCGCGGCGCCTTCCTGCGGATGGCGCATCACGATGGCATCGACATAGGTGCCAATCACCGAAACGGTATCCGCCAGCGTCTCGCCTTTTTTGCCCAGCGACGTATTGCCGCCGTCGGCAAATCCCACCACGGAGGCGCCCAGGCGGTGCATCGCCGTCTCAAACGACAGGCGCGTGCGGGTGGAGGCTTCGAAGAAGCAGCTGGCAATCACTTTGTGCTTCAACAGCTCGGGCTGCGGCTGGGCTTTTAACTGGGCTGCGGTGTGCAGCACCCGCTCCAGCTCATCGCGGTTGAGATCGTTGATGGAAATAATATGTCGATGATAAAGCGGATTAGCCATAGTTCTCTCCTGGGCGCTGCCGGCTAGCGGACAAAAAAAAGCCCCTGCTTAAGGGGCTTGTTTTGCGATCGGGGATGACGGAAAGAAACGGGCGCGTCGCCTGCGTTCAGGCGAGGGAGAGCGGCAAATTGTGCGCTGCGCTGTAGCATGTTTCCTCCGGCAAATTGTGGCGCATTATACGCACTCAGCGCATTCGGGCAAGGAGAAATCGCGCGCGGCGTAATCGTTTGCGCTGCGTATTACGGCGTGCCCAGCGTGGCGACCATCACCGCTTTGATGGTATGCATGCGGTTTTCCGCCTGATCGAAAACGATGCTGTGCGCCGATTCGAACACCGCGTCGCTCACTTCCATGCCGTCGTGCAGGCCATACTGCTCCGCCATCTGACGGCCTAACACCGTTTCATCGTCATGGAAGGCCGGCAGGCAGTGCAGAAACTTCACCTGCGGATTGCCGGTCAGCGCCAGCATGGCGTGGTTAACTTGATACGGCCGCAGCAGGGCAATGCGCTCTTCCCACACCGCTTTGTCTTCCCCCATGGAGACCCAGACATCGGTGTAGATGAAATCGGCACCCTGCACGCCCTCCGCAATCTCTTCGGTCAGGGTGATTTTGCCGCCGGTTTGCTGCGCGGCGGCGCGGCAGGTTTCGACCAGCTGGGCCTCAGGCCAGCAGCTTTTCGGCGCCACAAGGCGCAAATCCAGTCCGACCTGTGCGGCAGCTTCCAGCATGGTATTACCCATGTTGTTGCGCGCGTCGCCGACGTACACCAGCGTCATCTCATGCAGGGATTTGCCCGGTAAATGCTCCTGCATGGTGAGCAGGTCAGCCAGCAGCTGGGTGGGATGGAACTCGGTGGTTAAGCCGTTCCACACCGGCACGCCGGCATGCTCTGCCAGCGTCTCCACCAGCGCCTGGCCGTAGCCGCGGTACTGAATGCCGTCATACAGGCGGCCCAGTACGCGCGCGGTGTCTTTGATTGACTCTTTATGGCCAATCTGGCTGCCGCTTGGGCCAAGGTAGGTGACGTTGGCACCCTGATCGTAAGCGGCAACTTCGAAAGAGCATCGGGTGCGAGTCGAGTCTTTTTCGAAGATGAGCGCGATGTTTTTGCCTTTCAGGTGTTGGGTTTCAGTGCCGTTTTTCCTGGCGAGTTTTAATTCACCGGCCAAATGCAATAAATGGGCGATCTCGGCTGGCGTGAAATCCAGCAATCTCAGGAAATGTCTCGAATTAAGCTGACGCATGGCGCGCTCCAGATAAGGTGTTAATTGAATTAAAATTCAATTTAACGGTATGAATATTCATTTTCAACCCTGACGAGAATAAACTTTGTGTTTTGTGTAGTGGCGCGCGGGGCAGTATGGGAAAATACTGGCATTGACAGCCCATTATTTGAGGACCCGACCATGGCATACGAAGCATTGCTGGAAGAGCAGCGCGAAGAAACACGCCTGATCATCGAAGAACTGCTGGAAGACGGCAGCGATCCGGACGCGCTTTACACCATCGAACACCACCTTTCCTGCAACAACTTTGACTCGCTGGAAAAGGTGGCGGTTGAGGCATTCAAGCTGGGTTATGAAGTCAGTGAGCCGGAAGAGCTGGAGCTGGAAGAGGGCGGCACCGTGATGTGCGTCGATATCCTGAGCGAGGGCGCACTCAAGGCCGAGCTGATTGATGCGCAGGTTGAGCAGCTGGTGAATCTGGCCGGTAAATTCAATGTGGATTACGATGGCTGGGGCACCTACTTTGAAGATCCGGACGCGCAAGATGACGATGAAGACGACGACGGCGATATCATCGACGACGAAGACGACACGGGCGTCCGTCACTGAGTTCTGAGGGACGGCGCTCGCCGTCCTGCATTCCCTTTCTCCGCAAGCAAGAACATCCATGAATTACGCTGCATTGTTAGAACCCATCCACCATTTTTTGCACTGCCGCACGCCCCAGGCGTGGATTGAGGAGGCGCGCAAGCCGGAAAACCTCACGCTGCTGCTGACCGACCACCTGGTGTGCGAACTGAAAGCGGCGCAAACGGCCGTGTTGATCATTCGTAAATACGTGGCGGACAAACCCAGCGGCGAGGCAATCTTAACCTGGCTGAAGCCCTACGAAGATTTTATCTATCGCGAGCAGCCGGACAGCGATTTTATCCGTGCCCATAAGCACCTCAGCAAAAGCATTGTCGTGCGCAACGCGCTGCCGTGGGCTGACGATCTGGTGGAGATGATGGTGCTGCTGATCAAAGAGGAGCTGCACCATTTTTATCAGGTGTGGGAAATCATGCAGGCGCGCGGTTTGCCGTACCGTAAGATCACCGCCAGCCGCTACGCCAAAGGGCTGATTCGTGAGATCAGCACCTTTGAGCCGGATGCGCTGGTGGATAAGCTGATTTGCGGCGCTTACATCGAAGCGCGCTCGTGCGAACGCTTTGCCAGCCTGGCACCGTTTCTCGACGAACCGCTACAGAAGTTTTATCTCTCGCTGTTGCGTTCCGAAGCGCGCCACTATCAGGATTACCTGACGCTGGCGCAGCAGATTTCCGCCAAAGACATTACGCCACGCGTGCAGGCGATCGGGGCGGCTGAAGCGCGGTTAATCAGCGAGCCGGACACGTCGCTGCGTTTTCACAGCGGCGTCCCGGCGGCCTAAACCGGTGCTTACAGCGCTTTTAGCATACGCACTTCACAATCGCCGTGACCGGTGCAGCCCATCGCATGGTCAATGCGCGTGAACCCCAGCGATTCATAGAGCGTAATGGCGCGGCTCAGGCTGCCGGTGGTTTCCAGATAGCAGCGCGCAAACCCCTGCTGACGCGCGAAGTCCAGCGCGCGCAGGGCTAACTCGCGCGCCAGCCCCATTCCGCGCACCTGCGGCATAAAATACATTTTTTGCAGTTCACATACGTCCGGCGCGCCGCAGGCAAGGGGCGCGATCCCGCCGCCGCCGACCACCTCACCGCCGTGTTCCACAATCCAGTAAGCGCTGTTCGGCTGGCTATAAAGGGCAAACAGCTGATCGAGCTGGGGATCGGAGACGGTATAGCCTTTATCGGCCGTCAGGCCAAATTCGGCGGACACATCGCGAATGACCTTAGCAATCAGCGGGTTATCGGCAGCCGCAATGGGCCGAAGCTGCAAATCGCGTGGCATGAGGGTACGCATGGTAAATTTCCGGTGTAAAAAAGCCGGGCAGTGCCCGGCTTGGTTAAGCAGGTCGACGTCAGCGCTTACAATGCCGCAATCACGCCCTGCTGTTCAATCAGTTTTGCTTTCGACTGCTCAAGCTCCACCACGCGCTCGCGCTCTTTGGCCACCACCGCTTCCGGTGCGCGTGCCACAAAGCCTTCGTTCGCCAGTTTGACCTGAATTTTCTCGATCTCGATTTCCAGCTTCGCCAGCTCTTTGGCCAGACGCTCCAGCTCGGCGTCTTTGTTGACCAGATCGGCCATCGGGATCAGCAGCTCGGCGCCTTCCACAATCTTGGTGACCGACACCGGACCTTTCTCGCCCGCAGGCAGAATGGTCAGGCTTTCCAGACGCGCGAGGCGCGACAGGAAGTTGCGGTTCTCCTCAACGCGACGCTGTGCGGCCGGCGAGCAGTCACGCAGCAGCACATCCAGCGGCTTCGCCGGCGAGATGTTCATTTCGGCGCGAATGTTACGCACCGCAATGATCGCCTGCTTCATCCACTCGATATCCGCCTGCGCGGCGGCATCTTCTTTCGCGGCGTCAAACTGCGGGAAAGGCTGCAGCATGATGGTGTCGTCGCTGATGTTTTTCAGGACTTTCACGCGCTGCCAGATGGTTTCCGTGATAAACGGAATGATTGGGTGCGCCAGACGCAGCAGCGCTTCCAGCACCGTCACCAGCGTATGGCGTGTGCCGCGCAGCTCCGCGTCACTGCCGCTGTTCATCACCGGCTTGGTCAGCTCCAGATACCAGTCACAGAACTGGTTCCAGGTGAAGTCATACAGAATGTTAGCAGCGATATCGAAGCGATAGCTGTCGAGCGCCTCGCGGTAGGCTTTGACCGTGCCGTTGAATTCCGTAAGGATCCAGCGGTCAGCCAGCGACAGCTTCATCTCGCCGCCGTTCTGGCCGCAGTCCTGATCTTCGGTGTTCATCAGCACAAAGCGGCTGGCGTTCCACAGCTTGTTACAGAAGTTGCGATAGCCTTCCAGACGCTTCATATCCCAGTTGATATCGCGTCCGGTGGAGGCCAGCGCCGCCAGCGTGAAGCGCAGCGCGTCGGTACCAGAAGGCACGATGCCGTCCGGGAATTGCTTCTCGGTGCGCTTGCGGATTTTTTCCGCCAGCTGCGGCTGCATCATGTTACCGGTGCGCTTCTCCAGCAGGTCTTCCAGCGAAATACCGTCGACCATATCCAGCGGATCGATGACGTTACCTTTAGATTTTGACATCTTCTGGCCTTCTTCATCGCGAATCAAACCGGTCATATAGACGGTTTTAAACGGCACCTGCGGCTTGCCGTTTTCATCTTTGATGAAGTGCATGGTCAGCATGATCATGCGCGCAATCCAGAAGAAAATGATGTCGAAGCCACTCACCAGCACGCTGGTCGGGTGGAAGGTGCGCAGCGCCTCGGTGTTCTCAGGCCAGCCCAGCGTGGAGAAGGTCCACAGGCCTGATGAGAACCAGGTATCCAGCACGTCATCGTCTTGGCGCAGCGCGACATCAGCGGCGAGGTTGTTTTCCTGACGCACTTCATCTTCGCTGCGGCCCACGTACACGTTGCCCGCGTCGTCGTACCAGGCTGGAATGCGGTGTCCCCACCACAGCTGGCGTGAAATACACCAGTCTTGAATATCGCGCATCCAGGAGAAGTACATGTTTTCGTACTGCTTAGGCACAAACTGGATATCGCCGTTTTCCACCGCTTCTACCGCCACTTTCGCCAGCGGTGCGGTGCGCACGTACCATTGGTCCGTCAGCATCGGTTCAATGACCACGCCGCCGCGATCGCCGTAAGGCACGGTCAGATCGTGCGGTTTGATCTCCTCCAGCAGGCCGAGCGCGTCCACCGCGGCGACAACGGCTTTACGCGCGGCGAAACGCTCCAGCTTCTGGAACACGGCCGGGATGTCATCGGCGCAGGCGCTGCTTGCTTCACCGTTGGTGTCGAACACTTCCGCACGCTCGCGGATGTCGCCATCAAAGGTCAGAATGTTGATCATCGGCAGCTTGTGGCGGCGTCCGACTTCATAGTCGTTGAAGTCGTGCGCGGGGGTGATCTTCACGCAGCCGGTGCCTTTTTCCATGTCGGCGTGTTCATCACCCACGATCGGAATGCGGCGGTTCACCAGCGGCAGGATCACGTCTTTGCCGATCAGATCTTTGTAGCGTGGATCGTTCGGGTTCACCGCCACGCCGGTATCGCCCAGCAGGGTTTCCGGACGCGTGGTCGCGACCACCAGATAATCGTGACCTTCCGCGGTCTTCACGCCATCGGCCAGCGGATAGCGGATGTGCCACATCGAGCCTTTGCTCTCGCGGTTTTCAACTTCCAGGTCGGAGATCGCCGTGCGCAGCTTGGGATCCCAGTTCACCAGGCGCTTGCCGCGGTAAATCAGGTTCTCTTTGTAGAGGCGCACGAACACTTCGCGCACCGCATTGGACAGGCCTTCATCCATGGTGAAGCGTTCGCGCTCCCAGTCCACGGAGTTGCCGAGACGGCGCATCTGGCGGGTAATGGTGCCACCCGATTCCGCCTTCCACTGCCAGATTTTGTCGATAAACGCTTCACGGCCGTAATCCTGGCGCGTTTTGCCTTCTTCTGCGGCGATCTTGCGCTCAACGACCATCTGGGTGGCGATGCCCGCGTGGTCGGTACCCGCCTGCCACAGGGTATTTTTCCCCTGCATGCGCTGGTAGCGAATCAGGGTATCCATGATGGTTTGCTGGAAGGCGTGACCCATATGCAAGCTGCCGGTGACGTTCGGCGGCGGGATCATGATGCAAAAGCTTTCCTGGCTGGTATCGCCATTCGGTTTGAAGTAGCCCTGCTGTTCCCAGTGCTCGTAGAGCGGCTGCTCGATATCTTGCGGGTTATATGTCTTTTCCATGTCTGCTATGTCGTTTGCGGCGGCGGAGGCGTCGCCGTATTCAATTGGAAACCAACGCTGCGGTACGCTTTATAGCGGTCGCGCGCCAGTTGTTTCAGGGATTCTTCGTAAGGAACGAAGTCTATCACTTCATGGAAACCAGTAGCAAAATCTGCGAAGTGGGGCAGCAGACTGATCAGCAGATCGCGCGGCGCGCTGCCGCGACGCTGCGGCCAGGCCAGCTCTACCGGGGCGCCGTAGCGCGGACCTTCGCCCGCCAGATTATGCGGCACAAAGGCGTTCGCCGGTCGCTGCCACAGGGCTTCATCAAGGCGGTTGGCCTGCGCTTCATCTTCGCAGGCGATCAAAATGCGTTTGCCTTCACGCCAGCGCGTTTCCGCTAAATCGCACACCAGCGCTTCAATGGCCGTCAGGCCGTCGCTGGCGCTTGCCGATTCCATGACGTAGAACGTGGCATTTTTCATGGCTGAGTGGTTTCCATCAATGACAGTGGGGCGCATTGTGCGCCCCATGAGTACGTGTGTCTATTTTGAACGGCGATTAATCGTCGCCGTTCAGGCCCGCGCGGTTCAACAGGAACTGCGACAGCAGCGGCACCGGACGGCCGGTGGCGCCTTTGGCTTTGCCGGAGCGCCATGCGGTGCCCGCGATGTCCAGGTGCGCCCAGTTATATTTACGCGCGAAGCGTGCCAGGAAGCACGCGGCGGTGATGGCCCCACCGGGACGGCCGCCGATATTCGCCATATCGGCGAAGTTCGACTCCAGCTGCTCCTGATACTCATCGGCCATCGGCAAGCGCCAGGCGCGATCGCCAGACTGCTCAGAGGCGCTGATCAGCTCGTGCGCCAGCGGATTGTGGTTAGAGAGCAAGCCGCTCACGTGATGACCCAGCGCAATCACGCAGGCACCGGTCAGCGTGGCAACGTCAATCACCACTTCCGGCTCGAAGCGTTCAACGTACGTCAGCGCGTCGCACAGCACCAAACGGCCTTCGGCATCGGTGTTAAGCACTTCTACGGTTTGCCCGGACATGGTGGTCAGCACATCGCCGGGACGCATCGCGCGGCCATCCGGCATGTTTTCGCAGCCCACCAGCACGCCGACCACGTTGAGCGGCAGATTCAATTCCGCCACCATGCGCATGACGCCGTACACCGACGCGGCGCCGCACATGTCGTACTTCATCTCATCCATGCTTTCCGCCGGCTTGATGGAGATACCGCCGGAATCGAAGGTCAGGCCTTTGCCGACCAGTACAATCGGGCGCGCTTCCGGATCGCTGCTGCCTTTGTACTCAATCACCGACATCAGCGATTCATTGTGCGAACCCGCGCCTACTGCCAGGTAAGCGTTCATCCCTAACTCTTTCATTTGCTGTTCGCCAATCACGCGCGTGGTGACGCTTTTGCTGTAGGCATCGGCGAGCTGACGCGCCTGCGAGGCGAGGTAAGCGGCATTACAGATGTTAGGTGGCATATTGCCGAGATCTTTCGCGGCTTTGACACCGGCGGCCACGGCGAGGCCGTGCTGAATGGCGCGCTCGCCGCTGGTCAGCTCACGGCGCGTCGGCACGTTAAACACCAGCTTGCGCAGCGGACGACGCGGCTCCACTTTATTGCTTTTCAGCTGATCGAAGTTGTAGAGCGCCTCTTTTGAGGTTTCCACCGCCTGGCGCACTTTCCAGTAGGTATTCCGCCCTTTAACGTGCAGTTCGGTCAGGAAGCAGACGGCCTCCATCGAGCCCGTGTCATTGAGGGTATTGATGGTTTTTTGGATCACCTGCTTATACTGGCGCTCATCCAATTCCCGTTCTTTACCGCAGCCAATGAGCAGAATGCGTTCAGAGAGAATATTAGGCACATGGTGCAGCAGCAGGGTCTGGCCCACTTTACCTTCCAGCTCACCGCGGCGCAGCAGGGCGCTGATGTAGCCGTCGCTGATTTTGTCTAACTGCTCAGCAATCGGGGATAAACGGCGCGGCTCAAAAACACCGACAACAATGCACGCGCTGCGCTGTTTTTCCGGGCTACCGCTTTTTACACTGAACTCCATGCACTCTCCTGAATCTTAAAGACAACGGCCTTTGCTGTCGTTAGAATGTAGCGCGTTCGTTACCCATTAATTTGTTGCGGTGGATGACATTTCATCGCCGACAGTCATAATGAGATGGGGGTGGCAATGTGTTGTTTTTCCACCACCCTAACGCGTTCGTCATACAATTTTAGCTACGCTAACGGCCATTGATGAAGAAAAATGGTCGATAAGCGTTGAAACTAGCGATTTTCCTGCAAAAAGACAAGTTATCACAGGCGTACTAAGCGTGATCATCATTAGATATCTGGTTCGGGAAACGCTCAAAAGCCAGCTGGCTATCCTCTTTATCCTGCTACTGATCTTCTTTTGCCAGAAGTTAGTACGGATTTTAGGTGCCGCGGTGGATGGCGAAATCCCAACAAATCTTGTTCTGACCCTGTTAGGACTCGGCGTGCCCGAAATGGCACAACTTATCCTGCCCCTAAGCTTGTTTCTGGCGATTTTGATGACCCTGGGACGGCTGTACACCGAAAGCGAGATTACGGTGATGCACGCCTGTGGGCTGGGCAAAAGCGTGCTGGTGAAAGCCGCGATGATTTTGATGTTGCTGACCTCCGCGGTGGCGGCGGTTAACGTCATCTGGCTCGGCCCGTGGTCATCCCGCTATCAGGATGAAGTGACGCAAAACGCCAAAGCCAACCCCGGCGCCGCTGCGCTGGCGGCCGGCCAGTTCAAGACTTCCGGCGACGGCAACACCGTGCTGTTCGTTGAGAACGTGAAAGGCAACCAGTTCGGCCACGTGTTCCTTGCGCAGCTGCGTCCAAAAGGCAACGCGCGTCCGTCCGTGGTCGTGGCCGACAGCGGTCATATGGAGCAGCGCCAGGACGGTTCGCAGGTGGTCACGCTGGATAAAGGCACCCGCTTTGAAGGCACCGCGCTGCTGCGCGATTTCCGCATCACTGATTTTGTGAATTATCAGGCGATTGTGGGATACAAAGAGGCCACGCTCGATCCCAACGACGCGGATCAGGCGGACATCAGCACCCTTTATCAGAACAAGACCCCGACTTTCCAGGCTGAATTCCACTGGCGTCTGACGCTGATCTTCTCGGTGCTGATCATGGCGCTGATGGTGGTACCGCTTAGCGTGGTGAACCCGCGTCAGGGCCGCGTGCTGTCGATGCTGCCGGCGATGCTGCTGTATTTAATCTTTTTCCTGCTGCAAAGCTCGCTGCGCTCCAACGGTGCAAAAGGGCGGCTCGATCCTGCGCTGTGGATGTGGGCGGTGAACGTGGCCTATCTGGGACTGGCCGTGCTGCTCAACCTGTGGGATACGGTGCCGATGCGGCGCCTACGTGGACGTTTTAGCCGTGGAGGATCGCTGTGATGTTTAAGGTCCTTGACCGCTATATCGGCAAAACCATCTTTAACACCATCATGACCACGCTGTTTATGCTGGTGTCGCTCTCGGGCATCATCAAGTTCGTTGATCAGCTGCGTAAAACCGGGCAGGGCGCCTATACCGCGCTGGATGCGGGCTACTACACCCTGCTGAGCGTGCCGAAAGATATCGAGATCTTCTTCCCGATGGCCGCCCTGTTGGGTGCCCTGCTCGGTCTGGGCACGCTGGCGCAGCGCAGCGAGCTGGTGGTGATGCAGGCGTCGGGCTTTACCCGCATGCAGGTGGCGTTGGCGGTAATGAAAACCGCGATTCCGCTGGTGCTGTTGACCATGGCCGTGGGCGAGTTTGTCGCGCCGCAGGGTGAGCAGATGGCGCGTAACTTCCGTGCGCAGCAGCTGTACGGTGGCTCGCTGATGTCCACCCAAGGCGGCCTGTGGGCGAAAGACGGCAACAACTTTATCTTCATTGAGCGCTTAAAAGGCGATAACGTCATCGATGGCGTCAGCATCTATAAGTTTGACGATGCGCGCCGTCTGGTGAGCGTCCGTTACGCCGCAACGGCCAGCTGGAACGCGGAGAAAAAGGCGTGGGCGCTGTCGCAGATCGATGAATCGAACCTGACCGATCCCAAGCAAATCACCGGTTCGCAGAGCCTGAGCGGCGAGTGGAAAACCAACCTCACGCCCGATAAGCTTGGCGTGGTGGCGCTGGACCCCGACGCGCTCTCGATCAGCGGCCTGTATAATTACAGCAAGTACCTCAAGCAGAGCGGGCAGGTCTCCGGCCGCTATCAGCTGAACATGTGGAGCAAAATTTTCCAGCCGGTGTCGGTGGCGGTGATGATGCTGATGGCGCTCTCCTTTATCTTCGGACCGCTGCGCAGCGTGTCGATGGGCGTGCGCGTGGTGACCGGCATCAGCTTTGGCTTCCTGTTCTACGTGCTGGATCAGATCTTCGGTCCGCTGAGTCTTGTCTATGGCATTCCGCCGGTACTGGGGGCGATTCTGCCCAGCGCCGCGTTCTTTGCCATCAGCCTCTATTTGCTGGTCAAACGCAGCTAGCTGCGCGTCAAACGTAGCAATGGCGAAGGGCGGTCACCATGACCGCCCTTGTTGTTTAGCGCAGGGTCTCCAGCAGCAGCGGCAGCTGTGAAAGCAGATACAGCACCAGCCCAATCGAACCGCCGACCAGCGTGCCGTTGATGCGAATGAACTGCAGGTCGCGGCCGATATTCAGTTCTATTTGCTGCGACATCTCGCGCGCATCCCAGCTTTTGACCGTGTCGCTGATGTGACGCGTGAGAAAGTGGGCAAACTCCGGCGCCACGCTGCGCGCGGCATCTTCAAGGTGCTGATTCATCGAGCTGCGCAGCGCTTCATCCGCCAGCAGCGTTTCGCCGAACCACAGCGCGGCCTGGCGTACCCGCTCCTGCACGCGTGAGTCCTCGCTGGCCAGATCGGTTTTCAGCCAGGCGCGCATGTCATGCCACAGCTCACCGATATAGCGATTCAGCGATGCATCTTCTTTGATCCAGCTTTTGATGTTTTCCGCCCGCTGTGCCATCTCCGGATCGGTTTTCAACCGTTCAATCAGCCGCTGTACCGCGCGATTAAACCCCTGACGAAACTCATGGCCTTGATCGCGCGCCACGTCATCCAGCAGCGAGTTAACCGCGTTGGAGACCAGCTCTGCGCTGTGTTCACCCAGCCACTCGGTGGGCAACACTTTGGCCTTGATGGGATGCTCGCGCTTGAGCCAGCGCACAATCTGCATGGCGATGAAATCACGCGTGCTGGGTTTATGCAGCAGGCGCAGCAGCTGCTCCACTGCGGCATCCAACAGCGCCTGATGGCGGTTATCTTTGGTCAGGCTGTCGAGGATCAGCGCGCTGGACTGGGTGAGATCCACCTTGTCGAGCGCGCGGTGCACGGCGCTGCGCAGAAAGCGCTGAATGCGCGCGTCGTCGGTGAGATCGAGAAAGCCGCGCATCACCTGTAAAAGATGACGACCAATGCGGTCGGCGTTGCCCGGCGTATTCAGCCACTGCGCCAGCATCTGCGACGGATCGTGACGGCGAATCAGCGCCAGCAGCGAGTCGGTATCGAGAAATTTCTCCTGCACAAAGCGTCCGAGATTATCCCCGATACGATCTTTATTGCGCGGAATGATCGCCGTGTGGCGCGAGATAAACGGCAGCGGCACGCGGCGGAACAGCGCCACCACGGCAAACCAATCGGCGAGCGCACCGACCATGGCCGCTTCGGCAATGGCTTTCACGCCCAGCACCCAGATGTTGGGCGGTAAAAACAGCGTCACAAGAAAGGTGCCGGCAGCGATCAGCAGCAGCGCCAGCGCCAGCCGTTTGGTGCGTTTGAGTTGTTGATATTTGTCCATTTACTTATGTTAGCAGAGGACGCGGATGCCCGGCGACCACCCAGCCGCGTGCGAGGCTCTCTGCCTGCGTGGTGGCCTCGCCAAGGCGCGAGGCCATCTGCGCCGTTAATGCTTCTCTACCGCATCAAAAAACAGCAGGCTGACGCCGATGCCCTGCTGCACATGACTCACATTGCTGCGTATCGCTACCTGCTGTGCGCCCTGCAGCATCACCACAAACGGCGAATCATGCTGGATCGTTTTCTGTAATTCGCCGTAGAGCGCCCGGCGCGCTGCCGCATCGCTCTCGCCGGCGGCGGCACGCGTTTTGGCGCTCAGTTCGGGGATCGACCAACCCACGCGCCACGCCAACGTTTTGGCGCCGCCCGGCACGTTTAGCGCAAAGGCGCTGGCGTTGCTGTTGGGATCAACGTAATCCGCGCCCCAGTAGCTGAGAATCGCCTGGAAATCACGGCCGCGCATTTTGCTCCACAGTTCTGACTCCGCCACCGGCTGCAAGACAATGTCGATGCCAGCCTCGGCAAAGCCCGCCTGCAGCGCCTGCGCAATATCACTGTAAGGCGGCTGATTCACGACCGTCAGCACCACGCGCGTGCCGGGCTTGATGCCCCCCGCCGCCAGCAGGGTTTTCGCTTTCTCAACGTCGTAGTGAAACGGCTGATCCGTCAGCGCACCATCAAATCCCTGCGGCAGAAAACTTTGGTGGATCTGATACTGCCCTTTCAGCAGCTGCTGCGAAATGGCCTGGTAGTTGACCAGCCAGCGCGCGGCGTGCCAGAAGGCGGGATTGCCCAGCGCGGGCTGCGTCTGGCTTTGGGTGTTAAAGCCGAGGTAGTAGATCAGGCTTGAGGGAAACGCCGCAATGCGCACGCGGCTGTCCTGCTTCAGGGCATCGATTTGATCCGGGCCAAGCTGGTAAGCGATATCCACATCACCCTGCTGAATCAGCAGGCGGCGGGTGGCGGCGTCCGCCACGCCCTTGAGCAGGATGCGGGTGAGATGCGGCTGCGGCGTCGCATGGGGATTGGCGCTCAGCACCAAGGCCTGCTGCGGCACATACTGCTGGATACGAAACGCGCCGCTGCCCGCCGATTGCGTATGCAGCCAGCCGTTGCCAAGATCGTTATTCACGGCGTGCTGCTGCACGGTTTGGCTGTCCACCACCGACGCCACCGGCGCGCTCAGCAACCGCAGCGCGAGATCCGCGCCAATGGCGGCGGGCCAGCGGATCTCCAGCTCGGTGTCACTGCGCGCGGTAAACTGTGTGGCGATGTTATCTGCCGTCCAACCAAACTCCGCGAGAATAAAGGCGGGGGCTTTATTGAGTTTGACCGCGCGCGTCAGCGAGAAGATCACATCCTGCGCCGTCACGGGATTGCCGCTGACAAAGCGCGCCGCCGGATTGAGGGTAAACACCAGACTGTGGGGCGACGAGCCGGGGCGCCACGCGCTGGCCAGCAGCGGGGCGAGCCGCTGCGGCGTGTTGCGGTCTGCCTCGACCAGCGTTTGATAAAGATTACGCTGCACGCTGTTGCTAACGGTCTCAAAACTTTCGGCGGGATCAAAGCTGATAATGCCGTCCAGCGGCACGGCCACTACCAAGGTATCTTTGGGCGTGGCGGCCTGCGCCGTCAGGACGCTGCTGCACAGCGCCACGAGTAATATCCACAGTCGCATTATTTTTCTCTCTGAAATCGGGAGAGATAAATTTATCGTTGAAACGTCAAAGTCAAAATGCCGCTTTGTTCTGAGCTGTGCCGGAAATAACCATTACGCACCGTGAGCGACTATTTGGCCGGTTTTTTGCGCGTTTTGTCACACGGAAGAAATAAACCTGGGTAACCTCGCGGTGAGTGGCGAAATAAGGTGATATAAAATGAAGTGATGCGCTTATAGAACTGATGATTTATTTTTCTTGATTCCACGGCGCGACAATTTCCGCTTGCGATCAATAACCAACGCTTACACCATGCTGCCCGCCATCCCTCAGCGTAATCTCACGGTTAATGTGAAATTAACAATGTAATCCGCTGCTTTCATTCCTCTTTCGCGCTTCAAAGAAATAATGCGGCGTGAAATAAATACATCTTTAATTTAATTTTTACATCCAGACACATTTATATCCCTAACATCGCCGGGGTATTTACCGATTAATTAAGCCATCCCACACAATTATCTTTCCTGGAAAGTGAGAGCCGCCGCGCCATGCTTCTACAAAAACCCACAACCCGACGTAAATTTTTACTGGGGTCGTTACTGGCTTTGCCGTTAAGTGACCTGGTGCTCAGGGGATTAACTGCGGCGCAGGCGGCAGAAATGGCCGCCCCTGATTTGGCCGCCTATCAGCCGATCTTTTTCAGCGCGTCAGAGTGGCAATTTATTTTGGCCGCCACCGATCGCCTGATCCCGGCGGGCGGCAGCGGCAAAGCGCCGGGCGCGTTGGAAACCAACGTGCCGATTTTTATCGATCAGCAGCTGCACAGCCCGGAGTTTGGCGCAGAGATCTATCTGCAGGGCCCGTTTGACGTACACGCACCCGCTACCATGGGTTACCAAATTCCGTTTACGCCGCAGCAGATGTATCAAACCGGCATCCGGCTGGTGGAGCAGTGGACGCAGGCGACCTACCAAAAGCCTTTCCATGCGCTAACGGTGGAGCAGAAAGATGCCGTGCTTACCAAAGTGAATAAAAATGACGGCATCGATTTTGCCGCGCTGGGCGAACCGAACCTCAAAGCGTCGCAGTTCTTTAGCCAACTGCTTTCCGATACCAAACACGGCTACCTCGCCGATCCCATGTACGGCGGCAACAAAGGCATGAAAGCCTGGATTGCCATCGGCTTCCCCGGCGCGCGCGCCAGTTTTACCGAGTGGGTGAAGCAGCACAACGTCCCGTATCCGCTGGGTCCGGTTAGCCTGTCAGGCGAGCGCGCCTGATCCCCCGTATCGGCAATTTAACGCAGGAAAAACATGGCACAGATCACTAAGAAAGACGTCGATGTCGTTGTGTGCGGCCTCGGCTGGGCCGGCTCGCTGATGAGCATCGAACTGGCGCTGGCCGGGCTGGAAGTGCGCGCGCTGGAGCGCGGCGGCGAGCGCGACTACCCCGATTTCGCCTACCCGAAACCGGCGGATGAATACGCCTATAACGTGCGTAACAAAGTCTTCGCCACGCCCAAAGAAGTGGCGGTTACCGTGCGCTACAACATGGACCAGACGGCGCTGCCTACCCGCAAATGGGGCGCGTTTGCGCCGGGCACCGGCGTCGGCGGCGCGGGCATGCACTGGACGGCGGTGTTGATTCGTCCAACGCCCACCGACATCAAGCTGAAAACCTACGTTGACCAGGCGTACCAACCCGGCATTTTGCAAGACGACATGCGCGTGATGGACTTCCCGTTCACCTGGGATGAAATCGAACCCTATTTCTATAAGTTTGAGCTGATCTGCGGTCAGTCCGGTAACACCGGCAACCTGCGCGGTCAGATTCTGGAAGGCGGCGATCCCTTTGAAGGGCCGCGCTCCGAGCCTTATCCGCTGCCCGCGCTTGACGACACGCTGAACAACGTGATGTTCAAAGAGGCGGCGAAAAAGCTGGGCTACCATCCGTTCCCCAATCCGTCCGCCTGCGTCTCGCGCGCGTGGAAAAACCCCTACGGCAACCAGATCGCGCCCTGTAACTACTGCGGTTACTGCTCGAAGTATCCGTGCCTGAACTACTCCAAAGCCTCACCGCAAACGGCGGTGATGGATGCGCTGAAGCGCCTGCCCAACTTCTCCTATGAAGTGAACGCGGAAGTGTTCAAAGTGGTGTTACACGACGATCAAAAAACCGCCAAAGGCGTGCTCTATTACGATGCGGACGGCAATGAAGTGTTCCAGCCGGCGAAGATCGTGGTGCTCTCGAGCTTCCAGCTTTATAACGTGCGCTTGATGCTGCTTTCCGGCATTGGCAAGCCGTATAACCCGATTACCGAAGAGGGCGTGGTCGGGCGTAACTATGCGTTCCTGTCCAACGGCGGCGCGACGCTGTTTTTCAAAGACAAAAACTTCAACTCTTTTGCCACCGCGGGCGCTACCGGCCAGATGTTTAACGATATCTCGCCGGGCAACTTCGATGGCCCTGGCCTCGGCTTCCTCGGCGGCGCGAAGATCCACAGTTCGCAGGCCACCGGTACGCCGATTGCCACAGCGCTGCCGAAAGGCACGCCCAACTGGGGCATGGGCTATAAAGAGGGGCTGGAGCAGTGGTACAACCATTCGATGAAGATCAGCATCACCACCACGTGCCAGTCGTACCGCGACATTTATCTGGACCTCGATCCGCACTACACCGACCATCGCGGCCAGCCGCTGCTGCGCATGACGTTTAACTGGAAAGCCAACGAACTGAAGTTACAGCAGCATCTTAAAGGCATCGTCGGTGATATCGCCAAAGAGCTCAACCCGGACAGCATGAGCATGAGCTTCCTGCCGATGGGCGCGGATTTTGATCTCACCAAATACGTCTCGACCCACAACGTGGGCGGCGCGGTGATGGGCGATAACCCGAAAACCTCGGCGCTGAACAAGTACCTGCAAAGCTGGGATGTGCATAACGTGTTTGTGCCGGGCGGCAACGCCTTCCCGCAGAACTTCCAGGCGAACCCCACCGACACCATCGGGGCGATCACGCTGATGGCGGCGCAGGCGATCAAAGAACAGTACGTGAAAAACCCCGGCCCACTGGTACAGGCATAACTCGATGAACATCAAACCTTTGTTAATCGCCCCCGCGCTGATGCTGGGAAGCCTGGCCTTGCAGGCACATGCGGAAGATGACGCGCAGCTGATCAAGCGCGGCGAGTATTTGTCGCGCCTGGGCGACTGCATGGCGTGCCACTCGGTGGCGGGCAAACCCGATTACGCGGGTGGGCTGGCCATTGAATCGAATCTCGGCACCATCTACTCCACCAACATTACGCCGGACGTGGAGCATGGCATCGGGCGCTACAGCGAACAGCAGTTCTCTGACGCGGTGCGTAAAGGCGTGCTGCCCGACGGTTCACGCCTTTATCCGGCGATGCCGTACCCTGACTACGCCAAGATTAGCGACGCCGATCTGCACGCGCTGTATGTCTATTTCATGAAAGGCGTGCAGCCCAGCAGCGCACAGCCGCAGAAGACCGACCTGCGCTTCCCGTTTAGCCAGCGCTGGGGCATGCGTTTTTGGAACTGGGCGTTTACCGATGAGAAGCCGTTCCAGCCGATTGGGGGTGCTTCAGCGGAGATCAACCGCGGGGCCTACATTGTGGAGAGTCTTGGGCACTGCGGCAGCTGCCACACGCCGCGCGGCTTTGGCATGAACGAGAAGGCGCTGGACAGCAGCGATGCGCAGTTCCTCGCGGGCGGCAGCCTGAACCACTGGGATGTGCCATCGCTGCGCGGACTGCCGCGCTGGAGCACGCAGGAGATCGTGGATTACCTGCAAACCGGGCGCAACGACCAGGCGGCGGTGGGCGGTGAGATGAAATCGGTGGTGGAACACTCCAGTTCACACATGACCGACGCCGATCTGCACGCCATCGCGGCGTACCTGAAGTTCCTCGGCGGTAATCCGCCGCTGCAGGTGGCCAACGTGCAGAAGCAGCAGGCCACGGAAGCGACGCTTACCGCCGCGAAAAACCTCTCGGAAGGCGAGCGGCTCTATCTTGATAACTGCGGCGCGTGCCATTTTGTCACCGGCAAAGGGGCGCCAGGCGTGTTCCCGGCGCTGGATCAGGCGAGCATTGTCAACGCGCAGGATCCCACCGGGCTGATCCACACCATCCTCGCGGGGGCGCAGCAGCCGTCTACCGCGAAGGCGCCGTCAACGCTGGCGATGCCGGGCTTTGGTCAACGTTTGTCTGACGACGAGGTAGCCAAGCTGGCGACCTTTATTCGCCAGGGCTGGAGCAATAACGCGCCCGCCGTCAACGGCGATCAGGTGGCGGAGGTGCGTAAAACGCTCAAGCCAGAGTAAGAACAGGGCAGGGTGACCCGGCGGTCACCCTGTTTAATGGAAGGTGCGGATCACTTCCAGCACGCCGTTGATCACAAACTGCACGCCCATGCACACCAGCAAAAAGCCCATTAGCCTTGAGATGGCCTCAATGCCGCTTTTGCCGACCAATTTCATGATCGCGCCCGAACTGCGCAGGGCGATCCACAGGATCAGCGCCACCACGAAGAAGGTGAGCACCGGCGCGATCGCCACCACCCATGCCGGAAAATCCACGCCCGCTTTAACGGTAGAAGCAGAGCTGATGATCATCGCGATCGTCCCCGGCCCGGCGGTGCTCGGCATCGCCAGCGGCACAAAGGCAATATTGACGCTTTCACGCGGCGTATCGCTGGCGGCCAGCTCATCCTGCTTGTGTTCCGCTTCCACCGAATGGCCCACCGGTTTGGCCGGAAACAGCATGCGGAAGCCGATAAACGCCACGATCAATCCACCCGCCATGCGCAGGCCGGGAATCGAGATGCCAAAAGTATGCAGCACTGCGTTGCCGGCGTACCACGCCACCATCATGATCAAAAACACATACAGCGACGCCTGCAGTGCCTGGCGGTTGCGCTCCTGAAAATTCATGTCGCCCGCCAGGCCTAAAAACAGCGCCACGGTGGTCAACGGATTTGCCAGCGGCAGGATCACCACCAATCCCAGCCCCACGGCTTTAAGCAGTTCCAGCATCGTGCGTCCCCAAAAAAGAAGGCCGCGCAGGCGGCCTTGAGATTAATGCTTGGGCGTATCCAGCGCTTCCAGTAGCTCGGGGAAGAAGTCTTCCAGCAACTCTGGCGTCATCAGCTCGGGATAGCTGATCAGGTGCTCGCGGATGCGCTCGTTGACGTCGGGCAGCAGCGTTTCCGCCGCCTCTTTGGCGCTGATTTTTTTCTTTTTCATCAGGCGCAGCACGTCGTCCGGCAGGTTATCTTCGTCATCGATCTCTTCGGCGCCTTCAAGATCGTCCAGCTCGTCCAGCAGCTCCATCAGCGCTTCAATCTGCGGCGTGCGCGACTGGTATTCCGGCGGGCTTTCGGTCTCCATATAGCGCAGCAGCGCGCGCACCGGTGAGCCATCCGGCTTTGACGGCGGCTCGCTGGCGAACCAGCTCAACAGCGCGTGCTGATTCACCTGATGCACGTGGTAGCCGTTATCGACCAGCTCATCGGCGAGGAGATCCGCGGTGTCGTGTTCGATCAGGCAGATGTGCGTGCGATTCGGCGTAAATTGCTCAAGCCATTGATAAACTTCCTCAATGACGCTGTCGTCGTAGTTGAAGGTCTGGCTGAGATAGCTGTCATCCTCCTGATGGACGCAAAGGCGGATCAGGTCGGGATCGAAGTAAATCGCAATGCGGGTGCCTTTCATGCGCGCAGTCCTGTGTAGTGCAAAATCTCACTATAGCGTTAGGCAGCGCAGATGAACATGACTATGCCCGCAGCCTGCGGCGCTGGCGTAAAAAACGCGCAAAAATCAGCACGATCCGTCCAGTGGCACGGTTTATTGTGGCGGAGGAGAGCGGCGGGGAGCATGGATCAAAGTGGGCCTGTGTGCGTGCAGAAAACGGCGCGCGGGACAGCGCGCGCCGGTCGACCCTTACATGCCGACGTATTTTTTGCCCTGCTTGAGCACCACGTCGCAGGCTTTGGTTTTCAGCTTCTCGCCCATTGGCGAGTTGCTCAGGCTTTGCAGATTAAGCTGCTGGCCGTTGCCGGTGTTCAGCAGGCCCATCAGTCCCTGCTGGTAATCGGTTTTTTGCGTCTGCGCCGTCGGGCTGCTCAGGCCCAGTTTGTTCAGCACCTGTTCTTTCACCGATTTGACGTTGTTGTCCACCACGTTGTGCTGCACGCAGTACTCCATCACGCCCGCCGCGTTGGTCATGCTGTTTGCGCTCACCGCTTTGTCGCCGCCGTTGAGCAGCCCCGCCAGCGACGCAATCGACATGCCGCCGTTCTGCTGCGTGCTGGTGGACGTATTACTGCCGCTGTTCTGCTGCTGCGACAGCTGGGACGCCGCGCTGCTCAACTGATCCTGCCAGCTCGCCGCCGACGCACTGCCCGCCACCAGCATCACTGCCACGGCACCGGCCCACATAGCCCGTTGCGTTATTTTGTTCATTTCAACCTCGTTGTCATTCTGCGTCTGATGCGCGTTGTGCTGGTTAAGAGAGGCCACACGGCAGAAAGTTCCGAAGGCGAGGGGTGGGAAGGTAAAGTTTGGGAGTGTTCTGGGGGGATGTGCGGGGGCGGGGGCGTGGCTGTAGCGGTTACGTAATTCAGGATATCGCCAGCGGTGATCGCTGTCTTTCCTGTCTGGCGGGCGACTGGGGCGTTTGGGCGTGTTGAAGGGCGCTTTCAGGAGAGCGGGATATCGCTGTGCGTTCTCAATACCGTCCGCTTACGGTGCGGCAGTGTGTGCAGTTCTGAACGCTTAGGGAGGCATGTGAAATTGAGGCGGCGCTGCGGGTGCTTAACATTTATTGGCGGTCCTGTACGCTTGAGCGCATACATTTGGTTTGTGGGCTGGGATTTTGGCATTGATGCGCATCCATTGAATCGCGGTTTTTTGAGGTAAGCGTCGCATGTTGTTAGCGTAGTGCTGTTTTTTTCAACGCTTAGCACGCATCCCCGCTGATTCCAGTTGCGCAGGCGGTGTGTAACGGTATAATCGCCAACGTTTTCCGCATCCTCTTCAGTGCCGAAGTGGCGAAATCGGTAGACGCAGTTGATTCAAAATCAACCGTAGAAATACGTGCCGGTTCGAGTCCGGCCTTCGGCACCACGTGATGCAAATAAGTCGCTCAAGAGCGGCTTTTTTTGTGTCTGGCGTTTAGTATCTGCAGGGATCTCCTCGCTCTCCACTCGGTGCAAATCAACCTGATCCAATCTATATCAATGAATCTACATGGATTTAAAATACACCTCAGAGTCATTTAAGATGAATTAAAGAAAGGTGTCCGTTAACCTGTGGCGATTCACTTGATAAAATCACCTCAAAAATATATGAATTATTTTGAATATATCAGAATAAGTATCTCCTTTATGTGGTAGCCATTTCTGTAAATAAAATGGCGGTTGTCAGATAAGTTTTCATTAATTATTTATTTTCATTTTTATAATCATATGAATATTTTCATTTATCAATTATAGAATATTTGCCTTTATCTTCCTTTGTAATGTAATTTTTGCCGATACAGGTTGAAAATGCACAAGCCAATGCATGTCGCCAAACTTTTCTGTCTATTTCATTAATGTGGATATAACGCTCTCTAAGTTCATCAGTCAATTTATCAAGTTCAATGATACTTCCTGGCTTCAAAAATGCAATTCGAGAATGAACAAATGCTAGTGCTGAACGGTACAATAGCCTTCCATTAGGAAGTTCATCAGATATTATACTATTTCTTTTTGCATGCATGAAACCATACTGTCTCGCGCCAGCAGCAGCTAAAGCAACGGGTAATATCTTTATTTTTTCTTTGTTTTTTTGATGTGAATGAATAATTTCATCATATATTTTTATTTTTTCAATTTCATCTTGCAAAGGAGTCTGGTTGGTAGTGGGATATATAGGGTTGCAGCATATGCATATTTGATTCTTATAAATAGGTGAAATGTCTTTGCAACTCATACATTGTCCGACTCTGAGTATCATTCCAGCACCGAAATTATCATTGTCTTTTTTGGTTTTCTTTATTAATGATAACTCTCTGCGTGATGATTCACTCCAATATAAAGCTGGCCATGAATAACTTGAGCATAAATAGTCCAGCCATGTTATTTCTGGAGGGTTTTTGTTTTTAAATTGCATTAACCATGCTGAGAATTTTTTAGACCACGTTAGATGTACTGTTTTTAGATCTAAGATAACCCCCGAATTAAAATCTTTTGCCATCAACGATTGTGTCATGGATTTTTCTTTCGCTAAATGTATGGTTTTTTTATTATTCTCTACATTAATTAATAAGCGGGTAAATTTATTATCATTATTCCAAGCCAGTTCTTCTGAATCGTAAATCGCGATAAATGCAGTCGTAGCGCGAGAGTAAGCACAGAAAAGTTGTGAATCATCCATATTGGATGCATATAGCGCTATAATAATTGGAGATTCTAACCCTCTAAATCTGGAAACAGTTTCAAACTGCACGCCAAATTTATCAAGATCGTCTTCTAAATCATATTTAAATTTATCAGAAGGTAGCAGTATAAAAATGTCGCTTGAACTTATGTTTTTACTTTTTAGTTTGTTTATTTCACCAGTTAATATTTCAATCGGATCGCTAACGATAAGTTCTCTTAGTGTATCAGCTTCTTCCGCTCGCGGAGAAATTAGCTGGTATGTTGAAGGTCGTACGGCAATGAGATAATCTGTCACAGCCTTGGGCGTTCTAATTACAATTGTTAAATTAAATGGGGTTGGGGCATTAATTATTTGGCATAATTCATGATGACTGGTGCCTTTTTCATAAGTGAAAATTTGCGATTCATCACAAAACGTCAAAATTATTTTTTCGTTAAACCATTGGCTTAGAATGATTAACCACTGAGATTGTAAAGCTTGGGCTTCATCAATAATTAAAGCATCGTATTGACCTAACATTTCTTGTTTAAGAGCTGCAACAAGATCTTCACAACATCCAGTATTGAACCAGTTATCAGGTACATTCGGATTTAAACGTAATTTACTTCTAGCTTTATGACATAATTTATGCCAAGTAAAAACATCACATGAGGATTTATCTATCTGTTGAGAGATATATTCTGATAGTCGGCTATTGAAAGTTATGATCAATGTTTTCAGTCCGACCGAACCAAGTCGCCGTGAATATTCGATGCCAATTAATGTTTTCCCCGTTCCCGGCCATCCTGTCACTACAAAGCGGCGATTATTTGATAGCAGGTCTATAACGCTAGTTTGCTCTCTCGTGAGCCTTAACCACAATTTGTTATCAAATATAACTCTAGATCCCCAACTTGGTGTTCCATCATAATCTGCGCATATCGTTTTTTTTATAATATCTAATTTGTGCTCTCCAAGTTCACCATTGTTAAGCGATTCTTTCCAATAGTGCATAATGTCAATAATATGTTCAGAAATAGAAGGTATATCTTTTTTATCAATGAATATACGACGCCACGGATCCACAGATGTGTCGATCATTGCTGTGTTTATAAATTCATTATGAAAAAGGCTATCAGGGAAAATAAATCCATAACCTATTCTTAAACGTAATTTTGTTGCCCCACCTAACCAGCGTGCCAGTCCATGAACGTTATTTCTCGTTTGGCGAATGACATCTACAGGTTTCTTAGATTTCAAATATACAAAGATATGACCATTTACACTATAGGCTCCGCTTTTTACTTCAAGTGCTAACACGCCCAGTTCTTTGTGAAGTATAAGAAAATCGATTTCTCCTGTTGGAGGGGTGAACATACCTAACTCACTGACTGCAGCACTTAGCCAGGGAAGGCTATGGATGATAGTGAATTCATCAGATAAACCTTCGGCCAGTAAACTATATACCGTCCGCTCTCCGTAACTTTGTGTTTCCTGTGGCCCAAAAGAAGGAATCATTTTCGCCCTATGTAACACGTCCTTTTATGTTTGTGTGAATGCGAACATGAGTGAAAATTTTGAATACTAACTATTATGACCTAAAAACCTATCAACGATGCCATTTCACAAACTGTTCCAACGACTGATACTCCCGCTTTTTAGGCTAAAGCGATTTTCCTCAAGTTTCAATAACACCTTTTCGAAGATTTTGGTGCCGTTAACTCGTTAAGAAACTACCAATTCCATACTATCATCAATACCGATTGACCTGCCCCAGTATTAGATACAACGCTCAGTTAGTAATGTCGGCTTGTTTACGTTCTAATTTTTCATCTCTCCAGGTTGCTGCATATTCAGCCAGCGTCTAGAAATTCAGCGATGAATGAGGTCTGGACTCGTTATAGTCCTGCTGCCAGTCATTAATGATTTTCCGTGCATGATGAATATCGCTGAAGCCGTGTTCATTCAGGCATTCATCCTAAAAGCGACCGTTGAAACTCTCAACAAATCCATTCTGCATTGGCTTAACTGGCTGGATAAGTCGCAACTCCATACCATGCTCAAAGGCCCATTGATCGAGTGCGCGGCAGGTGAATTCCGGACCCTGATCGGTTCTTATTGTCGCCGGATAGCCCCGAAAGAGCGCGATGCTTTCCAGAATACGCGTGACCTGAACGCCTGAAATACCGAAAGCAACGGTGTTCGTCAGACACGCCTTCGTGAAATCATCCAAACAAGTCAGGCACTTAATCCGGCGGCCGCTGGCAAGTGCATCCATGACAAAATCCATCGACCATGTCAGGTTCGGCGCATCTGGGCGAAGAAACGGAAGCCGCTCAGTCGCCAGTCACTATGAAGGTGTTCTCACGTGGATTATGAAGACATGACTAACATCGCGGTGTGTTAATCAACGGGGAGTATGTCTGTATTAACTGCTTTGAATGACTATCTAACTGCTCTTTTAATTACTCAGCCGCGAGCACCGTCGGTTTTTCACTATTAGCATCTAAATCTACCAAAATACCTTTCAGCCCTTCAATCTTCTCAACCAGCACTTTCACCCCATCATCGTGCGCGATGTCCACGATGGGCATGGAAAACCCAATGCTCTTTATCGTCTTATCTTTAGATAAATGGACTATCCCGTCAGTAACGGGGTAGCCGTCATAGCACTTCCACATCTGTTCTGCTGCTGAATAGGTACCTTCACTGATCAGCGCGAAGAGATAAATGTTGAGGTAAGTTTCAGCTGACTCGACGGCGATTTTCAATTGCGTTGCCAACGGTTCTTGCTCTTTACCGTAGTGCGCCACGCGGTGTTCAGCCTCAAGTTCGCTGTCAGTCACTAACTTAAAATCCAGGACGAAATCAGCGGTAGTGAGCGCGGAGCCGGGTTGCTGCAGCGTTGCGAAGACAAACGACACATCCATCATCGGCAGATAATCCCATGCCCACGTCTCCAAAGGATTTACCGTGCGGCGCGGTGGCTTACAAAAGCTCCACGCGTCCCAGACAAGGAAGTTGGTACCCACGTTCTGGGCGGCCATATTAATCATCGGCAGTATCTGTTGATAAAAGGCTGCGCAGATGCGGTGCGCCTGACGAACTTGCGCAAAAGGATCGTGGGTCATGATTGTGCCTTAACAAAAGAGAAATCGGTGGATAAAGGATGCTGGGCGATAAACGGGTAAAAATCTTTCCAGGGAAGCAGCGGCTCGCGAATCCCATAAAGAGATAACGCGTTCAAACAATCGGCAACGATGCGCTTATCCTGCGGCGTATTCCATTCCGCATGCTGCAGCTGCTGACGAACGTCGTCCCACTCTTTGCTATAAAAATAAACAGTGGGGAACGTTGTTGTTAATTCACTGAACCACTGACTTGCCGCTTGAGGGACATTCCCCAGCGCCATAAAATGCACATGAGATTTTGCACCATCATCCTGCATATAGCTTTCGAGTTCTCGGCGCCACTGATCCCGGGTCTGCCAGCCACCGCCGGGATGCTTCACTTCCACAATGAGCGCCGCATGCTCAAAGTTCATGACCACATCGGGTTCTGCATAAGACGCTTCTCTGCCAAGGTCCGATTTGAGATTATCCGGCAAGACTTGCGGAAAGCTATATTTTGGCCAGAACGACATGGACTCAAATGCACCCCAATCATCTCGGTTTATCCCCAACAGTGAGTCCAAAAAGCGATCCATCGCGCCCGTAGATAAATAGTTGATACGCGTCCAGAAGGCGGCGGTGAGCATATCTTCATAGTGCTTGAAAACGGAGCGCCAGCTTTGCGAAATCCCATCTTTTACAACGCGGCCTGACTTTCCTTGTAGAATGGCATTCAGCATCTCAAATCCTTTTTATAGACTTCACTACATTCACACTAAAACGTTGTCGGCTGGGTTAAATCCTACTTCAGCTGGGATGATATTATTCATGGTTTCATCGGAATAGGGAGTTACAAGGGCGTGTAATGATGTGCTGGTTAACAGGTAATCGACACCAAAACGTATCGCTCACTCGAGCAGGCGACGGTTGTATACCTAACCCGTTTTGTGTCAAAAAGGAATGCACTATAAAGGCCGCCTTAAACGGCCCTGATAATATCAACGCAGCGCAAAATAAAAACACATGCCCGCCAACGCGACGGCACCGATCAACAGAGCGATATTGCCCGGTCGCATACCCAGCGCCTTCTCTTTAATCTCATATTTAATGGGTAATTTGGGTTTGATGAGGTTAATCGGCGTGGCGATGCCCAACTCCTCATTAATATCACTTAATTCAATAAACGCGACGTCGTCGGCCTGGATATTTTGGCTGAAATCATAATTAATCGCGGCCTTCCACGGGTTTTTATCTTCGTGAATAAGCAGGCTGTTGTTCGCCGGGATCTCGGTGGGCTTCGGATAATAGCGCTTACAGGTTTTTTTGCTGCTATTTACCAGATATTTATCGATGGCTAGCGTGTGGAATTTCTTGCCCGGCACATACGAAGAATTACCGTCACGCACCACCCGATGCTGCTCTCGCTCTTCGGTGTATTTATACACATAGAGCAGGTGGCAATCCATAAAGTGCATGAGGTCTACCGCCCACTCGTGGCCTTTCTTACGCAGACGCTCAGCACAGTCCTCAAAATCCGCTTTGTCGGTCAGAAAGCCGATGTGCAGCTCGATAACATCCACCACGGTCTGCGCCGCCTTGATCTTGCTGCGAAAGTCGCTGTAGCCTTTCTCCACCAGCACGTTAAGCAGCTTCAGGAAGTTCACGGCGGATTTGTGATACTGCTCCGCCTCCTCTAATGAGGACTCGGCATCAAATAACTTTATCTCTTTACTTAACGGATCGGTGCCAAAGCACTCATACAATTTCTCAGCGGCCCGTTCGATGCCGCCATCTAATGCGGAGCGGTAACATTTAACCGAGGCGCTCATATCTTTATCGATGCCTTCGCCATAGCGATAGCAATAACCCATATTGTAATAGGCTTTAGGATCTTGATTCGCCTCGGCTAATGCCTGCCACTCTAAAAAGCCGCAGTAAAAATCCTCTGGCAATTTGGTGCCTAAAAAGAACAGCTCCCCTTTTTTTATCGCGCGGTCTATTTTCTCTTTCATAAAGCATCCCTAAGCCAAATTTGCCAGAATATGAAAAGCGGAAAAATCCTAATCCTCAATTAAACCACAAATCCTTTATTGTGACTGCCTCCATTTTTTTGTAGGGCTTATTTCCGCGATAAATGAGAAATAAAGCCCGCGCTAACCGAACCGGCATGACAGCAGCAAAAACAGAGCACGATGCCCGCGCGCCAGGCCGCCGCAGTTCCGCCTGGCGGCGTAACGTGGCAAACTATGCGCCGGTCAATTTTACGGATACTTTTCATGACGCACTCCCTTGAACAGCGGATCTATGAGCTGGTGCGGCGCTATGACGGCGTCTACTTGTTTAAGCAGAAAACGCTGACGCCGCAGATTGATATCGACAGCGATCTCAACTTCGAACGTGAAGAGGCCGCTGCGCTGATGGAGGAGTTTTTCGCCGAGTTCGACGTGGATCGCGGCGCGTTCGCCATTGAAACCTACTATCCCACCGAACCGTCGCTGTTCAACATCCTCAATCCCTTTGCCAAGCGTGACGTGCCGATCGTGCCGGATTTCACGCTGGCGATGCTGATCGCCTCGGCAGAGGCGGGGCGCTGGCTCTACGAATAGCGGCCGCCTTGTCCACCCGCAGAGTGACAAAAAATTCACTTCTCGCGCGGGCAAAAAGTCAGCACACTAGCCGCCTTACATCACGATGGAGAGAGGGCATGAATACCCGATTGCTGCACGCGCTGGCGCTGTGCGCAACCTTGAGTGCAACGGCGATGGCTGAGGATGGCGTCTCGTTTAGCCACAAAGATTGGGAGCTCGCCTGCGACAACACCTTAACCTGCCGCGCGGCGGGCTACAGCGCCGAAGAGGGCGCGGGCGGCTCGGTGCTGATCACACGCGCGGGCGGCCCAAACGCGCCGGTGCACGGTCGCGTGGTGCTGGCGGACACCGGCGATGATGACTCCAAGCAGGTGGATCACCTCGCGCTGTGGATCGATGACCATGCGCAAGGGGAGGCGGTAAAAGCGGACAACGACGAGTGGACGCTAACCGATGCTCAAACCCTGGCGCTGGTTGCCGCCATCAAAGGCAGCGGCAAAGTGGAGTTTCGCGGCGGTGAGGAGCCTTTCGAGCTCTCCAGCAACGGCGCGTTCGCCACGCTGCTGAAAATGGATGACGCGCAGGACCGCATCAACACGCCCGGTGCGCTGGTGCGCAAAGGCAATCAGCCTGAGAGCAGCGTACCGCCCGCGGTGGCGATGCCGGTGATTCATCAGGTGCGCGTGGCCAAAGCCGACGCGCGCCCGCTGACGGAGAGCGAACTGACGCTGCTCAAACCGAGGCTGATTGCGGCGCTCACGGACGATGACAGCTGCGACAACTTAGCGCCGTCCGACGACCAGCCGGAAGAGGGGGCGGAGCCGCCCACCCTGACGCCGGTGGATGCCAACCACGTGCTGATCGCCGCGCTGTGCTGGCGCGGGGCCTATAACGAAGGGTATGGCTTCTGGTTAACGGACCCGCAGTTCAAAGAAAAACCGACGCTGATCACCGACTCGGGCACCGACTACAGCGAAGGGGTGATCACCGAAGCGCAGAAAGGGCGCGGCATCGGCGACTGCTGGAGCACCGCCGAGTGGGTGTGGGACGGCAAAACCTTTGTACAAAGTAGCGATGCCACCACCGGCATGTGCCGGGCGATCCGCGCCGGCGGCGCGTGGCCGCTGCCGACGCTGGTCACGAACGTCAAACCCGCCGCCTGACTCGGCCAAACAGGGCGCCGCCTGGCGCCCTGTGCAATCTTACTTACCGCAGCACTGCTTGAACTTTTTACCGCTGCCGCACGGGCAGGGATCGTTACGGCCCACTTTGTCTCCGGCGCGGTAGGGCTCAGGATCGGGCTGCGCCATACGCTGTTCCTGCCAATAGTCATGCAGCGCCAGCGCGGCGGGTCGAATCGCCTCGATGCTCGCTTCAAACGCGTCGGGCGAAAACGCTTCCCGCGTGGCGAGGTGCGCCTCGCTGCCGTGTAAGGTAATGGCGTCCAGCGCGGGCTGCTGTTCCGGCGGCAGCAGCGACCAGTCGGCGTCCAGCGCCATGCCGCGCAGATAGCCGTAGCACCAGTCTTCCACCACGCTGAACTCCTGGCCTTCCATCTCCTGCCAGCCAAACAGCGGATCGAACTGCTCGGGGTAGGAGGCCAGGCGCTCGGCGATGTCGTTAAAATGCTGGATCACCAGCGCCATAAAGCGATCCCGCTCGCGCGCGTTCTCCCACTTAGGGATCTGCTTCTCGCCGCCCCAAATCGCCACCATCCAGTTGCTGAGTTCGATGTCGTTCGGCCCTGAGAGCAGCGCCGTGAGCATGCCGTCCAGCTCGGAGGTATCGACCACGGAGGCATCGTTGCCGTGTTTCTCAAGCATATCGTCCAGCCAGTTCAGCTCTTTTTCGGTTAACGGGCCTTGATTCATGCGGCATCTCCTGCGGTGTGGGCTCAGTAAACGTAATGGGCGCGATTATAGCGGGATGCATCGGGTTTTGCGGTTTTTTCCACGCCGTCGAACACGCAACGCCTCGGCGTGCCGAAGCATAGGGGGCGGGCGGCGCGCATGACGCTAACGGATCTTTGCAATTTTGCTGCACCGCGATGGCAACAAGCTGCGGTATGCTGTGCGACGACGTTGCTTTCAGGCGGGCCGGGAACCTTCCGCGCGCTGCGCTTGTCAGTAAAATGGACAATAAATAATTCACTGGAGTGGACATCATCCATGCGCAGGACACACATCTCTCTTGTTTCAGCAGGTATTTTTCTGGGCGCGTTAAGTCTGACTTCTGCCGCGATGGCCGAAGGGGAAGCCGCCAACACCGTTCCCACGCCGCCGCAGGTGCAGCAAGCCGCGCCGGATGCGCCCGCAGCGGATGCGCCGGCCAGCAGTGAGCCAGCCGAGTCCAGCGGCGATGTTGCGCCCGTGCGTCCGGCCCCCGATAACTCGGCGACGGCCCCTTCAGCGGCAAACAATTACGATCTCAATCCCATCATCATCGACTACAAAGAGTACAAAGTGGGCGACGTGGTGCCGGATGAGTACCGTAAAAAGCAGTACACCATCGTAGATTGGAAGGCGCGTCATCTGCCTGCCCCGCAGGACGGCGCACACTGGGCTTACATCAATGCCAACTACATCCTGATTACCGACGACAGCGGCAAAATCGTGATGGGCAAATCCGGCGACATCTTCTTCAAAGGCTAACCGCCTACCCGCAGGCGCACCCGCTGCGCCTGCGTCTCTTCCCACCCGCTACTCCTGAGGCACAATCGTAATATCCACCATGCCAATGCCAAGCTTACGCGGATCCTGTCCGGTGATATTGCCGACGTTCGAGAGCTGAGGCTCCGGCGGCGCAATAATCAGGGTGTGGCTGCCCGTGGGATTGGTGAAATGCAGCGTGGTGGTCGAGAACGCGTCACTCAGATTAAGCGACTGCACCTGATCGCCGACCCGCACCGGAATGGGACGGTGGGCGTTAGGGCCATAGGCGCGCGCGGTGATCACCAGCGCAAAGCGCGTGGGCAGCGGATCGACATATTCAATCTTCACTTCCGGTGCCAGGTTGGCGTTCGACCAGCGTCCCCAGGGTTCCGGGCGTGAGATACCGCTGAACTGCTTCACGCTCTGCGGCGCGCCGGGCACGGTCAACAGGAAGCGGTCGGCGGGATAGCGAATCGCGTTATCCTCAATGCGCATCTGCTGCACCGTCTGCTGATAGGTCGCCGCGCTGATCGCGGCGTGTGGGAAGCGCGCCTGGCCTTTCCATACCGGTTTATCAATGTGCGTTACCGTGGGCTGCGCACCCAGCTGACCCATCGCCACGCAGAGATCGGTCGAGAGCGCCAGCGCGGGCTGCCACACGCGGCCCTGCTTAAAGCAGCGATCCACCCAGACAAACTTCTCTCCGGCGGTGAAATCCGCCAGCTGATAGCGCAGCGGGGCGGCGTATTCCCCTTCCGGCAGCGGCTCAACGCGATCTTTCGCGATGCGGAACAGAATCGGCAGCTTAAACGTCGAGCCCGAGAAGCTAAGGGTATTTTGCGTCTGATCCACGGTAAAGGTCTCTAGCCGGGTGGGGAATTTCCACAGCTGGATGATGTCAGCCTTCCACGCGTTGACCTTCTGCGCCATATCGGGAAACAGGCTCGACAGCGAAGTGGACGACAGCCCGCTGCGTCCCAGCCCGATGGCGTTATCGCCGCCGAGCAGATCGAGCAGGGTTGCGCCGTTATCCAGCGTGCTGCGTTTGCCGTCGATCACCTCCGCCTGTGGCCGATCGCCGCGGATCACCATAAACAGATCGCGACGCGGGTGTTTGATCAGGTAGGGATGCGCGGTGTTGTTCATCGCCAGGTGATCCGAACTCACCACAATCACCGTGTTTTTAAACCACGGCGAGGCTTTAATGCGCGTAATCAGCCGCGCCACGTGCTCCTGCGAGCAGGCCACGGCGCTAAATGACTGATTGGGTTTGCCGTCGTAGCTGTAGCGCTTGCGCTGGCAGCTGCGCGAGATAAAGCCATCCGGATGGTGGGTGTCTACCGTCAGGGTGAACAGCGCAAAGCGCTTGTTCTGGCGCGACAGCGTGTCGAACTGGTCATAGACCGCGTCCATCACCGTGTCGTCGTAAAAGCCCCAGTTATTGCGGTAGTTGGGATCGGCGACGCGGTTTTTCAGCTCCTGCGAGCCGAACATGTGCTCGGCCTGAAAACCGTGCGACAGCAAAAAGGTGTCTTTGCCGGCGAAGCGCAAATCGGCGCCCTGTATAAACCAGTTTTCATAACCGGAATGCTTGAGGATATCGCCGAGGCAAACGTTCTGCGGGTAGAAGCTGGAGAGCGAGCCCGACGCATTGCCGTCAAACGGCGCGAACAGCGGAATACCGCACTGTGACGCCACCATCCCCGCAATGGTGTAGTCGGTGCCGGGCAGCTGTTCGGTGTCGCTGAAATCCAGGCTCTGCTCTTTTTCGCGGCTCAGCTCGGGCGCGAGGCCGGGAAAGGCTTGCTCGTCAAAGTAGGTGCGCTCCAGGCTCTCGCCATAAATCCACACCACGTTGAGTGTGGGATGGTCAATCGCCGTGCGCGGCGTCTTAAAGTAGCGTGCAAAATCGGCATCGCCCGGCTGCGTATGCGAGGCAATCAGCGCCTGCACCTGACGAAATGCCGGGGCGGTCTGCACTGAACCCGCTGCGCAGGCTACCGCCAGCAGGCTCCAGCCGACGTGATGCGGCCGCTTATGGCGACGCAACAGCCACGAGAGCAGACAAAACAGCAGAAACAAGCCAAGGAGTAAGCCAATCGCGGGTACCACATATTTACTGACGCCCGCGCCGGTCAGGCTATTGGTCAGGGTATACAGCACCGCATCGTTAATGCCGTCGCCGGTGAAGTAGTTGCTGGCAAACAGCGTGGCGTTCAGCACGATAAACAGGGTGAGCAGCAGCAGCATCAGGATAAACCAGAACGTATTGCGCCCGGCTTTGCAGGAATAGACCACGATAGCGGCTAAAAAAAGTACAACCGAAAGCAATTCCAACGTTGATCCTCACAGTTAGCGGTGACACGGTCCTGATGCCGTCGGCCCTCTTTGGCGCCAATCTATCTGGAGTGTCACACGGCTGCAATACAGCCGATCACATTTGTGCGGATACCCCGCGCGGCGCACCCTGCGCGTTGGCGGAAAGTCCAGTTTTTCCTGGCCGCAACCGCCTGCTGGCGCGGCCCCGTGAGCGAAACGGCGCTTACAGCGCGCCGGTCAGATACTGCGCTTCACCGTCGGCAAAGCTCCAGTCGCCTTTGTCGTTGGTGATAAAGCTGATCATGACATCGCTGCCCGCTACGCCGCAGTGCGTGTGCAGTTCGCGCGCCAGTTCGGCCATAAAGCGCGTTTTCTGCGCCTCACTGCGCGGGCTGGTGTAAACCCGCACCATCACCAGATCGGTACTGCGCGTGAAACCCAGCCCTGTATCCTGAAACACCATCTGGTAAGCTTTGTTTTCGTGAACAATTTGGTAACGATCGCGTGCCGGGACGTTGAAGGCGGTTAAGACGGCGCGGTGCGCGGCGTCCAGCAGCGTGCGGATCTGGTCGGGCGAACGCCCTTCGATAAGATCAAACGTGAGCAGTGGCATGACATTTCCTCGTAGGGTGCTGTGCAATGTCGCTATGCTGCCGCCTGTGACCATAAAGAAAAAGCGCGCAGGCTGAATTGATTATTTATTATTTTGAACAATTGCGATGACGACGATGAAAACCGATACCCTGTGGGTGCATCTGCATTGGCTCACCGTACTGGCCGAAGCGGGCAGTTTTACCCGCGCGGCAGAGCGCCTGGACGTGAGCAAGGCGGCAATGAGCCAAAAGATTAAAGAGCTGGAGGAGATGGCCGGCGTGTCGCTGGTGCAACGCACCACGCGCAGCGTGCGGTTGACCTCCGCAGGCGAAAAAATGGTGGAAGAGTTGCGCGAGCCGTTCGCCCGCATCGCGCAGAGTTTTTTCAGCGTGCGTGACGAGGCCGGGCCGGTGCGCGGTCTGGTGCGCGTCACCGCGCCGGTGGCCTTTGCCCGGCAGCAGCTGGTGCCGATGCTGGGCGATTTCCTGCGCGACTACCCGCAGGTGCGGCTGCAGCTGGACGTCACCGACAGGCTGGTGTCGCCCGCCAGCGAGGGCTTCGACCTTGCCATCCGTCACAGCCAGAATCTCCCCGAAACCTACGTCGCGCTGCCGCTGTGCGAGACGCGCGCGCTGCTGGTGGCGTCACCCGCTTACCTTACGCAGTGCGGCATGCCGGAGACGCCCGAGGCGCTGGCGCAGCACAACTGCCTGTATTACCCGCGCGGGCTGGAGGCGCCGCAGTGGCGTTTTAGCCGGGTGAACGGCAGCAGTGAAACCGTGCAGGTGCGCATCGCCGGTAACTTCGCCACCAATAACAGCGAATCGATTCGCGATGCGGCGCTACAGGGCATTGGCATCGCCATGCTGCCTGATTTCAGCGCCCAGGCGGCGCTGGCGGCAGGCACGCTGCAGCGCGTGCTGCCGCAGTGGCAGGCGGTGGATGCCTTTGCCGATCGGCTGTGGGTGATCCGGCCTTACGCCGCGCAGGTTCCCCGCGCGGTGACCACCTTTATCCACTGGTTACGCGCGCGCTTTGCGGAGGGGTAATCCCGGTTTTAATGGCGTTGCGCTGCGCCTGCATCATCGCCCCTAGCAGGCTATGGCGGCTGTAGTTGCCGATGCGCAGGTTGAAATCGAGATAACGCCGATCCTCGCCGCTGAGCGCGATCGCCGACGGCGGTGTGGCCGGTCGCAGGTTGAACAGCACGGCGCGGGCCAGCGTTTCACTGTGCCCGCCGCTCTGCTGCGCATGAAGCCAGACGTTGGCTTCCCCTTTGCGTAGAGAAAGATTCACCCGGCGATATTCCCGCATGGCGACCTGCTGCGCCAGCGCGCCAAGGTGCCGTTGCGGAACGGCGATCTGCTGCGTTAGCAGGGCAAAGTCATCGCGCTTGGTCAGTTCGTTATAATAGTTTTTAGCCCCCAGATGCTTAATGGGCGCGTAGTGCTTTTGCCATTCACGAATAAAAGGATTATTCGGCGCGGCGGCAATAAACCCACTCTCCATTACCGGCGCCAAATAATTTACGGTGAAGGGCGCGTGGTAATAACCAATCACATCCATGGCGCGAGCTGCGTGCGCGCGATGCACCCACGCGAGGTCTTCAAACAATAAGGTATGGCAGTCAATCGCAATACCGCCGTAGCGCAATAACAATTCCAGGCGAATCACTTCGCTTTTTTGCTGCGGCGTTAATTGGCTTGATGTAAAAATAAAATCGGGCAGAACTTCTTTTACCGTTCTGCGATTTATTACGTGTACGTCGTGGTCGGCATTATCTTTGCGAAGCTTCTCAATATTTAATCGCAGCGAAATCGGCAAATATTCATTATCCCAATACATCCAGATTTTCTTGGGGATAGGCGGCAGCGCTTTTTCCGCGCAGAACAACACCAGGGTCTCGTCCTCGCCCGGCTCATACTCGGGCGCACAGCATGTAACATATTGCTTTCTTTGGAATAAGGTCTGACTTGTAAACGCGAGACGTTTCCAACCGTGCCAGAGCGCACGCGCGGGTTCGAGGCGATTTTTATTCATGTTGCACCTGATTATTGTAATTAGGGTGGCAAATTCCCTGATGCTGGCGTCAAACGCGCCGGGTCTGTCCTTGCGGCTGTGTGTAATACAGACTGACAACAGCTTAATAATGTATTCTGTGCATCATGGCTATGTCTTTTGGTTGCTTTCAGATAAACCGGATAATGAAGATACCGTTATGAATAAAAATAAACGGGAATAACGTGTTATTCGGCTAACGTTTTTATTTTAAGCCGCCAGGATTAATCCTAATAAAACGATTAACAGCGGCGTATGCACGCGTATTACGCGGCAAAATCCGCGGCGGCCAGACGTAATCAATCCTGCAATTTTTGCTGGTCTGATAGCCGATCGTGCCGCATTGTCAGCGGTTAGCTACGCTTAAACCTGCGTATTCAGAAAAAGGAGGCACTATGTCGCACCCTCATCGTGGCTTACTGGCGGTAGACCGGCAGGGCAATCGCGTCTTGTTTCTGCATTCAGAAACCTTTGCTATTCAGCAGGTGCTTAACGCGCTGCCGCCGCGCCCGCAGCAGTTGCTAATGCTGCCCGCGCTGGAGAAGGCCTATGTCACCTTAACGCATGATGATCCGCATCATGCCGCGTCGTCCGGGCGCCACGGTCTGGCCATTATCGATTTGCGCGCGCGTGATGTAGTGGGATTTGTCGATTTAACGCCGCTGCGCGGGCCGCACAGCGGCCAGCTAGGCCGCGACGGTAAAGTCTATTTCTGCTGTGAAGGCAGCGCAGCGGTGGCCGTGATCGATCCGCTGACCGATCGGCTGGAAAAAATCATTCCGCTGCCCGCGCATCATGCGCACCGGCTAAGCCTCTCGCCCAGCGGACGCAAACTGTTTACTGAAAATCACGCAGACGCCAGCATCACGGTGCTGGATCTGTGCGAAGCGGAAGGGCGCATTATCGATAACATTCTGCTGGCGGGGCCGATCGCCGGGATCGCCGCCTCGCCCAAGCATCCCTATTTGGTGGCGTGTGCGGCAGATGCGCCGCAGCTCTACGTGGTGGATCGTCAAAGCCACCGCGTGCGCCAGCGTATTTTGCTGAAGGGGCATCAGCAGCCCTGCCACCAAGTACGCTTTAGCGCGAACGGCGATCGGCTGGTAGCGATCGGCGCCGGTGAACCCGTGGTCACACTCTTCGACGACCTGCTCAATCCGCTGGGCGACGTTGAGGTGGCAAACCCGCCCAGCGAAGGCTGTTTCAGTGAAGACAACCGCACGCTGCTGATCGCCCATGAAGAGGCGGGCGCGCTGAGCGTTGTCGATCTCGCTCTGATGAAGGTGATCGCGGTACCGCAGGCGGGCGCGGGCTGCGACGCACTGAGCTACTTTAGCCTGCACTGACGCGGGCGTTTTGCGCTGCGTCGCGCCCGGCCTCCCGGCGCAGCGTTGTCCACGTGTCATAAAAACTTAACCACAGTGTGGCAAAAAAAGCGCGATGCGATTGCGCATCAGAAAGGGGTAATGATAAGTATTATTGCTTATTCACACCCCGCATCTAATCGCCATCAACAGTGTATTTCATTTAGGTTACTGATTAATAAGTCTTTATTTTTAACTGCGTAATTTGCGCATAAAAATTAGGCATTATTTTGCCTCGCCTGCTTGATTTATCTACGCGCGTAGATAGACTGTAGGGACAGTGATAACTCACGGTGCCACAGACGTTACCGGGCATGCGATGGCGTAGTTTCATTTGCCGTGTTAATGCGATCGATGAATTTAACATCGACAAACAGCGGCAAAGCAGCGAATTCCAACACCAGGGAATTCATTAACTTCATCCAGTTTGCCTTACGAACGTCGCCACCGGGGAGTTCCGCTTGTTGTGAGGGAACCGACCCACGGATGGGCGTTTACTGTATTTACTTCTCTCAGGGACACGGTTATGACGGTTCAACGCTCCGTTACGCAACACGCTGCAGCCACCTCCGCCGCCGACGCGCGGCTCGAAACACCTGCCGGACGCCAGGATTTTTGGCGTGCCACTTTCTCCTGCTGGCTCGGTACCGCGATGGAATACGCGGATTTTGCCCTCTATGGTCTGGCCGCAGGCATTATCTTCGGCGATGTCTTTTTCCCCAATGCAACTCCCGCAATGGCGCTGCTCTCCAGCTTTGCCACCTGGTCTGTGGGCTTTATTGCGCGGCCAATCGGCGCGCTGCTGTTTGGCTGGATCGGCGATCGCAAGGGGCGGAAAGTGGTGATGATCAGCACCATCATCCTGATGGGCGCCTCCACTACGCTTATCGGCCTGATTCCTTCCTACGCGACAATCGGCGTGTGGGCCCCCGCGTGCCTGGTGCTGCTGCGCTTTACCCAGGGGCTGGGCGCGGGGGCGGAACTCTCCGGCGGCACGGTGATGCTGGGCGAATATGCGCCAGTGGCACGGCGCGGGCTGGTTTCCTCGGTGATTGCGCTCGGTTCTAACAGCGGCACGCTGATCGCCTCGCTGGTGTGGCTCGCGGTGATCCAGATGGATAAAACCACGCTGCTGGCCTGGGGCTGGCGCATCCCGTTTCTCAGCAGCGTGCTGATCGCGGCCGTTGCGCTGTGGATCCGCCGTCATCTGCGCGAAACGCCGGTGTTTGAGCGTCAGCAGGCTGAATTGCAGGCGGCGCGCAGCGCCACGCTGCAAGAGGCGCAGCGCACGCACGATGCGCGCAGTTTCTGGCAGCGCAGCCGCGCGTTCTGGACCATGGTCGGCCTGCGCATTGGCGAAAATGGCCCCTCTTATTTGGCACAGGGTTTTATCGTCGGCTATGTGGCTAAGGTGCTGATGATCGATAAGTCGGTGCCTACCACGGCGGTATTTATTGCCTCGCTGCTGGGTTTTTTGATCATTCCTTTTGCCGGTTGGCTCTCCGACCGTATCGGCCGCCGCGTGACCTACCGGGGATTCTGCCTGCTGCTGATGATCTACGCCTGGCCTGCCTTCTCGCTCATGGACAGCCGCGATCCCACCACGGTTATCGCCGTGATGGTGGTCGGCATGGCGCTGGCCTCGCTGGGGATTTTTGGCGTGCAGGCGGCCTGGGGCGTAGAGATGTTTGGCGTGAAGCACCGCTACACCAAAATGGCGGTGGCAAAAGAGCTGGGATCGATCCTCTCTGGCGGCACGGCACCGCTGGTGGCCTCGGCGCTTCTGGCCTACACCGGGCACTGGTGGGCTATCGCCGTGTACTTCACGCTGATGGCCAGCATCGGCTTTTTGACCACATTTGTGGCACCGGAAACGCGCGGGCGCGATTTAAACCTGCCGGAAGACGCGATTTAAGCCATAGCACCCACACTTATTCCCGCCACTGGGTCGCAGCTCGACCGGTGGCCCCATGCACAAGCAGGAGGCAAAGGCATTGGCGAAATCCCCCAGCGGCAATGTCACGCGCAGCGATGTTGCCAGGCTCGCTGGCACGTCAGTGGCCGTGGTGAGCTATGTGATCAACAACGGCCCGCGCCCGGTGGCAGAAGCCACGCGTCAGCGTGTGCTGGAGGCGATCAAAGAGACCGGCTATCGGCCTAACGCCGTGGCGCGCGCCCTGGCTTCCGGCAGCACCAAGACCTTTGGCTTAGTGGTGCCGAACATCAACAATCCGTTTGTCGCCTCAATGGCCCATATGCTGCTGCAGGAGTCACTGAATCACGGTCACGTGATGCTGCTGGGCGATGCGGGCGACGACCGCCAGCGCGAGCTGGAGCTGATTCAAGGGCTACTGAACCGTCAGGTTGACGGGCTGTTCTATACCAGCGTGGATCGCCACCCGTACATCGATCTGATTCAGGCCAGCGGTACGCCGCTGGTGATGCTGGATCGCGTGGAGCCGCGTCCCGGCGTCAGTATGCTGCGGGTGAATGAACGCGACGCGGCGCGGCAGGTCACCGCGCATTTGCTCAGCCACGGCTATCAGCAGGTGGGCATGATCAGTGGACCGTCACACATGTTCAACGCGCAGGATCGTATTCACGGCTGGCGCGATGCCATGGCAGCGCACGGATTGCTGGTGGATGAGGCGCTGATTTTCCCCGCCAGCTATTCGCGTCAGGGCGGCTTTGATGCCGCCCAGCGCATGATCGCCAGCGGACGCATGCCGCGCGCGCTGTTTACCAGTAATGAAGGGCAAGCGATTGGCTGTATTCGGGCGCTGGCCGAACACGGTTTACGCGTGCCGCAGGATGTGGCGCTGGTGTGTTTTAACGGGACCGACCAGTCGAGCTTTCACGTGCCGAGGCTCACCACCGTGCGTCAGCCGCTGCGTGACATGGCGCGCTGCGCGATCCACATGCTGAAAAACGGCGGTGGCGACGCCCGCGTCGCTGAATTTCCGCATCAGCTGGAAATCGGCGAGTCGTGCGGCTGCCAGCCTGCCGAAAATAAAACGATAACACAATGAAAAGACTGATTATTGATTGCGATCCCGGCAACGGTATACCCGGCGCGAACACCGATGACGGCCTGGCGTTGGCGCTGGCACTGGCCGCGCCTTCACTTAACGTCGAGCTGGTCACCACCGTGACGGGCAATACGCCGAGCGCCGTGGGCGTGCGGGTGGTAAAAGATCTGTTTCGCCGTCTTGGCTGCACGGTGCCGGTGGTGCAGGGCGCGTTACAGGCGCTGCGCGAAGATCCGGCCCCCTGGCGCGCGCGGCTGGATGGCGTACTTGACGATTCGCTTAGCGCGCTGTGGCGCGGGGTGCGTGAGCCTGAACCCGTGGCGGCGGACGGCTACGATGCGGCCGGCGCGATGGGGCAGCTTATTTGCGATCATCCCGGCGAGTTTACGCTGGTGGCGATTGGCCCGCTGACCAACGTGGCGCTGGCGCTGCAGCGCTATCCGCAGATGGCGGACGCCGTGGCGGAGATCGTCATCATGGGCGGTGTGTTTGCGCTGGATGATTACATCAAAGACACCAACTTTGGCCTGGATCCGGAGGCAGCGCATCAGGTGTTGCACAGCGGCGCCACCATTACGCTGGTGCCCATGGATGCCACGACGCAGACGCTGATGACGCATCAGGACCTGCAGCGCCTGACGGTCAGCAATCATCCGCTGTCGCAGTTTGTGCGCGACACGCTGCGACCGTGGATCGACTATTCAATCCGCACGCGCCATCTGCCGGGATGCTGGATCCACGATGCGCTGGTGGTGGCCTGGCTGCTGAATCAGCGCGTGGCAGACGGCGTGGATTACTGTGTCGATATTGAACTGCGCCCTGGCGCCACGCGCGGCAAAAGTTGGCGCTATCGTCCACCGCTGCGCCTTGACGTGGGCATTCCCCCGGACGCGGGCGCGCTGGTACACGTGATGCAATGCGTCAATAATCCCCTGCTGCTGTCGCTGATCGAACAGGCGCTGAACGACTATACGGGCTAACCCTGCGCTTGCGGGCGTGTGCTGCGACACGCCTGCTTACAGCCCGAATCACTCGCTGACAATTCCCGCCGCGCTTCCCGACGCTAACGTGCTATATACAAAGAGTTAACAAAATAATAACCAGCGTAACCATTCGCTGGGTAATGTTCCCTTTGTGCCGGATCCTCGCCGACACCTCAGACAGGAAACCCCCCATGCTCAACTGGACTTCAACCCAGCGCAACGTGGCGTTTGCCAGCTTCGCCAGTTGGACGCTGGATGCGTTCGACTTCTTTATTTTGGTGTTTGTACTCAGCGATTTAGCGGCCTACTTCTCCACCAGCGTGTCCGACGTCTCGGTGGCGATTATGTTGACGCTGGCGGTCAGGCCGCTGGGCGCGCTGCTGTTTGGTCGGCTGGCCGAAAAATACGGCCGCCGCCCCATCCTCATGCTCAATATCGTGATGTTTTCGCTGTTTGAGCTGCTGTCGGCGTGGTCGCCGACGTTCAGCGCGTTTCTCGCGTTTCGCATCATTTACGGCGTGGCGATGGGCGGCATCTGGGGCGTGGCCTCTTCGCTGGCGATGGAAACCATTCCCGATCGCTCGCGCGGGCTGATGTCCGGTATTTTTCAGGCGGGCTATCCCTGCGGGTACCTGCTGGCCTCGGTGGTGTTTGGGCTGTTCTTCTCCCACGTCGGGTGGCGCGGCATGTTCTTGATTGGGGCGCTGCCGATCCTGCTGCTGCCGTTTATCTGGTTCAAAGTGCCGGAGTCACCGGTGTGGCTGGCGGCGCGCGAGCGCAAAGAGAGCAGCGCGCTGCTGCCGATCATCAAACAGCACTGGAAATTATGCATTTACATGGTGCTGCTGATGGCCTGCTTTAACTTCTTCAGCCACGGCACGCAGGATCTCTATCCCACGTTCTTGAAAGTGCAGCATCAATTTGACCCGCACACGGTAAGCATTATCGCCATCAGCTACAACATCGCCGCCATGCTGGGGGGCATCACCTTTGGCACGCTGTCGGAGCGCATTGGCCGCAAGCGCGCGATTATACTGGCATCGCTGTTGGCGCTGCCGGTGCTGCCGCTGTGGGCGTTCTCCAGCGGTTCCTGGATGATTGGCCTGGGCGCCTTTTTAATGCAGTTCATGGTGCAGGGCGCGTGGGGCGTGGTGCCAACCTATCTCACCGAACTGGTGCCCGCCAATGCGCGCGCGGTGCTGCCGGGCTTTGTGTACCAGCTGGGGAATCTGCTGGCGTCGGTGAACGCCACTCTGCAGTCACGCATTGCCGAAGCGCATGGGGGGAACTACGGCTTGGGCATGGCCATCGTGGCGGGCACGGTGGCGGTGCTGATCAGTGTGTTTGTGGCCTTTGGGCGGGAGACGCGCGGCATCACCCTTACCGGTACCGCCGCGCGCGAGACGCGCTAAGGCGTTTCACAGACGTCAATCCACGTGGCCGCCGTAAGGTCGGCCATGCGCTGCGGCGTAATGCGCACCGCACTGAAGATGGAGCCGGCGGCGGGCAGCACTTCATCAAACTGGCGCAGCGAAACATCACAGTAGACGGTCAGCGGCGTTTCCAACCCAAACGGGCAGACGCCGCCGACCGGATGCCCGGTCCAATTCACCACCTCATCCACGCTTAACATCCGCGCTTTGCTGCCCAGCGCGGCTTTCAGCTTGCGGTTATCGAGGCGGGCGTCGCCGCGCGTAACAATAAGCACGACGCTACCTTTCACTTTTAGCGACAGCGTTTTAGCGATTTGCCCCGGCGTCACGCCGTGTACGCGCGCGGCCTGCTCCACGGTGGCAGTGCTCTGCGGCATCTCAATGATGGCGATATCCGGTGCATGTTCGGCAAAGAAGTGCCGTACCGACTCCAGGCTCATAATCGTCTCCGAAAAAAAAGGAGCCTAAAGCTGCCATACGGCAAAAAAAGTGTAAACGAGAGAAAGGCGCAATCTGTTACAGATTGTCTGCGGGCGGGGCCGCACTCAGCGTGCAGTTGCCGCAGCGCGCGACATCGGGAATGCGATAGCGCTGGCAGCAGCTACGGCGCACCATCTCGCCTTCGCGCGGGATCATGGTGCGATACAGCGGATTGTCGCTGCCATCTAACAGGGTTTTACGGAAAAAAATCGCCTGTTCCAGCTGCAGTACGGTGAAGGCGGGCAGCTGCTTTTTTAACTCACCGAGGAACCAGTAAAACGAGAAACCCATATTGTTCCAAATCAGCCTGGCGTTGATATCACCGTGCTGGGTGATGCCCTGAACCGCAGGAATAAGGCAGCGTTGAATCAGGCGCTCAATGCGCTGCTGGGCGTTCATATGGCGTGCCGCTTCGTCCTCTTCAACGTCCATCCAGAACGCGCACGGGTGCCCGTTTTCATGAAAGACGACGTGAATCAGATGGGGATCGCACTTAAGCGCGCGCGGCTCGCACAGCAGCATTTGCAGCAGCGGTGCCAGCAGCAGGCCAAAGTACCACTGCGCCCACAGCGACTGCACCGGCTTGGCTTCTGGCGCGACGTCAGGGTGATGGCGATAGAGGTAGTCACAATAGCGCTGCGTGACGCGTTGGAAGGTGGCGGGCGTTGACCACTGCGCAAGGGTCAGCGCGTGAGCGGGCGCCGGTTGGGTCAGCGTAAAGTAATCCAGCATGGCAGGCTGCTGATCGCGCAGCAGATCGTCCAGCACGCGCGCAAGGCTACGATCGTGCTGCATAAAGATCAGCGGAAGGGTGTTTGAACGCGGGTGCTGCTGCGAAAACGTTGCCATGCCATTCCTTGAGTGATAACGATTATCAAAACCAAATGATAATCGTTAACACTCAAGTGAGCAAGCAGGTGCACAAGGTTCAGGCTAAATCGTGACTGACCTGCGGCAGGGTAGGGAGATCTTCCCAGGCGAGAATGGTGTTTCTGCCCTGGTTTTTCGCCACGTAGAGCGCGCGGTCCGCATTGGCTACCGCCTGGTCGAAGTCATCAGCAAAAATGGGCGCGATACCGGCGCTGATGGTGACGTGGGTGGAAACCTCTTCATTAAAGCGGTGAGGGATGTCGAGGTTCACCACGTACTGACGGATGCGCTCTGCCAGCTTCATGGCAATCGACGCGTTGACATTGGTCATTAACACCAGGAACTCTTCGCCGCCGTAGCGCGTTACCACATCGCGCGAGCGCACGGCATCACGGATCGCCGCTGAGACGCGCGCCAGCGCCTGGTCGCCCATGGCATGACCGTAATGGTCGTTGTACGCCTTGAAGTGGTCGATATCCAGCAGCAGCACAAAGTGGCTGCCCGCGTGATTTTCCAGAATGGCATCCAGCCGATTTTTCAGCCCGCGGCGGTTATACAGGCCGGTGAGCGGATCGAGCATGCTCAGATCGCTAAAATTTTCTCGCTCTTCGTAGAGTTGACTCACCAGACGGCGCGTGAAGTGATCGAAGCGACGGCGCATCAGGTGGTGCAGCGAGAAGCCAATCAGCGGCAAGGTGATGGTGAAAAGGATCATCAGCAAATGCTGACCATCATCCAGCAGCAGGACCGTGAGCACCGGCGGCGTGATGTGTAAGCAAAAGGCAGGCAAATAATCGCTGAGGGCAATGGCGCTGATAAAAAAGACACTCAACAAACTAATAATCAGGAAACTGCCGTCGTAAAAAAAAATTTGCTGATAGCGATAGTTAATATGCCAGGCCCATAATCCACCTAATAGAAAAGAGACAGGATTTAATAGCGGTAATTGCTTTTTAGGCATGCTTAACAGCAAGAAGAGCAGCGTGGCGCTGAGCACCATCACCAGCAGCGCAGGCAGCGAGCGGTTAGCAATATCGGAACCCGTAAAAGGCAACAGGCAAAAAAGGGCAACGGCAACATTTAAAAACAAAAACAGCATCAGCGAAAGCCGATATTTACTGTGTTTCAATGCATCATAAGATTGTAATTTCATTATTATTACTCGTGACAGCCCTGAAATATCAAAGCGCTACCCGAAGGAAATAACTCCTCTAACCGGATAGTGAGCATATTATTGCTGTGTTATTAACGTTGTTATCGGCGGCAATTTAGCATTTTCCAGTAAATCTGTCATCTGGCACCCCTGCAACAAGTGATGAAAAAAGTCGCTGCAAAATGAGAATGATTAACATATGATAATTTGAGTGATTCTCATTTGTATGTGGGGTTGGCGATGGTGATGGCCATATGGGTTGCCTGCGGGCTATGGGGCGTAAGCTGGGTGAGGGGGAAACGGCTGGATAGCGGATGGGGCATCCTGCTGCCTTGCGCGGCCCTGCCTGTTTTTGCCCTGTGGGAGCCGAGTTTCAGCCAGTGGCGCGCCGTGATGGTAGTGGCGCTGCTGCTTACGCTGGTGATGCTGTTTCATCATCGCTTGCGTCACTATCTGTTGCTGCCCTCGTGCCTGGCGCTGGCGGGCGGTGCGGCGGCGGTTGTGGTGAAATTTCCGCTGCTGTGACGCGGTTTAATAGACGGCAGAAACGCAAAAATCACGCAGTGTGCGTGTGGTGGCGTAAAACGGTCGGGAAGGAACGCTCAAAGAGAGGGAAGACAACAGTGGTGCGAAGAGAGGGACTTGAACCCTCACGTCCGTAAGAACACTAACACCTGAAGCTAGCGCGTCTACCAATTCCGCCACCTTCGCATCGTCGTTGTCTGTTTATATCACCGCATGGTGCGAAGAGAGGGACTTGAACCCTCACGTCCGTAAGAACACTAACACCTGAAGCTAGCGCGTCTACCAATTCCGCCACCTTCGCGCAGTGCACGCGATATAAACCTTGTGATTAGAGTGGTGCGAAGAGAGGGACTTGAACCCTCACGTCCGTAAGGACACTAACACCTGAAGCTAGCGCGTCTACCAATTCCGCCACCTTCGCATACCGACAATACTTCACAGTATTGCTAACCACGGAGGCGCATTTTAGAGATTTTACTCATTGCGTCAACACATATTTCACGACGGTGAAACGATCGCTGCAAAAAGCAACGTTTCACCGCCGCGACGCGTCAGACGGGGCGATTAGCGCGCTTTGGCACCGCGGCCATACACCGCGCGATAGACTTTGAACCGTCCGGTCTGCGCCAGGACTTCGTGATTGCCGAACGCCTCATCAAGGATTTGCGGATATGGCAGGAAGGCGTTGGCCACGATACGCAGTTCGCCGCCGCTGTTCAGGTGCTTGAGCGCGCCGCGAATCAGGGCCTGAGCGGCATCCAGACTGGTTTGCATGCCATCGTGGAACGGCGGATTCGAGAGGATCAGATCAAAGCGCCCGGTGACATCCGAGAAGACGTTACTGGCAAACACTTCCCCTTCCAGGCCGTTGGCGGCCAGCGTGGCTTTACTGGCTTCCAGCGCCGCCGCGTGCACGTCGCACAGCCACAGGCGCACTTTTGGCGAGTGCTGCGCCAGCACGGTGGCGAGCACGCCGCTGCCGCAGCCGACGTCCAGCACTTTGCCTTTGGTGTGGGGGGGGAGCGTTGAAAGCAGTAAATCGCTCCCCATATCCAGGCCGTCACGGCTAAATACGCCCGGCAGCGTGTGAATGGTGAGATCGTCCAGCGGATAGGTGTGGCCAAAGCGGCTGGGATCGAAACTCGGCTGCGTGTCGAGGCGACCGTGGTACAGGCCACAGCGCCGGGCGCTGTCGATTTTCTCCAGCGTCGCCCACGCGTCCAGCATGCCTTCCGCACTGCGCACGCCGCTGCGGTTTTCACCCACGACAAAAATATCGCAGCCCACGGGCAGCAGCGACAGCACGTTTTGCAGCTGGAACTGCGCTTCGGGTTTGTTTTTAGGCCAGTAGTAAACCAGCGTATCGCAACCGGCAACATCTTCAGCGCGGGCAATCAGGCTAAACGTCGCCTGTTCACCGAGGCGACGGCTCAGGTTCTGCCAGTGATGGTACTGCTGGGTGTGCACGCGACTGGATGCCGTCTCTAGCTGGGCGGGCAGGTCATCCTGCAGATCGCCAGCAAACAGTACGTGGCGGGCGGTAAATTCATCACTGTGGCGCAGAATCACTTCGCTGGCCGGGGTAAAAGCAGACATGGAACGCTCCTGTTAAATCAGAGCGGCGATTATAGTGCTTTGTTGGCGCATGTTCGATGGGTTTGCTAGCATAGCGTCGCATTCAGATGGCTTAACGGGTAATGGCATGAGCACAAGGCGTGACTGGCTTCTACAGCAAATGGGGATTACGCAGTACCAGCTGCGGCGTCCGCGGGTGCTGCAAGGGGAAATCGCCGTGACGCTGGCGCCCGGCACGCGTCTGGTGATGGTGGCTGAACATGCGCCAGCGTTACAGGAACCGCTAATTGGCGATGTGCTGCGCGTATTGCAGATTCAACCGGAGCAGGTGATGACGCTGACGCCAGAGCAGCTGCCGATGCTGCCCGAAAAGGTTGAATGCGTCGGATGGTTACTGGGCATCGACAGCCCGCATCCTTTCAGCGGCGTGGCGCTGCATACCGCCGTTTTCAATGAATTAATCAGCAGCGGCGCGGCAAAACGCGCGCTGTGGCAACAGATGTGTGACCATGACAACCTTCTCTTTCATCACCCCTGACGATCTGCCGCAGCTGCTGGCGATTGAACGCCGCGCCCACGCCTTTCCGTGGAGCGAACAGACGTTCGTCAGCAATCAGGGTGAGCGCTTTATGAATTACCGCCTGGAGGCGGAAGGCCGCCTCGCCGGTTTTGCCATTACGCAGGTGGTGCTGGATGAAGCCTCCCTGTTCAATATTGCTATCGATCCCGACTTCCAGCGCCGCGGCTATGGACGCCAGCTGTTGCAGCAGGTGATCGCCGAGTTGGAAAAACGCGACGTCATGACGCTGTGGCTGGAAGTGCGCGCCTCGAATCAGCCCGCCATCGCCCTGTATGAGCAGTTGGATTTTCATCAGGTCAGCCGCCGGCCCAACTATTACCCTACCGCCCATGGGCGTGAAGATGCCATTATCATGGCGCTCACGCTGTAATCAACGCTGAGGATAATCATGTTAAACGATTGGGACTGCATTCTGTTTGATGCGGACGATACCCTTTTCCATTTCGACGCCTATGCGGGGTTGCAGCGCGTATTTGCCCGTTACGACGTGCACTTTACCGACAGCGACTACGCCGACTATCAGGCGGTGAACAAACCGCTGTGGGTGGATTACCAAAACGGCACCATCTCGGCGCTGCAATTGCAAACGCGCCGTTTTACGCTGTGGGGAGAAAAACTCAGCGTGGCGCCGGAAGCGCTTAACAGCGATTTTCTGAACGCCATGGCAGAGATCTGCCTGCCGCTGGACGGCGCCGCCGAACTGCTGGCGATGTTGAAAGGGCAGGTCAAGCTCGCCATTATCACCAATGGCTTCACCGCGCTGCAGCAGGCGCGCCTCGAACGCACCGGTTTCCGCGACGTGTTTGACGCGGTGGTGATCTCCGAGCAGGTGGGTGTGCCCAAGCCAGACGCGGCCATTTTTGATCATACGCTGGCGCGGCTGGGCAACCCGGATCGCCGCCGGGTGCTGATGGTGGGCGACACGCCGGAGTCCGATATTTTAGGCGGAATGAATGCCGGGGTGAAAACGTGCTGGATCGATCACGGTACGCGGCCACTGCCCGACGCGATCAAACCCGACTGGCAGGTGAAAAACCTCGCCGAGCTGCACGCGTTGCTCACGGGGGGCTGATTCGCGCTTAGCGCTTTTCCTCACGTTCCGCGGCGCTGGCGTCCTCGTCCCGATCTTCCTGTACCGTGCGGCTCGCGGTGAGCAAGAACGGCGACTGCTGCCAGCGGGTGCGGCGGTGACGCAACAGCGTTCGGGTCAGAATAATGCCGATGGCCAGCGCCAGCAGCATCATCAAGCGCAGAATGTTGGTGGTGTTATCCACCTGGCGCGACTCCGTCACCAGAACGTGCGTATCCAGCGTGACGCGCAAAAATCCCTGCGGCCCCTCTTTGCCTTCCAGCGGCTGGACGATTTGATGATTGAAGTAGCTGCCCGCCCGTTTGCCGTCCAGCGCCAGGCGATCGCGCACGTTAATGCTTTCACCGCTGTGCGCCACCAGGCTGCCATCATCGGCATACACAGAGGCATCCAAAATCCGGCTGTTGTCGGTGAGCTGATTAAGAATGGCGCCGATCTGCGCGCGGTTATCATCGCTGTTGTCCATTAGCGGCTTTAAGCTGAACGCCACCTGGCGCGTCAGCGTATGGGCCAGCTCTTCCACCTGTTCCGATCGCGCCATTTGATGGCCGAGGCTAAACCAGGATGCGCCTTGCATCAGAACCACCAGCAGGGCCATTGAGATGAGAACGATCACCGTGCGATGCAGGCGGAATTTCAGTGCGGTTTTGACCATCAGAGACCCGTGTGACGTAACAGCAGAAAGGCTGGCAATTATGTTGCCAGAACCGACGCAGACAAGGTAGCCTCTTGCGTGGTTTTGTTGTCCCTACAGGAGCTGTAATGCCAAATCGTCTTACCTGGTGCGACCTGCCCACCGATGTCTCTCTCTGGCCGGGTTTACCTCTTTCTCTCAGCGGGGATGAAGTGATGCCGCTGGACTACCGTGCTGGCCGTACGGGCTGGCTGCTGTATGGGCGCGGACTCGACAAGCAGAAACTCACCGATTACCAGCATCAGCTGGGCGCCGCGATGGTGATCGTCAGCGCCTGGAACGTCGATGACTATCACGTGATTCGGCTGGCGGGCTCCCTCACGCCGCGCGCCACCAAGTTGGCGCATGCGGCAGGCTTTGACGTCGCGCCGCTGGGCAAGATCCCGCACCTCAAAACGCCGGGCTTGCTGGTGATGGACATGGACTCCACCGCCATTCAGATCGAATGTATTGATGAAATCGCCAAACTGGCGGGCTGCGGTGACGAAGTGGCTGACGTCACGGAGCGCGCGATGCGCGGCGAGCTGGATTTCAAAGCCAGCCTGCGCGAGCGCGTCAGCAAGCTGGCGGGCGCCGATGCCAACATTCTGAAGCAGGTGCGTGATGCGCTGCCGCTGATGCCCGGCCTGACCACGCTGGTGCATAAGTTACAGGCGCTGGGCTGGCAGGTGGCCATCGCCTCCGGCGGTTTCACCTACTACGCGGATCACCTGCGGCAAACGCTGCATCTGGCGGCAGCGGTGGCCAACGAATTAGCGATGCGCGACGGCAAGCTGACCGGCGAAGTGATCGGCCAGATCGTCGATGCGCAATATAAAGCCGATACCCTGACGGCGCTGGCCCAGCGTTTTGACATCGCCCCGGAGCAAACCGTGGCGATTGGCGACGGCGCCAACGATCTGCCGATGATTAAAGCCGCCGCGCTGGGTATCGCCTACCATGCTAAACCTAAAGTGAACGAGCAGGCGGCCATCACCATCCGCCATGCGGACCTGATGGGCGTGTTCTGCATTCTCACCGGCAGTCTGATTCACGAAGAGCGTTAACTGAGGAGTTGATTTGGCCAAAGCGGCAAAACGCGCCTTCGTTTGTAACGAATGTGGCGCAGATTATCCGCGCTGGCAGGGGCAATGCAGCGCCTGCCACGCATGGAACACCATTACCGAGGTGCGCATTGCCGCCTCGCCAACCGTGGCGCGCAACGAGCGTCTGAGCGGCTACGCCGGCAGCGCTGGCCCGAGCCGGGTGCAGAAGCTGTCGGAAATCAGCCTTGAAGCGCTGCCGCGTTTCTCCACCGGGTTTAAAGAGTTCGATCGCGTGCTGGGCGGCGGTGTCGTCCCGGGCAGCGCCATTCTGATTGGCGGCAATCCGGGCGCGGGGAAATCTACGCTGCTGCTGCAAGTGATGTGCAAGCTGGCGCAGGACATGAAAACCCTCTACGTCACCGGCGAAGAGTCTTTGCAGCAGGTGGCGATGCGCGCGCACCGCCTCGGGCTGCCCGCGGACAATCTCAATATGCTGTCGGAAACCAGCATTGAGCAGATCTGCCAGATCGCCGAGCAAGAGCAGCCAAAGCTGATGGTGATTGACTCGATCCAGGTGATGCACATGGCGGATATCCAGTCGTCGCCGGGCAGCGTGGCGCAGGTGCGCGAAACCGCCGCCTACCTGACGCGCTTCGCCAAAACGCGCGGCGTGGCCATCGTGATGGTCGGCCACGTCACCAAAGATGGCTCGCTGGCGGGGCCAAAGGTGCTGGAGCACTGCATTGACTGCTCGGTGATGCTGGACGGCGATGCCGATTCGCGTTTCCGCACCCTGCGCAGCCACAAAAACCGCTTTGGCGCAGTCAACGAGTTAGGCGTGTTCGCCATGACCGAGCAGGGCATGCGCGAAGTCAGCAATCCCTCAGCGATTTTCCTGTCGCGCGGCGACGAAATCACCGCCGGCAGCTCCGTGATGGTGGTGTGGGAAGGCACGCGCCCGCTGCTGGTGGAGATTCAGGCGCTGGTGGATCACTCCATGATGGGCAATCCGCGCCGCGTGGCAGTGGGGCTTGAGCAGAACCGCCTGGCGATCCTGCTGGCGGTGCTGCACCGGCACGGCGGCTTACAAATGGCGGATCAGGACGTGTTCGTGAACGTGGTCGGCGGGGTGAAAGTCACCGAGACCAGCGCCGATCTGGCGCTGCTGCTGGCGATGGTCTCCAGCCTGCGCGATCGCCCGCTGCCGCAGGATCTGGTGATCTTCGGCGAAGTGGGGCTGGCAGGCGAGATCCGTCCAGTGCCCAGCGGTCAGGAGCGTATTTCTGAGGCAGCCAAGCACGGCTTTAAACGCGCGATCGTGCCCGCGGGCAACGCGCCCAAAAAAGCGATGGATGGCATGCAGGTGTTTAGCGCCAAAAAACTGGCGGATGCGCTGGCCATTCTGGACGAGCTGTAAGCGTTTGGCTCGCCGCTTTCTTTTTTACGCAGGAGGCTCATCATGTCCTCGTTCGACTACCTAAAAACCGCCATTCGCCAGCAGGGACACACGTTGCAGCAGGTGGCTGACGCCAGCGGCATGACCAAAGGCTATCTGAGCCAACTGCTGAACGCCAAAATCAAAAGCCCGAGCGCGCAAAAGCTTGAAGCGCTGCACCGCTTCCTCGGGCTGGAGTTCCCTCGCCGTGAGAAAACCGTGGGCGTGGTGTTCGGCAAGTTTTACCCGCTGCACACCGGGCATATTTACTTAATTCAGCGCGCCTGCAGCCAGGTGGACGAGCTGCACATCATCATGGGCCATGATGAGCCGCGCGACCGCGAGCTGTTTGAGCAGAGCGCGATGTCACGGCAGCCCACCGTCAGCGATCGTCTGCGTTGGCTGCTGCAAACATTTAAGTATCAAAAAAATATCCGCATCCACTCCTTCAATGAAGAGGGCATTGAGCCGTATCCCCACGGCTGGGATGTGTGGAGCAATGGGGTAAAAGCGTTCCTCGCCAATCAGGGCATTGAGCCGGACTGCGTCTACACCAGCGAGGCGCCGGATGCGCCGATGTATCAACAGCATCTGGGGATCCCGGCGGTGGTGATCGATCCCAGCCGCTCGTTTATGAATATCAGCGGCAGTCAGATCCGCGAAGATCCTTTCCGCTATTGGGAGTACATTCCCACGGAAGTGAAACCGTTCTTTGTGCGCACCGTGGCGGTGCTCGGCGGCGAATCCAGCGGCAAATCCACGCTGGTGAATAAGCTGGCCAACATCTTCAACACCACCAGCGCCTGGGAGTATGGCCGCGATTATGTGTTTTCCCACCTCGGTGGCGATGAGATGGCGCTGCAATATTCCGACTATGACAAGATTGCGCTCGGCCAAGCGCAGTACATTGATTTTGCAGTGAAATACGCCAATAAAGTGGCGTTTATCGACACCGACTTTATTACCACGCAGGCGTTTTGCCTGAAGTACGAGGGGCGCGAGCACCCGTTCGTGCAGGCGCTGGTGGATGAGTATCGCTTCGATCTGGTGATCCTGCTGGAGAACAATGTGCCGTGGGTGGCCGACGGCTTACGCAGCCTGGGCAGTTCAATGGATCGCCGTGAGTTTCAGTCGATGCTGATCACCATGCTGCGTGAAAACAACATCGCGTTTGTGCATGTCAAAGAAGATGACTATGACACGCGCTTCCTGCGCTGCGTCGAGCTGGTCCGGCAGATGCTGGGCAGCTAACGCGACATAAAAAAGGCGCCTTGCGGCGCCTTTTTTCATCGTAGCGATTACTTCGCCATACGCTTGTACTTGATACGCTTCGGCTCCAGCGCTTCCGCGCCCAGCGTGCGTTTTTTGTACTCTTCGTATTCGGTGAAGTTACCTTCGAAGAACTCCACCTTGCCCTCATCCTGATAATCGATGATGTGGGTGGCGATGCGGTCGAGGAACCAGCGGTCGTGCGAGATCACCATCGCGCAGCCTGGGAACTCCAACAGGGCGTTTTCCAGCGCGCGCAGGGTTTCGATATCCAGGTCGTTGGTCGGTTCATCCAGCAGCAGCAAGTTGCCGCCCACCTGCAGCAGTTTTGCCAGGTGCAGACGACCGCGCTCACCGCCCGACAGTTCGCCGACGCGTTTGCCCTGATCGGTGCCTTTGAAGTTAAAGCGGCCGACATAGGCGCGGCTCGGCATCTCGGTGTTGCCGATGCGCATAATGTCCTGACCACCGGACACTTCTTCCCACACGGTTTTCGCGTTATCCATGGCGTCACGGAACTGATCCACCGACGCCAGCTTAACGGTTTCACCCAGCTCAATGGTGCCGGAATCCGGCTGCTCCTGACCCGACATCATGCGGAACAGCGTGGATTTACCCGCACCGTTGGGGCCGATGATGCCGACGATCGCGCCTTTCGGCAGCGAGAAGGAGAGATCGTCGATCAGCACGCGATCGCCGTACGACTTGCTCAGGTTTTTCACTTCCAGCACTTTATCGCCGAGGCGCGCGCCAGGTGGAATGAACAGTTCGTTGGTTTCGTTACGCTTCTGGTAATCGCTGTTGTTCAGCTCTTCAAAGCGCGCCAGACGGGCTTTGCCCTTGGACTGACGGCCTTTGGTGCCCTGACGCACCCACTCCAGCTCTTTCTCAATGGATTTACGGCGTGCCGCTTCCTGAGACGCTTCCTGCGCCAGACGCTGATCTTTCTGCTCCAGCCACGAGGAGTAGTTGCCTTCCCACGGAATACCTTCACCGCGGTCCAGCTCCAGAATCCAGCCGGCGACGTTATCCAGGAAGTAACGGTCATGGGTGATCGCCACCACGGTGCCTTCGAAGTCATGCAGGAAGCGCTCCAGCCACGCCACGGATTCTGCATCCAGGTGGTTGGTGGGTTCGTCGAGCAGCAGCATGTCCGGCTTTTCCAGCAGCAGACGACACAGCGCGACGCGACGGCGTTCACCGCCCGACAGCGTGCCGATCTTGGCATCCCACTCCGGCAGACGCATGGCGTCGGCGGCGCGGTTCAGCTGGGTTTCCAGGTTGTGACCGTCGTGCGCCTGGATAACCTCTTCCAGACGGCCTTGCTCAGCGGCCAGCTTGTCGAAGTCGGCATCGGGATCGGCGTACAGCGCGTACACCTCGTCCAGGCGCTTCAGCGCGCCAACCACTTCGGAGACGGCTTCTTCAACCGATTCACGCACGGTGTGTTCAGGATTGAGCTGCGGCTCCTGCGGCAGATAACCCACTTTGATGCCCGGCTGCGGGCGTGCTTCCCCTTCGATATCTTTATCGATGCCCGCCATGATACGCAGCAGGGTAGATTTACCCGCGCCGTTCAGGCCGAGCACGCCAATTTTGGCGCCGGGGAAGAAGCTAAGGGAGATGTTCTTCAGAATGTGACGCTTCGGCGGAACCACTTTGCCGACGCGATGCATGCTATAGACGAATTGAGCCACGTTGGAATGAGCCTCTTGGTCTGTGAGTGGTGGAACGTCAAAGGCAGAAGTTTAGCGGTTTTCACCCGGCAATCACAGCCGCTTCCACGGGGAAACGTGCGATGCCGTGCACACCGGTGAGTAACCGCCTGATTCTTATTCAGCAAACGCCCTCGGCAAGCGAAGGCAAGAGCAGTCAGGGGGACGGCAGGCACAGCGGCAGCGCCTGCTGCTGGAGCCAGCTGCGCAGCGCGTCGTCGGGCGCGCTGTCGCTCACCAGCAGATCGAACTGGGTCAACGGCCCAATGCGCGCGGGCAGCACCTTGCCATATTTACTGCTGTCGGCCACCAGCACGCGCCGGCGCGATCGCCGCATGGCGTAGTGCTTGATCGCAACCTCGTTGAGGTTGTAGCAGGTGGCGCCCTGCTGGGCATCAATACCCGCCGCCGAGATAAACGCCAGCGTCGGGCAGAGATGGTCGAGGATGGCGTGTTCGCCCACCGGCGTAAACAGCGCGTTGTCGGCATGAAACTCGCCGCCGCTGAGAATCACGGTGCACGCCGGTTTCTCTTTCAGCGCCAGAAAAGTATTCATGGCGCAGCAAATAGCGGTAAACCGCAGCGTGTCCGGCAGCGCGTCAATCACGTAGGGCAGGGTGGTGCCGCAGTCGAAAAACACCGTGTCATTTTCGTCGATAAGCGTCACGGCCGCCTGCGCCAGCCGCTGCTTGCGCACGGCGTTTTGTCCGTACTGGTCGGAGATAAAGTAGCGCCCGGCGTGATGTTTCGGATCGCTCACGATATAGCCGCCGAGCAGCACCACCGTGGAGGCGGGCTCGGCGAGATCGCGGCGCACCGTCATCTCCGAGACGCCCAGCAGCTGGGCCGCCTCTTTTAAGTGCAGCTTATCGGTGCGTTTCAGCGCCTGCGCCAGCTTGTTGATACGTTCTTCGCGCCGGGTTTCCATGCGTCTCTCTGTGGTGTGTCATCCGCGGTATGTTGACGTCGCCCCTGGCGGCAGCGGTGCAGCCGCTTTACGCACGCGATCATGACAAACTTCACAAAAATGAAGGGATTGAGCACGTCTGCGCTGGGCGGACGTCATCTTACCTTAAATTGCCGTCCGTTTGCCTCTCAAATCGCCACCAGCCCGCGCACGCCGTCGGTCTCCATGTCGCTGCCCGCGCCGCGCTGCACAATCTCGCCGCGTGACATCACCAGATAGCGGTCTGCCAGCTCGGCGGCGAAATCATAAAACTGCTCTACCAGCAGGATCGCCATGTCACCGCGCTGTGCCAGCTGGTGGATCACCGCGCCGATCTCTTTGATCACCGAGGGTTGGATCCCTTCGGTGGGCTCATCCAGAATCAGCAGCTGCGGCCGACACGCCAGCGCGCGGCCAATGGCCAACTGCTGCTGTTGGCCGCCGGAGAGATCGCCGCCGCGCCGCGTGCGCATCTGGTGCAACACGGGAAACAGTTGGTAAATCTCGTCAGGGACGCGGTTTGCCTGCGCGGCGGGAAAGCGCGACAGCCCCAGCAGCAGATTCTCTTCCACGGTGAGCCGAGGGAAAATTTCGCGCCCCTGCGGCACATAGGCAATACCCGCCTGTACGCGCTGGTGTGGCCGTCGGCCGTTGATCAGGTGGCCCTGCCAGCGGATCTCGCCGGACTTCGCCGGAATCAAGCCCATCAGGCACTTTAACAGCGTGGTCTTGCCAACGCCGTTACGCCCCAGCAGACAGGTGATTTCCCCTGGCTGCGCCTCGAACGACAGGCCGCGCAAGATGTGGCTGCCGCCATAATATTGATTCAGATCCGATACCTGTAACATGTTAGCGCCCCAAGTAAACCTCAATAACCTGCTCGTTGGCCTGCACCTCGCGCAGCGATCCTTCCGCCAGCACCTGGCCCTGGTGCAGTACCGTCACGCGATCGGCGATGCTCTCCACAAAGCCCATGTCGTGCTCCACCACCATCAACGAGTGTTTGCCCGCGAGGCCGCGAAACAGCTCGGCGGTATACGCGGTCTCGGCGTCGGTCATGCCCGCTGCGGGTTCGTCCAGTAGCAGCAAATGCGGGTCTTGCACCAGCAGCATGCCGATCTCCAAAAACTGCTTTTGCCCGTGCGACAGCAGCCCGGCCGGGCGCTGGCGCTCCCCGCCCAGCCGCAGCAGCGTGAGGGTTTCGTCGATGCGATCGCGCTGCGCGCTGGTTAAGCGCGCGCGCAGGCTGGCCCACACCGATTTGTCATTTTTCAGGGCGATCTCCAGATTCTCAAACACCGTGAGGGCTTCAAATACCGTGGGCTTTTGAAACTTGCGGCCAATGCCGGCACGGGCGATCGCCACCGGCGACAGCGCGGTGAGATCGGTGTCCTGATCGTAGAAAACGCGGCCCGCGTCAGGGCGGGTTTTGCCAGTGATCACATCCATTAATGTGGTTTTTCCCGCGCCGTTGGGGCCGATGACACAGCGCAGTTCGCCGACGCCTATTTGTAACGACAGATCGGTCAAGGCGCGAAAGCCGTCGAACGCAACGCTGATCGCCTCCAGTTGCAGCACCGGATCGGTTTGAACGCGGTGGCGATCGGCCGCTTGCGGTTGGGTAAACAGGGCATCAGTCATGGCGCCTCCCGCGTAATAAGCCGATCACGCCGCGCGGCAAAAACAGCGTAACGAGGATAAACATCAGGCCGAGGAAAAAGAGCCAGTACTCCGGGAAGGCCACGGTAAACCAGCTTTTGGCTCCGTTGACAATGCCGGCCCCCAGCAGCGGTCCAATCAGCGTGCCGCGCCCGCCCAGTGCCACCCAGATCGCCGCCTCGATGGAATTGGTCGGGGACATCTCGCTGGGATTGATGATGCCCACCTGCGGCACATAGAGCGCGCCGGCCAGGCCACACAGCACCGCCGAAAGCGTCCAGACGAACAGCTTAAACCCGCGCGGATCGTAGCCGATGAACAGCAGGCGATTCTCCGCATCGCGCACGGCGGTAAGCACGCGACCAAACTTGCTGCGCGCCAGCGCAAACCCCAGCGCGAGGCTGAACAGCAGCAGCAGCACGGTGGCGATAAACAGCCCAATGCGCGTGCCGGTGGCGGTCACGTTGAAGCCCAGCAGCGTGGTAAAGCCGGTGAAGCCGTTGTTGCCGCCAAAGCCGGTTTCATTGCGGAAGAACAGCAGCATGCCCGCCCAGGTTAACGCCTGCGTCATGATGGAGAAGTAAACGCCTTTGATTTTCGAACGAAAGGCAAAGAAGCCAAACACCAGCGCCAGCAGGCCGGGCACCAGTACAATCAGGCACAGTGCCCACATAAAGTGCTGTGTTCCGGTCCAGAACCACGGCAGCGCGCGCCACGACAGAAACGACATAAACGCCGGCAGCCCGTCTCCGGCGGCCTGGCGCATCAGGTACATGCCCATGGCATACCCGCCCAGCGCAAAAAACAGACCGTGCCCCAGCGACAGTAAACCGGCGTAGCCCCACACCAAATCCAGCGCCACCGCCACGGTGGCGTAGCAGAGGATCTTGCCCACCAGCGTGAGCGTATAGGTTGATACCGCCAGCGGGTGCGTGGCAGGCAGCAGCGCGCAGAACGGCAGCAGCAGCAGCAGGGCGGTGGCGATGGCGCCTGCGCCAAGCGAGAGGCGGGGCGCATGGCGCACCGCGCGTAACGTCAGGGGTAAGCTCATCAGTCAATCACCCTCCCTTTCACGGCAAACAGCCCCTGCGGCCGTTTTTGGATAAACAACACAATCAGTCCCAGAATCAAGATTTTGCCCAGCACCGCGCCAATTTGCGGCTCCAGCAGCTTGTTGAGAATGCCTAACCCCAGCGCGGCGACCACGGTGCCCGCCAGCTGGCCCACGCCGCCCAGCACCACCACCAAAAACGAGTCGATGATGTAGCCCTGGCCCAGCTCTGGGCCGACATTGCCCAACTGCGACAGCGCTACGCCGCCGAGACCGGCAATGCCAGAGCCCAGGCCAAACGCCAGCATATCGATACGCCCGGTGGGCACACCGCAGCAGTCCGCCATGGCGCGGTTTTGCGTCACGGCGCGCACGCTCAGGCCCAGCCGCGTTTTGTTCAGCAGTAGCCAGGTGAGCACCAAAATGGCCACCACAAACAGGATCACCGCCAGCCGGTTATACGGCAGCACGAGATTCGGCAGGATCTGCCAGCCGCCGGAGAGCCAGCTTGGGTTGGCGACCTCGAGGTTCTGCGTGCCAAACAGCACGCGCACCAGCTGAATCAGCATCAGGCTAATGCCCCACGTGGCCAGCAGCGTCTCCAGCGGGCGGCCATACAGGTGGCGGATCACGGTGCGCTCCAGCAGCATGCCCATCGCGGCCGTGAGGCAAAACGCCACCGGCAGCGCCAGCAGCGGATACCACGCCAGCCACTGCGGGGCATACTGCTGAAACAGGTTTTGCACCAGCCAGGTGGCATAGGCGCCCAGCATCAGCATTTCGCCGTGCGCCATGTTGATCACCCCGAGCAGCCCGTAGGTGATCGCCAGGCCCAGCGCGGCCAGCAGCAGAATCGACCCCAGCGACAGGCCGCTAAAGGCCTGGCCGAGCAGATCGCCCCACATCAGGCGCTGTTTGATCTGCTGCAAACTGGCGGCGGCGGCGGCACGCACCTGCGCGTCCGGCTCATTGCTGGCCTGCGTCAGGCGCGTCAGGCTGGCCTGCATCAGCGGATCGTCTGAGGTGCCCAGCAGCGTGACGGCGCGCAGGCGCGCGGCGGGCTCGGGGCTACTGAGTTGCACGGTGGCGACGGCCATCGCCAGCGCGGCGTGGACCGTCGCCTCTTTTTCTACGGCCAGCCGCTGTTCCAGCAGCGGCAGCAGATCGCTGCTGTCCGCGTTTTGCAACTGCTGCGCGGCGTGCAGGCGCACGTCGGCGTGGTCACTCACCAGCTGGTGGGCGGCAAGGGCGCGGGCAACCAACACGCGCAGGCGGTTGTTCATAAACAGCTTTTTGCTGTCGCCGCTGGGCTGTTGCGCCTGGTCGAGCGGCACCAGACGGTCCGCCTGGCGGCTGAACGGCTGGTGCTGGGCATCCACCACCACCGTTTCATCACGCAGCGCCTGCAACAGCGGCAGGCGAGCAGGCTGCGGCGCGGCGGCCCACTGTTGCAGCAGCGTGGCTTGGTTGCTGCGGCTGGCGGCCACGAAATCGGCGGCATCGCCCGCCTGCGCCAGCCACGGCAGCAGCACCAGCAGCAGGCTGAAAAAAGAGTGATACACACGCATGATTCGAACCTTGTAAAGGTGGGCACGACGGGGCGCCAGCGGGCGCGTCCGTCGTGCGGGGATGACGATAGCGCGGGCCGCCGCGTTACGGCGCTGACTTCACCGGGTGATCCGGTTTTTTATCGTTACCGGCGATATACGGGCTCCACGGCTGCGCGCGAATCGGCTGATCGGTTTGCCACACCACGTTAAATTGGCCGTTGTCTTCCACTTCGCCAATCATCACCGGCTTATGCAGATGGTGGTTGGTTTGGTCCATGGTGAGCGTGAAGCCGTCCGGCGCCTTGAAGGTTTGGCCCGCCATGGCCGCCCGTACTTTATCCACGTCGGTGGTGCCCGCTTTCTCCACGGCCTGCGCCCACATATGCAGGCCGACCCACGTGGCTTCCATCGGATCGTTGGTGACCACGGTGTTGGCGTTCGGCAGGTTATGCGCTTTAGCCCAGGCGCGGTAATCCGCCACAAACTTGGCGTTGGTGGGGTTGTCCACCGACTCAAAGTAGTTCCACGCTGCCAGTTGCCCCACCAGCGGTTTGGTATCGATGCCGCGCAGCTCCTCTTCGCCCACCGAGAACGCCACGACGGGAATATCGGTGGCCGTGATGCCCTGGTTCGCCAGCTCTTTGTAGAACGGCACGTTGGAGTCACCGTTAATGGTGGAGATCACCGCGGTTTTGCCGCCCGCGGAGAACTTCTTGATGTTGGCGACAATGGTTTGATAATCGCTGTAGCCAAACGGGGTATAAACCTCTTCGATATCCTTGTCCTGCACGCCTTTGCTGTGCAGGAAGGCACGCAGGATCTTATTGGTGGTGCGCGGATAGACATAATCGGTGCCCAGCAGGAAGAAGCGCTTGGCGGCGCCACCGTCTTCGCTCATCAGGTACTGCACCGCCGGAATAGCCTGCTGATTCGGCGCCGCGCCGGTATAAAACACGTTGGGCGACATCTCTTCGCCTTCGTACTGCACCGGATAAAACAGCAGGCCGTTCAGCTCCTCAAACACCGGCAGCACCGATTTACGCGACACCGACGTCCAGCAGCCAAACACCACCGCCACCTTATCCTGCGTCAGCAGCTGGCGCGCTTTCTCAGCGAACAGCGGCCAGTTAGAGGCGGGATCGACCACCACCGGCTCCAGCTTTTTGCCCAGCACACCGCCGTGGGCGTTGATATCGTCAATGGTCATCAGCGCCACGTTCTTCAGCGGCGTTTCAGAGATGGCCATGGTGCCGGAGAGCGAATGCATGATGCCCACTTTGATGGTGTCCGCGGCCTGCGCGCTAAACGCGAGGCCCATGCCGACCACGGTGGCGGAAAGTGCAAAAACCTTAAGCAATGAACGTCTCTTCATCAGTAAACCCCTGCCTGTGTGGATGTTGTTATTCAATTGGTTGAAGTCGAGCCTGCTGTAACATATGCACGGTGATCTTTCTGACCTCCGCCTTACTGACGGCGATGTGGTCGGTCAAAATGCGCTGCGCCTCCTCGGTGTGCTGCTGAAAAATGGCCCGCAGGATCAGCGCGTGTTCGCGATAGGTGGCCGCAATGCGGTCTTCCCGCGTGAAATCGAGGTGCCGGATAATGCGGATCTTCTCGGTGATTTCCGTGTGAATGCGCGTCATCTCCTGATTGCCCGCAGCCTCAACCAGTGCGATGTGAAACGCCTCATCGTGGGTAGAAACCGCTTTGCCTTCATCGAGCGGGGCGGCGTCCATCCAGAACGCTTTCAGGGCGTTGAGCTGGGTGGCGCAGGCCAGCGGCGGTAGCGCACACAGACGCCTGACCGCCTCGCGCTCCAGCACGGTGCGCAGATCGTACAGCTCCTCAAAATAGGCAAAATCAAAGGGGCGCACCTGCCAGCCGCTGCGGAACCACACCTCGACGTAGTTCTCACGGGCCAGCCAGAACAGCGCCTGACGGACCGGCGTGCGGCTCACGCCGAGGCGCTCGGCGATTTCGTTTTCGCTGAAGCGGTCGCCCGGCATCAGGCGAAAGGCGAAAATATCCTGCTTGAGCGCCTGGTAGACTTTCTCCGCCAGCGCTTCCGGCTTACTTCTGCTTTGCGCCATAGCGCCTCCGTTTATGCCAGCCATAGCAGGGTATCGCCGGGACTGACCGGGCGACCCGCCTGACAGGCAATGCGCGTGACCACCCCCGCCTGCGGCGCCACAATCGCCAGCTCCATTTTCATGGCTTCGACGATGATCAGCGTCTGGCCCGCCTCGACCGCGTCGCCAGGCTGCACCAGCACTTTCCAGATATTGCCGTTCATGTCGGCGCACACGGCGTGGCCGTCGCTCGCCTCCGCGCCCACGTCAGGGGCGGCTTCCGGCACCGGCGGCGCGCTCTCCTCTTCGTGCGCCCAGTGGGCCACCTCCTGTTCAAAGGCTGCCGCCTGGCGCTGACGGAAGTCGGCAATGGACGCGGCGTGCTCGGTGAGGAAGCGCTGGTGGGCGGCGAAATCAAACTCGGTGTGTTCAATGCGGATGGCGGCGCGCCCCTCGCGGAAATCGTCGCGCAGCTGCGTCAGCTCCGCTTCGCTCACCGGATAGAAGCGCACCTGATCAAAGAATTTCAACAGCCACGGCTGGCCCGCCGTAAACTGCTCATTTTTCAAGAACGTGTTCCAGATCGGCAGCGTACGACCCACCAGCTGGTAGCCGCCGGGAGAATCCATGCCGTAGATGCACATGTACATGCCGCCGATACCCACCGTGCCTTCGGCGGTAAAGGTGCGCGCCGGGCTGTATTTGGAGCTCAGCAGGCGATGGCGGGGATCGATCGGCACGGCGCAGGGCGCACCGAGGTAAACGTCGCCGAGTCCCAGAATCAGATAGCTGGCGGAGAAAATCGTCTCGCGCACCGCCTCGCGGCTCGGCAGGCCGTTGATGCGTTGAATAAAGTCGACATTATTGGGCAGCCACGGCGCGGTGGCGCGCACCGTTTCTTGATAGCGCGTCACCGCGCCAAGCGTGGCGCTGTCTTCGAACGCCATCGGCAGCCATACCGTGCGCGACGGCACTTTTAGCTGGCTAACATCGCCAAGTTCCGCCTCCAGTTCCAGCAGCAGCGCGATCAGCTGCGGCTGGCTCAGCATCTGGCTGTCATAGCGCACCTGCAGCGAGCGCACCCCCGGTGACAGCTCCGCAATCCCCGGCACCGCACGCGCGCGCAACGCCTGCATCAGCAGGTGTACGCGCAGGCGCAGCGCCAAATCCAGCACGTTGTCGCCGTATTCAATCAGGACGTATTTGTCACCCGCCTGGCGGTAGGCCACCGCTGGCGTGGTATCGCTGGCGGGCAGGGCGGCCAGCAGCGTGGCGGAGCCCATGGCGGTGGCGGCCAGCGACGGCATCGCAGCCTCTGGCGCGTGGCTTGGGCGCAGCGTGGCGATGCTGTGCGTCTGCGCTTTCTCGCGCGCCACCGCGTCCTCCGCGCTGATGGGATAGAAGCGGATGCGATCGCCCGGCTTCACCTGGCCCACCTTCCACAGTTCGGCTTTGGCGATGGTCACCGGGCAGACAAAACCGCCCAGGCTCGGGCCGTCGTGCGTCAGGATCACCGGGAAATCACCGGTAAAGTTCACGGCGCCAATGGCGTATTCGCAGTCGTGCACGTTAGAGGGATGCAAGCCGGCCTCGCCGCCGTTGGCGCGGGTCCAGCTCGGTTTGGGGCCGACCAGGCGCACGCCAAGGCGGTTGGAGTTGTAGTGCACCTGCCAGTCGCTGGCAAAAAATTCGTCGATGGCCGCTTGCGTGAAGAAGTCGGGCGCGCCGTGCGGCCCATAGAGCACGCCGATGCGCCATTCGCTGCCGTAGTGCGGCACCCGCGCCGGGTCGAGCGGGCAAGGGGTATCGACGGGCGCCGGCGTGGTGCAGGCAGCGAGCGCCGGTTGCGCAATCGGCAGCATATCCGCCACGCGCAGGGTGCGCCCGGCGTGTCCGCCAAACTGACCCAGCGTAAAAGTGGCGCGGCTGCCGAGGTATTCCGGCACATCCAGGCCGTTGCGCACCGCCAGATAGGTGCGGCAGCCGCTGCGCGCGCGGCCCAGCGTCAGGGTTTGTCCGGCGCGGATCATAATGGGCTGCCAGTAATCCACCGGTACACCATCCAGATCGGCCGGGCAGTCTGCCCCGGTCAGTGCGACCGTGGCGGCGGCATGAAAGCGCAGCGTCGGGCCTTGCAGCGTGAATTCCAGCCCGGCGGCGCTGTCGTGGTTGCCCACTATGCGGTTCGCCAGGCGAAAGGCGTAATCGTCCATCGGCCCGGACGGCGGAACGCCAATGTCCCAATAGCCCAAACGGCCAGGGTAATCCTGTACGCTGCTAAACGTGCCGGGCTGCAGCACTTCGATGGCGCTGGCGGCGGGAGTAAAGCTGTCCAGAAAGCGCGTCCACATCTCGGCGTGGCGAAACGCCTCGGTGGCGACAATCTGACGCAGGTAGTCGAGGTTGGTGGCAATGCCGTGCAGCTGCGTCGCGGCCAGCGCCTGCTGCATGTTGGCCAGCGCGGCGTCGCGCGTCTCGGCGTGGACGATCAGCTTGGCGACCATCGGATCGTAAAAGGCGGAGACCTCGCTACCGGTGGTGACGCCGCTGTCGACGCGCACGCCTTCCGGGAACGCAACGTGGGTGAGGACGCCGGGGCTGGGCTGAAAGTTTTTCAGCGGGTCTTCGGCATACAGCCGCACTTCTATGGCGGCCCCCCGTGGCGGCTGCTGTAGGCGCGCCCAGTCGAGCGTCTCGCCAGCGGCCACCTTCAGCATGCACTCCACCAAATCCAGCCCGGTGACGCACTCGGTGATCGGGTGCTCGACCTGCAGGCGGGTGTTCACCTCCAGAAAGTAAAAGGCGTCCTGCGCGGCATCGTAGATGTACTCCACCGTGCCCGCGCTGCGGTAGTTTACGCGTTCGCCCAGGCGCACCGCTGCCGCCAGCATGGCGTCGCGCGTGGCCTGCGGCAGGTTGGGGGCGGGTGTCTCTTCAACCACTTTTTGATTGCGGCGCTGTAATGTACAGTCGCGCTCGCCCAGCGCCGCCACGGTGCCGCGCCCGTCGCCAAAAATCTGCACCTCAATATGGCGCGCGCGATCGATGCAGCGCTCCAGAAATACCCCGGCATCGCTAAAGAACTGTTCGCCGAGGCGGCGCACGCTCGCCCAGGCGCTGGTCAGTGCCGCAGCGTCGGCGCAGCGCGTCAGGCCGATGCCGCCACCGCCCGCCGTGCTTTTCAACATCACCGGATAGCCGATGCGCTCGGCCGCCTGTAACGCCTGATCCAGCGTATCAAGCAGCGGCGTGCCGGGCGTCATCGGCACGCCCGCTTCGGCCGCCAGTTCGCGCGCGCGGTGTTTTAGACCAAACTCACCGATCTGCTGGGCGGTGGGGCCGATAAACGTCATGCCCGCCTGCTCGCAGGCGTGGGCAAAGGGCAGGCTTTCCGACAGGAAGCCGTAGCCAGGCCAGATCGCCTGCGCGCCGCTTGCCTCCGCTGCCGCAAGAATTTTATCGATGCGCAGATAGCTGTCGCTGGCTTTATCGCCGCCCAGCGCCACGGCGATATCGGCCTCCCGAACGTGCTGGGCATTGCGATCGACGTCGGCATAGACCGCCACGCTTTTTACGCCGAGGCGCTTGAGGGTGCGAATGGCGCGACAGGCAATCTCGCCACGATTGGCAATCAGGACAGTTGTGAACATGATCAGTTGCTCCCCTGCGCAGCGAGCCAGTTACGCCAGCCGCCAAATTCAGTAATCTCCAGCGCCTGCGTCAGTGCCGCAGGCTCGCAAATAAAGCCTTTAACGCTGCTGCCGTCGGCCAGCGTCAGCGATCCGATTCCCAGCGGGGCCGGGATCTCCGCGACAAACTCGCCAAAGCGCGCCAGCGGGATATCCCACAGCTCAACGGTAATGGCGGCGCCGCGGTCGCTGCGCAGCAGCCCCGGTTTCTTGATGGGGCCGTCCAGCAGGGCGAACAGGCGGTAGCTATCGGCGGTGTGCGTCTCGGTGACCAGCACCGCGTCGCGCGAGGTGAGCTGATGGTTAAGCGGCATGCCGGTGAGGTGCGCGCCGACCACCGCCACGCGCACGTGCGCCGTTGAGGGCGGCAGCACGGCAGGCTGGGCGGGCAGCGCCTCACCGGTGGCCCCCAGCGGCAGCGCCAGGCGGTGCTGCCAGCGCAGACCAAACGCCGCGAGGGCGCGATCGTGCCAGGCGGGAGCAATCAGCGTAATGCCAGCGGGCAGGCCGTCGGCGCGGAAGGGACCGGGCAGCGCCAGCGCGCTTAAATCGGCGAGGTTAGTGAAGTTGGTGTAAGTGCCAAACTGCGAGTTGTAGCGCACCGGCTCCTGTTTCATCTCGTCCAGCGTGTGAATGGTGGGGGACGTGGGCACCACCAGCGCGTCAAACGGTGCCAGCGCCTCGGCAATCTGGCGCGTGTATTCTGCCCGCAGGTACTCTGCCTGGAAGGCCTCCACCGCGCTGTATTTCAGGCCGCTGCTGACGATACCGTGCACCACCGGATCCATCTCCTGCGGGCGGTGAATCATCTCGCCCACCGCCACGGTGCGTTCGGCTACCCACGGGCCGTAATAGAGCTGCTCGGCAAGCTGGTGGAACGGGGTAAAGTCGATGGGATGCAGCGTGGCCCCTTCCGCCTCAAGTTGCACCAGCGCCTCACGCCATGCGTCCTCGGCCTGGCGATCGCCAAAAAACTCCGCCGCAGCGGAAATGGCGAAGCGGGGATGCGCATTGAGGCTGGCGGGCGCAGTGCGCGGCGAGATGCGCGAGTAGGCATCTTCCTTGTCATACCCGGCGGCGAGGTTGGCCACGGTGAACGCATCCTCCACCGTTAAGGCAAATACCGACACGGTATCGTTCAGGCGGCAGGCTGGCACCACGCCGCGCGCAGAGAGCCAGCCTTTGGTGGGTTTGAGCCCAATGATATTGTTAAACCCTGCCGGGACGCGACCGGAGCCTGCGGTGTCGGTGCCGAGCGAGAACGCCACCAGCCCGCGTGCCAGCACCGACGCCGAGCCGGAGCTGGAGCCGCCGCTCACGTAATCGGGGTTAAAGGTGTTGCTCACCGCGCCAAACGGCGATCGGGTTCCCACCAGGCCGGTGGCGTATTGATCGAGATTGGTTTTGCCCACGACCACGGCGCCCGCCGCTTTCAGGCGCGCCACTACGGTGGCATCGGCTTGCGCGGTATACGTGAACGCCGGGCAGGCGGCCGAGGTGGGCCAATCGGCCACATCAATGTTGTCCTTGACCGCAAAGGGCACGCCGAACAGCGGCAGCGCCGTGGGATCCTGCTGGTAGCGATCCAGTAGCGGGGCGATCTGTGCCTCAAGCTGAGCGGGTGTCGCGAGGTAGATCCAGGCATTGTCTTGCGCGTTAAGCGCGTCGAGATGGGCGGTCAGCAGCGTGCGAAGTTGCTGCGGGTCCTGTTGATAACGCTGCTGCCACGCCTGAAGGGTGTAACCGAAGGTGGATGCCATAAAAAAATTCCAGCTGGTATACAAGATGGCATTCAACAGAGCAAAGCGCGTGCCAAATCGCTAACGCACTGATTAGATTTAACTCCATGATGAGTAATACGTTTTTGTTATGTTTCCGTGCACACGTGCGGCGCAGAGCGTGTGCTATCGCGGTGCGTTTGGGTAAATTTTGTGAAGAACATGGCAACACTGAGCGGCCCTGGTTAGCATGAAAGGGGTTTGGCATAAGCGGATCGCAGCACTGAGAGGAGAGCGTAGTGGAGAAGTGGCGTAACTGGATGATAGGTGTTTGCCTGGTCAGCACGGCCAGCAGCGTATGGGCCGACTCGCTGGATCAGCAGCGGCAGCGCTATGCGCAAATTAAGCAGGCCTGGGATAACAATCAGATGGACCAGGTGGCGCAGCTCATGCCGACCCTGCAGGACTATCCGCTCTATCCTTATTTGCAGTATCGCCTGCTGGCGCAGGATCTCGATCAAGAGACGCCGCTGGCGGTGAATAACTTTATTCAGCAATACCCGACGCTGCCGCCTGCGCGTTCGCTCTCCACCCGGTTTGTGAACGTGCTGGCGCATCGCCAGGATTGGCAAGGGATCATCAGCTTTAGCCAACAGGAACCCAAACCGGTGCAGGCGCGCTGTAACTGGTATTACGCGAAGTGGGCCACCGGGCAGCAGCAGGCGGCGTTTGACGGCGCCAAACAGATTTGGCTGCGCGGCACCGCGTTGCCTAACGATTGCGACAGGCTGTTCTCGGTGTGGCAGGCCAGCGGCCAACTTTCGCCCATCACCATCCTTGAGCGTATTCGCCTGGCGATGAAGGCGGGCAACGACAGCCTGGTAAACTATCTGGCGAAGATGCTGCCAGCCGATTATCAAACGACCGCGAGCGCGTTAATTGCCCTGCAGCAAAACCCGCAAACCGTGACCACCTTTGCCAGCACGCTGGGACCCACGGACTTTACGCGTATGGCGACAAACTACGCGTTCGCTCGCGTGGCGCGGGAGGATATGGACAACGCGCGCATGATGATCCCGCAGCTGGTGAAGGCGCAGAAAATGAGCCAGGCCGAAGAGCAGGATCTCAAAGAGATTGTGGTGTGGCGCATGATGGGGGCCGATCTCACTTCCGAGCAGGCGCGCTGGCGTGACGCGGTCGTCATGAACAGCGACTCTACGGCGCTGGTCGAGCGCCGCGTGCGGCTGGCGCTCAGTGAGAACGACCGCCGCGGGTTGAATACTTGGATCGCGCGGTTGCCGGTGGAAGCCAAAGAGAAAGATGAATGGCAATACTGGCAGGCCGACCTGTTGCTGTCGCAGGGGCGTAAAGAAGAAGGCGAGGAGATGCTGCGGAAGCTGATGCAGGCGCGCGGTTTTTATCCGATGGTCGCCGCGCAGCGCCTGGGCGTAGACTATCCGCTGAAAGTGGATAAGGCGCCTGCGGCGGACAACAGCGTGGTGCAAGGGCCGGAGATGGCGCGGGTGCGCGAGCTGATGTACTGGGGCATGGACAACCTGGCGCGCAGCGAGTGGGCCAATCTGATCGCCAGTAAAAACCTGTCGCAGCAGCAGATGCTGGCGCGTTACGCCAATGAGCAAGACTGGTGGGATCTCAGCGTGCAGGCCACCATTACCGCGAAAATGTGGGACAGCCTGAAAGAGCGCTTCCCGCTGGCGTGGCAGAACCTCTATCAGCAGTACACGCGTGATAAAAGCATCCCGCCCAGCTACGCGATGGCGATTTCGCGCCAGGAGAGCGCATGGAACCCGAAAGCGCGTTCGCCAGTGGGAGCCAGCGGCCTGATGCAGGTGATGCCTGCCACGGCGACGCATACCGTGAAGATGTACAACATTCCCGGCTATGTGAACAGTAGCCAACTGCTGGATCCGCAGACCAATATCCAGATCGGTACGCAGTATCTGGAGTATGTCTTCCAGCAGTTTGGCCAAAACCGTATCTTCTCGTCAGCGGCCTATAATGCCGGGCCGGGTCGTGTACGCAGCTGGCTGAATAACAGCGCGGGCAAGCTCGATCCGGTGGCGTTTATTGAAACCATTCCGTTCTCAGAAACGCGCGGCTACGTGAAAAACGTGTTGGCGTATGATGCCTACTACCGCTATTTCATGGACCAGCCGGATAAGATTCTGACCGACGGCGAGTGGAATCGCCGCTACTAGCTGTGCTATGCTTCCGTACTCGTTAATGAGTACGGAAGCCCCTTCATGCCGCATCCCCTTTCTGCCCCTATTGCGTCGGACTCGTCCGGTGACGATAACTGGCCACGTTTTGTTCGCTTAATGCAAAACGCCTTCGCCGACGACGTTGCGCTGCCGCTGCTGCAGCTGATGATGACGCCCGACGAGCGGGAGGCATTTGGCACGCGCTTGCGCATTATTGAGGAACTGATGCACGGCGAAATGAGCCAGCGGGAGTTGAAAAATGCGCTGGGCGTGGGCATTGCCACCATCACGCGCGGGTCAAACAGCCTGAAAGAGGCGCCGCCAGAGCTTAAACGCTGGCTGACGGCACAGCTTGGTCAGGCGGACAATCACGACTGATAGAGCGGGTGCGTAAACGGGCATAAAGCCAGAATCAGCGCCTGATGATAGACGCTGGCGCGGGTGAGCCGACCTTGCGTAAACGCGCCGATGGCCCCGCCTTTGTGCTTGATATTGTCGACGCCAGTCAGGCGCGCCATCTCGTCCCCCAGCTCGCGTCCCGCGGAAAGCCCAGCCATCACCACCGGCGGCAGCGTGAAACTGGCAGAGCGCGATTCACCGCGCTGGGCGGTATTCTCAATCACCATCCACGCAAACGCACTGTCGCCCTCGATTCCCGCTTCAATCGCCACCCAAAAATCCGCTGTCGGGCGCAGCTGGCGCGCATGCGCCACGCGCTGGCGTGCGCCGGTGCGCGTCTCGCTGTCGCTTAACGGCTGCGCGGCCACGCCGCTCTCGACCTCGACCCCTTGAATATGGCAGGATCCGTCGCCGAAAACGTCGTTGAACGCCTGGCTAATGGCACGAATTTTTGCCGGATTAATGGTGGCTGCGACAACTTGGTACATAATTGTTTGAACCCTCAAGGCAAATTTGTCGCAGTATAACGGAAACTCAGCATGCTACAGGTCTATCTTGTTCGTCACGGTGAAACGGTTTGGAATGCGGCCCGACGCATTCAGGGGCAGTCCGACAGTCCGCTGACGGAAAAAGGTGAGCAGCAAGCCCATCAGGTGGGCGAGCGGGTTAAATCGCTGGGCATCACCCACGTGATTGCCAGCGATTTGGGACGCACGCGCCGCACGGCAGAAATCATCGCCGATGCCTGTGGCTGCGAGGTAACGCTGGATGCGCGGCTGCGCGAACTCGATATGGGCTGCCTGGAGCAGCGCGAGCTCGATAAACTGACCGCGGAAGAGGAGAGCTGGCGTAAAGCGCTGGTGGATGGCACCGAAGGGGGGCGTATCCCCGGCGGCGAATCCATGCAAGAGCTGGCGACGCGCATGCACGCCGCGCTGAACGCGCTGCTGGCGCTGCCAGAAGGAAGCCGCCCGCTGCTGGTGAGTCACGGCATGGCGCTGGGCGCGCTGGTCAGCACCATACTGGGACTGCCGGCACACGCTGAGCGTCGCCTGCGTTTGCGTAACTGCTCGCTGTCGCGCGTGGATTATCAACAGAGCGCCTGGCTGGCACCGGGCTGGATCGTTGAAATGGCCGGGGATATCTCGCACCTTGATGCGCCAGCGCTGGATGAGTTGCAGCGCTAAACCGCTAAAAAAAATGCCGTCTTGCTGACGGCATTTTTATTCGTGCGGATTACACCGGGCGAATCGGAATCAGGTATTCACAGCGAATTTCCGTCGGCGGTTCGCTGCGCTTCTTGCCGCCGTGCGTGTAGAACCGCTCAATATCCTGGCCCTGGCGTCGCACCAGACCCAGCGTGGGCATACAGGTGCCGTAGAGCAGCAGGATAAAGTCCTGCAGTGCGCTACGCGGACCGTTGTAAGTAAACTGCACGTACTCGCCCGCTTCTAAAATCACGCTTTGATTCGACTGCATGCTTTTCGCCAGCTGATCGGCAGGCACCGCCGTGGTATAGAGAATCTCCTGCTCATCCTCTTTTTCCTGACTGGGGCGCACCTGGTGCAGGCCATAGAGCACCGGCGGTACGGTATCGGTCTCCAGCAAGAACTGCTTCCAGAAGTGCAGGCGCATCTCGTCGCGGTAGCGCGAAATCTGTTCCAGCGTGCAGGTATAGCTTTGCGTTTGCCCTACCAGCACGGTTTCAGGCAGCGTAACAAACTCGGCCTGCGGCAGCGGCTGATCGTCAAGGCGGATCGGCGGACGGATCCCGTAGGAGTTCCATTCTGATGCGCGGCGATACCACGCGGGCGTTTGATTAAACTGTTTTTTAAACGCGCGGGTAAACGTCTGCTGCGAGTCAAACCGGTATTGCAGGGCAATATCGAGAATGGGGCGGCTGGTCAGACGCAGCGCGACGGCCGCTTTTGAGAGCCGACGGGCGCGAATATAGGCGCCGATCGCATGGCTTGTCACTTCTTTGAACATACGCTGCAAATGCCATTTGGAGTAGCCTGCTTTCAGCGCAACGTTATCTAATGAAAGCGGCTGATCCAGATGGCTCTCCAGCCAGACAAGCAAATCGCGAATGATACCGGCTTGGTCCATAAAACATCCTCATAACTCTCTGGTGGCGCAACGACGGCGTCGTCGAATAATAGCACTTAATGCACAAAATCGTGGGAGCGGTACGGCATCGGCTATGCTAATCAAGGTAGGGTCTGTCACGTCAGGTTGCGTGCCTGATTTGATAGACAATACATTACATTCTCATCTATTCAATTGGCAATGGTAACTCGATGACAATAGCTCGCATTCTTATAATCACGCTCGCAACTTTCACCTTCTGCGCCAGCGCGCAGGCTGAAGAGATCGGTTCGGTGGATACGGTATTCAAAATATTCGGTCCTGACCACAAGATCGTGGTGGAAGCGTTTGACGATCCCGACGTCAAAAATGTCACCTGCTACATCAGCCGGGCAAAAACCGGTGGGATCAAAGGTGGATTGGGGCTAGCGGAAGATACGTCCGACGCCGCCATTTCCTGCCAGCAGGTGGGGCCCGTAGAGCTTAGCGATAAAATTGCACAAGGCAAGGCGCAGGGGGAGGTGGTATTCCGTAAACGCACTTCGCTGGTGTTTAAAAAATTACAGGTAGTGCGTTTCTTCGACCAGAAACGCCACGCGCTGGTTTACCTGAGCTACTCCGACAAAGTGGTCAACGGCTCACCGAAAAACGCGCTGAGCGCGGTGCCGATCATGCCGTGGAACACCGCGCCTGCTACGCCGTAACGGCAGCCTGCTGCCGTTTGAGTAATGACACGACGCTTTAAGGCTTTAATGTAATTACGAGAAAATCCTCATAAGAAACTTGATGTTAATCCATCACGATGCACAGGGATGTTCAACGTAACTGGATAAATATCATGGAAAAAAATGAAATAAACAGTCCGCAGACCGTTCTTGCTGCGGATCCCTTCGTGAAGATTGATTTTATTCACGATCGCACCGGGCCCCAAACCAACGGCATCAAAGACGGTATGCGCACCGACGAGCTGCGTCCGACCGTCATGGGATCGTGCACGCCCAACGAGATTGTGATGCTGTATGACGGTGACAAATTACTCGGCAGCGTGCAGGCAAGCAGCAACGGCCAATGGGTGTTTGATTTTCCCTTTGGTCAATCACTCACGCCGGGGGAGCATCAGCTGTTCGCGACGATCCCGGGCGCCAGCAGTAATACCACCGGCTTCACGGTAGATCCTACGGCAAAATATAACCTGCTGCTTGATTTCGTCTATGCCCAAGCTAAACCAAATGTAGTGCTGGGTGAAAGCAGCAATATCCCTGAGATTGGAGTACGCGGCCGCACGAAGCCAGGCGAACTGGTTGAGATTTACGATGGCGAGAAGCTGGTGGGAAGGGGATATGCGAACAGCGCGGGCGAGTATCACATTGCTATCAACGCGCCGCTAAGCGTGGGCGAGCATGCGCTGCGGGCCAAGTCTGCCAGCGGAGAGAGCGCAGAGAAACCGTTTACCCTCACGCCGCCACCGCCTGCGGATTACCTTGAAATCACTGGCGTACGCGATGAAAACGGCCGGCCACTGGTAGAAGGTGAGGCTAATGCCTCGCGCTATCCGACGTTTTTCGGCAAAACCGTCCCTTTCGCCTCGGTGGACGTTTGGGACGGTGCGCAGCTGCTGGGCACCGCGGTGGCTAACATTTACGGTGAATGGCATTTCAATGTACCGCATCCGCTCTATGGCGGTGAGCACGCGATAGTGGCTAAAACCGCAGAAGGCAGCGCCACGTTCACATTGATCACCCATGCCCCCTCAGCGCCTGCTGCACCGATGATTGAACATGTTTTTGACGACGTAGGCGCTGAAATCGGCGAGTTGGCCGCCGGCGCAGAAACCGACGACAGCCGTCCGCGCCTGCAGGGCACCGCCGAGCCGTACCGCTACGTCACTGTCTTCGACAACGGCCGCCCGATCGGTCAGGTGATGACCGATAACAAAGGGCAGTGGCAGTTCACTCCGGGTCAGCCGCTGGCGGCGGGCGCGCACAGCCTGACCGTGGGCTACCCGGGCGGGGCGCAGAGCCAGGCGTTTGACGTCACCGTGACCGAGCCGCAGATCGCCAGGCCGGTCATCACGTCGCTGTACGACGACGTGGGCAAGGAGCAGGGCATCATTGGTGCCGGTGAAAGCACCGACGACAGCCGTCCGCGCCTGCAGGGCACCGCCGAGCCGTACCGCTACGTCACTGTCTTCGACAACGGCCGCCCGATCGGCCAGGTGATGACCGATAACAAAGGGCACTGGCAGTTCACCCCGGGCCAGCCGCTGGCGGCGGGCGCGCACAGCCTGACCGTGGGCTACCCGGGCGGGGCGCAGAGCGAGGCGTTTGACGTCACCGTGACCGAGCCGCAGATCGCCAGGCCGGTCATCACGTCGCTGTACGACGACGTGGGCAAGGAGCAGGGCATCATTGGTGCCGGTGAAAGCACCGACGACAGCCGTCCGCGCCTGCAGGGCACCGCCGAGCCGTACCGCTACGTCACTGTCTTCGACAACGGCCGCCCGATCGGCCAGGTGATGACCGATAACAAAGGGCACTGGCAGTTCACCCCGGGCCAGCCGCTGGCGGCGGGCGCGCACAGCCTGACCGTGGGCTACCCGGGCGGGGCGCAGAGCGAGGCGTTTGACGTCACCGTGACCGAGCCGCAGATCGCCAGGCCGGTCATCACGTCGCTGTACGACGACGTGGGCAAGGAGCAGGGCATCATTGGTGCCGGTGAAAGCACCGACGACAGCCGTCCGCGCCTGCAGGGCACCGCCGAGCCGTACCGCTACGTCACTGTCTTCGACAACGGCCGCCCGATCGGCCAGGTGATGACCGATAACAAGGGGCAGTGGCAGTTCACCCCGGGTCAGCCGCTGGCGGCGGGCGCGCACAGCCTGACCGTGGGCTACCCGGGCGGGGCGCAGAGCGAGGCGTTTGATGTCACCGTGACCGAGCCGCAGATCGCCAGGCCGGTCATCACGTCGCTGTACGACGACGTGGGCAAGGAGCAGGGCATCATTGGTGCCGGTGAAAGCACCGACGACAGATGTCCTCAGCTGACCGGCACGGCGGCTGCGGGGAGCTGGGTCAATGTTGTGGATAACGGTACCGTGATCGGCTACGTACAAGCTGACAGCAATGGGCGGTGGACATTTACCGTGACCTCACCGCTGACGTTGGGCGAGCACCGTTTCACCTTGGTAAGTGATTCGGTTGAAAGTGCCCCATATACCGTTACGGTGACCTCGCTCGTTAAGGATGAGTGGGAAATCGTGGGGGCCTACGACAATGTCGGTGCGGAAACGGGACTCGTTGCTAACGGCGGGACCACTGATGACCGTTATCCTGAGTTTACCGGCCGCGCCCCGGCTAACAGCTTCGTACGTGTTTACGCAGAACACGGACTGGTAGCCTACACCTGGGCTGATGAAAACGGCGAGTGGCGCGTGAAATCTGGCGTAGCGTTACCGCGTGGTGAAATCAACTTCGTGATAGAAGCCAACAATCAGCAGAGTGATGTTTTCACACTGAATGTTGAGGGCGAGACGCTGGCACCGACGCTTGATAACGTTTATCACGGCGACCTGGACGGCTCCATCACGCTCGTTGGGGAAGGGATGACGACGTCGCCTGGCTACTTTTATCTGGACGGTAAGGGCGAACCCGATAGCGTGATCAACATCTTTGAAGGTTCAATCTTAGTCGCCTCTGTGCAGGTTGATAGCTTCGGCAGCTGGCAGCTGTATAAAGATGTGCTCCAACTGCTGCAGAACGGCAATCACACGCTCGGAATAGAGTATGCCGATGGCCGCCAGCGTGTTGAGTTTGATGTCAACATCGACGGATCACTGTCGCCCTTTAGCGTCCTACAGCAGCCTGAGGAGCTATTGCTGATAGATGCAGTGCAACAGGACGAGGATGCGCCTCTACCGCTGCAAATTAACGACGGAGATTTACGCATGCAGCCCGAGAGCGTCAGAGGCCCGATGGCCACTCCGGGTGTTCCCTCCACGCTGGAGGATGAAGCGCTAAATCAGCATGCCGTGAGCAGCTACTGATCGCGGCGCGAAGACCAAACCGGGACAGTGTCCCGGTTTTTTGCGTGTAAAAGCCCGCGACGCACAATGTAAAAAGGAGAGCACGCCAGGCTCTCCTTTTCTTTCCTATCACAACCGAAGCTTAGTCGGCGAGATCGCCGCAAAAACGGTAGCCTTCGCCATGAATGGTGGCAATAATTTCCGGCGTGTCGGGGGTGGACTCGAAATGTTTACGGATGCGGCGAATGGTCACATCCACGGTACGATCGTGGGGTTTCAGTTCGCGGCCGGTCATCTTCTTCAGCAGGTCGGCACGGGTCTGAATTTTGCCGGGATTTTCACAAAAGTGGAGCATGGCGCGAAATTCACTGCGCGGCAGCTTGTACTGATCGCCTTGCGGACTGATCAGCGAGCGGCTATTGATGTCCAACTCCCAGCCGTTGAAGCGATAGCGCTCAACCTGGCGGCGTTCTTCGGTAGGCATCGCCAGATTCATGGTGCGTGACAGGAGATTGCGCGCACGGATCGTCAGCTCGCGAGGATTGAAAGGCTTGGTGATGTAATCATCCGCCCCAATTTCCAGGCCGAGGATCTTATCCACTTCGTTATCGCGTCCGGTCAGAAACATCAGCGCCACGTTCGCCTGTTCGCGCAGTTCACGCGCCAGCAACAAACCATTTTTCCCTGGCAGGTTGATATCCATGATCACCAGGTTGACGTCGTTTTCCGTCAATACCTGATGCATTTCGGCACCGTCGGTGGCCTCATAGACCACATAACCCTCTGCTTCAAAAATACTTTTGAGGGTATTGCGCGTGACCAGTTCGTCTTCAACGATAAGAATGTGCGGGGTCTGCATGTTTCGCTACCTAAAATTTGCCAACAAATCGAAAACAGGGCGTGCGCCGGTTGCGGATTTTTTCGCCAAAATGCGATGACTGCGCACCGATGCACGAAATATTTTTAGGAATACACTATCCATCTACGTCAACGTCAGTGTTCGCTCAGCCAGGCAGGATGAATATTTGTATGCCCTGTGGATATCGGACTGGCATTTATCCTAACCGTATTAACAGCAACCTAACAGCACCAACAACAACCGAGAAGCACAAAAACAACGCTTCGTTGACTTATATCAAATGCAATTGTAGCACGTTAACCTTTTTATTAAAAACTTCTCCAGGATTGCCAGCTTAGCTCACATAAAGCAGCATTTTTGCTACATTTACGCTGCAGGTTGGCGCGTTATCTATCGTCGCATAAAGATATTTTATCACTATGAAATTTAATGATTTTAAATTAAATAGGCGCCAAAATTTCCCTTATATAAAACATTAAGCGTGATGACGGCTATTTAACACCTTTAACACGATCAAGCTTGCCATCACGAGGCGGCAATGGTTGGTATTTTGAAGGGCGCATGTCAACATACGCGTGATGTTAATCGTTCGATGGAATAAACATGCATTTTCCTTTGATTCTCGTTTCACCCGCCCGACCTGAAAATATTGGCGCTGCGGCGCGCGCCATGAAAACCATGGGATTTAGCGAACTGCGCATCGTCGCCAGCGATGCCTGGCAAGACCCCGCAGCCCGGCGCGTGGCGCACGGCGCGGGTGAGATTCTGGACAGCGTAAAAACCTATGACACGCTGCAGCAGGCGCTGGCAGACGTCGATTTTTCCGTCGCCACCACCGCGCGCAGCCGCGCGAAGTTTCGCTACTACGCCACGCCGCAGCAGGTTGAAACCATTTTGCAGGAAAAGCGCCAGTGGCTTGGGCGCATCGCACTGGTATTTGGTCGCGAAGACAGCGGGTTAACCAATGAGGAGTTGGAGCAGGTGGATTTGCTCACCGGGATCCCTATGGCGAACGACTATCCCTCGCTGAATTTGGGGCAGGCGGTCATGGTGTATTGCTACCAGCTTTCGGCGTTGAATCAGGTGGTTGCTGCGGGACAGGACACGGCGAATGCGCATCAGCTTCAAGCGCTACGCGAGCGTTTGCACCAGCTGTTAATTAAACTTGAGGTCAGCGACGACGCCAAAATGGCAGACTGGATCAATCAGCGCATTGGCCTGTTGGAACAGCGCGACAGCGCCATGTTGCACCGATTACTGCATGACATAGAAAAAAAACTTATAGATAAATAATCGGCAAATAGCCGGATTTGTAGTGACTGATCGTTCATTATGGCGTGGTGTTGAACGATCCCAATATGATTTTCAGATGTGAAGCGCAGCACCACGCAGCCGCCGCTTGCGGTTGCGCTGGACAAATTCGTTGACTTAACGTGCGCTTTGCTTTACTTCTGGAAAGCAGACGGACAAGACAAAGACAGACAGAAAAAATCTCAATGCGTAAACACAGCCTGAACAACACAATTATTATTACCACCACCATTACCCCAGGTAACGGTGCGGGCTGACGCATACAGGAAAAACAAAGAAAAAAGCCCGCACCTTGACAGTGCGGGCTTTTTTTTCGGCAAAAATTCAGGAGAGCTTTAATTATGCGAGTGCTGAAATTCGGTGGAACCTCGGTCGCTAATGCGGAACGATTTCTCCGCGTAGCGGATATTCTGGAAAGCAATGCGCAACAGGGACAGGTTGCCACCGTGCTCTCTGCGCCAGCGAAAATCACCAATCATTTGGTGGCGATGATTGAGAAAACCATCAGCGGTCAGGATGCGTTGCCAAACATCAGCGATGCCGAGCGTATTTTTGCCGAACTGCTGCAAGGGCTGAAAGACGCACAGCCTGGTTTCGATTTTGACGGGATGAAGACCCGCGTGGCGTTGGAATTTGCGCATCTTAAACAGGTGTTGCACGGTATCAGCCTGCTGGGACAGTGCCCGGATGCGGTCAACGCCGGTATCATCTGCCGCGGCGAAAAACTCTCTATTGCGATCATGGATGCGCTGCTGCAGGCGCGCGGCCACAAGGTCACAGTGATTGATCCGGTTGAGAAACTGCTGGCGATTGGTCATTACCTGGAATCCACTGTGGATATCGCGGAGTCTACGCGTCGCATTGCGGCCAGCCAAATTCCCGGCGATCATATGATTCTCATGGCGGGCTTTACCGCCGGCAATGAAAAAGGCGAGCTGGTGGTGCTGGGCCGCAACGGCTCCGACTACTCCGCTGCCGTGCTGGCGGCGTGTTTGCGCGCGGACTGCTGTGAAATTTGGACCGATGTGGACGGGGTTTACACCTGCGACCCGCGTCAAGTACCCGACGCGCGGCTGCTGAAGTCGATGTCTTATCAGGAAGCGATGGAGCTCTCCTACTTCGGCGCCAAAGTGCTGCATCCCCGTACCATTTCTCCGATTGCCCAATTTCAAATTCCTTGCCTTATCAAAAACACCGCTAACCCGCAGGCGCCCGGCACGCTGATCGGTGGCGAAGGCGAACCCGACGAAAATCCGGTAAAAGGCATCACTAACCTTAATAACATGGCGATGTTTAACGTCTCCGGCCCTGGCATGAAAGGCATGGTGGGGATGGCGGCGCGGGTGTTTGCTGCCATGTCACGCAGCGGTATTTCCGTGGTATTGATCACGCAATCCTCGTCCGAATACAGCATCAGCTTTTGCGTACCGCAGAGCGATCAGGCGCGCGCGCGCCGCGTGCTCGAGGAAGAGTTCTATCTTGAGCTGAAAGATGGCCTGCTTGATCCGCTGGATGTGCTGGAGCAGCTGGCGGTGATCTCCGTCGTGGGCGATGGCATGCGGACTCTGCGCGGTATTTCGGCCAAATTCTTCTCGGCGCTGGCACGTGCCAACATCAATATTGTCGCCATTGCGCAAGGCTCGTCTGAGCGTTCCATTTCAGTGGTGGTGAGCAACGATGACGCCACCACCGGGGTACGCGTGGTGCACCAGATGCTGTTCGCCACCGACCAGGTGATTGAGGTCTTTGTGGTAGGCGTGGGCGGCGTGGGCGGCGCACTGCTGGATCAGCTTCATCGCCAGCAGGCGTGGCTAAAAGAGAAGCATATCGATCTCCGCGTGTGCGGTATCGCCAATTCGCGCGCGCTGTTGACCAACGTACACGGCATCGATCTTAATCAGTGGAAAGCTGCGCTGGGCGAGGCAAAAGAGCCGTTTAATCTTGGACGGCTGATCCGCCTGGTGAAAGAGTACCATTTGCTCAATCCGGTGATCGTAGACTGTACCTCTAGCCAGGCTGTGGCTGACCAGTATGCCGATTTTCTCGCCGAAGGCTTCCATGTCGTGACGCCCAATAAGAAGGCCAACACCTCGTCGTGGAACTATTATCAGCAGATGCGTGCAGCAGCGGTGAAATCGCGCCGTAAATTCCTTTATGACACCAACGTCGGCGCCGGTTTGCCGGTGATTGAAAACCTGCAAAATTTGCTGAATGCGGGTGATGAGCTGATCAAATTCTCCGGCATCCTTTCCGGCTCGCTCTCCTTTATTTTTGGCAAGCTCGACGAAGGCGTCTCTCTATCAGAAGCCACCCGCATGGCGCGCGATATGGGCTTTACCGAACCGGATCCGCGCGAGGATCTGGCTGGCACCGATGTGGCACGCAAGCTGTTGATTCTGGCGCGTGAAGCGGGATATCAGCTTGAAATGGCCGACATTGATATTGAGCCTCTGCTGCCGGAAAGCCTGACGGCGATCGATGACGTTGAGCAATTTATGGCCCGCTTGCCTGAGCTGGATGATGCGATGGCAACGCGCGTTGCCAGTGCGCGGGACCAAGGTAAAGTATTGCGCTTCGTGGGCGCGATCGAAGAGGGTGGCGTCTGCAAAGTAAGCATCGCGGCGGTGGACGGCAACGATCCGCTCTACAAAGTGAAAAACGGCGAGAATGCGCTGGCGTTTTACAGCCGTTATTATCAGCCTATTCCGCTGGTGCTGCGTGGGTACGGCGCGGGAAATGATGTGACAGCGGCAGGCGTATTTGCCGATCTGCTGCGCACGCTGTCATGGAAGTTGGGAGTTTAATGATGGTAAAAATTTATGCGCCAGCCTCCATTGGCAACGTCAGCGTTGGATTTGATGTGCTGGGGGCGGCGGTTTCGCCGATAGACGGTTCACTGCTGGGCGATTGCGTCTCGGTGGAAGCCGCCGATAGCTTTAGCCTGCAAAACAAAGGGCGCTTTGTGAGCAAGCTGCCGACTGACCCGCAGGAAAACATTGTCTATCAGTGCTGGGAGCGCTTCTGCCAGGCGATCGGTAAGTCGGTACCCGTGGCGATGACGCTGGAAAAAAATATGCCGATTGGCTCCGGTCTCGGCTCCAGCGCCTGCTCGGTTGTCGCTGGCTTAATGGCCATGAACGAATTTTGTGGCAAGCCGCTCAGCGACACCGAACTGCTGGCGCTGATGGGGGAACTGGAAGGGCGAATTTCCGGCAGCGTGCATTACGATAACGTGGCTCCCTGCTTCCTGGGTGGCGTGCAGTTGATGATTGAAGAAAACGGCATCATCAGCCAGCATGTGCCTTGCTTTGATGAGTGGCTGTGGGTGATGGCTTATCCGGGCATTAAGGTGTCCACCGCGGAAGCGCGCGCTATTTTGCCAGCGCAGTACCGCAAGCAGGATGCGATCAAACATGGTCGTTTACTGGCGGGCTTCATACACGCCTGTCACACGCGCCAGCCGCAGCTGGCCGCTAAACTGATGCAAGATGTGATCGCCGAACCCTACCGGACAAAACTGCTGCCAGGCTTTGCTGAAGCCCGGCAGGCGGCGGTGGATATTGGCGCACTGGCCTGCGGTATTTCGGGCTCCGGCCCCACGCTTTTCGCCGTGTGCAATGAAATGGCAACGGCACAGCGGATGGCAGACTGGCTGAGCCAGCACTATCTGCAGAACGATGAAGGTTTCGTCCACATTTGCCGTCTTGACACGGCTGGCGCACGTAAATTGGGATAACGCATGAAACTCTACAACCTCAAGGATCACAACGAACAGGTCAGCTTCGCGCAGGCGGTCAAGCAGGGCCTTGGCTCGCAGCAGGGACTGTTTTTTCCGCTGGAACTGCCTGAGTTTGAACTCACTGAAATCGACGCCATGCTGGAGATGGATTTTGTCACGCGCAGCAGCAAAATCCTCTCGGCATATATTGGCGACGAAATCGCGCCGCATCAGCTAAATGAGCGGGTAAAAAACGCGTTTGCCTTCCCGGCGCCGGTGCAGTCCGTGAGCGCGGATGTGGCCTGTCTGGAGCTGTTTCACGGGCCTACGCTGGCGTTTAAGGATTTTGGCGGGCGCTTTATGGCGCAAATGCTGGCGTACGTATCGGGGGCCGATGAGCAGGTCACGATTCTCACCGCGACCTCAGGTGACACCGGTGCGGCGGTTGCCCACGCCTTTTACGGCATGGAAAACGTGCGCGTGGTGATTCTCTATCCGCAGGGCAAAATCAGCCCGCTGCAGGAAAAGCTGTTCTGCACCTTGGGCGGCAACATTGAAACGCTGGCCATTGACGGCGATTTTGATGCCTGTCAGGCGCTGGTAAAGCAGGCGTTTGACGACGAAGACCTGAAGAAAAAAATTGGTCTGAACTCGGCGAACTCTATCAACATTAGCCGCTTACTGGCACAGATCTGCTACTACTTTGAAGCGGTGGCTCAGCTACCGCAGGAAAAACGTAATCAGCTGGTGATCTCCGTACCCAGCGGTAACTTTGGCGATTTGACGGCGGGTCTGCTGGCTAAGTCACTGGGGCTGCCGGTAAAACGTTTTATCGCGGCCACCAATGCCAACGATACCGTGCCGCGCTTCCTGGAAAAAGGAGAGTGGCAGCCTAACCTCACCGTGGCGACGTTATCGAATGCCATGGACGTAAGCCAGCCCAACAACTGGCCGCGCGTGGAAGAGCTGTTCCGCCGTAAAACCTGGCGTCTGACAGACCTCGCTTATGGCGCAGTGTCGGATACCACCACCGAGTCCACGATGCGTGAACTCGCCGAGATCGGTTACGTATCGGAACCGCATGCCGCGATCGCCTACCGACTGCTGCGCGATCAGCTGCAGGACGGCGAGTACGGTCTGTTCCTGGGCACTGCGCATCCGGCGAAGTTTAAAGAGAGCGTGGAGTCAATTCTGGGACAGACGCTGCCGCTGCCGACGGCACTGGCTGAGCGGGCCGAACTGCCGCTGCTTTCACATACTATGCCGGCGGATTTCGCCGCGCTGCGTCAGTTCCTGCTGAAGTAAACGGGAAAAAAACGGGCCGCCCTGGGCGGCCCGTATTACTTCTGCTCGCGACGTTTAAACACCAGCTCGTTGCCTTTGCTTTCCGCGGCAGCGAACACGTAGCCGTCACTGTCGAAGTGTTTAAGCTGCTCGGGATCGCGCAGGCGATGCTGAATCACGTAGCGACTCATCAAACCGCGCGCTTTTTTCGCGTAAAAGCTGATCACTTTGAACGTGCCGTTTTTCTCGTCAAGAAACACCGGCTTCACAATCTCCCCGCGCAGTTTCTTGGGCTTGATAGCCTTAAAATATTCATCCGACGCCAGATTGATGAGGACGTCATCGCCTTGCTCCGCCAGCGCCTCGTTGAGTTTCTCGGTGAGGAGATCGCCCCAGAAACTGTAGAGGTCTTTACCCGCCGGGTGAGTGAGTTTGGTGCCCATTTCAAGACGATAAGGCTGCATTAAATCCAGCGGGCGCAGCAGGCCGTACAGACCGGAGAGCATGCGCAAATGCTGTTGCGCATAGTCGAAATCGGCCTCATCCAGCGTTTCGGCCTGCAGACCGGTATACACGTCACCTTTAAAGGCCAAAATCGCCTGACGCGCATTGTCGAGCGAGAAGGGCGGCTGCCATTGATTGAACCGCTCGGCGTTCAGGTGAGCGAGTTTATCGCTGATGCTCATGAGCGAGGCAATTTGCGCCGGTGACAGATCGCGTGCCACATCAATCAACTTCTGTGACTGGTCTAACAGTTCGGGCTGCGTGAAGCGCTGAGTTGCCAGCGGGCTTTCGTAGTCCAGCGTCTTGGCGGGCGAAATAACCATCAGCATCGTTTTAGGTCCTCGTTGAGCCACCCGTTCAAACGGGCAATAGGGCGTAAATTTTCGCGCTGAGTGTAGCAAAAAAGCGGCACGCTTCGGCAAATCACTGCCATTTGTTAGCGCTATCGTTAAGCGCATCCGGTGATGTTGCGCAGCGGAGGCTGCGTGATATTATCGCTCCAGCCTTTTTTACCCTGACAGTCAACTTAAGAGAAAAGAGAACCATGACGGACAAACTTACTTCCTTGCGTCAGCTGACTACCGTGGTTGCCGACACCGGTGATATCGCGGCAATGAAACTCTATCAGCCGCAAGATGCTACCACTAACCCTTCTCTGATCCTCAACGCTGCCCAAATTCCTGAATACCGTAAGCTGATCGACGAAGCGATTACGTGGGCGCGTCAGCAGAGCAGCAACAAGGAAGAGCAGTTGGCTCTGGTTTCAGACAAGCTCGCCGTCAATATTGGTCTGGAAATTCTTAAGCTGATCCCGGGCCGCATCTCTACCGAAGTCGACGCGCGTCTCTCTTACGACACCGAAGCCAGCATCGCGAAAGCGCGTAGCCTGATTAAACTGTACAACGATGCGGGTATCAGCAATGACCGTATCTTGATCAAGCTGGCTTCCACGTGGCAGGGCATCCGTGCCGCCGAACAGCTGGAAAAAGAGGGCATCAACTGTAACCTGACGCTGCTGTTCTCCTTCGCGCAGGCGCGTGCGTGTGCTGAAGCGGGCGTGTTCCTGATTTCGCCGTTTGTTGGCCGTATTCTGGACTGGTACAAGCAGAACACCGACAAAAAAGAGTATGCGGCGCACGAAGATCCAGGCGTGGTTTCCGTGTCTGAAATCTACAACTACTACAAGCAGCACGGTTATGAAACCGTGGTCATGGGCGCAAGCTTCCGTAACGTGGGCGAAATCATTGAGCTGGCGGGCTGCGATCGCCTGACCATTTCACCTGCGCTGCTGAAAGAGCTGGCGGAGAGCGAAGGCAGCGTTGAGCGCAAGCTGAGCTACAGCGGTGACGTGAAAGCGCGTCCCGCAAAAATGACGGAAGCCGAGTTCCTGTGGCAGCATAATCAGGATCCCATGGCCGTGACCAAACTGGCTGAAGGCATTCGTAACTTTGCCGTTGACCAGGGCAAACTTGAGAAGATGATTGCCGAGTTGCTGTAATCACACCCCGCGTGGCGACACCCGTTGCCACGCGTTTCACTTTTCCCTCTCAGTTTGTATTATCCTTTTTGCATTCCCGCTTTATAGCCTGCAATCACAGTGACAATTTCATGGATACTTTGCGTATTGGACTTATTTCGGTCTCGGATCGTGCGGCCAACGGCCTTTATCAGGATTTAGGCATTCCGGCGCTGGAAGCGTGGTTGACCACGGCGCTTGCCACCCCCTTCTCGATTGAAACCCGGTTAGTGCCCGACGAACAGCCGCTGATCGAGCAGGCCATTTGTGAGCTGGTGGATGAGCGGTTTTGCCACCTCGTGCTTACCACCGGCGGCACCGGCCCTGCGCGCCGCGATGTGACGCCAGATGCCACGCTGGCGGTCGCCGATCGTGAAATGCCCGGTTTCGGTGAACAGATGCGTCAAATCAGCCTGCAGTTTGTGCCAACGGCGATTCTATCGCGCCAGGTCGGGGTGATTCGCAAACAGTCGCTGGTGCTAAACCTGCCGGGGCAGCCCAAATCGATTAAAGAGACGCTTGAAGGGGTGAAGCACGCAGACGGCTCCGTCAGCGTGCCGGGAATTTTTGCCGCGGTGCCTTATTGTATTCAGCTGCTGGAAGGCCCGTATATTGAGACGCACAGCAGTGTCGTAGCAGCATTTCGCCCGAAAAGCGCGCGGCGTGAGACAAACTCCTGAAAATTGACCATTTCAGGCATAAAATCCAGCCCTGCTGGTGTGGCAAATTATTGACGGTATAGTAATTCAAACTTTACAACCGTACCTTTTGCCGCCGGATATTGCCTCATGATGGACGCACAGCCCGCCTCTCGCCTCACGCGACAAGATTATAAAACCCTTTCTCTGGCCGCCCTGGGGGGCGCGCTGGAGTTTTATGACTTCATTATTTTCGTTTTTTTTGCAGCAGCAATAGGTGAGCTGTTTTTCCCGGCGGAGATGCCCGAGTGGCTGCGTCAGGTACAAACATTCGGCATCTTCGCGGCAGGGTATTTGGCACGGCCGCTTGGCGGCATCGTGATGGCGCATTTTGGCGACAAAGTCGGCCGCAAAAAGATGTTCAGCTTGAGCATTCTGCTTATGGCTTTACCCACGCTGGCAATGGGCATGCTGCCCACCTATGCCACGTTGGGGATCGCCGCGCCGCTGTTAATGCTGCTGCTGCGCGTTCTGCAAGGGGCGGCGATTGGGGGGGAAGTGCCGGGCGCGTGGGTCTTTGTGGCCGAACACGTCCCGCACAAGCGTGTGGGCTTCGCCTGCGGCACGCTCACCGCAGGTCTAACCGCAGGGATTTTACTGGGATCGCTGGTGGCAACGGTGTTGAACACCACGCTTTCACCGGCGGCCATCCGCGATTACGGCTGGCGTATTCCGTTTTTCCTTGGCGGTGTATTTGGCTTGTTCGCCATGTATCTGCGCCGCTGGTTACATGAAACGCCCGTTTTTCAGCAGATGCAGCAGCGTAAAGCGCTGTCCGGCAAGATGCCGTTACGGACGATTCTTGCCAACCACAAGCGCGCCATTGCGGTGTCGATGCTGCTGACGTGGCTACTGTCAGCCTGCATTGTGGTTGTGATCTTAATGGCACCCACGTTGATGCAAAAACAGCACGGCATTTCCGCCGCGATCAGCCTGCAGGCGAACAGTGTGGCTACCGTGATGCTGCTGATTGGCTGCGTGGGCGCAGGCTGGTTGGTGGATCGCGTTGGCGCGGCGCGGGTGCTAATGGGCGGCGCGGTGCCGCTGGCGTTTTTCAGCTGGCGTTTTTTCCATCAGCTCGATGGCTCAACCAGCGAGATCGTTATCGGGTATGCCCTCGCGGGGTTATGCGTCGGGGTGGTCGGCGTGGTGCCATGCGTGATGGTTCGCGCTTTTCCGGCCGCCGTGCGGTTTACCGGCATCTCCTTTTCCTACAACGTCGCCTACGCCATTTTTGGCGGCCTAACGCCGATTACCGTCACGCTCATGCTGCAGCTGACGCCGATGGCGCCCGCCTGGTATGTGCTGGCGCTGGCGGTAATGGGCCTGCTGGTGGGCCTTGTGCTCTGGCGCGATAGCCGCCAGCCGCAAGCCGTGTACGACGTCTCGCTGCACTCATCCTGACGGGCTGCGGGTGCCGCATAACCGTATAGAATGCCGCTTCGTTCTCGCTAGCGTGAAAAGATTGAAATTTTTTTTAGTTTTAACCCTTGATGCGCTGCGAAGCGGCCCCATCTAGTTGTCATCGAGCGTTGTGAGGCAGCAAAAAAAGCCTGCAAAGGCTGTTGAAAAGCGTCAGATTGACCGCATTTCTGCTTCACAACCAACCTTGGCAAAGAATTTACGTGGGAGACGTTTAGATGGGTAAGATTATTGGTATTGACTTGGGTACAACCAACTCTTGTGTTGCAATCATGGATGGCGGTAAAGCACGCGTGCTGGAAAACGCCGAAGGCGATCGCACCACGCCGTCAATCATTGCGTACACGCAAGATGGCGAAACTCTGGTTGGTCAACCGGCTAAACGTCAGGCGGTGACGAACCCGCAGAACACCCTGTTCGCGATTAAGCGCCTGATTGGCCGCCGTTTCCAGGATGAAGAAGTTCAGCGTGATATTAAAATCATGCCTTACAAAATCATCGGCTCAGACAACGGTGACGCATGGCTGGATGTGAAAGGCCAGAAAATGGCGCCTCCGCAGATCTCTGCGGAAGTGCTGAAAAAAATGAAGAAAACTGCCGAAGATTACTTGGGTGAGCCGGTGACGGAAGCGGTTATTACCGTGCCTGCCTACTTCAACGATGCACAGCGTCAGGCAACCAAAGATGCCGGTCGTATCGCAGGTCTGGACGTTAAGCGTATCATCAACGAACCGACCGCCGCCGCGCTGGCTTACGGTCTGGATAAAGGTCAGGGCAACCGCACCATCGCCGTCTATGACCTGGGTGGCGGTACCTTCGATATCTCAATCATCGAAATTGATGACGTTGATGGCGAAAAAACCTTCGAAGTACTGGCGACCAACGGTGACACCCACTTGGGTGGTGAAGATTTCGACAGCCGTCTGATTAACTATCTGGTTGCGGAATTTAAGAAAGACCAGGGCATCGATCTGCACAACGATCCGCTGGCGATGCAGCGTCTGAAAGAAGCCGCAGAAAAAGCGAAAATTGAGCTCTCTTCTGCTCAGCAGACCGACGTTAATCTGCCGTACATCACAGCAGACGCTACCGGTCCAAAACACCTGAACATCAAAGTGACCCGTGCAAAACTGGAGTCGCTGGTTGAGGATCTGGTTACGCGCTCCATTGAGCCGCTGAAAGTCGCACTGCAGGACGCAGGCCTGTCTGTTTCTGACATCAACGACGTGATTCTGGTGGGTGGACAGACGCGCATGCCAATGGTGCAGGCGAAAGTGTCTGAGTTCTTCGGCAAAGAGCCGCGTAAAGACGTTAACCCGGACGAAGCGGTTGCCGTGGGCGCTGCGGTGCAGGGCGGTGTGTTGGCCGGTGATGTAAAAGACGTTCTGCTGCTGGACGTTACCCCGCTGTCGCTGGGTATCGAAACCATGGGCGGCGTCATGACATCACTGATTTCCAAGAACACCACCATCCCAACCAAGCACAGCCAGGTGTTCTCAACGGCTGAAGACAATCAGTCTGCCGTGACCATTCACGTTCTGCAGGGTGAACGTAAACGCGCTGGCGATAACAAATCGCTGGGTCAGTTCAACCTGGACGGTATTCAGCCGGCACCGCGCGGTATGCCGCAGATCGAAGTTACCTTCGATATCGATGCTGACGGTATCCTGCACGTGTCTGCGAAAGACAAGAACAGCGGTAAAGAGCAGAAAATCACCATTAAAGCTTCTTCAGGCCTGAATGAGGAAGAGATCGAAAAAATGGTGCGTGACGCAGAAGCAAACGCTGAATCTGACCGTAAGTTCGAAGAGCTGGTGCAGACGCGTAACCAAGGCGACCAGATTGCGCACAGCACGCGTAAGCAGCTGGATGAAGCCGGTGACAAACTCTCCGCTGAGGATAAAGCACCGATTGAAGCCGCACTTACTGAGCTGAACACGGCGCTGAAAGGCGAAGACAAAGCCGCTATCGAAGCCAAAATGCAGGCGCTGATGGAAGTGTCAAGCAAACTGATGGAGCTGGCGCAGCAGCAGGCTCAGGCAGGCGGCGCAGCCGATGCCGGTGACGCTTCTGCGAAGAAAGAGGACGACGTTGTCGACGCTGAATTCGAAGAAGTTAAAGATAAAAAATAATTGCCCCTGACCGGGCGCGACGGCTGGCCTGACAGCCGTTGAAACCAGCACGGGCGTAGGAGTTTCCTCCACGCCCGTGCGATCATGTTAAGGGCAGAGAAAAATGGCTAAGAGTGATTTTTACGAGATCTTAGGCGTCTCAAAATCCGCAGATGAGCGCGAAATTAAAAAGGCCTACAAGCGCCTTGCAATGAAATATCACCCGGACCGTAATCCCGGTGATAAAGAAGCGGAAGCCAAATTCAAAGAGGTCAAGGAAGCCTACGAGATTCTGACCGATGCGCAAAAGCGTGCGGCCTACGATCAGTACGGTCATGCGGCCTTTGAACAAGGCGGCGGCGGCGGTGGGTTTGGCGGCGGCTTCGGCGGCGGCGGTGCTGACTTCAGCGATATCTTTGGCGACGTATTCGGCGATATTTTTGGAGGCGGCCGCCGTCAGCGCGCTGCCCGCGGTGCCGATTTACGCTACAACATGGAGCTAACGCTGGAAGAAGCGGTTCGCGGCGTGACCAAAGAGATCCGCATTCCTACGTTAGAAGAGTGTGATGTTTGCCACGGTAGCGGGGCGAAAGCAGGCACGCAGCCGCAAACGTGCCCAACCTGTCACGGTGCGGGTCAGGTACAGATGCGGCAGGGGTTCTTTACCGTGCAGCAGGCGTGTCCAACCTGTCACGGGCGTGGCTCGGTGATCAAAGATCCGTGCAATGCCTGTCATGGACACGGCCGCGTAGAGCGTCAGAAAACGCTGTCGGTGAAAATCCCGGCGGGCGTGGATACCGGCGATCGTATTCGCCTGAGCGGTGAGGGTGAAGCGGGCGAGCACGGCGCACCGGCGGGCGATCTCTATGTTCAAGTGTCGGTGAAAAAGCACCCGATCTTCGAGCGTGAGGACAATAACCTGTACTGTGAAGTGCCGATCAACTTTGCAATGGCTGCATTGGGTGGCGAAATTGAAGTGCCAACCCTTGATGGCCGTGTGAAGCTTAAGGTGCCTGCAGAAACCCAGACCGGCAAACTCTTCCGCATGCGCGGAAAGGGCGTGAAGTCCGTGCGCGGTGGCGCAGTGGGCGACCTGCTCTGTCGCGTGGTGGTCGAAACGCCGGTGAGCCTGAGCGAGAAACAGAAATCGCTGCTGCGTGAACTGGAAGAGAGCTTCGGCGGGCCCAGCGGTGAGAAAAACAGCCCTCGATCCAAGAGCTTCTTCGACGGTGTGAAGAAATTCTTTGACGACCTAACGCGTTAATCGTGCGTTAATAATGCTAAGCGGAGAGCCTGATTCTCCGCTTTTTTTTGCTTTTTTCTTACGCCTGTCTTTAAAACATTAATGCTTCTTTAATCGCCTTCACTTTTTCGTTTGACGCCGAATAATACGCCTTTGCTGGATATTGACAGCGAAGAATGTAGGTTGCGCGCTTTTTGCGCGCTGACGTCAATAAATAAAAATATCATGAGAAAGCGTGGAGCGTTGTCGCATTATGTTTGTTCGTCGATTTCTTGCCATGGGAATGCTGTCATTGCCGTTTGCTGCCGCCGCGCATGTGAAATGGTTTGTGGATTACAACATGGAGCATCGCCCGGCGGCGCTGCTCCATTTAGTGCAGTCGGGTGATTTTATGGCGCTGGTGGTGCTGGCGACAGGCGTGATTTTTTTTACGTCGATACTCGACAGAAAATGGCCCTCGCCCGTGGATGTCAGCGCGTGGCAGCCTGCACTGATCAGGTTAGAACGCTTTGCGCCTGGGGTGTTACGTTACGGCACCGCCTTTTTTTTCCTCACGCTCACGCTCGGGTTCCCGCATATTATTTTAACGCCAGAGTTAGTGATCCCTAATCCGGCTATGCGCTATGTTCATGCGATTATTGCCGTGATGGCCTTACACCGTCGAACCAGTTTAATTGCCGGCGCCGGGATTTTATTTCTCTACAGTTACGCAACGCAGCTCTACGGCACGTTTCATATGCTGGACTATCTGGTGTTTATTGGCGTCGGCGTTCACCTCATTTCACAAACGCTCTGCGGCAATCGGGTTCGCGGTTTGCCGATGGAAGTGGTGCGATTCACGCTGGCCTACTCTTTTTTATGGGGCGCCATTGAAAAATTCATGCAGCCAGCGCTATTTCATCAGCTTTTGAAGGACTATCCCTACCTGACGATGGGATTGAATTCCGACTTTTTTATCCGCGCTTCCGGTTTTGTCGAGTTCTGCTGCGCCTGGCACATTTTCAGCGGGCGTGCTGCGGGCTATGCCGGAATCGGTCTGATGGCGTTCTTTGTCATCGGCGCGGTGATCCCCTTTGGTATGATCGATTTCATCGGCCACTTTCTGTTTATCGTGCCCTTAACAGCAATTCTGCTGGTGCCGCGGCGTGTACCGCTGTGCCGTACAGCGTGGGGCTGCACCTTGGCCTTTGTGACCACCCTGGGGTTGTTTTTGCTGGCGGCGTATGCGGCATGGTACATGCTCTACTTCTATTTGCATCCGCACCTCTTCCGGGCATGATGCCTGCGCCGCGTTTTATGACGTGATCGAGACATTAACGGCTACTCACCCTCTGCCCGTACCGTTACACTGCTCTCTTTGATTTTCTGCTCAGGAGGAGTAATGACGAAACCTCGTAACATTCGGAGTCTGCTTAAAAGCTTTATTGCCAGCGATGCCAGTAACGGCGTTGTGCTGATTTTGGCGGCCGTGGCAGCCATGATTTTGGCTAACAGCGCCACGACGGCGCAGGGCTATCAGTCGCTGTTGGCTGAACCGGTACAGATCCGTTTTGGTGCACTGGACATCAGTAAAAATCTGCTGCTGTGGATCAACGACGCAATGATGGCGCTGTTCTTTTTGCTGATTGGTCTGGAAGTGAAACGTGAGCTGATCACCGGTGAATTAGCGAGCCGCGATCGCGCCATTTTCCCGGTTATTGCGGCGCTCGGTGGCATGGCCGCCCCCGCGGTGATTTTCCTGCTGTTTAATCATGGCGATCCGATCGCCAGCAGCGGTTGGGCGATCCCGACCGCCACGGATATCGCGTTTGCCTTGGGCGTACTCGCGCTGCTCGGAAGTCGCGTGCCAGCGGCCCTGAAGGTGTTCCTGATGGCGCTGGCGATCATTGATGACCTGGGCGCTATCGTTATCATTGCGCTGTTCTATACCAGCGATCTGTCGCTGCTTTCGCTCAGCGTAGCGGCGGGCGCGATTGTCCTGTTGGCAATACTGAATCGCTGTGGCGTACGTAACATCGCTGTGTATATGCTGGTCGGCATAGTGCTGTGGACAGCGGTGCTGAAATCGGGCGTGCACGCAACGCTGGCGGGCGTGATTGTGGGGTTCTTCGTACCGTTAGAAGAAAAGGACGGGCACTCACCTGCGGAGCATTTGGCGCACGGTTTGATGCCGTGGGTAAACTGGCTGATTCTGCCGCTGTTCGCCTTTGCCAATGCCGGGATTTCTTTGAGTGGCATCACCTTCGGTGACGTCTTATCGCCAGAGCCGTTGGGCATTATTCTCGGCCTGCTGATCGGTAAACCGCTCGGTATTACGCTGTTTTGCTGGCTGGCGGTCAAACTCAGGCTGGCAGCATTGCCTGGCGGCACCACGCTGCGGGACATTATGGCGATTGGCGTGCTGTGTGGTATTGGCTTCACCATGTCGATCTTCATCAGCTCGCTGGCGTTTGATGCCGCTCACGAGCAGCTGGTGACGTTCTCCAAGCTGGGGATCCTCAGCGGTTCGCTGCTGTCAGCCGTGCTGGGTTATACGCTGTTGCGCATTAAACTGCGGTAATACACACGTTCCAGCAAGAACGACAAAGGAGGCAAAGGCCTCCTTTTTCACGTTAGGCTGAAGAGGGGATAGCGATCCCGAACGACGCCCATAAAAAAACCGGCTAAGCGCCGGTTCTTTTAACAAAGCGATAAACAGACAGGCAATTAAGCCAGTTTGTTGATCTGTGCAACCAAGTTTGCTTTATGGCGTGCAGCTTTGTTTTTGTGGATCAGACCTTTAGCAGCCTGACGGTCCACGATTGGTTGCATTTCATTGAATGCGTTCTGCGCAGCAGCTTTATCGCCGGTTGCGATAGCCGCGTATACTTTCTTGATGAAAGTACGCATCATAGAACGGTTGCTCGCGTTATGCTTGCGACGTTTCTCAGATGTTACGGCGCGTTTCTTAGCTGATTTGATATTAGCCAAGGTCCAACTCCCAAATGTGTTCTATATGGACAAATCAAAGGCCGAGGACTATGCCTTTTGCGCCTTCTTTTGTCAATGGATTTGTGCAAATAAGCGTCGTTTTAACCACGACACCCGCTTACGTAATTGATGGCGCAAGATTCTACCAGCAACACCGATTCGAATACAGTATTTCGCAATAAAAATCTTACAAACTGACCCCGGCGGCGACTGGGAGGTAGAATACTGCCCGTCTGGGGCAGGAAAGACGCCATGACGGGTTAACCTCAGGTCTATTCGAGGGTATAATCCGCCGATTTCCACCGGTTTGAGTCAGCCATGAAGTTTATCCGCGGTATTTATAATTTGACCGAGCAGCATCGTGGCTGCGTCTTGACCATTGGTAATTTTGATGGCGTACATCGCGGGCACCAGGCGCTGATGGCCGAATTGATTGCAGAAGGGCGCAAACGCAATCTGCCGGTGGTCGTGATGCTGTTCGAGCCGCAGCCGCTTGAGCTGTTCGCCGGTGAAAAAGCACCGGCTCGCCTGACGCGCTTGCGCGAGAAGCTGAAGCTGCTGGAGCAGGCGGGGGTGGATGCGGTGCTGTGCGTGCGTTTTGACCGCCGCTTCGCCGCCTATACCGCGCAAGGTTTTATCTCCGATTTGCTGGTGAAGAAACTCAATGTGAAGTTCCTGGCCGTCGGGGATGATTTCCGCTTCGGCGCTGGTCGCATCGGGGATTTCCTGCTATTACAGAAGGCCGGTGCGGAGTACGGCTTTGATGTGATCAGCACCCAAACGTATTGCGACGGTGGTAAGCGTATCAGCAGCACGGCGGTACGCCAGGCGCTGGCAAACGACGATTTTGCGCACGCGCAGGCGCTGCTGGGCCATCCGTTCAGCATTTCAGGGCGCGTGGTGCACGGTGATGCCCTGGGGCGCACCATTGGTTTTCCTACCGCGAATATTCCTCTGCGACGCACCGTGACGCCCGTTAAAGGCGTTTTCGCGGTTGAGGTCATGGGGCTAGGCGATACGCCTGTTCCTGGCGTCGCCAACATTGGCACGCGGCCCACGGTGAAAGGTTTGCGTCAGCAGCTTGAAGTCCACCTGCTCGACACACATATGAATCTCTACGGGCGCCACATTGATGTGGTGCTGAAGCAAAAGATCCGCGACGAACAGCGTTTTGCGTCGCTGGATGCCTTGAAAGAACAAATTGCGAAAGATGTGGTAACGGCCCGCCAATTTTTTGGGCTTAAAACACCGGTGTAATGACCGAAATACGGAACCGATAATCTGATGAGTGACTATAAATCTACCCTGAATTTGCCGGAAACGGGGTTCCCAATGCGTGGCGACCTGGCCAAACGCGAACCGGGAATGCTGCAACGTTGGTATGATGACAACCTGTACGGCATCATCCGCGAAGCCAAAAAAGGGAAAAAAACCTTTATTTTGCATGATGGCCCTCCCTATGCGAACGGCAGCATTCATATTGGTCACTCCGTTAATAAAATTCTGAAAGACATTATCGTTAAGTCGAAAGGCATGGCGGGCTTTGACTCGCCTTATGTACCGGGTTGGGACTGCCATGGCTTGCCGATCGAACACAAAGTTGAGCAGATGATCGGTAAACCGGGCGAGAAAGTGAGCGCCGCAGAGTTCCGCGAGGCATGCCGTAACTACGCGGCAGAGCAGGTTGAAGGCCAGAAAAAGGACTTTATCCGCTTGGGCGTGCTGGGTGACTGGCAGCGTCCCTACCTCACCATGGATTTCACCACCGAAGCCAACATCATTCGCGCGCTGGGTAAAATCATTGGCAATGGGCACCTGCACAAAGGCGCCAAGCCCGTGCACTGGTGCATGGACTGCCGTTCGGCGCTGGCCGAAGCGGAAGTTGAATATTACGACAAAACCTCGCCCTCCATTGATGTGATGTTCAATGCGGTGGATGCGGATGCCGTGCGCGCGAAATTTGGCGTTGCGTCCTCAGAAGGGCCGGTGGCGCTGGTCATCTGGACCACCACGCCGTGGACCCTGCCGGCCAACCGAGGCATCTCACTTCACCCCGAGTTTGACTATCAGCTGCTGCAACTCGACGGGCGCAGCGTGATCCTCGCGAAAGATCTGGTTGAGAGCGTGATGAAGCGCGCCGGTATTAGCGACTGGACCGTGCTCGGTGAGTGCAAAGGCGCAGCGCTTGAGCTGCAGCTGTTCCAGCATCCTTTCCTCGAGCAGATTCAGTCCAAAGTGGTGTTGGGCGAGCACGTGACCCTCGATGCCGGTACCGGTGCGGTGCACACGGCGCCTGGCCACGGTCCGGACGATTATGTGATCGGCCAAAAGTACGGTCTGGAAACCGCCAATCCGGTGGGGCCAGACGGCGCTTACCTGCCGGGGACGTACCCCACGCTGGATGGCGTAAACGTATTTAAAGCCAACGACAAGGTCGTTGAGCTGCTGAAAGAAAAGGGCGCGCTGCTGCACGTTGAAAAGCTGCTGCACAGCTATCCGCACTGCTGGCGCCACAAGACGCCAATTATCTTCCGTGCCACGCCACAATGGTTCATCAGCATGGACCAAAAGGGGCTGCGCGCGCAGTCGCTGAAAGAGATCAAAGGCGTGCAGTGGATCCCAGACTGGGGCCAGGCGCGCATTGAATCCATGGTCGCTAACCGTCCAGACTGGTGCATTTCGCGTCAGCGTACCTGGGGCGTACCGATGGCGCTGTTCGTCCATAAAGAGACCGAGCAGCTGCATCCCGATACGCTGGAACTGATGGAGAAAGTCGCGCAGCGCGTCGAGCAGGACGGCATTCAGGCGTGGTGGGATCTTGATCCGCGCGATCTGATGGGCGACGACGCCGATCGCTATGTCAAAGTGCCCGATACGCTTGATGTCTGGTTCGATTCCGGCTCAACCAGCTACGCCGTGGTCGATGCCCGCCCTGAGTTTGCCGGACACGCGCCGGATATGTATCTGGAAGGTTCGGATCAGCACCGCGGCTGGTTTATGTCCTCGCTGATGATCTCTACCGCGATGAAGGGCAAAGCGCCTTATCGTCAAGTACTGACCCATGGCTTCACCGTGGACGGTCAGGGCCGCAAAATGTCGAAATCCATCGGCAATACCGTGGCACCGCAGGATGTGATGGACAAACTGGGCGCCGACATTCTGCGCCTGTGGGTGGCCTCAACTGACTATTCCGGCGAGATGGCGGTGTCGGATGAAATTCTCAAACGCGCAGCGGACAGCTATCGTCGCATCCGCAACACCGCGCGTTTCTTGCTGGCAAACCTGGCGGGCTTCAACCCGGCCACCGATTGCGTTCAGCCGGATGACATGGTGGTGGTGGACCGCTGGGCAGTCGGGCGTGCGCTGGCGGCGCAGCAAGATATCATTACCTCTTATGAGCACTACGACTTCCACGAAGTGGTGCAGCGCCTGATGCACTTCTGCTCCATTGAGATGGGCTCGTTCTATCTGGATGTGATCAAAGATCGTCAGTACACGGCAAAAGGCGATAGCCTGGCGCGTCGCAGCTGCCAGACCGCGCTGTGGCACATTGCAGAAGCGCTGGTTCGCTGGATGGCGCCGATCATGTCCTTTACCGCTGATGAAATTTGGGGCTACCTGCCGGGCGACCGCGCCAAGTATGTGTTCACCGAAGAGTGGTACACCGGCCTGTTCGGTCTTGCCGACAACGAAGCGCTGAATGATGCTTACTGGGAAACGCTGCTGAAAGTGCGTGGCGAAGTGAACAAAGTGATCGAGCAGGCGCGCAGCGACAAGCGCATCGGCGGCGCACTTGAGGCCAACGTCACCCTCTACGCTGACGCAGAGCTGGCGGCGAAGCTGCAGGCCCTTGGCGATGAACTGCGCTTCGTTCTGCTGACTTCCGGCGCCAGCGTGGCGGATTACGCGCTGGCCAGCGAAGAGGCGCAGCAAAGCGAGCTGTTGAAAGGGCTGAAAGTGGCGCTGCATAAAGCGGCCGGTGAGAAGTGCCCGCGCTGCTGGCACTACACCACCGATGTGGGGCAGAACCCGGAGCACGCAGCGGTGTGTGGACGGTGCTATACCAACGTCGCCGGCGACGGTGAAACGCGGAAATTTGCCTGATGAATAAACTGTTTTCAACCGGCTTGCGCTGGATATGGCTGGTGCTGGTGGTGATCGCCATCGATTTCGCCAGCAAGCAGTGGGTCATGAACAATATGCAGCTGCACGAAACGCAGCCGCTGATGCCGTTCCTGAATCTGTTCTATGCGCACAACTACGGCGCAGCGTTCAGCTTTCTGGCGGACAAAGGCGGCTGGCAGCGCTGGTTCTTTGCGGGCATAGCGGTAGCGATTGTGGTGTCGCTGCTGGCGATGATGTACCGCAACGATGCGCGTCACAAGCTCACCAATATCGCTTATGCGCTGATCATTGGCGGGGCGCTGGGCAATTTGTTCGATCGCGCTTATCACGGCTTTGTGGTGGACTTTATCGACTTCTACGTCGGTAATTGGCACTTTGCCACCTTTAACATCGCCGACTGCGGCATTTGCATTGGGGCCGCGCTCATCGTGCTGGAAGGTTTCCTGAGCCCTAAAAGCAAACAGGCCACTCCCAAGGTTTAAAGAGAAAGGGTAATCAATGACAGACTTAGTTCAGCGCGACAGCGCGTTGCTGGTGCATTTTATTCTCAAGCTGGAAGATGGCTCAACGGCCGAATCCACGCGCGCCAACGGCAAACCAGCGCTGTTCCGTCTGGGAGATGGCAGCCTGTCAGCCGCGCTTGAGCAGGAATTACTCGGCCGCCAGGCCGGCGATAAGCATACCTTTACCCTGGCGCCAGAAGATGCGTTTGGTGCCAGTAGCCCAGACCTGATTCAGTACTTCTCGCGCCGTGATTTCATCGACGCCGGTGAGCCGGAAGTCGGGGCGATTATGCTTTTCAGCGGCATGGGCGGCAGTGAAATGCCCGGCGTGATCCGCGAAGTCTCCGGCGATTCAATCACCGTGGACTTCAACCATCCGCTGGCCGGTCAGCGCATTCAATTTGAGATTGAAGTGCTGGAAATCGATCCGGTCCTGGAGGCAAACGATGCAAATTCTGTTAGCTAACCCGCGCGGCTTTTGCGCGGGCGTCGACCGTGCGATCAGCATTGTTGAGCGCGCGCTGGAGATGTACGGCGCCCCTATCTACGTCCGACACGAAGTGGTGCACAACCGCTATGTGGTCAACGGCCTGCGTGAACGCGGTGCGATCTTCATCGAAGAGATCAGTGAAGTGCCGGACAACGCCATTTTGATCTTCTCGGCGCACGGCGTCTCTCAGGCAGTGCGCGCCGAAGCAAAATCGCGCAATCTGACGATGTTGTTTGATGCCACCTGCCCGCTGGTGACCAAAGTGCATATGGAAGTGGCGCGTGCCAGTCGCAAAGGCGTGGAGGCTATCCTTATCGGCCATGCCGGGCATCCTGAAGTGGAAGGCACCATGGGGCAGTACAACAACCCCGCTGGCGGCATGTATTTGGTGGAATCACCGGAAGATGTGTTCAAGCTCAACGTTAAAGACGAGAGCAATCTCTGTTTTATGACGCAAACCACGCTCTCCGTTGACGACACCTCCGATGTGATTGACGCGCTGCGTCAGCGCTTCCCGGCGATCGTGGGGCCGCGCAAAGATGACATCTGCTATGCCACGACTAACCGTCAGGAAGCCGTTCGCGTGCTGGCGCGCGATGCGGACGTGGTGCTGGTCGTGGGATCAAAAAACTCCTCTAACTCTAACCGGTTGGCCGAACTGGCCCAGCGCGCGGGCAAACTTGCCAAGCTGATTGACTCCGCGGACGATATCCAGGAAGAGTGGGTTAAAGATCGCGCAACCATTGGCGTGACGGCCGGTGCCTCGGCGCCGGATATTCTGGTGCAGCAGGTGGTTGAGCGCTTGCGCGAACTCGGCGGCGAAGCAGCGGTTGAGCTTATTGGTCGGGAAGAGAATATTGTGTTCGAAGTGCCCAAAGAGCTGCGCGTTGACGTACGCAACGTTCAGTAACCGAACGATAAACAAAAAAGACCGACGCTGTTCGGTCTTTTTTTTGCCTGGCGTCCGCGTACTTGCCGGGCGGACATTGCTTTTACTGATGATCTTGGGCGGCGAGTACAAAATTCTAATTATGGCTTTTTTAAGGTGGCGTGAGGGTTATCTGACCGTTAACCTGTTCACGTGCATGCATAGTTTTGTATCAGGAATGAATAAATATGAGTGAGATCCGCGTAGCTATCGTGGGTGCCCCTGGCCGTATGGGGCGTAATTTGATCCAGGCCGTTCACGAAGCAGAAGGCGTGGTGCTGGGGGCGGCGCTGGCACGAGAAGGTTCCTCCCTGCTGGGTGCGGATGCTGGTGAAATGGCGGGCGTAGGCAATATTGGCGTCGCGATAACCGATGATTTGCTGAAGGTGGTCGAACACTTTGATGTGTTAATCGATTTTACGCGCCCCGAGGGCACGTTAGCTTACCTGGCATTTTGTCGCGTGCACGGTAAGGCGATGGTGATTGGCACCACCGGTTTTGATGAGGCGGGGAAAGCCGCCATTCAGGCAGCCTCGCAAGAGATCGGCATCGTGTTCGCAGCAAACTTTAGCGTGGGGGTTAACCTGGTGCTCAATTTGCTGCAGCAGGCCGCCAAAGTCATGGGCGACTATGCGGATATCGAGATCGTGGAAGCGCATCACCGCCATAAAGTCGATGCACCGTCCGGGACGGCCTTGGCCATGGGGGAAGCGATTGCAGACGCCATGGAATGGAAGTTGGACGATCACGCCGTCTATGCCCGTGAGGGCCATACCGGCGAGCGCAAGTCTCATACCATAGGGTTTGCCACCGTGCGCGCGGGTGACATCGTGGGCGAGCATACAGCGATGTTTGCGGACATTGGCGAGCGCGTAGAGATCACCCACAAAGCTACCAGCCGTATGACCTTTGCAAAAGGGGCGGTTAAAGCGGCGTTATGGGTTAAGTGTAAAGAAAACGGGCTTTTTGATATGCGTGATGTGCTGGATTTGCCGGTTTAACCTGTGTTGTGAACCATCGTGATGTGGTTATTTCAATCAGCAATACATTGATTGAAAAGGGCAATATTATTATTGCCCTTTATTTTGTCCTAAAAGTAGCAGGGATCATTAAAAAATAAGGTGAGTTGCGCGTTTTATTGTTTTTACCCTGCGTTTTTCCTGTCGCAAACGCAAATTTTGACCATTTGGTCAAAAATATCCTCCGGTTGGCGCACTGCGGCGGTTGATTTCATCAGGCAACCGTTTAATTGGCTGAGTTATTGCGATCTTTTACTGGTTTTCGACAAGTTTTATCTCCAGTGACGTATAAAACCCAAAAAAATAGCCCTAAAGTGTAGACTTTCACCAGGGTGATCATTAGAATGCGCGCAATTTGCCAAAAATCGAGCAGTCAGGCGGTTTTTACGTTGATTCAGACGTCTGTTTTGAATTAATATGCAGATATTGTGACTGTTTATTCCCTGGAGGATGTTTTGATTAAGTCAGCGCTCTTGGTTCTGGAAGACGGAACCCAATTCCACGGTCGGGCCATAGGGGCAACGGGGTCGGCAGTGGGTGAGGTCGTTTTCAACACGTCAATGACCGGTTATCAAGAAATTCTCACTGATCCTTCCTATTCCCGCCAGATCGTTACTCTCACTTATCCCCATATCGGCAATGTTGGCGTCAACCGCGCTGATGAAGAATCCAGCCAAATCCATGCGCAAGGGCTCGTTATCCGCGATTTACCGCTGATTACCAGCAACTTCCGCAGCGAAGAGAGTTTGTCAGCGTATTTGCAGCGCAATAATATTGTCGGCATTGCGGATATCGATACCCGCAAACTGACCCGTCTGCTGCGCGAGAAAGGCGCGCAGAGCGGCTGCATCATCGCGGGCGATAACCCGGATGCGGCGCTGGCGTTGCAAAAAGCGCAGGCGTTCCCCGGTTTGAAGGGCATGGATCTGGCCAAAGAAGTCACGACCGCAGAGACCTACCGTTGGCAGCAAGGCAGCTGGACGCTGGCAAACGATCTGCCTGAGCAACAAACGGCAGAAGCGCTGCCTTATCATGTTGTGGCTTACGATTACGGCGCGAAGCGTAACATCCTGCGCATGCTGGTGGATCGCGGCTGCCGCCTGACGGTGGTGCCTGCGAAAACCCCGGCGGAAGAGGTGCTGGCCATGAATCCAGACGGTATCTTCCTGTCCAACGGACCCGGTGACCCGGAGCCGTGTGATTACGCGATTCAGGCTATTCAAACCTTCTTGACCACCGACATTCCGGTATTTGGTATCTGCCTGGGTCATCAGCTGCTGGCGCTGGCGAGCGGTGCCAAGACGGTGAAAATGAAATTAGGCCACCACGGCGGCAACCATCCGGTGAAAGATCTCGACAATAACACGGTGATGATCACCGCGCAGAACCACGGTTTCGCAGTGGATGATGCTCAACTGCCTGCCAATCTGCGCGTCACGCATGTGTCGCTGTTCGACCAAACGGTGCAGGGTATTCACCGCACCGATAAACCGGCTTTCAGCTTCCAGGGACACCCCGAAGCGAGCCCAGGCCCGCATGATGCGGCGCCGCTGTTCGATCACTTTATCGAACTGATTGAAGCCTACCGTTCAAACGCGAAGTAATCAGGAGCCCACGATGCCAAAACGTACTGACATAAAATCTATCCTGATCCTTGGCGCTGGCCCGATTGTGATTGGCCAGGCATGTGAATTTGACTACTCCGGCGCGCAGGCGTGCAAAGCGCTGCGTGAGGAGGGATACCGCGTCATTCTGGTGAACTCCAACCCGGCGACCATCATGACCGACCCGGAAATGGCGGATGCCACCTACATTGAGCCTATCCACTGGGAAGTGGTACGCAAAATCATCGAAAAAGAGCGTCCGGATGCCGTTCTGCCGACCATGGGTGGACAAACGGCGCTGAACTGTGCGCTGGAACTTGAGCGCCAGGGCGTGCTAGAAGAGTTTGGTGTAACCATGATCGGCGCCACCGCTGATGCCATCGATAAAGCCGAAGATCGTCGTCGCTTTGACGTGGCGATGAAGAGCATTGGTCTCGATACCGCGCGCTCCGGCATTGCCCATAGCATGGAAGAGGCGCTACAGGTGGCGGAAGACGTTGGCTTCCCCTGCATCATTCGTCCATCCTTTACCATGGGCGGCACCGGCGGGGGTATCGCCTACAACCGTGAAGAGTTTGAAGAGATCTGCGAACGCGGTCTCGACCTGTCGCCCACCAATGAGCTGCTGATTGACGAGTCGCTGATTGGCTGGAAAGAGTATGAGATGGAAGTGGTACGCGACAAAAATGACAACTGCATTATTGTCTGCTCCATTGAAAACTTCGATGCCATGGGCATTCATACCGGTGACTCTATTACGGTGGCCCCCGCGCAGACGCTGACTGATAAAGAGTACCAGATCATGCGTAACGCCTCGTTGGCGGTGCTGCGTGAAATCGGCGTGGAAACGGGCGGCTCGAACGTGCAGTTTTCGGTCAACCCAAAAGATGGTCGCCTGATCGTTATTGAAATGAACCCGCGCGTGTCACGCTCGTCGGCGCTGGCATCGAAAGCGACTGGCTTCCCGATAGCAAAAGTCGCGGCCAAGCTGGCGGTAGGCTTCACGCTTGATGAACTGATGAATGACATCACCGGCGGCCGCACGCCGGCGTCCTTTGAGCCGTCTATCGACTACGTTGTCACCAAGATCCCTCGCTTTAACTTTGAAAAATTCGCCGGCGCGAACGATCGCCTCACCACGCAAATGAAATCCGTGGGTGAAGTCATGGCGATTGGTCGTACCTTCCAGGAGTCGATGCAGAAAGCGCTGCGCGGCCTGGAAGTGGGTGCCAACGGATTCGATCCAAAAGTTGATCTGGATGACGCAGAAGCGTTAACCCGCATCCGTCGCGAGCTGAAAGATGCGGGCTCTGACCGCATTTGGTACATCGCCGATGCGTTCCGCGCGGGCATGTCAGTGGATGGCGTCTTCAATCTGACCAATGTCGATCGCTGGTTCCTGGTTCAGATTGAAGAGCTGGTGCGTCTGGAAGAGCAGGTGGCACGTGAAGGCGTCAATGGCCTGAATGCCGAGTTCTTGCGCGCGCTGAAACGTAAAGGTTTCGCCGATTCCCGTCTGGCGGCGCTAGCCGGCGTAGCCGAAAGTGAAATTCGCAAGCTGCGTCACCAGTTTAACCTGCATCCGGTGTACAAGCGCGTGGACACCTGTGCGGCAGAGTTTGCCACCGACACGGCTTACATGTACTCCACCTATGAAGAAGAGTGCGAATCGAATCCAAGCCAGGGCCGTGACAAAATCATGGTGTTGGGCGGCGGTCCAAACCGTATCGGCCAAGGCATTGAGTTTGATTACTGCTGCGTGCACGCCGCGCTGGCGCTGCGTGAAGACGGTTACGAGACCATCATGGTCAACTGTAACCCAGAAACCGTTTCCACCGATTACGATACCTCTGACCGCCTCTACTTTGAACCTGTGACGCTGGAAGATGTGCTGGAAATCGTGCGCATCGAGCAGCCTAAAGGGGTGATTGTGCAATACGGCGGTCAAACGCCGCTGAAGCTGGCGCGTGCGCTGGAAGCGGCCGGTGTGCCGGTGATCGGCACCAGCCCGGACGCGATTGACCGTGCGGAAGACCGCGAACGCTTCCAGCAGGCCGTTGAACGTCTGAGCCTGAAACAGCCGGCCAACGCCACGGTGACCACGCTGGAACAGGCGGTGGAAAAAGCCGTCGCCATCGGTTATCCGCTGGTGGTGCGTCCTTCCTATGTACTGGGCGGTCGCGCCATGGAGATCGTCTATGACGAAATCGACCTGAAACGCTACTTCCAGAACGCCGTCTCGGTGTCCAACGATGCGCCGGTGCTGCTGGATCGCTTCCTGGACGATGCCGTTGAGGTAGATGTTGACGCCATTTGCGACGGCGAGCGCGTGCTGATTGGCGGTATCATGGAGCACATCGAACAAGCCGGCGTTCACTCAGGTGACTCCGCATGTTCACTGCCCGCCTACACGCTGAGCACGGACATTCAGAACGTGATGCGTCAACAGGTTGAAAAACTCGCCTTTGAGCTGAACGTGCGCGGGTTGATGAACGTGCAGTTTGCGGTGAAGGACAACGAAGTTTACCTGATTGAGGTGAACCCGCGCGCCGCGCGTACCGTGCCATTTGTCTCGAAAGCCACCGGTGTGCCGCTGGCCAAAGTGGCCGCACGCGTGATGGCCGGTAAAACCCTGGCCGAGCAGGGCGTGACGGAAGAAGTTATCCCGCCGTATTACTCGGTAAAAGAAGTGGTGCTGCCGTTCAACAAGTTCCAGGGCGTCGATCCGATTCTGGGGCCAGAAATGCGCTCCACCGGCGAAGTCATGGGCGTGGGCCGTACCTTTGCGGAAGCCTTCGCGAAAGCGATGCTGGGCGCGCAAAGCAACATGAAAAAAACCGGTCGTGCGCTGCTGTCAGTGCGTGAGGGCGATAAGAAGCGTATCGTCGACCTCGCGGCGAAGCTGCAGAAGTTTGGCTTTGAGTTGGATGCGACCCACGGCACCGCCGTGGTGCTGGGCGAAGCCGGCATCAATCCGCGCTTGGTGAACAAAGTGCACGAAGGCCGTCCGCATATCCAGGATCGCCTGAAGAACGGTGAATATACCTATATCGTGAACACCACGGCGGGACGTCAGGCGATTGAGGATTCCAAGCTGATTCGCCGCAGCGCGCTGCAGTATAAAGTGCACTACGACACTACCCTGAATGGCGGCTTTGCTACTGCCATGGCGCTTAACGCGGATCCAACGGAAAAAGTCATTTCCGTGCAGGAGATGCACGCGCAGATAAAATAACGTCTGCAACAAGCGGTGATTACGTCTTGCAGCGGCGCCTAAGTGCGCCGCTTTTTTTATCGATTTAACTTATGGTTAGCGTTTAAGAGAGTGAAAGTAGCAATTTGACATAAGGTTTGTCTAATCATGCGGTAAAACGCATTTTTAGGAATATTCGCACGAATTTATAAACGTATCCCCGTTAGTCACCCCTTACTATCTCGCCCGCTCATGAAAAGAGCGTTTACCTTATCGGGATATAAAAATGAAAATGCGTGCTTTCACTCTTTGCGCGGTCGCCGCGTTACTCGCCGCTGCGCCGCTTGCCAGCCAGGCGGAAATTACCTTGTTAAAACAAGATCCCCAGGCGGGCGATCCGCTTAGCCGGCTGACATTCAAAGTGGGCGGCAGTATCCGTCCACAATTTCTGCATCAAAACGGCGTCAACGACAAGTCATATAAACGCAACGGCTATGACGGCGGCACCCGTTTCCGCTTTGGCGCAGATTATGCGTTGTTTGACGACGTAAGCTGGGTGAGCTATTACGAGCTGGGCGTAAATATTCCCGCCCAGTTCAACTGGGATCACCACTATGCCACCACTGACCGCGACACCACGCGCCGTCAGCTTTATACCGGTTTCAAAAGCAAAACCTGGGGCCAGCTGACGTTCGGCCAGCAAAACAGCGTCTTCTATGATGTGGTGGGTGCCAAAACCGACATCTGGGATTACGACATGAAAGCCCAGGGCCCGGGCGTGGGGATCAACGGCGATTACGATGGCACCTACCGTTCACGTAAAATGCTTAAATACAAGAACAGTTTCGGCGATGCAGATGTCTATGCTGCCTATCTGTTTGAGGACAATGCGCTGCTGCAGCGCGGTAATAACCTGCGCTATCAGCGTAAGGGCGGTGGCTCGCTTGGCGTGGACTACCACCTTGCGGACGATCTGACCTGGGGCACCGCGTGGAACTTCACCCGCGCGACGATGCGCAACAACGCCAGCGGCGACAGCAAAGATTACAACCAAAACATTTATGGCACGGCGCTGAGCTGGACACCGGATAGCTGGACGCTTTCAGCGGGCGCGGGCTGGTATCAGAACTTTGCGCCAACCGGCATTAAAAATGCCAACACTTACTTTGCTGACGATGCATGGGGCGTTGAGTACTTCGCGGGCTATAAATTCCCGGTGGGGCACTATGCGGTGAAATCGGTGCAGCCTTACGTCATGGGCGACCGACTGGAGTTCGTCAATGGCCGTAACTACAAGCGCATTGATAACGGCGTCGGCGTCAGCGCGCAGCTCGACTACGGTTTCCGTGTGGATTACGAATACGTGATTACCTCCAGCACCGATAAGTCTCTGGGCAACGTCAACCTGGTCCGCCTGCGCTACGATTTCTAAGGGCTTAGCCAACGGCCCCTGCGGGGGTCGTTGGTTTCTTTACATTTGATTGCCGCGACCTCCCGATTGACCCCTGAATTGTGCCGTGACCTGGGCTAAGGATGGCGGCTCTTTCCAGCCTTGTCTTAAATACTGGAGTAATACTCTGCCGTGCCGCAAAAATGCGGTGGCAAAGGTGCTTTACGTAAATAGCGCGGTCGCCCTATCGACGAAACTTTCGCCTTTCCGTATGATGGCGCCAATTTTTTCCTGTAGGTCTTTAAACATGATTAGTCTGATCGCGGCACTGGCTGCGGATCGCATTATTGGTATGGAAAATGCCATGCCATGGAACCTGCCCGCGGATCTGGCATGGTTCAAGCGTAATACGCTGAACAAGCCCGTTATTATGGGGCGTTTGACCTTTGAATCCATTGGTCGTCCGCTGCCTGGACGACTCAATATTGTGGTCAGCCGTCAGCCAGGTACCCATGAGGGAGTGACCTGGGCCACGTCCCTGGAAGAAGCGATCGCGATCGCGGGCGATGCGCAAGAGATCATGGTAATTGGTGGCGGTCGCATTTACGAACAGATGCTGGCGCGCGCCGATCGCCTCTATCTGACGCATATCGACGCTGAAGTTGAGGGCGACACGCAGTTCCCCGATTATGAGCCGGATGAGTGGCAGTCGACCTTCAGCGAGTTTCACGATGCCGACGCGCAGAACTCACACAGCTATTGCTTTGAGATCCTGGATCGCCGCTCGGAGTCTGGGGTGTAAGCATGCCGATAAAAAAAGCCCCGCTAACCCGCGGGGCTTTTTTTTAGGAAGCGGTATCGTCAAGCGGCGACGAGGCGGTCGCGACAGGCTCGGCCAGTGCCTGCTCGCGGTTTGAGGTTTGCGTGAAGTATTCACCGCTTTCCCAATGGAGCAGGGTGAGCGTGCCGCCCCAGCAGCAACCGGTATCCAGCCCGATAACGTGCGGTGGCGTGCCTTTGCCCTCTAGCGATGCCCAGTGACCAAACACCTGCGTATAGTCAGGGCCAATTTTGCCCGGCACGGAGAACCAGGGTTTAAGCGGCGGCGGAGCGTCTGCGGGTGACTCTTTGCAGATCATATCCAGCTGACCATTGGGGAAGCAGAAGCGCATGCGCGTGAGCGCGTTAGTACTGAAGCGCAGGCGGGCTAATCCGGTGAGTTCGGGTGTCCAGTTATTGGGCATGTCACCGTACATCGCGTCCAGAAACAGCGGATAGCTGTCGCTGGCCAGCACGGCCTCGACTTCGCGGGCGCACATTTTTGCAGTATCGAGATCCCACTGCGGCGTAATGCCTGCATGGGCCATCAGCAGTTTTTTCTCTTCGTCCACCTGCAGCAGCGGCTGGCGGCGCAGCCAGTTAATTAAATCATCGGCATCATCCGCTTCCAGCAGCGGCGTGAGCCGATCTTTAGGCTTGTTACGGCTGATACCAGCGTACACGGCCAGCAAATGGAGATCGTGATTGCCTAATACCATGCGTACGCTGCTACCCAGCGACTTGACGTAGCGCAGCACGTCAAGCGATCCCGGGCCACGTGCGACCAGATCGCCCGTTAACCAGAGCGTATCCTGCTGGGGATCAAAGTTAACCTGCGCCAGCAGAGCGCGTAGCTCGTCATAACAGCCATGAACATCGCCAATCAGGTATGTACTCATTCGATCGTCCGATAAAACGCGCCGCCCGGACAGACCGGGCGGAGGAGAATTAATGTATGTGGGTATTGATAGCCAGCCGAAAGACCGGTATCTCGACGTGGAAGGTTTCGCCCTGTTCGTCGATCATCACGTAGTGACCTTGCATGGTGCCCATCGGCGTTTCAAGAACGGCGCCGCTGGTATACTGAAACTCACCACCGGCCGCGATGTGCGGTTGCTCGCCGACAACGCCTTCACCTTGCACCTCGGTTTCGCGCCCGTTGCCATTGGTAATCAGCCAGTAGCGGCTGAGCAACTGCACGTTGGCGCGGCCGATGTTGCGCAAGGTAATGGTGTAGGCAAACACGTACCGTTCGTCTTCCGGGGAAGATTGTGACGCCACATACTGACTCTGTACATGAACACACACGCGGGCCAGGTCACTCATTCGCTTAGCTCTCCGGGGTTGCAGCCTGATGATTGCCTAACCAGTTTGCCAGTTCGCAATACTGCGCCACCGTAACGTTTTCGGCACGGAGCGAGGCATCAATGTTCAGTTCATCCAGCGCGCCAGCCGTAAACATATGGGCCAGACTGTTACGCAGGGTTTTACGCCGCTTGCCAAACGCTTCTGTAGTAATGCGACTCAGCAAGCGAATATCGCTGACCGGATACGGTGCCTGTGTATAAGGCACCAGACGCACCACGGCAGAGTCCACCTTAGGCGGTGGCGTAAAGGAGTGTGGCGGCACTTCCAGTACCGGGATCACCTGACAGTAATACTGTGCCATGACGCTCAGGCGGCCATAAGCTTTGCTGCCCGGGCCGGCAACCAGACGATTGACCACCTCTTTTTGCAGCATGAAGTGCATGTCTTTAATCGACCCAGTATAGCTGAAAAGATGAAACATCAACGGGGTCGAGATGTTGTAAGGCAAGTTGCCGAAGACGCGCAGCGGCTGACCTTTTTCCTGCGCCAGCGCAGCAAAATCAAAGGTCATCGCATCCTGCTGGAAAATGGTCAGCTTGGGTCCGAGAAACGGATGGGTCTGCAAACGCGCGGCAAGATCGCGGTCCAGTTCAACAACGGTCAGCGCATCAAGGCGCTCACCCACGGGCTCGGTTAATGCACCGAGACCGGGGCCGATCTCCACCAGCGCTTCTCCTTTTTGTGGATGGATAGCGGAGACGATGCTGTCGATAATATATTGATCGTTCAGGAAGTTCTGCCCGAAACGTTTGCGGGCATAGTGCCCCTGATGGACGCGATTATTCATTACTGCTCTTGATCATAGTGATGGCGAGGTTAAGCGCCGTGATAAAGCTGCCGGGTTCTGCCTGACCCAGGCCGGCTAATGACAGCGCGGTACCGTGGTCAACAGACGTGCGGATAAAAGGCAGGCCCAGCGTGATATTTACCGCGCGGCCGAATCCCTGAAATTTCAGAACCGGTAAGCCCTGGTCATGGTACATCGCCAGGACAGCGTCGGCATGCTGAAGATATTTGGGCTGGAACAGCGTATCGGCCGGTAATGGCCCGGTTAATTGCACTCCCTGCTGACGCAACGCGTCAAGGGCAGGGATGATAGTGTCAATTTCCTCACGGCCCATATGGCCGCCTTCGCCCGCGTGTGGATTAAGACCGCAGACGAAAATGTGGGGATGCGCGATGCCAAATTTTTGCTGGAGATCGTGATGTAGAAGGGTAATGACCTCATGCAGACATTCACGGGTAATCGCCGCCGACACATCTTTAAGCGGCAGATGCGTGGTGGCAAGCGCAACGCGCAGCGCTTCGGTCGCCAGCATCATCACCACCCGATGCCCGCCAGCGCGATCGGCGAAAAATTCGGTATGTCCGGTAAAGGCGATGCCGGCGTCATTGATGACGCCTTTATGCACCGGACCGGTAATCAACGCGGCAAATTCCTGCTGCAGACACCCATCACAGGCACGCGCCAGCGTGTCCAGCACATAGTGCGCATTGGCAACATTAAGTTCACCCGGGCGCACAGCGTGAGGGGCGTCGATTTGCAACAATGTTAAGGTGCCGGCTTGCTGCGGTTTGGGCGTTGATCCTGGCTGATAAGTGTGTAACGTCAGCGGTAAACCCAGCTGAGCAGCGCGAGCTTCAAGCATCGCGCCATCGGCGCACACCACCAGTTCAACGGGCCAGTTCTGCTGCGCCAGCTGAACGGTGAGGTCGGGACCAATCCCGGCGGGTTCGCCGGGAGTGATCGCCACGCGATAACTATTGACCATTGTTATCCAGAATCTTCACGTAGGCACTGGCGCGCTGCTCCTGCATCCAGGTCTGTGCTTCTTCCGCAAACTTGCGGTTAAACAGAAGGCGATACGCGCGCTCTTTCTGAGCCGCATCGGTTTTATCAACCTGACGGGTATCTAACAGCTGAATCAAATGCCAGCCAAAGGAGGAGTGCACAGGGGCACTAACCTGGCCTTTTTGCAGTTTGAGCAAGGCATCGCGGAAAGCAGGATCGTAGATTTCCGGCGTTGCCCAGCCAAGATCGCCACCCTGATTCGCGGAGCCCGGATCGTCAGAGAACTGCTTAGCGGCCGCCGCAAACGTGGTTTTGCCACTCTTGATATCCGCAGCAATTTGTTCGATTTTGGCACGGGCCTGGTCGTCGCTGAGAATCGGCGACGGCTTAAGCAGAATGTGGCGGGCATGCACTTCGGTGACGGAGATGTTTTTGCTCTCGCCGCGCAGATCGTTCACTTTCAGAATGTGGAAGCCCACACCGGAGCGAATGGGGCCAACAATGTCGCCTTTCTTCGCCGTGCTCAGCGCCTGCGAGAACAGGGTAGGCAACTCTTCGATTTTCGCCCAGCCCATGTTTCCGCCTTTGAGCGCCTGCGGATCCGCAGAGTAGGTCACCGCCATTTTGCCGAAGTCCGCGCCATTTTTCAGCTCGCCAACCAGCTTGCGCGCCAGCGCTTCCTGATCGTCAACCTGCTGCTGCGTAGGGTTTTCAGACAGCGGCAGCAGAATTTGGCTGACGTTAAGTTCGGTTCCCTTGGTGTTCTGTGCGCCAATCTGCGTGGCTAACGTATCCACTTCCTGCGGAAGAATCGTGACGCGGCGACGCACTTCGTTATTGCGCACTTCTGCAATCATCATCTCTTTACGAATCTGCGTGCGGTAGTCGCTGTAGTTCATGCCATCGTAAGCCAGACGGCTACGCAGCTGATCCAGCGTCATGTGGTTCTGCGCCGCGATGTTCTGAATGGCCTCATCAAGCTGTTGATCGGTAACCTGTAATCCCGCTTTTTCACCCATTTGCAGGATGATGTTATCCATGATCTGGCGTTCAAGGATTTGATGACGGAGCGTTTTGTCATCTGGAAGCTGCTGACCAGCCTGCTTCGCCTGTGATTTCACCGTGCGCAGCATGTTATCAACGTCACTTTCCAGCACCACGCCGTTGTTCACGACGGCGGCAACTTTATCAACCACCTGAGGGGCTGCGAACGCAGTGTTAGCGGCAACCGCCACACCAAGAATCAGCATTCTCCAGTTCTTCATACTTTATCCATTGTTGTTTCCGCACTGCGGGAGAGCCTGTCAAACATCACAACATCAGAAAGCGCGCTGGTAAGGGATGATGCCCCCGCGCAGCATTTTGTCGGTACCCAAGCCATAGTTAGAACTCAGACCACGCAGCTCAATGTTGAATGAGATTTGGTTGTCATACTTACTGTCGTTGTTTTCCCAACCGTTGATCTTACGTTCGTAACCCAGACGAATAGCGTAGCAGCAGGAGCTGTACTGCAGGCCAACCAGCTGATCGGCCGGGCGGCTGTTGCGGGTATCGTAATAGTACGCGCCCACCAGGGACCAGGCGTCAGCAATGGGCCAGCTGGCGGTGGTACCCACCTGCGAAATCCCCTTTTCATAAATGGGGTTGGCCAACAAGCCGGCGTCATTCAACGCCTGTGCCACATACTCCGGGCTGCTGTAGCGATAGCTCAGCTGCACCATGCGATCCTGGTCCTGACGCCACTCCAGCACGGCGTTGCCCTGCGAGACGTTATCAAGGCGCGTATCGTATTGCAGCCCGCCGCGCGCAGACCAATTGTCGCTGATTTTCCAGTAGGTGTCGCCGGCCCACACCAGGCTGCCCGTGTCATCTTCTTTATTCGTCTGGTTTACACCGGTACGAGCTGGGGTAAACGAGTAGATTTGACCCACAGAAACGTTAAAACGTTCAACCAGATCGTTATCATAAATGCGCGTAGTGACGCCGGAAGCGACTTCGTTCGCCGACGCGATGCGATCCAGGCCGCTGTAAGTGCGATCGCGGAACAGGCCGGTATAGTCGGTTTGCAGCAGCGTAGAGTCATACGGGTAAATATTGCTCTGGTCCCGGTAGGGAATGTAGAGATACTGTACGCGCGGCTCCAGCGTCTGGGTATAGCCCGGCTGCCAGTCCATATCGCGATCGAACACCAGGCGACCGTCCACTTTAAACTGCGGCAGCGTGCGATTAACTGAGTCTTTAAGCAAACCACTAACATTATTGGAATTATTTGGATTAAAACTATTGTTATAGCTTTCAATATTATCTTGCTGGTAATGTGTGGCCAGCAGTTTGGCTTCGGTGTCTAAGCTGGCCCAGCCGTTCGAGAGCGGCAAGTCGAGCGTCGGTTCGACATGTAGACGTGTTGCTTCAGGCATACGATCACTGACGTTGGTAAATTTTACCGCCTGTGCATATATGCGACCGTCAAACGGGCCAATATCATTCTGGTAAAGATTGACGTCAAGCTGCGGCTGCGCACGGTAAACGTTGCTGGTGGTGGTATCACCAAACACCTGGAAATCTTTACTGGAGAGCGTGGCGTCCCAGTTGGTGTCCGCATAGCCTACGCTGAATTTTTGTGTCGCGTAGCCATCGGTTGAGCTGTAATACTTCGAATAGAGATCGTTGAAGTAGTACGGATCGCTGACCTTGGTGTAGTTGGCGTTGAAGCGCCAGTGGCTTTCATACACGCCAGCGTGCTGCCAGTAGAACAACCAGCGGTCATCGCTGCTGTCTTTCTGGGCCAGCGGGCGGGCGGCCTTGTCTTTGTTGTACTGGTTATCTGACGGCAGGTAGTCGAATTCCATCAGGCCGGCACCAAACACCGTCAGGTAGCGGAATTCGTTTTCCAGCTGCATGCCGCGTTTGCTCATATAGTGCGGCGTAATCGTGGCATCCGCCTGCGGCGCGATGTTCCAGTAGTAAGGCAGAATAAATTCGAAGCCGTTGCTGCTGCCGTATTTGGCATTGGGGATCAGGAAGCCGGAGCGACGGCGATCGCCAATAGGCAGCTGCAGGTAAGGGCTGTAGAACACCGGGACGCTGCCGAGCTTAAAGCGCGCGTTCCAGATCTCCGCCACTTCTTCCTGGCGGTCCTGGATCACCTCCGACCCCACCACGCTCCAGCTGTTGTAGCCAGGCAAACACGACGTAAAGCTGCCGTTTTCAAGAATGGTATAGCGGTTTTCACCGCGCAGCTTCATTTGATCGGCGGTACCGCGCCCCTGACGATCCACCATCTGGTAATCACCGTTCCAGACGTTGGTGTCTTTGGTATTCAGATTCGACCAGGCTTTAGGACCTTTCAAGATGACCTGATTGTCATCGTAGTGCACATTACCCAGCGCATCGACGGTGCGCACTGGGGTGGTTTGCCCCTCTTTTTGGCGCTGATGCAGCTGGACTTCGTCGGCGAGCATGCGGCTATTGCCCTGCTGAACATCAACGTTTCCGGTGAACACCGCGTCATCCGGATAGTTCCCTTTGGCTGAGTCAGAGTTAATGGTGACGGGCAGTGAATTGGCATCACCATTGACCACGGGACGGTTATAGCTCGGTACGCCCAGCATACATTGCGACATGAGATCGTCGGCGAGCGAATGCTGACTGTAAAGCGCTGCACCAATCATGGTAGCCAGCAGGGTAGGTATACGTTTTTTCATACGCGGTTTCGAAAATTCCATGAAAACGGGCATCATGCCGACAATCCGGTCAGAGACTAACTTACTGCCCGGCGTTCCGCCAGTGTTAATCCTTTTACGACCGCGCTGCCGTTAGGCGCTGAGATAAATGACAGGTATGATAATGCAATTTTCAGCCGCAAGCATGGCGAATTGAGGAGTTTATGCGCTACTGGGGAAAAGTTATCGGTCTGGCTCTCGGCATTCTTTCCGGGGCTGGCTTTTGGGGCATTGTGATTGGTCTGGTCATTGGTCATCTGTTTGATAAAGCGCGCAGCGTAAAAGGGCAGGGCTATTTTGCCAACCAGCAGGCGCGTCAGAGCCTGTTTTTCCGCACCACCTTTGAGATCATGGGACATTTAACCAAATCCAAGGGACGCGTAACCGAGGCGGATATTCAGACCGCTTCTTTATTAATGGACCGCGTTCAGCTGCACGGTGAAGCACGCGCGGCCGCACAGCGCGCTTTTCGCGACGGGAAACAGAGCGATTATCCGCTGCGCAGCAAGCTGCGCGAGTTGCGTAGCGCCTGCTTTGGTCGTTACGACCTGATTCGCGTGTTCCTGGAGATCCAAATCCACGCGGCGTATGCGGACGGTTCTTTGCACCCCAACGAGCGCCAGGTGCTGTATGTGATTGCGGAAGAGTTGGGAATTTCGCGCGCGCAGTTCGATCAGTTCTTGCGCATGATGGAAGGCGGTCAGCAATTTGGCGGCGGCTATCAGGGCGGTGCCTACCAGCAAACGCGTCGCGGCCCCACGCTGGACGACGCCTGTAGCGTGCTGGGCGTGAAAAGCAGCGATGACAGCACCACCATCAAACGTGCCTACCGCAAGCTCATGAGCGAGCATCACCCCGACAAGCTGGTGGCAAAAGGACTGCCGCCAGAGATGATGGAGATGGCCAAGCAAAAAGCGCAGGAGATTCAGGCGGCCTACGATCTGATCCGCAAAGAGAAAGGCTTTAAGTAAGGCGGAAACGGGCGGCGCCTGGGTGGCGCCGCGCGATTAAAAGTCCGCAGGCTGACGGAACGTCATGCTGTTACCAAATGCCGGATGCGTCAGAGTGAGCGACTCCGCGTGCAGCTGTAGGCGCGGCGCCAGCAGCCGTGCCTCTTCTGGCGCGTAAAAGTTGTCGCCCAGGATCGGGTGCCCCAGCGCCAGCAAATGCACGCGCAGCTGGTGCGAGCGCCCGGTGATCGGCTTCAGCAGGACGCGTGCGCTGTTGCCCGCTTCCTGTTCCAGCACCTGATACTCGGTTTGCGCCGGTTTACCGTGCTCGAAACTCACCATTTGCTTGGGGCGATTTGGCCAGTCGCAGATCAGCGGCAAATCAATCACGCCTTCTGCCGCCGACGGGTGTCCCCAGACGCGCGCGACATAGACTTTAGACGGCTCGCGCTCGCGAAATTGCCGCTTCAACTCCCGTTCCGCGGCTTTATTGAGCGCAACCACAATCACCCCGCTGGTGGCCATATCCAGACGATGTACCGACTCTGCCTGCGGAAAATCACGCTGGATGCGCGTCATCACGCTGTCCTTGTGCTCCGCCAGACGTCCCGGTACCGACAGCAATCCGCTCGGCTTATTCACCACCATGATGTGCGCATCCTGATACAGGATATGTAACCACGGCTCACGGGGAGGATTGTAAGGTTCCATCAGCATGTTATTGGGATCTCAGCGGTTATTGGTGTGTCACCACAATCAGGCGCAGCGCGTCCAGACGCCAACCGGCGTCGCTCAGGCTCTCAAGCACCTGGGCGCGGTTACTTTCCAGCGCTTCAATCTCGTCATCGCGGATGTTGGGATTGACCGCCCTGAGGGCTTGCAGGCGTGCAAGCTCCGCGTTGAGTTTTTCATCCGCTTCGGCTTTGGCGCCGGCGATGATTGCCTGCGCTTCCGGCACGATGACTTTGTCGGCCTGAACCAGAATGTCGTGCACTTCCTGTTGCACCGCGTTCACCAGCTTGCTGCCAGTGTGGCGGTTAACGGCATTCAGCTGGCGGTTAAAGCTTTCAAACTCCACTTTACCCGCGAGGTTATTGCCCGCGCGATCCATCAGCAAACGCACCGGCGTAGGCGGCAAGAAGCGCGTCAGCTGCAGATGTTTCGGTGCCTGTGCTTCCACCACGTAAATCATCTCTACCAGCAGCGTACCGACCGGCAGCGCCTTGTTTTTTAACAAGGAGAGGGCGCAGCTACCGGTATCGCCGGAAAGAATCAAATCGAGCCCGTTGCGGATCAGCGGATGTTCCCAGGTAATAAACTGGGTATCTTCGCGCGACAGCGCCTGGTTACGGTTAAAGGTCACGGTGCAACCCTCTTCCGGTAATCCCGGGAAATCCGGCACCAGCATATGATCGGAAGGCGTCAGCACGATCAGGTTATCGCTGCGGTCTTCCTGATTGATGCCGACGATATCAAACAGATTCAGCGCAAAGTTAACCAGCTCGGTATCGTTGTCCTGATCGGCAATGGCATTGGCCAGCGCCTGCGCCGCTTCGCCGCCGTTGGAGTTCAGCTCCAGCAGGCGGTCACGGCCCTGCTCAAGCTGTGCTTTCAGCGCATCATGCTGTTTGCGGCTTTCACTGATGAAGGTATCAAGGCCTTCGGGATTGTCCGGCGACGCAAGGAAATCAATCAGCTGCGGGTAAGCCTTATCGTAAATAGCGCGGCCCGTAGGACAGGTATGCTCAAACGCGTCCAGTCCTTCGTGGTACCAGCGCAGCAGTACCGCCTGCGCGGTTTTCTCCAGCCACGGCACCAGAATTTGAATATCGTGCATCTGACCGATACGGTCGAGGCGGCCGATACGCTGCTCCAGCAGATCGGGGTTAAAGGGCAGGTCGAACATCACCAGTCGGCTGGCAAACTGGAAGTTGCGGCCTTCAGAGCCGATTTCTGAACACAGCAGCACCTGCGCCCCGTCTTCTTCAGAGGCAAAAAACGCGGCGGCGCGGTCGCGCTCAATGATCGACAAACCTTCGTGGAACACGGCTGCGCGAATACCTTCCCGCTCGCGCAGCACTTGTTCAAGCTGCAACGCCGTGGCGGCTTTGGCGCAAATCACCAGCACTTTCTCTTTGCGGTTGCTGGTGAGATAGCCCATCAGCCACTCTACGCGCGGATCGAAGTTCCACCACGTGCCGCTGTCGCCTTCAAATTCTTGATAAATCTGCTCGGGATAGAGCATATCGCGCGCGCGATCTTCCGCACTTTTACGCGCCGCCATGATGCCAGAGACCTTGATGGCCGTTTGATACTGCGCGGGCAGCGGCAGGCGGATCGCGTGCAGTTCGCGTTTAGGGAACCCTTTCACGCCGTTACGCGTGTTGCGGAACAGCACGCGGCTGGTGCCGTGGCGATCCATTAGCATGGACACCAGCTCTTTGCGCGCGTCCTCTTTACCGGGACGATCGCTGTTCGCTATCTGCAGCAGCGGTTCAATATCCTGTTCGCCAATCAGATCGTTGATCAGGTTTATCTCTTCTTTACTGATCGCCTGATCGGCCAGCAGCGACGTCACCGCATCGGCAATGGGACGGAAGTGCTGCTGCTCTTCCACAAACTGCTCAAAGTCGTGGAAGCGGTTGGGATCCAGCAGGCGCAGGCGGGCAAAGTGGCTTTCAAGGCCAAGCTGCTCCGGTGTCGCAGTCAGCAACAGCACGCCCGGGATGCGTTCTGCCAGCTGTTCAATCACCTGATACTCGCGGCTCGGCGCGTCTTCGCTCCAGGCCAAATGGTGCGCTTCATCCACCACCAGCAGATCCCACTCGGCGTCCGCCAGCTGCGTAAGGCGCTGTTTGTTGCGACGCACAAAATCCAGCGAGCAGATCACCAGCTGTTCCGTATCAAATGGGTTGTCGCTGTCGTGCTGAGCTTCGGTGTAGCGATCGTCATCAAACAGGGCAAAGCGGAGGTTAAAGCGGCGCAGCATTTCAACCAGCCACTGATGCTGCAGCGTTTCAGGCACCACGATCAGCACGCGATCGGCGCGACCCGCCAGCAGCTGTTGCTGAATGATCATGCCCGCTTCGATGGTTTTACCCAAGCCCACTTCATCTGCCAGCAAAACGCGTGGCGCATGGCGACGGCCCACGTCGTGGGCGATGTGTAACTGGTGCGGAATCAGGTTGGTACGCATGCCGCGCAGGCCGCTGATGGCTAAGCGATACTGCTCACTCTGGTATTTGCGCGCGCGGAAGCGCAGCGCAAAGCGGTCCATGCGATCTAATTGACCGGCGAACAGGCGATCCTGCGGTTTGCTGAACACCAGCTTACTGTCCAGCATCACCTCACGCAGCGTGACATTGTTCTCTTCGGTATCAAGACGCGTGCCGATGTAGGTGATCACATCGTTATCGTTACGAATTTCATCGACGCGCATCTGCCAGCCTTCATGGCTGGTAACGGTATCGCCCGGATTAAAAATGACGCGCGTGACGGGAGAATCATTGCGTGCATACAGGCGGTTTTCGCCGGTTGCCGGAAACAGGAGCGTGACCATGCGCGTATCAACCGCCACCACCGTCCCCAGTCCCAGTTCACTTTCCGTATCACTTATCCAGCGTTGACCCAGTGTAAATACCATATATTTTTTGCTCGATTCTCTAACAAGACATAAAGACGTTCACCTGCACTCAGGCAATACATAACCGCCAAACAGAGTGTCTGGTCAGGTTGTGCGTGCGGTGAGAATCAGGAAGGGCGCTATGGTACTGGATGGAAAGGCATTCGTCACCTGTCAAAACAGCCCCAGCTGCCCGGTAATCAGTGTAGCAAAGTCATCACCGACAAACGGCAGAATCCCCTCGGCGACCGGCTGCAGCTGGCGCGTAACATAGTGGTCGTAATCCAGCGGCGTCACGCGCGCTTCCAGCGGCTCCGGCCCGGCGGTGGCCATCACGTAGCGGATCGACCCGCCGTTTTGGTACTGCAGCGGCCGCTGCAGCTTGCGGTTATGCTCATCGGCGAGGCGCGCGGCGCGCACGTGCGGTGGCACGTTGCGTTCGTAGTCTTTGAGCGGTCGACGCAGGCGTTTTTTATACACCAGCAAAGGGTCAAGCTCTCCCGCCAGCAGCTGTGCCACGGTGGTGCGGATATAGTCCTGCCAAGGCTCATCACGAAAAATAAGCCCGTAAAGCGTCTGCTGAAACTGCTGCGCCAGCGGCGTCCAGTCCGTGCGCACCGACTCCAGCCCCTTGAAAACCAGCCGTTCGCCGTCGGCGTGACGAATCAGTCCGGCGTAGCGTTTCTTGCTGCCCTGTTCGGCACCGCGAATAGTTGGCATCAGAAAGCGACGAAAATGGGTCTCATACTCCAGCTCCAGCGCGCTCTCCAGTCCCAGCGTTTGCCGCAGATGTGCCTGCCACCAGCGGTTGACGTTATCGGCCAGCCGCTGACCGATGGCGGCGGCCTCGGTCTCACTCTGCGGCCCTTTGAGCCAGACAAAAGTCGAGTCGGTATCGCCGTAAATGACATCAAAGCCTTCCGCCTCAATCAGCTCCCGCGTTTGCTGCATGATGGCGTGGCCGCGCAGCGTGATGGAGGACGCCAGACGCGGATCGAAGAAGCGACACGCGCTGGTGCCAAGCACGCCGTAAAGCGCGTTCATAATGATTTTGAGCGCCTGCGACAGCGGTTTATTGCCCTCGCGCTTAGCGGCTTCGCGCCCTTGCCAAATCTGTTCGACGATGGCAGGCAGGCAGTGCGTCTGCCGCGAGAAACGCGCGTCGCGAAAGCCGGGAATAGAGTCGGTATCGCTCGGATGTGCCAATCCCTCGACCAACCCCACGGGATCGATCAGAAAGGTGCGGATAATGGACGGATACAGGCTTTTATAGTCCAGCACCAGCACCGAGTCGTACAGGCCTGGCCGGGAATCCATGACGTAACCGCCAGGGCTGGCTTCCGGCGCCACTTCGCCCATGTTCGGGGCCACAAATCCAGCGCGGTGCAGGCGGGGAATATAGAGGTGGCTGAACGCTGCCACTGAGCCACCGTGGCGATCCACGGCCAGGCCGTTGACCGTGGCGCGCTCCAGTAAGAACGGCATGATGGCGGTGTGCTGAAAAATGCGCGTCACCAGCTCACAATCTTTCAGGTTATAGGTGGCGAGCGCGGGTTTGTCGTGGGCAAAGCGCCAGTTGATCTCTTCCATGCGCTGCCACGGATTGTTGATCGCCTTGCCTTCGCCCAGCAGCTCGCGCGAGACGGCTTCAAGACTGAACGACGGAAAATCCCAGAACGCCGATTTCAGCGCCTCTATGCCGTCAATGATCAACCGTCCATTTGCCTGCGCGAAAAACACGCCCGGCTTAAAACCGTGTTCGCGCCACTCCAGCGGCTGCTGCTGTCGGCCAAGGCGCAGCGGAATGCCGTAGCGGTCGCTGTGCTTTTGCAGGACGCGCAGATCAAATTGCACCACGTTCCAGCCGATGAGCACATCGGGATTGTGGCGAGTGAACCAGGCATTCAGCTGTTCAAGCAGCTGCGGGCGGGTATCCACATAAATCAGATCAAAGTCGAGGTTGGCCGGGTCGCCGTTGGGCGGGCCGAGCATAAATACCTGACGCTGGCCGCATCCTTCTAGCCCAATACAATAAAGCTCACCGTATTCCGTGGTTTCAATGTCCAGAGAGACCCATTTTAACGGCGGACGGTAATCAGGATGCGGTTTCAGGCGAGCATTCACGATGCTGTCGCCGCGCGTTTCGCCGCCGAACCACACCGGGGCGGTAATAAAGCGCTCCATCAGATAGCGCTCCGGTGGGCGAATATCCGCTTCATAGACCGGAATGCCGTTTTCGCGCAGGCGTTTTTCCAGCTGTTGCAGCTGGCGATAGCTGCGGCAGTAAAGGCCAAATACCGGCCTGCGACGGAAGTCTTTCAGCGTCAGCGGCTGCAAGCGCATGTGGCGCTCGTCGCGCAGCAGCGTTTCTACTTCGGCCCGAAATGCTTCAGGAATAAACGCCACTGACTCCTGCGCAGGCAGGACCAGGCGCTGGGGGCCGCTATCCGTGGCCAGCCAGAGAACAATTTCACTGCCTGTTGGGGTGTCTCGCCAGTGGCGAGTGAGTACAAAGCCTGCGCGTGGTTGAGTCACGGTTACTCCCGTAGCGATTTCATGCCAGTATATCATGGATATTTATACAGTGCGGGAGCGGCGGTTAATTTGTCAGCAAACTGTCAACATCCTCCTACAAATCTTGCCTTGACGGGGTGGCATCGGCTCCGGACAATCCAGCCTCTATATTGCGCAGAGGACCGTTATGGAAGCCTGGATTCAACACCTGTTTACCCAATCGCTCGAGTATGCGCTGATGGCCGTCGCGCTGGTTACTTTTCTTGAGTCGCTGGCCTTTGTAGGATTGCTGTTGCCGGGCACGGTGTTAATGGCGAGCCTGGGGGCGCTGGTCGGCAGCGGACAGATTGGCCTGTATCCGGCGTGGGCGGCGGGGTTTGCCGGCTGTTTGATTGGCGACTGGGTGTCGTTTGGCATCGGCTGGAAGTTTCAGGGGCCACTGCACCGCTGGAAATACCTCAAAAAGTATCAGGGACTGCTGGATAAAACCGAGCACGCGCTGCATGAACACAGCATGTTTACTATCCTGGTGGGGCGCTTTGTTGGGCCTACGCGTCCGCTCATTCCCCTGGCAGCGGGCATGCTGGAGCTGCCGGTGCGTAAGTTTCTGCCGCCTAATCTCATCGGCTGCATCCTGTGGCCGCCGGCCTACCTGATGCCGGGGATTTTAGCGGGCGTGGCCATTGATGTGCCGCAGGCCGCGCAGGGCAGTAGCTTTAAATGGCTGCTGCTGCTGGTGACGCTGCTGGTCTGGCTGGGGGGATGGCTGCTGTGGCGCCGCTGGCGCAGTGGAAAAACCAAAGACTGGGCAACGAAATATCTGCCGCCGTCACGCCTGCGCTGGCTGGCACCGTTGGGCGCTGCGGTTGGTTTGGGCGCATTTATCGCGCTGCAGTTTCACCCGATGATGCCGCTGTTCCGCCAGCTGTTATGGAAAGTGTTTTTCGCCTAACGCGGCACAACGCCAAGGATGGCCGCAGCCTCGCTCTCGCCGCGCAGTAAGCGTTCGGTGGGGCCATCCCAGCACACGCGTCCCTCAACAATCACCACGCTGCGCGGCGCAATTTGCTGCGCATCTTCCAGGCTGTGTGACACCATCAGCAGCGTCATATTGCGTGCTGCGCATACGCTGCGTACCAGCTGCAGCATCTCTTTGCGCAGAGCAGGATCCAGCGCGGAAAACGGCTCATCCAGCAGCAAAATGGGGCGATCGCGGAGTAAACAGCGCGCCAGCGCCACGCGCTGGCGCTGGCCACCGGAGAGTTCGCCCGGCAGGCGCGTCAGCAGGGCTGCCAGGCCGGTTTGCTCGGCGATATCCGCTACCTGCTGCTGCTGTGCCGCGGTCAGCTTGAGACCCGGATGCAGCCCCAGGCCCATGTTTTGCTGCACGGTGAGGTGGGGAAAAAGGTTATTTTCCTGGAACAGCATGGAGACGGGCCGCGCCGCGGGAACGCTGTGCGTATGATCGCGCCCGTTCAGGATCGCCGTGCCGTGGCTGACCGGTAAAAATCCGCCGAGCAGGTTCAGCAGGGTACTTTTTCCTGCGCCGCTGGGGCCGAGGATCGCCAGGCGTTCGCCGGCTTGGGCGCTGAGGTCGAAGCGCATGGGCAAGTGCTGGTAAAGGTAAGTGAGGTTATTCAGAGTGAGCATGGCGACCCGCGCGTTTTTCCATCAGGGTAAACAGTAGCAAACAGAGCAGTAAGAGCAGCAGCGCGGTCACCGCGCCGTCCGCGCCGCGATAGGCGCCTAATTGCTGGAACAGATAAAAAGGTAGCGTGCGAAAGTCGGCGCTGCCAAACAGCGCCACGACGCCAAAATCACCGATCGAGAGCACGCAGGCAAAAGCCAGCGCCTGGGCCAGCGGACGCCGCAGCGCACGCAGTTCAATCAGTCGCAGTCGATTCAGCCCCTGAATACCCAGCGAGGCGCACAGTACGCTGTAGCGTGCGGTGATGTCGCGCATGGGATTTTCCAGCACTTTCATGGCATAGGGAATCGCGATCAGCGCGTTGGTGAAGATCACCAGCGCATCGGCGCGCTGCGGCAGGCCAATGGTGGCGTTGAACAACAGAAAGAAGCCGCTCGCCAGCACAATGCCCGGCATTGCCAGAATTAGCATGCCGCTCAGTTCCAGCGTCTGCGCCAGCACGCGCCGCTGGCGCTGGCGCAGTTCGCGGCTGCTCCACAGCAGCATCACGGTGAGCGTGACGCACAGCAGGCTGGCGCCAACGGCAATGCGCACCGACGTAAAGGTAGCCTGCCACAGCGCCGCCTGCTGCAGCGCACCGGCAATGCCGCCGCGCAAGCCATCGACGATGACCGCGGCCAGCGGCGGCAGCAGGAGCAACAGGGCAAGTGCAAGGCAAACGCCATCGCCAATGCGCGCCAGCGCGCTGTCCTGCGGATCGCGCCAGCCGCGCAGCGTTTGGCTTCCCGTGGGGATGGTCTGGCTAAAGCGCTGGCTTAGCAACACCATCAGCAGGCAACAGCCCAACTGCAGCAGCGCAAGCAGTGCAGCGCGTGCGGGGTCGTAATCGAAACTGAGCGCTTGATAAATCGCCAGCTCCAGGGTTGTGGCGCGTGGACCGCCGCCCAGCGCCAGCACGGTGGCGAAGCTGGCAAAGCACAGCATAAAAATCAGCGCGGCCGTCGGCAGAAGCTGGCGCCGCAGCCACGGCCACTCCAGCAGGCGAAAGGCGTTCCAGCCGCGCACACCCAGCTGCGCGGCCAGCTGACGCTGCTCGCCAGGGATGCTCTCCAGCGCTTGCAGCAGCATGCGCGTGGCCAGCGGTAGATTAAAGAAGACGTGCGCCAGCAAAATGCCCTGCAGGCCGTAAGGCGAGAAGTGATACTCAAAGCCTATGGCCTGACAGAGCTGGGCCAGCCAGCCGTTGCGGCCATAGACGCTCAGCAAGCCAAACACCGCCACCAGCACCGGCAGCACCAGCGTCATGGCGCACAGGCGCAGCAGCAGAGTACGGCCGGGGAAACGACGACGGTAGAGCGCGCGCGCCAGCGGGATAGCGGGCAGCACCGAGAGCAGCGACGAGAGCAGCGCCTGTTCAAAAGAGAACCGCAGCACGTGGTGCAGGTAGCTGTCGCTGAGTAAACCCCGCCAGTCGGCGAGAGGCGCCGCTGAAAACAGGGCGCCAAACGCCAGCAGCGCTACCGCACACAGCAGCAGCGCCACGGCGCTGCCTGGAACCAGCCAGCCTGGCATTAACGGCTGACGGCTTGCTGCCATGCGCGGATCCAGCTGGCGCGATGTTCAGCCACGTCGGCCGGCGTAAACTGCAGTGCGTGAGCGGGCACGGTCAGTGTTTCATAGCCCGCAGGCAGGTCGCTCTTGATCACGGGATACATCCAGTTACCAGTGGGGATCGTCTGCTGGAAAGCAGGCGACAGCATAAATTGCAGGAACTGCTGCGCCAGCTTGGGTTGCTTGCTACTGGCGAGCTGCCCGGCCACTTCGACCTGCAGATAGTGCCCCTCACTGAATGCCGCAGCGGCGTAGCGATCTTTCTTCTCTTCAATAAGGTGATATGCCGGAGAGGTGGTATAGCTCAGCACCAGATCGCCTTCGCCTTTAAGAAACAGGCCGTACGCCTCGCTCCAGCCTTTGGTGACGGTCACGGTTTTCTGCGCCAGCTTTTGCCATGCGGCGGGGGCGTTGTCGCCGTAAACTTTTTGCATCCACAGCAGCAGGCCCAATCCTGGCGTGCTGGTACGCGGATCTTCATAAATCACGCGCCACTTTTCGGGGCTGTCCACCAGCTCTTTCAGGCTATGCGGCGGGTTTTTTAGCCGGGTTTTGTCATACACGAAGGCAAAATAGCCGTAGTCATAAGGCACAAACGTATCGCTGTGCCAGCCATCAGGCAGCTGCAGTGCGGTCGTATTCACGCGGCTTTTGGCAAATAGGCCAGTTTTCGCAGCGGCGTCGACAAGATTGTTATCCAGTCCAAGCACCACGTCGGCTTTGCTATTCTTGCCTTCCATGCGCACGCGGTTCAGCAGCGAAACGCCATCTTCCAGCGCGACGTAATGCAGTTCGCAGCCGCACTCCGCTTCAAAGGCTTTTTTTACCGCCGGGCCGGGGCCCCACTCGGCGGAAAAGGAGTCATAGGTGTATACGGTGAGGACGGGTTTGGCAGCAAACGCCGGGGCAGCGATCAGCAGTAACAGGGGCAACACTTTGTTTAACACTTTGCGCTCCTTGAGGAGAAAATAAGGTTGAGTCGCAAAGGATCTGAGTGGGTACCTCTCAAATCCCTACGCCGGTATTAACCGGATCAGGTTCGACGGGTCTCTCTCAGCCTGAACTGCAGGCACCCCGTTGAGAACGGCCTAGTGTAGACACTTCTGCGGCGGCGGGAAAGCATCACAAATCGGGTGGCGCGAACCAGGCTGACTTAAAGTCGAACCAGCCCAGCGTATTGAGCCGCACGCCGCGCATGCTGCGCTGGCCCTGCAGCAGCAGCCAGTGATGAAAGAGCGGATGAAGATAGTGGTGAGTGAGCAACTGCTGGCTCCATTCCGCCAGCGGCAGCGCTTTTTCGCGCCAGCGTGCGGCATCGTTCGCCCAGTCGATCGGGATACAGCGCTGCATCAGCGGCAGCTCATACAGCTGGGCAAATAGCGCATACTCCAGCGGCAGCGTGAAATTGACGCTGCCCAGCCAGATATCGCTTTCTCCTTCGCCCGCTGACCAGGCTTCATAGCTGAGTTCGCGCGCAATCAGCGCGATGCCGTGCTGCGCCAGCAGCGGACGCAGCGCCTGCATAATACCGTCGTGCTCTACGTGGTGGTGGTATCCACTGATTGTCAGCTGTGTTAACCCTGCGGGCTTGCTAACGGGCGAGACATCACGCCGATGATGCCAACGCGGCAGCAGGCCGTTAGCCGGAAACCAGTCGCGTTGATGCGCCCGTTGGGCATGGTGCAGCACCGCAATAGGGGCGAGCAGATCGCTTACCCAGCGCCGGATGTGGGCGTCACGACCGTGCGCGCTGCGCTGGTCGAACAGCAGAAAATAGCAGCCTTCCTCCAGGCGGCTCTCAACCGAGGTTTCGTCAGCCGTTTCGCCCTCCAACGTGACGCCCGCTGGCACCAGTTCATCACCGATCTCCGGCAACACCCAAATGGAGACATCATCTATCAAGGCGCGAAAGCCAAAATAGTCATCAAACGCGGCAATTTTTAGCTGACTCTGCTGATTACGTATCACGCGGTAGGGCCCTGTGCCGATGGGCTGGCGGGCAAAGTCAGGCAGCGTAGGCCATTCCCGCGGCAAAATCATCGCGCTGACGCTGCCGAGTAGCCAAGGCAGCCACGCGTCGGGCTGCGTGAGAGTGATGTCCAACGTCCAGTGCGCCGGGGACTCCACCTGGGCAAGGTGTGAAAACAGCGGCTGCTGACGCGCGCGCGTCAGCGAGGCAATCACATCGTCCATCTCCAGCTCGCGGCCATGGTGAAAGCGGATGGCCGGACGTAGAAAGAAACGCCACTGCAGCGGGGAGAGCTGCTGCCAATGATGCGCAATATCGGGCTCGATTTCCCCCTTTTCCTCATTTATGCGTGTCAGACCGTTGAAAATTTGTCGCGCCAGGTGGGTTTCGGAACGGCGCAGCGGTGAGCCGGGCAGCAGATTGAGCAGAGGGCGGTAGTAGAGTACGCGCAGAATATGCTTGCCTTGACGAAAGCTACGCCCCAGGTGCGCCGCAATCATCTGGCGCACCGCGTTTTTATCACCGACCAGCTGCAGTAGCTGATCGATGCGATCCTGATCGAGCAGCGCCGCTGCACGCTGCTGCTGCAGCGCCAATCCGCTGTAACAGAAGCGCAAGTGGGAGCGTTTACCTCTGCCCGCTTCGGCCTGCCATTGCAGCCAGCCTGCGGCCTGCATCGCGTTGAGCAGGCTGCGCATGTGACGGCGCGAGCAGTGCAGCAGGGCGGCCAATTCGGCCAGCGTGGTGTCTCCGTCTTGACCCTGGCGCTGCTGCCACAAGCGAATAAATTGGTGTTGCAGGCGTGACGAAGACATAAAAGGGGAACTCCATTGAAATATTGCTCAGTTTTTCCTTCCTCATAGTAGAGGCATACTGTGCGGCAATGGAAGAGCGGGAGGCATTCTACCGAATGGCGCTCTGCCAGCGGTTCCCTCAATGGAACCTTTTCTGAGTTGGGTGCATTTCACCGCCAGCAGCGTTATCTCTGCTGGCTTTTTTCATGGGGCTATGAAAACCTTCTCTCTTCTTGTCTACCCCTCTGTTTTAAGGGATTTCGTGATGAAATCGCTGTTAACGCGTCAGCGCCGCATTAATCCGGTTTACCTCGCTTTTATGGCGGTGTCGTTTATGACCGGCGTTGCCGGTGCGCTTCAGGCTCCCACGCTGAGCCTGTTTTTGACCCGCGAAGTGCAGGTGCGGCCCTTTTGGGTGGGGCTGTTTTTTACCGTGAATGCGCTCGCCGGAATTGTGATTAGCCTGCTGGTGGCGAAGCGCTCGGACAGCCGCGGCGATCGCCGCCATCTCATTCTGTTTTGCTGCCTGATGGCCGTGCTCAACGCGCTGCTGTTTGCCTTTAATCGTCACTACCTTACGCTGATTACGTTGGGCGTCCTGCTATCAGGACTGGCGAGCGTGGCGATGCCGCAAGTGTTTGCGCTGGCCCGCGAATATGCCGATCGCTCGGCGCGTGAAGTGGTGATGTTTAGTTCGGTGATGCGCGCGCAGCTGTCGCTGGCGTGGGTCATTGTCCCACCGCTGTCGTTTGCCTTGGCGCTCAATTACGGCTTTGTCACGCTGTTCAGCGTGGCGGCGGGGATTTTCTTCCTGAGCCTGCTGCTGATCTGGTTTACGCTGCCTTCGGTGCCGCGCGTGGTGGCCACGCCGGAACAGGTGCTGCTGCAGCTGAGCCCGTGGAAAGACAGCCACGTGCGTCTGCTGTTTATCGCGTCGGTGGTGATGTGGGCGTGCAATACCATGTATATCATTGATATGCCGCTGTATATTAGCGCCACGTTGGGCCTGCCGGAGAAGCTGGCGGGGCTGCTCATGGGCACGGCGGCGGGACTGGAAATTCCGATTATGCTGCTCGCGGGCCACTATGCGCGGCGGGTCGGGAAACGCGCGCTTATGCTACTGGCGCTGGTCTCGGCCGTGCTGTTTTATCTGGGGCTGGTGCTGTTTACCTCGCAGACCGCGCTGATGGTACTGCAGCTGTTTAATGCGGCCTTTATTGGGATCATCGCCGGGATCGGCATGCTATGGTTTCAGGATCTGATGCCGGGGCGTGCCGGTGCCGCGACCACGCTGTTTACGACCTCTATTTCTACCGGATTGATTATTGCGGGACTGATTCAGGGCGCACTGAGTGAGCATTACGGTCATGAGGCGGTTTACTGGCTGGCACTGATCATGGCCGTTGTGGCATTGCTGCTGGCGGCGCGGGTGCGTGACGTGCGATAGCGGAGAAGGGCGACGGAGTCGCCCTTGTGTGATTAGCGTAAGAATGCCGGCTGGTTAGCTTCATACGTGGCGATGGACGCCTCGTGCTGCAGCGTCAGGCCAATGCTATCGAGGCCGTTGATCATGCAGTGGCGGCGGAAGCCGTCAATGTTGAAGTGGTAAGTTTTGTCGCCTGCGGTCACGGTTTGCGCTTCCAGGTCCACGGTAAAGCGGATGCCAGGCTGTGCGGCGACCAGACTGAACAGGGCGTCCACCTCCTCTTCACTCAGCGTGACCGGCAGCAGCTGGTTGTTGAAGCTGTTGCCATAGAAAATATCGGCGAAGCTGGGCGCGATCACTACGTGGAAGCCAAAGTCGGTCAGCGCCCAAGGCGCATGTTCACGGGAAGATCCACAGCCGAAGTTCTCCCGCGTCAGTAAAATGCTGGCGCCCTGAAATTCCGGCTTATTCAGCACAAAGCTCGCGGTAGGCTGGGTGCCTGCATCGTCGTCAAAGCGCCAGTCGTGGAACAGGTGTGCGCCGAAACCGGTACGCGTCACTTTCTGCAGAAACTGCTTGGGAATGATGGCGTCGGTATCAACATTGGCCGCATCCAGCGGGGCCACAATGCCGGTGTGTTGCGTAAATTTGTTCGCCATGGCGTTAAGCTCCCTGAGTCAGTTCACGAATGTCGGCAAAGCGACCGGTTACGGCGGCGGCGGCAGCCATGGCCGGACTCACCAGATGTGTACGACCACCGCGGCCCTGACGGCCTTCAAAGTTGCGGTTACTGGTGGAGGCGCAGCGCTCGCCGGGATTTAAACGATCGTTATTCATCGCCAGGCACATGGAGCATCCAGGCAGGCGCCATTCGAAGCCCGCATCGAGAAAAATTTTGTCTAACCCTTCGGCTTCCGCCTGGGCTTTTACCGGGCCGGAACCGGGCACCACCATGGCGACCACGCCCGGTGCCACTTTACGTCCTTTGGCAATCGCGGCGGCAGCGCGTAAGTCTTCAATGCGCGAGTTGGTGCACGAGCCGATAAATACTTTATCAATGGCAACATCGGTGAGGCGGATGCCCGGCTTGAGATCCATATACGCCAGCGCTTTCTCTGCCGAAGCACGCTCCACGGGATCGGCGAACTGCTGTGGGTTGGGAATCGCCTGGTCAACGGCCATCACCTGACCGGGATTGGTGCCCCAGGTGACCTGCGGCGCGATATCCGCGGCGTTCAGGGTGACCACGGCATCGAACTTGGCATCGCTGTCCGACTTCAGCGTGCGCCAGTAGGCTACCGCTTGCTCCCAGTCGTCGCCTTTTGGCGCAAACTGCTTGTCTTTGAGGTAGGCGAACGTGGTGTCATCCGGCGCAACCAGACCTGCTTTGGCACCCATTTCAATCGCCATGTTGCACAGCGTCATACGCCCTTCCATGCTCAGCGCTTCGATGGCTTCGCCACAGAACTCGACGACATGGCCGGTGCCGCCTGCGCTACCGGTTTTACCAATGATGGCCAGCACAATGTCTTTAGCCGTGATGCCGGGCGCTGCGTGGCCCCGCACTTCAATCTTCATGGTTTTAGCACGGCCCTGCTTCAGGGTTTGCGTGGCAAAGACGTGCTCGACTTCAGAGGTCCCGATCCCAAAGGCCAGCGCGCCAAAGGCGCCATGCGTGGCCGTGTGAGAATCGCCGCAAACAATGGTCATACCGGGCAGCGTCATGCCTTGCTCCGGGCCGATGACATGGACAATGCCCTGGAAAGGGTGGTTCAGGTCATACAGCTGGATACCAAACTCGGCGCAGTTCTTCATCAGCTCTTGCATCTGAATACGCGCCATCTCGCCGGAGGCATTGATATCTTTGGTCTGGGTGGAGACGTTGTGATCCATGGTGGCGAACGTTTTCTCAGGCTGGCGCACCTTGCGGCCGTGCGCGCGCAGGCCGTCAAACGCCTGCGGTGAGGTCACTTCGTGGATCAGATGGCGATCGATATACAGCAGCGGCGTTTCGTTAGGCGCTTCGTGAACGACATGTGCATCAAATAACTTCTGGTATAAGCTTTTCATTTATTATTTTTCCTCTGTGATGAAACCGGCAATCAGGCTGCCCATTTCATCTGTGCTAACGGCTGGGCCGTTACCGGACAAATCACGGGTACGATGGCCAGCTTCCAGCGCACGGCTCACCGCGCGTTCAATGCTGTCGGCGGCGTCTGCTGCATTCAGGCTAAAACGCAGCAGCATCGACAGCGACAGAATTTGCGCAATGGGGTTAGCGATATTCTGCCCGGCAATATCCGGCGCGGAACCGCCGGCCGGCTCAAACAGGCCAAAACCCTCTTCATTCACGCTGGCAGAAGGCAGCATGCCCATTGAGCCAGTGATCATGGCGCACTCGTCGGACAGGATGTCACCAAACAGGTTAGAGCAGAGTAAAACATCGAATTGTGACGGATCTTTGATCAGCTGCATGGTGGCATTGTCGATGTACATGTGATTCAGCTGCACATCCGGGTACCCTTTTGCCACCTCATTGACGATTTCACGCCACATCACCGACGTGGCCAGCACGTTGGCTTTATCCACTGAAGTGACCTTACTGCGGCGCTTGCGCGCGGCGTCAAAAGCATTACGCGCAATGCGCTCGATTTCAAAGCGGTGATAAACCTCGGTATCGAAAGCGCGCTCGTGTGGGCCGCTGCCTTCGCGGCCTTTGGGTTGGCCAAAGTAAATGCCGCCGGTCAGCTCACGCACGCAGAGAATATCGAAACCGCGCGCGGCGATGTCGCTGCGCAGCGGGCAGAATGCCTCCAAGCCCTTATACAGCGCTGCGGGGCGTAAATTACTGAACAATTTAAAGTGCTTACGCAGCGGCAAAAGGGCGCCACGCTCAGGCTGGTTCGCGGGCGGCAGATGCTCCCATTTTGGCCCACCCACGGAACCAAACAGAATCGCATCGGCCTGTTCGGCGCCGGCAACGGTGGCGGGGGGCAGAGGTTCGCCGTGACGATCAATAGCGATGCCGCCCACATCATATTCGCTGGTGGTGATGCGCAGAGCAAAACGTTCGCGCACCGCATCAAGCACCTTCATGGCCTGCGCCATGACTTCCGGGCCGATTCCGTCGCCGGGCATTACCGCAATATGATAAGACTGAGTCATAGTTACACCGTTTCCTTCTGATCTTTAAATTTACGCTGCAGTTCTTTTTCTACCTGTTTGGCGCGCCAGATGTTGTTCAGGGCATTCACCATTGCTTTCGCTGAAGACTCAACGATGTCGGTCGCCAAGCCTACGCCGTGGAATTTACGTTGGTTGTAATTGACCACGATATCCACTTGCCCCAGCGCATTTTCACCGTGGCCTTTGGCGGTTAATTTGTAATTCAGCAGTTCGGCTTCGAAACCGGTAATACGGTTAATCGCCTGGTAAACCGCATCGACCGGACCGTTACCGGTGGCAGCATCGGCTTTGGTTTCTTCACCACAGCCCAACTGTACAGACGCGGTGGCGGTCACGCTGGAGCCGGTTTGCACGTTGAATTCATGCAGCTGGAAGTACTCCGGCTCTTCGTTTTGCTTGTTAATGAAGGCCAAGGCTTCCAGATCGTAATCAAACACCTGGCCTTTTTTGTCCGCCAGCTTCAGGAAAGCGTCATACAGCGTATCCAGGTTGTAATCCGATTCCTGATAGCCCATCTCTTCCATACGGTGTTTTACCGCGGCGCGGCCGGAACGTGAGGTCAGATTCAGCTGGATTTTGTGCAGGCCGATCGATTCTGGCGTCAGGATTTCGTAGTTTTCGCGGTTTTTCAGCACGCCATCCTGGTGGATGCCCGAAGAGTGCGCGAACGCATTGGCGCCCACCACGGCTTTGTTAGCCGGAATAGGCATATTGCAGATTTGGCTCACGGTTTGGCTGGTGCGGTAGATCTCTTGATGATTGATATTGGTATGGACATTCATGATCTGCTGGCGGGTTTTGATGGCCATGATCACTTCTTCCAGCGCGCAGTTACCGGCGCGCTCACCCAGTCCGTTCAGCGTGCCCTCTACCTGACGTGCGCCCGCCAAGACCGCGGCGATGGCGTTGCCGGTGGCCATCCCCAGATCGTCATGGGTGTGAACAGACAAAATCGCGTTATCGATGTTCGGCACGCGGTTAATCAGCTGGCTGATGATATTGCCGTATTCACCCGGCGTGGTGTAACCCACGGTGTCAGGAATGTTGATGGTGGTTGCACCGGCGTTGATGGCGGCCTCGACCATGCGGCACAGATCGTCAATGGGCGTGCGGCCGCCGTCTTCGCAGGAAAACTCGACATCATTGGTGTAGTTGCGCGCGCGTTTGATCATGTGAACGGCACGTTCAATCACCTCGGGCAGCGTACTACGCAGCTTGGTGGCGATGTGCATTGGCGAGGTGGCAATGAACGTGTGAATACGAAACGCTTCTGCGACGCGCAGCGACTCGTACGCGGCATCAATATCCTTTTCTACACAGCGCGCCAGCCCGCAAACACGGCTGTTTTTGATGGTGCGCGCAATGGTCTGCACCGACTCGAAGTCACCCGGCGAAGAGACCGGAAAACCCACCTCCATGACATCAACGCCCATTCTTTCCAGCGCCAGGGCGATCTGCAGTTTTTCTTTCACACTCAGACTGGCCTGCAACGCCTGCTCGCCATCACGCAAAGTGGTATCGAAAATAATAACTTGCTGGCTCATGGTGCTCTTCCTTTTACATTGACTTCGCCGGTGCAACGAGCATAAAAAAACCCGCGCAGTGGCGCGGGTTTTTAAACTGTCAGTGGGTTCGAATCAATTCTCGTTTTCGCCCACGAGTCTACCGCGCAAACTGGATGCGTTAAGTAGTAGACCAAGTAGGCGAGAAAAACGGAACATGGCTCAAACCCCGAAATTTATTGATGCACATATTGGTACTGGAATCATTATGGCTTGTCAACCCTGAAAGTAGGGGCAGCCAGTAAGGGATATCAGGGCGATATTCTAAGAATAATTCTCCTGGTAGCGTATTGATGTTAATCGATTGGAAAAATAAGCGATTAACGCTAAAAATACGGTAGGTGAAATAACTTTCATATCATAACCTAATGTAATGGAAAGGTTTTTATTCGTTGCGCGACCTGTTGAAGAATCAAGACAAACCGGATTTATCAGCAGAATGTGATGTGAGATCCTGAATTGGGAGTTAATCTCGCCATAAACTTATGAGTGCAGGAAATTGTGGCCTGAGCCTGCCGGCAATATAAAAATCCTATTTCTTAGAAGACGCTGCAAATAATCTTTTATCCAGCATTTTCATCTGTGGTTATCGCAAGGCATTAGTTAATTCCTCGCGCGCTAAACGGGCGTGTTAGAGCCTTTTCTGCCGAATTACCCCGTATGGGCAAGGGCGGCGTTTGCAGGCAGAGTTTTCTGCGGTTATGGTAATCGACCTACTCTCAAAAGAATCAACGCAAGTAGACTCCCTGTACCTGGAAGACAGAAATGAATTCTCTCTTTCGAGCATAAACATAAGGTTTTGATCTTAATTGGCGAAAAGTGGTCGGGAGGCAAATGACGCAGGGATAATGCGCGTTGTTGGCCTTCTTTCCTGACGCCTGGAGGCAGAAAATGGAGATGTTGTCAGGAGCCGAAATGGTCGTCCGTTCGTTGATCGATCAGGGCGTTAAGCAAGTATTCGGTTATCCGGGCGGAGCGGTGCTCGACATTTACGATGCGCTGCAAACGGTCGGTGGCATTGACCACGTGCTGGTGCGTCACGAGCAGGGCGCCGTGCATATGGCTGACGGTTTTGCGCGCGCAACCGGCGAAGTCGGCGTGGTGCTGGTGACGTCAGGCCCAGGCGCGACCAACGCCATCACGGGCATTGCGACCGCGTATATGGATTCGATTCCGCTGGTGATTCTCTCAGGGCAGGTCCCGTCTTCGCTAATTGGCTACGATGCCTTCCAGGAGTGCGACATGGTGGGCATTTCGCGTCCCGTGGTAAAGCACAGCTTTCTGGTAAAAAATACCGAAGAGATCCCAACCGTTCTGAAAAAAGCCTTCTGGCTGGCCGCCAGCGGCCGTCCCGGTCCTGTGGTCATCGATCTGCCGAAAGACATTCTTAACCCTGCCAATAAGCTGCCTTATGTTTGGCCCGAAACCGTGAGCATGCGCTCTTACAACCCGACCATTCAGGGGCACAAAGGGCAGATCAAGCGTGCGCTACAAACGCTGCTGGCGGCGCATAAGCCCGTGATTTATGCCGGCGGCGGTGCAATCACCTCTGGTTGTGAAGCCGAGCTGCTGCAGCTGGCGGAAAAGTTAAATATCCCGGTGACCACCTCGCTGATGGGACTGGGCGCTTTCCCCGGCTCACACCGCCAGTGCGTGGGCATGCTGGGCATGCACGGCACTTATGAAGCCAACATGACCATGCATAACGCCGATCTGATTTTCGGCATTGGCGTGCGTTTTGACGATCGCACGACCAACAATCTGGCGAAGTATTGCCCCAACGCAACCATCATGCACATTGATGTCGACCCGACCTCGATATCAAAAACCGTGAGTGCGGATATCCCGATTGTTGGCGATGCCAGGCAAACGCTGGTGCAGATGTTGGAGCTGCTGGCGCAAAGTGAGCCGCAGCAAGAGTTAGACAGCCTGCGCGACTGGTGGCAAACCATTGAGGGCTGGCGCAGCCGCAACTGCCTGGCGTTCGATCGCACCAGCGAGAAGATCAAACCGCAGGCAGTCATTGAAACCATCTGCCGTTTAACCCATGGCGATGCGTATGTGACCTCTGATGTAGGGCAGCACCAGATGTTCGCCGCGCTCTATTATCAGTTCGATAAACCGCGTCGCTGGATTAACTCAGGCGGGCTCGGCACCATGGGCTTTGGTCTGCCCGCCGCGCTGGGCGTTAAAATGGCGCTGCCTGATGAAACGGTAATTTGCGTGACGGGTGACGGCAGTATTCAAATGAATATTCAGGAGCTCTCTACCGCACTGCAATATGATCTGCCGGTACTGGTATTGAACTTGAACAACCGCTTCCTTGGCATGGTGAAGCAGTGGCAAGACATGATCTATTCCGGACGTCATTCGCAATCTTATATGGAGTCGCTGCCTGATTTTGTGCGCCTGGCGGAAGCCTATGGTCACGTTGGCATTGCTATCCAGCATCCGGCTGAGCTTGAAGAGAAGCTGCAGCTGGCGTTGGATACCCTGGCAAAAGGCCGGTTGGTGTTCGTGGACGTCACGGTGGATGGCAGTGAGCACGTTTACCCGATGCAAATTCGCGGTGGCGCGATGGATGAGATGTGGTTGAGCAAAACGGAGAGGACATAATTATGCGTCGTGTGTTATCGGTTCTGCTGGAGAACGAATCCGGCGCATTGTCCCGCGTGGTCGGACTGTTTTCACAGCGCGGTTACAATATTGAAAGCCTGACGGTTGCGCCAACGGACGATCCTACGCTGTCGCGCATGACCATCCAGACCGTGGGTGACGAAAAGGTGCTGGAGCAGATCGAGAAGCAGCTGCACAAGCTAGTAGACGTTCTGCGCGTCAGTGAGCTGGGGCAGGGCGCCTACGTTGAGCGTGAAATCATGCTGGTGAAAATTCAGGCCAGCGGATACGGACGCGAAGAGGTAAAGCGCAGCGCAGAAATTTTCCGCGGCCACATTGTTGATGTCACGCCGACGCTGTACACGGTTCAGCTCGCGGGCACCAGCGACAAGCTGGATGCCTTCCTGAACACGGTACGTGAAGTGGCGGAGATTGTGGAAGTGGCGCGGTCCGGCATCGTGGGCGTTTCACGTGGCGATCGCGTCATGCGCTAATGCCTGTTGAATGAACAGAGTTAATGAAGCTAACCCGGCGTAATGCCGGGTTTTTTTATTTTATGCGTGGCCTGAGCTTGCCGGACAAAAGCGGTTGCTCAGCGTGGTTTTCTGCGGTTAGATGTTACAAACGTTTTATCCTTAGCTACTCTGCGGATATTTCCGCAAGGCCTGGCTTCTGAGAATGAAGGTGTTATCGTGAAACTCGATGAAATTGCGCGCCTGGCAGGTGTATCGCGGACGACAGCCAGCTACGTTATAAACGGTAAAGCACGGCAGTATCGTGTCAGCGAAAAAACCGTTGAGAAAGTTATGGCGGTGGTGCGCGAATACAACTACCACCCAAATGCCGTGGCGGCGGGCTTGCGTGCCGGACGTACGCGCTCGATTGGGTTGGTCATCCCCGATCTGGAAAACACCAGCTATACGCGCATTGCCAACTACCTGGAACGTCAGGCGCGTCAGCGCGGTTATCAGCTACTGATCGCCTGCTCCGAGGATCAGCCCGATAACGAGATGCGCTGTATTGAGCATTTACTGCAGCGTCAGGTCGACGCCATTATTGTCTCCACGTCCCTGCCGCCGGAGCACCCGTTTTACCAGCGCTGGATCAACAACGCCTTACCCATCATTGCGCTAGACCGCGCGCTGGATCGTGAACACTTTACCAGCGTGGTGGGCGCCGATCAGGACGACGCCTGCACGCTGGCAGCTGAATTGCGTCAGCTCCCGGTGAAGAATGTGCTGTTTCTCGGCGCGCTGCCTGAACTGTCAGTAAGCTTTCTGCGTGAAATGGGGTTCCGCGAGGCCTGGAAAGACGATCCGCGCCCCATCGATTACCTCTATTGCAACAGTTTTGATCGCGCGGCGGCGGCGACGCTGTTTGAACGCTATCTCGACGATAACCCTATGCCCGATGCGCTCTTTACCACCTCTTTTGGTTTATTGCAGGGAGTGATGGATGTGGCGTTGAAGCGCGAGGGGCGCTTGCCAACCGATTTGGCGATCGCGACATTTGGCGACCACGAATTATTAGACTTCCTTGAATGTCCGGTGCTGGCTGTAGGACAGCGTCATCGGGATGTTGCCGAGCGCGTTCTGGAATTAGTCTTGGCTTCTTTAGATGAACCCCGCAAACCGAAACCGGGGTTAACGCGCATTCGCCGTAATTTATTCCGACGCGGTCAATTGAGTCGCCGACCAAAATGAAAGCGTGGGCAGAGATTGCCCACGCCGATTAATTCACCCACTATTATTGGGCAGCCGCGCTTGAGAACCTGCATAAATTAACGTCATCCCAGCTAACAAATTAAATTCCAGCAATTTTCTTAATTGTTTACCTCTTCCGCGTCGCGCCACACCGTGTCACTGCATGACCGCTAGGCTTCCTTTCAGAAATCCCCTAAAATGCAGCGCGCGTCGGCCCGCTCAGGCTAAATAGGTTGTGTCTGAAAAGCGCTTTAATTTTCACCATTTAGCAAAATGAAAAGATTTTTATTCCACTATTCATTAGGTTAATTTTTTAAATTTGTCTTTTATTTCTACCACGACGTCATCTGAATAATTTCTTCCCCTTGTAAAGAGTGATATTCACCTACCGTTGCGGCTTGACAAGGATTTCATCGGCTCCGTAAACTCGTTTCGTGGTAAAAAGTGGGATAAAGTGGTGAAAACGGGTGACTGAGGGGTGGGACTGACATGTTCCGTGGCGCAACGTTAGTCAATCTCGACAGCAAAGGTCGGTTGGCGGTTCCAATGCGCTACCGGGATCTGCTTGTCGCGGAGTCTCAGGGGCAAATGGTATGCACCATTGACCTTCATCAACCCTGCCTGCTGCTTTATACCCTGCCCGAATGGGAAATCATTGAAAAAAAGCTGGCTCGCTTATCCAGCATGAATCCCAATGAGCGCCGCGTGCAGCGGCTGCTGTTAGGACATGCCAGCGAATGCCAGATGGATAATGCAGGACGCTTGTTGCTCGCGGGGACGCTACGTCAACATGCGGGCCTTACCAAAGAAGTGATGCTGGTTGGACAGTTCAACAAGTTTGAGCTGTGGGATGAACAGACCTGGTATCAACAAGTCAAGGATGATATTGACGCAGAACAGTCGGCTCAGGAGCCTTTATCTGAGCGGTTGCAGGACTTGTCGCTATAGCTTATGCAGGAAAATTTTAAACACACCACGGTGCTGCTCGATGAGGCGGTTAACGGCCTCAATATCAAGGAAGACGGCATTTATATTGACGGCACTTTTGGGCGCGGCGGTCACTCACGTCTGATCCTCTCGAAGCTGGGAGAGCACGGGCGTCTGATCGCGATCGATCGCGATCCGCAGGCGATAGCGGCAGCGGCGGAGATCAACGATCCCCGTTTCTCGATCGTGCACGGGCCGTTCTCTGCGCTGGCAGAGTATGTCGAGGCGCGCGGGCTGACCGGCAAAATCGATGGCGTTTTATTAGATTTAGGCGTTTCTTCACCGCAGCTCGACGATGCAGAGCGCGGGTTTTCGTTTATGCGCGATGGCCCACTGGATATGCGCATGGACCCGACGCGCGGTCAGTCTGCCGCGGAATGGTTGATGACCGCCGAAGAGGACGATATCGCTAAGGTGATCAAAACCTTTGGTGAAGAGCGTTTTGGTAAGCGTATCGCGCGCGCCATCGTTGAGCGCAATCGCGAACAGCCGATGACGCGTACCAAAGAGTTAGCGGCTGTGATTGCCGCGGCGATGCCGGTAAAGGACAAGTTCAAGCATCCCGCAACCCGAACGTTTCAAGCGATTCGTATTTGGGTAAACAGTGAGTTGGAAGAGATCGAGATCGCGCTGAAAGGGGCGCTGTCGGTGCTGGCGCCTGGTGGCAGGCTGTCAGTGATCAGCTTCCATTCGCTGGAAGACCGCCTGGTGAAGCGATTTATGCGCGACCAAAGTCGTGGCCCGCAAGTACCGGCGGGGATTCCTATGACGGAATCGCAGTTGAAAGCGCTGGGCGGACGCGAACTTAAAACGCTCGGGAAACTGATCCCTGGCGAAGCGGAGGTCGCTGAAAATCCTCGTGCGCGCAGCTCCGTGCTTCGCATTGCGGAAAGGACCGGCGCGTGATCGGCAACGAAAGGCATAGCCTGCCCGGCGTCATCGCAGGCGATATTTTGCGGTTTGGCAAAATTCCGCTGCTGCTGCTGATTGCGGTGCTGGTGTCGTCTGTTTTGGTCGTGACCACGACGCACAAGACCCGTTTACTTACGGCCCAGCGTGAGCAGCTGGTGCTGGAGCGCGACGCGCTGGACATTGAATGGCGCAACCTGATTCTGGAAGAGAATGCCCTTGGCGATCACAGCCGGGTAGAGCGGATAGCAACTGATAAGCTCCAGATGCAGCACGTTGATCCTTCTCAGGAAAATATTGTGGTGCAAAAATAAGGAATTACCGAACCCAATGAGTGGCGCAGGCAAACCGCTGAAGTTGAGAAAACAGGAAGAAAAGGCCAGCTTTGTAAGCTGGCGTTTTGCGTTGCTGTGCGGCTGTATTCTGCTGGCGCTTGGGGGCTTGTTATCACGTGTTGCCTGGCTGCAGGTTATCAGCCCGGACAAGTTGGTCAAAGAGGGCGATTTGCGCTCTCTGCGCGTGCAATCGGTACCGACTGCGCGTGGCATGATCAGCGATCGCGCCGGACGTCCGCTGGCGGTCAGCGTGCCGGTGAATGCGATCTGGGCCGATCCGAAAGAGCTCACCGAGCACGGCGGCGTGTCGCTGGACAGCCGTTGGAAAGCGCTTTCTGATGCGCTGTCTATTCCCCTCGATCAGCTCGCTGCACGTATCAATGCGAATCCCAAAGGACGCTTTATCTATCTGGCCCGGCAGGTCAACCCTGCCATTGGTGAGTACGTCAAGAAACTCAAACTGCCCGGCATCTATCTGCGCGAAGAGTCGCGCCGTTACTATCCTGCGGGACAAGTCACCGCCCACCTCATCGGCTTCACCAATATTGATGGCCAAGGCATTGAGGGCATCGAGAAAAGCTTTGATAAGTGGCTAACAGGATCGCCCGGTGAGCGCACCGTGCGTAAAGATCGCTATGGCCGCGTCATTGAGGATATCTCTTCCGTAGATAGCCGCGCGGCCCATAATTTGACGTTGAGTATCGATGAACGCCTTCAGGCGCTGGTTTATCGCGAGCTTAACAATGCCGTGGCCTTTAACAAGGCGGAATCCGGCACCGCCGTGCTGGTCGATGTGAACACGGGCGAAGTATTGGCGATGGCGAACAGCCCGGCCTATAACCCGAATAACCTGAGCAACACGCCTAAAGATGTGATGCGCAACCGCGCCATCACCGATATTTTCGAACCCGGCTCCACGGTCAAACCGATGGTGGTGATGACGGCGCTGCAGCGCGGTGTGGTGAAAGAGAACAGCGTATTAAACACGGTGCCTTATCGTGTTAACGGCCATGAAATCAAAGATGTGGCACGCTATAACGAATTGACCCTTACTGGGGTACTGCAGAAGTCGAGTAACGTCGGGGTTTCACGCCTGGCGTTAGCGATGCCGTCCTCAGCGCTTGTAGAGACTTACGCGCGCTTTGGATTGGGAAAACCGACCAATTTGGGGCTGGTCGGGGAAAGTAGTGGCTTATACCCTCAAAAACAACGGTGGTCTGACATAGAGAGGGCCACCTTCTCTTTCGGCTACGGGCTAATGGTAACGCCGTTACAGTTAGCGCGTGTCTACGCAACCATAGGCAGCTATGGCATCAATCGCCCGCTCTCTATCACCAAAGTTGACCCGCCTGTCGCGGGGGAACGGGTATTCCCAGAAGATCTGGTGAAAACCGTAATGCATATGATGGAAAGTGTGGCCTTGCCCGGTGGTGGCGGCGTAAAAGCGGCGATCAAGGGATACCGCATTGCGATTAAAACCGGCACCGCGAAAAAAGTGGGGCCCGATGGGCGTTACGTGAATAAATATATCGCCTATACCGCAGGCGTCGCGCCGGCGAGCCGCCCACGCTTTGCGCTGGTGGTGGTGATTAACGATCCGCAGGCCGGTAAATATTATGGCGGTGCGGTTTCCGCGCCGGTGTTTGGCGCCATCATGGGCGGCGTACTGCGCACCATGAATATTGAGCCTGATGCACTGCCAACCATTGATAAGAATGAGCTTGTGAAGAACAGAAGTGAGGAATCCAGTGACAGATCGTAACCTGCGCGACCTGCTGGCACCGTGGGTGCCCGGCGCGCCGGCGCGTCCACTCCGAGACATGACTCTGGACAGCCGCGCTGCGGCTGCTGGCGATCTGTTTGTCGCCGTGGCGGGCCATCACGCTGATGGTCGTCGTTTTATTCCGCAGGCTATCGCGCAAGGGGTAACGGCCGTGATTGCCGAAGCCGAAGGCGAAGCCAGCGATGGGGATATCCGTGAGATGCACGGTGTCCCGGTGATCTATCTGGCACAGCTGCCGCAGCGGCTTTCAGCGCTGGCCGGACGTTTTTATCAACAGCCGGCCGAGCAGCTGAAAGCGATCGGGGTCACCGGCACCAACGGGAAGACCACCACAACCCAATTAATTGCGCAGTGGGCCAGCCTGCTGGGTGAGACCTCTGCCGTTATGGGCACGATCGGTAATGGGCTTTATGGTCAGCTGGCTCCCAGTGAAAACACCACGGGCTCGGCGGTCGATGTTCAGCATGTGTTACACGACTTCGTCGGCAAAGGCGCAACGCTGGCCGCGATGGAGGTCTCTTCCCACGGTCTGGTACAGCACCGCGTGGCCGCGCTGCCGTTCGCCGCAGCGGTCTTTACGAATTTGAGCCGCGATCACCTTGATTACCATGGTGATATGCAAGGCTATGAGTCGGCGAAATGGCTGCTCTTCTCCGAACATCAGGTTGGCGTCGCGGTGATCAACGCCGATGATGCGGTCGGCCGTCGCTGGCTCGAAAAGCTACCGGACGCGGTGGCAGTGACGCTGCATGAGGATCTCTCTGCCGCGTGGCACGGCCGCTGGCTGCACGCTACGCAGGTGGCCTACCACGATGGCGGGGCGCACATTCATTTCCGCTCAAGCTGGGGGGAAGGTGCAGTAGACAGCCGTCTGATGGGCGCATTCAACGTCAGCAACCTGCTGCTGGCACTGGCCACGCTGTTGGCACTCGATTATCCATTGGATGCGCTGCTGGCAACCGCGCCGCAGCTGAAACCGGTTTGCGGGCGCATGGAAGTGTTTTCGGCACCCGATAAGCCTACGGTGGTAGTGGATTATGCCCATACGCCGGATGCGCTGGAAAAAGCGCTAGAGGCGGCTCGTCTGCACTGTAAAGGCAAGCTGTGGTGCGTATTTGGCTGCGGCGGCGATCGTGACAAAGGCAAGCGGCCATTGATGGGCGCCATCGCCGAGCAGTTCGCCGATGTCGTGGTGATTACCGATGACAATCCTCGCAGCGAGGAGCCCGCCGCCATCGTTGAAGACATTTTGAGCGGTTTACTCGATCCGGGCCGCGCGCGCGCGGTAGCGGGTCGTGCCCAAGCGGTGACCCATGCCGTCATGCAGGCTGACGCACACGACATTGTGCTGGTCGCGGGCAAAGGACATGAAGATTATCAAATAATTGGCAATCGCCGTCTGGACTATTCTGACCGCGATACGGTGGCAAGACTGTTAGGGGTGATGGCATGATACCTTTTTACCTGAAAACCCTGGCAGAAATCAGTGCCGGTGAGCTCCATGGACAAGACTGCTCTATTGACGATGTCACTACGGATACCCGTAAAGTGGTTAAGGGCAGCCTGTTCGTGGCCTTGGTGGGTGAACGCTTTGACGCCCACAACTTTGCCGATGAGGCCATTGCCAACGGGGCAGTGGCGCTACTGGTCAACAAACCGTTGCCGGTTGGCGTGCCGCAAGTGGTGGTCGCCGACACGCGCATCGCCTTTGGTCAAATCGCGGCTTGGGTGCGTCAGCAATCAAACGCGCGCGTGGTCGGCCTGACCGGATCGTCCGGAAAAACCTCGGTAAAAGAGATGACCGCGGCCATTCTGCGCCAGTGCGGAGAGACGCTCTACACCGCAGGGAACTTAAATAACGACATCGGCGTGCCCATGACGCTGCTGCGCCTGACCGACCATCACGACTATGCCGTGATTGAAATGGGTGCCAATCATCAGGGTGAAATTGCCTATACCACCAGCCTGGTGCGTCCTGAAGCGGCGCTGGTCAACAACCTCTCTGCTGCGCACCTTGAAGGCTTCGGCTCACTCGCGGGCGTCGCAAAAGCCAAAGGCGAAATTTTTGGCGGCTTGCCGGTTCACGGCACCGCGATTGTCAACGCTGACAGCAACGATCTGGCTAACTGGCAGCATCAGTTTGGCGATAAAACGCTGTGGCGCTTTTCACCGCACCCTATGGCTGATGCGGAATTTCGCGCCAGCGAGATCGTGCTGCGCGCCGATGCCACGCTGTTTACGCTGCACACCCCGCGCGGTGACGTGGCGATTGAATTGCCGCTGCCGGGACGTCATAACGTCGCGAATGCGCTGGCGGCGGCGGCGCTGGCCCTCGCTATCGACGCGCCCCTGAGTGCGATTCAGGCTGGCCTTAAAACATTACAGCCTGTTCCTGGGCGTCTCTTCCCGATTCGTTTATCTGCCAGCAAATTGCTGCTTGATGACAGCTATAACGCCAACGTGGGATCCATGACGGCGGCGGCGCAGGTGCTGGGTGATATGCCGGGCTATCGCGTGATGGTGGTGGGTGACATGGCTGAGCTGGGCGATGAGGCAGAAGCCTGTCACCGTCAGGTCGGTGAAGCCGCCAAAGCCGCCAGCGTAGATTGCGTCCTGAGCGTGGGTGAGTTGAGCCAACTGATCGGTGAAAGCAGCGGAAGAGGCGAACATTTCGCCACTAAGACGCAGCTCATTGAACGTTTGCACGCGCTGATGTCCCAGCATCAGGACATGACTATTTTGATAAAAGGTTCACGTAGTGCCGCCATGGAGCAGGTAGTACAGAGCTTACAGGAGAAAGCAACATGCTAGTCTGGCTGGCCGAACATCTGGTCGCACTTTATTCCGGTTTTAACGTCTTTTCTTACCTGACGTTTCGCGCCATTGTCAGCCTGCTGACCGCCTTATTTATTTCGCTGTGGATGGGACCGCGCCTGATTGCCTGGCTGCAAAAGCTGCAAATCGGCCAGGTGGTACGCAACGACGGTCCCGAGTCGCATTTCAGCAAGCGCGGCACCCCGACCATGGGGGGGATCATGATCCTCACGTCCATCACTATTTCCGTGCTGATGTGGGCTTATCCTTCTAATCCGTACGTGTGGTGCGTGCTGGTGGTGCTGGTGGGGTTCGGCATCATTGGATTTGTCGATGATTACCGCAAAGTGGTGCGCAAAGACACGAAAGGGCTGATTGCGCGCTGGAAATATTTCTGGATGTCCGTGATTTCACTGGGCGTCGCGTTTGCGCTTTATGCTGCTGGAAAAGGCACGCCCGCCACACAATTGGTGGTACCGTTCTTTAAAGACATCATGCCGCAGCTGGGGCTGTTCTACGTGGTGCTGGCCTACTTCGTGATTGTTGGCACCGGTAACGCGGTTAACCTCACCGACGGCCTGGACGGGCTGGCGATAATGCCTACGGTCTTCGTGGCCGCCGGTTTTGCGCTGGTGGCGTGGGCCACCGGCAACGTTAAGTTTGCCGAATATCTGCACATTCCCTATCTGCGCCATGCGGGGGAACTGGTGATTGTCTGCACCGCGATCGTCGGTGCCGGACTGGGCTTTTTATGGTTCAACACCTATCCAGCCCAGGTTTTTATGGGCGACGTCGGTTCGCTGGCGCTGGGCGGCGCGTTAGGCACGCTGGCCGTGCTGTTACGACAGGAATTTTTGCTGGTGATTATGGGTGGCGTGTTTGTGGTCGAAACGTTGTCGGTGATCCTGCAAGTAGGCTCATTCAAGCTGCGTGGTCAGCGTATTTTTCGCATGGCGCCGATCCATCACCACTATGAACTGAAAGGCTGGCCAGAGCCGCGCGTCATCGTGCGCTTCTGGATTATTTCGCTGATGCTGGTGCTGATTGGCCTGGCAACACTGAAGGTGCGTTGATCATGGCTGACTATCGGGGCAGAAACGTGGTCATCATTGGATTGGGTCTTACCGGCCTGTCCTGTGTTGATTTCTTTCTTGCGCAGGGCGTAACGCCGCGCGTGATGGACACCCGCGTATCGCCACCGGGCGTCGATAAACTGCCGGATACCGTTGAGCGCTACGTTGGCGGTATCAACAGCGACTGGCTATTGGCGGCGGATTTGATCATCGCCAGCCCTGGCATTGCGCTGGCGCATCCTGCGCTGAGTGAAGCGGCCGATGCGGGCATTGAGATCATTGGTGATATCGAACTCTTCTGTCGCGAAGCGCAAGCGCCTATCGTCGCCATTACCGGTTCTAATGGCAAAAGCACCGTCACCACGCTGGTGGGCGAAATGGCGCGTGCCGCAGGCTGGCAGGTAGGCGTCGGCGGCAACATTGGTTTGCCCGCGCTGACCTTACTGAAATCGCCTGCTCAGCTATACGTGCTTGAGCTCTCGAGCTTCCAATTGGAAACCACCCACAGTCTTAAAGCTGCCGCGGCCACCATCCTCAACGTGACGGAAGATCACATGGATCGCTATCCGTTGGGCATGCAGCAGTATCGCGCCGCGAAGTTGCGTATTTATGAACATGCCAGCGTTTGCGTCGTCAATGCGGATGATGGGATGACCATGCCGGTCCGTGGGGTCGACGCGCGCTGCGTTAGCTTTGGTATTAATCTCGGCGATTATCACCTCAATCAGCAGCAGGGCAGTACCTGGCTGCGCGTGAGAGGCGAGAAAGTGCTTAACGCCGACGAAATGAAACTGGTGGGACAGCACAACTATACCAACGCACTGGCTGCGCTGGCGCTGGCGGATGCGGTGAATATCCCGCGCGCCTCCAGTCTAAAAGCACTCACCACCTTTGGCGGGCTGGCGCACCGTTTCCAATTGGTGCATGAAGCCAAAGGCGTGCGCTGGATCAATGACTCAAAAGCCACCAACGTGGGCAGTACCGAAGCCGCACTGAATGGCCTGCAGGTGAAAGGCACGCTGTGGCTCCTGCTCGGCGGTGATGGCAAGGCGGCTGACTTTACGCCGCTGGCGCGCTACTTACAGGGCGATCGGGTGAAGCTGTACTGTTTCGGCCGTGATGGGGATGCGCTGGCCGCGCTGCGCCCGGATATCGCCACGCGCACCGAGACCTTACAGCAGGCAATGGTACAGATTGCGTCCCAGGTTTCGGCAGGCGATATGGTGCTGTTATCCCCTGCATGTGCGAGCCTGGATCAGTTTCGCAATTTTGAACAGCGCGGCGACGTCTTCGCGCAACTGGCGCGGGAGTTAGGCTGATGCGGATCCCGGGCGCCACGCTGGCCAATTTTTTATCGCTGCGGCTTAGAGACTGGGTAATGGGCGCGCGCGAAAGCGACGATGCGCCGATCGTACTCTACGATCGCACCTTGCTGTGGCTAACGTTTGGGTTGGCCATCATTGGTTTCGTGATGGTGACGTCGGCGTCCATGCCTGTTGGCCAACGCCTGAATGAAGACCCATTCTATTTCGCCAAGCGCGATGCCTTTTATATTGCGCTGGCGTTTGGTATGGCGCTGGTCACACTGCGCGTGCCGATGGATTTCTGGCAGCGCTACAGCAACGCCATGCTAATGACCTCCGTACTGCTTCTGCTGATTGTGCTGGTGGTGGGCAGTTCGGTAAACGGGGCGTCACGCTGGATTGCGCTCGGCCCGCTGCGTATTCAGCCTGCCGAATTATCGAAACTCTCGCTGTTTTGCTACCTCGCCAGCTATCTGGTGCGCAAGGTTGAAGAGGTCCGCAATAACTTCTGGGGCTTCTGTAAGCCCATGGGCGTAATGGTGGTGCTGGCGGTGCTGTTGCTTGCCCAGCCTGACCTCGGCACGGTGGTGGTGTTGTTTGTCACGACGTTGGCCATGCTGTTCCTGGCCGGTGCCAAGCTGTGGCAGTTTTTGGCGATTATCGGATCCGGTATTTTCGCGGTGATTTTGCTGATCATCGCCGAACCCTACCGTATGCGCCGCGTCACCTCATTCTGGAATCCGTGGGAAGATCCCTTTGGCAGCGGCTACCAGCTGACGCAATCGTTGATGGCTTTTGGCCGTGGCGAATTTTGGGGGCAAGGGCTCGGAAACTCCGTGCAAAAGCTGGAGTATTTGCCCGAAGCGCACACCGATTTCATCTTCTCCATCATTGGTGAAGAGTTGGGTTATGTCGGTGTGGTTTTGGCGCTGTTAATGGTATTCTTCGTGGCTTTTCGTGCGATGTCGATTGGCCGACGCGCGCTGGAGATTGACCAGCGTTTTTCGGGCTTCCTCGCTTGTTCAATTGGCGTGTGGTTTAGCTTTCAGGCGCTGGTTAACGTCGGCGCGGCAGCGGGCATGCTGCCGACCAAAGGCCTGACGCTGCCGCTGATCAGCTATGGCGGTTCGAGCCTGATTATTATGTCGACGGCGATCGTTTTCTTGTTGCGTATTGATTATGAAACGCGCCTGGCGAAAGCGCAGGCGTTTACCCGAGGTGCTCGATGAGTGGCAAACGGCTGATGGTCATGGCGGGCGGTACGGGCGGACACGTTTTTCCCGGCCTGGCAGTGGCGCATCATCTGATGGAACAGGGCTGGCAAGTGCGCTGGCTGGGAACCGCCGATCGTATGGAAGCGGATTTAGTGCCGAAGCACGGCATTGAGATTGACTTCATCCGTATCAGCGGCCTGCGCGGCAAGGGCCTGAAAGCGCTGTTGCTGGCGCCATTCCGCATCGTCAATGCCTGGCGTCAGGCGCGCACTATTATGAAGCGCTGGCAGCCAGATGTGGTATTGGGCATGGGCGGTTACGTGTCAGGCCCTGGCGGACTGGCCGCCTGGAGCTGCGGTATTCCGGTGGTGCTCCACGAACAAAACGGCATTGCCGGGCTTACCAATAAAGGGTTGGCGAAAATTGCCACCAAAGTTATGCAGGCCTTCCCCGGTGCGTTTCCGAACGCCGAGGTGGTAGGAAACCCGGTGCGCACCGATGTTCTGGCGCTGCCGCTGCCCGCCGCGCGTTTGCCTTCGCGCACGGGACCGATACGCGTGCTCGTGATTGGCGGAAGCCAGGGCGCACGTATTCTTAACCAGGTGGTGCCGCAGGTGGCAGCCGAACTGGGTGACGCCATTACGCTTTGGCACCAGACCGGAAAAGGTGCGCGCGAAAGCGTACTGCAGGCGTATGGCGAGGTTGGCCAAACGCAGCACAAGGTCACCGAATTTATTGACGACATGGCGGCGGCTTATGCCTGGGCTGATGTGGTGGTTTGCCGTTCTGGCGCGCTCACGGTTAGCGAGATTGCCGCAGCCGGATTGCCCGCTATCTTTGTGCCCTTTCAGCATAAAGATCGCCAGCAATATTGGAACGCCTTGCCGCTCGAGCAGGCTGGTGCCGCCAAAATTTTCGAGCAGCCGCAATTTACCGCGGCTGCAGTAGCCGACACGCTACGCCAGTGGGATCGCGCCACATTAATCACTATGGCGGAAAAAGCCCGCCAGGTTGCGATTCCCGATGCCACCGAACGCGTGGCCCAAGAAGTGGCACGTGTCGCGAAATAGGTTCATGGGCGCACGCTGGCCCCGTACCTGAAAGCAGGTACCTAGAGGAAAACAGGTAATTGAGGCAGATGAATACACAACAATTGGCAAAACTGCGTTCTATTGTGCCCGAGATGCGTCGCGTCAGGCACATTCACTTTGTCGGCATCGGTGGTGCTGGCATGGGCGGTATTGCCGAAGTGTTGGCGAACGAAGGCTACCATATCAGCGGTTCTGATTTGGCCCCTAACGCGGTGACGCAGCATTTGACGTCGCTGGGCGCCACCATTTATTTCAACCACCGTCCGGAAAACGTCACCGACGCCAGCGTCGTGGTGGTGTCGACCGCCGTGGCGCAGGATAACCCGGAGCTGGTGGCAGCGCGTGAACAGCGTATTCCAGTGATTCGCCGCGCTGAAATGCTCGCGGAACTGATGCGCTTCCGGCACGGCATCGCCATTGCCGGCACGCACGGCAAAACCACGACCACGGCGATGGTCACCAGTATTTATGCCGAAGGTGGCTTAGATCCCACTTTCGTCAACGGCGGCTTAGTCAAAGCGGCAGGCACGCATGCGCGCCTTGGCTCCAGCCGTTATCTCATTGCCGAAGCGGATGAAAGCGATGCGTCTTTCCTGCATCTACAGCCGATGGTGGCGATTGTGACCAATATCGAAGCCGACCATATGGACACGTACCAGGGCGATTTCGAGAATTTGAAGCAGACGTTTATCAACTTTTTGCACAACCTGCCGTTCTACGGGCGCGCAGTGCTGTGCGTTGATGATGTCGTGATTCGCGATCTTATCCCGCGCGTTGGGCGTCAAATCACCACTTACGGCTTTAGCGACGATGCCGATGTACGCGTAGAGCATTACGAACAGCGCGGCGCGCAGGGGCATTTTTCGATTATTCGTCACGACAAGCCGACGCTGCAGGTCACGCTGAATGCGCCAGGTCGCCACAATGCGTTGAACGCCGCGGCGGCCGTGGCGGTCGCCAGCGAGGAAGGCATTGAAGACGAGGCGATTCTGGCCGCGCTGGAGAGCTTCCAGGGCACGGGACGCCGTTTTGATGTGCTGGGCGAGTTTGACACCGAGGCGGTCAACGGGACGCCAGGCAGCGCGATGCTGGTGGACGACTACGGACACCATCCCACGGAAGTCGACGTCACGATCAAAGCGGCACGCGCCGGCTGGCCTGAGAAAAAATTGGTAATGGTGTTCCAGCCGCACCGCTACACGCGCACCCGCGATCTGTTTGACGATTTCGCCAACGTGCTGTCACAGGTGGATGTGCTGCTGATGCTGGAAGTGTATCCCGCAGGTGAGACGGCCATTCCCGGCGCAGATAGCCGTTCGCTGTGCCGTGCAATCCGCAACCGGGGGAAAGTCGACCCGATTTTGGTCTCTGACCACGATGCGCTGCCGGACGCACTGGCACCGCTGCTGGCGGGGGACGATCTGATTATCGTCCAGGGGGCAGGTAACATCGGTAAAATTGCGCGCAAATTGGCTGACATTCAGTTACAGCCTGCGCTGAACACGGAGGCCCGTCATGGCTGAAAAAGTAGCGGTGTTGATGGGGGGCACTTCGGCGGAGCGTGAAGTGTCGCTGATGTCAGGCAATGCGGTATTAAACGGTCTACGCGAAATGGGCATTGATGCGCACGCCGTGGACACGCGTGATACCTCAGCGTTGACGTTAAAGCAGCTGGGCTTTGATAAAGCGTTCATCGCCCTGCATGGCCGCGGCGGTGAGGATGGCACGCTGCAGGCGGTGCTGGATTTTATCGGCCTACCGTACACCGGCAGCGGCGTGATGGCCTCGGCCATTACCATGGATAAATTGCGCACCAAGCTGCTGTGGCAGGGTAGGGGATTACCCTCGGGCAAATTTGTCTGGGTCACGCGTCAACACTATGCGCAGGGCTTTGATGCCGCGACCCGCCAGGCCATTGAGCAACTCGGCCTGCCGCTGTTTGTTAAACCCAGCTGTGAAGGGTCAAGCGTCGGCATCAGCCGTGTTAACACCACAGACGCGCTGCCGGCGGCGCTGGACGAAGCGTTTCGTCACGATGACGATGTGCTGATTGAGGCCTTTTTGAGTGGGGCAGAGTACACCGTTGGCATCGTAGGAGATGAGATCCTGCCCTCAATCAGAATTAATACCGTCAGCGAGTTCTATGACTATGAAGCAAAATACATTTCTGACGATACTCAGTATTTCTGTCCATCGGGCCTGAGTGACGAGCAGGAAGCGGAATTACAGTCTATAGTCCTGGCTGCCTGGCGCGCCTTGGGCTGCAGCGGCTGGGGACGCGTTGACGTCTTGACCGACAGCGAAGGCCGTTTCCATCTGCTGGAAGTGAATACGTCTCCGGGAATGACCAGCCACAGCCTGGTGCCGATGGCCGCCAAGCAGGCAGGTTACAGTTTCCCGCAGCTGGTGGCGCGTATTTTGGAGTTGGCTGACTGATATGTCTCAGGCAGCACTGCGCGTTCGAAATCGCGAAACTCAAGAACGGGCCCGTTCCGGCCGCAGTAATGGAGCACGGCTGTTTGGCATTGCGTTTCTGCTGATTGTGCTGGGCGTGATGGGCGCGGGTGGTTTGGTGGTGTTGAAGTGGATGAACGATGCGTCGCGTTTGCCGCTGTCAAAATTAGTGGTGACGGGCCCCACGCATTACACCACGCATGACGATATCCGCCAGGCCATTTTGTCATTGGGCGCACCGGGTACGTTCATGTCGCAGGACGTGGATATTATTCAGCAGCAGATAGAGCGTTTACCGTGGATTAAACAGGTCAGCGTGCGTAAGCAGTGGCCTGATGAGCTGAAGATAAACCTGGTGGAGTACGTTCCGGTTGCACGCTGGAATGATTCACACATGGTCGACGCCGATGGCGTCTCCTTCAGCGTCCCGACCAGCCACCTCGGCAAAGAAACGTTGCCGATGTTGTATGGTCCGGAAGGCAGTGAAAAAGAGGTGTTGGCCGGTTATCACAACATGAGCGACGTGCTCCGTGCCAACAAGTTTACCCTGAAGGTCGCGTCGATGACGGCGCGGCGCTCATGGCAGCTGGTCACCAGCGATGATGTACGGATCGAACTGGGGCGCAGCGATACCATGAAGCGTCTGAACCGCTTTATTGAGCTCTATCCGGAGTTGCAGCAGCAGGGCCAGAGTCAAAACCGACGTGTTACCTACGTTGATTTGCGTTACGACTCCGGAGCCGCCGTTGGCTGGGCAGCGCTGCCGTTGGAGCAACAGGACAGTAATCAGCAACAAAACCAGGCACAGGCTAAACCACAATGATCAAGGCAACGGACAGAAAACTGGTAGTAGGACTCGAAATCGGCACCGCGAAGGTTGCCGCCCTGGTTGGGGAAATTCTGCCCGATGGTATGGTCAACATTATCGGGGTGGGCAGCTGCCCGTCTCGCGGTATGGATAAAGGCGGCGTAAATGACCTTGAGTCAGTCGTGAAATGCGTACAGCGCGCGATTGACCAGGCTGAATTAATGGCGGACTGCCAGATTTCTTCGGTTTACCTTGCTTTATCGGGCAAACATATCAGTTGTCAGAACGAAATCGGGATGGTTCCGATTTCGGAAGAAGAAGTGACTCAGGATGATGTAGAGAACGTGGTACATACGGCGAAATCCGTACGCGTGCGTGACGAACATCGTATTCTGCATGTGATTCCACAGGAATATGCCATCGATTATCAGGAAGGCATTAAGAATCCGGTTGGGCTTTCCGGCGTGCGCATGCAGGCAAAAGTGCATTTAATCACCTGTCACAACGACATGGCGAAAAATATCGTGAAAGCGGTTGAACGATGTGGCCTTAAAGTTGACCAACTGATTTTTGCTGGGCTGGCGTCGAGCTTCTCCGTACTGACTGAAGACGAACGTGAGCTGGGCGTCTGTGTTGTGGACATCGGTGGCGGTACAATGGATATCGCGGTGTATACCGGCGGCGCGCTGCGCCACACCAAAGTGATCCCTTACGCGGGGAACGTGGTGACCAGCGACATCGCTTACGCTTTTGGCACGCCGCCGACTGACGCAGAAGCCATCAAAGTGCGTCACGGCTGTGCGCTGGGTTCGATTGTGGGCAAAGACGAAAACGTCGAAGTCCCGAGCGTGGGTGGACGTCCGCCGCGCAGCTTACAGCGTCAGACGCTGGCTGAGGTGATTGAGCCGCGCTATACCGAACTGTTGAATTTAGTGAATGACGAGATTTTGCAGCTGCAAGAGCAGCTCCGCCAGCAAGGCGTTAAACACCATCTTGCTGCCGGCATTGTATTAACCGGTGGCGCGGCGCAGATTGAAGGTTTAGCCGCCTGCGCCCAGCGCGTGTTTCACACGCAGGTACGTATCGGTCAGCCGTTAAATATTACCGGGCTTACCGATTATGCACAGGAGCCGTATTACTCCACGGCGGTTGGCCTGCTGCACTATGGTAAAGAGTCACACATGAACGGTGACGCAGAAACGGAAAAACGTGCTTCAGTGGGCAATTGGTTCAAGCGTATCAATAGCTGGCTGAAGAAAGAGTTCTAATTTTTTTAAAGGAGATCATGGTGGCAATGTTTATGATCTCCAGGCGACAGGCACATAACGGAGAGAAATCATGTTTGAACCTATGGAATTAACCAATGACGCGGTGATTAAAGTCATCGGCGTCGGCGGTGGCGGTGGCAACGCCGTAGAGCACATGGTACGCGAGCGTATCGAAGGTGTGGAATTCTTTGCTGTGAATACCGATGCGCAAGCATTGCGTAAAACGGCGGTCGGCCAGACGATTCAAATCGGGACCAACATCACTAAGGGTCTCGGTGCGGGTGCAAACCCGGAAGTCGGTCGTACTTCAGCGGAAGAAGATCGTGAAGCACTGCGTTCTGCGCTGGATGGGGCAGACATGGTGTTCATCGCCGCTGGCATGGGCGGCGGTACCGGGACTGGCGCCGCGCCAGTCGTGGCCGAAGTGGCAAAAGAACTGGGCATTCTGACCGTTGCCGTGGTCACTAAGCCTTTCAACTTTGAAGGCAAAAAGCGCATGGCCTTTGCCGAGCAGGGTATCGCCGAGCTGTCTAAGCATGTCGATTCACTGATTACCATTCCTAACGACAAACTGCTGAAAGTGCTGGGTCGCGGCATCTCTCTGCTGGACGCTTTCGGTGCGGCCAACGACGTGCTGAAAGGGGCTGTACAGGGTATCGCGGAACTGATTACGCGTCCGGGCCTGATGAACGTCGACTTCGCGGATGTGCGTACGGTGATGTCTGAGATGGGCTACGCCATGATGGGTTCCGGCGTGGCTTGCGGCGAAGATCGTGCGGAAGAAGCGGCAGAAATGGCGATCTCCAGTCCGCTGCTGGAAGATATCGACCTTTCTGGCGCGCGCGGCGTGCTGGTCAACATCACTGCCGGCTTTGATCTGCGTCTGGATGAGTTCGAAACCGTCGGTAACACCATCCGTGCTTTCGCTTCAGACAATGCCACGGTCGTCATCGGTACTTCTCTGGATCCAGAGATGAACGACGAACTGCGCGTGACCGTCGTAGCAACCGGTATTGGCATGGACAAGCGCCCAGAAATTACTTTGGTCACTAACAAGCCTGCTTCGCAGCCCGTTATGGACCACCGTTACCAGCAGCACGGTATGGCGCCTCTGCCACAAGAGCAGAAGCCGGCGGCAAAAGTGGTTAACGACCAACCTGCAGCCTCGGGTAAAGAACCTGATTATCTGGATATTCCGGCCTTCCTGCGTAAACAGGCCGATTAAGAATATCCTGAGAATTGGGGTTCCCCGCTCTTTGTGCTAAAGTGTTCGCCCGCCGGTGATTTATACTGGCGGTCGGATGGGTAATATTGCGAGATAATGCGATGATCAAACAAAGGACATTAAAACGTATTGTTCAGGCGACTGGCGTCGGTTTGCATACCGGCAAAAAAGTCACGCTGACATTACGCCCTGCGTCGGCTAACACCGGGGTCATCTATCGTCGCACTGACTTGAATCCACCGGTTGATTTTCCGGCTGATGCAAAATACGTGCGCGACACCATGCTGAGTACCTGCCTGGTGAATGATGACGGCGTGCGTATTTCTACGGTCGAACACCTGAATGCTGCCCTTGCGGGTCTTGGCATCGATAACATCATTGTCGAAGTTGATGCCCCTGAGATCCCGATCATGGATGGCAGCGCTGCGCCGTTTGTCTATCTGCTGATGGACGCAGGCGTGCAGGAACTTAACAGCGCCAAAAAATTCGTGCGCGTTAAGCAGGCGATTCGTGTTGAAGACGGCGATAAGTGGGCCGAGATTAAACCGTACAACGGTTTTTCACTCGACTTCACTATCGACTTCAAGCATCCGGCCATTGATTCAAGTTCACAACGTTACCAACTGAACTTCTCGGCTGATGCGTTTGTTCGCCAAATCAGCCGCGCGCGCACGTTTGGCTTCATGCGTGAAATCGAATATCTGCAGTCTAAAGGCCTGTGCCTGGGCGGTAGCTTAGATTGTGCGATTGGTCTCGACGATTTCCGCGTGCTCAACGAAGACGGTTTGCGTTTTGAAGACGAGTTTGTTCGCCATAAAATGCTTGATGCCATTGGCGACCTGTTTATGTGTGGTCACAACATCATTGGCGCATTCAGTGCGTTTAAATCGGGCCATGCGTTAAACAACAAACTGCTGCAAGCGGTTCTCGCCAAGCAGGAAGCCTGGGAATGGGCGACCTTCGAAGACGAAGCTGAATTGCCGCTGGCCTTCAAAGCCCCTAATCTGGTGCTGGCGTAAGTCAGACAAAAAACGGCGTGTTGCCTGGCACTCTCTCCGGCCAGCGCAGTGCGCCGTTTTTTTATTTCTCCCCATTGTACTTCCTTCTGCCGTGCTGACTCGCATGAGTCTTGTCTACTGGTGAAAGCCTGCGCAAATAAACGCGAAATCCCGCGTAAGTCCGCTAATCAGTACTGTCGAGATGCGACATAGATGCTATTATCTTGCGCTGGTATGAGCGGGGCTAACAACATTTAGCCGCTTATCTTTTTATTCACTGTGGACAGGTTGTGATCGGGATTTTTTCACGCTGGCGACAATTAGGCAGGCGCTACTTCTGGCCTCATCTCCTGTTGGGCATGGTAGCTGCCAGTTTTGGCCTGCCTGCCTGCGCGCAGAACGCCGAGCCCACGTCCAATGACTCACCCATCAGCAGCCTGTTTGTCGGCAACGTTGTTCACTTTGATCACCTGATTCGCCTGCAGGAAACGGCCCGTCGACCCAGTCTCAACGTGGACTACTGGCATCAGCATGCCATTCGCACCGTGATTCGCCATCTCTCATTCAGCATGGCGCCCTGTGGCGAACTGCACTGCGCCAGTGCGGCACCGCTGGCCGCGCAGAAACTCGCGCTGATTGACTCATTACAGGCCCTGCTGATTTCTCCCGCGCAGCCCGATGTCACCCCCACGTTACAGGCTGCGCCGCGCACGTTTTCATTCCCATCTTCTTCTGCTGCCAACTGGCTGGCGGCTGCGCACGGTATCCGCGCCGGGCCGTTCAACGCTTAACTGCTTCTTTTTTTCGCCTCTTTATATTTGATTTTTGCAGTTCGTGTTATCACGACTGAATCGAGAAATTAACATGTTAATCAAGCTTTTAACCAAAGTCTTTGGCAGCAGTAACGATCGTACTCTGCGCCGTATGCGCAAAGTGGTTGATACCATCAACAAAATGGAACCGGATTTCGTCAAACTCTCTGATGACGAATTAAAAGGCAAGACTGACCTGTTCCGCGAGCGTTTGAAAAATGGCGAAAGCCTTGAAAGTCTCATCCCGGAAGCGTTTGCCACCGTGCGTGAGGCCAGCAAGCGCGTATTTGGCATGCGCCACTTTGACGTTCAGCTGATCGGCGGCATGGTGTTGAACGAACGCTGCATTGCCGAAATGCGTACCGGTGAAGGTAAAACGCTCACCGCTACCCTGCCAGCCTATTTGAACGCCCTCACCGGCAAAGGCGTACACGTGGTGACCGTCAACGATTACCTGGCGCAGCGTGATGCCGAAAATAACCGTCCGCTGTTTGAGTTTCTCGGTCTGAGCGTCGGCATCAACTTGCCGGGCATGCCGGCCGTCGCCAAGCGTGCCGCTTACGCAGCCGATATTACCTACGGCACGAACAACGAATACGGTTTTGACTATCTGCGCGACAACATGGCGTTCAGCCCGGAAGAGCGTGTACAGCGTAAACTGCACTATGCGCTGGTGGACGAAGTCGACTCCATTCTGATCGATGAAGCGCGTACCCCGCTGATTATCTCGGGGCCGGCGGAAGACAGCTCCGATCTCTACATCAAAGTGAACAAGATCATTCCTCACCTGGTTCGTCAGGAAAAGGAAGACTCTGACACGTTTCAGGGTGAGGGTGATTTCTGGGTTGATGAGAAGGCCCGTCAGGCGCACATGACAGAGCGCGGTCTGGTCAAGGTTGAAGAGTTGCTGGTTAGCCAGGGCATCATGGAAGAGGGCGAGTCGCTATACTCCCCAACCAACATCATGCTGATGCATCACGTCACGGCAGCCCTGCGTGCCCACGCGCTGTTTACGCGCGACGTCGACTATATCGTGAAAGACGGCGAAGTCATCATCGTTGATGAGCACACCGGGCGTACTATGCAAGGTCGTCGCTGGTCAGACGGTCTGCACCAGGCCGTTGAAGCCAAAGAAGGCGTCGACATTCAGAACGAGAACCAGACGCTGGCGTCCATCACCTTCCAGAACTACTTCCGTATCTACGAGAAGCTGGCGGGTATGACGGGAACCGCCGACACCGAAGCGTTTGAGTTCAGCTCGATTTACAAGCTCGATACCATCGTCGTGCCAACCAACCGGCCTATGGTGCGTAAAGATATGGCCGATCTGGTCTACATGACCGAAAAAGAGAAGATCGACGCCATTATTGAAGACATCCGTACCTGCACGGCAAAAGGCCAGCCGGTACTGGTAGGTACCATCTCGATTGAAAAATCGGAAGTGGTTTCCCGTGAGCTGACGCGCGCAGGCATCAAGCACAGCGTACTGAACGCCAAGTTCCACGCGAGTGAAGCGGACATTGTTGCGCAGGCGGGACAGCCTGGCGCAGTGACCATTGCAACAAACATGGCAGGTCGCGGTACCGATATCGTGCTGGGCGGAAGCTGGCAGGCAGAGGTGGCCGCGCTGGATGCACCTACCGAAGAGCAAATCCAAGCCATCAAAGAGGCCTGGAAGCTGCGCCACGATGCGGTGTTGGCAGCAGGCGGTTTGCATATTATCGGTACAGAACGTCATGAATCGCGCCGTATTGATAACCAGCTGCGCGGCCGCGCGGGTCGCCAGGGGGACGCCGGTTCATCACGTTTCTATCTGTCGATGGAAGATGCGCTGATGCGTATCTTTGCCTCCGATCGCGTCTCCAATATGATGCGTAAGTTAGGCATGAAACCGGGTGAAGCCATTGAGCATCCGTGGGTCACCAAAGCGATTGCCAATGCGCAACGCAAAGTGGAAAGCCGTAACTTCGACATTCGTAAGCAGCTGCTGGAATATGATGACGTCGCTAATGACCAGCGCCGTGCTATCTACAGCCAGCGTAACGAACTGCTGGATGTTTCTGATGTATCTGACACCATCAACAGCATCCGTGAGGATGTCTTCAAAAGCACCATCGATACCTACATTCCACCGCAGTCGCTGGAGGAAATGTGGGATGTGCCGGGCTTAGAGGAGCGCTTGCGCAACGATTTCGACCTCGATCTGCCCATTGCCGAATGGCTGGATAAAGAGCCTGATTTGCATGAAGAGACGCTGCGTGAGCGCATTATGCAGCGCGCGAGCGAAAACTATGCGGAGAAGGAAGAGGTTGTGGGCGCCGATATGATGCGCAACTTCGAAAAAGGCGTGATGCTGCAAACCCTGGATTCGCTGTGGAAAGAGCATCTGGCCGCCATGGACTACCTGCGTCAGGGCATTCACTTACGCGGCTATGCGCAAAAAGATCCCAAGCAAGAGTACAAACGTGAATCCTTCGCCATGTTTGCTGCAATGCTGGAGTCGCTGAAATATGAAGTCATCAGCACGCTGAGCAAAGTGCAGGTGCGTATGCCGGAGGAGGTGGAAGCGATGGAGCAACAGCGTCGTGAAGAAGCTGAACGTCTGGCGCAGCAGCAGCAGCTGAGTCATGCAGATGATGAAGTACTTGCAGCCGCATCCTTGGCTTCACAGAGCGGAGAGCGCAAAGTGGGGCGTAACGATCCTTGTCCGTGCGGCTCAGGCAAAAAATACAAACAGTGTCATGGCCGACTGGCCTGATTGAAAAAGGAGCCCTCGGGCTCCTTTTTTTACGCAGCAAAAACCTTAATTCGCCAGTGACATCAGCTTTTCTTCGTTCAGGCGTACGCCGTGATAAGGAATGGTGATCAGTAAACCGTCTGGCAAACCGTGGCGTTTCAAAAGCGCTCGACTTTGGAACAGCAGCTGGTGATAGTTATTGTCGCTCACGCAGGGGTAATTTTCGTTCCAGACGGTAGCGATAATCTGCCGTTTAGACGTGATGCGCAGTAGCAGGCAGGAAAAAAAACGTTTTTGCGATTCGTTTAATGGGATGATCGTGTTGCCTCGATGCCAGGTCAGCGTGTTATTGGCTGTATCCAGCGTCAAGATATCGTGAAACACGAGATGACGCATGACGTTTAACTGTTTCGGGGCATCCTGCGTCAAGGTAAACGGTTTTGAAGATTCCATGATTGTCTGGCCAAGCGGTGAATACACTGGCGGTGAGTATTCACGGTGCGGCGACCGGAAAGCATTACGACCTGTCTCAATTCATTATTAAGCCCAGCACGTGCCCGCCTGAAGGCGGCACGGTTAACATCCAGCGGCGTCTGTTTTAGAATCGGCGCTCTTTGAATAACAGCGGAATCCAGTTTATGAAACACCTGCAAGTCGCGGTGGGTATCATTCGCAATGCCCATCAGCAAATCTTTCTTGCCCAGCGTTCAGCCAGTTCCTATATGGCCAATAAGTGGGAGTTTCCTGGAGGGAAGATCGAAGACAACGAAACACCTGAACAGGCCTTGAAGCGCGAGCTGATGGAAGAGACCGGCATTGACGTGACGCGCGCGCAAGCGCTAGGCGAGGCAGACCATAGCTACGACGATCTGCGCGTGACCCTGCATTTCTTTTTGGTTGAGGGCTGGCAGGGTGAACCTTATGGTCGGGAAGGGCAGCCTCAGCGATGGGTGGCGCAGCGAGATTTAGTGGCAGAAGAGTTTCCTGCCGCTAACCATGCGCTGATCGCCAAGCTGGTGGCGGGTGAAATATAACCAAAGGGGCAGTGCCCCTTAAACGTCAGTTTTGTTCTTCACTCCAGCCATCGCTGTCCGTCAGATCGTTCTCGCTGGGAATGCGCTTTTCTTCTGCCGCCCATTCGCCGAGGTCAATAAGTTGACAGCGTTTGCTGCAAAATGGTCGCCACGGGCTCAATTCGTCCCACATCACGTCTTTCTGACAGTTTGGGCAAGGTACAACAATCATCTCTTCCTGCATAACACCCTCTAGCAACAGGCCAGTTCAAAGTTCAATCGGGCAGGCACTTCACCACGCTCGGTATCCAGCGGCATAAAGCGGATGGCGTAGCGGCTTTTATGGCCTGAAACCTGCGGATAAAGCGCCTCTTCCAGCGACAGCTGCAAGCGCAGCAGGTCAGCCCCTTCGGCGTTATCCTGGTAAAAACCATTCAGGCTGGTTTGATGGCGAAACACCCCGGATTGGCGGATTAAATCGAGAATAAGTGACAGGCTGTTGCGCAGCGGCAGCAAGGAGTCCAGCCAGCCGTTGACTTGTGCATCGCGCATCGCCTGCGGCTGATGTAGCCAAATGTGCAATCCGGGTAAATCAAAGCTACAGCATCCACCGGGAATGCTCAGGCGTTGACGCACCAGCGCGATTAATCGGTCCTCGCGCAGCTGTTGACCCATGCGTGGTGCACTGAGTAGCTCTGCAGATTGCTGTTTAAGACGCTGGCTTAACCCTTTGACCGCCTGTTCATCCACACCGGGCACGTCCAGCCATGCACGTAATTTTTGCTGCTGCCTGTCCAACTCCTTGAGCAATTCGGTGCGCATGTCGCCCCGCTCAAAAATATCCAGTAGATCGCTGAGGCAGCGGAACACGCCTAATGCGGAGACCGAATGGCTGATGGGAACGCTGTCATGCAGCTGATTAAGCAGAAACTCAACGCGCAGCCATGTGCGCATCTTTTCATTTAGGGGATGTTCAAAAAGAACCGGTGTACTCATGGTGTTAATCCTGTCTGGTTGCCGCCAGGCGTAAATAGCGCTGGTGAAGTTCAGCAACACGCGGCAACACCTCTTCGGGTGTGCCACGATTATCAATGATGTCGTCCGCACAGGCTAAACGCTGCTCCCGGCTGGCCTGGGCGGCTAAAATATTTTTGGCTTGTGCAAGTGTCACGCCATCGCGCTGCTGGGTTCGCTGCAGCTGGGTTGCCTCATCAACATCCACAACCAGCACGCGGTCAGCCTGATGCTGCAAGCCGTTCTCCACTAACAGCGGCACGACCCACAGCACATAAGGTGAGCGTGCCTGGGATTTAAGCTGCTGGGTGCGCGCGTTAATGAGAGGGTGAAGCAGTTGATTAAGCCAATTTTTCTCGCGTGGATTTTGGAAAATAATCTCCCGCAATCTGGCACGGTAAAGCGTACGCTCTGCGGTCAAAATGGCGTCACCATGTCGGCGGACAATCGCCTCAAGCGCAGGCGTACCGGGAGCGACCACGTCGCGGGCAATCACATCGGCATCAATAATATCGACGCCTAACGCGGCGAAAGCGTTGGCAATGGTGCTTTTACCACTGCCTATTCCGCCGGTGAGTGCTACGGTAAAAGGCATAACGTTCTCTCAGAATAGCGTCATCGGGCGGAGCATTTCCGCAGGAGCATGAGATCATGACTACCATCATTTTTCTCAGCTAAATTTAAGCGATTGTAGCGTAAATTAAGTGAAATTCGCAGTCTTGTTGCCGGGCAAATGACGTGCATGATGCCGATATCGCTGCGGTGAGACTGGCCCAGACTGTGGTTCGCCATCACTCATCGGGACATCGTACTATGCGTATCGAAGAAGATGTAAAACTGGGGTTTAAAGATGTATTGATCCGTCCTAAACGCTCTACCTTGAAAAGTCGCTCCGAGGTTGAACTGGCGCGCACTTATACCTTTAAACATACCCATCACAGCTGGACTGGCGTGCCCGTGATTGCCGCTAACATGGATAGCGTAGGGACCTTCACCATGGCGGAAGCCCTGGCACAGAGGGATGTGCTCACTGCGGTCCATAAACATTACAGCGTGGAGGCGTGGCAAACGTTCATTCAGCGTGTACCTGATAACGTGCTGCGTAATGTCATGGTGTCGACCGGCACATCTGACGCGGACTTCAGCAAGCTAAACGCGATCCTGTCGCTCTCTACGCAGCTCAATTTTATCTGCATTGATGTGGCGAATGGCTATTCCGAGCATTTCGTAACGTTTCTTCAGCGCGCACGTGAAAGGTATCCGGATAAGACAATCTGTGCGGGTAACGTCGTCACCGGCGAGATGGTCGAGGAGCTGATCTTATCCGGTGCGGATATCGTAAAGGTGGGAATTGGCCCCGGCTCAGTGTGCACGACGCGAGTCAAAACAGGCGTCGGCTACCCACAGCTTTCTGCTGTGATTGAATGCGCCGATGCCGCACACGGACTGGGCGGGCAAATTGTCAGCGATGGGGGATGTACCGTACCGGGGGACATTGCAAAAGCCTTTGGCGGCGGCGCCGACTTTGTGATGTTGGGCGGTATGTTAGCGGCACACGATGAGTGTGAAGGCACGGTCGTCGAGGAGCACGGAGAGAAATTTATGCTCTTTTATGGCATGAGTTCAGAATCAGCGATGAAGCGTCACGTGGGGGGCGTTGCGCACTATCGCGCGGCCGAAGGCAAAACCGTCCGTCTTCCGCTGCGCGGCCCGGTTGAAGAAACGCTGCAAGACATTCTCGGCGGATTACGTTCGGCCTGTACTTACGTCGGCGCTGCCCGTTTGAAGGAGTTGACTAAGCGCACCACCTTTATCCGGGTCGCCGAACAGGAAAATCGCGTTTTTAATCGCTAATTGCGTTAAGCAGGTGCGTGCACGCCCCTGCTTAACGGATGGCGTCTCCCAGGCCAAATACGGGCAAGTACATGGCAATTACCAGCGTACCCACAATGCCGCCAATCACGATCATCATTGCGGGCTCCAGCGCAGCGGCGAGGTTATCTGCGCGCGCCAGCGTTTGCGCCTCATGCCACTCCGCGAGTCGTGAAAACATCACGTCGAGCGCACCGGCCTCTTCACCCACGCGGATCAGCTGTTTGCAAAGCGGTGTGAACAGTTCATCCTGCGCCAATGCCTGATGCATCGGCATGCCGGCAGCAATATGCTGCTGGAGAGCACTCACACTCTCCCGCCACAGCGCTGAGAGCAGCGTCGTTTCCACCGCCTGTAAACTGTGCAGCAGCGTCAACCCGGCACGCTGTGTGAGCTGCAGGATGGCGAAGATCTGACTGAGTTGACCACCGCGCCACAGTACAGAAAGCCAAGGTATACGCAGCACGCCTCGCTGCAGGCGTTTCTGCCACGGCGTCGAGCGGCGGTAGATCTGCAATCCACTCGCCACCAGTATAATCAGCACAACCGTCAGCGGCAGGGCCGCCTGCTGCAGCAGGGCAGACAGCGACATGACGACTGCGGTAAAGGCAGGCAGCGGTGCATCGAAGCTGGCATAGACGGCGACAAACTCCGGCAAGACAAACAGCAGCATACCGGCGCTCACGGCCAGCGCCACGAGCAGGATAAACAACGGGTAGCGCAGCGCCTTCATGACTTTCTGCCTGAGAAACAGCTGCTGGGTTTGCTGCTGAGCCAGCTGGCAACAGCATTCGTCGAGCTGCCCGGTAAGCTCACCCACCTGCATCAGCGCTGCAAACAGCGGTGGGAAGATCTGCGGCCATTGTTGCAGACTCTGCGAAAAAGGAAGGCCCGTCATGACTTGCTGCTGCAAAGCGTTGAGCAGGACGCGCCAGCCTGCGTGGGGATGACCTTCCGCCAGCAGCAGCAGGCTCTCCGCCAGCGGCAGACCCGCTTTGAGCAGTGTCGCCAGTTGACGGACGAAATCAATTTTTTGCTGCCACGTCCAGTCTCGTACACGCCAACGTCTCACCCGCTGCCAGCTCACTGGCAGCATACCGCGATCGGATAAGTGGTTGAGCAATGACTCCTGATTAGCTTGCAGCGATTCGCCTTGCTGTAACGTGCCCATGGTATCCAGCGCTTGCCAGTGGAAATGCTCAAGATTAGCCATCGCTGCAACCGACCACGCGCTGCATCTCTTCAAAAGAGGTATCGCCGCGGCTGACGGCTTCCAGCCCGGCCGCCAGCAACGTTTTCATGCCTTGCTCCTGCGCCAGCGACAGCACATGTTCCAGCGGCATTTCCGCCGACACGGCATTTTTGAGCTTATTGCTCATGGGTAACATTTCGAACAGCGGCAGGCGCCCGTAATAGCCCGAAAAACAGTGATCGCAGCCGGGGGCTCGCCAGGTTTGCAAGGTGCCAGGCCACATGCCGTGGGGCAAATGGGCAATGGCCTGTGCCGGTTTGCGGCAATGTACGCACAATCGCCTGACGAGGCGCTGCGCAACGATCAGCTGCAGCGCGGGTCCGAGAAGATAGCCCGGAATCTCCATTTGTCGCAGGCGCGTTAACGTCTCCGCCGTGGAGTTGGTATGCAGAGTAGAAAGGACCAGATGCCCGGTTTGTGCCGCTTTCACGGCAATCTGAGCGGTTTCGGCATCGCGAATCTCGCCAACCATAATGACATCGGGATCCTGCCGCAGCAGCGAGCGGAGCACCCGGTTGAAGTCGAGGCCGCTGCGCGTCTGAATTTGAGTTTGATTGATCCCCTCCAGCGGTATCTCCACCGGATCTTCGACGCTGCACAGATTTTTTTCGGGCACGTTAAGCGCATTGAGCCCACTGTACAGCGTGAAGGTTTTGCCGCTGCCAGTGGGGCCGGTTACTAAAATGAGCCCTTGCGGTTCCAGCAAGGCATTTTTGAACAGGCGAAGCTGGACGGCGGGCATGCCGATCTTGTCCAACGTGAGGGCGCTGTTTTCACTTTGCAGCAAACGGACTACGGCCTTTTCGCCGCGATTAACCGGCAATGTTGCGAGGCGAAAAGCGGCGTGGGCTCCATCAATGTCGAGGGTAAACTGCCCGTCCTGCGGCAGGCGGCGTTCGGCGATATCTAATCCACCTAAAATTTTCAGCCGTGCCAGGACCGCCGAGGGTTGAGCGTCCAGCGGATTGGGTAGCGCATGCAGGACGCCATCAATGCGGAGGCGAACGCGTAATCCATGGCGCTGTGGTTCAAGATGTACGTCAGAAGCGCGACGCTGAAGCGCCTGCCGCAAAATCTGATCCACTGCGGCAATTGCCGATTCAGCCGAACGCTGTTCACGCGGCGCGTCAGTGCTCTCCTTGGCATGCAGCGCTTGTTCCAGGCGAGCGGCAGGCCAGCACTCCACCTCCACTTCGCACTGACTGGCGAAGCGTAGCGCTTCCAGCAGTTGTGGATCGGGCGCCTTCGCCATCGCCACGCGCAGTAGCGTGGCGTCGTGCTGTAAAATCAGTGCGTGCTGTCGTGCGCACAAGGCGTACAGCGCTGCGGTGCAGTCGGCCATCAGTTCACCTCTTTGTCAGCAAAGCGGAACTGTTCAAGGCAGCTATCGCGTAGGCTCTGGCTGGCGCTACTGCAACTGCGCTGCCAGTTAACCGCGCCTTCCGTTTCATCCCAGCTCGGCGTCATTTCGACACTCAAGCCTGCTAAGCTCTCTTGCCCCGTCATGCTGATGACGCCGTTTGCCACACTCAGCGAGGCCACGTAGCGCGAACCTTTTGCTGCCGGAATACCACCCGCGCCCCCCTGGCACTGCGCTGGCCCACCGCGCTCGATCGCGCAGAGTTCGACGGCGGTTTTGTACGGCAGCATCGTTTGCAGCATGTCGGTGAGGGCGGCGCGCTGCAGATAGCGTTGATAGCTGGGTAAACCAATTGCGCTGAGAATGGCGACGATGCCAATCACAATCATGAGTTCAATCAGGGTAAAACCGCGTTGTGTGTCCATGCGTAGGCTCCTTGTGTGGGAGCGGCTACGGTAAAGAAGGGCGATCAACAGGAAAAGTGACGCGCACGCGGAGTGGGAAACGTCACGAAATAAAGGTGATGGATTGCATACCGCTCAGCAAAATTTTGGAAGAGGCCTCGGCGTTTTACTGAGCATTGCGTTAGCGGGGGCGAAAGCGCATCGACAGATCCAGGGCGTGCACATGTTTGGTCAGGGCGCCCACCGAAACGTAATCGACGCCGGTCTGCGCAATGCGTGGCAGCGTGGCTTCGGTAACGTTACCAGACACTTCAAGCAGCGCGCGGTTCGCCGTCAGCGCGACCGCCTGCTGCATCATGGCAAAACTGAAGTTATCCAGCATGATAATGTCTGCGCCAGCGTCAATGGCTTCCTGCAGTTCTCCCAGCGTTTCAACCTCAACTTCTACGGGCACATCAGGCTGTAACTGCTGTGCTTTGGCGACCGCCGCGTGCACCGAGCCGCAGGCAATGATGTGGTTTTCTTTAATAAGAAAGGCATCTGCTAGCCCCAGACGGTGATTGCCGCTGCCGCCGCACAGCACCGCGTATTTCAGGGCGCTTCGCAGACCTGGCAAAGTCTTGCGGGTATCGAGCAGTTGTGTGGTGCTACCTGCCAGCAAGGTGACATAGCGCCGCGTCTCGGTCGCCACGCCAGAGAGCGTTTGCACAAAGTTCAGCGCCGTGCGTTCAGCCGTGAGCAGGATGTGCGCGGGGCCCTTGAGCTCAAACAGACGCTGTTCTGGTGCGAGGCTCTCCCCGTCGTCGACATGCCAGATAATCTCAACGCTTTGGCCCAATTGCTTGAACACCTCCTGCACCCAGCGTTTACCACAGAAAACACCCGCTTCACGCGTTATCACCTGCGCATGCGCCTGTTCGCGCTTGTCCAGCAATTGCGCGGTGATATCGCGTTCGGCATCGACTTCACCGCCCAAGTCCTCACGCAGTGCAGCACGCACGGTTTCTGGGATATCTAACGCGATAGTTTTCAGCAGTGTTTGCCGGCGTTGGGCAGGATCGTAACGACGTGACGCCATGCTGTTCTCTCTTCAGGGTAGGGTGAGGAGCCCTCACCTTAGCCCGAAAGAACGTCCTTTTCCAGCTTATGGCAGAAAATTGTTTAGTATACTGAACATGGCTGCCTTGCCGCATTATGTCGCAAGCGCCCGCTCTGAATCATGGTATTCTCAGCCAGATTTGGTGCAGGATAAATGTCATGAAGCTCGAAGATGGCTGGGTGACCAGCGCGCGCAAGGTGCCGTCGCCGCATTTTAATGCGCGACCCAACGATGAAAAGCCGTCGCTGTTAGTGATTCACAATATCAGCTTACCGCCGGGTGAATTTGGCGGGCCGTGGATCGACAGGCTTTTTACCGGCATGCTCTCGCCGGACGATCATCCCTATTTTGCTGAGATTGCGCATTTGCGCGTGGCAGCACACTGCCTGATTCGCCGCGACGGTGAGCTGGTGCAGTACGTCTCCTTCGACCAGCGCGCATGGCACGCAGGCGTCTCACAATTTAATGGTCGGGAAAACTGCAACGATTTTTCCATCGGGATTGAGCTTGAAGGCACGGATACGCTGCCTTATACCGTCGAGCAATATCAGACATTGCAGCAGGTCAGTAAGCTGCTGATGCAATATTATCCGCTGACGCACGATCGTATCACGGGTCACAGCGACATCGCGCCGCAGCGGAAAACCGATCCAGGTCCCGCTTTTGACTGGGCGCGCTACCATCATTCCCTTAAGCAGGAGAATCCCTGAAACCGCAGGAGCAGGTATGACATTGTTTAGCTTGTTATTAGTGTTAGGTTGGGAGCGTCTTTTTAAACTTGGCGAACACTGGCAATTCGATCATCGCCTGGCGCCGTTGTTTCGCAAAATATCGCGTTTTTCACTGACTCGCACGGTGCTCATGACGGTGACCGCCATGCTGATCGTCTGGCTCATGGTGGTCAGCCTGAAGGGGATTCTGTTTGGTGTCGCGCAGCTCCTGTTCTGGATTCTCGTGGGGTTGCTGTGCATTGGCGCGGGATCGGTGCGTATTCACTATCACCGCTATCTCAAAGCCGCAAGCCACGATGATGAAGCTGCGCATCAGGCGATGGCCGCTGAACTGACGCTGATTCACGGGGTGCCGGTGGCCTGCAGCGAGCGCGAGTTCCTGCGCGAACTGCAAAACGCGCTAATCTGGATTAATTTCCGTTACTACCTCGCGCCGCTGTTCTGGTTCGTGGTGGGGGGACCCTATGGGCCGGTGCTGCTGGTGGGCTATGCCTTCCTGCGTGCCTGGCAAAGCTGGCTGGCAAAACATCAAGGTGCGCTCGCGCGCGCGCAGTCGGGCGTCGATCGCATATTGCACGTGCTGGACTGGATCCCCGCGCGGCTGGCCGGCGTGGCCTATGCGCTGCTGGGACACGGTGAGCGCGCTTTACCCGCGTGGTTCGCCTCCTTGAGCGATCTGCACCGCTCGCCCTATCAGGTGCTGACCAGCCTGGCGCAGTTTTCCCTGGCGCGCGATCCCCACCTCGATAAAGTTGAAACGCCACGGGTGGCCGTGGCGTTGGCAAAGCGCACATCATGGGTATTGGTGGTCGTGGTGGCGCTGTTGACGATCTACGGCGCGCTGGTGTGATCGGCAGGCGGTACGCCGAAATCCGGCGTACCGTCCTCGCGCCAGGCAACGTACTTTAATCGCGTGTGGCGATTGGGATCCCAGAGGGGATCGCCCTCGATTTCCGTGTAATTACGGGCGTGGTAAACCAGCACATCACGCCCCTCCTCATCGACCGTAAAACTGTTGTGCCCCGGGCCATACTGCTGGTTTGTCCAACTGGTGGTAAAGACCGGCCGCGCCGATTTGTGCCAGGCGAGGCTGTCCAGCGGATTAGCCCTTGCATCAATGCTTAACAGGCCAAGACAGTAGTTTTCATCGGTGGCGCTGGCGGAGTAGGTGATAAACAAGCGGTCACCGTGGCGAATCGCCGCCGGCCCTTCATTGACGCTGAACCCTGCACACTCCCACTGATACTCCGGCCGACTGAGCATGACCGGGGGGCTTTTTAGCGTCCACGGATTGAGCAGCTCAGCCAAGTACAAATTGGAGTTGCCGGGGATATTGGGATCTTTCTGCGCCCACAGATACCAGTTTTTGCCCTGGTGAACGAAATGGGTGGCATCCAGTGAGAAGCTGTCGATGGGCGTATAAACCCGACGGCACGGTTGCCAATGGCCGGTCAGGGGATCGGCATCGTCACACACCAGCGCGTACATACGATGCTGGAAAAGCCCGTCTTTGATCTCTCGCGTCGGCGCCGCAGCGAAGTAAATCACCCATTGTCCGTTAATACGGTGCAGCTCCGGCGCCCAAATCAACGCGCTGTAAGGTCCGGTATCGGGCTTATGCCAGACGGTGACCGGCGTGGCATTCACTAATCCGTTAAGCGTCTCTGCGTAACGGATCTCCAGCCGATCGTACTCGGGTACCGAGGCAACAAAGTAGTAGCCGGCGTCATGCCGCAAAATAAAGGGATCGGCACGCTGGGTAATAAAGGGGTTTGGCCAGCTCATTTTATCTCTCCAGGTTGCGAGGTCGCCGTCGTTACAGGCAGATTGAGGTCATGGAAGTTGGCGCGGCGAAGGGCCAGATCGTCTTGAATGGTGCGCATCAGGGTGCGATCGACTTTTAGCAGGCGCACCACGCCCGCGGTGATCAGATAGCCAACACCGGGGATGACGGTAAACAGCAGCATAATTCCGTTGATAGCGGTAGGGGCTTGCTGTTTGGCGCCCGCGTCGTAGCCGTAAATGGACAATAAAAAGCCCACCATCGCCCCCGCCACTGCCAGCCCAACTTTCAGGAAAAACAGGTTGCCCGAGAAGCTCATGCCGGTGATGCGCTTGCCGGTTTTCCATTCGCCATAATCATCCACGTCCGCCATCAGCGACCAGTGCAACGGCGACGGAATCTGGTGCAGAATATTCAGCAAGAAGTAGGCGACGACCACGGCCACGGTAGCGTGCGGGTCAATCCAGTAGAAGCCGCAGGAAAACAACGCCAGTGCGATGTTGGTCCAGAAAAAGATTTTCAGTTTGCACCAGCGGTCGGTAAGGTATTTTGCCAGCGTACTGCCCAGCATCATGCCGATCACGCCCAGGCTGATAAACAGCGTGGCGAAATGCGTGGACTGGCCCATCACCCACGTCACGTAATACATTGTGGCAGCCATGCGAATAAAGCCGGGGCACACATTACAGAACGTCAGCAGCAAAATGCGCACCCATTGGTCGTTTTTCCACACATCGCGCAAATCTTTCTTCAAATCATCATGACTGGGTACGGCAGGGCGAATGCGCTCGCGCACCGTGGCAAAGCAAAAGAGAAACATCCCCAGACCTATCAGCGCCAGCACGCTCATGGCCAGCTGATAGCCTCGCGCTTTGTTACCGCCGCCAAACCATTCGGCCATAGGCAGCAGTGAAAGGGAGAGAATCAGGGTGGCCACCCCGACCATAACAAAGCGGTAGGATTGGCAAGAGACGCGTTCGCCGGGATCGTTGGTGATCACGCCGCCTAGCGAGCAGTAGGGAATATTGATGGCGGTATAGGTCAATGACATCAGGAAGTAGGTGACAAACGCCCAGACAACTTTGTATTCATATGACCAGTCCGGCGTCGTAAACATCAGTACGCTAAACAGGACATAGGGCACAGAGATCCACAGCAGCCACGGGCGAAAACGGCCCCAGCGGCTCTGCGTGCGGTCGGCAATGGCGCCCATGATGGGATCGGTGACTGCATCCAGCACGCGCACCGACAGCAGCAGCGTGCCGACCAGCGCGGGCGCAAGGCCAAACACATCAGTATAAAAATAGTTAAGGAATAACATGATGGCGCCGCCGATCATGTTGCATCCGGCATCGCCCATGCCGTAGCCAAGTTTTTCTCTGAACGAGAGGGCTGCTCCTTTCATTGTCGTCTCCTGCGACCGGTGGAGCAAAAATTATCTGCCCAAAATCAGCAGGCTGCTGGTAAGGATTCGGTCAGGTAGATGGACAAAACGCGCGGCGGCAAAGAAGTGTGAGGCAGATCGGTTGAGCGGCCCGGCAGCAATGTGCCGGGCCGAAATACATTAGGCTTTTTGGACTTTGTTTTTGATGGCGTAGCCTATCGCCAGCACCACCAGCCAGACCGGAATCAGCCATACAGAAATGGCCATGCCTGGCGTGATCGCCATGATGACCAGCACTGCAGCCATAAATACCAGGCAGATCCAGTTGCCGACGGGATAGAGAACGGCGCGGAAGCGCGTTGTTACGCCCTGCTGATCTTTCTTCTTGCGGAATTTCATATGGGCAAGGCTGATCATCGCCCAGTTAATCACCAGCGCGGAGACCACCAGCGACATCAGCAGACCAAAGGCTTCACCCGGCATCAGGTAGTTAATCAGCACGCAGAGCGCCGTTGCCAGCGCGGAAACCAAAATGGTCGCAACCGGTACGCCACGGCGATCCACTTTCAACAACGCTTTTGGTGCATTGCCCTGCTGTGCGAGGCCGAAAAGCATGCGGCTGTTGCAGTAAACGCAGCTGTTATACACCGACAGCGCCGCCGTCAGGATCACCACGTTAAGAGCATTGGCCACCAGCGAGTCGCCCAGCTCATGGAAAATCAGGACAAACGGGCTGGTGTCGGCGGTGACGCGGGTCCAGGGCAGCAGGGAAAGCAAGACTGCCAGCGAGCCAATATAGAAAATCAGGATGCGCCACAGCACTTGATTGGTGGCTTTAGGGATACTTTCCTGCGGATTATCCGCTTCAGCAGCGGTGATGCCCACCAGCTCCAGACCGCCAAACGAGAACATGATAATGGCCATCATCATGACCAGCCCGCTCATGCCGTTAGGCAGAAAACCGCCCTGGTTCCACAGGTTGCTGACGCTGGCCTGCGGGCCGGCGTTGCCGCTGAACAGTAGCCAACCGCCAAACAGAATCATGGCGATTACCGCCACCACTTTAATGATGGCAAACCAAAACTCCATTTCACCAAACACTTTAACGTTGGTCAGGTTAATGGCGTTGATGGCCACGAAAAAGATCGCAGCGGTAGCCCACGTAGGAAAACCAGGCCACCAGAATTGAATATACTTACCCACGGCGCTCAATTCGGCCATGGCGACCAGCACGTAGAGCACCCAATAGTTCCAGCCAGAGGCGAAACCGGCGAAGTTACCCCAGTATTTGTAAGCGAAGTGACTAAAGCTGCCGGCGACCGGCTCTTCAACCACCATCTCGCCGAGCTGACGCATAATGAGAAAGGCAATAAATCCGGCGATAGCGTAACCGAGAATAACGCCAGGCCCGGCAGATTTAATCACCGATGCGCTGCCCAGAAACAGGCCGGTACCCACAGCCCCGCCCAGCGCAATCAGCTGAATATGACGATTTTTTAAGCCGCGATGCAGCGTATCGCCATGCTGTTGTTCCATACAAACCTCATGATGTTGTTATTGTGCGCCTGCAGTGCGCGCACTGTAAGGCTTTTCCAAATGTATAACTTTCTTTACGGTGTCTCGCCGGTTGTGTGCGTGTCGAGGCTACCCCGGCGACCAGAATAGTGATAAGCGCGCCGCATTGCACCTGCTTTTGCCTTTCGTGCTGGGCGTTGCCTGGAAAAACAGCATCTGCCAGTCTGGCCTCACCGTATTTCTGCCACGAATTCTGTAACAACACGAATAGGGTTGCCTTATAGATAGGCCCGCAGAACGAGCGGCTCAGTGTAAGGTTTGGTAAAAGTGAAATCTGTTAACAATTCAGTATTTGCGAAGCTTTTGCCTTAAACCCGGTGAGTTAGCAGGCGATAACAGGGCTGACACGCAGGCACACGGTGTACGCCATATAGACACAAGGTGAATACTTTGTTACTTTACGGGCACCATTTTTCAATTGGTATTACCAATTTACTCCGGACGTTCGGCTCATAAGAAGGGAAGATGGCTTACAGTAAAATACGCCAACCCAAGCTCTCCGATGCCATCGAGCAGCAGCTGGAGTCCCTCATTATGGAAGGGACGCTCCAGCCGGGTGAAAAACTCCTCCCCGAGCGCGAACTGGCGAAACAGTTTGATGTCTCACGTCCATCTTTGCGCGAAGCCATTCAGAGCCTGGAAGCCAAAGGCCTGCTGCTGCGCCGTCAGGGCGGTGGCACCTATGTCCAAACCAATCTGTGGCAAAGCCTGAGCGACCCGCTGATCGGTCTGCTGGCTGAACATCCCGAATCACAGTTTGACCTGTTGGAAACCCGCCATGCGCTGGAAGGCGTTGCGGCCTACTATGCCGCGCTGCGCGGCACGGACGAAGACCTGGCGCGCATACGCGATTGCCACGTGAATATCCAACAGGCGCAGGACAGCGGCGATCTGGATGCCGAAGCGGATGCGGTAATGAAGTATCAGATCGCTGTCACAGAAGCGGCCCATAATGTGGTGCTTTTGCATTTGCTGCGTTCCATGGGCCCTATGCTGGAACAAAACGTCCGGCAGAATTTCGAATTGCTCTACGCTCGCCGTGAAATGCTGGCGAAAGTGAGCGGTCACCGCGCCAGAATCTTCGAGGCGATTGTGGCTCGTGAGCCAGAACAAGCACGCGAGGCCTCCCATCGTCACCTGGCGTTCATTGAGGAAATCTTGCTGGACAGAAGTCGGGAGCAGAGTCGTCGTGAACGCTCCCTGCGTCGTTTACAGCAACGCAAGGATTAACGCACGGCAACGAACGTGCGAAATAAAACGACGGGCCTGTCTTCTTGTGCTGTGAACCAGAAGCACAGCACAAGCAGACAGGCTCCTGAAAATTCAACGTATTAGACACAGATAAGGAACACACCCCATGTCAGAACGTTTACAGAATGACGTGGATCCGATCGAAACTCGTGACTGGCTACAGGCGATCGAATCGGTCATCCGTGAAGAAGGTGTTGAGCGCGCACAGTATCTGCTTGATCAGGTATTGAACACCGCGCGTAAAGGTGGCGTGAAAGTGGCCGGTGGCGCATCTGCTATCAGCAACTACATCAACACCATCGCTGTTGAAGATGAGCCGGCGTATCCGGGCAACACCTCTCTTGAACGTCGTATCCGTTCCGCAATTCGCTGGAACGCCATCATGTCGGTTCTGCGTGCATCGAAGAAAGATCTGGAGCTGGGTGGTCACCTCTCTTCTTTCCAGTCTTCTGCCACGATCTACGAAGTGTGTTTCAACCACTTCTTCCGCGCGCGTAGCGACAAAGACGGCGGCGATCTGGTTTATTTCCAGGGACATATTTCTCCGGGCATTTATGCGCGCGCCTTCCTTGAAGGACGCCTGACCGAAGAGCAGATGAACAACTTCCGTCAGGAAGTGCACGGCAACGGCCTGTCATCTTATCCACACCCGAAACTAATGCCGGACTTCTGGCAGTTCCCTACCGTGTCTATGGGTCTTGGCCCGCTGAACGCTATTTATCAGGCGAAGTTCCTGAAATATCTGGAACACCGTGGCCTGAAAGACACCTCGAAACAGACCGTTTACGCCTTCCTCGGTGACGGCGAAATGGACGAGCCAGAATCCAAAGGTGCGATCACCATCGCCACCCGCGAGAAGTTGGATAACCTGGTGTTCATCATCAACTGTAACCTGCAGCGTCTGGACGGCCCGGTCACCGGTAACGGCAAGATCATCAACGAGCTGGAAGGCATCTTTGCGGGTGCAGGCTGGAACGTGATCAAAGTGATCTGGGGCGGTCGTTGGGATGAGCTGCTGAAGCAGGACACCAGCGGCAAGCTGATCCAGCTGATGAATGAAACGGTCGATGGCGACTATCAGACCTTTAAATCACGCGACGGTGCCTACGTGCGTGAGCACTTCTTCGGCAAATATCCGGAAACTGCGGCGCTAGTGAAAGACTGGTCAGACGAAGAGATCTTTGCGCTGAACCGTGGCGGCCACGATCCGAAGAAAATCTTTGCCGCGCTGAAAAAAGCGCAGGACACCAAAGGCCAGCCGACGCTGATCCTTGCACATACCATTAAAGGCTACGGTATGGGCGACACGGCGGAAGGCAAAAACATCGCCCACCAGGTTAAGAAGATGAACATGGATGGCGTTCGCTACATCCGCGATCGCTTCAATGTGCCTGTGGCTGACGATCAGATCGAAAAACTGCCGTATGTGACCTTTGAAAAAGGCTCAGAAGAGTACAACTATCTGCACGGCCAGCGTGAGAAGCTGGGTGGCTATCTGCCGACCCGCCAGGCTGAGTTCACCGAGAAGTTGGAAATGCCTGCGCTGGAAGAGTTCCGTCCGCTGCTGGAAGAGCAGAGCAAAGAGATCTCAACCACCATCGCCTTTGTCCGTGCATTGAACGTGATGCTCAAAAACAAGTCGATCAAAGATCGCTTAGTCCCTATCCTCGCGGACGAAGCGCGTACCTTTGGTATGGAAGGTCTGTTCCGTCAAATTGGTATTTACAGCCCGAACGGTCAGCAATATACCCCACAGGACCGTGAGCAGGTTGCTTACTATAAAGAAGACGAGAAAGGGCAGATTCTGCAGGAAGGGATCAACGAGCTGGGCGCGGGTTCATCCTGGCTGGCGGCGGCGACCTCTTACAGCACCAACAACTTGCCGATGATTCCGTTCTACATCTACTACTCGATGTTCGGTTTCCAGCGTATCGGCGATCTGATGTGGCTGGCAGGCGATCAGCAGGCGCGCGGCTTCCTGGTAGGCGGGACGTCCGGCCGTACCACGCTCAACGGCGAAGGTCTGCAGCACGAAGATGGTCACAGCCATATTCAGTCGCTGACCATCCCTAACTGCATCTCCTACGATCCGTCTTACGCCTATGAAGTGGCGGTCATCATGCATGACGGCCTGGTGCGTATGTACGGTGAAGCGCAAGAGAACATCTACTACTACATCACCACGCTGAACGAAAACTACCACATGCCAGCCATGCCAGAAGGCGCGGAAGAGGGTATCCGTAAGGGTATCTACAAGCTGGAAACGGTAGCAGGCAGCAAGGGCAAAGTGCAGCTGTTGGGTTCAGGTTCTATTCTGCGTCACGTACGTGAAGCCGCGCAGATCCTGGCGAATGACTACGGCATCGGCTCTGACGTTTACAGCGTAACCTCGTTCACCGAGCTGGCGCGTGATGGTCAGGACTGTGAGCGCTGGAACATGCTGCATCCAACCGAAACGCCGCGCGTGCCTTACATCGCGCAGGTCATGAACGACGCACCGGCAGTGGCCTCCACGGACTACATGAAGCTGTTCGCTGAACAGGTTCGCAGCTATGTGCCATCAAGCGATTATCGCGTGCTGGGTACCGATGGTTTTGGCCGTTCCGACAGCCGCGAGAATCTGCGTCACCACTTTGAAGTGGACGCATCTTACGTGGTGGTTGCTGCGCTGGGCGAACTGGCTAAACGCGGCGAAATCGAGAAGAAGGTCGTGGCGGACGCCATCGCGAAATTCAATATCGATGCCGATAAAGTTAACCCGCGTCTGGCTTAAGAGGTAAGAGAGTAATGGCTATCGAAATCAACGTTCCGGATATCGGGTCCGACGAAGTTGAAGTCACCGAAATTCTGGTGAAGGTCGGCGACAAGGTTGAAGCTGAACAGTCGCTGATCTCCGTGGAAGGCGACAAAGCGTCCATGGAAGTGCCCTCGCCGCAGGCCGGCGTGGTGAAAGAGATTAAAATCGCCGTCGGCGACAAAGTGAATACCGGTTCGCCGATCATGATCTTTGAGGCTGAAGGCGCTGATGCGCCTGCGCCTGCAGCCGAAGAGAAAAAAGCGGACGCCGCCCCGGCGGCCTCTGCGGCGGCAGAGAGCAAAGAGGTAAACGTGCCGGATATCGGCGGTGACGAAGTCGAAGTGACCGAGATTCTGGTAAAAGTAGGCGATACCGTGGCTGCTGAGCAGTCACTGATCACCGTTGAAGGCGACAAAGCCTCCATGGAAGTGCCTGCGCCGTTTGCCGGTAAAGTCAAAGAGATCAAGATCGCCACCGGTGACAAAGTGAACACCGGCTCGCTGATCATGATTTTTGAAGCGGAAGGCGCCGCGCCTGAAGCTGCCGCGAAACCGGAAGTCAAAGAGCAGGCTGCGTCTGCTCCGGCAGCCGCCGCGGGGGCCAAAGACGTTAACGTGCCAGATATCGGCGGCGACGAAGTGGAAGTCACCGAGGTGTTGGTGAAAGTGGGCGATAAAGTCGCTGCTGAGCAGTCACTGATTGTGGTTGAAGGCGACAAAGCGTCAATGGAAGTCCCTGCGCCGTTCGCGGGTACGGTCAAAGAGCTGAAAGTGGCTACCGGCGACAAAGTCACCACTGGCAAACTGATCATGGTGTTTGAGGTTGAAGGTGCCGCACCGGCCGCCGCGCCAGCGCCTGCCAAGCAGGATGCAGCGCCTGCTGCCGCGCCGGCAAAAGCCGCCCCTGCGCCTGCGGCGAAAGCCGAGAGCAAAGGTGAATTCGCTGAGAATGACGCCTACGTTCACGCTACCCCTGTGATCCGCCGTCTGGCACGCGAGTTCGGCGTCAACCTGGCGAAAGTCAAAGGCACCGGACGCAAAGGCCGCATCCTGAAAGAAGACGTGCAGGCTTATGTGAAAGACGCGGTGAAGCGTGCGGAAGCCGCACCCGCAGCCGCCAGCGGTGGCGGTCTGCCGGGCATGCTGCCATGGCCAAAAGTGGACTTCAGCAAGTTTGGTGAAATCGAAGAAGTGGAGCTGGGCCGCATCCAGAAGATCTCAGGCGCGAACCTGAGCCGCAACTGGGTGATGATCCCGCACGTTACGCACTTTGATAAAACCGATATCACTGACCTCGAAGCGTTCCGCAAACAGCAGAATGCCGAAGCGGAAAAGCGCAAGCTTGATGTGAAGTTCACCCCGGTGGTGTTCATCATGAAAGCGGTAGCCGCGGCGCTGGAGCAGATGCCGCGCTTTAACAGCTCGCTGTCGGAAGATGGCCAGAAGCTAACGCTGAAAAAGTACATCAACATCGGCGTGGCGGTAGATACGCCAAACGGTCTGGTGGTTCCGGTGTTCAAAGATGTGAACAAGAAGGGCATCACCGAGCTGTCGCGTGAGCTGATGGCGACCTCGAAGAAGGCACGTGATGGCAAGCTGACCGCCAGCGATATGCAGGGCGGCTGCTTCACCATCTCTAGCCTGGGTGGTTTGGGAACCACGCACTTTGCGCCTATCGTGAACGCGCCAGAAGTGGCGATTCTTGGGGTGTCCAAGTCTGCGATGGAGCCGGTGTGGAACGGAAAAGAGTTCACTCCGCGCCTGATGATGCCGATCTCGCTCTCCTTCGACCACCGTGTGATCGACGGGGCAGATGGTGCGCGCTTCATCACCATCATTAACAATATGCTGTCAGACATTCGCCGTCTGGTGATGTGACATTAATCAAGGCCGGCATATGCCGGCCTTGTTGTAAGTTTTCAGTTTTACTGCCGTTTGCAGTTTTTTAACAATTCTGTAAACTCTCGCGGTGAAATGTCCCGGTGGAGAATAGGGCATCAAGAGTCTGGGACAGGCTCGCTTTTGCCCGCCGGCAATCTAACAAGAGGTCATGATGAGTACAGAGATTAAAACTCAAGTCGTGGTACTTGGGGCAGGTCCTGCAGGTTACTCTGCAGCCTTCCGTTGCGCTGATTTAGGTCTGGAAACTGTGCTGGTAGAGCGCTACAGCACCCTCGGCGGCGTGTGTCTGAACGTAGGTTGTATCCCGTCAAAAGCGCTGCTGCACGTAGCGAAAGTGATTGAAGAAGCGAAAGCACTGGAAGAGCACGGTATCGTGTTTGGCCAGCCGCAAACGGACATCAATAAAGTCCGTACCTGGAAAGAAAAAGTCATCAATCAGCTCACTGGCGGCCTGGCTGGTATGGCGAAAGGCCGTAAAGTCACCGTGGTAAACGGCCTCGGTAAATTTACCGGTGCCAATACGCTGGTGGTGGAAGGTGAAGGCGGTGCGACCACCATCAACTTCGACAATGCGATCATCGCTGCAGGTTCACGTCCTATCGAACTGCCGTTCATTCCGCACAGCGATCCACGCGTGTGGGATTCCACCGACGCGCTGGAATTGAAAGAAGTGCCTGAGCGTCTGCTGGTGATGGGCGGCGGCATTATCGGTCTGGAAATGGCCACCGTTTACCATGCGCTGGGTTCAAAAATTGACGTGGTTGAGATGTTCGACCAGGTTATCCCTGCGGCTGACAAAGACGTGGTGAAAGTGTTCACCAAGCGTATCAGCAAGAAATTCAACCTGATGCTGGAAACCAAAGTCACCGCGGTTGACGCGAAAGATGACGGTATCTATGTGTCAATGGAAGGTAAAAAAGCGCCAGCTGAAGCGCAGCGCTATGACGCCGTGCTGGTGGCGATTGGTCGCGTACCTAACGGTAAAGGTCTGGACGCCGGCAAAGCGGGCGTTGAAGTTGACGATCGTGGCTTTATCCGCGTCGACAAGCAGATGCGTACCAACGTGCCACATATCTATGCGATCGGCGATATCGTCGGCCAGCCGATGCTGGCGCATAAAGGCGTGCACGAAGGCCACGTGGCGGCCGAAGTTATCGCAGGCATGAAGCACTACTTCGATCCGAAAGTGATTCCTTCCATCGCGTATACCGAGCCAGAAGTTGCCTGGGTAGGCTTGACAGAGAAAGAAGCCAAAGAGAAAGGCATCAGCTACGAAGTGTCGACCTTCCCATGGGCCGCGTCTGGCCGTGCTATCGCTTCCGATTGCGCGGATGGCATGACCAAACTGATCTTCGACAAAGAGACCCACCGCGTGATCGGTGGCGCCGTGGTCGGCACCAACGGCGGCGAGCTGCTGGGTGAGATCGGTCTGGCGATCGAAATGGGCTGCGATGCAGAAGACATCGCGCTGACCATTCACGCGCACCCCACGCTGCACGAATCCGTTGGCCTGGCAGCAGAAGTGTTTGAAGGTAGCATTACTGACCTGCCAAATCCGAAAGCAAAAAAGAAATAAGCGGGTTGCATCCGCACCCATCACGGCTCCCCAGGGAGCCGTTTTTTTTGCCGTTTTAGCGATTGATGACATAACCAAAAGTTAACCTATCCGTGGTAAGGCTATGCAAACAGTTATGGCCGATTCTTCCCCTTTCGTGGAAACACCATTAGTCGCAGACAATTATGCTGCCTTCACTGTTAATGTTGCTTTTTTGTAAACAGATTAACAAAGAGTTGAAATCCTGCTATGCTGGCCGACGCAGAACCGGGCACCTCACCCTACTGTCTGACAGCATCACAGGTGCACCGGAAAGCTTTACAATGAGAGCGAGGAGAACGTCGTGCTAGAAGAATACCGTAAGCACGTTGCCGAGCGTGCTGCCCAGGGAATTGTGCCTAAACCTTTAGATGCATCCCAAATGGCCGCGCTGGTTGAACTGCTGAAAAACCCGCCAGCGGGTGAAGAAGAATTCCTGACCGATCTGTTGGTCAACCGTGTCCCGCCGGGTGTTGATGAAGCGGCGTATGTTAAAGCCGGATTCCTGGCTGCTATCGCGAAAGGCGAAGCGCACTCTCCTCTGGTCACTCGTGAAAAAGCCGTTGAGCTGCTCGGCACCATGCAGGGCGGTTATAACATCCACGCGCTGATTGAAGCACTCGACGACGAGGCGCTGGCGCCGATTGCCGCCAAGGCCCTGTCACACACGCTGCTGATGTTCGATAACTTCTACGACGTTGAAGAGAAAGCGAAAGCGGGCAACCCGCACGCGAAACAGATTCTCCAGTCGTGGGCCGATGCTGAATGGTTCCTTAAGCGTCCAAAACTGGCTGAAAAGATCACCACGACCGTGTTCAAAGTGACCGGCGAAACCAACACCGACGATCTCTCTCCGGCACCGGATGCCTGGTCGCGTCCTGATATTCCACTGCACGCGTTGGCGATGCTGAAAAACCCACGCGAAGGGATCGAGCCTGACGAGCCCGGCAACATTGGCCCGATCAAGCAGATTAACGCGCTGCTGGAAAAAGGCTTCCCGTTGACCTACGTGGGCGACGTTGTCGGTACCGGTTCTTCACGTAAATCTGCCACCAACTCGGTGCTGTGGTTTATGGGCGAAGACATTCCGTATGTGCCGAACAAAAAAGGTGGCGGACTGTGCCTCGGCGGTAAAATCGCGCCGATTTTCTTCAACACCATGGAAGATGCGGGCGCCCTGCCAATCGAACTGGACGTTGAGCGCCTGAACATGGGTGACGTGATCGACGTGTACCCGTACAAAGGCGAAGTGCGCAATCACGAGACCAACGAACTGTTGGCAACCTTCGCACTGAAAACCGACGTACTGCTGGATGAAGTGCGCGCCGGCGGCCGTATTCCGCTGATTATCGGCCGCGGTTTGACCACGAAAGCACGTGAGTCGCTGGGGCTGCCGCACAGCGACGTGTTTGCTCAGGCGAAAGACGTTGCGACCAGCACGCGCGGTTACTCTCTGGCGCAGAAAATGGTAGGCCGCGCCTGTGGCGTTGACGGCGTACGCCCAGGTGCTTACTGCGAACCGAAAATGACCTCTGTCGGCTCTCAGGATACCACTGGCCCAATGACCCGCGACGAACTGAAAGACTTGGCGTGCCTGGGCTTCTCGTCGGATCTGGTGATGCAGTCATTCTGCCACACGGCGGCTTATCCGAAGCCGGTTGACGTGACCACGCACCATACGCTGCCTGACTTCATCATGAACCGCGGCGGTGTATCGCTGCGTCCGGGCGACGGCGTAATTCACAGCTGGCTGAACCGCATGCTGCTGCCGGATACCGTCGGCACTGGCGGTGACTCCCACACCCGCTTCCCGATCGGCATCTCTTTCCCGGCGGGTTCTGGTCTGGTGGCGTTTGCTGCTGCAACTGGCGTGATGCCGCTGGATATGCCTGAATCAGTGCTGGTGCGTTTCAAAGGGGAAATGCAGCCGGGTATCACGCTGCGTGACCTGGTGCATGCAATTCCGCTTTACGCCATCAAACAAGGTTTGCTGACCGTTGAGAAGAAAGGCAAAAAGAACATCTTCTCGGGTCGCGTACTGGAAATCGAAGGCTTGCCGAAGCTGAAGGTTGAGCAGGCGTTTGAACTGACCGATGCGTCTGCCGAGCGCTCAGCGGCAGGTTGTACCATCAAGCTGGATAAAGAGCCGATTATCGAGTACCTCAACTCGAACATCGTACTGCTGAAGTGGATGATCTCCGAAGGCTACGGCGATCGCCGCACGCTGGAGCGCCGTATCCAGGGTATGGAAAAATGGCTGGCCGATCCACAGCTGCTGGAAGCCGATGCCGATGCCGAATACGCGGCGGTCATCGAAATCGACCTCGCCGACATCAAAGAGCCGATCCTGTGCGCGCCGAACGATCCGGACGATGCGCGCTGGCTGTCTGACGTGCAGGGCGAGAAGATTGACGAGGTGTTCATTGGCTCGTGCATGACCAATATCGGTCACTTCCGTGCGGCAGGTAAACTGCTGGATGCGCACAAAGGCCAGCTGCCAACGCGTCTGTGGGTGGCACCGCCAACCAAGATGGATGCGGCGCAGCTGACCGAAGAGGGCTACTACAGCGTGTTTGGTAAGAGCGGCGCGCGTATCGAGATCCCAGGTTGTTCACTGTGCATGGGTAACCAGGCACGCGTGCAGGATGGCGCGACGGTGGTTTCCACCTCGACGCGTAACTTCCCGAATCGTCTGGGCACCGGTGCGAACGTGTTCCTGGCCTCTGCGGAGCTGGCTGCGGTCGCGTCCCTGCTGGGTAAACTGCCGACGCCGGAAGAGTATCAGCAGTTTATGGTGCAGGTAGATAAAACCGCCGATGACACCTATCGCTACCTCAACTTTGACCAGCTGGGTCAATACACTGAGAAAGCCGACAGCGTGATCTTCCAGACTGCGGTTTAAGCCGTACGCGTAACGCCACAAGGGACGATGCGAATCGTCCCTTTTTTTATGCCTTTTTTCCGTTGGGGTGAGCGGGCATAATGCGACCCCGATCCCATTTTATTCAACACGCTGCGCACAAAATGCTCGCAATATTGGCGAACCGCCAGCATGAGGCCCCCATGGAATATGAATTTTTGCGTGACCTGACCGGTCAGGTCAGAGTGCGTATGTCGATGGACCACGAAGCCGTCGGGCACTGGTTCAACGAAGAGGTAAGAGAGAATCTGACGCTGCTGGATGAGGTTGAGGCCGCCATCAAACAGGTTAAGGGCACGCATCAGCAGTGGCAGCGCGTAGGGCACGAATATACGCTGTGGCTGGACGAGGAAGAGGTGATGATCCGTGCCAATCAGCTGGCGCTGGAGGATGAGGGGCTGGAAGAGGGGATGACTTACTATGATGAAGAGAGTCTCTCTTTCTGCGGTGTGGAAGATTTCCTGGCGGTGATGGCAGCATATCGGGCGTTTCTGGCAGGGAAATAGCGGCCATGGCGATGGCCGGGCGCTGCGGGAGTCCGGCCCGCAAAGCCGGTGAGGGGTGAGCGGGGGCCGGCCCGCTCAACTGCCGGTGTATTGTGAGCGGGGTCCGTCCGCTCACCCGGTCTGTAGTAAACCCTGAGCGGGGTCCGGCCCGCTATGCCGGTCTTTAGTTGCGCGGGCTCGCGCGCTGACCGCTGCGCAGGCATGACTCTGCGCGGGTTCCGCCCGCTAACCGCAAGGCAGTTGCAGCCGCCCCGCTGCGGCGTACGGGCAAAGGGCCGGTACTGAGCGGGAGCCGGCCCGCTCAACTGCCGGTTTTGAGTTGCGCGGGCTCGCGCATTGACCGCTGTGCTGGTCTGACTCTGCGCGGGTTCCGCCCGCTAACCGCACGGCAGTTTCATTCGCCCCGCTGCGGCGTACGGGCAAAGGGCCGATACTGAGCGGGGGCCGGCCCGCTATGCCGGTCTTTAGTTGCGCGGGCTCGCGCGCTGACCGCTGCGCTGGCATCACTCTGCGCGGGTTCCGCCCGCTAACCGCACGGCAGTTTCATTCGCCCCGCTGCGGCGTACGGGCAAAGGGCCGATGGGCGCGGCCCTTTGCAATCCGCGCCCTGCGCCAGCCTCCGCTGTTCCCTCACTCCGCCGCGCCAGCCTCACGGACCGCGCGGATTCGCCATCCCTGGCTCATTCCGCGCTCTCAGCGGCATCCCTGCCGCTTCGTCCTGGCCGTCACGCTCCGTTCGGCGCTCCGGATGGCGCTCAACACCGCCGCCTGTAAGAGTCTTTTCTTGTTTTTGGTCAGGTATTGTCTGGTCGGCTGTAAGCCGTTCTGCGAAGACAGTGGCTGGCTGAAAAAGACAAAAGACAAAAGACAAAAGACAAAAGACAAAAGACAAAAGACAAAAGACAAAAGATTCAAGACAGAAACGGCTTCTGGTTAACACCGCGCGTTCAGGATGTGACTTAAAAGTCTTTCACCCACCCAGTAACCTCAAAAGACTTAAAAACGCGAAAGAAAGGTTTTGTTTAAAGCAGCTCCGCCTGAACGCACCTTTAAAGTCCTACCGCCGCGCGGTGGCTGCGAAATACATAAAAGACCCACAGCGAGGTTTGGTAGCGCCATCCCCACTCGCTGAACGACTGAAGGCTTCCAGGGCGAGCGGCATGGATGCCGCGAGAGGCGGCGTTGAGCAGGAGCGAATCGACGCCGGTCCGTCAGGAAGGCTGAGGGAGTGAAGGCACCGCGCAGCGGCGAGTGGGGCTGGCGCAGGGCCGGGGAGTGCAGAGGGCGCGGCCTGGCGCCCTCTGCTCGGTCGCCGCAGCGCGGCAAAGGCACCTGCCAGTGCCATGGCGAACGAAACACGCTCGGTGCAAACTGAAAGCATCACAGCCACTGCCCGTGGCGAATCTCCCCTCTGCTCGGTCGCCGCAGCGCGGCAAAGGCACCTGCCAGTGCCATGGCGAACGAAATTTGCGCCGTGCTAACGGAAAGGCACCGCGCCAGCGGAAAAGCACCGAGCCGCTGCCTGCGGCACAAGCCCCGCCACGGCTGTGGCAAAAGCACCTGCCGCTGCCTGTGGCACAAGCCCCGGCCCTATCACGAAATCCGCAACCCCGTGGCCGGAATATTCCTGCCGTAATAAATCTCCCGCATCTCCTTCCACAGCAAATCGGTAATGCGCTTGTGCTCTTCAGGCGCCAAATCATCGGGGCGCGTGTTAAACAGGTAATATTTCAAATCAAACTCTTTCAGCAACATCTTGGTGTGAAAGATATTTTCTTGATACACGTTCACATCGACCATGTCATACATCGACTTCATATCTTCCGACATAAAGTTCTGAATCGAATTGATCTCATGGTCGATAAAATGCTTCACGCCGTTCACATCACGGGTGAAACCGCGCACGCGATAATCGATGGTAACGATGTCAGATTCCAGCTGATGGATCAGGTAGTTCAGCGCTTTCAGCGGAGAGATAACGCCGCAGGTTGAGACTTCAATGTCCGCGCGGAAGGTGCACAGTCCGCCCTCGGGATGACTCTCGGGATAGGTGTGCACGCAGATATGGCTTTTATCGAGATGCGCCACAACAGAGTTTGGCAGCGGGCCAGGATGCTCCGAATTATCAATGTCCTTCGGGTTAATCGGCTCTTCGCTTACCAGAATCGTAACGCTGGCACCCTGCGGCTCATAATCCTGACGCGCAATATTCAGCACGTTGGCACCAATAATAGAACAGGTTTCCGTCAGAATCTCAGTCAGACGCGTCGCGTTATACTGCTCATCAATGTAGGCAATATAGCCGTCGCGCTCGGCTTCGGTATTGGCGTAGCAAATGTCGTAAATACAGAAACTCAGGCTTTTGGTCAGGTTGTTAAAGCCGTGTAATTTCAGCTTTTGCAATTTGTTTCATCCTCATCTGACAAGGCATCCAGCAGATAGCGCGGCAGGGCGAAACTGCCAGAGTGGATCGCGGGCGTATAGTAGCGACAGAGCAGGTTCGCGGCGGCAAAGCGCTGTTGCAGCGTGGCGGTGTCAAGCGTGCGCAGGGCAGGGTTATCACTGGCCCAGGCAAACGTCATGATGCCGCCGTAGTAAGTGGGCACCGCCGCCTGATAAAAGCTCACGTCGGTAAAATAGTGGCTAAGCTTGCGGTGGCTATTCACTGCTTCATCCTGCTGCAGGAAGCAGACGCCGTTCTGCGCCACAAAAATGCCGCCTGGATTCAGCGCTTTTTTGCAGCCTGCGTAAAAGGCGGAGGTAAACAGGCTTTCACCCGGACCAATGGGATCGGTGCAGTCTGAAATGATCACGTCAAACGTTTCTTCGGTCTGGGTAACGAAATCGACGCCATCGGCAATCACCAGATTCAAGCGAGGATCGTCATAGGCGCCAGCGCTATGATTCGGCAGGTAGGTTTTGCAGAAATCCACAACGCCAGCGTCAATTTCCACCATGGTGATGTGCTCAACGTCTGCGTGACGCGACACTTCACGCAGCATGGCGCCGTCGCCGCCGCCGATAATCAGTACGCGGCGCGCCTCACCGTGCGCCAGCAGCGGCACATGAGTCATCATTTCGTGGTAGATAAATTCATCGCGTTCGGTGGTTTGTACGACGCCGTCCAGCGCCATGACCCGACCAAAGGCCGCGTTTTCAAAGATCACCAGATCCTGATGCACCGTTTTGTCGCGATAAAGCAGTTTATCGACGGTGAAGTATTGTCCAAAACCGGTATGAAGCGTTTCATACCACATGTCATTCTGGGCCATGAAGGGCTCTCCTGCTGTCGCAACACCATAAAAATGGGCGAAAAGAATAGCGAATAATGACCGTGGTTGCACGGTCAAATCCTCAGCAGCAGAGCAGGGGCGGGCTATTTTACGTAAGCGAGCAGGCTCAGCGAATCTCGGGCTAACGACTTACATTTTTTGTCGTTTGTCACCGCAATACCGCTCAGGTCTTTATAGCTCTCTTCACCGAGTGCTTTCATATTGTAGTTGCTGTAATTACTCAAATCCCAACGGTTCTGTTGAGCGAAAAACACCAGCGCTTTACGGATTTGCGCGTCAGGTAAATCCTGATAGCCGCAATCGTTTTTGAGATAGACAAACACCGCGGTGAGATCGGCCAGATCTTCTGCTTCGGACTCGCTCAGGGCAAAACTGGTGGAGGAGAAGCTAACGAGTCCCGCCAACAGCAGGAGCCTGATGCTTTTCGTCATAATCATTCTCAATAAGGGACAATTGAGTGACGTTAGCACAGTTACGGCGGGGTTTCCGCTAAATTTGCCAAAACGGGCGGCGAACCTTTTTTTTCACGCGTCGTGTGGTTTCCACACTTGACCCTCCCACGGGGGAAGGGTTTACGCTGTGTGCCCGGTATCGACAAGGACATGCCTATGCAACGTCGCCATTTTCTCAAACTGACCGCGGCGCTCAGCGCCGCAGGTGCCCTGCCGCTGTGGAGCCGTCAGCTCATGGCGGCGACGCGGCCTCTGCTGCCGATCCCCACGCTGCTGGCGCCGGATGCGCGCGGCGAATATACGCTGACCGCGATGCGCGGCACCACGCAATGGAAGGGCAATGCCGTACCGACATGGGGCTATAACGGCAATCTTCTGGGGCCTGCGCTGCGCTTGCAGCGTGAAAAAGCGGTGACGGTCAATATTCATAATCGGCTGCCCGAGGCGACCACGGTGCACTGGCATGGCCTGGCGATTCCCGGTGACGTGGATGGCGGTCCGCAGGCGATTATTGCGCCCGGCGCGTCGAGGCAGGTGCGTTTTACCCCCGATCAGCCCGCCGCCACCTGCTGGTTTCATCCGCATCTGCACGGTAAAACCGGTCATCAGGTCGCGCAGGGACTCGCGGGGCTGGTGCTGCTGGAAGATCAGGCGTATGGCCAACTGCGTTTGCCGATGCAGTGGGGCGAAGACGACGTGCCGCTGATTTTTCAGGATAAACAGCTGACGCCGGACGGCACGCGCATCGACTACGCGCTGGATGTGATGCGCGCGGCGGTGGGGTGGTTTGGCGACATGATGCTCACCAACGGCGAACAGTATCCCCAGCATGCCGTACCGCGCGGCTGGCTGCGCCTGCGGCTGCTCAATGGCTGCAACGCGCGGTCGCTGGACATCGCCACCAGTGACGGGCGGGCGCTGTACGTGATTGGCAGCGATGGCGGATTGCTGGCTGAGCCAGTGAGCGTAGAGAGCCTGCCGATGCTGCCGGGGGAGCGCTTCGAGGTGCTGATTGATACCTCCGACGGCAAAGCGTTTGATGTGGTCACGCGTCCGGTGACGCAAATGGGTATGACGCTCGCGCCGTTTGATCGTCCGCTGCCGCTGGTGCAGATCCTGCCGCTGCGCATCATGGCCAGTGGCTCGCTGCCGGATAAGCTGGCCGAGCTGCCGCCGCTGCCGTCGGCTGAGGGGGCGCAAACCCGCTGGCTGCAGCTCATGATGGATCCTGAGCTCGACCGGTTGGGCATGCAGGCATTAATGCAGCAATATGGCGACAACGCCATGGGCCAGATGGCGGGACATGGCGCATCGGCCGCCAAACAGCCTGACGCGGATAGCAACGCCCACGCCGGGCACGGCAGCATGGCAAGGGCTCATGGCAGCATGGCGATGGGTCACGGCGGCATGGACATGGATCACGGCGCGCAGGCTCCCGCCGGAGAATATGATTTCCACAACGGCAACAAGATCAATGGCCAGGCCTTTGACATGACCAAACCGATGTTTAACGCCAGGCTCGGCAACGTGGAGAAATGGACGATCTCCGGCGAGGGTGACGCCATGCTGCATCCGTTCCACATTCACGGCGCGCAGTTCCGCATCCTGTCTGAGAACGGTAAACCGCCCGCGCCACACCGCGCGGGCTGGAAGGACATGGTGAGCGTGAACGGCTGGCGCAGCGAGGTGCTGGTGCAGTTTGACTACGTGGCCAATGCCGACAACGCTTATATGGCGCATTGTCATCTTCTTGAGCACGAAGACACCGGCATGATGCTGGGCTTTACCGTGACCTAACGCGCCGGACGCGGCGCTTTTAGCGCGCGGCGTCCAGCGCCAGACGAATATCCTCGATCAAATCCTGCGCATTTTCGATACCGATCGACAAGCGCACTGTAGCCTCGGTAATGCCAATACGTTCACGCACCTCCTGCGGAACGCCTGAATGCGTGGTGCTGCCGGGGTGACTCGCCAGCGATTCCGTGCCACCCAGGCTGACCGCCAATTTGAATAACGCCAGCGCGTTGAGAAAACGGAAAGCGGCAGGCTGGCCGCCTTGAATATCGAAGGAGAAAGTAGACCCTGCGCCGCTGCACTGCCGCTGCCAGGTTTTACCTGCCGCGCTCTCGGCATCCAGGTACGGCAGCCAGTGCAGCTTCTCCACCTGCGGATGCGCGCGCAGAAACGCAGCGACCTGCTCGGCGTTACTGGCGGCTTTTTCCATGCGCAGCGAGAGTGTCTCCAGCGAGCGCCCCAGCATCCAGCTGGAGTGGGGATCGAGCTGGGTGCCGATGGCGCTGCGCAGCGAACGCACCTTATCGATCAACGCTTTGCTGCCCATTACTGCGCCAGCGATCAGATCAGAGTGGCCGCCCACGTATTTGGTGAGCGAATAGAGCGACAGGTCAGCACCGTGCTGCAGCGGATGCTGGAACAGCGGGCCGAGCAGGGTATTGTCGCAGGCGAGAATCGGGCGCGATCCCTGCTGCTGGGCGATAACATCGGCTACCTGCTGCATGAGCTGAATGTCCACCAGGTTGTTCGTGGGATTGGCCGGCGTTTCGATCAGAATGATCGCCACCCGCCCGCGCTGCCAGGCCAGCTTCGCCGCCTCGTAAACTTTGTCTTCATCGGTACCGTCGCTGAACCCTACCGATTTGATCTCCAAATCGTGCAGCGTCTTGCTTAACAGCGTCTCGGTGCCGCCGTAAAGCGGCTGCGAGTGCAAAATCACTTCGCCGGGACGGGCGAACGTGAGCAGCGTGGTGGCGATAGCGGACATGCCCGATGAAAACAGCGCCGCCCGCTCTGCGCCTTCATAGATGGCGAGGCGATCCTCAACAATTTCACTGTTGGGGTGGTTGAACCGTGAATAGACCAGTCCGCCACTTTTACCTTCCGGCGGCTGCTTGCGTCCTGCGACGAAATCGAAAAAATCCTGCCCCTCTTCCGCGCTGTTGAACACGAAGGTGGAGGTCAGAAACACCGGCGGTTTCACCGCTCCTTCTGACAGACGAGGATCGTAACCGTAATTAAGCATCTGGGTTTCCGGATGCAGTTCGCGCGCGCCGAGGTGCGTTTTCTTACTGGATGAATCAGCCATAGATGACTCCTGAGGTCGCCGCGATCGCGGCAGAGAGATGACATCCAGTAAAAACCAGCGCAATAAAATTCGCCACGGTATCGTTTGCGTTCTGTGCGCCGGGTTAGAGGATGCACTGAATATGGTAAACTTCGCCCCTTTCTGAACACCTTCAATCGGGCGAATGCAATGAAACACACCGTCGACGTGATGATCTCTGAGCAGGAGATCGCAACCCGTGTGGCCGCACTGGGCGCACAGATTAGCGAACACTACCGCGACAGCGGCAAAGAGCTGGTGCTGGTCGGCCTGCTGCGCGGATCGTTTATGTTTATGGCCGATCTCTGCCGCGCCATTACCGTGCCGCACGAAGTGGATTTTATTACTGCCTCCAGCTACGGCAGCGGAATGTCTTCCACGCGTGATGTGAAGATCTTAAAAGACCTGGATGAAGACATTCGCGGCAAAGACGTGCTGATCGTTGAAGACATCATTGACTCTGGCAATACGCTGAGCAAAGTGCGCGAAATTCTGCAGCTGCGTGCGCCCACTTCCCTGGCAATTTGTACGCTGTTGGATAAGCCAGAGCGCCGCGAAGTTGAGGTGCCGGTGGAGTTTGTCGGCTTTACCATTCCCGATGAGTTTGTGGTGGGCTTCGGCATTGACTACGCGCAGCGTTATCGCCATCTACCGTACATCGGCAAAGTGATCCCCACTGGCGAATAACCGCACAATCTTCCAAGGCCAACGCCGCTCGCTTACGTTAAGATGCGCAGCCCGTAAGTCATTGACTCACGGGCGCTGTTCATCTTTTCGGCGTGTGGCGTAGCGTCAACGTCTTGAGGGCGCAGACGCGGCGCTTCGCCTTTGATTTCACAACTGTTATCGCTCAATAACCCCGCAAAGCTGGCGTAAGCGCACTATCATCTATGTGGCAATGATGTCACGACAACAGGATATGGATTCGTAATGACTAATGCACTGGAACTTTCCGGGCTGACTAAGACCTATCCCGGCGGCGTACAGGCGCTGAAAGGACTGGATCTCAACGTGGAAGCAGGTGATTTCTACGCGCTGCTGGGGCCAAACGGCGCCGGTAAATCCACCACCATTGGTATTATCAGTTCGCTGGTGAATAAATCCGGCGGCAGCGTGCGCGTCTTTGGCTATGACCTGCAGAAAGACGTCGTTAACGCCAAGCGCCAGCTGGGCCTGGTGCCGCAGGAATTCAACTTTAATCCGTTTGAAACCGTGATGCAGATTGTGGTCAATCAGGCGGGCTATTACGGCGTAGAGCGCCGCGAAGCCAATGCGCGCGCGGAAAAATACCTCAATCAGCTCGACTTATGGGGCAAGCGCAACGAGCGTGCGCGCATGCTGTCGGGCGGGATGAAACGCCGCTTGATGATTGCCCGTGCGCTGATGCACGAGCCGAAATTGCTGATTCTCGACGAACCTACTGCAGGGGTCGATATTGAGCTGCGCCGTTCAATGTGGGCCTTCCTGAAAGAGCTGAATGCCAAAGGCACCACCATTATTCTGACCACGCACTATCTGGAAGAAGCCGAGATGCTGTGCCGTAATATCGGCATTATTCAGCGCGGTGAGCTGGTGGAAAACACCTCCATGAAAGGGCTGCTGTCCAAGCTGAAATCGGAAACCTTCATTCTCGATCTCGCCCCGCGCAGTCCGCTGCCGCAGCTGGAAGGCTTCCAGTATCGTCTGGTTGATACCTCCACGCTGGAAGTCGAAGTGATGCGCGAGCAGGGCCTGAATAGCGTCTTCAGTCAGTTGAGCGCGCAGGGCGTGCAGGTGCTGAGTATGCGTAACAAAGCCAACCGCCTGGAAGAGCTGTTCGTTGGCCTGACCCAAGGAAAAGGAGCGAAAGTATGACCCGTTTGTATTGGGTAGCCCTAAAGAGTATTTGGGCAAAAGAGATCAACCGCTTTGCCCGCATCTGGATCCAGACGCTGGTGCCGCCGGTGATCACCATGACGCTCTATTTCATCATCTTCGGCAACTTGATCGGATCGCGTATTGGCGACATGCATGGCTTCAGCTACATGCAGTTTATCGTACCGGGCCTGATTATGATGGCGGTGATCACTAACGCCTACGCCAACGTCGCGTCCTCGTTTTTCAGCGCCAAGTTCCAGCGCAACATTGAAGAGCTGCTGGTGGCCCCGGTGCCGACGCACATCATTATTGCCGGTTACGTGGGCGGCGGCGTGGCACGCGGCGTCTGCGTCGGCGTGCTGGTCACGGCGATTTCGCTGTTTTTCGTGCCGTTTCACGTTCATGCGTGGTCAATGGTGGCCGTGACCTTACTGCTGACGGCGATTCTGTTCTCCCTGGCGGGCCTGCTGAATGCGGTATTCGCTCGCACTTTTGACGATATCAGCCTGATTCCGACGTTTGTGTTGACGCCCTTAACCTACCTCGGCGGCGTGTTCTACTCGCTGTCGCTGCTGCCGCCGTTCTGGCAGGCGGTGTCGAAGCTGAATCCGGTGGTGTATATGATCAGTGGTTTCCGCTACGGCTTTTTGGGCATTAATGACGTGCCGCTGGCGTTTACCCTGTCGGTGCTGATCGCCTTCATCGTGGTGTTCTATATCCTGGTTTACGCGTTGATCCAGCGCGGGCGCGGCTTACGCACCTGATACAAAAAATGCAGCCTCGGCTGCATTTTTTATTTCTGTCTGTCGCGGCCAAATCAGGCCACCTGCACCGGCAGCGCTTTGGCCAGGCGCTTCATCTCGTTGTCACCCTCAAAGTAGGCGACTTTTGGCTGCCAGCTGCGCGCTACAGCATCCTCAACCTGCACGTAGGAGCAGATGATCAATAGATCGCCTGCGCAGGCGCAGCGAGCGGCGGCACCGTTCACGGAGATGATTTTAGAGCCGCGCTCCGCCGCAATGGCGTAAGTGGAGAAGCGCTGGCCGTTGGTGACGTTATAGATGTCGATGGCTTCATATTGCAGAATCCCGGCGGCGTCGAGAAAATCCTGATCGATGGCGCAGGAACCTTCATAGTGCAGATCGGCCATCGTCACCTTCACGCGGTGCAGTTTGCCTTGTAAAACAGTACGAATCATAGCGGGTTAACCTTCATTAAGCTGCGAGTAAACAACGGTGTTATTCCGTCAAATCCACTTGCTGATTATCGATCAGGCGCGCATGTCCCAGCCAGCCTGCCATCAAAATAACGGCGCGCTGGCTGTCCACCGTCAGCGGTTGCAGCGTGTCGGCGTCGCAGATCGCCAGGCCATCCGGGCGGAAGCCCCGTTCACGCAGCTGCGCTTCAGCCTGTTCAATAATGTCGTCGATATGGCGTTCGCCGTTGCTCAAGCGCACCGCCATGCTGTTCATCACCTGACTCAAGCCCGGCGCAATTTGGCGCTCTTCGGCCGTGAGATAGCCGTTGCGCGAGCTCAATGCCAGTCCATCTTTAGCGCGCACGGTCGGGACACCCACAATCTGGATGTCAAAGGCCATGTCGGCCACCAGCTTGCGAATAATTGCCAACTGCTGAAAATCTTTCTCGCCAAAGCAGGCGATATCGGGCTGCACCAGATTGAACAGTTTGCTGACAATGGTGGACACCCCGCGAAAATGGCCGGGTCGGCTGGCACCTTCCAGCAGGGACGAGAGGCCCGGCACCTCGACAAACGTCTGGCTGTCGAGCCCCTGCGGATAGATCTCTGCCGGGGCGGGCGCAAACACCAGGTCCACGCTGTGACGATTAAGCTTTTCGCAATCGTCCTGCAGGGTGCGCGGATAGCGCGCCAGATCGTCGGCGCGTTCGAATTGCATGGGGTTCACAAATATCGAGACCACCACAATGTCGGCGCGCTCGCGTGCCTCATCCACCAAGGTAAGATGGCCATCGTGCAGGTTGCCCATGGTCGGCACCAGCGCAATACGTTTACCTTCCTGCCGCCAGCGTCGGATCTCACGGCGCAGCATCGGCAGTGATTCAATAATCAACACTGCAACTCTCCTGGTTTACTGAAAACTGTGTTCGGCAGCGGGATACCGGCCTGCTTCAACGTCGGCAATATACTGGCGAATCGCCGCGCGAATGTCGCCGGTTTCCGCGAGGAAATTTTTCGCGAATTTGGGGATGTGACCTCCGGTAATGCCCAGCGCATCGTGCATCACTAAAATCTGGCCGTCGGTGACATTGCCCGCGCCGATACCGATCACCGGGATCTGCAGCGCCTGGGTGACGCGTGCGGCCAGCGCCACCGGCACGCACTCCAATACCATTAGCTGCGCGCCCGCGGCTTCCAGCGCCAGCGCATCCGCCAGCAGCTGCTCCGCCGCATCTTCATCGCGACCCTGGACTTTATACCCCCCGAAGATATTCACGGACTGCGGCGTGAGTCCAAGATGGCCGCATACCGGCACGGCGCGTGCGGTCAGCATGCTCACCGTTTCTGCCAGCCATGCGCCGCCCTCCAGCTTCACCAGATTGGCGCCCGCGCGCATCAGCTGGGCGGCGCTGTCAAAGGTTTGTTCTGGGGTGGCATAACTCATGAAGGGCAGATCGGCCATCACCAGCGCATGGGGCGCGCCTCGGCGCACGGCTGTGGTGTGATAAGCAATGTCCGCCACGGTCACGGGCAGGGTAGAGTCATGGCCCTGCACGGTCATACCGAGCGAATCGCCAATCAACATCACCTGAATACCTTCGTCGGCAAACAGGCGGGCAAAGCTAAAATCATACGCCGTCAGCGTGGCAAATTTTTGCCCGCGAGCTTTCATTTGGCGGAGATGGGAAAGGGTGGTGGGTTTCATTGCGCGCTCCAGGTAAATCGGCTGCGCGCAGTGTACTGGATTAGCGAAAAACGCGATACGTTCGCTACGGTATTATCACTGTCAGGATACCCAAGGGTGAATGGCGCTCCAATCAAGCGTGGCAAGGATGCCCGCCAGCGGCTGGCCGGTCGGCAGGCGCAGCGTAGGCGCAATCTCCAGCAACGGCAGCAGCATAAAGGCGCGGTTATGCATATCGTAGTGCGGCACCGTCAGACGCGGCGTATGGATCACGGCGCTGCCGAACAGCATGATGTCGATATCCAGCGTACGCGGCCCCCAGCGCTCCGCTTTACGCACGCGACCGTGCTCCTGTTCGATGCGCTGGGTGTGATCCAGCAGCGCGTCGGCGTCGAGTTCGGTATCCAGCGCCACAACCGCGTTCAGGTAATCGGGCTGGTCAGCAGGACCATACGGCGGCGTACGATAGAACGAGGAGGTCGCCACGCGGTGAGTATGCGGTATCGCATCCAGCGCGGCGAGCGCAGCGTCCACCTGCTGTAGCGGATCGGCCAGGTTACTGCCCAGCGCCAGATACGCCCGGATCATTGGGCGTTACTGTCTCGGCGAGGACCGGAAGGACGACGACGCGGACGGCGTGGTTTACGGCGCGGCGCCGGATCGTCGCCCAGCGTGTTGAGCATGGTTTTCTGCTGCACCGGCACGGCGGACTGGAACTCGCCCCACCAGTGGGTCAGACGCTGCAGCTCCGGATTGTTCTCCACCTCAGCGCGCAGCGCCAGCAGATCGTAAGCGGCGCGGAATTTCGGATGCTCCATCAGCTTCCACGCCCGTTTGCCGTGGCGGCGAGAGATCCGCAGCTGTAGCTGCCAAATATCGCGGATCAGCGTGGTGATACGTTTTGGAATCGCCAGCGCGCGGCAGGCTTCATCCAGCGTCTCATTCATCGACAGGGCAAACGCGTCGTAGTAGGTCAGACCGCTCTCCTGGGCGATGCGCTCTGCCGACTCCAGCTGCGGATACCAAAACATGGCAGCAAACAAGAACGCCGGATTCACGCGCATATCATTGTGCAGGCGGGTATCGGTGTTTTTCAGCACCTGCGCCACCATGCGTTCCATAAAGCTGTCGCCCTGTTCGGTAAAATGACGAGCCAGCGTCGGGAACAGGGGCTGGAACAGCTGATATTCACGCAGCATTTGATAGGTGCGGAATCCGTAGCCAGCCTGCAGCAGTTTGAGCGACTCCTCAAACAGGCGCGCAGGCGGGATATCATTCAGCAGCGTGGCCAGGCGAGGAATCGGCTCGGCAGTCTCTGCGGCGACTTGCATGTCCAGCTTGGCCGCAAAGCGTACCACGCGCAGCATGCGCACCGGATCTTCACGGTAGCGCGTTTCCGGATCGCCAATCAGGCGAATGACGCCCGCTTCAAGATCCTGCAGGCCGCCCACATAATCACGCACCGTAAAGTCCGCCACGCTGTAGTAGAGGCTGTTGATGGTGAGATCGCGGCGCTGGGCATCGTCTTCGATATTGCCAAAGATGTTGTCGCGCAGCAGCATACCATTCTGGCCACGCTGCGAACTGTTGCGATCGTCGTCCTGCTCTTCCTGATGGTGGCCGCGGAAGGTTGCCACTTCAATCACTTCCGGTCCAAACATCACATGGGCAAGACGAAAACGGCGGCCGACCAGACGGCAATTGCGGAACAGCTTGCGCATCTCGTCTGGCGTAGCGTTGGTGGTGATATCAAAGTCCTTCGGCTTTTTACCCAGCAGCAGATCGCGCACGCCACCGCCTACCAGGTAAGCTTCAAAACCGGCTTTATTGAGGCGATACAGCACCTTAAGGGCGTTTTCGCTGATATCTTTGCGTGAGATATTATGGCTTTCTCGGGGAATGACCGTCATCAGACTTTCAGTTTCCACCTCTTCAGGCACTTCCTCGTCACGCTTGAGGACTCTCCGGCAAAAATTGGCGACTCGGGTAAAAATGGGACACCTCGACAGTGAGAAAATGGGTGTGAATAAAATCAGCGGCTAATCATAGCCTGTTGCGAACCATTTAGGAATGATGTTGTCATCTCGGGCGAGATTCGGGCGTTGTCACGAGGAAGAGACGTGATATTCCACTGCGCTACCGCACGTTCCAGCAGCCTATCGCGCGTTTCGTCCTGCCAGCCTGGCGCAACGGGTTGACCAAGAAAGCGCAGCGCCTGCACCAGCAGAGGACGCGCGTCACCCTCGGGCAGCGGCGGCGCATGATTCTGCTTGGAGAGCTTGTTTCCGTCGGGGTTCATTGCCAGCGGCAGATGCAGATAGTCCGGTACTGACCAGCCAAACTGCTGATAGAGCGCAATTTGCCTAACGGTGGGATCAATCAAATCCGCGCCGCGCACAATCTCGGTCACACCCTGAAAGTGGTCGTCAACCACCACCGCCAGGTTGTAGGCAAACAGGCCGTCGCGCCGATGGATAATAAAATCTTCTTCCGCCAGCCGCGTGTCCGCCGCCAGATAGCCATGCAAACGATCGTGAAAGCCGTAGACCGGCGCGTGCTGGCGCAGACGCAATGCCGCATTCTGCGCAGGCAGGTGGCGGTCGCGGCAGTGCCCGTCATACACGCCGCCTATTTTTTGAATCCGGCTACGCGGACAGGTACAGAAATAACTCTGGCGATGCTGCTGCAACCAGCTTAGCGCGGCGCGGTAGGCCTCGTGGCGCGCTGATTGCCAGAGCACCTCGCCGTCCCACCCTAAGCCGTAGTGCTCAAGCTGCTTCAGAATACGGCTTGCAGCACCGGCCACTTCGCGCGGCGGATCGATATCTTCTATACGCACCAGCCAGCGGCCCTGCTGCGCGCGCGCGCTCAGGTAGCTGCCAAGCGCAGCAATCAGCGAACCAAAGTGCAAATCTCCGGAAGGAGAGGGAGCGAAACGTCCGATGCAGGGGGAGAGGGAGGTCTTCATGATGCAGTGGTGCGCACAGCGGAAAAATGCGTTTTTCCTCCGCTGTGCGGCAACCGTCTTCTCGCGGTCATTAGCCCGCCATCTGCTTCTCGCGAATTTCTGCCAGCGTTTTGCAATCAATGCAAAGGTCGGCAGTCGGTCGCGCTTCCAGGCGACGAATGCCAATTTCAACGCCGCAGGATTCGCAGTAGCCGAAGTCGTCGTCTTCCACTTTCTTCAGCGTTTTCTCAATCTTTTTAATGAGTTTACGCTCGCGATCGCGGTTACGCAGTTCCAGGCTGAATTCCTCTTCCTGCGCGGCACGATCGACCGGATCGGGGAAGTTAGCGGCCTCGTCCTGCATGTGCGACACAGTACGGTCAACTTCATCCCGAAGTTGGTTACGCCAGGCTTCCAGAATCTTGCGGAAATGGGTCAGCTGGGCGTCGTTCATGTACTCTTCGCCCGGTTTCTCCTGATACGGCTCCACACCAGCGATGGCGAGGATACTCAGGGACGATGTTTTACGGTTTTGCCCTTCTTGCATGTTGTTTCTCCTGGATAACACGCACCACCCTTCCTGTATTAAGTTGCTGCACGAGGGCTGTGCTCATTTGTCCGAGTGCCAGACAATGTCTTGCACCTGGACTCACTCCCTTGCCGACTTCCCGCAACTCAACGTATTCAGGGTATATCGATTCCCATCAGGGAAAAAAAACAGGTCGCTATAAATAGCAGAAGCCATCAAGGTTGGCAATTATTCATCGCTACACCTTGACAACACGGTGCGAAAAAGCGTAATTGCAGCTCGCTCAAGGCTATTTTGACACGCAAAATCGCTTTTACTATTACAGAACGGGGTAAATGGACTGCGCCACTGGCCGAGTGAGTAATATTTGAGCGGGCGTGATCTCTGCGCGATATGCTAACACTTCCACACCGCAACGCTGCGCCTGTCCGAACAGTTCTGCGTACTGGGCATCAATATGATGCGCCGGGGAAACGTCCTCAATCCCCGTGTGCAGAACAGCAAATAACAAAACGGCTCGATGGCCTTCCGCCACAATCTTACTCAGTTCGCGCAGATGCTTCTGCCCACGAGTCGTCACCGCATCCGGAAAATAGCCTTTACCCTGCTGTAACAGGGTGACGGATTTCACTTCAATATAGCAGTTCGCTTTGTCCGCCGCCTGTAAGAGGAAATCAATTCGGCTTTTTTCCGCGCCATATTTCACTTCGCTGCGGCACGAGCTGTAAGCGGATAATTCCGGAATCGCATCATGCGCCAGGGCTTCACGTACCAGCGCGTTGGCGCGTAGCGTGTTGACGCAGATCAGATGGCCCTGCTGCGTTTCAGTGAGCTCCCAGCTGTGGGGATACTTGCGCGTGGTGCTGGAGGACGTGGAATACCACACGGTATCGCCGGGCGTGGCACAGCCCGTCATGGCACCGGTGTTGGCGCAGTGTAACGTCAGCGTGTCGCCGGCGGGGGTGACCACATCGGCTAAAAAACGTTTGTAACGGGCGATCAGCCGTGCCGGCTGTAACGGGGGATCAAACAGCATTTAGGCTCCAGAAGGCGGTGAGAGAGGCCACTGCGCCAGGCGTTTGTAGCGCGTGCGTCCCTGCGCATAGGTTGAGGCAAACAGGGCAAAGTGCGTAACCTGCATCTGCCAGTGGAAACCGCGTGGCGGCAGTGCGATAGGCGACGTGACGTGACGCAGCAGCGTGACGTGAGGATGAAACGGCTGCGTGCCCTGCGCGCAACCGTGGCGTGCGGCCTGCGCGCGCAGCAGGCTCGCCAATTGCAGCAGTCCGCGCGGCGCGCGCTGGCAGCCCAGCCACACAACGCCTGGCCGCGGCCAATGGCCCGCATCATCCAGATCGAGGGTAAAGCGCGGCTGATGGACGCGCGCAGCCAGCTGTTGCAGCGTCTGCGACGTCGCCGCGTTGACCTCGCCAAGAAACGCCAGAGTGAGATGCAGATTGGCCGCCGCCACGGGTTTTCCCGCCTCGTCGGGGAAATTGTCAGCTCGCCATTGCACAAGCGTCTGCTGAAGCGCGGCGGGCAGTTCGAGGGCGAAAAAGAGGCGCTGCGTGGTCATGGGTGGGCGAGGCCGGGTAGTGCTACAATGCGCGCCATCTTAGCACAGGAGCGGGAGTTGAGTTTGAGTGAGTTACCGGTAAGCGAGGTGCTGCCTGCCTTATTACGCGCGCTGGCACAGTCGCCTCAGGTGTTACTGGCCGCGCCCACCGGGGCCGGGAAATCCACCTGGCTTCCTCTTCAGCTGTTGCAGCAGGCCGCGCTGCCCGGTCGCATTATTCTGCTGGAGCCGCGACGGCTGGCGGCGCGCAATGTGGCGCAGCGCCTCGCAGAACAGCTGAATGAACAGCCAGGTGAGACGGTGGGCTATCGCCTGCGCGGTGAGCAGCGCTGCGGCGCGCACACGCGGCTAGAGGTCGTTACCGAGGGCATCCTCACGCGCATGCTTCAGCGCGATCCGATGCTGGAAGGGATTTCCTTGGTGATCCTGGATGAATTCCACGAGCGCAGCCTGCAGGCGGATCTGGCGCTGGCGCTACTGCTTGATGTCCAGCAAGGCCTGCGCGACGATTTGCGCGTCCTGCTGATGTCCGCCACCCTGGACAACGATCGTCTGCGTCAGTTATTGCCCGACGCGCCTTTTATCGTCTCGGAAGGGCGAAGCTATCCGGTGGCGCGCCGCTATGCCGCGCTCAATACGCAGGGGCGTTTTGAGGAGGCGGTGGCGCGCGAAGTGGCGCAGCTGCTGCGCGAAGAAACCGGTTCGCTGCTGCTGTTTCTGCCGGGCGTCGCGGAAATTGAGCGCGTCAGGCGCGAACTGGTCGCGCGCGTCAGCGACGAGGTAGATTTGTGTCCGCTCTACGGGGCGCTGCCACTGGAGGCTCAGCGCCGTGCCATCTTGCCTGCGCCTGCAGGACGGCGAAAAGTGGTACTGGCGACCAATATCGCGGAAACCAGCCTTACCATTGAGGGTATTCGGCTGGTGGTCGACAGTGCGCTGGAGCGCACCGCGCAGTTCGATGCGCGCAGCGGCGTGACGCGGCTGACCACGCAGCGTATCAGTCAGGCGTCGATGACGCAGCGTGCCGGCCGCGCCGGTCGACTGGCACCCGGCCTGTGTCTGCATTTGCTGCCGCAGGAGCAGGCGCTGCGCGCCGCCGCGCACAGCGAGCCGGAAATCCTGCACAGCGATCTCAGCGCACTGGTGAGCGATCTGCTGCTGTGGGGATGCCAGGATGCCTCTCAGCTGCGCTGGTTGGATACGCCGCCCGCGCGCAGCGTGCTTGCTGCTACCGCACTGCTACAGCGTTTAGGGGCGCTGGACGAGAAGCTGCGGCTCAATGCGCGCGGGAGAAAAATGGCGGCGCTGGGAACGGAACCCCGCCTGGCGGCGATGCTCTGCGCCGCTGGCGATGATGCCGATGCCATCGCCAGCGCGGCGCTGCTGGTGGCGATTTTAGAAGATCCTCCCCGCAGCGGCAGTGCGGATTTGCGTGATGCCCTGAACGCGCCGCAGCCGCACTGGCAGCAGCGCGCCCGTCAATGGCAACAGCGTTTAAACGCGCGCGGTGGGCGCGTCAATCCCGACGTGTTCCCGTCGCTGTTGGTCGCCGGCTTTGCCGATCGCCTGGCGCAGCGGCGCGGCGACAGCGCCCGCTATCAGCTGGCCAACGGCATTGGCGGCATGCTTGACGAGCAGGATGCATTGAGCCGCTATGGCTGGCTGGTCGCCCCCACGTTGCTGCAGGGGGCGAGCGCCGCCGACGCGCGTATCCTGCTGGCGCTGCCGGTGGACATCGACGACCTGCGTCGACGCTGCCCGACGTTGGTGGAGCAGCAAACGGACGTGGAGTGGGACGCGGAGAAAGGCACGCTGCGCGCCTGGAAGCGCGAGCGCGTTGGGGCACTGGTGCTTAGCGCGCAGCCGCAGGCGCGACCGGACGCCGACGTACTGCATCCGGCGATGCTGCGCTGGGTGCGTGAAGCAGGATTATCGGTGCTGGGCTGGACACCGGAAGCAGAGCAGCTACGCTTGCGTCTGCATTGTGCGGCGCAGTGGCTGCCGGAAGAGGCGTGGCCCGCCATGGATGACGAAACGTTGCTGGCTTCGCTGGCGCACTGGCTGCTGCCGGAGATGCGCGCGGTGCGCGATCTCAAAGGCTTGCAGGCCGTGAATCTGACCAGCGCACTCTTACATTTGCTCACATGGTCGCAGCGTCAGCGGCTGGATAGTGCGTTGCCAACTCATTACACTGTGCCGACCGGAAGCCGCCTGCCGATTCGCTATGATGCGGAAAAGCCGCCGGCGCTGGCGGTGCGGATTCAGGAGATGTTTGGTGAAGCGCACAATCCCACCGTCGCAGAAGGCCGCGTCGCACTGGTTCTGGAACTGCTGTCCCCCGCGCAGCGTCCGCTGCAAATCACCCGCGATCTCGCGGCGTTCTGGCGCGGTGCCTATCCTGACGTAAAGAAAGAGATGAAGGGGCGCTATCCAAAGCACCCGTGGCCAGACGATCCGGCCAGCGCCGTGCCGACGCGGCGCACCAAGAAATTTTCATCGTAATGCATGGGCCGAAATCAGAGGGTTCTGCCATGCGCGATGCGTGAAAGCAGTTAGAGTAACGGCCGCAACCGCCGCTATGCCTGGAGAAAAAAAGCATGTCTGGGAACGATCGCGAACCCATTGGACGCAAAGGAAAAGCACCAAAGCCGCCGCGCAACGCTGCGCGGCGGGGTCGCCGCAGGGAGCTGGATGACGATATCGATCAGCACGATTTTGACGAAGATAATGAGGAGAGTGCGCCGGTGCCACCCAAAGGTAAAGGTAAAGGAAAACGTCCACCCCGTGGCAAGCGTCGCTGGTTAGGCTGGATTATCAAGCTGCTGCTGGTGTTCGTGGTCGTGATGGTGGCCTGGGGCATCTATTTGGATTCCGAAATCCGCAGCCGTATTGATGGCAAAGTGTGGCAGCTACCTGCCGCGGTGTATGGGCGCATGGTCAGCCTTGAGCCAGGCATGTCCTATGACAAAAAAGAGATGATTGCCCTGCTGGAAGGTACGCAGTATCGCGAAGTGTCGCGCATTACCCGCCCTGGCGAGTTTAGCGTGAAGGGCAATACCATCGACCTGCTGCGCCGTCCCTTTGATTTCCCGGACAGCAAAGAGGGGCAGATCAACGCGCGGCTGACCTTCAGCAACAACGAACTAAGCGAGATCAAAAACCTCGACACCGGCCGTGATTTTGGCTTCTTCCGCCTCGATCCGCGCTTGATCACCATGCTGCAGTCGCCGAACGGCGAGCAGCGGCTGTTTGTGCCGCGCGCCGGATTCCCGGATCTGCTGGTGAGTACGTTGATTGCCACCGAGGATCGCCACTTCTACGAGCATGACGGCATCAGCCCGTACTCCATCGGCCGTGCTTTCCTCGCCAACATCACCGCCGGCAAAGCGGTGCAGGGCGGCAGTACGCTGACGCAGCAGCTGGTGAAAAACCTGTTCCTCACCAATGAGCGTTCACTGTGGCGTAAAGCCCGTGAAGCTTACATGGCGGTGATCATGGATGCGCGCTACAGCAAAGATCGCATCCTGGAGCTCTACCTGAACGAGGTGTATCTCGGCCAGGCGGGCAACGATCAGATCCGCGGTTTCCCGCTGGCCAGCCTGTACTACTTTGGCCGCCCGGTGGATGAACTCAGTCTCGATCAGCAGGCCATGCTGGTGGGCATGGTGAAAGGGGCGTCGCTCTATAACCCGTGGCGCAATCCCAAGCTGGCGCTGGAGCGACGTAACCTGGTGCTGCGTCTGCTGCAGCAGCAGAACGTGATCGATCAGGAACTGTACGACATGCTGTCGGCGCGTCCGCTCGGCGTGCAGCCCAAAGGCGGCGTGATCACGCCGCAGCCCGCCTTTATGCAGATGGTACGCAACGAGCTGCAGGCGAAGCTGGGCGATAAGACCAAAGATCTTTCTGGCGTGAAGATCTTCACCACGCTCGATCCGATTTCGCAGGATGCGGCGGAAAAAGCGGTGGAAGACGGCATTCCGACGCTGAAAAAACAGCGTGGCCTGAAAGATCTGGAAACCGCCATGGTGGTCGTTGACCGCTTCAGCGGCGAAGTGCGCGCGATGGTAGGCGGTGCCGATCCGCAGTTTGCCGGATACAACCGTGCGCTGCAGGCGCGCCGTTCAATCGGTTCACTGGCGAAACCGGCGACCTACCTCACGGCGCTGAGTCAGCCCAACAGCTATCGGCTTAACACGTGGCTGGCGGATGAGCCCATCGCGCTGAAGCAGCCCAACGGCAGCATCTGGAAGCCGATGAACGACGATCGTCGTTTCAGCGGCAAAGTGATGCTGGTGGACGCGCTCACCAACTCCATGAACGTGCCGACCGTTAACCTCGGTATGACGCTGGGTCTGGATGCGGTGGTGGACACCTGGAACAAGCTGGGCGTGGCGAAAGATCAGCTGCATCCGGTGCCGGCGATGCTGCTGGGTGCGCTTAACCTGACGCCGGTTGAAGTGGCGCAGGCTTTCCAGTCCATTGCCAGCGGCGGCAACCGAGCCGATCTCTCGGCGGTGCGTTCAGTGATTGCGGAAGACGGTACGGTGCTGTATCAGAGTTATCCGCAGGCGCAGCGCGTGGAACCGGCCCAGGCGGCCTATCTCACCCTCTATACGCTGCAGCAGGTGGTGGATCACGGTACCGCCCGTGCTATCGGTGCTCGCTATCCGAGCGCGCATCTGGCGGGCAAAACCGGCACCACCAACGATCTGATCGACAGCTGGTATGCCGGTATTGATGGTAAAGAAGTGGCGATCACGTGGGTGGGACGCGATAACAACCAAACGTCGAAGCTGTATGGTTCGAGCGGCGCGATGCAGATCTATCGCCGCTATCTGGACAATCAGGCACCGATGCCGCTGACGCTGACGCCGCCGGAAGACATCACGCAGATGAATGTGGATTCTGCCGGGAACTTTGTCTGCGGCACGGGCAGCAGCACATGGCGCTCGCTGCCGGTCTGGACGCTGGATGCTAACGGGCTGTGTCAGCAACAGCAGCAAGTCCAGCAGCAGCTGTTCCAGCAGCAACAGCAACAGCAGCAGCAGCAGCAGCAACAGCAACAGCCGCAGCAAGAGCAGAAGGACGCCGACGGCGTGGCAGGCTGGATCAAAGATATGTTTGGCAGCAAATAATCGGTTGTTATCCCAAAGGGCGCTGCGGCGCCCTTTTTTATGCCCGCTCTGAAGTATAAGTGCGCAAAACACAGAGGTTTTGCTCAGACGGTTACGGCTAAGGGCATTTCATCTTGCGACGGCCCGCGCTCTTCGCCTAAAATCCCTCCGTCATAATAATCATTCTCGTTTTCATTCGCTTTTAGCCGCTAAGCAAGCGCAGAACCGATAACGAGTCGGGCGCCTCGTGCGCAGACACCAAGGATTACCATGCTGCATCCGCACGCCAAAGAGAGCACCTTTTCGCTGGATAATGCCAGCTTCCGCGTACCGGGCCGCACCCTGCTGCATCCACTTTCGCTGACCTTTGCCGCGGGTAACGTCACGGCGCTCATCGGCCATAATGGCTCGGGTAAATCCACGCTGTTGAAACTGCTGGGGCGTCACCACGCCGCCAGTACTGGACGCGTGCTGCTTGACGATAAGCCGGTGGTCGAGTGGAACAGCAAGGCGTTTGCGCGACAGGTGGCCTATTTACCGCAGCAGCTGCCCGCCGCCGAAGGCATGACGGTGCGAGAGCTGGTGGCCATTGGACGCTATCCCTGGCACGGCGCATTGGGACGCTTTGGTCGGGAAGATCGGCAGCACGTCGACGAGGCCATCGCTCAGGTAGGGCTGAGTCCATTTGCCGGGCGGTTGGTGGATAGCTTATCCGGCGGCGAGCGGCAGCGGGCGTGGCTGGCCATGCTGGTGGCGCAAAACAGCCGCTGCCTGTTGTTGGATGAGCCGACATCGGCGCTGGATATTGCCCATCAGGTTGAGGTGTTGACGCTGATACAACACCTGAGTCGCGCCAGGGGGTTAACGGTCATTGCGGTACTGCACGATATCAATATGGCGGCGCGCTACTGCGATCGACTGGTGGCGCTGCGCGGGGGCGAAATGCTGGCCGAAGGCACGCCTGACATGATTATGCAGCCGGAAGTGCTGGATAATATCTACGGCATCCCGATGGGGATTTTGCCGCATCCGGCGGGCGGTGCGCCCGTCAGTTTCGTGGTGTGAGGGCGTGATGCTGACCCTTTCTCGCCGTCGTTTACTTACCGCCCTGGCGCTGACACCGTTGATGCAGGTCGCGCCGCTGCGTGCAGCCGTGCCCGATCCCTCGCGCATTCTTGCCATGGAGTGGCTACCGGTGGAGCTGCTCATGGCGCTGGGCGTGGCACCGCTCGGCGTGGCGGACACGCGCAACTACCGCATTTGGGTGGGCGATCCGGTGCTGCCAGCCAGCACGGTGGATCTCGGTCTGCGTACCGAGCCCAATCTGGAATTGATGACGCAATTACACCCCTCGTTGATTCTGCACTCCAATGGCTATGGACCGTCGCTGGACAAGCTCGATCGCATCGCCCCGTCAATGGGGTTTGATCTCAACAGCGGCGACGGCAAACCCCTGACGACCGCGCGCAAGTCGCTGCAAGCGCTCGGCGCGCGTCTTGGTCGGGAGGCACAGGCGCAGCAGCACTTATATGAAATGGATGCGCAGCTGGCGGCGGCCCGCGAGCGCCTGAAGCCGTTTGCATCGCGTCCGCTGCTGCTGATGTCGCTGCTGGATAGCCGTCACGCCATCACCTTTGGGGCCAACAGCCTGTTTCTTGAAGTCATGCAAACGCTTGGCCTACGCAATGCCTGGCAGGGTGAAACCAATTTTTGGGGCAGCGCCGTGGTGGGACTGGAGCGGCTGGCTGACGTGGGGGATGCGCAGGTGATCTGCTTTGATCACGACAATGCACGCGACATGCAGCAGGTGCAGGCCACCGCGCTGTGGCAGGCACTGCCGTTCGTGCGCGCCGAACGCTTTCAGCGCGTGCCGGCGGTGTGGTATTACGGCGCCACTTATTCAACACTGAAATTTGTCCGCGTATTAACCGACGCGCTGGAGTCATCATGATGCGTCAGCGCCTTTTTCCCGTTGTTCTGCTAAGCGCCATGTTTGCGCTGGCCTTGGCATTAACCGTCTTGAACCTGTCACAAACGCTTCCCATCGGCCAGTGGCTTCAGGCCGCGCGCGCGCCTGACCTGACCAATATCCAGCAGATGGTGTTTCACGCCAGCCAGCTTTCACGGCTGGTGCTGGCGCTGCTGGTGGGGGCCGGGCTGGGCCTGGCGGGACTGCTGTTTCAGCAGGTGCTGCGTAACCCGTTAGCTGAGCCCACCACGCTGGGCGTGTCGTCGGGCGCGCAGTTGGGCATTACCGTCGCGACCCTGTGGCAGCTGCCCGGCGGGGCGCTGACGGAACAGTTCGCGGCGCTCGCTGGCGCAGTGCTGGTGGGGCTGCTGGTGTTTGGCGTCGCCTGGGGAAAACGGCTATCACCGGTCACGCTGATCCTCGCGGGCCTGGTGCTGAGCCTCTACACCGGCGCGGTGAACCAAATTTTTGCCATTTTTAACCACGATCAGCTGCAAAACCTGTTTTTATGGGGCACCGGATCGCTGAACCAGCTGGACTGGCGCAACGTTGCGCAGCTCTGGCCGCGTTTGCTGGTGGCGTGCGCGCTGGCGCTGGCGCTGTTGCGCCCGCTGACGCTGATGGGGCTGGATGACAGCGTGGCGAAAAACCTCGGACTCTCCCTGTCGCTGGCGCGGGTGGCGGCGCTGGCGCTGGCTATTCTGCTCAGCGCCCAGTTGGTCAACGTGGCGGGCATCATTGGCTTTATCGGCCTGTTTGCGCCGCTGCTGGCGAAGCTGCTCGGCGGGCGTCGTCTGCTGAGCCGGATGCTGCTGGCGCCGCTGATTGGCGCACTGCTGCTGTGGCTGGCGGATCAGAGCGTGTGGTGGCTGACTCGACACTGGCGCGAAATTTCAACCGGCACCGCAACGGCGCTGATTGGCGTACCGGTGCTGCTGTGGTTACTGCCGCGACTGCGCAATGGCTCAGTGCCGCCAGCAATGAACATCGGCGATCGGGTGCCTGCGGAGCGTCAGGCGGTATGGCGATGGGGGCTATGCGGCGTGGCGCTGGTGGCGATACTCAGCCTGGCGGCACTGAGCATGGGGCACGATGCGCACAGCTGGACGTGGGCGAGCGGCGACATGCGCGATCGCTTACTGCCGTGGCGTGCACCGCGCGTGCTGGGGGCGCTTACCGTCGGCATGATGCTGGGCGTGGCAGGGGCGTTGATCCAGCGTCTCACCGGGAATCCCATGGCCAGCCCGGAAGTGTTGGGGGTGAGTTCGGGCGCGGCGTGCGGCGTGGTGGTAATGCTGTTTTTTGTGCCGGGCGACGCCGTGGCCTGGCTGCTGCCGGCGGGCGCGCTGGGCGCGGCGCTCACCCTGGCGATTATCCTGCTGGTGGCGAGTCGCGGCGGCTTTTCACCGGCGCGCATGCTGCTGGCGGGCATGGCGCTCAACAGTGCCTTTGTGACCTTGCTGATGGTGCTGCTTGCCAGCGGCGATCCGCGCATGGCCGGGCTGCTGAGCTGGATTTCCGGCTCCACCTACAACCTCTCCTGGCCTCAGGCGCTGCAGAGCGCGGGCGTGGGCGCCGTGCTGGTGGTGTTGGCACCGTTAGCCAGCCGCTGGCTTACTCTGCTACCGCTGGGCAGCGCCACGGCGCGATCGGCGGGCATGGCGCTGACGTCATCCCGCCTTTGCCTGCTGTTGCTGGCGGCCGCGTTGACCGCTACCGCCACGTTAACCATCGGGCCGCTGAGCTTCATCGGCCTCATGGCGCCGCATATTGCGCGTATGCTCGGCTTCCGCCGTGCGCTGCCCCAGTTGGTTATGGCAGGGCTGCTCGGAAGTGGATTGATGATCGTGGCGGATTGGTGCGGCAGAATGCTGGCGTTCCCCGATCAGGTGCCGGCGGGGTTGATGGCGACGTTTTTGGGCGCGCCGTACTTTATCTGGCTGCTGCGCCGCAGCCAATAAAAAGGGCGCTCTCTCGAGCGCCCACTAGCACCGGTAAAACGACAGCTTACAGCTGTGCGAAACAGCGACGTGCCGCCTCAACGGTACGCGCGATGTCCTCTTCGGTGTGCGCCAATGACATAAAGCCTGCTTCAAACGCTGACGGCGCCAGATAAACGCCCTCCGCCAGCATCAAATGGAAGAAACGCTTAAAGCGCTCGACGTCGCAGCGGGTAACGTCGGCATAGCAGGTCACCTGCTCCGCATCGGTAAAGAACACGCCAAACATGCCGCCGACGTGGTTCACCACCAGCGGAATGTTTTCCGCTTTGGCTGCGGCCAGTAATCCCTCTGCCAGCTGCGTGGTGCGTGCCGTCAGGGTGGCGTGCGTGCCTGGCTGGGCAATCTGCGTCAGGCAGGCAAAGCCCGCAGCCATGGCGATTGGGTTGCCGGAAAGCGTTCCCGCCTGGTATACCGGGCCGGTCGGCGCCAGTGCTTCCATCACGTCACGACGACCGCCGAAGGCGCCCACCGGCATGCCGCCGCCGATGATTTTGCCAAGGCAGGTCAGATCGGGCGTCACGCCATAGTGTGCCTGCGCGCCACCGAGCGCGACGCGGAAGCCGGTCATCACTTCGTCGATGATCAACAGGGCACCAAACTCATCGCACAGGGCTCGCAAGCCGGGCAGGAAATCAGGCTGCGGCGGAATGCAGTTCATATTGCCCGCGACCGGCTCTACGATGATGCAGGCAATATCGTCGGGATATTGCTCAAACGCCGCGCGTACTGACGCCAGATCGTTAAAGGTGCAGGTCAGGGTGTGTTTGGCAAAATCCGCGGGCACACCGGGAGAGTTCGGCTGACCCAGCGTCAGTGCGCCGGAGCCTGCTTTCACCAACAGGCAATCGGCGTGGCCGTGATAGCATCCTTCAAACTTGATGATTTTGTCGCGATGGGTTATACCGCGCGCCAGGCGAATGGCGCTCATGGTGGCTTCGGTGCCAGAGTTCACCATGCGCACCATGTCCATGCTGGGCACCAGCTCGCACACCAGCTCGGCCATCTTCACTTCCATTTCGGTGGGGGCGCCGAAGCTTAGCCCCTGCGCGGCGGCATCAATCACCGCGTTGCGAATGGTCGCATTATTGTGCCCCAGCACCATCGGCCCCCAGGAACCCACGTAGTCAATGTAGGCTTTGCCATCGGCATCGTACAGATACGCCCCATCGGCGCGTTCGATGAACAGCGGCACGCCGCCGACACCGGTAAAGGCGCGTACCGGTGAATTGACGCCGCCGGGAATGCGGCGCTGCGCGCTGGCGTACAGGTTTTCTGACTTACTCATGGATCGGCTCCTGCTGTTCTAAAAAATCTGGCGCCATTCTACGGGAAGAACGGGCTGCGATAAAAGGCGAACGGGGGCGAAAGCCTGTTGCCACGCTATACTTTAGCGCACCCCACGCGGCACACAGTGCCAAGCGCGGCACTTGATTGCACCGAGGGGCTGGCAGATAATAGCGGAATTGAGGTCGTTTTCTGACCTGGACGTTTACCCGGAGTATAAGATGAGTGACGACGTAGCAGCGCTGCCTTTGCAATTTACTGATGCAGCAGCAAAAAAAGTGAAAAACCTGATTGCCGATGAAGAGAACCCGGCGCTGAAATTACGCGTATACATTACCGGCGGTGGATGCAGCGGCTTCCAGTATGGTTTTACTTTTGACGATCAGCTGAACGACGGCGACATGACCATCGAAAAACAGGGCGTCTCGCTGGTGGTGGATCCCATGAGCCTGCAATATTTGGTCGGCGGCTCGGTGGATTACACCGAAGGTCTGGAAGGCTCACGTTTTATCGTGACCAATCCCAATGCAAAAACCACCTGCGGCTGCGGCTCTTCGTTCAGCATCTAATTGATAATCTGACCGCCGTTCAGGCGGTCAGCGCTTACCACTCCAGTGTCACTAATCGTGAAGTTTCACGCTTTTTCGCATCGCGTTTAAGCGCGCTTTGCGTCATGCGCGGCTGGGCGTTAACCTGTCCACCGCAGGCTACAGAAGGCAGAGTACGGTCGCTTAAGCGCGAAATGTCACAGCGATAAAATAGCGTTAATGTTGCGGCAATAGAGCCGGTTGAGGTGCTCGCGCCCGATGGCGCAGCGATCGCCAGCCCGATGGCCAGCAGAAGCAGTCTGGTCATGGTGTAGTCCTGGTGTTTTAAAGGCGCATAGCGCGAGATGGGCACCGTGCTTACGTGGCGCGGTGCCTTGTTATACATACCTCGGCGCGAGGGGCGGAATCTTTAGCCTTAGGGGCGTTTATTTTTCTTGCGCGTGGAGTTGAGCACACAGCTGTTTGGCGGCCAGCAGCATGCGCGGGCCGGGCCGGCTGAACGCGTTCTCATCAATGGCGATGACGGGCACGTTGAGCTGAGGCCGCCAGAAATCGGCGACGTTAGCGGCTTTTTGTGCGTCACCGACTGTGACAATCGCGTGGGGATGCCTTGCCAGCACCTGCTCTCGGCTAACTTGCGGCCAGCTTACCGGGCTGTCGGCAAAAATATTTCGCCCCCCGCACAGCGCGATCACCTCGTTTTGCAGGGTATTTCGCGCGGCAGTAAACAGCGGCTGCTGACCAAATTGCAGAAACAGCGGAACGGGTATACGCGGCCGAGGGTGCTGACGCAGGGCCGCCAACTGTGTGCGTAATGCCTGTGCTGCAGCGGCGGCTTTCTGTGGCTGTGGGCTCCAGCGCTGTAGGCTGGCTAGCGCGTCAATCATCGCCTCCAGGTTTTGCGGATCGATCCACACGATATTCAGTCCCAGCTGGCGCAGCTGGTCTATCTGACGCTGTGGATTTCCTCCGCGCCACGCCAGCACCACATCCGGCTTGAGTTGAATAATGCGTTCGACTTTGATTCCCTGCCAGTTCGCCACCTGCTCAAGGGAGGCGGCTTGCGCAGGGTAATCTGACCAGGCGCTGACCGCCACGGGCGTAATGCCCGCGGCAAAAGCCAGCTCTGTGAGATGCGGGGCAAGCGTAATGACGCGCGGGGCAGCAGCCAGCAGGCTATTGCCAATCAGCAATAGCCCGAACAGCAGGTATTTAACCACGCGCCAGCTGCGTCAGCAGGTTTTCAACCATCAGCGAAGATTGGGTCGCTGCGACGCTAAGGAATTCGTCGAAGCTGAGGTGGGAAGCCTGATCGGCGACGTCAGAAATGGCGCGCACCACCACAAACGGCACGGCAAATTGGTGGCACACATGACCGATTGCTGTGGCTTCCATCTCTACGGCAACGGCCTGCGGGAAGGTGGTGCGGATGCGCGCCAGCGCGTCACCGCCATTGATAAAGGCATCGCCGCTCACGACCAAGCCGCGCACGGCATTCAGATTCAACTGCTGTATCACCTGCTCAGTGGCCTCAATCAGCTTAACGTCAGCAGTAAAAGCCGCTGGACAGCCTGCCATCTGACCAGGCGCATAGCCAAATGCGGTCACATCGGCATCGTGATAGCGCACTTCGTCAGAGACCACGATATCGCCCACCTTCAAGGTCGAGGCCAGACCGCCCGCCGAGCCGGTATTGATCACCACATCCGGCTTGCACAACTGCAGCAGCAGCGTGGTGCCCAGCGCCGCCGCCGTCTTACCGATGCCTGATTTCAGCAGAGCCACCTCAACGCCATTCAACGTGCCGGTGTAAATTTCGCAGCCGGCCAGGCTCAGCGTCTGGCGGTTTTCAATTTTGTCACGCAGCAGTGTGACTTCCTGCTCCATCGCGCCAATAATGCCTGCTTTCATAAAGAATCTCGCTGTAGTTATGGATGTAAACCGTAAAAGTGAGGCATAGTCTATCATGGCTGACAAGGGAACAATTCACCTAAAAATACGAGGTTATGATGGCGACGATCAATTTCAGGAAGAAGATCAGCTTCACCCGTCCTTATACCAGTCGCAAAGCTCCTGAAGGTGAATACCTTATTACCCGCCATTTTGAGAGTGACCGTGGGCGTATTATTAACTCCGCGGCAATTCGTCGGTTACAGCAAAAAACGCAGGTCTTTCCGCTGGAGCGCAATGCGGCAGTGCGCTCGCGCCTGACGCACTCGCTGGAGGTACAGCAAACCGGGCGTTATATCACCAAAGAGATTCTGCATACCCTGAAAATGCAGGAGGGTGGCCTGGCAGGTTACGGGCTGGATGATTACGAAGGTGCCTTTGAAAGCCTGGTGGAAATGGCCTGCCTGCTGCATGACGTCGGCAATCCGCCGTTTGGTCACTTCGGTGAAGCGGCCATCAATGACTGGTTCGATGCTAACCTGCCAGCCGAGCTGGTGGATCCGCTGGTGGCGGGGGTGGCGAATGACGCGCAGCGGGCTGATTTTGACCAGCTGAATGCAATGATTCGTCAGGATTTGTGCCACTTTGAAGGTAACGCGCAGGCGATTCGACTGGTACACACGCTGCTGCAGCTGAATTTAAGTTATGCCCAAGTCGCCTGTATTTTGAAATATACCGCTCCCGCCTGGTGGCAGGGAAATAAGCCCGACGCGTTCAGCGTACTCATGAAAAAACCGGGGTTTTATTTATCGGAGCGTGAATATGTCGCCGAGCTGCGTGCAGCGACCAATATTAAAGAGCATCACCGATTTCCGTTGACCTGGATTATGGAGGCGGCAGACGATATCTCGTACTGCATCGCCGACCTCGACGACGCGGTAGAAAAAGATATCTTTGATGTCGAAGCACTTTATAAATACATGCTCGCGATTTGGGGGCCGGTGAATAATGGTGATGCATTTAGCCGCACCATCGGCGAGGCATGGAAAGAGGCGAATCAGAAAAAACGCCGCAGCCTCAGCGATCAATTTTTCATGTCGCTGCGGGTGAACGTTCAAAGCGTATTAGTAGGACATGCAGTGCGTCGATTTGTGGATAACCTGCCGGCTATCTTTGAAGGTAACTTTAATCACGCGTTGCTTGAGGATGATGGCGAGGAAGGGCGTTTATTATCCCTGTTTAAAACCGTGGCGCGCCAGCGGGTATTTAACCACCCTGAGGTTGAACAGCTGGAATTACAGGGTTATCGGGTCATTAAAGGATTATTGGAAATCTATCATTCGCTGATGCAGCTCGACTATGAGCAGTTTACCACCTTGATGAACGATGATTTTTTGCCCGGCCATCCCATTGAAACCCGGCTTTTTCATAAGCTTTCCGGAAAGCACCGCAAGGCGTATCAGCAGCAGATGCGTGCGCGTATTGTGGAGCATAAATATCAGCGGCTTCTGTGGGAACGCTATTATCGTTCAAGATTGATTCAGGATTATATTAGTGGAATGACGGATAATTACGCATGGGATGAATATCGGCGTTTAATGGCGGTAGAATAAACTTTCATTTGTAAAGATGGAGAATAATTTTTTACCTTTAGCCAACACTTATTCAGGAACTTCGCGCTAAAAAATACATCTCATATCACGACCACAGCAACGGTCTGGACGTTAATTTCAGAGAGATACAACAATGAAAAAGAACACATTAGCCTTGGCGCTTGCGCTCAGTCTTGGCATGGCGATGAGTCCGGTTAGCGTATTCGCGGCAGAAACCGCGTCTTCCTCAAGCCAACAGCTGCCGAGCCTCGCGCCCATGCTGGAAAAAGTGATGCCTTCTGTTGTCAGTATTAGCGTAGAAGGCAGCACCACCGTTAAAACGCCGCGTATGCCGCAGCAGTTCCAGCAATTTTTCGGCGACGATTCGCCGTTCTGTCAGGATGGTTCGCCCTTCCAGGCCTCGCCGCTTTGCCAGGGCGGCGGCGACCCTAACGGCGGCGCAGATGCACAAAAACAGGCATTTCGCGCGCTGGGATCGGGCGTCATCATTGACGCTGACAAAGGCTATGTGGTCACCAACAACCATGTGGTTGATAACGCCACTAAAATTCAGGTCCAGCTCAGCGACGGTCGTCGCTATGATGCCAAAGTGATCGGCAAAGATCCGCAGTCGGATATCGCCCTGATTCAGCTCAAAGACGCGAAAAACCTCACCGCGATTAAGATGGCGGATTCTGACAACCTGCGCGTTGGGGATTACACCGTGGCTATCGGTAACCCTTATGGACTGGGCGAAACCGTGACCTCCGGCATCGTGTCGGCCCTGGGGCGCAGCGGCCTGAATGTCGAAAACTACGAAAACTTTATCCAGACCGACGCGGCCATTAACCGCGGTAACTCGGGCGGTGCGCTGGTGAATCTCAACGGCGAGCTGATCGGGATCAATACGGCCATTCTGGCGCCAGATGGCGGCAACATCGGTATCGGTTTCGCTATCCCCAGCGCGATGGTGAAAAACCTGACCGCGCAGATGATTGAGTACGGTCAGGTTAAACGTGGTGAGCTGGGGATCGTCGGCACAGAGCTCAACTCTGAGCTGGCGAAAGCCATGAAGGTTGATGCCCAGCGCGGCGGCTTCGTAAGCCAGGTGCTGCCCAACTCCGCCGCGGCAAAAGCCGGGGTGAAAGCCGGTGACGTGGTGGTATCCATGAACGGCAAACCGCTGACCAGCTTCGCGGCGCTGCGTGCTGAAGTGGGCTCGCTGCCGGTGGGTACCAAACTCCAGCTGGGCCTGCTGCGTGACGGTAAACCGGTAAATGTCACGGTCGAATTGCAACAGAGCACGCAGGATAAGGTGCAGTCCGCCACGATTTACAACGGCATTGAAGGCGCCGATCTCAGCAATGCGCCAAAAGGCGTGCGCGTTGACAGCGTGAAGCCAGGCAGCGCGGCGGCGCGCATCGGTCTGAAAAAAGGCGATGTGATCCTCGGCGTTAACCAGCAGCCGGTGGCAAATCTGGGAGAACTGCGCAAAATCCTCGATACTAAACCGTCTGTGCTGGCACTGAACGTTCAGCGCGGCGACAGCAGCCTCTATCTGCTGATGCAGTAAGCGCAGCATCACGCTATCTAAGCGGGCGCCAGCCCGCTTTTTTTGTGCCCGCTGCTCGGCGATACGCCACTGAGTGTGACCTCCACCGCAATTCCTGTAATCACTGTCCCGCTATGGGCGGTTGCACAATGCCAGCGTTGCTTTCGCTGCGTATTCTGCTGGTTTTGCTTTATTACGCGAGGGGTCGATGGCTCTCTATCCTCTTGATGCGCGGCTGGCGCAGGACATTGTCGCCCGCACCATGCAAATTATTGATAGCAATGTCAATGTGATGGATGCGCGCGGTCGCATTATTGGCAGCGGCGACCGGACGCGCATTGGTGAATTGCACGAAGGCGCGCTATTGGCGCTGTCGCAGGGCAGGGTAGTGGACATTGATGAAGCCGTGGCCAAGCACCTCCACGGCGTGCGGCCCGGCGTCAATCTTCCGCTGCACATTGACGGTGAAATTGTCGGCGTGATTGGGCTCACCGGCCAGCCAGCATCGCTGCGTCATTATGGCGAACTAGTGTGCATGGCGGCGGAAATGATGCTTGAGCAGGCGCGGTTGCTGCATTTGCTGGCTCAAGACAGCCGTTTGCGTGAGGAGCTGGTGCTGAATCTGATCCGCAGTGAAACCGTGTCGCCCGCGCTGAACGAGTGGGCGCAGCGCCTTGGTATCGATCTCAATGAACCGCGCGTGGCGGCGGTAATTGAAGTAGACAGCGGGCAGTTGGGCGTTGACAGCGCAATGGCCGAGCTGCAGCAGCTGCAAACGCTGCTCACGACGCCGGACCGCGACAATTTGATCGCCATTGTATCGCTGACGGAAATGGTGGTGCTGAAACCGGCGCTCAACCCGCACGGTCGTTACGATCAGGATGAGCATCGCCGCCGTGTGGATCAGCTGCTGCAGCGCATGAAAGAGAGCGGACAAGTGCGCATGCGCATTGCGTTAGGGAATTTTTTTACCGGACCGGGCAGTATTGCGCGCTCCTGGCGTACTGCGCGCACGACAATGACAGTGGGGAAACAGCGCATGCCATCGCAGCGCAGTTATTTTTATCAGGATCTGGTGCTGCCGGTGCTACTGGATAGTCTGCGCGGCGGCTGGCAGGCCAACGAGCTGGCCCGTCCGCTGGTGAAGCTTAAAGCGCACGACAGCAACGGCCTGCTGCGCCGCACGCTGGTGGCATGGTTCAGCCATAATGTGCAGCCCAGCGCCACCGCACGCGCGCTGTTTATTCATCGTAATACGCTGGAGTACCGCCTGAACCGCATCGCTGAGCTGACGGGGCTAAAATTGGGCAATTTTGATGACCGTTTGCTGCTCTACATCGCGCTGCAGCTGGATGAACAAAGCTAGAAAAGACGGCCCGATCAGGCGTTTGAGGCATAAAAAAGGCCAGCGTGCGCTGGCCTGGCGGTGCCGAAAATCAGCGCCCGTTACGGGTCAGCTGCTCCAAATCGGATTCGATTTCAGCAATTTTGTTCGACACGACGTTTTCCAGATGACGCAGATCGTCGAGGATCTTACGCTTCAGATCCACTTCAACCTGGTCACGCTGACAGATCTGATCGAGTTCATCGATCACATAGCGCAGGTTTGGGCTGATCTCCTGCACTTCTTTATAGCCCTGACTGGTGTGATCGGCCACGACGGTTTTGCGCTGACGCGGGTATTTGAATTTCACGCTTTTTGCGAAAAACTCGCCCTTGTCTTTACGGAAGTAGATTTTAAGAATGTCGTTGCTGGCTTCCTGACGCAGGCTGTAGCGGTCAATGTCGTCGGGATTACTGATACCTAGGCTTTTCAGATTATCGTACATAGCGTTTATTTCCATCCAGGATGTGGTGAGCGCGCAGCAGGGTGATCCTCATTCAGGCGGCAGCAGCATGCCAAGGCCTGAACGCTTTCGGCAGACTTTATCAACTGTAGACGCAAAACCGGGAACAGTGCGCGGTCGGATTTAACTGGCGCGGATTATGACCTGGATGAAAAATAAACGCACCAGTTAATTCGCGGCGCAAATCATCAAGGGATGGTCAAAGTGTAAACAAAAAATGACGGGCCTGAATACAGGCCCGTCATGACGTGAAAGTCTACCCTGGAAGGGATCAGTCGATGGTGCGCAGCAGTTCGTTGATACCGGTTTTTGCCAGCGTTTTCGCATCCACTTTCTTCACAATCACCGCGCAGTAGAGGCTGTAGCTACCGTCTTTAGAAGGCAGGTTGCCGGAAACCACGACCGAACCAGCCGGGACGCGGCCGTAGTGCACTTCACCGGTTTCACGGTCGTAAATTTTGGTGCTTTGGCCAATGTACACGCCCATCGAGATCACGGAGCCTTCTTCAACAATCACGCCTTCAACGATTTCAGAGCGCGCACCAATGAAGCAGTTGTCTTCGATGATCGTTGGATTTGCCTGCAGCGGCTCCAGTACGCCACCAATGCCCACGCCGCCCGACAGATGCACGTTTTTACCGATCTGCGCACAGGAACCTACCGTGGCCCACGTATCGACCATCGAGCCTTCATCCACATAGGCTCCGATGTTGACATACGAAGGCATCAGGACGGTGTTGCGGGCAATGAACGCGCCTTGACGCACCGCAGCGGGCGGGACCACGCGGAAGCCTGCGTTTTTAAAGCGCGCTTCATCCCAGCTGGCGAATTTCATCGGAACTTTGTCGTAAAAGCGCGTTTCTGCGCCGTCAATGACCTGATTGTCGTTGATGCGGAAAGACAGCAGTACCGCTTTTTTCAGCCACTGATGCGTTACCCATTCGCCGTTGATTTTTTCAGCGACGCGCAGCTCACCGCTGTCCAGCAGACCGATGACCTGGTTGATAGCTTCACGGGTAGCGCTGTCCACGCTGGCGGGCGTAATGTCGGCGCGGCGCTCAAAGGCAGATTCGATAACGCTCTGTAACTGTTGCATATTTAATTCCTGAGTCTGTCATAAGGGCGTCTGGGATAACCAGACACATTTCGAAAGGTCGGTTCACCTGATTGGCAGCAATCAGGTGAACCAGGGTCACACTTTATCGTTTGGATTAAGGGCCTGTGTCAACCGTTGCTGTAATTCATTGCGCATTTGCGCATTAAGTGCCCGACGTTCGCTATTGGCCAGAATGAACAGATCCTCCACGCGTTCGCCGATGGTGCTGATGCGCGCGCCGTGTAGCGATACGCCGAGATCGGCGAAGACTTCGCCCACCCGCGCCAGCAAGCCTGGCTGATCCAGCGCCACCAGTTCAAGGTAGCTGCGGCGATCGGTATGCGTGGGCAGAAACTTCACCTCAGTCTCTACGCTAAAGTGCTTGAGGCGAGAGGATTGGCGTCGGGTGCGTGGCGGCACCCACTCGGTCTGGGCGATCGCTTGCTCCAGCGCCTGCTTGATCATCGCGTGACGATCGGCCGCCAGCGGGCTGCCGTCGGGCTCCAGTACAATAAAGGTGTCCATTGCCATGCCGTCGCGGCTGGTAAAGATTTGCGCATCGTGCACGCTTAAATTACGCCGATCGAGCTCTCCCGCCACGGCGGCAAACAGATAGGGGCGATCCGGGCTCCAGATAAAGATTTCAGTCCCGCCGCGCGTGGCCTGTGGGCTCACCAGCACCAGCGGTTGAGTGAGATCGTGGTGAATAAGATGCCGGGCGTGCCAGGCCAGCTGATTCGGCGTGTGGCGTAAAAAATAGTCCGCACGGCAGCGGCTCCAGATGTGGTGTAACCGCGCTTCGTCCAGATTTTCCATGCGCAGCAGCGCCAGCGCCTGTAACCGATGATGGCGGACGCGCTCGCGCAGATCCGGGCTGTTTTCCATGCCGCGCCGCAGCTGTTTTTCGGTGGCAAAGAACAGCTCACGCAGCAGGCTCTGTTTCCAGCTGTTCCAGAGGCTCTCGTTGGTGGCGCAGATGTCCGCCACCGTCAGGCACACCAAGTAGCGCAGGCGATTTTCGTTTTGCATCACTTCAGCAAATTGCTGAATCACGGTGGGATCCTGGATATCACGGCGCTGAGCCGTCACCGACATCAGCAGATGATGGCGCACCAGCCACGCTACCAGCTGGGTTTCGCGTGAGTTGAGACCGTGCAGTTCGGCAAAATCCAGCGCATCTTGCGCGCCCAGAATAGAGTGGTCGCCGCCGCGTCCTTTGGCGATATCGTGCAGCAGCGCGGCCATCAGCAGCAGCTCTGGCTGGGGCAGACGTGGCCAGAGCTCTACGCACAGCGGATGCATAGGCCGCGTGCTTTCACTGGCAAAACTCTCCAGTTTTTGCAGCACGCGAATGGTGTGCTCATCCACGGTGTAGGCGTGAAACAGGTCAAATTGCATCTGGCCCACAATGTTGCCCCACAGCGGCGTGTATGCCCAGAGCACGCTATGGCGATGCATCGGCAGCAGGGCGCGCTTGACCGCGCCCGGATGGCGCAAAATGGCCATGAAGATCTGCCGCGCTTCCGGGATCTGGCTGAGCGGCTGCTTGAGGTGGCGGCGTGCATGGCGCAGCTGACGCAGTGTCGTGGAGTAAATGCCTGCAATATGCGCGTTACGCACCATCACATAAAACATGCGCAGAATCGCCTGAGGCTCGCGTTCAAACAGGCTGGGATCGCGCAGATCGATCAGGTTGCCACGCAGTTGAAAATCATCATCAATGCTGCGCGGTTTTTCGGTCGTGGAGAGCGCCAGAATGGCTTCGTCGAACAGCTGTAACAGCATTTGATTGAGTTCGCCGATGCGACGCGTTACGCGGTAAAAATCTTTCATCATGCGCTCAACCGGCTCGTTGCCCTCGCCAACATAGTTGAGGCGCTGAGCCACGGTCAGCTGGCGGTCGAACAGCAGGCGATTGTCGTAGCGCGGCAACGTGAGATGTAGCGCAAAGCGAATACGCCAGAGAAAGGTCTGACACTCGTTAATTTCGTTGCGTTCCGCTTCGGTAATAAAGCCAAAACCGACCATTTCATCCATGGTGGTGGCGCCAAAATGGCGGCGCGCCACCCACTGTAACGTGTGGATATCGCGCAGGCCGCCGGGGCTGCTTTTTATGTCAGGCTCGAGGTTGTAGCTGGTGCCGTGATAGCGCTGGTGGCGATCCTGCTGCTCTTGAATTTTGGCGGCAAAAAAGCGCGAAGAGGGCCAGAAACCCTCGCTAAAAATATTTTTCTGCAATTCTAAAAATAGCGCCACGTCGCCAGTCAACATGCGCGATTCGATCAGATTGGTGGCGACCGTAAGATCGGATAACCCTTCCAGCAGGCACTCTTCCAGCGTGCGGACGCTGTGGCCGACTTCCAGTTTAAGATCCCACATCAGCGTCAGCAGGGCGCTGGTACGCTGGGCGGCGTCGTCATCCAGCGGCTGGCGGCTGAGGATCAGAACATCAATATCTGAAAGCGGATGCAGCTCCGCGCGCCCGTAGCCGCCCACGGCGACCAGCGCAATGTCGCTCATCTGATCAAACCCAAAGAAGCGCCAGAGCCGACGCAGCAGGCGATCAATAAAGAGCGTGCGGGTATCAATCAGGGATTCAACATCGGTGCCGGCGTCAAAGGCCATGCCGAGGTGCTGCTGAAATTGCTCCAGATACTGTTTGAGGTTATCACGCGTCAGGGCTTCATCGGGCCAGCTGGCGGGGGAATCGGTCAGGCCTTTGTGTACTGCTTCGGTCACGCTACCACTCATCGACATGCCTCGTCTGCGCCATAAAAAAGGCCGGCATTGAGCCGGCCTGATACTGTAACGAGAACGCCTACGCGTTATTGAGCACCGCTGGAATGGTGTCGTCTTCACGCAGCGTCAAAATCTCACAGCCGTTTTCTGTCACCACAATAGTATGCTCGTACTGCGCGGACAAGCTGCGATCTTTGGTTTTCACCGTCCAGCCATCCTTCATGGTACGAATGCGGTAATCGCCAGCATTGACCATGGGTTCAACGGTAAACGTCATGCCCGCCTGCAGCACCACGCCGCTGTCGTCCGCATCGTAGTGCAGCACCTGCGGTTCTTCATGGAAGCCCTTGCCAATGCCGTGCCCGCAGTATTCCCGTACCACAGAGAAATCTTGCGCCTCAACGTATTTCTGAATCGCGCGGCCCAGTTCACGCAGGCGAATACCCGGCTTCACCAGACGCAGCGCAATGTAAAGACTCTCTTGCGTCACGCGGCACAGGCGCTCGCCCAGGATGGTTGGCTTGCCGACGATAAACATCTTTGAGGTATCACCGTGATACGCATCTTTGATGACCGTGACATCCACGTTGACGATATCGCCATCTTTAAGCACGCGATCATCGCTAGGGATGCCGTGGCACACCACTTCGTTGATAGAGATGCATACCGATTTTGGGAAACCGTGATAGCCGAGGCAGGCAGAAACCGCCTGCTGTTTCTGGGTGATATGTTCGTGGCAGAGGCGGTCAAGTTCGCCAGTGGTCACGCCGGGCACCACGTGCGGCGCGATCATCTCCAGCACTTCAGCCGCCAGGCGGCCCGCCACGCGCATTTTCTCAATTTCTTCGGGGGTTTTGATTGAAATAGCCATTAATATTTCCGCGATCGCCGATATTTTCGACAATAATGAGTTCTGTGGCAGACATGTTAGCAGTCAGCAAAAGGGCTGCCAAATCGTGATTGCCCATGCCTTAAAGACGCAACTACTGTTGGCGTATTACTGCTCAGTATGGTATAAAGCGCGCCGACGATTCTGTGTCAGCCTTCGGGCAGGCCGGAAGCGTGAAAATCTCACTATGTGTACTAAAACACACATGCATCGACACATACGCCGGGGTGCCTTGAAAAAGGTCGGTTGTATGGGATGCATGGAGGCCCAACCCCAATCAAACTTTAGAGGTAATCATGGCAACTGTTTCCATGCGCGACATGCTCAAGGCTGGTGTTCACTTCGGTCACCAGACCCGTTACTGGAACCCGAAAATGAAGCCATTCATCTTCGGTGCGCGTAACAAAGTTCATATCATCAACCTTGAGAAAACCGTACCTATGTTCAACGAAGCCCTGGCTGAGCTGAACAAGATCTCTTCCCGTAAAGGCAAGATTCTGTTTGTAGGTACCAAGCGCGCGGCTGCCGAAGCGGTAAAAGAGTCAGCACTGAGCTGCGACCAGTTCTTCGTTAACCACCGCTGGTTGGGTGGTATGCTGACCAACTGGAAAACCGTTCGTCAGTCAATCAAACGCCTGAAAGATCTGGAAACTCAGTCTCAGGACGGTACTTTCGACAAACTGACCAAGAAAGAAGCGCTGATGCGTGCGCGTGAGCTGGCCAAGCTGGAAAACAGCCTGGGCGGTATCAAAGATATGGGCGGTCTGCCGGATGCACTGTTCGTTGTTGACGCTGACCACGAACACATCGCAATCAAAGAAGCAAACAACCTGGGTATCCCAGTATTTGCTATCGTTGATACCAACTCTGATCCAGACGGCGTTGACTTCGTTATCCCAGGTAACGACGATGCAATCCGTGCTGTAAGCCTGTACCTGAATGCTGTTGCGACCACCGTTCGCGAAGGCCGTTCACAGGACCTGGCTGAGCAGGCTGAAGAAGCTGCCTTAGAAGGTTAATAAGGCTTGCTCTCATTGAGCGCCCTTAGACATCAGATGTGATCTGTTAAGGGGCCTAAACGGCCCCTTTATTTTATCTCATTTTGTCGCGTTCCCCTGAGGTGAGCGGGGCAGAATACCTTTTCCGCAACAAGTTTCTGCGCGTGTGAGAACACCCGGAGACGAATCGAGGATTCTTGAATGGCTGAAATTACCGCTGCATTGGTAAAAGAACTGCGCGAGCGTACTGGCGCAGGCATGATGGATTGCAAAAAAGCGCTGACCGAAGCGAACGGCGACATCGAGCTGGCAATTGAGAACATGCGTAAGTCTGGCGCAATCAAAGCCGCTAAAAAAGCCGGTAACGTTGCTGCTGATGGCGTGATCAAAACCAAAATCGCTGACGGCTACGCGGTGATTCTGGAAGTTAACTGCCAGACCGACTTCGTTGCTAAAGATGGCGGTTTCCAGGCGTTTGCTGACAAAGCCCTGGACGCGGCTGTTAAAGGCAAAATCACTGATGTAGAAGTTCTGAAAGCGCAGTTCGAAGAAGAGCGCGTTGCACTGGTTGCGAAAATCGGTGAGAACATCAACATCCGTCGTGTTGCTATCCTGGAAGGCGCAGAGCTGAACAGCTATCAGCACGGCGCGCGTATCGGCGTTGTGGTTTCTACCACCGGTGCTGACGAAGAGCTGAGCAAGCAGATCGCAATGCACGTTGCGGCAAGCAAGCCTGAGTTCGTGAAGCCAGAAGACGTTTCTGCGGACGTGGTTGATAAAGAGTACCAGGTTCAGCTGGACATCGCGATGCAGTCTGGCAAGCCAAAAGAGATCGCTGAGAAAATGGTTGAAGGCCGCATGAAGAAATTCACCGGCGAAGTGTCTCTGACCGGCCAGGCTTTCGTTATCGATCCAAGCAAAACTGTTGGCCAGGCGCTGAAAGAGAAAGGCGCTGACGTCATCAACTTTATCCGCTTCGAAGTGGGTGAAGGCATTGAGAAAGTGGAATCTGACTTCGCAGCAGAAGTTGCTGCCATGTCTAAAAAGTCTTAATGGTTTGTAAGAGCCGCCGAAAGGCGGTTCTTTTTTGTCTGCGTTTCGCGTAGACCGCATTTTCAGTCTCATCCCAATAGCTTTTTTACGACGCTAAGCGGATGATCAATCACATCTAACTTCTCATTCATCATATCTTCCAGGAAGAATTGACCATGGCGACCAACGCAAAACCTGTATATCAACGTATCCTGCTAAAACTGAGTGGCGAGGCCCTGCAAGGCGCCGAAGGTTTTGGTATCGACGCGAGTGTGCTTGACCGTATGGCACAAGAGGTGAAAGAGCTGGTTGAGCTGGGCATCCAGGTTGGTGTGGTCATTGGTGGTGGTAACCTGTTTCGTGGCGCGGGCCTGGCACAGGCGGGCATGAACCGCGTCGTCGGCGATCACATGGGCATGTTGGCGACGGTGATGAACGGCTTGGCCATGCGCGATGCGCTGCACCGTGCTTACGTCAACGCGCGTCTGATGTCTGCCATTCCGCTGAACGGCGTATGCGATAACTACAGCTGGGCGGAAGCCATCAGCCTGCTGCGCAACAATCGCGTGGTGATCTTCTCCGCCGGTACCGGCAATCCGTTCTTCACCACCGACTCGGCTGCTTGCCTGCGTGGTATTGAAATCGAAGCGGATGTCGTCCTGAAAGCCACCAAAGTCGACGGTGTGTTCTCTGCCGATCCGGTTAAAAATCCGGACGCAACGCTGTACGATCAGCTCAGCTATGCCGAGGTGCTGGATAAAGAGCTTAAGGTGATGGATCTGGCTGCCTTTACGCTGGCGCGCGATCACCAATTGCCGATCCGCGTCTTTAATATGAACAAGCCTGGCGCACTGCGTCGTGTGGTCATGGGTGAAAAAGAAGGTACCCTGATTACGCATTAATACCCGACGCAAGATAAAATAAGGTATATTCTGTGGGCGTGATGCATATTTGCCGCGCATTTTATCCGTCACCCTCGTCGTTGCAGAAGCGGGCAAACGCGCTATTCAAGCGCACGCACCTGTAGATATTCTGCAACGTCAACGGTAGCGGGTATCAGGATCATCGATGTTTATCGATACCGCTTCCGACACGCTCGGAAATGGCCAGGTCAAACCGAATCCAAGGGTTTCAACGTGATTAACGATATTAAAAAAGATGCTGAAACGCGCATGGACAAATGCGTGGAAGCGTTTAAAAACACCATCAGCAAAGTGCGTACCGGTCGCGCTTCTCCCTCGCTGCTCGACGGCATTGTGGTGGAGTACTACGGCACGCCAACGCCACTGCGCCAGCTGGCCAGCGTAACTGTGGAAGATTCTCGTACGCTTAAAATCAACGTCTTTGACCGCTCCATGGGGCCAGCGGTTGAGAAAGCGATCATGGCTTCCGATCTGGGGTTAAACCCGAGCTCGGCGGGCAGCGATATTCGCGTTCCGCTGCCTGCGCTGACCGAAGAGCGCCGTAAAGATCTGATTAAGATCGTGCGCGGTGAAGCAGAGCAGGGCCGTGTTTCCGTGCGCAATGTGCGCCGTGACGCCAACGATAAAATCAAAGCGCTGCTGAAAGACAAAGAGATCAGCGAAGACGACGAACGTCGCTCGCAGGAAGAGATCCAGAAAATGACCGATGCACGTATCAAAAACGTTGATGCGGCACTGGCCGAGAAAGAGAAGGAGCTGATGGAGTTTTAATTCCATCGCTGCCTGCTGTATCTGATATCTGCCGAGATTCGCGTCGTGCTTGCGGGCGATAACAGCCTCGGGCGTGTAGCGCGCAAGGGATATCAGGTATAAAACGCCGTTCAGAGACGTTGCACGACTCTGGCGGCGTTTTACATTGTGCCCGCTGCGATGGCGGGCGCCATCTATGACTTCACAGGGATAGCAAGATGAAGCGATTAACGCTATTGGGTTCAACCGGCTCCATTGGAACCAGCACCTTAGCGGTGATAGCCGCCAATACAGAGTTGTATCAGGTAACGGCGCTGGTCGCAGGGCAAAACGTGGCGCTGATGGCCGAACAGTGCCAACAATTCCAGCCGCGCTATGCCTCAATGTCCGATGAATCTTCGGCGCAGGCGCTGCGTGAGCGACTGAGAGCACTGAATATCTCGACGGAAGTGCTCTCCGGCGTTCAGGCAGCCTGCGAGCTGGCGGCGTTAGACGAGGTCGATCAGGTGATGGCGGCCATTGTGGGCGCCTCGGGCCTGCAGCCGACCTTAGCTGCTATTCGCGCGGGCAAAACGGTGCTGCTGGCCAACAAAGAGTCACTTGTCACGTGCGGCCGCTTGTTTATGGAGGCAGTCCGTCAGCATCAGGCCCAGTTATTACCGGTGGATAGCGAGCACAACGCCATTTTTCAGAGTTTACCCGCTTCCATACAGCATCAGTTGGGGTACGCTGATCTGCGGGAAAACGGCATTGAGTCGATTCTCCTTACGGGATCGGGTGGTCCTTTTCGTGACACGCCATTAGCGGATCTGTCGGCCATGACGCCAGATCAGGCTTGTGCGCATCCGAACTGGTCAATGGGGCGTAAAATTTCCGTTGATTCGGCCACCATGATGAATAAAGGTCTTGAATACATTGAAGCTCGCTGGTTATTTAACGCCACCGACGCACAAATGGAAGTTATCCTGCATCCGCAGTCGGTGATCCATTCGATGGTGCGTTATTGCGACGGAAGCGTTCTGGCGCAGCTGGGTTCACCGGATATGCGAACGCCAATTGCCCACAGCATGGCGTGGCCCGCGCGTATTTCTGCTGGCGTAACGCCGCTGGATTTCACCCGAATGAAAGCGCTCACGTTCGCTGAGCCCGACTACGCGCGCTATCCCTGCCTGAAGCTGGCAATTGACGCCTGCGCAACAGGTCAGGCGGCCACCACGTTGTTGAATGCGGCCAATGAAGTTGCCGTAGCGGCATTTCTGCAGCATCAGATTCGTTTTACCGATATCGCGGCCATTAACAGTGAGGTACTGGCAACCCTGAACGTTCAGGAGCCAGACAGCATTGACGCGGTGATGGAGATCGATGGAATCGCGCGACGCTGCGCCACGGAGATGCTGCCGCGCTTTGGTTTAGCAGGTTGATTGTCCCGCTATTTGTTCGCTCTCGGTGAAAATGGTATAGTCGCTCGCTCGCGTTTTTCGGCTCGACATTGTTTCGATGTCATCCTGCATGTTTGCCGGAGTTTGCCGCAGGCACAATGTATTCAGAAACCACAGCATTTCTGATCAAAGGAATTATTACGCGTTATGTCGTCCAACAATCACAATACAATCGATGACGGGTTATATTGCACACCACGTCACGTGGCCATCATTATGGATGGCAATGGTCGCTGGGCAAAAAATCAGGGCAAACTGCGTATTACAGGCCACAAAGCCGGCGTAAAATCAGTACGCCGGGCCGTCAGCTTTGCGGTTAGCCATAAGCTAGAAGCGCTCACGCTTTATGCGTTCAGCAGTGAAAACTGGAGCCGGCCCGTGCAGGAAGTCACGGCTTTAATGGAACTGTTTGTTTGGGCATTGGACAGCGAAGTCAAAAGCCTACACAAGCACAATGTCCGGCTGCGCATCATTGGTGACATCAGTCGCTTCAACAATCGCATCCAGGAACGTATTCGTCGCGCCGAGGAACTCACTCAGCATAATGATGGACTAACGCTTAACGTTGCCGCTAACTATGGTGGGCGTTGGGATATTATTCAGGGAGTGAAGAAGGTAGCTGAACAGGTGCAGGAAGGTTTGTTACGTCCTGACCAAATAACCGAAGAGAGCCTGGCACCGCATCTTTGTATGCAGGAACTGGCGCCGGTAGATTTAGTGATAAGGACCGGGGGAGAGCATCGGATTAGCAACTTCCTGCTGTGGCAAATCGCCTATGCTGAGTTTTGGTTTACCGATGTTCTTTGGCCTGATTTTGATGAACACGTTTTTGAAGGTGCACTGAATGCATTCTCTCTGCGGGAGCGACGCTACGGCGGCGCTGCACCAGGCGGCGCCTAAGCTACCTGGGGGTAATCTTTGCTGAAGTCTCGTTTAATCACCGCATTCATTCTCATTCCGCTGGTGATTGCTGCACTCTTTTGGTTACCGCTGTCCGGATTTGCGATTACCACAATTGTCATTTGCATGCTTGCCGCCTGGGAATGGGGGCAACTGGCGGGTTTAAAAACTCGCCAGCAGCGTATTTGGCTGGCCGTCATTTGCGGCCTGCTGCTCGCGGCAATGCTCTTCACGCTTCAACCTTATCAACGCAATTTGCATCAGTACCAAGTTGAAGGCTCACTTTGGGCCGCGCTGGGATGGTGGCTGGTTGCGCTGCTTCTCGTTTTGTCTTATCCAGCGTCCGCCGCGCTATGGCGTTCATCGCGTCCGCTGCGTCTGATTTTTGGCGTGCTGACCGTGGTGCCGTTTTTCTGGGGCATGGTGGCGCTGCGTCAATATCACTACGAAAGCGATCACTTTGCGGGCGCATGGTGGCTGCTGTTCATCATGGTACTGGTGTGGGGCGCTGATTCAGGCGCCTACATGTTCGGCCGGCTGTTTGGCAAGCACAAGCTGGCGCCCAAAGTCTCGCCCGGTAAGACGTGGGAAGGCTTTTTTGGCGGTTTACTCTCCTCGGCGATCATTGCCTGGCTGTTTGCCGTGTTTGCCCCGCTGGCGGTGGCGCCGGTTACGCTCATCATCTGTGCCGTTGTTGCTACGCTGGCCTCGGTGCTCGGCGACCTGACGGAAAGTATGTTCAAGCGCGAAGCGGGTATCAAAGACAGCGGAAACTTGATTCCTGGACACGGCGGTATCCTCGATCGTATAGACAGCCTGACAGCGGCAGTGCCGGTTTTCGCCTGCTTGCTGCTGCTGGTTTTCCGCACACTCTGAGGACTCGGCAGCCATGTTAAGTATTCTCTGGAGTTTGGTCGCCTTTATCGTCGCGCTGGGCGTATTGATTACCGTGCATGAATTTGGCCACTTTTGGGTCGCGCGTCGCTGCGGCGTGAAGGTGGAACGTTTTTCGGTGGGGTTTGGTAAAGCGCTGTGGCGACGTACTGACCGCCAAGGGACGGAGTACGTGATTGCGCTGATTCCGCTCGGCGGCTATGTCAAAATGCTGGACGAGCGCGTCGAGAGCGTGCCCCCAGAGCTTCGTCATCAGGCGTTCAACAATAAAACGGTGCTGCAGCGCGCCGCGATTATCGCCGCAGGTCCTGTCGCGAATTTTATCTTTGCGGTGTTCGCCTACTGGGTCGTTTTTATTCACGGCGTTCCCGGCGTTCGGCCGGTTGTTGGCGAAATAATGAGCGGTTCCGTCGCCGCCGAAGCGCAAATTACTTCCGGCATGGAACTTAAAGCGGTAGATGGTATCGAAACGCCTGATTGGGATGCGGTGCGCATGGCGCTGGTGGGCAAAATTGGTGACAGCAGCGCGACACTTACCGTCTCTCAATTTGGTCAGGACGCGACGCAGCAAAAGCAGGTAAATTTGCGCGACTGGCAGTTTGAACCGGATAAACAGGACCCCGTGGTCGCTTTAGGTATCCGTCCTCGCGGGCCGCAGATTGAAACGACGCTGGCAGAGGTTCAGCCTGACTCACCAGCCAGTTTCGCTGGTTTGCAAGCTGGCGACAGGATCGTTAAAGTCGAGGGTCAGCCATTGATGCAGTGGCAGGATTTTGCGGCGCAGGTTCGCGATAATCCGGGTAAACCCATGGCATTGGATATTGAGCGCAACGGGGAGCCGCTCGCGGTAACGCTTACGCCGCAGGCTAAAGCCGGGGATAAAGCAGCGGGCTTTGCGGGCGTTATACCACGCGTAATCCCGCTGCCAGATGATTACAAGACGGTAAAACAATATGGGCCGTTTGCCGCGATTGGCGAAGCCAGTGTCAAAACCTGGCAGCTGATGAAGCTCACGGTTTCCATGCTGGGCAAGCTGATAACCGGAGACGTCAAACTCAATAACCTCAGCGGACCGATTTCGATCGCGCAGGGGGCGGGTTTATCAGCAGAGTACGGGGTGATTTATTATCTGATGTTCCTGGCGCTGATCAGCGTTAACCTGGGCATCATTAATCTCTTCCCTCTGCCGGTTTTAGATGGTGGACATCTGCTCTTTCTGGCGATCGAAAAGATCAAAGGTGGACCGGTGTCCGAACGAGTTCAGGACTTCAGCTATCGCATCGGTTCTATTTTGCTGGTGCTGTTAATGGGGCTTGCACTTTTCAATGATTTCTCACGCCTGTAATGCTGGAACGCAAGCAGGTGAGGGATGTGTTAGGAAAACGCATAACAACGATGGCGATGAAAAAGTTGCTCATAGCGTCGCTGCTGTTTAGCAGCGCCACCGTTTACGGTGCAGACGATTTCGTAGTGAAGGACATTCATTTCGAAGGTCTACAGCGAGTCGCCGTCGGCGCGGCTCTCCTCAGCATGCCAGTTCGCGTCGGCGACACGGTGAATGATGATGACATCAGAAATACCATTCGGTCACTGTTTGCCACCGGTAACTTCGAAGATGTTCAGGTTCTGCGCGACGGAACAACCCTGATTGTTCAGGTGAAAGAACGTCCAACCATTGCCAGCATCACTTTTTCAGGCAACAAAGCCGTGAAAGAGGAGCAGCTGAAGCAGAACCTTGAAGCTTCAGGCGTGCGCGTGGGCGAAGCGCTTGACCGCACCACCCTCTCTTCCATTGAGAAGGGGCTGGAAGATTTCTACTACAGCGTCGGAAAATACACCGCCAGCGTCAAAGCCATTGCAACGCCGCTGCCGCGTAACCGCGTTGATTTGAAATTTGTCTTCCAGGAAGGCGTTTCTGCAAAAATTCAGCAGATCAACATCGTTGGCAACAAAGCGTTTAGCTCTGACGAACTGATCTCACGTTTCCAGCTGCGTGATGAAGTGCCGTGGTGGAATGTCGTGGGCGATCGTAAATACCAGAAACAGAAACTGGCAGGCGATCTCGAAACCCTGCGCAGCTTCTACCTGGATCGCGGCTATGCGCGCTTCAACATTGATTCGACGCAGGTCAGCCTGACGCCAGACAAAAAAGGTATCTACATTACCGTTAACGTCACCGAAGGCGATCAATACAAAATTGCCGGCGTGATCGTGAACGGCAGCATGGCTGGTCATTCGGCAGAAATTGAACATCTGACGCAAATCCCTAATGGTGAGCTGTACAACGGCACCAAGGTGACGCAGATGGAAGATGACATCAAAAAGCTGCTGGGCCGCTACGGGTATGCTTACCCACGCGTGGTGACGCAGCCTGAAATCAATGACGCCGATAAAACCGTTAAGCTCCACATCAACGTCGATGCGGGTAACCGCTACTACGTTCGTAAAGTTCGCTTTGAAGGGAATGACACGTCTAAAGATGCGGTTTTACGTCGTGAAATGCGACAGATGGAAGGCGCGTGGCTGGGCAGCGACTTGGTAGACCAGGGTAAAGAGCGTCTTAACCGCACCGGTTATTTTGAGACGGTCGATGTGGATACCCAGCGCGTTCCGGGGTCGCCAGATCAGGTGGATGTCGTCTACAAAGTAAAAGAGCGTAACACCGGAACATTTAACTTTGGTGTGGGCTACGGTACCGAGAGCGGCGTCAGTTTCCAGGTGGGTGTCACCCAGGACAACTGGCTGGGCACCGGTAACACGGTCGGTATCAGCGGTACCAAAAACGACTACCAGACTTACGCAGAATTCTCCCTGACCGATCCTTACTTTACGGTTGATGGCGTGAGCTTGGGCGGACGTCTGTTCTATAATGACTTCAAAGCCGACAACGCTGACCTGTCTGACTATACCAACAAAAGCTATGGCTTAGACGGTACGCTGGGCTTCCCGGTCAATGAAAACAATACGCTGCGCGTAGGATTAGGCTACGTCCATAACGATCTGTCGGACATGCGTCCGCAGGTGGCGATGTGGCGTTATCTTGATTCCGTAGGCCATCCGCAAAGCATCAACAGCCGCGGTGATTTCTCCGCCGATGACTATACCTTCAACTACGGTTGGACGTATAACACGCTGGACCGCGGCTTCTTCCCAACGCGCGGTAACCGCACTAACCTGAACGGTAAAGTGACTATTCCTGGCTCAGATAATGCGTTCTACAAAGCGACGCTGGATTCGCAACAGTATGTTCCGCTGAATCGCGATGGGACGTGGGTTGTACTGGGGCGTGGACGCGTTGGTTACGGCGGTGGCCTGGATGGCAAAGAGATGCCGTTCTACGAGAACTTCTATGCCGGTGGCTCAAGCACGGTTCGCGGTTTCCAGTCCAATACCATTGGTCCAAAAGCGGCGTACTTTAATGACCACTCTTCGAACTGTAATCTGACCGATCCAAACGGTATCTGTAAATCCAGCGATGCCGTCGGCGGTAACGCCATGGCGATTGCCAGCCTGGAGCTGATTACCCCCACGCCGTTCCTGAGCGAGAAATATGCAAACTCGGTGCGCACCTCGGTGTTTATGGATGCCGGTACCGTGTGGGATACGAAATGGGAGAACACCCCTGAGTCGCGTGCAGCGGGTATTCCAGATTACAGCGATCCAAACAATATCCGCGTCTCTGCAGGTGTTGCCCTGCAGTGGATGTCGCCGCTGGGCCCGTTGGTATTCTCGTATGCCCAGCCGGTGAAGAAAGTCGAGGGAGACAAGTCAGAGCAGTTCCAGTTTAACATTGGTAAAACCTGGTAAGGCTCTGAACAAGGAAGTGTAAATACCGTCTTGCACCCGTGTCGCCTTGAGGGCGACACGCTGCAAACACACACGTTGAGGTAAGGAGTTTATAGTGAAAAAGTTGTTCTGTGCTGCTGCTCTGGGTGTTGCATTAGCTGCTTCTGCGGGTGCCCAGGCGGCCGATAAAATCGCCGTTGTTAACCTGAGCCAGGTGTTCCAGCAGTCTCCGCAGCGCGCGACGGTTGCCAAGCAGTTGGAAAGCGAGTTCAAAGGCCGTGCCTCTGAGCTGCAGGCCCAGCAGCAAAAAATCCAGGGTGAGATGCAGGATCTGCAGCGCAATGCATCAACCATGAAAGCCAGCGACCGCAGCAAAAAAGAGAAGCAGATCGCTTCTGAGCGTGCTGCCTTTGAGCAAAAAGCGCAGGCTTTCGACAAAGACAATCAGACTCGCCAGATGCAAGAGCGTAACAAGCTGCTGGCTAAAATCCAGACAGCTGTTCAGTCTGTAGCGAAAAGCGAGGGTTACGATCTGGTGCTGGATTCTCAGGCCGTGCTGTACTCCTCTTCTGATGCCAAAGACATCACTGCTGACGTTGTTAAACAGGTTAAATAATTAATGTCATCGATTCGACTGGCTGATTTAGCCCAGCAGTTGGATGCAGAATTGCACGGAGATGGCGATATCGCCATCTCCGGCATTGCTTCTATGCAATCCGCCACCACTGGTCAAATCACTTTTCTAGCAAACAGCCGCTACCGCGAGCAGCTCGAACACATTCAGGCTTCAGCCGTGGTGCTGACGGAAGCGGATCTGGCGTGGTGTAAAACGGCCGCCTTGGTGGTGAAAAATCCTTATCTTACCTATGCACGTATGGCACAACTGCTGGACACAACGCCGCAGCCCGCGCAAAATATCGCGCCCAGTGCGGTGATTGATCCCACAGCAAAGCTGGGTAAGAACGTTTCGGTGGGTGCAAATGCGGTCATTGAGTCCGGCGTAGAGCTGGGTGATGATACCGTGATTGGCCCAGGCTGTTTTGTGGGTAAGCAGACGCGTATTGGCCGCGGCTCCCGTTTATGGGCCAACGTCACCGTTTATCACGAGGTACAGATTGGTCAGGATTGTCTGATTCAGTCCGGTACCGTTATCGGTGCTGACGGGTTTGGTTATGCTAACGATCGCGGTAATTGGGTGAAAATCCCCCAGTTAGGCACGGTGATTATTGGCGATAGAGTGGAAATTGGCGCCTGCACCACCATCGATCGCGGTGCGCTGGATAACACTCTGATCGGCAATGGTGTTATCATAGACAACCAGTGTCAGATTGCGCATAACGTCGTGATTGGGGATAACACCGCCGTTGCAGGGGGTGTGATCATGGCGGGTAGTCTGAAGATTGGACGTTATTGTATGATTGGCGGCGCCAGCGTCATTAACGGCCATATGGAAATCTGTGACAAAGTGACCGTCACCGGCATGGGCATGGTTATGCGTCCCATCACAGAGCCCGGGGTTTACTCGTCGGGAATTCCACTGCAACCCAACAAAACCTGGCGTAAAACAGCAGCGCTGGTGATGAACATCGATGACATGAGCAAACGCTTAAAAGCCATTGAGCGCAAGGTCGGCAAAGACGACTAAGCACATCCCACGCTAACGGCTTACATAACAAAGCTGCGTACCTCCTCTCCGCATCGGGCTTGGTCCCATGCCAAAGTAGGTAACGCTGGTAAGCTTGCGCCACCGAACTGATTTGCGGCCTGCGGGAGATCGTTACGATCCGTGCAGGCCGTATTATTGTTGCCATCAGAATTTTTAGGACAGGAAGAGTATTTTGACAACTGAAACGCATACTCTGAAAATTGAAGAGATTTTAGAACTGCTGCCTCACCGCTATCCTTTCTTACTGGTTGATCGCGTGCTGGAGTTTGAAGAGCACAAGTACCTGCGCGCGGTGAAGAATGTTTCTGTTAATGAACCGTTTTTCCAGGGCCATTTCCCTGGTAAGCCGATTTTCCCAGGCGTTCTGATTCTGGAAGCGATGGCGCAGGCAACCGGTATTCTGGCGTTTAAAAGCGTGGGAAAACTGGAGCCAGGTGAACTCTATTACTTCGCCGGAATCGATGAAGCGCGCTTTAAGCGTCCTGTCGTTCCAGGCGATCAGATGATCATGGAAGTGACCTTCGAGAAAACCCGTCGTGGTCTGACGCGCTTCAAGGGCGTCGCCACCGTAGACGGTAAAATTGTCTGTGAAGCAACCATGATGTGTGCCCGTAGCCGGGAGGCATAATTAGTGATTGATCCAACTGCCAACATCCATCCCAGTTCCGTTATTGAAGAGGGTGCCGTAATTGGCGCCAATGTTCACATCGGCCCGTTTTGTTTCATCGGGGCGAACGTGGAGATTGGTGAAGGCACGATGCTCAAATCGCACGTCGTGGTGAACGGCCATACGCGTATTGGGAAAGACAACCAGATTTACCAGTTCGCTTCCATCGGTGAGGTGAACCAGGATCTCAAATATGCTGGCGAGCCAACCCGTGTGGAAATTGGCGATCGTAATCGTATTCGCGAAAGCGTGACGATTCATCGCGGCACCACGCAAGGCGGCAACGTGACCAAAGTTGGCAGTGATAACCTGCTCATGGTCAACGCGCACATCGCGCATGACTGTGTGATTGGCAATCGCTGTATCTTTGCTAACAATGCCACGCTCGGTGGTCACGTTACCGTGGACGATTTCGCCATTATTGGCGGCATGACGGCGGTGCATCAGTGGTGCACTATTGGTGCCCACGTGATGGTGGGCGGATGCTCAGGCGTCGCGCAGGACGTACCGCCGTACGTGATCGCACAGGGCAACCACGCCACGCCATTCGGTATTAACATCGAAGGCCTGAAGCGTCGCGGCTTTAGCAAAGAAGCGCTGCATGCCATCCGTAATGCCTACAAACTGCTTTACCGCAGCGGCAGAACGCTGGATGAGGTAAAACCTGAAATCGAGGCACTGGCGCAGCAGCATAGTGAAGTGCAGCCTTTCTACGACTTCTTTGCCCGTTCAACCCGTGGATTGATTCGTTAGTTCATGTCAGTGCGTCCCTTAACGATTGCCCTGGTCGCCGGAGAAACCTCCGGCGATATTCTTGGTGCCGGCCTGATTCGCGCCCTTAAAGCTCGTCATCCTGATGCGCGCTTTGTGGGCGTGGCGGGACCGCTCATGCAGGCAGAAGGGTGTGAAGCCTGGTACGAGATGGAAGAGCTGGCGGTGATGGGCATTGTGGAAGTGCTCGGACGGCTGCGCCGCTTATTGCACATCCGTAAAACCTTAACGCAGCGCTTTATCGATCTTCAGCCGGACGTGTTTGTCGGCATTGATGCGCCAGATTTCAACATCACGCTTGAAGGCAACCTCAAACGCGCGGGCATTCGTACCATTCACTACGTCAGCCCCTCCGTCTGGGCGTGGCGCCAGAAGCGCGTGTTTAAAATTGGCCGCAACACTGACTTAGTGTTGGCGTTTCTGCCGTTTGAAAAGGCGTTTTACGATCGCTTTAACGTACCGTGCCGCTTTATTGGTCATACCATGGCCGATGCGATGCCGTTGCAGCCGGACAAATCTGCTGCGCGGCGCGAACTGGGCATTGCCGACGACGCGCTCTGTTTAGGATTATTGCCGGGCAGCCGCGGGGCGGAAGTGGAGATGCTCAGCGCAGACTTTTTGCGCGCCGCGCAGCTATTACGCCAGCGCTATCCGAAGCTTGAAATCGTTGTGCCGTTGGTGAACGCCAGGCGGCGCACGCAGTTTGAACAGATTAAAGCGGAGGTGGCGCCCGAGCTGCCGATGCATCTGCTGGATGGCAAAGGCCGCCAGGCGATGATCGCCAGCGATGCCGCGATTCTGGCGTCCGGGACCGCAGCGTTAGAGTGTATGCTCGCGAAATGTCCGATGGTGGTGGGCTATCGCATGAAGCCCTTCACCTACTGGCTGGCAAAACGTCTGGTGAAAACACCTTACGTTTCGTTGCCCAACCTGCTGGCTGGACGCGAGCTGGTTAAAGAGCTGCTCCAGGAGGCGTGTCAGCCAGAAGCCTTGGCCACCGCCCTGGAGCCGCTGCTGCACGCGGGCCCTGAGCGGGATGCGCTGCTGCACACTTTCACGGAATTACACCAACACATTCGCTGGAATGCTGACGAACAGGCAGCGGATGCCGTGCTGGAGATCGCCCATGGCTGAGTTTACGTATCCTGTCGCGCAGTACATTGCGGGTGTCGATGAAGTCGGACGCGGTCCGCTGGTGGGCGATGTGGTCACGGCGGCGGTGATCCTCGATCCGGCCAGGCCGATTGCAGGATTGGCGGATTCCAAAAAACTCTCTGAGAAACGCCGCGTGGCGCTGTATCACGAAATCAAGGATAAAGCGCTGGCGTGGTGCATTGGCCGAGCGGTCCCAGAGGAGATCGATCGGTTAAACATTCTGCACGCCACTATGTTGGCGATGCAGCGCGCGGTCGCTGGCTTATCCATCACGCCAGATTTTGTGTTAATTGACGGCAATCGCTGCCCGGCATTGGCGATGCCCGCGCAGGCGGTGGTGAAGGGCGACAGTGTGGTACAGGAGATCAGCGCCGCGTCCATCCTCGCCAAAGTCACGCGCGATGGTGAAATGGCCGAGTTGGATCGATTATTTCCGCAGTATGGCTTTGCGCAACACAAAGGATATCCTACCGCGCTGCACCGAGAAAAACTGATGCAGTTCGGGGCGACTCCGCATCACCGACGCAGCTTTGCGCCGGTGCGTAATGCCCTGATTGACGCTGAGGTGCTGGCCGCCTCGCAGCCCGCTACGCTGTACTAGCCTGACGCTGTTTTAACCGGAAACTGATATGGCTGAACCCCGTTTTATACATCTGCACGTCCATAGCGATTACTCCATGGTTGATGGCTTGGCGAAAACCAAACCGCTGGTGAAAAAAGCCGCGGCGCTGGGCATGCCTGCGATCGCCATCACCGATTACATGAACCTTTGCGGGCTGGTGCGTTTCTACGGCAGCGCCCACGATGCAGGGGTCAAACCGATTATCGGCGCAGACTTCCAGATCGCGAGCGAGCTGATGGGCGACGAACTCACGCCGCTCACCGTGCTGGCAGCCAACAATACGGGTTATCAGAATCTCACCTTGCTGATTTCCCGTGCCTATCAGCGTGGTTACGGCATTGCCGGACCCATCGTCGATCGTGAGTGGCTGGCGGAACTCAACGAAGGGTTGATTCTGCTGTCGGGTGGTCGTCGTGGCGATGTGGGGCGCAGCCTGCTGCGCGGCAATGCTGGGTTGGTCACGCAGTGTTTGAGCTTTTATCAAACGTATTTTCCGAATCGCTACTACCTCGAACTGACCCGCACGGGCCGGCCGGACGAAGAGACGTATCTGCATGCGGCAGTGGAGCTTGCCGTGTCGCAGGGCGTTCCCGTGGTGGCCACCAATGACGTCTGCTTCCTGGAACCCGACGACTTTGATGCGCATGAGATCCGCGTGGCTATTCACGACGGCTATACGCTCGACGATCCCAAGCGTCCCCGTCATTACAGTCCTCAGCAATACTTACGCAGCGAAGCGGAGATGTGCGAGCTGTTTTCGGACATTCCCGAAGCGCTGGAGAACAGCGTAGAGATTGCTAAGCGCTGTAACGTTACCGTGCGTCTCGGCGAATATTTCCTGCCGCAGTTCCCCACAGGAGAGATGTCTACCGAAGATTTTCTGGTGATGAAATCGCGAGAAGGTCTTGAGGAGCGCCTGGCATTTCTCTTCCCGGATGAGCAAGTGCGTGCCGAACGCCGTCCGGAATACGACGAGCGTCTGGACATTGAACTTAATGTCATTAACCAGATGGGCTTCCCCGGCTACTTTTTGATCGTGATGGAGTTTATCCAGTGGTCGAAAGACAACGGCATTCCGGTTGGACCGGGCCGTGGTTCCGGTGCGGGCTCGCTGGTGGCCTATGCGTTAAAAATCACCGACCTGGATCCGCTGGAATTTGACCTGCTGTTTGAACGCTTCCTTAACCCTGAGCGCGTTTCTATGCCCGACTTTGACGTCGACTTCTGCATGGAGAAACGCGATCAGGTGATCGATCACGTCGCCGAGATGTACGGACGTGAGGCAGTCTCGCAGATCATCACCTTCGGTACCATGGCGGCGAAAGCGGTGATTCGTGACGTTGGACGCGTGCTGGGTCACCCTTACGGTTTCGTCGATCGTATCTCCAAGCTGATCCCGCCCGATCCCGGCATGACGCTGGAGAAAGCGTTCCAGGCTGAACCGCAACTGCCCGAAATCTATGAGGCAGACGAAGAGGTCAAGGCGCTGATCGACATGGCGCGCAAGCTGGAAGGCGTCACGCGTAACGCCGGTAAGCACGCCGGGGGCGTCGTTATTGCCCCGACCAAAATTACTGATTTCGCGCCGCTCTACTGTGACGAAAACGGTCAGTTCCCGGTCACGCAGTTTGATAAAAACGACGTGGAATATGCCGGGCTGGTGAAGTTTGACTTCCTGGGGCTGCGCACGCTCACGATTATCGACTGGGCGCTCAAGATGATTAACCCGCGCCGTGAAAAGCAGGGCTTACCGCCGATTGATATTGCGGCCATTCCGCTGGATGACAAGAAAAGTTTCGACATGCTGCAGCGGTCAGAAACCACGGCGGTGTTCCAGCTTGAATCGCGCGGCATGAAAGATCTGATCAAGCGCCTGAAGCCAGACTGCTTTGAAGATATGATCGCGCTTGTGGCGCTGTTCCGTCCCGGCCCGCTGCAGTCCGGCATGGTCGATAACTTCATTGACCGTAAACATGGGCGTGAGGCGATCTCGTATCCTGACATCCAGTGGCAGCATGAGTCACTGAAGCCGGTACTTGAACCCACTTACGGCATCATCCTGTATCAAGAACAGGTTATGCAGATTGCGCAGGTGCTGTCCGGCTACACGCTGGGTGGCGCAGACATGCTGCGCCGTGCGATGGGGAAAAAGAAACCGGAAGAGATGGCTAAACAGCGCTCGGTGTTTAAAGACGGCGCGGAGAGCATGGGCATCGACGGCGAATTGTCGATGAAAATCTTTGACCTGGTTGAGAAGTTTGCGGGATATGGCTTCAACAAATCGCACTCGGCAGCCTACGCGCTGGTGTCCTACCAGACGCTCTGGCTGAAAGCCCACTATCCCGCCGAGTTTATGGCGGCGGTCATGACGGCCGATATGGATAACACCGAGAAAGTGGTCGGCCTGGTGGACGAGTGCTGGCGGATGGGGCTGAAAGTGTTGCCGCCCGATATCAACGCCGGACTTTACCCGTTTCACGTGAATGATGAAGGCGAAATCGTGTACGGCATCGGCGCGATCAAAGGCGTAGGCGAAGGCCCGATTGAAGCGATCCTTGAGGCGCGAAATCAGGGCGGCTACTTTAAAGAGCTGTTTGATCTCTGCGCCCGTACGGACACCAAAAAGCTTAATCGCCGCGTCATGGAAAAGCTGATCATGTCCGGTGCGTTTGATCGCCTCGGGCCGCACCGCGCAGCGTTGATGAGCGCGCTGGGCGATGCGCTCAAAGCGGCGGATCAGCATGCTAAAGCGGAAGCGATAGGCCAGGCTGACATGTTCGGCGTGTTGGCGGAAGAGCCTGAACAGGTAGAGAAATCGTATGCCAGCATCACGCCGTGGCCTGAACAGGTGCAGTTGGACGGTGAGCGGGAAACGCTTGGCCTCTACCTCACCGGCCATCCGATCAATCAGTATCTGAAAGAAATCGAGCGCTACGTTGGCGGCATGCGCCTGAAAGACATGCACCCAACGGAACGTGGTAAAATTACCGTGGCGGCGGGGCTGGTCATCGCTGCCCGCGTAATGGTCACCAAGCGCGGAAACCGAATTGGTATTTGTACGCTGGACGATCGTTCAGGTCGTCTTGAAGTGATGCTATTTACCGATGCGTTAGACAAATACCAGCAGTTGCTGGAGAAAGACCGTATCCTGATCGTCAGTGGACAGGTCAGCTTTGATGACTTTAGCGGTGGGCTTAAAATGACCGCCCGTGAAGTCATGGACATCGACGAAGCGCGGGAAAAATACGCGCGCGGACTTGCTATCTCGCTGACGGACAGGCAAATTGATGACCAGCTTTTAAACCGTCTCCGCCAGTCCCTGGAGCCGCATCGCTCGGGGACAATTCCGGTGCATCTCTACTATCAGAGAGCAGATGCGCGGGCGAAGCTACGTTTTGGTGCTGCGTGGCGCATTTCGCCCAGCGATCGTCTACTTAACGATTTACGGTCGTTGGTGGGATCGGAGCAGGTGGAACTGGAGTTTGACTAAAACAGGAACATTATGAGTCTTAATTACCTGGATTTTGAACAGCCTATTGCTGAACTGGAAGCGAAAATTGATTCGCTGAAGTCTATTGGCCGTTCGGATGAAAAACACGATATTAATCTGGATGAAGAAGTGCAGCGTCTGCGCGAGAAGAGCGTTGAGCTGACCCGTAAAATCTTCTCGGACTTAGGAGCATGGCAGGTTGCGCAGCTTGCGCGCCATCCGCTGCGTCCCTACACGCTGGATTATGTTCGTCACGCGTTTGATGAGTTTGACGAGCTGGCAGGTGACCGCGCCTATGCCGACGACAAAGCGATTGTTGGTGGGATTGCGCGTCTTGACGGCCGTCCCGTGATGATCATTGGTCATCAAAAAGGCCGTGAAACCAAAGAGAAAATTCGTCGTAACTTTGGTATGCCCGCGCCAGAAGGGTATCGTAAAGCGCTGCGCCTGATGGAAATGGCCGAGCGCTTTAAGATGCCGCTGATCACCTTCATTGACACGCCAGGTGCCTACCCGGGCGTGGGCGCGGAAGAGCGCGGTCAGTCTGAAGCCATCGCACGCAACCTGCGCGAAATGTCTGGCTTGAAAATTCCCGTGATCTGCACGGTGATCGGCGAAGGCGGCTCCGGCGGCGCGCTGGCCATTGGCGTGGGCGACAAAGTCAACATGCTGCAGTACAGCACCTACTCGGTGATTTCACCGGAAGGCTGCGCATCGATTTTATGGAAAAGCGCTGACAAAGCGCCGCTGGCCGCAGAAGCGATGGGCATTACGGCTGAGCGTCTGAAAGAGCTGAAACTGATTGATTCCATCGTGCCCGAACCACTGGGCGGTGCGCACCGTCATCCGGTTGACATGGCGGCTTCACTGAAAACTCAGCTGCTGTCTGACCTCGCAGAACTGGATGGATTGAGCACCGAAGAGCTGCTCGACCGTCGCTATCAGCGCCTGATGAGCTACGGCTACGCCTGATAGATCGGCTCAGAGGCTGATTAAGCGGACTTCGGTCCGCTTTTTTTATGGCTGCAATCCGTTATTTTTCCCGAAAATGACAACAGCAGAGCATTCCAGGTCTGCGCTGCGCCACATTTCGCTATCCTTATTCAGTGCGACAACACCACAGGAGGTGAGCATTGAATATCATTGCAATCATGGGACCGCACGGCGCGTTCTACAAAGATGAACCCATTCGTGAACTGGATGCGGCGCTTAAGCTACAGGGCTTCCAGACGGTTTACCCCAGCAATGCCAGCGATTTACTCAAGCTGATTGAACACAATCCGCGTATTTGTGGCGTGATTTTTGACTGGGATGACTACAGCCTGGCGCTGTGCAGCGACATTCATCAGCTCAACGAGTCGCTCCCGCTGTACGCGTTTATCAATACCCACTCCCAGATGGACGTCAGTATCAATGAGATGCGCATGGCGCTGCACTTTTTTGAATACACGCTCAACGCCGCGGATGACATTGCGCTCCATATCCGTCAGTACACCGATGAATACATCGACAAGATTATGCCGCCGCTCACCCGCGCGCTCTTCACCTATGTGAAAGAGGGCAAATACACGTTTTGCACGCCGGGCCACATGGGCGGCACGGCGTTCCAGAAAAGCCCGGTAGGCAGTTTGTTCTACGACTTTTTTGGCGCAAACACGCTGAAAGCGGATGTCTCGATTTCCGTCACTGAATTGGGTTCGCTACTGGATCACACCGGCCCGCACCTGGAAGCCGAGGAGTATATCGCGCGCACATTCGGGGCCGAGCAGAGCTACATGGTGACCAATGGCACCTCAACCTCGAACAAGATCGTTGGCATGTACGCCGCGCCCGCCGGCAGCACCGTGTTGATTGACCGCAACTGCCATAAGTCGCTCACGCACCTGCTGATGATGAGCGACATCGTACCGGTTTGGCTCAAACCCACGCGCAATGCGCTGGGCATCCTGGGCGGTATTCCTCAACGGGAATTTACCCGCGACAGCATTCAGCAAAAGGTGGAGAGCACACCGCGCGCCAGCTGGCCGGTGCACGCGGTGATCACCAACTCAACCTACGACGGACTGCTGTACAACACCGAGTTCATCAAAAAGACGCTCGACGTCCCCTCCATTCATTTCGATTCTGCATGGGTGCCTTACACCAATTTCCATCCCATTTATGCCGGTAAAAGCGGCATGAGCGGCGATCGCGTTCCCGGCAAAGTGATTTATGAGACGCAATCCACGCACAAATTGCTGGCGGCGTTTTCACAAGCCTCGCTGATCCACATCAAAGGCGACTACGATCATGACACCTTCAACGAAGCCTATATGATGCACACCACCACGTCGCCGAGCTACGGCATTGTCTCTTCGATCGAGACGGCGGCGGCCATGCTGCGCGGTAATCCAGGTAAGCGCTTGATCAACCGTTCGGTGGAACGGGCGCTGCATTTCCGCCGGGAGATCCAACGCCTGCGTGAGGAGTGTGACGGCTGGTTCTTTGATATCTGGCAGCCTGAGGAGATCGACGAAGCGGAATGCTGGCCGATCCAGCCGGGCGAAGAAGCGTGGCATGGCTTTCAGCAGGCCGATCGCGATCATATGTATCTCGATCCCATCAAAGTCACTATTCTGACGCCAGGCATGAGCGAGCTGGGCGACATGGCGCAAGAGGGGATACCCGCAGCGCTGGTGGCGAAATTCCTCGATCAGCGCGGGATCGTGGTGGAAAAAACTGGGCCATACAACCTATTGTTCCTGTTTAGCATCGGTATTGATAAAACCAAAGCCATGAGCGTGCTGCGTGGACTGACCGAATTTAAACGCGCCTATGATCTCAATCTGCGGGTCAAAAACATGCTGCCGGATCTGTATGCCGAAGATCCCGACTTCTATCGCACGATGCGTATTCAAACGCTGGCGCAGGGCATTCATCAGCTGATCGTGCAGCACGACCTGCCGCGCCTGATGTTGAAAGCATTTGACGTGCTACCGGAAGCCAAAATGACGCCGCATCAGGCATTCCAGCGCCAGGTGCAGGGGCAGGTGGAAACGGTGGAGCTGCGCGAACTGGTGGGACGCGTATCAGCCAATATGATCTTGCCGTATCCACCGGGCGTGCCGCTGGTGATGCCGGGGGAGATGATCACCGCGCAGAGCCGGGCGGTGCTGGATTTCCTGCTGATGCTGTGCACTATCGGACGGCACTATCCCGGCTTTGAAACGGACATTCACGGCGCCACGCTCACCGAGGACGGGCGCTATCTGGTGCGCGTGCTGCGTGAAGAGAATACAGAATAACTTCAGATATTTGCCTCTTTTCAGCGCCGTGCTGAACGGGTAGGGTAGGCGGCTGACGAGACATTCGGAGCCGCTATGCTGCAACTGCAAAAGATCCACCATATTGCCATCATCGCCACCGACTATGCGCGCAGTAAGGCTTTTTATTGCGACGTGCTGGGCTTTGCGTTACTGGGTGAATATTACCGCGCCGAGCGCGACTCATGGAAAGGCGATCTGGCGTTGAAAGGCGAGTACATGATTGAATTGTTTTCGTTTCCCACGCCGCCGCCGCGCGTCAGCGGACCGGAAGCCTGTGGCTTGCGCCATTTGGCCTTTAGCGTTGAGGACGTAGCACAGTCGGTGGCGGCGCTCGAAGCCAAAGGCGTCACGTGCGAACCGATCCGCATTGATGCGCTCACCGGCAAGGCGTGTACCTTCTTCCGCGATCCAGACGGTTTGCCGCTGGAGCTGTATCAGGCGTAAAATAGCGCCCGCGAGCCGCAATCAGGCGGCTCGCCCTGATGGAACGTGCGCATGTCCTTCTCTCATCTTGCCTCACTGCTGCCGCCGGACGCCCATTGCGTTGTGGCCTTTAGCGGCGGGCTCGATTCCACGGTATTACTGCATCAGCTGCTGAGCTGGCAGCGTCAGCAGCCGCAACTGCGGGTGCGCGCGCTGCACGTTCACCATGGCTTAAGCCCCAACGCGGATCGCTGGGCAGCGCACTGTCAGGCGCTGTGCCAAGAGTGGCATCTCGCCTGTGATGTGCTCCATGTGCAGCTTGATGCCAAAATGCAGGGCGTTGAGGCGGCCGCGCGCGAGGCGCGCTATCAGGCGCTGCGGCATCAGCTGCAACCCGGTGAGCGCTTACTTACCGCTCAGCATCTGGACGATCAGTGCGAAACGCTGCTGTTGGCGCTCAAACGCGGCAGCGGTCCTGCGGGATTAGCGGCGATGCCGACCCAGCGCCAGCTGGACGGTTTTTGGCATCTGCGGCCGCTACTGCACACCTCGCGAGAGCAGCTGGAAGCCTACGCCGCTGCGCATCAGCTGCGCTGGATTGAAGATGAGAGCAACGGCGATAGCCGCTTCGATCGCAACTTTTTGCGCCTGCATGTTTTACCGCTGCTTCAGGCGCGCTGGCCGCATTTCAGCGCCGCAAGCGCCCGCAGCGCGGCGTTATGTGCAGAGCAAGAACAGCTGCTGGATGAACTGCTCGCCGAGCAGCTGACAGAACTGTGCGATCCCCACGGCGCGCTGGCGTTTCATCCGCTGCTGGCGGCCAGCGAGGCGCGGCGTCATGCGCTGCTGCGGCGCTGGATCGCCCAGCAAGGCGGCGCCATGCCCTCACGCGAGGCGTTGAAACGCATTACCACAGAAGTGATGCAAAGCCGGGAGGATGCGAATCCTTGCCTGCGTTTCGGCACCTTTACGCTGCGGCGCTATCGCCAGCGGCTTTACTGGCTGCCGCCGCAGCCGTCATTACGTGAGTATGTGCTTACTTGGCATATCGGCGAAGCATCGCTGCGCTTGCCGGATGGATTGGGTGAACTTCGCGCCAGCCACGAAGCGGGCGAAATGCGGCTCCCTACGCCGGATGAGGGGGTGACCATACGCTTTGCGGCGCACGGCTACTACCATTTGCAGGGACGTGCCGGCGGGCGAGAGATGAAAAAGCTATGGCAGGAGCTGGGTGTGCCGCCGTGGCAGCGGGAACGCACGCCCCTGATTTACTACAACCAGACGTTGATTGCCGCGCCGGGACTGTTTGTTACACGGGAAGGTGCCGCACGTCAGGGGATGCCAGCCTGGCGAGCTATCTGGTTATCACAACAACAGGCACATGCATGATCAAGCAGGCATTCACATGGGTGATTCTCAGCGCAGCATGGCCGGTTCTGGCCGCTAGTGAGGCCAGCGCGGGGGCGGCGAAAGCGGCCCGCTGCGTAGCTTGTCACGGTGGCGATGGCAAAAGTGCGGTGCCGATCTATCCGCATCTGGCGGGACAAAACGCGCCTTACCTTCAGCATGCGCTGCAAGCGTATAAAACCGGCGAGCGCAACGGTGGTCAGGCAGAGGTGATGAAGGCGTTTGTCGCCGGATTGAGTGATGAGGATATGGAGGATTTATCGGCGTATTACGCGGCGATGAAGCCCTGAGGGAGAAGGCGGGAAGGGACTTCCCGCCTGAAGGCGCTACTCGTCTTCGCTGACGATAACGGTGCCGAGCTCAGGATGGCTAAAGCTGGCGATGTGGTCGAGACGCAACTCACGGGACTCGCCGGAGAGATCAACCTGCAGGTACTCAACATTTTTCCGTGAGACCATATCAACGGCTTTTGCCTCAAGCCGACTGCCGTTTTTTAACTCCAGCTTCAGCATCCAGTGTCGTTGGCAGGCGAGTTCAAGGTTGTCGTAGTCATCACAATTGATGGGTTTATAAGCTTCATTCGTCAACATAATCGCTCACCAATAAGTTTGCAGCAGCGTAGGCTGCCTGTTCCCTGACAGAAGAGTTTAGCGCAGAATTAGCGGCAATATCATTCAGTGCATTCAGCGCGCAGCCGATTGCGTCTGGCACATAACCCAGATCGCCACTGCCGATTTCGGCATATTTTTGGCGAACTAACTCACAATACTTTTGCACGTACACCTCCTCAGCAGAGCATAAATACTCTGGTTGACTGGCGACTATATCACAGGATTTTCATGGAAATCAGCCAGCGCATCGGCGCAGCACACGAAGAAAAAAGAGAATGGCCGCCGCGTATGGTACGGCGAAGCGGCGCTAAAAAGGAGAAGGCCATCAAAAGGGGATTTTGCAACAACGCGCTTTGCGCTGGGTCAAACGCAGCATGATTGAAATTTCACGTACCGTGCTGCTACCGGACAGCGAAATCGAAATTACCGCCATCCGCGCCCAAGGCGCGGGCGGCCAGCATGTGAACAAGGCGTCCACGGCCATTCACCTGCGGTTCGATATACAGGCGTCGTCGCTGCCGCCGTTTTATAAAACGCGGCTGCTGGAGGCCCGTCACCATTTGATCACGGCGGAAGGCGTGGTGATCATTAAAGCGCAAGAGTACCGCAGCCAGGAGATGAATCGCGAGGCGGCTATTCAGCGGCTGATCAATTTGATTCGCGAGCTGACCACCGTGGAGAAAGCGCGGCGGGCCACACGGCCGACGCGTGCGTCTAAAGAGCGACGACTGGAGGGGAAAACCCGACGCAGCAGCGTTAAAGCCCTGCGCGGGAAAGTGCGCTAAAAAAAACGCCTCCCGCAGGAGGCGTTTGCCATTACTTGTTCAGCGCGCGGGTCAGGAAGTCGACGATCTCATGCTGCTTGATCATCTGCTTCTCACTGGCGGCACGGGCCTTGTACTCGATCTCTTGGTTATCGAGGTTGCGATCGCCGATAACGATGGTGTGCGGCACGCCAATCAGTTCCATATCCGCGAACATCACGCCCGGACGCTCTTTACGATCGTCCAGAATCACGTCAACGCCTTTGGCGCGCAGTTCGTTATACAGGCTCTCGGCCAGCTCTTTCACGCGGAAAGATTTGTGCATGTTCATGGGCAGAATCGCCACTTCAAACGGCGCCAGCGCCGCTGGCCAAATAATACCGCGCTCGTCGTGATTCTGCTCAATGGCGGCAGCCACCACGCGCGTGATACCAATGCCGTAGCAGCCCATGGTCATGATCTGGTTGCGGCCATCTTCGCCCTGCACCGCAGCTTTCATCGCGTCAGAATATTTGGTGCCGAGCTGGAAAATATGGCCGACTTCAATACCGCGTTTGATCTGCAGTACGCCTTTGCCATCCGGGCTAGGATCGCCTTCTACGACGTTACGAATATCTTCAACGCGCGGTTCGGGCAGATCGCGGCCCCAGTTGATGCCAGCAAAATGCTGACCATCAATGTTTGCGCCCGCGGCGAAGTCGCTCATTTTGGCCACGGTGCGATCGGCGACGATCGGCATGGTTAATCCCACTGGGCCCAGCGAGCCAAAACCGGCACCGATTACGGCGCGGATCGCCTCTTCACTGGCCATCTCCAGTGGCGCAGCAACAATATCCAGATGCTCCGCCTTGATTTCATTGAGTTCGTGATCGCCGCGCACCAGCAGGGCAACCAGCGCGTGACCACTCTCTTCTGCGCCTTTCACGATCAGCGTTTTCACGGTTTTCTCAACCGGAATCTGATGCTGCTCGACCAGTTCCGCAATGGTTTTGGCATGTGGGGTGGCAAACTGCGTCATCGCCTGGGTGGCCGCGGCACGTTCACCGGCAGGCGCGACCGCTTCCGCTTTCTCAATGTTGGCCGCGTAATCGGACTCGGTAGAGAAGATCACATCGTCTTCACCGCTCTGCGCCAGCACCTGGAACTCATGCGAACCGCTGCCGCCAATGGAGCCGGTGTCCGCCTGAACCGCACGGAAGTCCAGCCCCATGCGGCTGAAGCTCTGGCTGTAGGCGCGATACATCGCATCATAGGTTTCCTGCAGTGATTCCTGCGAGGTATGGAACGAGTACGCATCTTTCATGATGAACTCGCGTGAACGCATGACGCCAAAACGCGGGCGCACTTCGTCGCGGAATTTGGTCTGAATCTGGTACAGATTCAGCGGCAGCTGTTTGTACGAGCTCAGTTCGTTACGGATGAGATCGGTGATCACTTCTTCGTGCGTGGGACCCAGCACGAAAGGGCGCTCGTGGCGATCTTTAATGCGCAGCAGCTCCGGGCCATACTGTTCCCAACGGCCGCTCTCTTCCCACAGGTCAGCAGGCTGAACCACCGGCATGGCAATCTCGATAGCACCGGCGTTATTCATCTCTTCGCGCACGATGTTTTCAACTTTTCGCAGCACGCGCATGCCGGTTGGCAGCCAGGTATAAAGTCCAGAAGCCAGTTTGCGGATCATCCCGGCGCGCAGCATCAGCTGGTGGCTAATGACTTCCGCATCGGAAGGCGTCTCCTTAAGGGTGGAGAGCAGATATTGAGTAGTACGCATTGATTACGATTCCAGTTGTACGGAAGGATACGAACGAAAAATTTGCTGGCGGCTAGTGTACCAGCGAGATCAATCACTCAAAAGCTTGTTTTCGCGCGGGTCCAGGGCGATCACTTCCGTGCCGCGATCGTCGATGCGCCAGCGCACGTTAAAGTCGAGCAGCCAGGCGGCATACTCACGATCCTGCGTTTCGCCTTTTCGGTAGGCGGGGCGGGGATCCTGCGCCAGAACCTCACTGATAAAACGCGCCAGATGCGGATGGGTGCGCTGCTGCTGCTGTAGCTGACTCTGCGCCAGCGCCGAGAAACGTACCGGCATGCTGGCATCCGGTGCGTGCTGCGCAAAGCCCGCGCGCGCGTCTGGCAGGGCTTCGGCAAACGGCAGATAAGGCTTGATATCTACCACTGGCGTGCCGTCCACCAGATCCAGGCTGCCGAGTTGCAAAATCACCTGCTGTTTGTCACAGCGAATGCCTTTCAGCTCAACCAACGACATACCGATCGGATTTGGGCGGAAGGTTGAGCGCGTGGCAAATACGCCCATGCGCGCATTCCCCCCCAAGCGCGGTGGGCGCACGGTGGGCCGCCAGCCGCCCGCTTGGGTTTGATGAAACACAAACAGCACCCACAGATGACTGAACGCCTCCAGCCCGCGCACGGCTTCCGGCTGGTTATACGGCGGCAGCAAATGCAACTCGCCACCGCCGTCTTGCACCAAGCCGGGCTGGCGCGGCACCGCGAATTTCTCTTTCCACGGGGAATGAATCACGCCGATTTGCGCAAAGGCAAAGTCGCTCATTGATTAGAGACTTTCAGCGCTGAGCCCTGACAAACGGCTTGGCGGTAGCAGCCCGGCGTGCTGGAGACGATTTCGCATTTGTGCAGCAACACGGCGTTGGCTTTCATTCCTGCGGCTTTGATCTGCAGGCGTTTACGCGCGGTATTCATGTTCGGGGGCGAATCCTGATTGCTGCTCTGGCAGTCTTCCGCGGACACCTCGCCGAGATCGCGGAATGGGTTGCTCACGAGCGCAGTCGCGTCGGTATAAATTTTAACCGGGGCCGGTCGCGTGGCAGGCTTACGCTGTGGTTCGCTGGATGAATGCTGCGGACGAACGGGGGCACTGCTTATGGGGTGATATTCATGAACGCACCCGGTTAGCAGTAATGCTAACAAGCAGAGCGGTAAAAAGCGCATGGCAACATCCTCATATGGCAAAAAGTGGCGTTATTGAAACAAGGACGGGATTAAATAACAAGTCAGCGGCATAAGCCAAATTTTTCGCGCGGTTATGGCGCTGACAGCACGGAAGGCGCGGCTGGGGAAGCCAAACCCATAAAAAAGGGCAGCCTGAGCTGCCCAATGGCGTAAAAGGAGATTACCAACCTTTTACCGCGCCACCGTTGAAGATTTTGTTTGCGGCTTCAGCGACTTCATCAGACTGATAGGCCTGAACAAATTTCTTCACGTTTTCCGCGTCTTTATTATCTTCGCGGCTAACCAGCAGGTTAACGTAAGGCGAATCTTTATCTTCGACAAAGATGCCGTCTTTAGCTGGCGTCAGGCCAATCTGGCTGGCATAGGTGGTGTTAATGACGGCAAGCGCAATCTGCTGGTCGTCCAGAGAGCGCGGCAGCTGCGGCGCTTCCAGCTCAACAATCTTCAGGTTCTTGGGATTTTCCACGATATCCAGTGAGGTCGGCAGCAGGCCCACGCCATCTTTCAACTTGATCAGGCCCACTTTCTGCAGCAGCAGCAGTGAACGGCCCAGATTGGTAGGATCGTTCGGGATAGCAATCTGCGCACCGTTCTGCAGCTCATCCAGCGATTTAATTTTCTTTGAGTAGCCCGCGATCGGGTAAACGAAGGTGTTGCCAACCGGTACCAGCTTGTAACCACGATCCTTGATTTGCTGATCGAGGTACGGCTTGTGCTGGAACGCATTCACATCGATATCGCCTTTGCTTAACGCTTCGTTTGGCAGCACGTAATCGTTGAAGGTCACCAGTTCAACATCCAGGTTGTACTTCTCTTTGGCCACTTTAACTGCGGTTTCCGCGACCTGCTGCTCCGCGCCCACGATGACGCCAACCTTAATATGATTTGGATCTTTGGCTTTTTGATCGCATCCAGCCAGCGCGATAGCGCCAATCAGAGCACCCACAGCGGCAATCTTTTTAAATGTAAAAGACATATCCCTTCCTTAATAGAGGAGTATCGACGTTGTTAACTTATTTATGGGACACAGCACGCACGATGCGGTCACCACAGAACTGTATGACATACACCAGTACAACCAGCAAAATCAGCACGGTATTCATTACGGTAGCGTTATAGCCGATGTAACCATACTGATAGCCTATTTGACCCAAGCCGCCTGCACCCACCGCGCCACCCATCGCCGAGTAGCCCACCAGGGTAATCAGCGTAATGGTTGCGGCATTGACCAGCCCCGGCAGCGCTTCAGGCAGCAGCACTTTACGGATGATCTGCAGCGGTGCCGCGCCCATGGCGCGTGATGCCTCAATCAGACCCGTTGGCAGCTCCAGCAGCGCGTTTTCTACCATACGGGCAATGAAAGGCGCGGCGCCAACGGTGAGGGGCACGATGGCCGCTTGCAGACCAATCGACGTGCCGACGATGGCCCGCGTAAAGGGAATCATCCACACCAATAAGATAATGAACGGGATAGAGCGGAAGATATTCACTACCGCGGACAGCACGCGATACAGGGCTGTATTGGCCAAAATTTGGCCTGGGCGAGTGACGTAAAGCAAAACGCCGACTGGCAAACCGAGTACAAAACCAAAAAAGCCGGAGACAAAGGTCATCATCAGCGTTTCCCAGACGCCGCGCGTCAGTAACCACATCATCGCTTCAGACATAACCCAATACCTCTACTTTCACATGATTTTCCTGCAGCCACGCAATGGCAGCCTGTGTATCTGGCGCGCTGCCGTGCATCTCCGCCAGCATAATGCCGAACTTGACGCCACCGGCGTAGTCCATCTGCGCGCTAATAATATTGTTATTGACGTTGTAGCGTCGCGCGACTTCAGACAACAGCGGCGCATCGACCGATTTTCCCGTGAACTCCAGGCGCAGCAAGGGCACGCTCTGCGCTGAGGCCGTCGCGGCCATGCGCTGTTGGTAATCTTCTGGAATATCCAGATGCAGCGTTGACTGAATAAACTGCTGCGCCAGCGGCGTTTTCGGGTGCGAGAACACTTCGCTCACGCTGTCTTTTTCAATCAATTCCCCGTGGCTGATCACCGCGACCTGATCGCAAATGCGCTTAACCACATCCATTTCGTGCGTGATCAGCAGAACGGTGATACCAAGACGGCGATTAATATCTTTGAGCAATTCAAGAATCGAGCGCGTGGTGGCGGGATCGAGTGCGCTAGTGGCTTCATCGCACAGCAGCACTTTGGGGTTGCTGGCCAAGGCGCGGGCAATCGCCACGCGCTGCTTCTGACCGCCCGAGAGGTTAGCCGGCCAGCTGTCATGCTTGTCCGCCAAGCCAACCAGCTCCAGTAACTCGGTGACGCGCTGTTTGATCTGAGCGCGTGACAAATTGCCCAGCTCAAGCGGCAGCGCCACGTTGCCAGAAACGGTGCGTGAGTTCATCAGATTAAAATGCTGGAAGATCATGCCAATCTGACGACGCGCCAGCGTAAGCTGACTGGATGAAAGGGCGGTGAGATCCTGACCGTCCACTAACACGCGGCCCGAGGTGGGGCGCTCTAATAGATTGACGCAGCGAATCAGCGTGCTCTTACCCGCTCCAGATGAGCCGATAACGCCATAAATCTGTCCAGCAGGAACGTGCAAGCTAACGTTTGATAACGCTTGTACAGTTCGGGAACCTTGCTGAAACACTTTGGTGATATTTTCGAGTTTAATCATTAGTTTAATTGTTATCGCAATGCGTTTTCCGTGGTGTGTCGGCTTTCACCCAGTCACGCTGTGTGAAATTTGAATGGATGGTAAGGCATCCAGACGGCTAAATCAATCGAAGTCAATCAATCTGCCATTCTCTCGTTCAACGCAATCATGCGATACTGTGCAGCATTATTTGCAGCAGGAGTTTTTACGTGGCGAACAAAGTCCCGGCTATATTTCTCGATCGTGATGGCACCCTGAATGTCGATCACGGCTATGTTCATGAAATCGATAATTTTGAGTTTATCGACGGCACCATTGAGGCGCTGCAAGCGCTGAAAAAGATGGGTTTCGCGCTGGTATTGGTCACCAATCAATCTGGCATTGCGCGGGGCATGTACTCTGAAGATCAGTTTATGCAGCTTACGGAGTGGATGGATTGGTCATTGGCCGATCGCGATGTGGATCTGGATGGCATCTATTTCTGTCCACATCTGCCTGATGCCAAGGTCGAGGCCTATCGCCAGCAGTGTGATTGTCGAAAACCGCAGCCAGGCATGCTGCTCTCTGCGCAGCAGGAATTGGATATCGACATGGCTGCTTCTTATATGGTGGGCGATAAGCTGGAAGATATGCAGGCTGCATTGGCCGCTGGCGTCGGCACAAAAGTGATGGTGCGCACCGGTAAACCGGTGACAGAAGAGGGCGAGGCAGCCGCAGATTGGGTGATTGATAGCCTCGCGGATCTACCTGCACGCCTTAAAAAGGGCTAAAACAGGGCGATTAGCTCAAATTATAAGCGAACGATAAAAAAGTTTAAATTTGCACTTGCGCTTCCTCAGACTCGCCCTATAATGCGCCACCACTGAGACGGCAAAGCGGCAACGCAGACGGCTCAGCAGGGCGCGGAGTGATTCGCCCCGCCGGAGAAAAACGCTGAAAAAAGTGTTTGACTCTGAAGGAGGAAAGCGT